>Ga0182742_1000017_pt1 | contig 397256 bp, 370 predicted proteins | sample eDN5th37CBELigMG_FD_128880 | JGI IMG/M metagenome (GOLD analysis project Ga0182742, IMG submission 128880) | Enriched Miracle-Growth compost microbial communities from Emeryville, California, USA - eDNA 5th pass 37_C BE-Lig MG (version 2)... ... | reverse complement strand
TTCTTCATCCGCGGCTTCGGCAACGGCGCCAACAACGCCGGGATCGAACCCTCGGTCGGCGTCTTCGTGGACGGCGTCTATCGTTCCAAGACGGTCTCCCAGATCACCGACCTGCCCGATGTGGAGCGGATCGAGGTATTGCGCGGCCCCCAATCCACGCTGTTCGGCAAGAACGCCTCGGCCGGCGTCATCTCGATCACCACCCAGGCGCCGCAGTTCGATTTCGGCGGCTCGGTGGAGGCGACATACGGCAACTATGACCAGGTCATCCTGAAAGGGCTCGTCACCGGGCCGCTCAGCGATTCCGCCGCCGTCAGCTTCGCCGCCGGCATGAACAAGCGGGACGGCTTCTTCCGCGATCTCGGCACCGGCGACCGCACCAATAATCGCGATCGCTGGTTCGCCCGCGGGCAGTTCCTGCTGGAAGGCGATCACGGCTTCAGGGCGCGCGTGATCGCCGATTACGATTCGATCGACGAGAATTGCTGCGCGGTGGTCAACCTGCAGGACGGGCTCGCCACCGCGGCCGTCCGCGCGCTCGGCGGGCAGACCAATGCGCCGGCGGACCGTTTCAGCGGCGTCGTCTATAACAACTACAATTCCACCAACGCGATCAAGAACTACGGCGCATCGGCCCAGATCGACTACGATATCGGCCCGTTCACGCTCACCTCGATCACCGCCTTCCGCCAGACCGACGCGGTGACGTATCAGGATTCGGACTTCACCAGCGCCGATCTGATCTATCCGAACTTCCAGGATCTCGATGTCGGCACCTTCACCCAGGAAGTGCGCCTTGCCGGCAAGATCGGCGATCGTCTCAATGTGCTGCTCGGCGCGTTCTACATCAGCGAGGACATCGATCAGAGCAACAAGCTGATCTACGGCAGCCAGTTCCGCGACTACGCCAATATCCTGGTGCAGGGCCTGTCGAGCTGCGCCTTCAGCCTGTTCGGTCCGGCCGTGGCGCCGTGCCCATCCACGGCCACGCCGGTCTCGCTCGAAACCACCTTCGGCGCGCTGGACGGCGATCCCGCGTTCTATGCCGGCCGGTTCTTCACCCCCGGCCAGGGCTTCAACGAAGCCTATACGCTGGAAAGCAATGCGATCTCGATCTTCGGCCAGGTCGATTTCGAGCTGGCGGACGGCCTGATCCTGACGCTGGGCGGCAACTATACCGACGATCGCAAGACCTTCACCGCCGATGCGCGATCGAGCGATTTCTTCTCCAGCCTCGATCTCGACGCGCCGCAATATGCGCCGCTGCGCCGCAGCGCGCTGCTGCAAGGCGCCGTGGCGCAGGGCGTGGGCACCGCGCTCAGCCTGGGCCGTGCCGCCACCGCGGCCGAAGTGACCGCTTTCGCCACCAATCCGGCGACATCCGCGGCCTTTGCCACGATCCAGACGCAGGCCGGTGCTTATGCCACCGCCAACCAGAACAATCCGCTGGCGAACCCGCTCGCGCAACTGCGGGTGCTGCAGTACATGCCGCCGTTCCTTCCCGTTCCCAACGCGGTGGAAGACGGGAAGACGAACGACAGCGATTTCAGCTACACCGTCCGCCTGGCCTACGATGCCACGCCGTCGCTCAATCTCTATGCAAGCTATGCGACCGGCTTCAAGGCCAGCTCGATCAACCTGTCGCGCGACAGTCGGCCCGCCGCCATCGATCGCGACGCGATCATCGCCGCCGGGCTTGGCCTCAACAACCTGACTTACGGCAGCCGCTTCGCCGGGCCGGAAGAATCGCGGGTGATGGAAGCCGGCGCGAAATTCAGCCGGGGTGGCATCTCGGCCAACCTCGCGGTGTTCGATCAGGATATCAAAGGCTTCCAGTCGAACATCTTCACCGGCGGCGGTTTCGTTCTGCTCAACGCCGGCAAGCAGAGCACTTTCGGCGTGGAGTTCGAAGGCCAGGCGCGCGTGCTGGATGCGCTGACGCTGAACCTCGGCGTGACTTATCTCGATCCGGTCTATGACAGCTTCGAGATTTCCGCGGTGGGCGATCTTTCGGGCATGCGGCCGGCCAGCATTCCTTCGTGGACGGTCCTGGTCGGCGCGCAATATGAAGCTCAGGTGGGCAATGGCCGGCTGGTCCCGCGCGTATCCTACCTGTGGCAGGATCGGGTGCAGCTGATCGAAGGCCTCCCCGGCTTCCTCGTGCGCAATCCCGATGGCACGATCGCCAATGCCGATGCGGCGCTGGCCGCGGCGGCGCAGTTTACCCGTGAAGTCAACGATCTCACCGCCTCGCTGGGCTACGAGCTGGACAACGGCCTCAGCTTCACGCTCTGGGGCCGCAACCTGCTCGACAGCCGTGACGTGGGCGTGGTGTTCGATACGCCCGCCCAGCCGCGCGGCATCTCCGGCTATCCCAACGATCCGCGCACTTACGGGGCCACCGTGCGCTTCAAGTGGTAAGCGCGTGGCATAGGGCTGCGCACCGTATCGCAAAAGAGGAAGGGGGCCGCTCGGCCCCCTTTTTCATTGCCAGCGCCGCCCATTTGTGATGCCCTGGCCTTCCTGGGGGAAAAAAGGGGGAATATCATGGACCAGAATTTCTCGATCGCGGATCTGGCCAGCTTCGAAAAGCTGGTCGCGCCCAAGGTTCTCAAAGTGATCTATTGGCTGGGATTGATCGGCATTGCTCTGGGCTGTCTGATCTCGTTCGTCGGCGGGCTGGGGGTCATGCAATACAGCTTCGCCACCGGGCTGGGCACCATGTTGCTGTCGGTGATCATGTTCGCCTTCGGCGTGCTTCTGTGGCGCGTGGTGATTGAGATGTATACGGTGTTCTTCGGGATCTACGAACGCCTGGGCGACATCCGCAACAGCCTCAACAAAGGCGCCTGAACGCCGTTCAGCCCACGCGTTCCACCGCGCCGGCCGCTACTCGCCACACCGCGGCTTCGCGCTCGATCAGGGCGAACGGGGCCGGCTCGGTGCCGGTCAGCCAGACTTGCGCCTTGCCGGCGCGCAGGCGCGCGAACAGCGCCTCGCGCCGCAGCGGGTCGAGGTGGGCGGCCACTTCGTCGAGCAGCAGCAGCCCCGGCCTTCCGGCGGCGGCGAGTTCGGCGTGGGCCAGGGTGATCGCGATCAGCATGGCCTTCTGCTCGCCGGTCGAACAGGCGGCCGCCGGCATGGCCTTGCCCGCCATGCTCACCGCCAGTTCGTCGCGATGCGGGCCGGTCAGCGTGCGCTGCGCCTGGCGGTCGCGCTCGCGCCCGCGCGCCAGTTCGGCCGCCAGCGCGGCGGCCTCGGTCGGCCCGCCGGGCAGATAGGACAAGGCGGGCCGGGCGAACGGCCCATCCGGCAAAGTATCGAGCGCGGTGGAAAGCTGTTCGACCAGCGCCGCGCGGCCGCGCGCCAGCGCCGCCCCCGCTTCGGCCAGCTGCGCCTCGATCGCCTCCAGCCAGCGCGGGTCGGCCTCCGTCTCTCCGGCCAGCAGGCGATTGCGCTCGCGCAGCGCCGCCTCGTAGCGTGATGCGCTGCGTGCATGAGCGGGGTCGAGCGCCAGGGCCAACCGGTCCATGTAGCGCCGCCGCGCCCCGGCGCTGTCGGTGAAAAGGCCGTCCATCGCCGGTGTCAGCCAGCCGATCGCCAGCCACTCGCCCAGCGCCACGGCGGGCGCTTCGGCGCCGTTGATCTGCACGATCCGCCGGCCCGGCCGATCCGGCGCCACGCCGGTGCCCAGCTTCACCGGCTCGCCCCCGTCCCCCGCGCGCAGTTCGGCGCTGACGGCGAAGCCGCCCGCTGGTGAAGGAGTGCCATCGCCGCCGGCCGAAACCATGTCCGCCAGCGCCGCCCGGCGCAGCCCGCGCCCCGGCGCGAAGAGCGAGATCGCTTCCAGCACATTGGTTTTGCCCGCGCCGTTCTCGCCCACCAGCAGGTTGAGCGCGGCCGTGCCGTCAAGCCGGCTCTCGGCATGATTGCGGAAGCGGGAAAGGGTAATCCGATCGAGCGCCATGGGCGCGGCGAGGACTAGGGCAAGGGCGTCCCGGAGACCATTGGAAAACGCCTTTGCCGATAATTGGCGATTTTCCCCAATATGCAGCATGTCCGCTTGGCGTGCTTTGCCGACATGGGAGCAGGAATGGCGGATTTCCGCCATTTCCGCGATTTGGCACGGCCCCTGCAATAGCTCTGTCGTCGGCGGATAGGCCGCCGGGACAATTCACGGGGAATGCAAGATGGCGAACGTTTCCAACTTCATGAAGCACGCGCTGGCCGCCGTGGCGGCGCTGTTCATCACCGGCACGCTGATGGTCAACGGCCTGGCCCAGACCCAGCCGCAAGTTCACTCGGTCGCGGGGATCCTGGCGTGAGCGGGCGCGGCACCAACGAGGTGCGCCGCAGCGGCTCCGGCGCACCGTCGCGCGGCTTCCGGCTCGACAAGGCCAACGGCAAGGTGTTCGGCGTCTGCGCCGGCATTGCCGATTACCTGAACGCCGATCCGCTGATCGTCCGCGCGGTCTTCGTCCTGGGCACGGTGTTCGGGGTCGGCAGCTTCATCCTGATCTATCTGGCGATCGCGCTGCTGGCGGACTGACGGTCCGCCGGCGCGCCCCCTCAGGGCCGCCGCGCTTTCGCGAAGGGGGAGAAATCGGTCTCGGTATCGAATATCTCGATCCCCTCGCGCCGCTTGAGGAAGCCGATCACCAGGTAGGTCAGCGGGGTCAGCAGGGCTTCCCACACCGTCTTGATCAGCCATTGCGAGATCACGACCTGCCCCAGCTGCTCGATCGGCCAGCCGGCCAGGCCATAGAAGGCCAGCGGATAGAAGATCACACTGTCCAGCCCCTGGCCCACCACCGTGGAACCGATCGTGCGGGTCCACAGGTAGCGGCCCCGGGTCAGCACCTTCAGCTTCGCCAGTACGAAGCTGTTGGCGAACTCGCCGGCCCAGAACGCCGTGATCGAAGCCAGCACGATGCGCCAGGAATTGCCGAATACGAACTCATAGGCGTCCTGCCCCGGCCAGCCCGCCGCCGCCGGCAGCGCCACCACCACCCAGGCCATGAAGGCCATGAACACCAGCGCCGCGAACCCGGTCCAGATCACCCGCCGCGCGTTGGCATAGCCATAGACCTCGGTCAGCACGTCGCCGATGATGTAGCTCACCGGAAAGAACAGCACCCCCGCGCCGAACGACCACTGCATGCCGTTGGGCAAGGTAAGATAGCTCGGCTTCGAGGCGCCGATCAGGTTGCTCAGCAGCAGGATCGCCACGAAAGCCGCCATGACATAGGGGAAATAACGGAACCGTGCGCCGGCGCCGGCTTCGCCATCCAGTCTGGTGGTTTCTCCCATGTCCGCCCCCTATCGCGATTTGCGGCCGGGACAAAGCGCCGCTAATGACCCCGCCCGACGCGCCCGTAGTTCAACTGGATAGAGCACGAGCCTTCTAAGCTTGGAGTTGCAGGTTCGAGTCCTGCCGGGCGCGCCACGAACGGGGTTTTCATCCGGAGGCTATCTGGTAGGCGCACCGGATTGACGCCCGATCAGGGGCGGGCGTCGCGGATCGTGAATGAGAGGGCGATGAATAAAGAGGAATTGCGCCGCAAGCGCGCGCGGGCGGCTTCCCGGCGGATAGTCTGGGCGCGGATGGCCACTGTCGCCGTGGCGCTGGCCGCTCTCCTGGGCTGGGCGGCCGTGGCGTTCGACGTCATGTGATCCCGTGGGATGCGGCCGGGCCTGTCAGCCGGCCGGCTTTCCCTCTCGCGTCGCGGGCCTGTCATCGGGATAAGGCATGATCATCGTGCCGTCGGGCGCGGCGGTGAAGGAGGTTTGCGTGGGATAGGCGAACTCGATCCCGTTTGCCTTGAACGTCCGCAAGATGCCCAGCGCCACGGCTTCCAGCGCCTTGTTCGCCCGGCTGCCGTCGCTGTCCTCCACCTCGAACAGGAAATCGAAGTCGATCGAGCTGGGCCCGAAGGCCTTGAGCCAGGCATCGATAAAGCGATGCCCGCCGCGTTCCACTTCCGCCCGCGCCAGCGCGGGTATCCGCGCCAGCATGTCGGGATCGGTCTGATAGATCACCCCGAACGGCAACTGGAAGCGATAGCTGGCCCGCCCGACATAGCTGGTCACTTCCTGCGCCAGCAGCTGCGTATTGCCGATGATCCTAAGCTCACCCGTCAGCGCGCGGATGCGGGTGGATTTCAGGCCGATCTGCTTCACCTTGCCCGTCACCGGGCCTTCCTTGCCCTGATAGGTGATCGTGTCGCCCACGCGGAACGGCTTGTCGAAGATGATCGAAAGGGCGGCGAAAAGGTCGGAGAAGATGCCTTGCGCGGCCAGGCCGATGGCGATGCCGCCGATGCCCAGGCCCGCCACCAGGCCGGTGACGTTGACCCCCAGGTTGTCCAGCACCACCACCGCCGCGATGGCGAACACCGCCACGCTGACCAGCAGCCGGATGATGCCCATCGCGCTGTTCAGCGAGGCGGTGTCGGAATCCGGGCCGATCGTGCGGCGCTCTATCAGGCCCAGGACCAGCGCGCGGGCCCAGATCGCCGCCTGCAATGCGGCAGCCACGGTGAACAGGAAGACGATCGTCTTCGATACGTCCTGCGGCGGGTGGACGTAGCCTTGCACCGTCTGGATCGCCAGCGCCGCCATGAACCACATCCGCGTCTTGCGCACCACGCTGGTGAAGACGCCGGCCAGCGGCTGGTGCGGGCCGATCCGCTTTCCTGTCTGCAACAGCAGCGCGCGCAGGGCCAGCAGCAGCATGAAGATGCCCGCGGCGACAGCCAATGCCACCAGGATCTCCCCCAGGTTCGCGGCCACCCAGGGGAAGACGGAAGAGCGCGGTTTATCCATGGTTCAGCGGGGTATCCATTGCGTTTGCCGGCATCCTAGGCAGGTTATCCCTAACGCACCAGTCACCCTGTCGTGTCGGATTTTTTGACAGTGGGTCAAAGGGTTAACGGCCCGGAAACCATTGTGTGCCAGGGAAACGCGGCGGTCTTCGGAACTGGCACGCGGCGTGCAAGAGAGATTGGACCCACCGAAGTCTTCGAACGAGGCGGGGCTGACTACCGGGACACCCCCAAATCAGCTCCGGCAGTCGGCTCCGCCTCCCCGAAGATCGGTTCTCCCCTACCCCCGGCGGATGATAGAGCGCGGCCATGATGCGCAAATCGTCCTTCCCGCCCGTCGTCGCGCCGAACACGCGCGCGCTCGTGCTCGGCAGCCTGCCGGGTGAGGCGTCGCTGGCCGCGCAGCGCTATTACGCGCATCCGCGCAATGGCTTCTGGCGCCTGATCGGCCGCGCCATCGGCCGCGAGCTGGAGCCGCTCGACTACGAAGCCAGGCTTGCCGCGTTGCTCGAAGCCGGCGTCGGCCTGTGGGACACGGTCGCGTCCGCCCACCGCCGGGGCAGCCTCGATGCCGCCATCCGCGAAGCGCAGCCCAATGCCCTGGTGGAGCTTGTCGCTTCCCTGCCTGATCTGCGCGCGGTCGGCTTCAACGGGCAGGCGGCGGCGCGGATCGGCCTGGCGCAGCTTGCGCCTGCGCGGCTGGGGCCCACACCGCAGGAATCTAAGCCGCCGGCGCTTGTCCCCCTGCCGTCGTCGAGCCCGGCCTATGCGGCGATGCCGCTGCGCGAAAAGGAAAAGCTGTGGGCCCGGCTAGGCGATTTTCTGCGCTGATACTTGCCTCGCCCGCCCAAGCATCCCATTGAGCAGGCATGACCAAGCGATTTCCCAAGGGCAAGGCCACCATCGCCGGCGCGATCGGCTCCGCCGCGATCGCGGCGGCGCTGCTTTACGTGAACCGCCGCAAGGACAAGGACAAGCACAAGCCGCAACAGCCGGGCCCCATCCCCAGCGGCGAACCGCCGGAGACCGATTGATGGAACCGGTCCGCGCAGTGGAAGGCCGTGCCTATCCCTTCGGCCTCAAGAACGCCGATACCGACCTGATCATTCCCGCCCGCTGGCTCAAGACGGTCACGCGCGAAGGGTTGGGCAGGGGGGCGTTCGAAGCCCTCCGGTCCGGGGACCCCGACAACGTGTTCGACCGGCCCGACTTGGCCGGCGCCCCGATCATCGTCGCGGGTGACAATTTCGGCTGCGGCTCGTCCCGTGAACATGCGGCCTGGGCGCTGCTCGACATGGGCGTGAAAGCCGTGATCGCGCCCAGCTTCTCCGACATCTTCTCGGGCAATGCGTTCAAGAACGGCATCCTCACCGTGGCCCTGCCGCAGGAACAGGTCGATCGGCTGATGGAAGTGGCCGAAACCGATCCGATCTCGATCGATCTGGAACACCAGGTGGTGACGACGCCGTTCCAGGACCGTTTCCCGTTCGAGATCGATCCGTTCCGCAAGTATTGCCTGCTGAACGGACTGGACGAAGTTGCCCTGACGCTGGAAAGCGGCGAAGCGATTTCCCGTTACGAGCGCCAGTTGGCGGCGCGCAGGCCATGGCTGGCGCGCGGCACGGGGATCGCTGCGTAAGTGTTCGAAATCCGCCCTTATGCGGGCGGCCCCACGATTTAAGAGGCCAGACACAATGACCGACTTCGATGATCGCAAGCGCGCGGAAGAAGCCAAGTTCGCGCTGGATGCGGATACCGCGTTCCGTGTCGCCGCCCGGCGCAACCGCCTGCTGGGGCAATGGGCGGCCGCCCGCATGGGCCTCACGCCGGAAGAGACGGAGGCTTATGCCAAGGCCGTGGTCCAGGCCGATTTCGAGGAAGCGGGTGACGAGGACGTGATCCGCAAGGTCCTCGGCGATCTCACTGCGGCCGGCGTCGATATCGACGAGGCCGGGGTCCGCGCCGCGCTGGAGGAAAAGGCCGTCGAGGCGCGCCGCCAGCTCATGGGCGAGTCCTGATCCCATGGCCATGGCCGCGGCAGAGATAGAGGCGCTGATCAGGGATGCCTTCCCGGACGCCGATGTCCTGATCGAAGACCTCGCCGGTGACGGCAATCATTACCGCGCGCGGGTCGTCTCGTCGGCCTTCACGGGCAAGAGCCGGGTGCTCCAGCACAAGATGGTCTACGAGGCGCTGGGCGGCCGCATGGGCGGCGAGCTTCATGCCTTGCAACTCGTCACCGCCGTTCCCAACTGATCCCTGTCATTCAACTAGGTCTCGCAGATGTCCGATCCCAACGCCCGTATTGCCCAGATCGTCGATAACAACGATGTCGTCCTGTTCATGAAGGGGACGCCGCTGTTTCCGCAATGTGGCTTCTCCAGCCGCGCGGTGGCGATCCTCGATCATTGCGGCGTGGCTTATGACAGCGTGGACGTGTTGCAGGACATGGAAATCCGCCAGGCCATCAAGGAATACTCCGATTGGCCGACCATCCCCCAGCTCTACGTGAAGGGTGAATTCGTCGGCGGCAGCGACATCATGATGGAAATGTACGAAGCCGGCGAACTCCAGCAGCTCCTGGCCGACAAGCAGGTCGCCAAGGCGGGCTAACACCCCAACCTCACTTTCCAACCCACATTCGTCATTGCGAGCGTAGCGAAGCAATCCAGAGCGCATGGCGCTGTCCCCTGGATTGGTTGGCCGATGGCCCGCTTCGCTTCCGCTACGCTCGCTGACGAGCATTCACCCAAGGCGACCACGCCCTAGTTCTGCCCGTCCGGCCTTCACCGGGTGCGGACGAAACTCTTTCCTACACTGCGTGGTCCGGGGCAGGGCGGGGCATGGCCTCCGCCCGTCCATCCGCCGCCGATCGTCGCCCGCGCGCGCAAGGCCGCGTTTTTGCGGGTGACACTGCGCTATCGCGGCAAGGTTACACTTCGGCCGATAAGGTGACGCTTTGCCCGGCAAGGTGACACATTCGGGGCAAAGTGACATTTGCCCCTGGACACTGTCAGATGTGTCAACACCTGCTTTCCGGCAGCGCCGGTCAGACCAGTTCGCGCACGTCCGTCAGCTTGCCCGTCACCGCCGCCGCCGCGGCCATCGCCGGGCTTACCAGGTGGGTCCGCGCGCCGGGGCCTTGCCGGCCCACGAAGTTGCGGTTGCTGGTGCTGGCGCAGCGTTCGCCGGCCGGCACTTTGTCCGGGTTCATGCCCAGGCAGGCCGAACAGCCCGGCTCGCGCCATTCCAGGCCGGCTTCGGTGAAGACCTTGTCCAGCCCTTCGGCCTCTGCCTGCGCCTTGACCAGGCCCGATCCGGGGACGACGATCGCCCACTTCACATTGGAGGCCTTCCGGCGGCCCTTGAGCACGGCGGCCGCCGCTCTCAGATCCTCGATGCGGCTATTGGTGCAGCTGCCGATGAAGACGTTCTGCACCTCGACCTCGCTCATGCGCTGGCCGGGCTCGAGTCCCATGTAGTCGAGGCTGGCGCGGGCGGCCTTCTGCTTGCTCGGATCGGCGAAGGCGGCGGGATCGGGCACAACGCCGCCGATCGCCACCGTGTCTTCGGGGCTGGTGCCCCAGGTCACCGTGGGCTCCACGGTGCTGGCGTCGATCACCACCGACTTGTCGAAGCACGCACCGGGATCGGTATGGAGCGTGCGCCAGTATGCGACGGCCTGGTCCCATTCGTCGCCCTTGGGCGAGAAGGGGCGGCCCTTGAGATAGGCGAACGTCGTGTCATCGGGCGCGATCAGCCCGACTCGCGCACCGCCTTCGATGCTCATGTTGCAAACCGTCAGGCGGCTTTCGATGCTCATCTCCTCGAACACCTTGCCGCGATACTCGATCGCATGGCCGGTGCCGCCGGCGGTGCCGATCACGCCGGTAATGTGCAGGATCAGGTCCTTCGCCGTAACGCCGGGGGCGAGATCGCCCTCCACGCGCACTTCCATCGTCTTCCATGTCCTGAGCAGCAGCGTCTGCGTGGCCAGCACGTGCTCGACCTCGCTGGTGCCGATGCCGAAGGCCAGTGCGCCCAGCGCGCCGTGCGCGGCGGTGTGGCTGTCGCCGCAGACCAGCGTGGTGCCGGGGAGGGTGAAGCCCTGTTCCGGCCCGACGACGTGGACGATGCCCTGCTGGCGGCTGGTCGCATCGAAATAGCGCACGCCGAATTCCGGCGCGTTGCGTTCCAGCGCGGCAAGCTGGTCGCGGCTCTCGGGATCGGCGATCGGCACGCGACGGCCCTCGGCATCGAGGCGGGGGGTGGTCGGCAGGTTATGGTCCGGCACCGCCAGCGTCAGTTCCGGATGGCGGACCTTGCGGCCGGTCATCCGCAGCGCTTCGAACGCCTGCGGGCTGGTGACTTCGTGGACGAGGTGGCGGTCGATGAAGATCAGGCAAGTGCCGTCGTCACGCCGTTCGATGACGTGTTCGTCCCAGATCTTCTCATAGAGAGTGCGTGGTTTGCTGGCCATGAACGGCACTTACGCCGGAACCGCGCCATTTCAAGCCAGCCCGCGCTTGGGCCGGCAAAAGCCAGCGTTTTATGCCTCCGCCAGCCGGGCGGCGTGGCGCTGCACCAGCGCGATCATGTTGGGTACGCCCTGGGTGCGGTTGGAACTGAGCTGGTTCCTGAGATCGAACGGCTCCAGCGCCTGGGCCACGTCCATCGCGGCCACTTCCCCCGCCGGCTTGTCCTGCACCGCGCTCAGCACCAGGGCGACGATGCCCTTGGTGATCGCGGCGTTGCTGTCGGCCAGGAAATGCAGGCGCCCGTCCCGCTCGGTGGGATAGACCCACACGCTGGCCGAACAGCCGCGCACCAGCGTGGCATCGGTCTTCAGCGCCTGGGGCATCTCCTCCAGCTCGCGGCCCAGTTCGATCAGCAGGCGATAGCGTTCGTCGGCGTCGAGGAATTCGTATTCGTCGAGGATGTCGGAAAGGGAACGCATTCCCCGCCCCTATCGTGTCAGCAAGAAGGTGCAACCACGTTCGTCATTGCGAGGAGCGAAGCGACGCGACGCAAGCGAAGCTGGCCACCGGCCGACCCATCCAGGGTACAGGGCAATACGCCCTGGATTGCTTCGCTACGCTCGCAATGACGAGTGGAAAAAGATCAAAGGTCCACCCCGCTGGCAATGGCTTCCAGCTTGCGGATGCGTTCCTTCAGGTCGGCAAGCTCGATCCGCGCGGCGCCTTCGCGCGCCCCGCCTTCGATCTCGCCATGCCGGCGGCCGTTCTCAAGCTCGCGTGTTTTCAGCGCCAGCCAGTCCTGCCAGCCCTTGAGCACGGTGAAGGCCACGACCAGCAAACCGGCGAGGGCACTGGCGGCGATCAGCAATTCCTGGCTCATTGTCGCGTGTCTCCCTGCCTGGCGCGCCTATTTGTCGCGCAGGCTCTCGATCTCGGCCGAAAGCCGCCTGGTATCGCGGTCCTCGGTGGCGATCCGTTCCAGCACTTTCACCCGTTCGCGCAGATCCTCGATCTCGCGCTTGAGTTCCGTATTCTCGCGCATGAGCGGCTTCTCGTTGCCCATGTGATCGGTCGTGATCCCGTGCCGGGCGCGATGCTTCGCCTTCATCACTTCGGTCACCGCCACGATGGCGACGATCACGACGATCGCGGTCCAGAAGCTCATTGCGTTTTCCTTCCATCCTCCAGCTTCGCGTCGCGCAGCGCATCGATCTGCCGGGCGACATCGAAACCCTTGTCGGTCACGATGCGCTCGACCACCGCCAGGCGGTCCTTCATCGCGCCCAGCTCGGCCCGCAGCGAGGCGTTCTCCTGGGTCAGCAGCTTGATCCGCTCCTTGGATTCCGCGTCGGTTCCCGGCTTCAGGGACTGGCCCCACATGCCTTCGATGGGATAGCCGTTCTTGATCTTGAGCCGCGTGTTGTGGACGCTGGCCAGGATGCCGCCGAGCGACACCGCGACCACGCCGGCGATCGCCCAGCCGATATAGGGAAGGATCTGTTGCACCACGTCCATCAGTGGGTCTCCTCGGCGGTCGTGGCCAGGCGCGCGGCGGGCTTGTCGCGCAGGGCCTCGATCTGGGTGGCGATGTCGTAGCCGCGATCGGTGACGATACGCTCCAGAACCCGGACCCGCGCTTCGAGGCTTTCCACCTGTTCCCGGCTCGCGCCGGTCAGCACGGGCGGCGCCGAAGCCTGCGCGCTCTGCAAGTCGGCGATGGTTTCCTTCATCCGGCGCCGCTGACGGCCCGCCCCGCAGGATCGCATTGCCCCCATGAAGCCAAACAACAGCAGCAGGGCAAATACGATGTTCACATCGTTCATCGCGCGGCACTCCTCTCCTTGAGCTCGGCGATCTGTTCGTCCACCCGCCGCTGGTCGCGCAGGGCCTCGATCTGCGTGGCGACGTCGTAGCCCTTGTCGGTCACGATGCGTTCGAGCACGCGGATGCGGTCCTCCATCTCGGCGATCCGGCTGGAATATTGCGCGGCCTTCTCGGCGCTGGTTTCCGCCGTGGTGGCGATGCGCTTTTCCTCCAGCTTGGCGTTGCTGCGGACCCATACAATGCCGATCACCATCAGGAACGGCGCCAGGGTGCCGACGATTGGAACGAGATCTCCCATCTCAGTGCTCCTCTGGTCTCGCTCAGCGCAGCCGTTCGATCTCGGCCGACAGGCGCGGATTGCTGGTGACGTAGTAGGTTTCGACATCCGCCAGGCGGCGGTCGATATCGCGGAAGCGCGCGCGGATTTCGCGGGCCGTGCGCTTGGGCGACTGGCGGACTCGCTGCCAGTAACGCTGCTCCTGCTCGTCCACGTAAAGGTGCGCGGGCTTCTTGGTCAGGAACATGCCGGCGATGAAATAGGCAGGCAGGATGATCCCGTTCACCGCAGGTGTGCAGACGGCAAGTACTAGCGCGATCCGGACCCAGATGACATCCACGCCAGTGTAATCGGCGATGCCGGCGCAAACGCCCATGAACTTGCCGTTCTGCTTGTCACGATAAAGCGTGGTGCGGGGGCTGGTCATCGGCGGGCTCCCTTCTTTTCGGCAAGTAGGCGATCAAGCTCGCGAAGTGGCTCGTTGTCGAGTTCCCGGTCGTGCAGGATGCGCGCCGGCTTGAAATCGGGATTATCGGAAGCGACCAAGCGCTCGACCGTATCCATCCGCTCGTCGAGCCGCTTGGCGAGTTGATAAAGCTCATCAAGCAGCGCTTCGTCATCGGTGGTGATCGTCGCGGCCGTTTTCCACTTGGTGATGTAATGGAAGATGATCCACGGGAGCCCGAGCACAATGGCGGGAACGATAAAGATTGCCTCCACGGCTTATTCCCCCTTCGTCTCGTCGTCGCCCTTGCCGAGCGCGCGCTTCATGGCTTCCAGTTCCTCGTCGATCTTGTCGCTGCCTTCGAGCGCGGCGATCTCCTCGGCCAGAGTCGGCTTGGCGCCATCGGCGATCGACAGCGCATCGGCGCGGCCCTCGGCATAATCGACCCGTCGTTCGAGCTGGTCGAAGCGAGTCAGCGCCTCGTCCACCCGCTCGTTGGTCATCAGGCTGCGCAGCTTGACGCGGTTCTCGGCGCTTTCGAGCCGGGCGGCGATCTGCGTCTGCCGGCTGCGCGCCTCGCGCAGGCGATTCTGCAGCTTGGCGATGTCCTGCTCATAAGCGCGCAGCGCATCGTCGAGCACGGCGATTTCCTGCTTGAGCTGGTCGGCCATGTCGGCCGCGCGCTTCTTTTCCACCAGCGCCGCCCGGGCCAGATCCTCGCGATCCTTGCTGAGGGCAAGCTGTGCCTTCTCGCCCCAGTCGGCCTGGAGCTTTTCCAGCTTCACGCAATGGCGGTGCATTTCCTTCTGGTCCGCGATCGTGCGCGCCGCGCTGGCGCGGACTTCCACCAGCGTTTCTTCCATCTCCAGGATAATCATCCGGATCATCTTCGCCGGATCATCGGCGTGATCGAGCAGCTCGTTGAAATTGGCGGCGATGATATCGCGGGTGCGGGAAAAAATGCCCATCCATGGAACTCCGGAAACGAAGGAATTGATCGAGGTTTCGAGCGACTGACCGCTGGTCGGCGTCGGGCTGGTCCGCAGGCGTTCGATCTCGCGGTCGAGGCGCGAGGCGCGGGCCCGGTTTTCATCCTTGCCCGAGCCGATCGGTGTCAGCGGATCGTCCTCTGCGCTCATGCCAGCTCCACCATAGACGCGGAGACGATTCGCGTCTCCTGCGGTTGGTCGAGCTGATGGCTCAGCGCGACGATGTTGAAGGCGACCATCGCGGCAATGCTTACCAGCGCAGCGAGGCCGAGCTTGCTGGTGAAGAATTCGCGATCGTACATCACTGGTATCCCTTCCTGACCTTTGATGAACTCCTTTCAGCAAGCACCGTGCCAAATCGCCAAAAAGGCGGAAAAACGTGATATTTCAGCAGGGGCTGGCGGCGCCACATGGTGAAGATTGCCAGCATATGGGGAAATCCGCTATATCTTGGCCATGGAGCGGGAAACCCAGCAATTCATCGGCCAGTCGGGCGCATTCCTGGATGCCGTGGAGCGCGCCAGCCGCGCCGCGCCGATGCGCCGTCCCGTGCTGGTGATCGGCGAGCGAGGAACGGGCAAGGAACTGATCGCCGAGCGCCTTCACCGCCTGTCCGACCGGTGGGAGGAGCCGCTGGTCACGATGAATTGCGCGGCCTTGCCCGAGACACTGATCGAGGCGGAGCTGTTCGGGCACGAGGCGGGCGCATTCACCGGCGCCACCCGGGCGCGGGCGGGTCGGTTCGAGGAGGCGGATCGCGGCACCTTGTTCCTGGACGAGGTCGGCACGCTGTCGATGGCCGCGCAGGAGCGGTTGTTGCGCGCGGTCGAATATGGCGAGGTCACGCGCATCGGTTCCTCCCGGCCCGTACGGGTCGACACGCGCATCGTCGCCGCGACCAATGAGAACCTGCCCGCCTTGGCGGAAGAAGGCCGCTTTCGCGCCGATCTGCTCGACCGGCTGTGCTTCGAGGTGATCACGCTGCCCCCGCTGCGCGTGCGCGAGGGGGATATCGACGTGCTGGCCGATTATTTCGGCCGGCGCATGGCGGCCGAGGTCGGCTGGGAAGCCTGGCCGGGCTTTGCGCCGCATGTCCGGCAGCAGCTCGATTCCTATCCCTGGCCCGGCAACGTGCGCGAATTGCGCAACGTGGTCGAACGCGCAGTCTATCGATGGGGCGATTGGGGCGAGCCCATCGCGCACGTCCAGTTCGATCCGTTCGACAGCCCGTGGAAACCCGCTGCGCCCATGCGCCCAGCGGATCGGGGAGGGGAAGACGTCAGCCTCCCCCGCCTGGCGCCTGGCGACTATGATACCGTGGCAGATTTACGCGCCGCTGTGGACGCCCACGAGCGCGCGATCCTGGAGCACCACCTGGGCCGCAATCGCTGGAACCAGCGCCAGACCGCCAAGGCCCTGGGGCTGACTTACGACCAGCTACGCCACTGCATCCGCAAGCACGGACTGAGCGAATAGGTTTAGCCCCGGGCTTAAGCCGGGGCGCTGTCGCGGCAGGCTTCGTAAACGTGCGCGATCGCTTTCTGCGCCCCGGCCACGTCGAAGGACAAGTCGACATCCGACCCGATGCCGGTGCTCAGGATCGTGCGGACCTTGCTCGCATTCCGCAAGCCGACGATGAAGCGCGCCAGAGCGCGATCCCCGGTCTTGCCGGAGGCCATGGCGTAGGTTTCGTAGAAGCGCCAGTTTTCGGTCGCGGGCGACTTGTTGTCGAACTGGAAGCGGATCGGGCGCGATATCGGCCGATCGTTGGGCACGGCCAGCTTGTCGTTGGCGGACATGATCATGGCGTGGACTTCCCGCTTGCCGGGCTTGTCGCATTTGATGACGATCTGCGAACCGTTGTCCGCCTTGACGAGCGCGCCCGACCTGCCGCCTTCTTCCCCGAAAGTCTGCCAGCCCGATGCGGAAGCCGGTTGATCCTGGGCGACGGCCGTGACCGAAATCGCTACGGCAAGGGCCGCGACAAGAGAATATCTCATAATGTCTCTCCCATTGGGCACCACGTCTCGCGCGGGTGCTGTGCTAGGGGAGCCTACCGCCTCCTTTTGCACAGGGCAATGCGGGGATCGTGCACGACTTCTTGCTTTTGCTTCGGTTCCCCCCTATTTGCGCCCCATCCCGACATTGTCGTGACAATGCCAGGTGCTGGCGCCTCGGGGCCGGCACGAAGCGGTTTTGCCATGGCGCTTATGGAATGTAGATGGCCGATATCACGCGCCTGACAGAAGTGATCGAGCCCGAGGCGAAGGCCCTCGGCTTCGAGCTTGTGCGCGTGAAGCTGGCCGGTTCCGGGGAGGAGCGCACGCTGCAGGTCATGGCCGAGGATCCCGCGACCGGGCAACTGGTGGTGGATCAGTGCATGGCCCTGTCGCGCCGCATTTCCGACCGGATCGATGCGATCGAGGAAGCGGGCGAGGAGCTGGTGCGCGGGGCCTATAACCTCGAGGTCAGCTCTCCCGGCATCGATCGGCCGCTGACCCGGGCGAAGGATTATGCCCAGTGGGCCGGGCACGAAGCGAACCTTTCGCTGGCCGAGCCGGTGGGCGAGCATCGCAGGCTGCGCGGCGAACTGATCGGGATCGAAGGCGGCGTTGTCACTATCGAGGACCGCAAGGCGGGCCGGATGGAAGTGCCGCTGACGACAATCAGCTCGGCGAAGCTGGTCCTGACGGACAAGCTGATCGCCGCCAGTCGGCCGCTCGACATGACGGGCGCCGAAGAGATCGAAGACGTTTCCGAGGAAGAGAAGGCAACCGACTGATGGCCAGTCCGATTTCCGCCAACAAGGCCGAATTGCTCGCGATCGCGAATTCCGTCGCCAGCGAGAAGATGATCGACAAGGCGATCGTCATCGAAGCGATGGAAGAGGCGATCCAGAAGGCCGCCCGCGCGCGCTATGGCGCCGAGAACGACATCCGCGCCAAGCTCGATCCGCTGACCGGCGACTTGCGCCTGTGGCGCGTTGTCGAGGTGGTCGAGGAGGTTGAGGACTACTTCAAGCAGGTCGATCTCAAGCAGGCCGAAAAGCTGCAACCCGGCGCCGCGCTGGGCGATTATATCGTCGATCCGCTGCCGCCGATCGATCTCGGCCGCATCGACGCGCAGAGCGCCAAGCAGGTGATCTTCCAGAAGGTCCGCGATGCCGAGCGCGAGCGCCAGTACGAGGAATTCAAGGATCGCGCCGGCGAGATCATCACCGGGGTCATCAAGTCGGTCGAATTCGGCCATGTGATCGTCAACCTCGGCCGCGCCGAGGGGGTCATCCGCCGCGACCAGCAGATCCCGCGCGAGGCCGCACGCGTTGGCGAGCGTGTCCGCGCGCTGATCCTCAAGGTGGAACGCAACAATCGCGGGCCGCAGATCTTCCTGTCCCGCGCGCATCCCGAGTTCATGAAGAAGCTGTTCGCGCAGGAAGTGCCCGAGATCTACGACGGCATCATCGAGATCAAGGCGGCCGCCCGCGATCCGGGCAGCCGCGCCAAGATCGGCGTGATCAGCCGCGATTCCAGCATCGACCCGGTCGGCGCCTGCGTCGGCATGAAGGGCAGCCGCGTGCAGGCGGTCGTGCAGGAACTGCAGGGCGAGAAGATCGACATCATCCCGTGGAGCGAGGATACGGCCACCTTCGTCGTCAACGCGCTGCAACCGGCGACGGTGAGCCGCGTGGTGCTCGACGAGGATGAGAACCGCATCGAGGTCGTCGTGCCGGATGACCAGCTTTCGCTGGCGATCGGCCGCCGGGGGCAGAACGTGCGGCTGGCCAGCCAGCTGACCGAAAGCCAGATCGACATCATGACCGAGGATGAAGCCTCGGAGAAGCGGCAGCGGGAATTCGCCGAGCGCTCGAAGACCTTCGAGGAAGAGCTCGACGTGGACGAGACGTTGAGCCAGCTCCTCGTCGCCGAGGGCTTCGCCGAGCTCAACGAAGTGGCTTATGTCGAGCTGGAGGAACTGGCCTCCATCGAAGGTTTCGACGAGGAACTGGCCGAGGAATTGCAGCACCGCGCCCGCGAAGCGCTCGATCGCCAGGAGCAGGCCTACCGCAAGGAACGCCGTGATCTGGGCGTCGAGGATGCCCTGGCGGAACTGCCGCATCTCACGGAGCAGATGCTGGTGGTGCTCGGCAAGGCCGGCGTCAAGACGCTCGACGATCTCGCCGACCTGGCGACGGACGAGCTGATCGCCCGCAAGCGCGAGGCGCCTCGCCGCCGTGGCCCCGAGGCCGGCCCGCCGCTGCGCCGGGCGCGCACGGAGGACAAGGGCGGCGTGCTCGGCGAATTCGCGCTGAGCGAGGAGCAGGGCAACGAGATCATCATGGCTGCCCGCGCCCACTGGTTCGATGACGAGGAAGCTCCGGCTTCCGAGCCCGTTTCCGACGGGCCCGCAACCGAGGAGGCCGCCGATGCGGAATCCTCGCAATGAACCGCTAGTCGAAAGCGACAGGCCCCTCTCGCGGGAACGCGAGGGGAGCGAACGGCGATGCGTCCTGACGGGCCGCGTCGCCGGGCGCGATGAACTCGTGCGGCTGGCGGTTTCGCCAGACGGCGACGTGCTGCCCGATGCCCTGGCAAAGGCGCCCGGCCGGGGCGCGTGGATCGGCGTGCCTCGCGGCGAGTTGGATGATGCCTTCGCCTCCGGAAAGCTCAAGGCCGCCCTGTCGCGCGCCTTCAAGACCGGGGCGCTGGTCATTCCGGCCGATTTGCCCGAACGCGTCGAAAGCGCGTTGCTGCGCGCGCTTCTCGATCGCCTGGGGCTCGAAATGCGTGCGGGGAAGCTTATCTTGGGATCGGATCGGATCGCGAACGAGCTGCGCCTGGGCAGGGCTGCCGCGCTCTATCACGCCGCCGACGCGGGGGAAGATGGGAGCCGCAAGCTCGACCAGGCCTTTCGTGTCGGCGCCGATGCCGAAGGCACCGATCTTGCAGGCCTGCGCCTGCCACTGGACCGGGCGGCTTTGTCTGTGGCATTGGGCCGCGACAACGTCGTCCACCTGGCGCTGGCCGATCGGGCATCGGCCGGGCGGGTCGCGATCCCGCTGCGGCGCTTGCTGAATTACCTGGGGACGGAGCGTCCACCGGATGCCGGAGCGAACCGGGCGGCCTGACCGCCCGATAAGCAGGCGACGATCGAGTTTTGAAGGACTATTGAGAACACATGAGCGACAACGACACCACACCGACGCGCACCCGCAAGCCGCTGGGGCTCAAGCGTTCGGTCGATGCCGGCGAGGTCAAGCAGACCTTCAGCCACGGCCGCACCAACAAGGTGGTGGTCGAGGTCAAGCGGCGCCGCGTGATCGGCAAGCCGGGCGAGGCGCCCGCCGCCGCGCCGGAGCCGGTCGCCGCGCCCGCTCCGCCACCGCCCCCTCCGCCCCCTCCGCCGAAGCGCAAGGCCGCGCCTGCGGGCGAAACGCCGCAGGAACGCGTCGCCCGCTTGCAGCGCGAGGCTGAGGAAGACCGCCTGCGCCTGACCGAGGAAGCGCGGCGCCGCGAGGAGGAAGAGCGCGCCCAGGCGATCGAGGAAGAGAAGCGCCGTATCGAGGAAAACCGCCGCGCCGAAGAGGAAGCGGCCAAGGCGCGCGCTGCCGAAGGGCAGGCCGCCGAGGCTGAGGCCGAGGCCGCGGTCGAGCCCGCGTCGACCCCCGCCGAAGAAGAAGCCGGGCAGGAGCAAGCTGCCGGTTCGCCCACGCCCGCGCCGCGCAAGTTCACGCCCGTCGCTCGCCCGGAGCCCAAGCGGCCCGAGAAGAAGCGCGAGGAACGGGGCAAGAGCGCCCCGGCCGGACGCGGCGATCGCGGCGCCGACAACCGCCGCCAGTCGGGCAAGCTGACCGTCACCCGCGCGCTGAACGAGGACGAAGGTGCGCGTGCGCGTTCGCTCGCCGCGCTCAAGCGCGCTCGCGAGAAGGAGCGCCGGGCGCACTACTCCGGCCAGTCGCAGGTGCGTGAAAAGCAGGTCCGCGACGTGATTGTGCCCGAAGCGATCACCGTGCAGGAACTCGCCAACCGCATGGCCGAGAAGGGCGCCGACCTGGTGAAGGCGCTGTTCAACATGGGCATGATGGTCACCGTCAACCAGACGATCGACCAGGACACCGCCGAACTGCTGGTCGAGGAATTCGGCCATCGCATCGAGCGCGTGAGCGAAAGCGATGTCGATATCGACACCAGCGAGGATTTCGATCCGGAAGAGACGCTGAAGCCGCGTCCGCCGGTGGTGACGATCATGGGCCATGTCGATCACGGCAAGACCAGCCTGCTCGACGCCCTGCGCGGCACGGACGTGGTGAAGGGCGAGGCCGGCGGCATCACCCAGCACATCGGCGCCTATCAGATCACCACCAAGAACAAGCAGAAGATCACCGTGCTCGACACGCCGGGCCACGAGGCGTTCACGCAGATGCGCGCCCGCGGCGCGAACGTGACCGACATCGTGGTGCTGGTGGTGGCCGCCGATGACGGGATCATGCCGCAGACGGTGGAGGCCATCAATCACACCCGGGCCGCGGGCGTGCCGATGATCGTGGCGATCACCAAGGCCGACAAGCCCGAAGCCAATCCTCAGCGCATCCGCGAACGCCTGCTCGAACACGAAGTGGTGGTCGAGGAGATGAGCGGCGACGTGCAGGACGTGGAAGTCTCCGCCAAGACGGGGCAGGGGCTGGACGAGCTGATCGAGAAGATCCTGCTCCAGGCCGAACTGCTCGAGCTCAAGGCGCGGCCCGACCGCGATGCCGAAGGCACCGTGATCGAGGCGCGGCTCGACAAGGGCCGCGGCCCCGTCGCCACGGTGCTGGTCAGCCGGGGCACGCTCAAGCGCGGCGACGTCTTCGTGGTCGGCACGGAGAGCGGGCGCGTGCGTGCGCTGGTCGATGACAAGGGGCAGCAGGTCAAGGAAGCGGGCCCGGCCATGCCGGTCGAAGTGCTCGGCCTGGGCGGTGTGCCGCAGGCAGGCGACCGGCTGACGGTGGTCGACAGCGAGGCGCGTGCGCGCGAGGTGGCCGAATACCGCCAGACGCAGGCGACCGCCAAGCGCACCGCCACCGCGCCGACCAGCCTGGATGCGATGTTCGCGGGGCTGAACAGCGACGTGATCGAATTCCCGCTGGTGGTGAAGGCCGACGTGCAAGGATCGACCGAAGCCATCGTCAATGCGCTGCACAACCTCTCGAATGACGAGATCAAGGTGCGTGTGCTGCATTCCGGCGTGGGGGCGATCACGGAAAGCGACGTGACCCTGGCGGCCGCTTCCAAGGCGCCGATCATCGGGTTCAACGTGCGGCCCAACGCCAAGGCGCGCGAGCTGATCGAGCGCACCAAGGTGGAGATGAAGTATTACGACGTCATCTATCACCTGACCGAGGAGATCGCGAAGGAAATGGCCGGCGAACTCGGCCCGTTGCGGGTCGAGAACGTGGTCGGCCGCGCCGAGGTCAAGCAGGTGTTCCCGGCTGGCAAGCGCGACAAGGCGGCGGGCCTGCTGGTGCTCGAAGGCGCGATCCGCAAGGGCCTCCACGCGCGCCTCACGCGCCAGGACGTCATCGTTTCCGCCACTACGATCGCCTCGCTGCGCCGTTTCAAGGACGACGTGGACGAAGTCCGCGCGGGCCTGGAATGCGGCGTGGTGCTGGCCGACACCAACGACATCAAGGCGGGCGACATGCTCGAGGTGTTCGAGGTGGAGGAACGCGAACGGACGCTGTGATTGGATAGCCATGGCACGCCACGCACACGGCGCCGAGGATGCATCCGTCCGCCTGCTCAAGGTGGGCGAACGGGTGCGCCACGTTCTTTCCGAACTGCTCATGCGCGAGCAGGTGCATGACGATACGCTTTCGGCTCACACGGTGTCGATCACCGAAGTGCGCATGTCGCCCGACCTGCGCCAGGCGCGGGTCTATGCCAAGCCGCTGCTGGGCGGTGACGAGCAAGCGGTGCTGACGGCCCTGAGGCAGAACACCGCCTTTCTCCAGCGCGAGGTCGCGCAGCGCCTGGGATTGAAGTTCGCGCCCAGGCTGAAGTTCCTCGCGGACGCGAGCTTTGACGAGGCTGACCGGATCGAGCGCCTGCTGAACGATCCGCGCGTGGCGCGCGATCTCGAAAGCGACTGACGGCTTCCTATCTGGCATCGCGATGAACGAAACTCTCCTGACGGCGCTCGCGCTGATCCCCGCGCTGGTGATCGCCATCGTGTTCCACGAAGTGGCTCACGGCTGGACGGCGCTGCTGCTCGGCGATCCCACCGCCAAGGAACGGCGGCGGCTCAGCCTCAATCCGCTGCGCCATGTCGATCCGCTGGGCACGGTCATCCTGCCGGGGATGCTGGCGCTGGCCGGGGCGCCGGTGTTCGGCTGGGCCAAGCCGGTGCCGGTGAACAAGTGGCGGCTGGACAATCCGCGCTTCGGGATGATGGCCGTCGCCGCCGCGGGGCCGGGAACCAATCTCGTCCTGGCGGCGATCGGCGCGGTCGTGCTCGGCCTTTTCCTGCGCATGGCGATGCCGGATGTGACGGACCCTGCGGCGATCATGAACCTGATGATGCTGAGCGCCGCGGCGCCGGCTTCGGGCGCGGGCTTCGTGCTGTTCGCGCTGACATCCTTCATCGTGATCAATCTGTTCCTGGCGCTGTTCAACCTGCTTCCGCTTCCGCCGTTCGACGGCTCCCACATCGTCGAGGGGCTGCTGCCACCGAAGGCCGCCCAGGTTTACGAGAAGCTGCGCCCGTTCGGGTTTCCGCTGCTGTTCCTTCTCCTGCTGGTGAACCCCTATTTCTTTCCGCACCTGGGCATCGTCCAGCGTGTGGTCCTGCCCCCGGTGCTCTGGGCGCTGGAGCAATATCTGCACCTAGCGGCATTTTTCGCTGGATAATTATTACCCGGGTAAATATATGACCTCCGAATGGAGGTTCCCATGACTTTGACGGTTTTCCTGAAGAACGAAGTTCTCGCACGCGGCACGCCCGAGGATGTGGTGCCGGCGATGCGCGCCCTGCCGCCGCTCGAACGCAGTTCGGACCTGCTGGCTTTCGATGACGAGACCGGCCGGCAAATCGATCTCGACTTGCGGCCCGAGGCGCAGGCCCCCCGCCAGCGCGGGCGCCCCTCGCTGGGTGTCGCGGCGAAGGAAGTGACTCTGCTCCCGCGCCACTGGGAATGGCTGGCGAGCCAGCGCACCAGCGCTTCGGCGACCTTGCGCAAGCTGGTGGACGAGGCGATGCGCCAGGGCCGGGGAGAGCGGGACCGCCATGATGCGGCCTATCGCTTTCTCAACGTGATGGCCGGCGACCTGCCGCATTTCGTGGACGCGGTGCGCGAGATCTATGCCGGCAACAGGGTCGGCTACGATCACTTCAGCTACGATTGGCCGCCCGCCGTGCGCGATCATGGCCGAAAGCTGGCGTTCCCGGAATGACGGCGATCACGCCGCCTCATCCGCACGGCTGGCTGATCCTCGACAAGCCGCGCGGCCTGGGCTCCACCCAGGCCGTGGCGGCGGTCAAGCGGATCCTGCGCCGCGCCGGCTATGGCAAGGTGAAAGTCGGCCATGGCGGCACGCTGGACCCGCTGGCGGAAGGCGTCCTGCCGATTGCGCTGGGCGAGGCGACCAAGCTGGCCGGGCGCATGCTGGACAGCGACAAGGCCTATGCCTTCACGATCGCCTTCGGCACCGAAACCGATACGCTCGATACCGAGGGAGAGGTGATCGCCGCAAGCAGCGACCGGCCTTCGCCGGCGGCCGTCACGGCGATCTGCGCGCAGTTTACCGGTGAGATCGAGCAGGTCCCGCCGGCCTATTCGGCGATAAAGGTCGATGGCCGGCGCGCCTATGATCGGGCGCGGTCCGGCGATGCCGTCGAACTAGCCAGCCGCCAGGTCACGATCCATTCGCTCCGGATCGTCGGCGGAGTTGCCAATGGGGGCGATGCGGTCACGCTGCTGGCCACCGTCTCGAAGGGCACGTATATCCGTTCCCTGGCGCGCGATATCGCCCATGCCCTTGGAACGGTGGGGCACGTCTCTTATCTGAGGCGGGTCAAGGCCGGCCCTTTCACCGAAAGCCGGGCGATTTCACTGGACAATCTGGAGGAAATCGGTAACGGCGCGCCCCTTGAAGACCACCTCCTGCCGCTGGAGGCGGGGCTGGACGGTATCCCGGCCCTTACCCTCGATCCGGAAAGCGCGCAGGCGGTCCGCCAGGGCCGGGTCCTTTCCGGAATGCCCCAGTCCGATGGGCTCATCCTTGCTATGGCCGGCAGCGTTCCGGTGGCTTTGATGGAGGTTTCGGGCGGAACGGCGAAAGTCGTCCGGGGGTTCAATCTAGTCGATACCGCGGAGTAAATGGTATGTCGGTCACGGCCGAAAAGAAGCAGGAAATCATCAAGGACAACGCCCGCGCGAAGGGCGATACCGGGTCTCCCGAAGTGCAGGTCGCGATCCTCACCGAGCGTATCCGCAACCTTACCGAGCACTTCAAGGATCACCACAAGGACAACCATTCGCGCCGCGGCCTGCTGATGATGGTCAACAAGCGCCGCAGCCTGCTGGCCTACGTCAAGAAGAAGGACGTAGAGCGCTATAACGCCCTGATCCAGAAACTGGGTCTGCGGAAATAAGAGTTTCGCGGGCGGCCCCGGAGCTTCCGGGGCCGTTCGTTTATATAAGCTCGCCATTCCCGCCGATGCGGCCACATGGCGAGCAGGAAGCGCACCTCTCCATTCGGGGTGGCGAAGAAGAAAGAGGTCGTCCTTCGCAATCCGGCGAAGGGGCCTTGGGGCATCGAAAGGCCCCTGACCGGACCGGGACGGCATACCCGGCATGCAGGCCCCGCCACGCAATAGGGCGTCGCGGGTTCACGAAGGAAAACACATGTTCGACACGAAAACCGTATCGCTGGAGTGGGGCGGAAAAACCCTCACTCTGGAAACCGGGCGTATTGCCCGCCAGGCCGATGGCGCCGTGCTGGCGACCTATGGCGAAACCGTGGTGCTGTGCGCCGTCACAGCCGCCAAGTCGGTCAAGGAAGGGCAGGACTTCTTCCCGCTGACCGTCCACTATCAGGAAAAGTTCTCCGCCGCCGGGCGCATCCCGGGCGGCTTCTTCAAGCGTGAGCGTGGGGCGACCGAGAAGGAAACGCTGACCAGCCGCCTGATCGACCGGCCGATCCGCCCGCTGTTCCCGGAAGGGTTCTATAACGAAATCAACGTCATCGCCCAGGTTCTTTCCTATGATGGTGAGACCGAGGCCGATATCGTGGCGATGATCGCCGCCTCGGCCGCGCTGACGATCTCGGGCGTGCCTTTCATGGGCCCGATCGGCGGCTGCCGCGTCGGCTTCATCGACGGCGAATACGTCCTCAACCCGAAGCAGGACACGGCGCTCACCGAAGGCCGCCTCGACCTCGTCGTCGCCGCCACGCACGATGCGGTGATGATGGTCGAATCCGAAGCCAAGGAACTGACCGAGGACGAGATGCTCGGCGCGGTCATGTTCGCGCACGAGGAATCGAAGAAGGTCATCAACGCGATCGTTGAACTGGCCGAGCAGGCTGCCAAGGATCCGTGGGAAATCGTCGTCAGCGACAACGCGGCGATGAAGGCCGAGATCAAGAAGCTGGTCGGTGCCGACATCGCGGCCGCCTACAAGCTGACCGACAAGTCGGCTCGCTCGAACGCGCTCAACGAGGCGCGGGCCAAGGTCAAGGCGCACTATGCCGAGGCCGACGGCCAGACGAGCATGACCGCCAATAAGCTGACCAAGAAGATCGAGGCGGATATCGTCCGCACCGCGATCCTCAAGGACGGCGCGCGGATCGACGGGCGCAAGCTCGATCAGGTCCGCCCGATCGAGGCGATCGTCGGCTTCCTGCCGCGCACGCATGGCTCGGCGCTGTTCACCCGCGGCGAAACGCAGGCGATCTGCACGACCACGCTCGGCACCAAGGATTCCGAGCAGATGATCGACGGGCTGGAAGGCCTGTCTTATTCGCGCTTCATGCTGCACTACAACTTCCCGCCCTATTCGGTCGGTGAAGTGGGCCGCTTCGGCGCCCCGGGCCGGCGCGAGATCGGGCATGGCAAGCTCGCCTGGCGGGCGCTGCACCCGGTGCTGCCCAGCCATGACGATTTCCCGTACACGATCCGCATCCTGTCGGACATCACCGAGTCCAACGGCTCTTCGTCGATGGCCACGGTGTGCGGCGGCTGCCTGAGCATGATGGACGCCGGCGTTCCGATCGAACGCCCGGTTTCCGGCATCGCCATGGGCCTGATCCTGGAAGGGGACGAGTTCGCCGTTCTCAGCGATATCCTGGGTGACGAGGATCACCTGGGCGATATGGACTTCAAGGTCGCCGGCAGCGAAGCCGGCATCACGTCCTTGCAGATGGATATCAAGATCGCCGGCATCACCCGCGAGATCATGGCCAAGGCGCTGGAGCAGGCGAAGGCCGGCCGCGCGCATATCCTGGGCGAGATGACCAAGGCGCTGGGCTCCGCCCGCACCGAGTTGTCTGCCCACGCCCCGCGTATCGAGACGATCCAGATCGACAAGTCGAAGATCCGTGACGTCATCGGCACCGGCGGCAAGGTGATCCGCGAGATCGTGGCTGAAACCGGCGCGAAGGTGGACATCGACGACGAAGGCGTGATCAAGATCAGCTCTTCCGACATCAGCCAGATCGAAGCCGCCAAGAAGTGGATCCAGGGCATCGTCGAAGAGCCCGAGATCGGCAAGATCTACACCGGCAAGGTGGTCAACATCGTCGATTTCGGCGCGTTCGTGAACTTCATGGGCGGCAAGGACGGCCTCGTCCACGTCTCTGAGATGAAGAACGAGCGGGTGGAAAAGCCCACTGACGTCGTTACCGAAGGCCAGGAAGTGAAGGTCAAGGTCCTCGAGATCGACCAGCGCGGCAAGGTCCGCCTGTCGATGCGTGTGGTCGACCAGGAAACCGGTGAAGAGCTGGAAGACACCCGTCCGCCGCGCGAGCCGCGTGGCGACCGCGAAGGCGGGCGTGGCGGCCGTGACGGCGATCGCCGTGGGCCGCGTGGTGATCGGGGCGGTGACCGTGGTGGCGACCGGGGCGGCCGCGATCGCGACCGTGGCCCGCGCCGCGAGCGCAGCGAAAACCGCCGCGACCGCGACGACGACCGCGGCCCGGCGCCGGACCACATCCCGGCCTTCCTCAAGGACGATTGAGGCCTGGCCGAAAACCAGCAAAAACAAGGCCGTGAGGAGCAATCCTCACGGCCTTTTTCTTAAGGCGTCGCGCTGCGGCGGGTAACGACGGCCCCGTTCAAGGCGCCGGCGTGATCAGCACTGCCACTTCCCGTTCGGTGCTTCCCGACAGTTCCAGTCCGTGTTCGCCCGCCGCGAGGTTGAAGGTGACGGCCTTGCGGATGCCGGAGCAGGCGGCGCCGGGGCCGAATTGGATGGATTGGGCCGGTTTCCCATCTTCCACCACGTCGATCCAGATCGGCTCGCTCAGGCCCACGCTATAGGTGCCGGGGCGTTCGACGGTGAAGCTGGCCATGCCGCCGAAGGACTTCGCCTCTCCTTCGCCTTGCGGCAAGGTGCGGTAGGCCACTTCGCCATCCGGGTGCAGCGTGAAGCGCATGCCTTCGCCGATCGCGAAGCGGACATGGGCGGCGCCGGCGGCGTCGCGCGCGGAATCGGCGGTGCGCGGGGCTTTCCATGGCTCCGCCATAGTGGTGCAGGCCTGCTGCGCGGGCGGCACTGTGGCACTTGCGCAACCAGTGAGGAGAAGGACGGGAAGCCAGGGGGCGAATCGCATGAAACCTCTTTCTCGAATTGTATTCCGCTGTATATGGCGCGCCGTATTCTAAGGGATATAGCCCTGCAACCTGCAGTTGGCGAAATCGATTTTCGGGAGGAAGTATCTTGCGTTTTCAGCTTCTCGCCGCCGGCGCGCTCGTCTCGCTTTCGGCGCCGGCCCTGGCTCAATCGGGCAGCGCGGAAGGCGCGGCGGATGCCAGCTTCGGCCTGGGGCAGATCGTCGTGAAAGGCGAAGTGCAGCAGGATGCCATCGTAGGCTCCTCGTCGATCGACAGCGATGCGATCCGGACCTTCAACCGCTACACGCTGGACGATGCCGCTTCGTTGATTCCCGGCGTCACCGCGTCCAATTCCGGCGGCTCGCGCAACGAGCGGCTCCTGTTCGTGCGCGGGTTCGAACGCTTCCAGGTGCCGCTCTCGATCGACGGCATCCGCGTCTATCTGCCGGCCGACAACCGGCTGGATTACGGCCGCTTCCTGACGGGTGATCTGGCCGAGATCCAGGTGGCCAAGGGCTATGCCTCGGTGCTCGACGGGCCAGGCGCGATGGGGGGCGCGGTCAACCTCGTCACCCGCAAGCCGACCGCCGCGTTCGAAGCCGAAGCCAGCGGTACGCTCGAGCTTGACCGCGATGTCGATTACGCGGGCTATAACGCCTTCGCGCTGGTCGGAACGCGGCAGGACAAGTGGTATGCGCAGGCCAGCTTCACCCGCAATGTGCAGGATCACTGGGATCTGCCCGGCAGCTTCGTGCCGACCGCCAGCGAGGACGGGGGCGAGCGGGACTTTTCGAAGAGCGAAGACTGGCGAGTCAATGCCAAGCTGGGCTTCACGCCCAATGCCACCGATGAATACTCGATCAGCTACACCCGGCAGGAAGGATCGAAGAACGCGCCGCTCAGCACGGTCGATCCCATCAATATCCAGCGCAACTGGAGCTGGCCGTGCTGGAACATCGACAGCGTCTATTTCCTGTCCACCACCGCGCTGTCTGACGATGTGACGCTGAAGACGCGCGCCTATCGCAATACCTTCAACAACCTGCTGAGCGCCTTCGACGACGCCACGCAGAGCAGCCAGACCAAGGGCCGCGCGTTCAATTCCTATTACGAGGACGAGGCGTGGGGCGGATCGGCCGAACTGGCGCTCAAGGTGCGCGGCACCGACCGGCTGTCGGTGGCGCTGCACTATCGCAGCGACAAGCATGTCGAATTCCAGCAGGGCTTCCCCGCCGGCACGACAGAGCCGCCGCAGACCAACCTGGAAGATACGTGGAGCGCGGCTGTCGAGTATGAAGGCGCGCTCTCGCCCACGCTGACGGCGACGATCGGCACCAGCTATGACTGGCGCGATCTGAAGAAGGCGGAGGAATACGGCGAAGTCCCCGGCAGCACGGGATCGGTGCTGTTCAGCTATCCGATCCGCGATGCCGATGCCTGGAACGCGCAAGGCCGCATCGAATGGCGGCCGATGGACGGCGGCGGCAATGTCTACGCCAGCGTTTCCTCGCGGGCGCGGTTCCCCACGGTGTTCGAGCGTTTCAGCTCGCGCTTCGGCGGCGCCACGTCGAATCCCGATCTCGAGGCTGAACGGGCGACCAACCTCGAATTGGGCGGCGGGCGCGATTTCGGCGCGGTCCATGCGAAGGGCGCCGTATTCTATTCGCGCGTTTCGGATGCCATCGTCGCTTTCCCGACGATCATCACCGTCTGCCCGACGCCTGCCACCTGCACCGACAACGCCGTTACCCAGAGCCGCAATGTCGGCAGCGGCGATTATTACGGGGCGGAACTGTCGCTGGATGCGCGACTGGGCTCCACGCTCACGGCGGGCGCGAACTACAGCTATATCCATCGCGACTTGCGCGATCCGTCCAACCCGGACTTCGAACCGACCGGCGTTCCCACCCACAAGGCCTTCGTCTATGCCGAGTGGACGCCGCTGGCGGCGCTGCATGTGGTGCCGAGTGTAGAGCTTGCGTCTAACCGCTGGACGGTGAACACGGCGGGCACGGACTATTTCCGCATCGGATCCTACGTGCAGGCGAACCTGCGGGTGGATTATGACGTGACCGACCGCATCACGATCGACGCGGGCATGCGCAATGCGTTCGATGATCTCTATTCGCTGACCGACGGCTTCCCCGAGCGGGGGCGCAGCTTCTTCCTCTCTGCCCGGCTGCGTTCCTAGCCGGCGCTGCTGGACGCCCGCGTGTGGCTCTGCCAAACCGGCGGAAACCACGCGTGGGAGTCTCGATGCCGATCACTTCATTCGAAGGGAAGATTGCGTTCGTCACCGGCGGGGCCAGCGGCATCGGGCTGGGCATCGCCAAGGTGCTGGCGGCGCGCGGGGCGCAAGTCTTCCTGGCCGATCTGCGGCAGGATCATATCGACCGGGCCCTGGCGGAATTCGCCGGTGGAGCGCGGTCGAACGCGGTCTCTGCCCTGCAACTGGATGTGACCAACCGCGAAGCCTACCGCGATGCGGCGCGGCGGATGCAGGATGAGTTCGGCGGGATCGATATCCTGGTGAACAATGCCGGGGTCGGCCTCGAAGGCCCGGTGCTGGAAGCGACTTATGCCGATTACGACTTCGGCTTCGGGGTTAATGTCGGCGGGGTGATCAACGGTTTTGTCGAGTTCCTGCCGCAGATGATCGCGCACGGGCGCGGCGGCCACGTGGTTTCCACCGCCAGCCTGGCGGCCGAAGTCGTCATGCCGGAACATCTCGCGATCTACGCGGCGAGCAAGGCCGCCGTATGCCACTATTGCGAAGCGGTGAAGCCGGCCCTGATGGAGAAGGGCATCGGCGTTTCGATCCTGCTGCCCGGCCCGGTGAAGTCCAACATCCACGAAACGCAGCAGAACCGGCCGAAGGACCTGCTGGAAGCGAGCGGTTTCAAGGCCAGCGAGGCCCGGCTTCAGCGCCGTATCGTGGGCGATAACTGGATGGAGCCGGAAGCCGCGGGGGAACTGGTGGCCGAAGGCATCCTGGCGAACAGCACTTACATCGTCACTCACGGCTTCTACAAGGACGCCATGCGCGCCCGGGCCGATGCGGTGCTTGCCGCCACGCCCGACATCAAAGAGGAAGCGCCCGATTTCGGGCAGTTCCGCGACGAATAGGAACAGACCGGATGGAACACCTGACCGGCAAGGTCGCCTTCATCACCGGCGGCGCCAGCGGGATCGGGCTCGGCATGGCGCGGGCGTTTCTCGACGAAGGGATGAAGGTTGCGCTGGCGGACTGGAGCGACGAGCACATCGCCCAGGCACGCGAGCGGCTGGCGGGCAGCAACGCGGTTCATTTCGTGAAGACCGATGTGGCCGAACGGGAATCCCTGCGCTCCGCCGCGGAAGAGGCGCTGGAGGTGTTCGGCCGGATCCACGTGCTGTGCAACAATGCCGGGGTTAACGGCGGCGGCACGGCGGCGGGGGAGAGCTTCGACGAGTGGGATCGGGTGATCGCCATCAATCTGGGCGGGGTAATCAACGGCACCAAGATCATCGCCCCGATCATCCGCCGCCAGGGGGAGGGCGGGCATATCGTCAACACCAGCTCGATGGCCGGCGTGGTGCCGTTGCCCGGCCTTGCCGCCTATTCCACCGCCAAATACGCCGTGCGCGGGTTCTCCGAATCGCTGAGGATGCAACTCGCCAAGGAGGGGATCGGCGTTTCCTGCCTGTTCCCCGGCGCCACCCGCACCGCGATCGTGCCTTTGCCGGAAGACCGGCCCGGCACCATGGACGAGGCGAATGCGCCGCAGTTCCTGAAAGACCTGTGGGATGCGATGCGCGGGGCGATCGATCCCTATGACACCGGGCGCGCGGTGGTCGCGGCGATCCGGGCAAACCGCTTCTACATCTTCACCAACCGCGAGTTCCTCGATGAAGTGAAGCAGCGGCACCGCGAGATCGAGGATGCCTTTCCGGACGATGAGCCGACGCCGGGACGCGTGAAGTTCGAAACGATGCGGGCGGACATGGTCCGCGATCTGATGGCGCCGGGCAATCGGCCCGTGGTGCCCCGCAGCAGTGCGGAGCTTGATCGCGGATTGGCCTCTCCCGCCGGAGGGCAATGACCGCCAGCGGCGGTTCACCTCCGCCCTTGTGCACTCGCAAAAAAAAAGGCCGCGCGGCAGGGGCTTGCCGCGCGGCTCGGATTTGCGACCCGAAAAGGGTTCAGCCATCCGAAGGATTGGCTGCCTGGCCGCCAGAGTGGCGCGCCATCGCGACTTGCACGCGGCTGCGCAGTTCGGGATCGATGGCGATTGCCTGACCGATCTTGTTGTAGGTCGCCGGATCCAGGCCGGCCTCGGTCACCGCAGCCGCCATATGGGTCTGCTTGTCACCCGCGGCGATGCTGGTGTCCGCGTCGATCGCCTGGACCTTCACGGTGGCTTCGGCGAACTGATCGATCTGCTGGTCCGTAAACTCGCTGTCGGCAACCGAGGCGTCCGGCGCCGGCGCGGCTTCGGGCGGCAGCGGCTCGTCGGCCGGGGGAACCGCGTCATCCGGCGTGGCCGGGGGGACGGCGTCGGCCGGCGCAGCGGCATCCGATTCCGGACCGCCCGGCACAGCGCCCGCATCCGGTGCTTCCTGCGCGTAGGCGGTGCTGGCGGCAAGCGCCAGGCCGATCAGGGGATAAGTGAGCTTGCGCATATCAAGTTACTCCTGGAATCTAAATTCGTCTCGTTTCAAGAACGGTTCACCGAATCATTGGAACCATCCCCAACATCAGCAGCAACAACCAATTATAGATTGGTATAGGAATACCGCTTCGATATTGAAGGTGATATCCTGGGCATGGATATTCAACTATGCCACGATAACGTGTTCTTATATTAAGATAGAAATCGCAGCTTTTTGCTGCGCGCACGGATGGCCGTGACAGTGGCTCGGCTGATCGCATAACACCGTTCCCCAACGTCGATCGCGGGCTTCCTCTCGGCGGGCCGACGTGGCATCTCATGCGAAACAAGGCGCAATGACCGTCGCCAGAACGGTCGGGCCGCAGGGAGGAAATGCCGCATGGCGACACCAGCAGTAACGACGACCTTCAGCGATGCCATGGCCGGCCGGCCGTTGCGCGCCTTCCAGCTGACGACTTTCGTGGTCTGCATGCTGGTGCTGATCGCAGATGGCATGGATGCCCAGCTGCTGGGCATCGTGGCGCCGAAAGTGATCGAGACCTTCGGCGTCGATCGCGGCACCTTCGGCATCGCCATGAGCGCGGCCTTGGTCGGCTTCGGCATTGGCTCGTGGGGCGGGGGATGGCTCGGCGACACCATCGGGCGCCGTTATTCGCTGGCGCTGGCGGCGCTGGTGTTTTCACTCGCCACGATCGGCGCCAGTCTGTCGGACGGCGTATGGCACATGGCGGCCTGGCGCTTGCTGGGCGGGATCGGCTTCGGTTCCGCCTATGCCAACGCGATCACGCTGGCCAGCGAGTGGCTGCCGGAACGGTGGCGTTCGGTGGGGGTCACCACGCTTTCGGTGGGCACGCCGGCGGGCGGCTTCGTGGTCGCCGCGATCGCGCCGACGCTGATCGATGCTTACGGCTGGCGCGGGTCGTTCGTCATATTCGGGGCGGGTACGCTGCTGGTGGTCATCCTGATCCTGGCCCTGCTGCGGGACAGCCCTTCGTTCCTGCTAGCCCGCGGCAAGACGGAGGCCGCGCGGCGGGCGGCCGTGAGAGTGCTCGATGCAGAACATGACCTCGTGCCCGAGTTGCACGCTTCCGCCCAGGCGGGCGATGCCGCCGTCGGCGTGCTCGACCGCAGCAATCTCCGGCTGAATATCGGCGTCGGCGTGTCTTTCACCGCCGCGGCGCTGGTGGCTTACGGCATACTCAGTTGGACCACGACCATGCTGACGGCCCAGGGCTTCGCCTTCGACGAGGCGTCCTATGCGATTTCCGTGGGCGGGATCACGTCGGTGATCGCGTCCGTCGCGGCCGGGCTGTTGATTCGCTGGCTCGGCTCGCGCGTGCTGATAAGCGCCATCAGCGTGGTCCTGCTGGCGACGCTCGTCGGGCTCTGCCTGGTGATCGAGACCATGCCCGGTGTCCCGACCGAGAGCGACCGTTTGCTGGTGGTGGCGCTGGTGGGCCTGGCGGCCGCCGTGTTCAGCGCCGGGATCGCCAGCATGTACGCGATCATGACTTATGCCTATCCGCCCTCTTGCCGTTCCGCCGGGATCGGTTTCGGCATCTTCATGGGCCGGGTCGGCGCCGTGACGGCGACGGCGCTGGGCGGCAAGCTGCTCGATCTGGGGCACGGCAGCGTGGTGCCGTTCTTCGCGGTGATGGCGGTGGGGGCGGTGCTGGTCTCCGCCTCCGCGATCATCGTCGATCGGCAGATCCCGCCGGCGCGCAAGGCCGGCGGTCCCGTGCCGGAAAGCGTTTAGCGGACCCGCGGCCCGCCGAACGGCAGCGGCGGCGGGGGCCGGCGCGCGCCGCGCGGCAGCTGCGCCTGATAGGCCCGGCCGCAATGCTCCACGCAATAAGGGAAGCCGGGATTCACCTTCTCTCCACAGAAGTGGAAATCCGGCTCTCCGGGATGGCCCATCGGCCAGCGGCACACGCGATCGTTGAGATCCAGCAGGCTGGTCTTGTCGGCGATCTCCGGGCTCGGCTTCGCGGGCACCAGGCGGCGGGGCGGGGCGGGGGGAATCGGCGCCTGCTGGTCACCCGGACCCTGGCGCAGGAAGCCGCCCGGGCCGACGGAGACGATCTTCGGCAGCCCGTGAGTGGGATTAGGCAAGGGCTGGCTGGGCGTGGCCGATGCGGCCGGCGGCTCCGGCTGGCTGGGCGGCGGGGCCGCAGGTGCCTTGGGCGCCGCGCGCGCCGGGGCAGGCGCCTTGGGCGCGGGCTGCCTGGCCTCAACCGGCTTCGGCTTGGCTTCGGGCTTGGGCTCGTTGGCCTTGACCGGCGAAGGACGCGCCTTGAGGCCAAGGCGGTGCGCCTTGCCGATCACGGCATTGCGCGAGACACCGCCGAGTTCGTCGGCGATCTGGCTCGCGGTTGCGCCGCCTTCCCACATCTTGGTGAGCACTGCGATACGTTCTTCGGTCCAGCTCATTCGGGTTCCATCATTCTTCAAACGGCGGGCGGCACCGCACAAACCGTTGCCAGCACAGGACGGAGCCGATAGGCGCTCCGCATGGCCGATCAAGCCCCAGCCGCCCTGCCGCATGTCGCCGGCCAGGCGCCCGAATTCGTCGACCCCAAAGCAAGTGCCGGGCGCCCGTTTCCGCCCAAGGGGCAGCCGCGCATCACGGGAATAAACCGGATCGGGCTGTGGAGCCTCTATATGAAGGAGGTGAGGCGGTTTCTCAAGGTCCAGACCCAGACGGTGTGGGCCCCGGCCGTCACGACGTTGCTGTTCCTGGTGATTTTCACCGTGGCCCTGGGCGGTTCGGGGCGCGGAGGGCGCGAGGTGCTGGGCGTTTCATTCGCCACCTTCGTCGCGCCGGGCCTCATCATGATGGCCATGATGCAGAACGCCTTCGCCAATTCCAGCTTCTCGCTGCTCACCGGCAAGCTGCAGGGCACGATCGTCGATCTGCTGATGCCGCCGCTCACCGAAGCGGAGCTGATGATCGGCATCGTCGGCGCGGCGATGACCCGCGCCATCATGGTCGGCTTCGCCGTGGCGCTGGCCATGGCGCTGTGGCCGGGCGTGGAGGTGAGGATCGCGCATCCCTGGGCAGTCATCTGGTTCGGCCTGATGAGCTCGCTGATGCTTTCGCTGATGGGCCTGCTGACCAGCCTGTGGGCGGAAAAGTTCGATCACGCGGCGGCGATCACCAATTTCGTCGTCTCGCCGCTCTCGCTGCTTTCCGGCACCTTCTACGTCATCCACAACCTCTCGCCCATGTTCCAGGCGATCAGCCGGGCGAACCCGTTCTTCTACATGATCTCCGGCTTCCGCTTCGGCTTCATCGGCCAGAGCGACATCGGCAATACCAACGATGCGGTGATCGCCTCCGCAGTGGGCGTGGCAGTGCTCAACCTCGCGCTCGGCTGGATCGCCTATCGCATTCTGAAGAGCGGCTGGAAGCTCAAGAACTGACCCGCGCGGTGGGCAGAGCGCCTTACCTAGTGAGTCAGGCTGCGGCGCAGGCGATAGCGCCCGCTGGCGAAAGTCTCGAACAGCTGCGGCACGCTGGGATGGTCCACCGGGCCGCCGGTGCTGTCTTCCAGCAGGTTCTGCTGGCTGACATAGGCGACATAGGACGAATCCTCGCTCTCGGCGAGGAGGTGATAGAACGGCTGGTCGCGGCGCGGGCGTATGTCCTGCGGGATCGCCTCGTACCATTCCTCGCTATTGGCGAAGACCGGATCGATATCGAAGATCACGCCGCGGAAATCGAACAGCCGGTGCCGCACGACATCCCCGATGGCAAAGCGAGCCTGCGCGTGCAGCGGCGCCTCGATCCGGCGACCTGCTTGCGACAGATAGAAATGGGAACGATGGTCCATGCCCCCCAGATATGGACGAGCGCGTGGCGGGGCAAGGCTCATCATGGGCCAATCCCCGGTGGGACCACGCCGGCGGCCCCCGTTTCCGCCGCCTTATGTTCACACAGGCTTGGCAAGCCCGAGTGCATCGGCTAACCGCCGCGCTCCCAGCCGACCGGCGGCCTCACACCGCCAAGCGCTTTCCGCGGAGAGGTGCCGGAGTGGTCGAACGGGGCGGTCTCGAAAACCGTTGTGCCCTTACGGGTACCGAGGGTTCGAATCCCTCCCTCTCCGCCACATAACTACTTGATTTCCTATATTTTTCTCGATCAGAGAAAACTGTTCCTCTTTTTCAAACCGGACCGGAATTCCCTGTTGCGTGGAAATTCGCGAGATTCGGTGACTATGGCGTAACCGCTGCCGAAGTGTTTGCTTCCGCAATCCGCGGACCAAAAGCTGCCTGGCTGCCGACGGCCCGAGTGCCGGCATCCGCCGTCCGGAATTCTGGCGATTACGGCACCTGCAACGCAAGGATGTCGTCGCTCGATGCATTTTCGTGCATCCACACGGCGCACAAAATCAGACACAGCCGCGCGAGCCGTTCGGCGATGTCGCGCGTGTCCGTCCAGTCGTGCGCGATCCTAACGTTCGATCCATGGATCGTCTTACTGCGCGCGGATTTGTAGATTTCAGTAATCACGTCTTTTGCGGTCCGCCCTGCCGTCGTCAGCGCCGAGCCAGGTTCCATTCCCAACCGGGCTTCGACGAGCTTGACTATAGCGGGAATTCCGCCGCCTTTGGCGAGGGCGTCCATCGAGGCGGCGAACTTGACCGCCGCCATAAGCGGCGCCTTTTCCTGACAGCCCTGCTCGAACCACCACAGCGACAGGAATAGCGCATTTATGAGGCCCGGGCGGGTTGTGGGATGATCGACATCGACATAGGCGCCTATCGCTTCGCCGATCGTCGTAAGCCAAGGCTGCGCATTCGCCCAGATATCCTCAAACTTCTCGTAGATGATGATGCCACCCGGCGTGCGGGGATTGTTCGCGCGTGTTCCAAACCTGCCCCTTTCGCCGAACACCACGTAGCGCTCCCTGTAGAGGCCCCCGTCCAGGAGAAGATGGATGCCGGTCAACGACTTCGATGGCGTTTCCCAGAGCATGGCGATCCCAGCAAGCGCTAACCGCGCGGCTTGCAGAGCCTTGGTCTCCGCGCTCTTGCCCGTAAGCCCGAGCGTCCTCACTGACACGACAGCCGGACACGCGTCGACCGCCGTGATGATGCCGCGCTCGCGAACGCTTTCGTACTTTTCCTTGAGCTCGCCTAGCCGGCCGCCGCTCCATAGCCGCTCCAAACGCCCGGCGACGACGGCCGACACCTTTCCCTCAGCCTTCGCGCGTTCGAGCCAAGTCTGTCGATCCTCGATCCTGATCGGACCTAAGCTGACGTTGTACCTGCGGTCCTCGCGCAGGAACCATCCGCCGAACATGAATTCCTGCGACGGGTGCGGGGCCATTTCCTCGGCGATAGCGCCATCGATAGCTTGCTGAATGTCTTCGAGCGGCAAGGTAGGCGTAGCCGGGTCGATATCGGTGAGCGCTTTGCCGAAGGCGCGGTGAGCCAGCGCGCGAAAGTCTTGACGTGTGTATATCATGCCGGCTTGCGGAGTGTTGGCGAGGACCAACTCCGCGTAGTCTCCAATCAGCGAGAGCGCGCGATTGGTCGCCGCAAACTGTCGCCCATCCGCAGTCGGCAGGGTTGGCGGTATCCATAACCGCCCCTTCAGCTCGGGCGGCTTGATCACGCCTGCTTGCGCGATGGTCAGCTCGCCAAGAACCGCTTCGATTAGGGAAAGTTTGGTCTTCATCGGCTTGATATCGGAGGCCTCACAGAACCAGACAGTGTTAAGCGCGAACTTTCGTCTGCACTATGCTCCGGCTTAAATGCCACTCCCTTGTCCGACGGTACGCATATCGTAAGCGGCCACGACAGGCAGGGCAATTGCTGCGCACGCTGATCGATGGCAGCGACCTCAAACGTGGCGCCCGCAATCCCGCCATCACGATTATCGAGGAGCTCGCGAAGGCGCTCAAGTTGAAGGCAGGATCACTGCTCGATTGAACGGCGGCTTTGCGCCTTCATGCCGGTCTTCGACATTCAAGGTATAAAGGGTTAGTGGCAACCTCTGCGACATAGCGGACGCTGAGCCGCTCAAATTTGATTTCTGTTAGTTGCCATCAGCTCATGTGCTGGAGTCGCGTCCGCCACTGAAAGATAAGATTGGCGATTTCGAGTTCCGGCCGGCCAGCGTCAGGCAGCCTGACAATACCCCCAATTGTGAAGTCGGCGCCCCGCTCGATACAAATAATTCACGTCGCAGCGCGTGGCGGTCACTTATTCCCTTGGAAAAGCGGCGCGACCAATGCAACCTGCTCGCAAAACTAATAATTGCCGACGTTCGTTTGCGAGAGGGGGTCACAATCATGCGCAAGTCTTGCCTCTATTCCGGGCTTCTTTCCGTATCGCTCCTGATGGTGACCAGTGGGGCCGCAGCCGGTCAGGATCATGCCCACGACACCGCCCCGCCGGCGGAAATCACCCGGACCGTGATGTGGTCCGACGCCTCGGCCTGGCCGTCGGGCAAAGTGCCCGCCGCTGGCGAGGCGGTGACCATTCCGCGCGGGACCGAAGTCGTGCTGGACGTGACCCCGCCGACCTTGCGCAGCCTCACCGTGCAGGGCAAGCTCAGCTTCGCCGACAAGAGCGATCTCGAGCTGGCGACCGACTGGATCTACGTGCCCGGCGGCGAGCTGGAGATCGGCACCGAAGCCAATCCCTTCACCCACAAGGCCACGATCACGTTGACCGACAGGGTCAAGGGTGAAGACATCAATACGATGGGCGACCGCGGCATCATGCTGATGCGCGGCACGCTCAGCCTGCATGGCGACCGAGAGCACACCTGGACCAAGCTGGCCGCGACCGCCGGGAAGGGCGCCACGAGAATCGAGGTGCTGGACGCCGCCGGCTGGCGCCGGGGCGACGAGATCGTGCTCGCCTCGACCGACTTCGACCCCCGCCAGGCGGAGCGGCGCACCATCACCGCGATCAACGGCAACAGCCTGACGCTCGACAAGCCGCTCGAGTACATGCACTTCGGCGAGATCACCTTCGACGTCGACCAGCGCGGCGAAGTCGGCCTGCTGACCCGCAACATCAAGGTCCAGGCATCCGAGGATTCCGAAAAGACCTATTTCGGCGGGCACATCATGGCGATGGCGGGCTCCAAGGTGCAAGTCTCCGGCATCGAGCTGTCGCGGATGGGGCAGCACATGGAGCTGGCCCGCTATCCCATGCACTGGCACCTGATCGGCGAAGGCAAGGGTCAGTATATCAAGAACGCCTCGATCCACGACACGTTCAACCGCTGTGTCACGGTGCACGGCACCAACAACCTTCGGATCGAGAACAACGTTACGTTCAACACGGTCGGCCATTGCTTCTTTCTGGAAGACGGAATCGAGAGGGGCAACGAGTTCGTCAGGAACCTGGCCATCCAGACCAAGTGTCATCCGACAATGGCATGCGTGCCCACCAACCTGGCCGCCAACGGGGAGAACGACCATACGTATGAGAACCGTATGGCCGTCAGAGAAATCAGCTTCCACGGCGGAAACACCCTGCTGCCTTCGGACAACACGGTGGCGTCCTTCTGGATCACCAACCCTGACAACAGCTTCATAGACAATGTGGCGGCCGGTTCCGATGAGAACGGTTTCTGGCTGTCTCTGCCAGAACACCCCAATGGCGCGTTCCTGGGTTCGCAGGCCAGCCTCGACACCTGGCCGCGCCGAACGCCGATGGGCGCATTCCGGGGTAACGTGGCCCATTCCAACTTCGACGGCTTCATGTTCGACCGGAACATTAATGAAGATAATACCTTCGGCTTGGCCGGCAACGCGTTCATGCCGTTGGCAAATCCGGCTGACCCGGGCAGCGAGAACGTGGAAACGCTCTTCGAGAATTTGACCAGCTACAAGAACCGCAATGGTGGTATCTGGGGCCGGGGTGAGCTTTTCATATTCCGCAATATGAAACTCGCTGACAATGCCATTGGCATGACGCAATCATCCGGTTCTTTCGGAAGTGAACGGTTCACCTCACTCCTGGTTGATTCACTGGTTGTGGGTGAAACCGACAATATCGGCAATCCGCGCACGCCGGAAGAAGTGGCCTATGGCCGCAGTCTGCCCAAGATCCTGATCCCCGATTTCCCAATCCGTGGCTACGAATACTATGACTACCGTAATGATGTGCTGAACACGACCTTCGTGAATTACCAGGACAACGACCGGCGAAAGACAGGGGCCCTTTCCTGGCTGCTGTTCACGAGCTCGGGGGTCACCACCGCAAGCACCATCAAGGGTGCGAAATTCGTCAACGCCAAGCCTGTGTATTTTCCGAACATCGATCCCCGCTTCGATAACGACAACCGGGGTGGCGTGGCTTACCGGACCCTGTCGATCCACGACCTCGACGGTTCGGTGACCGGCATCCCCGATTCCCATATCATGCTCCACGATGGAGAGAACGACAGCATCGTCACTGACGACACCTGCGAGATTCATCCCACCTGGAACGCCTCTGTGTGCACGGGCGATGTCGGACGCCTGTATCTCGCACAACGAAATGGGAGACTCGGCGCCGTGACCGCTCCGGCGGAGGCGCCCATCGCGCTTGTTCGCAACGGCAAGGAATTTCACATCACAGGCAACCAGAGCACCGTGCGCGCCGGAACCGAGATCCAGGTGAAAACCGAAAGGCCGGAAGTCTCTCTCAGTATGAGTGAAATGAATCAGGGTTCATGGGTCATATTTGAACTGCCGGGTTTCGCCAACGCAGCCTCTGGAACGGAAAAGGGCAGCATCAATGCATTGCGCACTGCGAACGAGACCTCTTATTTCAAGGGCAAGGACGCCCTCTGGGTCAAACTGGTAGTGACCGAGCCTCCGGTCATGCCGATTCGTCCATTGGATATGCAAGCGAGCATAGCGGTCAGCAGGTAAGTTCTGTTCCGCTGGCTGAACAAGGGATGCTGTCCGCCTAAGGCGAACGCGTCTCCACTTGGCGGAGCTGGCCCCGGCCAGCTTCAGGCCATGAGTGCCTGCCGCTGGGCGAGGTTCTCGAGAGCTTTTTTACCCGTAAATGGGCAATACGGCGGCGCTCGCATTCATGAAGAAGGCGCTGAAACGGCACGGAAGATCTGAGAAAATCGTCACAGACGGGTTGCGTTCATATCCGCCTTTTGCCGCTCGACCGCTTGGCAAAGAAAATCACTCGTTTCATAATCCGCCGCAAACCAGGAATATATAAGAGGGACTGATCGTCCCCGGAGAGGGAAAATCCGGTCATGCGTAAACACGTTCGCCCGTTCATTTACAGTGGCCTCGTTCCTGCTTCCCTGCTGCTCGCCATGGGTACCGCCGCCGCGCGGGGTAATGAGGATCACGCCCACATGGCGGTGGACGTGGCCGCCCCGGCTGCGATGACGCGGACCGTGAAGTGGTCGGATGCCTCGGCATGGCCCTCGGGCAAGGTACCCGCGGCTGGCGAGGAAGTGACTATTCCGCGCGGGACCGAGATGGTGCTCGACGTCAGCCCCCCGGCGCTGCGCAGCGTGACCGTGCAGGGCAAGCTGACCTTCGCCGACGAGCGCGATCTCGACCTCGTCACCGACTGGATCTACGTCTCCGGCGGCGAGGTGCAGATCGGCACCGAGGCGAGCCCGTTCCAGCACAACGCCACGATCACGCTGACCGACACCGTGCCGGGCGAGGACATCAACACCATGGGCGACCGCGGCATCATGCTGCTGCGCGGCACGCTCAACATGCACGGCAACCGCGATCACACCTGGACCAAGCTGTCGAGCACGGCAGAGGCCGGCGCCACCAGCATCGAGGTGCTCGACGCGTCCGAATGGCGCGCGGGCGACGAGATCGTGCTCGCCTCGACCGACTTCAATCCGCGCCAGGCCGAACGCCGGACGATCACCCGCGTCAGCGGCAACACGATCAGCTTCGCCGAGCCGCTCGAACACATGCACTATGGTGAGATCACCTTCGGGGTCGACGAGCGCGGCGAAGTCGCCATGTTGACGCGCAACATCAAGGTGCAGGCCTCCGAGGATGCAGCGGAAAGCTACTTCGGCGGCCACATCATGGCGATGGCCGGCTCCAAGGCCTATGTCGACGGGGTGGAACTCAACCGCATGGGCCAACACCTCACCCTTGCGCGTTATCCGATGCATTTCCACCTGCTCGGCGAAGGCGCCGGCATGTACGTCAAGAACGCCTCGATCCACGACACCTACAACCGCTGTGTCACGGTGCACGGCACCAATGACCTGCGCATCGAGAACAACGTGACCTACAACACCGTGGGCCACTGCTTCTTCTTGGAAGACGGCATCGAGCACGGCAACGCGTTCGTCAGGAACGTGGCCATCCAGACCAAGTGTCACCCAACGCTGCACTGCGTACCCACGAATCTCGCCGCCAACGGGGAAACAGATCCAAAGTATTCGGATCGTGCCGTCTTGAGGCAAGCCAGCTTCCACGGCGGAAACACCCTGCTGCCTTCGGACAATACGGTGGCGTCGTTCTGGATCACCAACCCGGACAACAGCTTCATGGACAATGTGGCGGCCGGTTCCGATCAGGTTGGCTTCTGGCTGTCGATCCCGGAACACCCCAATGGCGCCTTCCTGGGAACGGAAGTCAGCCAAAACACCTGGCCGCGCCGTACGCCGCTGCGCAAATTCAAAGGCAACATTGCCCATTCCAACTTCGACGGGTTCCTGATCGACCGGCACATCGACCAGGACAACACTTTTGGACTGGCCTCCATTCCACTGCTGCCTTTGAAAGATCCCACCGATCTGGAGAGCGAAGCGATGGAGACGCACTTCGAGAGCCTGACCGCCTACAAGAACCGCAATGGCGGTCTCTGGGGCCGGGGGGACCTTTACGTGTACAGCAACATGAAACTTGCGGACAATGCCATCGGCATGACGCAGGCCGCCGGTGATATCGGCAGCCTGCCGTTCAGTTCCCGTCTGGTGGACGCGCTGGTCGTGGGCGAGACCGACAACATCGGCAATCCAACAACGCCGGAGGAAGTGGCCTACGGACGAAGCCTGCCCAAGCCCTCCATCCCGGACTTCCCCATCCGCGGCTACGAATACTACGATTACCGCGATGACGTGGTGAACACGACATTCGTGAATTTCCAGGACAACGATCGGAGAAAGACAGGCGCGCTGTCCTTCCTGATGTTCACGAGTGCGGGGCTCAGTACCGGAAGCACCATCCGCGGTGCTGAGTTCATCAACGCCAAGCCGGTCTATTTTCCGAAGTACGATTCCCGGTTCGATAACGACAACCGCGGCGGCAACGCCTACCGGACCCTGTCCTTCCGCGACCTGGACGGATCGGTGAGCGGCATCCCCAATTCCCAGGTCCTGCTGCACGACGGCGAAAATGACAGCGTCGCCACCGACGATACTTGCGAGATCCATCCCAGCTGGAACGCTTCCGTGTGCACGGGCGATATCGGACGCCTGAATCTCTCGGACAGCAGGGGCGAACTTCCCAGCGCCGTCGATCTGGAATCCCGCACCGCCCGGTTCGCCCTGCTCGCCTCGCTTGGCCCCAATGCGCCGGACACGCCCCTCGTCCAGGCCCAGCGTGCAGCCCTGTTCTCCCGCCGTCCTCCACAGGCGCCCATCGCGCTTGTTCGCAACGGCAAGGAATTCAAGATCAGCGGCGACCAGAGCACCGTGCGTGCCGGCACTGAGATCCAGGTCAAAACCGAAAGGCCGGAAGTCACTCTCAGTCTGGCCGAAATGGATCAGGGCTCATGGGTCATATTTGAACTGCCGGGCTTCACCAATGCAGCCTCCGGAACGGAAAAGGGCAGCATCAACGCATTGCGCCAGGCGAACGAGACTTCCTATTTCAGGGACGGGGATACCCTCTGGGTCAAACTGGTCGCCGCGGCCCCGATCATGCCCGTCATTCGTCCAACGGATCTGCAAGCCAGTATAAAGGTCAGCAGGGAAGACCGCGGCGGCTGACGCCCACCCGGACAAAGCGATGGCAATCCGCTGCGAAAGGTGCCGCGCTGGTACGAGAATTCCATTCTCCGCCAGCACAGCGAACCGAGCATCCTAACTTCGCTGTGCGATTTCATCGTCGGTTGAAAGCCCAACCCCAGCCTGATCGAAAGGCCCCCATTATCGGGACGAAGCTCCGATTCTTCGATAATTTTCTAGGCAGTGCCTTGTTGCGGCGATTTCGCCAAAGTCGACCTCGAGCCCTGGAACGGCGTCCTGACATTCGATAAGGCTTCGAGCGATTGCGCTTGGGGGCAAATTCTGCTATCTCAACATAAGTCATTGAAAATAAAGCAATAAAAAAATGAACTTCCATCCAGGTTCGAGGTATCAGTTATGGCTGTACGCCGCCCTGGCGGCGTTGCTGGTCGTGCCGTTTGCGGCGGACCTTGTATTGCCGCTGGGAACGGCAATCTGGGTCATCTACCTGGTCCCCACGGTCCTTGCCTATCTGGCGACGCGCGCGCTCGTGCCGGTAGCGATTGCGGCCACGGCCACTGTCCTGGTCATCGTCGGTTTCTTCCTGGCGCCCACAGGGGTCGATCCTAGTATCGCGCAGTTGAACCGGCTGCTCAGCGTGATCACGAACTGGGTGCTGGCTGGGGTTGGTGTCCTGTTCATTCGCAACCGGCTTTCCATTCACAAGCAGCAGTGGCTGCGGACGGGCGAAGTCGGGCTGGCTGAAGCGGTTGGCGGTGAACTGCCGCTTGAGGATCTGGGCGAGCACGCCTTGCGCTTCCTGGCCGACTATGTGGGTGCCACGGCCGGCGCGATCTTCATTCGCAACGGCGACGGCTTTCGCCGCTATGCGACTTACGGCGTACCCGAGAAGTCAGGCGTGCCCGAGCAGTTCCGCCTTTCTGACGGACTGCTGGGCCAAGCGGTCCGCGAGCAGCGGGGCTTCGTGCTGGACGAGGTTCCCGAAGGCTATCTCTACTTCGGTTCGGCACTGGGCCAAGCGTGCCCGCGGCAATTGGCCATCGCGCCGATTTGCGCCGACGGCGAGGTCAATGCGGTGATCGAGCTGGGCTTGCCGCACGGGGGTGCCGCCGAAAGTGCCGAGTTGCTCGCGCGGGTTTCCGATCAGTTGGGCGTCACCGTCCGTTCGGGCAAATACCGCACCCGGCTGGAGGAGCTGCTCGAGGAAACGCAGCGGCAGGCGGAAGAGCTGCAAGCGCAGGGCGAGGAACTGCGGGCCAACAACGAGGAGCTCGAAGCGCAGAGCAAGGCGCTGCTGGAATCGCAAGCGCGGCTGGAGGCGCAGCAGTCGGAGCTCGAGGAAGCCAACGCTCAGTTGGAAGAGCAGGCGCACGAGCTGGAGGCCCAGCGTGACGATCTGGCGCGCGCGCAATCCTCGCTCAAGGGCCAGGCGGTCGAGCTGGAGCAAACGAGCCGCTATAAGTCCGAATTCCTGGCAAACATGTCGCACGAGCTGCGCACCCCGCTCAACTCGCTGCTGATCATGGCGCGGCTGTTGACCGAGAACCGGACCGGCAATCTCACGCCAGAGCAGGTCAAGCACGCTGAGATGATCGAAACCTCCGGCAACGACCTGCTGCTGCTGATCAACGACGTGCTCGACATCTCGAAGATCGAGGCAGGCCATCTGGACTTGCAGCCGCGACGGATTCCCGTGGCGCGGACGCTGGAAAAGCTCAAGGCGACCTTTGGCACCGTGGCCGAGGAAAAGGGCCTGGCCCTGCATGTCGAACTGGCGCCCGGCACGCCGGCCGAGATCGAGACCGATCCGCAGCGCCTGGAGCAGGTGCTGAAGAATTTCGTCTCGAATGCGCTCAAGTTCACCGATCGCGGGCAAGTGACGGTGAGCGCGATGCGCCATGGTGATGGCCGCCTTGCCTTCGCCGTCCGCGATACCGGCATCGGTATTGCGCCCGATCAGCAGCGGGCGATCTTCGAACCCTTCCGCCAGGCAGACGGGACAATCAGCCGAAAATACGGTGGCACCGGGCTGGGTCTTTCGATTTCGCGCGAATTGGCGCGGCTGCTCGGCGGCGAGGTCCAGGTCGAGAGCGTGGTCGGCAAGGGCAGCATTTTCACGCTGATCTTGCCGCAAACCTATGACGCCGCGCTGGTTCAGGCACCGGCCGCTTCCGAGCGGCCGGCGGCGCGGGCCGCACGCGGCCAGGGCGCTTCATCCGCCGTTGCCAGCGAACCGCGCGTCTATGAGGACGACCGCGAGCGGTTGTCGGGCGATAGCCGGGTGATCCTGGTGGTGGAGGACGACGCCGCCTTCGCGGGTATCCTGCGCGATCTGGCCCACGAGCTGGGCTTCCTCTGCCTTATGGCCGGGACCGCGGACGAGGGCGCGCTGATGGCCCGCCAGTATCTGCCGGACGCGGTGATACTGGACATGGGCCTGCCCGATCACACCGGGCTTTCCGTGCTCGATCGGATCAAGCGCGATGTGCGCACGCGCCACATCCCGGTGCACATCGTTTCCGTGGCCGACGATGCCCAGCCCGCGCTCGCGGGCGGGGCGGTCGGCTATCTGCTCAAGCCGGTGAAGCGCGAGCAGCTGGTCGAGATGCTCGAAGGGCTCGAGACGCGCATGGCGCAGAAGATGCGGCGCGTCCTGGTCGTGGAAGATGACGAGCGGCAGGCGGAAAGCGTGAAGATGCTGCTGGCTTCACGCGATGTCGAAACGGTCATGGTGCAGACGGCGGCGGAGTGCCTCGAGAAGCTGGGGCAGGAAACCTTCGACTGCATGGTGCTCGACCTCAATCTTCCCGATCAGCCGGGGCTTGATCTGCTCCAACAGTTGAGTGCGGACGAAAGCGTCGGGTTCCCGCCGGTGATCGTCTATACCGGTCGCGATCTTTCGCCGGATGAAGAGCTGCGACTGCGGAGATATTCGAAGTCGATCATCGTCAAGGGCGCGAAATCGCCCGAGCGGCTGCTCGACGAAGTTACCCTGTTCCTTCACCAGGTCGTGTCGGAGTTGCCGGAACAGCAGCAGCAACTGCTCGCCAAGTCTCTCAATCGCGATGCCGCGCTCGACGGGAAGCAGATATTGGTCGTCGAGGACGATATCCGGAACGTCTATGCCCTCACCAGCGTTCTCGAGCCGCACGGCGCGCGCGTGCGGATCGCCCGCAATGGCCGTGAAGCCTTGGAATCGCTTGAAAAGAGCGAAACGGATGGGGGCAGCATCGACTTGGTGCTGATGGACGTGATGATGCCCGAGATGGACGGATTGACAGCGATTGGCGAGATACGCCGGCAAGCGCGGTGGAAGAACCTGCCCGTCATCGCCCTGACCGCCAAGGCCATGGCGCGCGACCAGCGGGAATGCCTGGCCGCGGGCGCGAACGATTATCTCGCCAAGCCGCTCGACGTGGACAAGCTGCTGTCACTGATACGGGTATGGATGCCACGGTGAACCGGCCGCCTGCCCCGGAGGAGATTGAGCTCGAACTTCTGCTGGAGGCAATCTGGCAGCACTATCACTATGATTTTCGCGGCTACGCACGGGGATCGCTTCATCGGCGTCTGGCCAGGGCACAATCTCGCTTCGGTTGCGCCAGCCTTTCGCAATTGCAGCACCTGGTGCTCCGCCAGCCTTCCGTCTTCGCCGATCTCATGGGGGCCCTGACCATCCAGGTAAGCGAGATGTTTCGCGATCCGGCGTATTTCCGTGCTCTGCGCGAGAATGTGGTGCCCCACCTGAGGACTTATCCTTCGCTCAAGGTCTGGGTTGCCGGATGCGCCAATGGCGAGGAATTCTATTCGCTTGCCATCCTCTTCCGCGAAGAGGGCCTGGAGGAACGAACCATCTTCTATTGCACGGATATCAGCCCGGCTGCCCTGGAAAAGGCGGAGGCCGGCATCTACGAGCTGGATCGCATTCAACACTTTACCGAAAACCACCGCAAGTCCGGCGGCCGTTCGTCGCTCTCGGATTACTATACCGCGGCTTACGGTGCGGCCGTGTTCGACAAATCTCTCCGCGCGCGCGCCGTTTTCGCCGAGCATAATCTGGTGAGCGATCATGTTTTCGCCGAGGCGCATCTGGTGTCTAGCCGCAATGTGCTGATCTATTTCGACCGTGAATTGCAGGATCGGGCGCTGGGCCTTTTCGGTGCGTCGCTCGTCCGGCGCGGCTTCCTCGGGCTCGGTTCGAAGGAGACCCTGCGTTTTTCGACTCATTCCGACTGCTTTGAAGATTTCGATCCGGCAGAGAAGATCTATCGCAGGACAGCCGCCGCCGTGCAGGAGGTCGAATATGCGGCCTGATCCGGTGAAGCTGCTCATCGTCGATGACGTGCCCGCCAATCTGGACGCGCTTGACGCGCTGCTGGGCGGGAACGGGATAGAGCTGTTGAGGGCCGAATCCGGTCCGGAAGCGCTCGAATTGCTGCTGGTTCACGAGGTCGCGCTGGCGCTGCTCGACGTGCAGATGCCGGGGATGGACGGGTTCGAATTGGCTGAGCTGATGCGCGGGGCCGAACGCACCCGGAGCATTCCCATCATCTTCCTGACGGCAGTCGCGACCGACGAGCGCCGCCGATTCCGGGGCTATGAAACGGGCGCGGTCGATTATCTCCTGAAGCCTGTCGATGCGCAGGTCGTGCGCAGCAAGGTCGCGATATTCTGCGAGCTCGCGCGCCAGCGCCAGGAGCTTGCCCGCCAACGCGACGTGCTGGCGGCGGCGCTCAATCGGCTCCAGGCCCATACCGACAACTCGCCGCTGGCGGTGGTCGAGTTCGACCCTGACCTGCGCATCATTTCCTGGTCGGGGGGTGCCGAACGCCTTTTCGGATACACCGCGCGGGAAGCGGTCGGCAGCAAGGCGGCGGAGCTGCGCTGGCTCGCATCCGAGGAGGAGGCCCTGTTTACCGCGCTCGTCGAGGAAATGCGCTGCGGCCGGCATTTGCGCGAAATGCAGACGCATCGGGTCGCCCATCGCGATGGAAGCGCGGTGGATTGCGAATGGTACTGCTCGGCCCTGTTCGACAGCGCCGGGCGGCTATCCTCGGTCAATGTCCAGATTCTCGATGTCACCGAGCGAAAGCGGGCCGAGGAAACGCGGCGATTGCTGGTCGGCGAACTCAATCATCGCGTAAAGAACACGCTCGCCACTGTGCAGGCGGTGGCCACGCAAACCTTGAAGCACGCGGCCGATCTGTCGGAATTCAAGCCCATGTTCATGGGGCGCATCCACGCTCTGGCCCGAGCGCATTCTCTGCTGAGTGCCACGACATGGCAGGGAGCAAAGCTGCGCGATCTGGTGGAAACGCAGCTCCAGATCGGTGCGATCGACGAAAGTCGGCTGATCGTGTCGGGCGCCAATATCGAACTGCCAGCGGAAACCGCGCTTCGTCTGGCGCTGGTTCTGCACGAGCTCACGACGAACGCGAACAAGTATGGCGCGCTGTCGAATTCTTCCGGAAAGGTCGAACTCGACTGGTGCGTCAGGGGCGGTAATCTCGAGATCAGCTGGATTGAAAGCGGCGGCCCGCCCGTGGCGCCCCCGTCCGGTAGCGGTTTCGGCAGCGTTCTGATCGAGCGCGGGCTCAAGGCCGATGGGGGCGGGGCCGACGTCAGTTATGCGCCGGAAGGCGTCCGGTGGAAGCTCACCATGCCTTTCGAAGGGGACGAGCCGCCCGAACCGGCCCCGCTTCCAACGCTTAGTTCGCAACCGGGCGCGCGGCCCGGTCGCGATGCGTTGCCGAGTTCCCGGACGCTGAGTGGGAAACGTCTTCTGGTGATCGAGGACGAGCCGCTGGTCGGAATGGAAGTGGCTCTCATCCTGGGTGATGCAGGCGCGGACGTGATCGGGCCCGCCACGACGATCGAAGAGGCGCTGGATCTCATCGCGTCGAAGCCCGTCGATGGAGCGCTGCTGGACGCCAATCTTCAAGGCAGGTCAGTGGAAGCCGTCGCCGAAGCGCTCGTGGCGGGCAAGATCCCTTTCGCGTTTGTCAGCGGTTACGGCACCAGCCACCTTCCAGCCGGATTCAACGCCACCGCTCTGGAGAAGCCGTTCGATCCCAAGCGCTTGCTGGAGGTCGCGATAGGCCTGACCACGGATCATCTCCAACCGACGACCACGGCGATCGCGAGTTGATCTTCCGCGAAGGCGCTGCTGTCAGGTTAGCGTTAGACTGGCACCTCCCAACGCGCTAGCAAGCTATTTATCAAAGATAAGTATCTGGGGACCTGCTCCGATGGCCGGGAGGCACAAGCGCGGCGGGCGGCGGTGGCTGGGCAAGGCGTTCCTTGCCGCCTCGCTGGGATGCCTGGCGGCGAGCGCGACTTACGCCGCACTCAAGCAATCGGATGCTCCGGGAACGGAAGGGGAGGTCGCGGGCCATGTGCCCGACCAGTTCCAGCAAGCCCGCCAGACGCCCGCCGATGGCGCGAAATCGACCGACGGCCCGGATCGCTGGTGGGCGCCTGGTGAAGGCCGGGTCTTTCCCGAATTCATCGAATATACCGATCCCCAGGGTGCGGTCGGCCTCTATAACGACGGCGGCGCGTTCAGCACCGCGGGCCATCCGTTCTTCGAGCCCTTGGGGCGCAACGCGCGCGCCTGCGTCAGCTGCCACCAACCGGCCGATGGCATGGGCCTGTCGCTCCGTTCCATCAACGATCGCTGGAAGGTCACGGGCGGCAAGGATCCCATCTTCGCCGCGATCGACGGGTCCAATTGCCCCAGTCTTCCGCAGGGCGATCCGGCTTCCCATTCGCTGCTGCTCAAGCGCGGCTTGTTCCGCGTGTTCCTGCCCTGGCCGCCCAAGGCCGCGAACGGCACCCCGATCAAGTCCGAATTCGACATCGAAGTGATCCGCGATCCGGCGGGCTGCAACCTCGATCCCCAATATGGGCTGAAGAGCGCCAACCCGATGATTTCGGTCTATCGCCGGCCGCGCGTCGTGGCGAACATGCAGTACGTGCTGCATCGCAATTTCGGAATCGGCGCGTTCGTGGGCAAGACCGGCGAGCCCGCCGCGCGCGACCCGGAAAACGGCCAGCCCGTCAACATGAACATGATGGCCGATGCGCGCCAGCCGACGCTCAAGACCCAGGCGGTGGAGGCGGCGATCACTCACCTGCAATACAACGGCGTTCTCAACGCAGGGCAGCTCAACCGCATCCAGGCGTTCGAGAACCAGATCTATTCCGCCCAGGTCAAATCCCACGGCGCGGGCAGCCTGGTCGAACCGGACGGTCCGAGCAGCTTCGGCCCGCGCAATCTCGCAAAAGGTGAGAAGGGCGTGCTGGGCAACAATACGACCAAGTGGGTATTCCCGGTCGGCGATGCCTGGCAGGCGCGGAAGCCGGGCGAAAGCGACGACGAATTCGCCATGCGCCAATCGATCCTGCGCGGGCAGAAGATCTTCCACTTCCGCACCTTCTGGATTCGCGATTCGATGTACCTGAACAACGTCGGCCTGGGCAATCCGGTCAAGCGCACCTGCGCCACCTGCCACGGCATGCACATGACCGGCATGGACACCGCCAACGGGTGGATGGACATCGGCACGACCAACGCGCCCTGGGCCAAGGAAGCGCCGCGCAACCCCTGGCAGACCGAGGACGAGTTGATGCCGCTGTTCAAGATCACCTGCCACAAGGACATCGCGCCGCATCCCTATCTCGGCCGGGTGATCTACACGCAGGACCCCGGGCGGGCGCTTATTTCCGGCAAGTGCAACGATGTCGGCGCGATCGTCATGCAGCAGTTCCGCGGCCTGGCCGCGCGGGAGCCGTACTTCTCCAACGGCTCGGCCGCCAACGTGCGTGAACTGATCGACTACTACGATCGTCGGTACAACATCCAGTACAGCGAGCAGGAGAAGCAGGACCTCGAACACTTTCTGGAGAGCCTGTGATGGGCACGGCAGGATACAGGAAGATCGCGGCCCTGGTCTGCGCCTCGCTGGCGGCCCATTCGGCGCAAGCGGCGCAAGGCAGTCCACTGCCCTTCGTCGCTTGCCCGATCGTGCAGGACACGCCCAGCGTTCCCTGCTGGATCGCGACCTACCAGGGCGAAACCTATTACCTTGGTATCCAGAGCGACGTCTCGGCGCCGTTCAATCCGCCCTCGCTCGGCCATAAGGTCCTGGTCGAAGGCTCGGTGAAGGAAGATACGCCGCGCATCTGCGGCGGGCTGGTGGTCGATCCGGTCACGGTGTCGGTGATGCCGGAGCTTTCGCCCGAATGCGATGAGCTGCGCCAGGTCGATTCGCGCTATGTCCTGCCTTTCGAGCCCCCGCGCCCGCCCGGGCCGAGCACCGGCCAGCTGGCGTTCACCTATCCCGATCCGTCCCCACCGCCCCAGCCGCCTTACAAGCCGATGACGTTCACCGTGCCTTACGAGTTCGAGGGCATGGTCAATTTCAAGACCCCGCGCGTGCTCACCCCGGCGCTGGACTATGCCCGGCTCATCAAGGCCGGGCGGATCGAGATCGTCGGCTATCGCGGGCAGACCATGCTGTCCGACGGGACGGCGTTGACGGAGCATGACGGCATCGCCCGCGCCCGCGCCGAGGAGATCGCCTCGATGCTCCGCGGCGCCGGGCTCGATCAGGCGCAATATGTCATCAACGCCGATGAACATCCGGCCGTCGGCGGGCCGGAAGAACGCCGGACGGTGATCACGGTGGTGCCTTAGCGGGTCTAGAAGTTCTTCGTTTCGATCGTCGTTTCGGGATTCACGCATAGGCGGCAATTGGCGCCGACGAAGGTGCGCGCCGCCCCCGTGTTATGGCGCAGGCGCCATTCGAGCCAGTCGACGACTATCCCGGCCGCGCTGCCGCCCATCGGCTTGCCGTAGGTGCCGCCGTGACCGTAAGGCAGGTTCACGAAGGCGAGCGGGACTTGATCGATCCGCTTCACGTCGTCGCTGCCGTTCGGAAACGCGATGTCATCCGGGCCGCCGAGCAAATAGAGCACCGGTGTGCGGATCGTTTTCAGCGTTTCCTTCGACACCGTCATTCCGCCGATCGATTCCGTCGGGCTGTTGAAGATGCCGCTGTTCTGCACGACGAGGGTGGAAATCCGCGGATCGGCCGCGAGCGAAAGCGCCTGCAGCCCGCCGCAGCTGAAACCCCCGACCGCGACGGCCTTGCTGTCGATGAGGGCAGCGTACTTGCTGCCCGCGCGGGCGTTCTCGGCCAAGGCGAAGTCGAGCCCTTCGCGCACGTCGTCGGCGCTCGTGGCCGGAGGGGGCAGGCGCTCTCCGGACGGCGGCGTGCGCTGCGGTTCCGCGCCGACCTTGGCATTCGGGCCGCTGCGCCACTTGCCCGGCGCGATCACCAGGTAGCCATAGGAAGCTATTTCGGCGAGCTGCTGGCGCTGGCTGGCCCCGTCGTCGGCGCATCCGCCGTTGCCCCAGGCGAAGACCCCGAGCTTGCCGCCGGCGAACGGACGGAGGTCAGCCGGGCGATAGATCACGTGATCGGGCAGGCGCGGGTCCAGCTCCATCGTGGCGGGATAGGGGCCGTCGCCGGGCGTATCGGGAACCTTGTTGGCTTCCGCCATCGCTTGGGCGAAGTCGGGCGCCCCCGGCGCGCCTTCCTGTCCCGACGCCATCGTTGAAACAGCCACCAGGGCGACGCCCGCGATACCCGCTGCGAACCTGCTCTTCATCCTAAGCCTCCCCATCTCGGAGGATGATGTCAGATTAATATCTGCGGGTCGAGTGGCGCCCGCAACGCCGGCGCTCTCGCCAGGAGTTTGTCTAGTGGAACCTATTTTTCTTGTTTCGGAATTTGGGCGGGCCGGTCTCTGGATAACACCTTGCGATGCATTATGACCATCAGAAACGTTCTTGAGACGGATATGCCGACAATTTAAACGGTGGTGTAGTGGACGATCTGATAGAGTATCTTGAAAATCGAGATGAATTGTCGTTCGTCGATCGTGAAGTAAATCCTCAGTTTGAGCTGGCAGCAGTTGCTGTCGCCCATCAGAAGATCAGCGAAAACGCGATACTGTTCCGTAAAGTCCAGGGTTCTAATTTTCCTGTTCTTGCGAATGTGTACGGCAGCCATCGCCGCCTTTGCGACATGATCGGCGCGGGAAAAGGAAGCTTCGCCGAAAGGTGGCTTGGCCTGACCGAGGGGCGTCAGAGCAATCCGGCGGCGGGTGCCCGGTCACCACTTGCTGCCCACGTGGAATGCAGCCTCAGCGACCTTCCGATGATCACGTATCACGCGCGCGATGCGGGGCCATACTTCACCTCTGCCATCTATCTGGCGAAGGATCCGGACACCGGCGTTCCCAACCTGTCGTTCCACCGTTCGATGGTGGTGAGCGACAAGGAACTGCGCGTTCGCCTCGGGTCGACCCACGATCTGGCATCCTATCAGGCGCGGGCCGAAGCAAGGGGCGAGCCCCTGGAGGCGGCGCTGATCCTTGGGGCCAGCCCGGCCCTGTTCCTCTCCGCCTGTGCGTCGTTGCCGATCGACGATAGCGAACTCGATCTGGCGGGCCGGATCGCCGGCCGGACGATGGAGATGCGTCGTTGCCATTCCATCGATCTGGAAGTGCCCACCGACGCGCAGATTGTGGTGGAAGGGCGCTTCCTCCCCGGCGTCAGACGGCCGGAGGGCCCGTTTGGCGAGTTCATGGGCAACTATGTGGAGGTAGGGGACAATCACGTCTTCGAAGTAACGGCGGTCACTCACCAGCCCGGCGCGGTCTTCAACGCTCTGGTGTGCGGTTCGACCGACGATCTACGGCCTCTCGAAGCCGTTACGGCTGCCCGCGTGTTCCGCCACCTGCGCAACACGGTGCCGGGGGTACTGGACGTCAGTTGCCGCCCGAACGTGATGATCTCCATCGTCAAAATCAAGAAGCAGTACGAAGGGCACGGCAAGCATGTCCTGCTCGCCGCGCTGGGCTCATACCTCGATTACAACAAGGTCGTGATCGTGGTCGACGATGATGTCGACATCTATAACCTGGAAGATGTCATGTGGGCGTATCTGACGCGCGGCCGCGCCGATACCCGGGCCATGATCCTCAACGACATCCCCGGTTTCTACCGCGATCCGATGAAGGATCACTGGGGGCGTCTGGCCATCGACGCGACGATGCCGTGGGGCCGTGAGGCCGAATTCGCCCGCAAGCATGTGCCCGGCGCCGATGAAATCGACCTTTCTCAATATCTTGTGTGATCTCTCAGTGCGCCCGCTGAAGCCCCATTCTGCTTACAGGAGTAATACATGACCGTAATTGATGTTCGCGATCCGCGGACAGGCGAAGTTGAGTTTTCGTTCGAGCCCGATTCCCCTGAAGTTGTCAGGGCGGTTTGTAACAAGGCGTGCGAAGCTCAGATCGCGTGGCGTGACAACGGCCTTTCTTATCGCATCGAAGCAATGGGCAAATGGGTCGAAGCCTTCAAGGCGCACGCGCCCGCCATCATCGATGCACTGACAAAGGATACCGGCCGCCGGAAGATTTCCGGTGAGGAAGTGGGCGCCATCGAGCACATAGTGCATGGCTATTTCTCCAAGGCTCCGGAAATCTTCGCGAAGGTCGAGAAGCGATCGAGCAGCACGCCGACGGTCGATTTCGAACAACAATACGTGCCTTACCCGGTCGTGGGCGTCATTGCGCCGTGGAATTTCCCGCTGGTGCTGTCCTTCATTGACGCGCTGCCGGCCCTGTTCGCCGGATGCACGGTGGTACTGAAGCCGAGCGAGGTGACGCCACGGTTCATCGATCCGCTGCTGGCAAGCATCGCCGCGGTGCCCGAAATGGAAGGCGTGATCTCCGTGGTGAGGGGGGGCGGGGAAACCGGCCAGGCACTGATCGACAATGTTGACCTGATCGTGTTCACCGGCTCCATCCCCACCGGGCGCAAGATCGCCGCGGCCGCCGCTGCTCGCATGATCCCCTATTTCCTCGAGTTGGGCGGCAAGGACCCGGCGATCGTTCTGGCGGGATCCGATCTGGAACGCGCGGCCACTGCGATCATCCGTAGCGCGATCTACAACACGGGGCAGGTCTGCTACGCGATCGAGCGGGTTTACGTGCAAGATGGCGCGCATGACGAACTCGTGCGCCTGCTGGTTGAGAAGTGCCGCGCGCTGGAACTCAACTATCCGGATATCGGCAAGGGGCATATTGGCCCGTTCATCTTCCCCAGCCAGGCCGAGATCGTGAAATCGCAGCTTGAAGACGCGGTTTCGAAAGGCGCGAAAATCCTGTGCGGTGGCGAGGTCAAGGAACTGGGGGGCGGTCTCTGGATGGAGGCGACCGTCGTTACCGACGTGACCCATGATATGCGGATCATGACCGAAGAAACGTTCGGCCCGGTGATTCCCGTGATGCGCGCTGGCTCCGTTGATGAAGCGGTCTTCCTTGCAAACGACACGATGTTTGGTCTGAGTGCGGCGGTGTTCGCGCCCGATATGAAGTCAGGCACCGAAACGGCCGCCAGGGTCAACGCGGGTGGTGTCAGCATCAACGATACTGAACTGCCGCGTACGATCACGCTCGATGGCGAAAAGATGGCGTTCGGCTATTCGGGGCAGGGCGGCTCCCGCTACGGCGCCACCACCATGATGCGCTATGTCCGTAAGAAAGCGCTGATCCGCAATCACGGTGACGTGAAGGGGCTGGAAGCCCTGGCGGAAGACATGGACTGAGACAGGCGCGGCGCGCGCCCGATGCGATCCGCCGCCGCTTTCACCGGACAAGACATGAAGATGACAGTTGAAACGAGTTCCTCGCGCGGTGCGGAATACGTCCACGCGAACATGGCCGGAGCCCATGCAAAGTTCCATGTTCCTTCGGCGCGCGAAGTGGATGGCTGGGTCTATCTGACGGGCGTGGTTGCGGCTACCGAGGAGGAGGACGAGCCGGGCTATCGCGCCGGTTTCGAACGGGCATTCAGCCAGATCGCCGAAGTGCTGAGCATGGCGGGATGTGTATGGAATGATGTGGTTTCCATCGTGTCCCATCACATCGATATCGGCGCGCAACTGGCTGATATGGCGAATGTAAAGGACCGCTATTGCGACAGTGCGCCCTATCCTGCGTGGTCGATTATCGGCACGTCCCATCTCGCCAATCCGCAGGGGTTTTGTGAGATCGTCGTGACCGCCCGCAAACCGTAGTTCGTTGAGGTTGGAGGCGCGTTTAGGGCGTGTCATCCATGATGTCGGCCAGAAGTTCCGGTGAAAGTTCTTCGGCCAGGATCTTTCTGGCCCGATAGATCCGAATCTCGATCGCTTTGGGCGTAAGGTTCAGCACTTGTGCGGCTTCTTTGTGAGACAGGCCTTTCAGGGCAGTGAGGACCAGCGGGGTTCTCACTGCTTCTGGCAGGTTTGCGATCGCATCGTTGAGTATGGCTGCGGCTTCAGCTGCCTCCATGGATGATGCCGGTTTCTGCACGTTGCCGCCGGTGATGTGATTCAGCACGGCCATCGACCCCAGCGCGGCGCGATAGACGATATTGCGGCGTCCATGATCCCGGCACTTGTTCAGCGCGATCTTGCGCAGCCAGGTTTCGAAGGGGCGTTGCAAATCGAACGTGCCGATTGCGAACCATGCCGCGACAAAGCTTTCCTGCAGAATATCGACGGCGTCATCGTTGCTGCGGACATAGCGGTTGATCGACCTGAGCAGCCAGTGCTTGTGCCGGCTCATCAGCTCGGTGAAGGCAGCTTGATCGCCTTTCTGCGCCAGGGCGGCGAGCAGGCGATCATCGTGTTCTTTCACCGTGGGTATGAAGGGTCGTTGGCGACGACCTGCAGAAACGCCTTGTCGAAGGCGGCCCGCTGATCGGGGTTAAGGGTGGCGCGGGCATCGGTGATATAGCGGATGGAGGCCATGCGCCGCTCGTGAACGATCCGGTCCACAAGGTCGGCAGCCGCTTCAACCTGATCGGAGCCATCAGGCGTCTGCACCACCGCTTCGGCCAGTGAGACGAGGGCGTTCTGAAGCCGCCGGCCGCTTGTCTGCCGTTCGGCTTCGTAATTCTGGCGGAGCTGCTCGATTCTTGCGTGTTGTGGGGGGGAAAGACCAGCAGCGCTGTTTTGAAGCAGTTGGCTGACCACTTGCGGGAAGGTTTCGGCGCCCTTTGCATTGGACAGGCCAAGCCATGCGCCGCCCAACCCTGCGGCAAGGCCGAGCGCGATGGCGGCGATCAGGATTCCAAGGCTGCCGGAAACCCCCTTCATCCGGTCTGCCCACTCCACATGTCGCCAGCCTGCGAGAGTTCGGCGGCCATCGAAACGTGCTGGTCGATACGTTCTGCCTGCAACGATCCTACGCTATAGCTGCCCGCGGAAACGGCACAGAAGGCAAGGACGGCGAAAGCGCCCGTCATACGCTGGGTCTTCTTCTCGCGGTGGGCCACCTCGGTCCAGACGGCGTATTCAAGCTGGGCCATCCTATCCTGCAGCGACAGGGCGGGGGTCTTGCCGATATTCGTCATTCGCCATCTCCCATTCCCACTGCGGCAGCCGCGGGAGTGTTCCTTACGGAGTAACTATACGCGGCCTGTGTTGAAATCCCTCAATTGCCAAAAAAAGGCCAGGGGCGTGAGGGATCGGGGTGGGGGATGCGTAGTGTTTTACAACAGTTCTATCGGGCTGATGTGGAGTTCACTTATGCATGGAGCGGCACAGATGTTGCGCACTCTTTCCAAACTTTCGCTGCTGTCTGTGGCGGTTGTCGGTCTCGTGGCCCAGCCATCGTCTGCGCATCATTCCTTTTCAATGTTCGATCTCAAGAAAGATATGACGATCAAGGGCACCGTGCGCGAATTTCAATGGACCAATCCGCACGTTTTCCTTGAGGTTGCCGTGCCCAACGGTCGGGGTGGAACAGCCAACTGGAGTATTGAGGCGGGCGCTCCGAACATTCTTGCCCGCAAGGGCTGGAAGCGTTCGAGTTTTCAGGTTGGCGATCAGGTCGAGGTGGAACTGCATCCACTGCGCAGCGGCGCTCCGGGTGGGGCGCTGGTTTCCGCGCGCAAGCCCGGTGGGCAGGAGCTTCGGGGCTGATCGCACTGGCGGAACGCCCTCCACGGCGGGGGCGTTTTGTCCGGCCTGATCAGTGTTCCTGTCGGCTGAATTCGGTTGTTCGTTCAATGAATCCGGCCAGATGTGGGCCATCCAGCGAAGGCAACAGGGCGGCGTAGGCGGCCAGACTGGCCCGGACATTGTTCATTATGTCGGGTGATGATCCAGCGCCGCTTCGGTCGGGCGATACGGCGTCATCGAGAAAGTCGGAAAGCATCGCGAGTTGCTGCCGCTCCGCTTCCAGTTCGGCGGCCTTGATCGTTTCACGCAGGTTCTGGGCTTCGGGGGCTGGCGAAGATCGCAAGGCCCGGCGAGCGTGGCGCAGATGGCGAACGACATCGCGCCGCCAAGGTGAGATCGTGCCATCGATCCTGCGCAGCTCTTCCTCGCGGATTGGCTGGCCGCGCATGGCCGCGAAAACCAGGAGGATCAGCAAGGGCACATCTGCCCCTCCTTCATCCTGCATGGCCAGGCACGCATCCTGCACCCCCGGCGCGCCGTAGAAACGAAGCGCGAAATCCCACAGGGCGCGGGCTTTGTCTTCGCCTGCCAAGTTATCCCGCTTCGCCGTCTTGCCAACGGCGGACCAAGCCAGCTTCGATCCCGAAGAGATCCAGCACCCGGCCGACGCTGTGATTCACGAGATCGTCCAGCGTTTCAGGCTGCATGTAGAACGCGGGAACGGGCGGGGCGATGATCGCCCCCATCTCCGCCAGTTGAGTGATCATGCGCAAATGGCCAAGGTGCAGCGGCGTTTCGCGCAGCATCAGCACCAGCCTGCCCCTTTCCTTCAGCACGACATCCGCCGCGCGTGAGAGCAGGGTGGACGTAATGCCGCTGGATATCTCCGAAGCGGATTTGATCGAACACGGGGCAACGATCATGCCCTCCGTGCGGAACGATCCGCTTGCGATCGCGGCGCCGATATCTTGATTGGAATGGGAAATATCGGCCAGCTCGCGAACAGAGGCGAGCGTCATTCCCGTCTCTTCCTGAATGGTGCGCACAGCCGCCTGCGAAATAACGAGATGGCTTTCGATGGCCAGCGTGCGGAGCGTCTCAAGAAGGCGAATTCCGTAAATCGCCCCTGATGCGCCGCTGATCGCAACAATCATTCGTCGCTTCGTCATTCCGGTTTCTTCACTGTTCCACGGGGGCTGCGTTATCGCCGGATAGTTGGCATCTCCACCCGATATGACGGAATCGGGTCAGCGATTTCCGGAATCGAAAAAACATCTGCCGGATCGGTAGGCGGTGGCGTTTGACCTCCGCGCGCCATTGCATAAGGTGGTACTTGTCAAAAAAGAAAATATTTATGACAAAAATGCTGAATCGCTTCCAGGGGAACTGCAGCTAAAACGTTGTTTCTACATCTTGCTTTCAAGATGCTGGAGAATTTCATGAAAAAAATAAGCTATAGTGAAAAAAAGTTAGGCAATTTTCAGGGATATATTGGGAAAATACTGGTTGTAGCAGCTCTTTCAACCACGAGCGTTGCTCATGCGCAAGGGGCTCCAGCCCAAGATGAGGCGGGAGAGGCGGAGAATGCCATCGTGGTGACTGCCACGAAGCGGGCGGTCTCCGTAAAGGACGTTCCACTCGCGGTAGCGGCCTTCGATGGCGCTTCGCTGGAAAAGGCGAATGTCGTCGATCTTACGCGTCTGACAAACATCGACGCAGGCCTTCAGCTTCAGAGCAAGGGCGCTGGCGACAATCAGATCATCATTCGCGGCATCCAGTCCTCCGGCGCCTCTCTGGTTTCGGTCTACATGGACGAAGCCGTCGTAACCGGCAGCGACTTCAACGGCTCCGGCGGTCGCCAGAGCAGCATCCCCTTCTACGACGTCAGCCGTATCGAGGTGTTGAAGGGGCCGCAGGGCACGCTCTTCGGTTCCGGGTCCATGGCGGGCAGCGTCCGTGTGGTCGCGGCCAAGCCGGTGCTGGATGAAACCTCCTTCAAGGTATCCGGATCGGCCGAAGCCGGCGCGGGCACCAATCCGCTTTATGAAACCTATGCGGTGGCCAACCTTCCGATCGTCACCGATCGTCTGGGCCTGCGCGTCACCGCGTGGAACGTCGATGGCGGCGGCTACCTCGACCGCGAGGCCGCCAGCAGCCCACGTGCGGCGAAGAATACCAATGATCAGCACGTGAAGGGTATCCGGGGCATTCTGCGCTGGGATGCCACGGATGATCTTATGATCACCGTCACCGGGCTCACCCAGAATATGCTGGTGGATGATGTAGACTACTTCATGCGTACTGAAGGGCCTTATGTCATCGGTACGCCCACCGTGGGTGGTTGGGACGAGAACAATTATCTCGCCAGTTTCGTGGGTGAGTACAGCCTGCCTTTCGGTGCGATCACTGCAACCAGTTCTTATTACAAGAAGGAACTGCTCAGCCGTTCGGACACGTCCTACATCACGAAGCTGTTCGGCTTGCCTGACGGCTATCAGATCAACGAGGGGCAAGACCGCTCGATCTGGACGAACGAACTGCGCTTCGCATCGGATTTCTCCGGTCCGTTCCAGATTGTCAGCGGTGTCTATTACGAGCGGGATCGCGATTTCGCCCAGAACGTGATCGGCCGTGCCGCCGCGGACGGGAACCTGCCTTGCACGCTGTATGAAGATTGCGTGGCGAAAAACCTCCAGACCGAGCTGCTGTTTTCCCGTGCGTTGCAGCATAACGTCGATCAATATGCAGCATTCGGTCAGGCCGATTACAACCTCACCGATACGCTGACCCTTACGGCCGGTATTCGCGTCTATCGCGGCGAACTGAACTGGATGGAGTATTCCAACCAGAGCATGCGCCCCGCGCACACCCTGCCCGTGCAGACGGCGCCAGTGACGACGCTGGATGAGAAGTCGATCGAAAACAACACGAGCTACAACTTCTCGCTGGGCTGGCGCCCAACTCCCGAGATGTCGTTCTATGCGCGTGTTGCCTCGGGCTTCCGGCTGGGCGGCATCAACTCGCTCAGTTCACGCCAACTCGATCCCACGGTGCCGCTGGGATATAATTCCGACACGCTGTGGAACTATGAAGTCGGCGGCAAATTCTCGTTGTTCGATCGTCAGTTGAACGTCGAAACGGCTGCCTATTACATCGACTGGAGTGGCCAGCAGGTTTCCCAGATCACCAGTTCTGGCGTGACCTCGTATATCGCCAACGCGGGCACGAGCGATGTGAAGGGCTTCGAGCTGCAGTTCTCGACCAGGCCGATCAGCGGCTTCAGCCTGAGCGGCGGCTTCACCCACACCGTTTCCAAGCTGACCGAAGACCAGCCGCTCGCGGACACCGACCCGGCAGCCGGCCATGATGGCGATCGTATTCCGCTGGTGCCGAAGTGGACCTTCTCCGGCCAGGTGGGTTACGAAAGGCCGGTCGGAGACAGCGAGATCTATGCCCAGACCTCGTTCAACTATCGCAGCAGCGCCTACACGGATTTCAACGAGAACGGCAATTACATCCCGATGGATAGCTATTTCCGGGCGGATGCTTCCGTCGGCCTCCGGAATGGTCCGTGGGATGTCAGCCTGTTCGTCAAGAACCTGACTGACACTGCGGCGCAGATCGGCGTCGTTCCCCTTACCGGTATCGTGCCGGAGGGCGAAGCATCGGTGGCGACCATTCGCCCCCGTACCTTCGGTTTGAAGGTCATGGCCGATTTCTAAGCGATAAATGCGCAGGCCGTGAGGGAATCACCTCCGGCCTGCGTATCCCTTCCAGATCTGGAATCCAGCTGGAGATGCGCGAATGCGATTGCGGCAAGGAAGTTATCTCAGAATTTGCAGGAATATCTGGCGGTCTTCCGTTGCCGCGGTTCTTCTTTCGACTTTGGCCGTGGCGCCGGCCACCGCGGAAACGTCCGCCGCCTCCGTCCCCCCTCCTACCGATGAACAGCGCGCGCTGGAAAAGGACTGGAGCATGAACGGGACGTGGATGTTCATCCGTCTCGGCTTCAGCGGCTTCCTGTCCGAAGAGGAATATCTCGATCCCTCGGTTCGGGAACGCTTTCCCCCGCCGCTTAACGCCGAAGCTCGCCAATTGCGCGAAACGATCCGTCAAGAACTGTCGGAAGGCAAAACGCGCTACAATCCCACGGCGGACTGCATGCCGGTCGGTGTGCCTTATCTGCTGGCCTATCCGGCGGCGTTCGAAATCCAGTTCTCGGACACGCGGGCGATGATGCTCTACGACAACCGCGAATATCGGTTGATCTACATGGATGGCCGCGATCATCCCGATCCTGACGATTTTGCCCCCAGCTTCTACGGCCATTCCATCGGGCATTGGGAAGGTGCAACTCTCGTCGTCGACACCGTGGGCATCCGCGGCGGCGACAAGATGCAAATCGAACCGCACATTCCCTTCACCAGTGCGATGCATGTGAAGGAACGCTGGACGCAAACCGGTCCGGATGAAATCCAGGTGGAAGTCACGATGTACGATCCGGGCATTATGACCGGGCCGTGGATCGTGAACCAGACCATGCTGAGAACCCGCGATACGGACCTGATCGATGCGGTCTGCATGGAAAACAACCGCAACCCGACCGACGCCACGGGCCAGCCTCTGATCCTGGGGCCGGATGGCAAACCTTTGCATTGACCGCAATTCTCAAGGATAATCTATGACCCAGGCCGGCGGCGACGCTGACAGCGCACCTCATGAGGTGTGGACTTCGAAGCTGAGCTTTCTTTTCTCGGCAACAGCGGCGGCCATCGGCCTGGGCAGTCTTTGGCGTTTCCCCTATGTTGCCGGGGTCAATGGCGGCGGCGCCTTTGTTCTCGTCTACATTTTCTTTGTAGCGCTGCTCTGCGTTCCGATAATTCTGGCAGAAATGTTCATCGGCAAGCGCGGCAGCGGCAGCACCGTGGCCAGCGTGAACCGCGTGGTGCGGGAAGAAGGGGCGTGGAATATCTGGCGCGGCATCGGCTGGCTCAGCCTGCTGATCCCTTTCTTCGGCCTCAGTTATTACAGCGTGATCGCTGGCTGGTGCGTCGATTATGCGCGTATGGCCCTGTTCGAAGGTTTTGACGGAGTCACGGCCGAACAGTCGAAGTCCGCCTTCGACCAGCTCATGGCTTCACCGGGACGCTTGCTGGCGCTTCAGGCGGTTTTCATCGGCGCGGCGGTGCTGGTGGTGAGCCGCGGGCTGCAACGGGGCATTGAGCGAATATCGAAAATCAAGATCATGTCGATGTTCGCCGTGCTGACTTTCATGGTGCTTTATAACGCCGTCAATTTCGGCCTGGGTGATGCGTGGGCCTTCCTGTTTGCGCCCGATTTCAGCCAGCTTACCCCGATGTCCGTGCTGGTCGCCTTCGGTCAGGCGCTGTTTTCCACCGGTATCGGGATTGGTGTGCTGATGACTTACAGCGCCTTTGTCCCGCAGGGAATTTCGCTGCCCCAATCCAGCGCGTTGCTTTCCCTGGCCGTTGTCATCGTGGCCTCGCTTGCCGGGCTGGCAATCTTCCCGATCGTTTTCAACTTCGGCTTAAGCCCCGGAGAGGGGGCCAATCTGATCTTCGTCACCGTGCCGATCGCGTTCGGCCAGATGACGGGTGGGCGGATCATCTCGATCCTTTTCTTCGGGTTGATCGCCATCGGGGCCTTCACCAGCGCTGTCGGCATGCTGGAGCCTGTGGTGGCCTGGCTGGAAGAGCGGCTCAAGATCGGGCGCACCAAGATATGCGCGCTTATTGGGCTGGCGATCTGGTTGGTCGGCCTGCCTTCGATGCTGTCGTTCAACCTGCTGGCGGATGTTCGCCCGCTCAGCTTCATTCCGTTTTTCGCCGCCAGTAATTTCTTTGACGTGCTGGACATGGGGATCGCGATGATCCTGCTGCCGCTCAACGCGCTGATGATCGTGCTGCTTGTCGGCTGGGGCGTTCGCAAGACGACCATCTCGGCCGAACTGGGGGACGGCAGGCTGATCGCCTGCTGGCGGGTCATCGTGCGCTATCTGGCCCCGCTTGCGATCGTCATACTGATGATGGGGCTTTGATGCCCGCAGCGCGCAAGGCTGGCGCACGGGCGGCGAGCGGGACAGCTCGCGATATCGAAGGCATTCCCAATCGCCATTTATCGTGCTCTAATTTCACGTCTGGCCTGTGGGCCGGTGAAATGGTGAATGCCGAGATGCAGAACGCCTCAGGCGCGGATAGTACCCGTTACGGACTGTTCCGAACTGTGCTTGCGGGTGAGGGCGCCACCCTGCGGGAAGCCTTCGCCGCGCTGCAATCTCCGCAATGGCGGCAATATGTTACCCGCGTTCCCGAATGCGGCGTGACCCATGCGATCGTCCCGATCCCGGAAGAAGGCAATGAAAGCCGCTGGGAGATGATTTCGATACGGGACGAGGTTTTCGCCATCGTTACGAGATGCGATTATCGTCATTTCCGACAAGAAATGGTGCCGAGCGAACCCTTCGTCGAAGCGCATTTTCCCATGGAGGGGGATACGACGCTGGTAGACGACAAGAACGCCGATCTGGCGGTGCGGCGCGCCAATATGATGGTTTGCCGGCAGGGCGTGGATATGCGCTACGCTATCCATTGTCCGCCCGGCCCCCGTGTTCTGGTCAGCCTTTACGTCGCTCCCAAGGCGATGGTGGACAGGTTCGGACTCAATCCGCAGAACGACGGGGCGGGTAACCTGCTGCTGGATGGAGAGCCGCGTGAAACGATAATCTGGCAATTGCCGATCCATCCTGACGTGCAGGCGGCGCTGCGCTTGCTGGTCAAGACTGACTTCGAAGGGATCCGGCGTACCAATTTCGTTTCGGCCAAGGTGATCGAACTATGTAGCTTCGTCGCCAGTGCCATCGCCACCTTTCGGGATGACCGTGCGGACAATTTCACGTTCAGCGATCGGGATCTGGCCATTTTCGACAAGGCGCGGCAACTTTTGAGCACCCAGTTTGTCCCGCAGCTGACGATTCCCGCGCTGGCGAAGGCAATCGGTACCAACACCAACAAGCTGAAGGCGGGCTTCAAGCTCATCTACGGTACGACGATCTTCGAGTTCGCCAACCGGCATCGCATGCAGCATGCGATGATGCTGCTATCGACCCGGCATATCCCGATCAGCGAAGTCGCCCACGCGGTCGGCTATCGAAGCCAGGCCAGTTTTTCGACCGCGTTCAAGGAGTACTTCGGGCGGCTACCCCGCGATGTGAGGAGGGAAGGGGCGATCGATCGGGTGCAGCGCGGAATCCAGCTCATTAATGATGAAATGGAACACGAAGACGCCGATTAGGGGCCTGACTCTGGGCGCAGGTGCAACCTTCCGGTCAGGGTATCAGACCGTGGATGCCGCCCATTTCGCGACGGATGAGCGCGCCTTTATGGCTTTCAGGAACAAGGTGGAAGTGAGTCGGTGAACACCCGGCAGCTTGGCCAGCTTGTGGCGCAGCAGATCGTCCAGATGTTCCACTGAACGTGCGTGAACACGCAGGACATAATCGCTGTCGCCCGCCGTAGTGTAGCATTCCATGACCGCAGGATGATCGATCACCGCCTGTTCGAAGGCATCGTGCATGTCGAAACGGATCCTGACGCTGACCAGGCAATGGACCGTCAGACCCACGGCATTCGGATCGATCAGAGCGCCATAGCCGGCAATTGCGCCCGCCTGTTCCAAGTCACGAACGCGTGACCAGCACGGGGATTTGGACAGCGCCACTTTGTCCCCCAGCTCGGCAAAAGAGAGGCGCCCGTTCTCCTCAAGCTCCGCCAGAATCTTCCAATCGATCTTATCCATATATCGCCGTCTCTGATCCGGGGAACATTCGTTCTGGAAAGTGGCCCATATACGGAAAACTATCCCGCCAAAATGGCCTTTGACAAGCCAATTTGGAACAATGTTTGAGATGTGGCCGGATATCTTCCCTCTGAAATAGAGGGAGTTTCCGACTTGGCCATTCTGCACGTTTTCGACAGCCCGCCGCCTGGGGTGAAGCCCGACTGGACGATGGAGCAGAACTGGGAAGCGTTCACGCCGGAAGAGCATGAGACGTGGGACCTGCTGGTGTCCCGCAAGGCGCAGGCGATTTCAGCCTATGCATCGAAAGCGTTTGTGGATGGGCTGGGCATCCTTGAGCTTTCCAAGCCGGGCATCCCCGATTTTCGCGAGCTCAACCCCAAACTGAAGGCCGCCGCGGGGTGGGAGGTCGTAGCGGTGCCGGGGTTCATCCCCAACGATGCGTTTTTCAGACACCTGTCGGAAAAGCGATTTCCCGTCGCCAACTTCCTGCGGCCGGCCACTTCGCTGGATTACAGCGAAGAACCGGACATGTTTCACGACATGTTCGGGCATCTGCCTATGCTGACCAATCCGGCGCTGGCCGATTTCCTTGTGAACTATGGGCACGCCGGGCTTCGTGCTGAAGGTATCGGGGCGGCGGACTATCTCGCGCGCCTCTATCTCTACACCGTTGAATTCGGGTTGGTCATCGAAGACGGGCGGCTGCGCGGCTTTGGCGCCGGCTTGCTTTCGAGCCTGAGCGAAACCGAACACGCGCTTACCGCGCCCGGCGTGCGCCGGATCTATGTCGATCTGCCGCGCGTGATGAGAACGCAGTATCATTTCGATCGCTTCCAGGAAGTTTACTTCGCGATCGACAGCTTCGACGACCTTCTGAGGATGACGGACGAGGCGGATTTTGCCGCGATATACGCCCATGTCGAAAGCTTGCCGCCTCTCGAACCTGGCGCCGATTGCGACAGCGATGTCCCTTGCAAAGCCAGCTATTGAGAAGGAAGTCGAAGATGGATCAGGTGTATGCGAACGGTCGGAGGATCGTGATAACCGGCGGTTTCGGCACGCTCGGTTCCGCGGTGGCCAAGGCTTTTGTGGCGCAGGGTGATCGGGTGGTCTTGATCGATTTCGGCAAGAAACTGCCGGATGAATGTCATGCGTTCGAAGCGGTGGCGGATGTCGACCTGGCCGATCCCACGCAGGCACAATATGCGATGGCGAGGGCGGCCTCGCTGCTGGGCGGGATCGATGTGATGGTGAACACCGCGGGCGGCTATGCCTGGGAGCTTGCGGGGGCGGAATCCTTCGGGACTCTTCAGCGAATGTGGCTGGTCAACACAGCCACCTGTTTCAACGCCTGCGTGGCCGCCCTGCCGCACATGGCGCGCGGCGGCCGGATCGTGAATGTCGGTGCGGCATCCGCTGCGAAAGGAAGTGCGGGGCATTGTTCTTATGCCGCTGCGAAAGCGGCGGTGGCCCGCATTACGGAAGCTCTCGCCGATGAAGCATCGGATCGAGCCGTCGCAGTCAATGCAGTACTTCCCGGTATAATCGATACCTTGCCCAATAGGGCGGCGATGCCAGAGGCGGACCCATCGGCATGGACGGCGCCGGCGGCGATTGCGGATGTGATAGTGTTCCTCGCCTCTCCGCAGGCGCGCGCAATCAATGGCGCGCTGGTTCCGGTAACGGCGGCTGCCAATGACTGAGGCGCCGATCCGGAAGCTGAACGCAGCCGAGCGTGCGGAAATCCTGCCAGCTCTGCACGACTGGGAGCATGAGCCGGGGCGTGATGCGATTTGCAAGCACTTCGTCTTCCGCGATTTCGTGGAAGCGTTCGCGTTCATGACCCGCGTTGCACTGGTGGCCGAGCGGATGGACCATCATCCCGAATGGTCCAACGTCTATAACCGCGTGACTATCCTGCTGACGACACACGACGCGGCGGGTCTTTCGTGCCGTGACGTTGCGCTGGCCCGCAGCATTGATGAAATGGCCCTGCCGCGCGACTGATTTCAGGGTCGCAGCATGATGAAGCGGTTCGCGGCGTCTATTGTGAAATAGTCACCCTGACCGCCTGCGCGCAGGAGTGGCCGCCCCCGTGCCGTCACGTAGCTGCCATCCACCACTGCTTCTGGCGAAAGGTGGATGCCAATCACCTCTCCGAACACCATCCAGGTATCGACCTGCTGGCCGGCTGCGGTTTCGAGCCTGAGCGTCTGGGTAAGACGACATTCGAACGATACGGGGGACTGCGCGACGAGCGGTGCGGCGATCTCGCGCGCGGGGGCTTTATCCAATCCTGCCAGCTCGAATTCATCGATGTCCGGGCCCGCGGCGGCGCTGGTGACATTCATCGCACTGGCGAGAGGTTCGCTCGCAAGATTCCAGCCGAACTCCCCCGTTTCAGTGATGTTGGCGACGGTATCCTTCCAGCCAACACTGGCGAAGCCGATGATAGGGGGATGATAATTGAATGCGTTGAAGAAGCTGTACGGCGCGAGGTTGGCCGTTCCGCTTGGCGAGAGGCTTGATATCCATCCGATCGGGCGCGGGCCGATTATGGCGCTGAACGGATCGCGCGCCAGAAAGGGGCGATGGTCGCCGGGCTTGAAATAGTGTCGTTCTTCCACGTGCGCTTCGGAAGGGAGCTATCCCTGACTGGCTTCTTTTCGGGGAGTGAAGCCGCATGCTGCCGAAATGGAGGCACAGGCGGCTTTCAGCCTGAGCGCGCTATCTCCTTCGAAGGTATCATCGAAGCTGTTGTAACGCCCCATGATTGTCAGCGCCCCGTATGGGGCGCCCGAAAAGTCGAAGATCGGCACGGACAAGGCGGAGTAATCCGAGATCAGGCCGCCGCGAACGCGGCTGATGCCATCAGCCCGGACTTTTTCGAACATCCGTTCCGCGGTTACCAGCGTTTGCGGATCTTCGATCGTATCGTTCGCCCCCGAGGCCATGAAATGGCTGAGTTCCTGCACGATCAGCGGCCGGATGACGTTACCCGGCATGTGGGCGGCCAGATTGCGCCCCACGGCTGAACGCAGGATGGGCAGCACCGAGCCGACGCGAATATCGAGCACGGTCTCACTCAACGGGCCGTCCGCGCGGTAGATGATCGTGGGGCCGCGGTTTCCCCATACGCCGAGGAAGACCGTGATCCCGATCTGGTCCGCCAGTTCAGCCATCACCGGACGAGTGGCGGAAAAAAGATCGAACTGGTCCAGAAAGCCCAGCCCCAGTTTCAGCGCCCTGGGGCCCAATCCATAATGCCCGGTGGTGGAATCCTGCCTGACCACGTCCAGCGTCGTGAAGCTGACCAGATAGGAATGGACCTTGCTGGGTGGCAAATTGCTGATCTTGGAAATGCTTTTCAACGGCAGGGGCCGCGTCGAATTCATCAGCACGTCGAGAATGGAAAAACCGACTTCGATCGACTGGACGCCTTTGCGCGGGGATTTCCCGTTCGGTTGCATTTCCTTGCCACCCATCTCGATGCGGAAGCCCCCGTGGCCGATGCGCAAGCGCGGTTACCCTTGCAAAGGTCTGCTGATCAATAGCGCCCCGAAAGCAGCGTGCCGGCACCGGGTACGCGCGCTTCGATACCCAGCTGCTTTTGCATCTGCCAAGTGGTGCATACCGCAGCCGAAACGACGGGAAGGCCGATGGCGTCTTCGACCTTCTGGATCGATGGAAGCGACGGCATCTGCACGCAGGCGGATAGAACCAGCGCATCGATTCCGGACAGGTCGAGCTTGCGATAGTGTTCCAGCAGGTTCGCCGGATCTTGCGCCGCGACCTCCAGATTGTCCGGGATTTCCAACGCCAGCCAGTCGTGCACGGCAATGCCTTCCCGCTCGATGTAGTCGACGACAAGTCGGGTCAGCGGCTTCATATAGGGCGTGACTATCGCAATTCTCTTCGCATCCAGCGCCTGCAATCCTTCGACCAGCGCACCTGCGCTGGTGACGACTGGGGCGGGATGCCCGTTCTCCTGCGTGCGGCGCTGCAGGCGTTCCTGCGAGACACGGTGATACCCCGGCCCCATGCTCATGATCGCGACAAGGCAGGCGTATCCCAAGACGTCCACCGCAGCGTCGGAAAGCTCCAGCGCGCAGCGGTCGGAATCTCCGTCCATCATCGCAAGCTCTTCCTTGGTGACGGTCTTCATCCGCATGCGGGCGGCATGGAAAGTGAAGCGTTCCGGCAGAATGGCTTCCCGGGCACGTAGCATGGCCGGGATTTCGGTTTCCATCGTGACGTTGGAACTGGGCACGATCTGCCCGATGCGGAAGGGACGGCTCATAACGATCAGGCCTTCACGATCGGATTGCGAAGGGTGCCGATCTTCTCGATCGTGCATTCCACCACATCGCCCGGCCACATGAATTCCTGCGGGTCACGGCCGGCGCCCACGCCGGCGGGCGTGCCGGTGGCGATGATGTCACCCGGTTCCAGGGTCATTACGCGGGAAATATCGGCGATCAGGTCATTCACGTTGAACAGCATGAAGCGGGTATTGCCGTTCTGCTTCTCAACGCCGTTCACATGAGTGGTGAGTTGCAGGTCATGGGGGTCGCCGATCTCGTCAGCGGTGACGATCACCGGGCCCATCGGCGCGAACGTGTCCTGCCCCTTGGAAACGATCCACTGGCCGGCACGGCGGCAATCGCGCGCGCTGATATCGTTTACGATGGTATAGCCGAACACATAGTTCAGCGCATCTTCGCGGACGACGTTCTTCGCTGTCTGTCCGATCACGACGGCCAGCTCGCACTCCCAATCCAGCTGCTGGGTAATATCGGAATTGTGCTTGATGGGATCGCCATTCGCGATCACCGCCGTGGGAGGCTTGGAGAAGATGACCGGTTCTTGAGGAAGGCTTGCTGAAGTGTCGAGCGTGCGGGCGGATTCTGCGACATGTTCGGTATAATTCAGACCAATGCCGAAGATGTTCTTGCGGGGGCGGGGGATGGGCGCCAGCAGGGTGACGTTTCCTTCCGGTACGCTGGCGCCTACGAGCATGGCGGGCGTCGCGCCCGTGGCGAGCGACCCGAGCGCTTCAAGCGCCACGGGGCCAAGATCGATGAATTCCAGCATCGTTTCCGGCAAGGTGATGCCGCCGACGGCGCCCAGACGCGCCACGTCGATGCACAGACCATTGGCGATGAGGCCGAGCCGCGCGGACTGCTGACCGATGCGATAGGTTGCAAGACGCATGAATCTGTCCAGTTCGTGATTGTGGGTCTGTCAGGCGGCCTGATGGCCACCGTTGTTTTCGAGCGCCTCCTCGATTCGCACACCCAGCGCGTCCATCACCGGGAAGTCGTTGTATGCAAAAAGGAAAGCTTCTCCGCTGCCCGTGTTGACGTGTTCGTGCCACATCCAGGCAGGCACGCAGAAAATGTCGTGCTGCTTCCAGTCGATCCGCTTGCCGCCGATGATGGAATAGCCTTCACCCTGTGCGACGTTGTAGATTACGTTGCCGGTGTGCCTGTGGGCCTTGGTGTGCACCCCGTGCTTCAGCATTTGCATGGTGGCGCCCATTGTCTGGAGCGCCCAGCCGCCAGTCAGCGGATTGGAATAGCGCATGATATGCCCGTCGAAAGGCGATCCGTCGCTGACCTTCGCAAGGTTCCAGATCGCGTCGCGGGTGGCTTCCCAACGATAGACCATGACGGGGGAATAGGGCTTGTCCCACAGGCCCAATCCTTCCGGCCGCATCGCGACATTGCCGTAGCTGAGCGGCAGGTCGTTTTGCGGATAGGCCCGCGTCTGAGTGGGTTCCGGATAGACAGCGTAAAAGTTGGTTTCGAGCGAGTTCATCAGCGGGATGTCCAGGCCATCCTGCCAGATGCAGGTTTCCCCGCTTTCGATCACGCCATGATCGTGCCAGCAGCCGTTCGGGGTAAGGACATAGTCGTTGCCGCCCAACGAGATCTCGTGGCCATCCACGACGGTATAGGCGCCCGATCCTTCCATGATGAAGCGATGAGCCGATGCCGTATGATTATGCGCCGGGGTGATTTCACCGGGCTTCATCGCCTGCAGCCCACTGAACAGCCAGCCGCAGACCGCGCTGTTCTGCCTGCCGGCATCACTGTCGTTCAGCAGCACCACCACGCGCCGCCCGGCATCCGCCGGATTCACGAGATCGATCGCGCGCAGGCACAGATCACGCATGTCGGCATAACGCCACAGCGTGGGGCTATAGCGGCTTTCCGGCTCCCACGGCTCGATCGAATTGGCGCGCTTCCAGAACGCGGCCGCATTGAGGGGGGGAAGCTCGGCATAGAAGGCTTCCAGCGCGGGATTATCGACCACGCGGGAACGGCCTAGAACATCATCGCGCGGATCGGCATTGACCGAGGTCTGGGTCATAAGTGGTCTCCGATTATCCGTTGGCCGTGGCGGCAAGGGCGTCTTCGGCGCCTTCTGCAGGCAGCAGGGCTGAGGGCTCTTCCAGGGTGTCGCGGAAAGTCGCGGGAGTGAGCGGAGCCCGGTTCACTCGCAGTTCGAAGATGTCGAAGCGGTTATAGCCGCCGATGATATCGTGCATCTGCTTGGGCTGGATGCAGGCGTTGAGATCGATTTCGGCATAGACGATGCCTTCCTCGTCGATCAGCGGAGCTCCGATTACGTTGCCATCCGGGCCGATCACGCCGGAAAATGCTGAATTGGGCCGTTCCAGGATGCCGCGCGCTTCCGGGTGGTTCTCGCTCATCAGCGCGATGATCTCTTCCGAGATGGTGGAGCAGGCGACGATGGTGAACAGCTTGCCTTCAAAGCAGTGGGCGGCGGCACGAATGCGGATGGCTTCCGCCATGTTATAGCTGGCTGGGGCGACTGGCAGCGCGATGTAATTGGCGACGTGGACCAGTTCTCCCTGCGAAAGCAGGCTGAAGCGTGCCAGGGTATTGGTGTTCTCTCCGCAGGCGAGCGTGCCCAGCGGCCCCACTTCGGTATCGTAGACCTTCAGCGAAGAGCCGTCGCCGCCGGCCCAGGTCAGCTTTTCCGCCCATGTGGGAACGAGCTTGCGATGCTTGCCGAGGATCTCGCCTTTGGAAGAGATGATGACGTTGGTGTTATAGAGTGTGCCGAGACGGCGTTTGTCGCGTTCGTTGCAACCGATCACCACCGTGCATTCATACTCGCGCGCGGCGGCGCAGACGCGGGCGATTTCCGGTCCCGGAATTTCCACCGCGCATTTTACCAGCCGCTCGAACCAGGCGCTGCCCTCGATCGGGGACATCAGCCAGCTCCAATACGGATAGGCCGACAGGAATACTTCGGGAAAGGCGATCAGCCTGGCGCCGTTGCCGGCGGCTTCCGCGATCAGCGCGCAGGCCTTGTCGACGGTCGCATCGGTATCGAAAAAGACGGGTGCGGTCTGTACCGCGGCGACTTTGGATCGGGGGAGGGTCTGCATCGCGAAATTCCAGCAGTAACTTGGGGAAGGGGGCGCCGCCTCGCGCCGGTCAGGTGACGGCGGCACGCTGGCGATATTGGGCCTTGTCCCATTCGCCGCTGGTCACGATCTGGCGGATCGCCTGCACCGCGTGAAACACGTCGGCATAGCGCAGATAGAGCGGGGTCAGGCCGAAGCGGAGCACGTCGGGCGCACGAAAATCGCCGATCACGTCGCGTTCCTTCAACGTCTGGACGATCTCGTAGCCGTGCGGATGTTCGTATGAGACCTGGCTGCCGCGCAACGCGGAATCGCGCGGGCTGATGAGCGTGAAGCCGAGATCGCCGCACAATTCGTCCATCAGCGCGATGAACAACTCGCCCAACGCGACAGACTTCTCGCGGATCAGGGCCATGTCGGCATCAACCATGATGTCGACGCCGCATTCCAGAGCGGTGAGGCCGAGCACCGGCGGGGTACCGCACAGGAAGCGCTCTATGCCGAGGGAGGGGCGATAATCCTCTTCGAAAGTGAACGGCGCCGCGTGGCCGAACCATCCTGAAAGCACCGGCAGCGCCCGTGCCTGATGGCGCTGCGCCGCAAACAGGAAGGCTGGCGCGCCCGGGCCGCCATTGAGATACTTGTACCCGCAGCCAACGGCAAAGTCGGCCTTGGCGCCGTTGAGATCCACGGGGATGGCGCCTGCGCTGTGGCTAAGGTCCCAGACGATCAGCGCACCTTGTTCATGCGCCTTGGCTGTCACTTCCGCCATGTCGCGGATCAGGCCAGACTTGTAGTGGACCTGCGTGAGCAGAACGACGGCGACATCGGCCCCGATCGCGCTGACAAGGCTTTCGGGTGCCACAGCGCGTACTTCCAGCCCACCCGCGAAGCCGGCCAGCCCCTGCATGATATAATGGTCGGTCGGAAAGTTGGTCGTTTCCGTCAGCAGCACACGGCGGCCGGGATTGAGGGATATGGCGGCGGCGAGCGCCTTGAAGATATTCACCGATGTCGAATCCGCGGCGATCACCTCGCCCGCATTCGCGCCGAGGAAGGAGCCGATCTTGTCACCGATGCGCCGGGGCGCATTGACCCAGTCTGCGCCGAGCCAGGATGTGATAAGCCCTTCCGCCCATTCGCCGCTGATGGCCTGAGCCATCCGTGCAGCCGTGGCCTTGGGCATCACACCCAGCGAATTGCCATCAAGATAGTTCAGCCCGTCGCGCAACTGGAAAAGGTCGCGGAACGACGCCAGGGGATCTTCCGCGTCGAGCGCCTCGGCGTGGGCAAGGGTCAGGCCGGTCAATTCTGCAACTCCCGCAGGATCGCGCGCACCGGGCTGGCGTCCGCCCCGGCGATTTTCAGTGGCAGCGCGATCAGTTCGTAGATTCCGGCGGGCACGCCATCGAGGACCAGCCCTTCCAGAATGCGCATGTCCGCCGCCAGCACCCGGTGATGCGCGTCCAGTGTCTTCGATTCCTGGGGATCGAGCGAGGGCGCGTCGGTGCCGATGAGGCGCACACCCGCATCGGCCAGCAGCGAAATCGTGTCCGCCGCTATGGCAGTGAATGCGCTGTCCCACCGTTCAGCGGGAAAGCTCGCGTAAGTACGCAGGACGACACGCTCCGCCCCAATCAGGACACTTGGGTCGATATCCTCCGGCTTCACGTGTCCACGTGCGTGGGTGACATCGATCACCACACAGCGGCCGATATAGGGAGACAACTCGCAATCTGCGCTGGGCGCGCCATCGTTGGCGTAATGGAACGGGGAGTCCGCATGGGATCCTGCGTGAAGCGGGAAGGACATGGCCGAAACATTGACCGGGCATTGCGGGCCGATGCTGGCAAGCCTTTCCAGCACGACGGGGGGTTCTCCCGGCCAGACGGGTAGGCCGGGGCGAAGTGTCTGCGATATGTCCCAGATGCGTGCCATCGTCAGCCGGCGTCCGCGTAGTTTCCGCCTTCGCGCGGGGCGGTCATGCGCGTGCGCATCGACCACAATTCCGGGAAGAAGCTCAGCGAAAGCGCCTTTTGCAGGTAGTTGACGCCGGAAGATCCGCCCGTGCCCTGCTTTTGTCCGATCACGCGGGAGACGGTCTTCAGGTGCTTGAAGCGCCATTCCTGGAAGTAATATTCCAGCGCCGTGACCTTCTCTCCCAGCGTGAACAGATCCCAATGGGCGTCCACATCGGAATAGATGGTCAGCCAGATGTCCTCGACCGCTTCGCTTGGCTGATAAGGTTGCGTCCAGTCGCGTTCGAGATGTGCGGCGGGGACGGGGAAGCCCTTGCGCGCGAGCAGCTTCAAGACCTCGTCATAAAGGGATGGGGAAGCCAGAGCTTCCATCAGGTGATTATAAATCGCGTCGTCGTCGCGATGGACGATTGCAAGTTCTTCCCGTTTGTTGCCCAGCAGGAATTCCAGTTCCCGATACTGCCAGGACTGGAAGCCGGACGCTTTGCGCAGGAAGCCGCGAAACGTCATGAAATCGTAGGGCGTAAGGGTCGCCAGCACTTCCCACGAATGGATCATGTGGCGCTGGATGGTCGCGATACGATCGAACGTCTTGAAGGCGGAGTTGAGATCATCCGCCTGTATTGCAGCGACCGCCAGCTTCGCTTCATGCAGAATGAGCTTCAGCCAAAGCTCCATCGTCTGGTGCATGATGATGAACAGCACTTCGTCCGGTTTGTCGGACACCGGGATCTGCGCGGAGAGCAGCTGTTCGGTCTGGATGTGCCGGGCGTAGGACAGGCCTTTGTCCCACTGGATCGTTTCGCCATCGATCTGGGCTTCGAAACTTTCGACGCCGTCTTCGACGAAACGCTTGATGGTCATGGCTCCTGCTCCTGCGAAAGCGATGGTGGTCGGAGAATCTTTCCTGCAATGGTGAAGTTGCTTCGGTTGATCATGCAGATCAAGGGAAGGAAGCGCCGGTGAAGCGCTGTTATTTTTGATTTTGGCGAATCAAATTTTGCAAAAGTGAATTTACTGTCTTTTTGCCGTTCAGGGCGTGCGGAGCAGGCCATTGGCAAGCCGCAGCAGTTGCCGCGGCTTGCCTTCACGCAGCGCTGGTTTCCATGATGTGAGGGAGGGCTCCCTGAAACGGCTCAGGAAAGCGCGGCGGTGACGATAATTTCCACCTTGTAATCGGGGGTGGCCAACTTGACCTCACCCGTCGCGCGCGCCGGGGCGTTCGCACCGCCGATCCATTCTTCCCACACTTCGTTCATCACGGCGAAGTCGGCCATGTCGGCCAACCAGATCGTCGCCTGAAGAATCCTCGATCGGTCGGTGCCGGCTTCGGCCAGAAGGCTATCGACAGAGGCCAGAACAGCCCGGGTCTGCGCTTCCGCGTCTTCGCCCGGCGCGCCGACCTGGCCGGCCAGATAGACGATGCCGCCATGGATGACGGCCTGGCTCATGCGCGGGCCGGAATGCAGACGTTGGATGCTCATAGAAACTTTCCTTTCAGGCGATGGGTGACCGGGATCAGGAGGAATAACGGGTGATGTCCAGCCCGGTGGGATCAATCGGTGGTGGATCGCCGCTGATCATGCTGGCGATCAGATGTCCCGACCCGCACGACATCGTCCAGCCTAGCGTGCCGTGGCCGGTGTTGAGAAACAGGTTGGGAATTCCGGTAGGGCCGATGATCGGTGGCCCGTCCGGCGTCATCGGCCTGAAGCCGCACCAGAAGTTGGACTCGCCGCTGGCTGCCGAGCCGGGAAACAGATCGTTGAGGGAATGGAGCAGGGTCGCCTGGCGGCGCGGGGGCAGGCTGCGGTCAAATCCTGAAATCTCCGCCATCCCACCCACGCGGATGCGGCTCCCCAGCCTCGTTATGGCGATCTTGTAGGTTTCATCGAGCAGGGTGGAAACCGGCGCGCGATCGGGGTCCGCGACAGGCAGCGTGATCGAATACCCTTTGACCGGATAGATCGGTAGATGAAGGCCGAGTGGCCGCACCAGACATGGCGAATAACTGCCCAGCGCCACAACATAAGCATCGGCCGTGATCTCACCGCCGCCGGTGCGCGCTCCGGTGATCCGGCCGCCTTCGCTGCTCAGGCCGAGAATCGGGGTGCCATAGTGGAACTCGACACCGGCTTCAGCCAATCGTTGTGCAAGTGTTTGCGTGAATAGGCGGCAATCACCGGTTTCATCCCCCGGCAGGCGCAGGCCGCCGACGAAGCGATCGCTTGAGGCGGCGAGGCCCGGCTCGGCACGTATACAGCCGTCACGCCCGAGAAGCTCATATTCCATGCCAAAGCCATCCAGCACGTCCATGTCCCGCGCGCTGGCATCCAACTGCTTTTGTGTGCGGAAAAGCTGGAGAGTCCCGCCCGACCCATGGTCGTAGTCAAGGCCGAGCCGTTGCCTGAGCGCAACCAGTTCATCGCGGCTGTATTCCGCGATGCGTACCATGCGGCTCTTGTTCAGGGCATAGCGCCGCCCGGTGCAGTTGCGCAGCATGGAAAGGAGCCAGCGCGCCATCGCCAGATCGGGCTTCGGCCGCAGGATCAGCGGCGCATGCTCCATCACTAGCCATTTCAGCGCCTTTGCCGGAATGCCGGGCGCAGCCCAGGGCGATGCGTAGCCGGGGGATATCTCGCCAGCATTGGCGAAGCTCGTTTCAAGCGCAGGGCCGGGCTGGCGGTCGATCACCGTCACCTCGTGTCCTGCTTCTGTCAGATAATGGGCGGTGGTGATGCCGATCACGCCGGCGCCCAGTACGGCAACCTTCACGGGCTTACTCCCGAAGCGGAATTTTCCGTCCGGTCGCGATCAATATAGATGCGCTGGTGGCGCCGTCCGAGCCGGGTGAGGATTTCATAGGCAATGGTTCCGGCCTCGCCGGCTACCTGTTCAAGCGATTGCGAAGGCCCCACAAGCTCTACGAAATCGCCTTCGCTGATTGCATCTGCGGGAAGCGCGGAGATATCGATCGTCAGGCTGTCCATCGATATCCGGCCGGCGATCGGAAGCCGCATGCCGTTGTGCCAAGCCGCTCCCGCGTCGCTCAGATGGCGGGGCCAGCCATCTGCATAGCCGATGCCGAGGGTGGCCAGCCGCCGTGGCTCGCGGGCGATATAGTCATGGCCATAGCCCACCCCTTCGCCGGCGGTGACGTCCCGGATCTGAAGAATACGCGCAGCGAGACGAACGACCGGCTGCAAGACGGAAGCATCCGGCCGAGGCGGCACGCCAAACAGGGCTATACCCGGCCGCACGACGTCAAAGTGGAAGTCGGGCGAAAGGAAGCTGCCGCCGCTGTTGGCGGCAGAGGCAGGAACGCCCGGCATGTAGGATCGAGCGGTCTGAAACCGCGCGAGTTGCGCGGCATTGGCGGGATGAGCCGGTTCATCCGAGCAGGCGAGGTGCGTCATGAGGAGGCGCAGCGAGATTTCCCGCTTGAAACTCCGATCGGCGGCAAGCGTGCCCGCGATCTCAGGATCGATGCCCAGCCGTGACATGCCGCTGTCGACCTGCAACGCGGCAGGGAGTGGAATGCCGTGTTGTCGGGCGGTGGCACGCCAGTGCTCGATCTGGCTGAGCGAATTTAGCACCGGAATGAAGCCCCGGCTGGCGCACATAGCCTCGCACCCGGGGTCGAGGCCGTTGAGAATGAAGATGGTGCTGCCGGTGCCAATGGCATCCTGCAAGGCAACTGCCTCGGCCAGCTGCGCTACGAAGAAAGTCCTGCAACCTTCCGCGAGTAGGGCTGAGGCCACTTTCGCAGCTCCCAGGCCATAGGCGTCAGCCTTCACCACCGCTCCGCATTCCGCGGAGGCGATCCGTTCGGCGATAGCGCGATAGTTTGCCCGGATCGCTCCGAGATCAATGGTCAGGCAGATCGAATAGCTGGGGCAGATCGTGGTCGCCATGCTCCCTCCACCAGAAGGATGATAGCGGCTGGATATTCGAATGATCCGGCTGATCGGCGCTTGATTAAAGGATTTCTCGCGATAATCCGCATATTCTGCGACTTAATGGAATAATATTCATGCCTGCCTTGGACGACGCCGATCGCCGCATCCTGACTCAGCTTCGGCTGAACGCGCGTATCACCAACAGTGCCCTTGCCGCGGCGGTGGGTCTTTCCGCGTCGGCATGCCTGCGCCGGGTAAAGCTGCTGGAACGATCCGGCGTGATCCGTGGCTACACCGCCATCGTTTCCGGTGCTCTTCCCAACGAAGGTACGGCGGCCATCGTTCAGGTGGAGCTTGAGCGACAGACCGAAGAATACCTTGCTCGTTTCGAGAATGCGCTCCGCAAGCATCCCGAGGTGCAGGAATGGTATCTGATGACCGGCGCCGGCGATTATATTCTTCGCGTGCAGATCGCCGACATCGACGAATACGGCCTGTTTCACCGGGAGGTGCTGTCGCGATTGCCCGGCGTTTCGCGCATCACCTCAAGCTTCGCCATGCGAAGCCACCGGCGCGCGTAAGGGGGCTCGATCCTAGCGGACCCGGCTGAGGCCGGCGCTCTGTCAGCGTTGATCACCAATCTTGCGCCCGAACGCTATGCGCGTGCCATAGCATCCGGTCCCAAAAGTCCCTCCTTCGCAGGTTGACTGCGGGCCGACCCTCTCGAGTTGGCTTGAGCCGACGTTCGGCACGCGACATCTTCGCGTGTGATGATTCAGGATCGCCATTGAGATTTCCGCCGGCCCGCAATACCCATTGGCCACGGGAGGCGCGGTCGTGCAAATCCGGCTGACATTTGCAGTTATCGCCCTTGCGGTGTCGGGGCAGGCCGCCGCGCAGGACGGCGCCCCCATCGCCCTTGATTATCAAGCAGCCCAGCAACGCCTGCTGGATCAATCGGACGCCATCGCTGCCTCTGACGCCAATGCCCGCGGTAAGGAAGCGCAGGTCGGTGCGACCAGGACCCTGGGCCGCCCCGAAGTGGATTTCGAGGCGCAGCTTCTCGACTATCAGAAGACGCTCTACCTGCCGCTGGGATCGCTGGCGCCCCTGGCCGAACCGTTCGGGATCGAGGATCCGCTGCGGTTTCGGCGACAGGAAATCGCCGTCCGCCCGATCGTGACGGCGACTGTTCCATTCTATTCGGGCGGCCAGATCACGGGCGTAAAGGCCGGCGCCCAGGCCCAGCTGGATCAGGCGCAGGCGGAACGGCAGGGCTCGATCGACAAGGCACTGCTGCAGCTCGCCCAAGCCTATTACGGCCAGCAGCTCGCCGAACGGGCGCTCGGCGTGCGGCGTGACGTTCTGGCCGGGCTCGACCAGCATCTCGCCGACGCCATCAAGCTGGAGCGTGAGCAGTTCATCAGCCACGCCCAGCGCCTTCAGGCGCAAGTGGCGCGTGACGATGCCGCTCGCGAGTTCGAGAACGCGGCGGCCGACCTTGCCACTGCGAATGTGGCCTTGGCCGGCCTGCTCCGGGCGCCACGGGGCGTGCATCCCACCACGCCGCTTTTCGTCATATCGCAGCGCCTGGAACCGCTGGAGACCTATCAGGCGGCGGCGCTGGATGCGCATCCCGAACTCGCCCGGCTGCGCGCGCTGGAGGCGCAGGCCGAGGCGGGAGTCACGGTCGAGAGATCGAAGCAGCGGCCCACGATCTATGGCTTCGGCCAGTATAATTTCGATCGGCGGGATGCCTTGCTGACCGACCCCGATTGGACGATCGGGGTCGGCCTTCGCTACAAGATCGCATCGGGCATGGGCCGCAGCCAGGCCGTCGAGGCGGCGCGCCAGACGGCGCTGCAGGCCCACGCCGGCTTGCGGGAAGCGCGCACTCAGATCGAGATCGGTGTCGCCCGGGCGTGGCATGAGGCGGAAGCGGCGCGGCGGAGCTTCCTGCTGCTCGACAGCGCGCTGGAATCGGCCACCGAGAACCTGCGGCTGCAGAGCCTGTCCTATCGCGAACAGCAGGCGACCTCGCTCGACGTGATCGACGCCGAGCTGGGCCTCGGCCGCGCGCGCATCCAGCGTGCGCAGGCAGCGCACGACTATGTGCTGGCGCTCGCACAGCTGCTGGACCTCAGCGGGCAAAGCGCGCACCTGCCCGATTACATCGCCCGTGCCGACAAGGAGATCCCGTGAGCGAGCCGGAGGAAGAAACGCCCCTGGCGGAAGAACCGGCCGCCGGCAGCCCCGACAGGCGCTGGTGGGCGATGGCCGTGGCGGCGGGGATCGCGCTGCTGCTCGCCATCGGCCTCTGGCTCGCCTATCGACCCGCTCCCGACCAGATCCAGGGCATGGTCGATGCGCATGAAGTGCGGATCGCCAGCAAGGTCACGGGCCGGATCGCCGCCTTCCATGTCGAGGAAGGCCAGGCGGTGCGCGCGGGCCAGCTGCTCTACACCCTCGACAGCCCCGAGGTGGCGGCGCGTTCGCAGCAGGCCGGCGGCGCGCTCGCCTCGGCGGAAGCGATGGAAAGCAAGGCGCGCAGCGGCACGCGGCCCGAGGATATCAGGGCAGCGGAAGCGCAATGGCGCCGCGCCCAGGCCGCAGCCGATCTCGCCCGGACCACCTATCAGCGCACCCAGCGCCTCTTCGACGAAGGCGTACTGGCGGGGCAGAAGCGCGACGAGGCGCGCACCAATGCGATCGCGTCCGAAGAGGCGGCGAAGGCGGCCCGCGCGCAATATGACCAGGCGCTGGCCGGCGCCCGCCGCGAGGATCAGGCGGCCGCCGGGGGCCAGGTGGAACAGGCGCGCGGCGCCGTTGCCGAAGTCGAAGCGGCGGCGGTGGAAACCCGTGTGACCGCGCCGATGGCCGGCGAGATCGGCCGCCGCCTTGCACAGCCCAGCGAACTGGTGCCGCAGGGCTTTCCCGTCTTCGTGCTGACCGATACCGCCCACCCCTGGGTCACGCTCAATGTGCGGGAGGATCAGCTGCGCGGGCTTTCGCGCGGCACGGAAATTACCGGGCGGGTCCCGGCCCTGGGCGATCGGAGCGTCCGTTTCCGCGTCGCCTATCTCGCGCCCGCCGGCGATTTCGCGACCTGGCGCGCGACCCGTCAGTCGAGCGGCTTCGATATCAAGAGCTTCGAGGTCCGTGTCCGGCCGGTCGCGCCTGTGCCCGGCCTGCGGCCCGGCATGACCGTCCTGTTCGACTGGCCGCAATAGTGCCGGACGCGGACAAGGCATCGGGACCGGCCGCAGCCTTTCGCCAGGGGTTCTTGAGGGAGATCGATTTTCTCCGGTCTAGTTTCTGGGACTTCGCGCTCATCAGCTGGATTCCGCTGATCCTGATGGCCGTGGTGGCGATCCAGCTCGCCCCTGGCGTGATGCGTGACCTGCCGATCGCCGTGGTGGACGAGGATGGCGGCGGCATGGCCCGCGAGCTGACGCGGCGGCTGGACGCCTCGCCCGGTCTCCGCGTCGCCGCTCGGCCGCCTGACATGGCGGAGGCGGAGCGGCTGGTGCGCGCCCGTGCCGCCTACGCGGTCGTGCTGATTCCGCGCGGGGCGGAGCGCGCCGTGCTGCGGGGGGAAACGGCCAGCGTCACGACCTTCTACAACGCCAGCTATTCGACGGCATCGGGCGCCGCGCTGCGCGACATCGGCACTGTGGTGCAGGAGCAGGCGGCGCAGCTCGCCGCCAGCCAAGTGGCGGCGATAGAGCCGGGCAAGGTCCGCCCGCCGCCGATCGTCGCGCAGACCACGGTGCTGTTCAATCCGCAGGGCAGCTATGAACTGCAGCTCGTCGCGCTGCTGCATCCGGCGCTCCTCCACCTCGTCTTCATGGTGGCGGTGGCCAGCGCGCTCGGCCGTGAGCTGCGCGACGGCACCATCGGCGGCTGGCTGGGCGGCGCAACGCGATCCTGGGCGGCAGCGGCTGTCGCGGGCAAGATCGCCGTCTATTTCATCGTCTTCATGGCCTGGGGCGTGCTGGCCACCGCCTATCTCGCCGGGCTTCGCGGGTGGCCGATCCTGGGCAGTGCGATGATGCTGTTCGCCGGCTATGCCGCGATGTATCTCGCCTATGTCGGCGTAGCCGTGCTGGCGGTGGGTCTGACGCTGTCGATGAGCAGGGCGCTTTCGGTCGCTGGCCTTTATGCCGGCGCTTCCTTCGCCTTCGCCGGGGCGATTTTCCCGATCGAATCCGCCTCGGCCTTCGCGCGGGTATGGAGCGCGATCCTTCCCTATACCGCCTTCGCCAAGCTGCTTGCCGAGCAATGGATGATGGGATCGGGCGTGGCGGTTTCCCTGCCGCACCTTTTCGTCATGCTGCTTTTCCTCGGCGTCGGCGCGGCCGCGGGACTGCCGCGCTATCTGGCGGCGGCGGGGAAGCCTGCGGTCTGGGGGCGCCGATGATGGGGCGCGCCTTCATCGCCACTTTCCGGGCAATTATCGGCGACAGCACGGCGCTGATGCTGCTGGTCGGTTCGGCGGCCCTCTATTCCTTCCTCTATCCCAGCGCCTATTCGGGCGAAGTGCCAAGCCGCATCCCCATAGCGGTGGTGGATAGGGACCATAGCGGCACCAGCCGCTCGCTGGCCGGCAAGCTGACCGCGCTGCAACAAGCGGAAGTCGTGGCGCGCCCGGCATCGACTGAGGATGCGCTGCGCTGGATCGAGGACCGGCGGGCGAGCGCCGTGGTCGTCATCCCCGAAGGGTTCGAGCAGCGCATCCTGCGCGGCGAGCAGGGAACACTCGCGCTCTATGGCAACGGCGCCTATCTGCTGCGCGGCAGCACCGCGCTCGCGGGTATCGGCGCGGCGCTGGGCGATCTGGGACGGGAAGCGGCCACCGATCAGGCGATGGCGCTCGGCGCGCCAGCCCCGCCGGCCCTCGGGATGATCCAGCGCCCGCTGTTCAACACGCGCGAGGGCTATGGCAGCGCCATCTTTCCCGGCGTTGCCTTTATCATCATCCATCAGACGCTGCTGATGGGGATGGCGATGCTGGCGGCGACGATGCGCGAACGGCAGGGTCCGCTCGCCTTCGCCCCGCGCGCCCTGCTGGGCATCGCGCTGGCCTTCTTCGTCATCGGCTGTGCCAATGTCGCTTATTACACGGGTTTCGTCTTCTGGTTTCAGGACATGCCGCGTGCCGCCGGCAGTGTCGGTGCTCTGGTGGTCGCGAGCGTCCTGTTCGTTGCGGCGACGGTGGCCGGGGCGCTGGCGCTGGCCAGCTTCTTCAAGGTACGCGAACGCCCGATCCAGCTGTGGATCATCACGTCGGTGCCGATCTATTTCCTCGCCGCACTGTCCTGGCCGGCCGAAGCCACGCCGGGCTGGCTGGCGCTGCTCGCCCGCCTGCTGCCGACGACGCCGGGCATCCACCTGATGGTCGGCGTGAACCAGATGGGCGCCAGCCTGGCGGACCAGAAGGCCGAACTCTTCAACCTGGCGGCCCTGATATTCCTCTACGGCGCAATCGCGATCGCCCGCTATCGCATCCCGCGAAGTGATCACGAAGCATCGGGAAGCTCGGGGCATCTCGGAACGATATCGTAAATCAATCAAGCATCCCAAGGCTATATTCGGTTCTCCTGCGACCGCGGATCGATGATATCGTGCTGGGCATTGCGCGGCTGTCCGGAAAGGCCACTGACGATTATGAGCGGTTCCGATCCTTCGAACGATGCGCGATCGGTCGCGGACTGGAAGCGGGCGGCGGCTGAAGCCGCGGTGGCGGATGTCGCAGATGGCATGACGGTGGGGCTGGGCACTGGAAGCACCGCGGCCTTTGCGATCGAGGCGCTGGGCAGGCGTGTTCGCGACGGGCTGGATTGCCGCGCCGTCGCGACTTCGAACCGCACCGCGGATCTGGCGAGCAGGGCGGGCATTACGCTCATGCCGCTGGGGGACGTGGCCGAGATCGACCTAGCCATCGACGGGGTGGACGAGATCGATCCGGAACTGCGCGCCATAAAGGGAGCGGGGGGCGCAATGCTGCGGGAAAAGATCGTGGCCAGCGCCGCCCGGCGCATGATCGCGATCGCGGACCGCTCCAAGGCGGTGGACCGGCTGGGCGCACGGGCCTTGCCGGTCGAAGTCCTGCCGCTGGCGCGTGCTTTTGTCGAACGTCGGCTGATGACGCTGCGCTGCGATCCGATCCTGCGCCGCGCGGAGGGGCAGGCGGTCCTGACCGATCAGGGCAATCTCATCTTCGATTGCCATTTCGCGGACCTCGGCGATCTCCAGGCGCTGGATGCGCATCTGTCCGCGATCCCCGGCGTTGCGGGGCACGGCCTGTTCCTGACGGAGATCGACGCGCTGTATCTGGGCGGGCCGCAAGGCGTGATCCGCAGTGAGCGCCAGCCACGCCCGGATTGAGGCGCGCAAACGCGAAAGCGTGAAACCATGTAGCCGCTGGGAGATTATATAATCAGGCTCCAAGGATCGTATTGCCGTGGCCCATTCCACCCGTCCGCATACGCGCGAGGACGGCTCGCCCGAACGCCTCGCCATCGACACCATCCGAACGCTTGCCATGGATGCCGTCGAAAAGGCCAATTCGGGCCATCCCGGAACGCCGATGGCCCTGGCGCCGGTCGCCCATACCTTGTGGACGCGCTTCCTCCGTTACGATCCGCAAGTGCCGCACTGGCCGAACCGCGACCGCTTCGTGCTGTCGTGCGGCCACGCCTCCATGCTGCTTTATGCCTTGCTCCATCTGGCGGACGTGCGGGAGATAGACGCGCAAGGCCGCCCGACCGGCAAGCCCGCCGTCAGCCTCGATGACATCGAGCATTTCCGCCAGCTCGGGTCAAAAACCCCCGGTCACCCCGAATATCGCGTGACCACGGGCGTCGAGACGACCACCGGGCCGCTGGGGCAGGGCTGCGGCAACGCCGTGGGCATGGCGATCGCGCTTCGCTGGCTGGCGAGCTACTTCAACCGCGACGGCTTCCCGGTGTTCGACAGCAATGTCTATGTCTTCTGCTCTGACGGCGATCTGATGGAAGGCGTCGCCAGCGAAGCCGCCTCGCTGGCCGGTCATCTCAGGCTTGGCAACTTGTGCTGGGTCTATGACAGCAATCACATCACGATCGAGGGAAAGACCGATCTCGCTTTCGACGAAGATGTGCGCAAACGCTTCGAGGCCTATGGCTGGCGGACCCACGTCGTCGAGAATGCGGAGGATGTCGAGGCATTCGCCGAAGCGGTCGAGGCCTTCCAGGCGACGGACGATCGCCCCACGCTGATCATGGTCCGCTCGGTGATCGGGATCGGCTTTCCCACCCGCGCCGGCACGCGCAAGGCGCATAGCGATGCGCCAGGCGAGGAGGAGATACGCGGCGCCAAGCGGAGCTACGGCTGGCCCGAGGATGCCCGTTTCCGGGTGCCCGAAGAAGCGAAGCGCAGCTTTTCCCAGACCATCTCAGGGCGCGGCGAGCCCCTTCACGCGGCGTGGGAAGAGATGATCGGGCGTTATCGGGGTGCCTATCCCGATCTGGCGGCGGCGCTCGATGCGCTGTGCAAGGGCGAGCAGCCGCAAGGCTGGGAAGCGGACCTGCCCGTCTTCGCGGCGGACCCCAAGGGGATCGCCAGCCGGGATGCCGGCGGCAAGGTCCTGAACGCCCTCGCGCGCGATGTGCCCTGGCTGGTCGGCGGGGCGGCGGATCTTTCGCCGTCCACCAAGACCGAGATCGCCGATAGCCCCTCGCTCGAAGCGGCGACGCCCGGCGGGCGGAACATGCATTTCGGCATTCGCGAACATGCCATGGGGGCGATCGCGAACGGCATGGCGCTTACTTATCTGCGCCCCTACACGGGAACCTTTCTGGTTTTTTCCGACTATATGCGCCCACCGATCCGGCTGTCCGCAATCATGGAGATACCCGTTATCTTCATCTTCACGCACGATTCGATCGGCGTGGGAGAAGATGGGCCGACGCATCAGCCGATCGAGCAGCTGGCGGGCCTGCGCGCCATTCCCGGCCTCAACACCATACGGCCGGGCGATGCCAACGAAGTGGCGGTGGCCTGGAAGGTCGCCCTGGCGCAGACCGGCCATCCCACCGCGCTCATTTTCTCCCGCCAGGCGATCCCCACGCTGGACCGCGATCGATATGCTCCGGCCTCAGGGCTGGAGAAAGGCGGCTATATCCTGGCGGATTGTGCGGGGAAGCCCGAGCTGATCCTGATCGGCACCGGCTCGGAACTGCCGCTGGTCGCCGCCGCGCACGAGAGGCTGAGCGGCGAGGGCGTGAAGGTGCGGACGGTATCGCTGCCGAGCTGGTTCCTCTTCGAAAAGCAAGGTCAGGCCTATCGCGACACGATTCTGCCGCCCGACGTGCCATCGCGGCTCGCTGTAGAGCAAGGCAGCGCCCTCGGCTGGGACCGCTATGTCGGCCAGAACGGCGCGACTGTCACCATGTCCACCTTCGGCGCTTCGGCCCCGATCGCCGACCTGCAGGAAAAGTTCGGCTTTACGGTGGATTCGGTGTGCCGGGCCGCGCGGGATCTGATGGAGAAGAACAATGGTAGCCACGCCCGATCTGAAACCCAGTCCGCTCACGCGCCTGCATGATTGCGGACAGGCCGTCTGGCTCGATTTCCTGGATCGCCGCTTCCTGAAGGACGGCAGTTTCCGCAAGCTCATCGCCGAAGACGGCATCACGGGGGTCACCTCCAATCCTTCCATCTTCGAAAAGGCGCTGGGCGATGCGGAAGCCTATGACGCAGACTTGCGAGCGGCGCTGGAGCACGGCGAGCCCGACGCGCAGGAGCTTTACGAGGGCCTGGCCCTGGCCGACATCCGCGCCGCCGCCGCCGATCTGAAGCCGGTCTACGATCGGCTGGAGGGGAAGGACGGCTATGCCAGCTTCGAAGTGTCCGCCTATCTGGCGAACGATACCGACGAGACGATCGCCGAAGCGCGCCGATTGTGGAAGCGGGTCGATGCGCCCAACCTGATGATCAAGGTTCCGGGCACGGCGGCGGGGGTGCCGGCGATCGCCGAACTCACCGCGGACGGCATCAACGTCAACGTGACCTTGCTGTTCGCCCGGGAAACGTATCAGGCGGTGGCCATCGCCTTCCTGGAAGGGCTCGAACAGCGCGTAGACCGGGGCGAACCGATCGACCGGATCGCCAGCGTGGCGAGCTTCTTCGTCAGCCGGATCGACAGCGCGATAGACAAGACAATCGACGCGCGCATCCAGGCGGGGGACAAGGAGGCGCCGGCCTTGCGGGCGCTGCGCGGGAAAGTCGCCATTGCCAACGCCAAGCTCGCCTATGCCTGGTATCTGGAACTGATCGACAGCGCGCGCTGGAAACGGCTGGAAGCGAAAGGCGCGATGCCGCAGCGGCTGCTCTGGGCCTCCACCGGCGTGAAGGACCCCAGCTTTCCCGAAACGCTCTACGTCGACACCCTGATCGGCGCCGATACGATCAACACGATGCCGCTCAAGACGCTGGAAGCCTTTCGTGAGCATGGCACCGTGGGCCAGACATTGACCAGCGATCTGCTGGGCGCCCAGAAGATCCTCGACGAGGTGGAGCAACTCGGCCTCGATCTGTCCGGCGTGACCTCTGCTTTGGTCGACGATGGCGTCAAGAAGTTCGCCGATGCGGCCGATGCGCTGCTGGGCGCGCTGGCCACGAAACGCGCCATGATGCTGCGCGAACGATCCGCGCGCTGATCTCGGTGCACAGATAACACCCCAAACGGGAAGGAACGACGGTATGCAGCTCGCCATCATCGGGCTTGGAAGGATGGGCGCCAATATCGCACGGCGCCTGATGCGGCGGGGGCACGATATCGTGGCATTCGACCGCGACCGCGCGCAGGTCACCGAGCTCGCCGTCGAAGGGGCCACCGGCGCGGAAGGGCTGGCGGACATCATCGACCGGCTGGAACCGCCGCGCATCTTCTGGGTCATGCTGCCGGCCGGCGCGCCGACGGAATCCACGGTGGAGGCTCTGCTGGACCTGGCAAGCCCGGGCGACATCGTGATCGACGGCGGGAACACTTTCTACAGGGACGACATCCGCCGCGCGCGGCAAGCCGCCGGCAAGAAGATCGCCTATGTCGATGTCGGGACATCGGGCGGGGTCTGGGGCCTGGAGCGCGGTTATTGCATGATGATCGGGGGCGAGGGCACCATCGTCGATTACCTCGATCCGATCTTCGATGCGCTGGCCCCCGGCGTCGGCACGATCGCGCGCACCGCGAACCGGGCCAATAACGCCCATGCCGATCCGCGCGCGGAGAAGGGCTATGTCCATGTCGGCCCGGTGGGGGCGGGCCACTTCGTCAAGATGATCCACAACGGCATCGAATACGGGTTGATGCAGGCTTACGCCGAAGGGTTCGACATCCTGAAAGGCAAGTCCTCCGAACAGCTCCCCGAAGACGAGCGGTTCGACCTGAACCTGACCGATATCGCCGAAGTCTGGCGGCGCGGCAGCGTCATTTCGTCCTGGCTGCTCGACCTGACGGCGACGGCGCTGGCGGAGGACCAGATGCTCGAAGCCTATAGCGGCCGGGTGGCCGATTCCGGGGAAGGCCGCTGGACGGTGGAAGCCGCGATGGAGGAAGCGGTGCCGGCCCACGTCCTGGCTTCCGCGCTGTTCGCGCGTTATCGCAGCCGGGTCGACGGCACGTTCGGCGGCAAGCTGCTGTCGGCCATGCGGTTCGGCTTCGGCGGGCATGTCGAGATTCCGCAGTGAGGCGGGTGCCGGTCCAGAGCATGATCGCCTTCCTCTGAATCGTCATTGCGAGCGTAGCGAAGCAATCCAGAGCGCCATGCACGCGGCCCTGGATTGCTTCGTCGCTACGCTCCTCGCAATGACGAGTGTTTCAGCCAAAGACGATCATGCTCTACCCGAAACTGTGTTTCAGCGAGAGATAGAGCAGGGTGTGCGGCTTGCGCTCGCGGTATTCCTCGCGGAATGGATCCGGCGCGGTGCGATCGGGATCGTAGAACGTGCGCCAGCGACGGGACCGGGCGTCGCTGAGGTTATCGATCCCCAGCATCACCGTCGTGCTCCGGCTCTGGCGATATTCTACGAACGCGGAAAGGCGCGGCGATATGCCCTGGATATGGTCCGTTTCACGCAGCCGATAGTAAGTCGCCCCGGTGTCGCCGCGCATCTCGATTCCCCAGGCGAAGCGCGCCAAATCCTGCCGCAGCGTAGCGGAATAGGCGAATAGCGAGGTGCCGGAGAAATGCCGGTCCGCCAGGGTGTAGGGATCGCGCACCGAGGTATCGAGATAGGATCCGGAAACACTGAGCCGGCCGCCCGTGAGGCCGAGGCGAGTCAGCGGCAGGTCCAGATTGGTCCGCGCGATCCATTCGCGCCCGTTGCCGAGGTTGCCCGGGGCATCGAGGCCGATGTTCACCGGCTCGCCCGTCTCCGGGTCCAGCATGGTGAGCGGTATCCGGTCCTGCACCAGGGACACCGCGTTATAGCCGAGGTCGACTTTCAGGCGCCCGTCGCCCAGCACCCGGCGATCGGCCGTCAGCAGGAACTCCCACTTGCGCTGGGGCTGAAGCTCGGCATTGCCGCCATCCGTCTGGCCGGTGTCGAAAGAGGCGCCGCTGACGAAATCCTCGAAGCGGAGCTGGGCGACGGTGCGCTTGCCGCTGAGCTGGACGTGCCAGCGGCCCGGCGTCCAATCCAGCGAAGCCTTGGGCTTGAGGAACTTGAGCACGCGCCGGGCACTGACATCGCCCGTGACGCTGAGCCGCGAGACTTCGTAGTTGAGGCCCAGGTCGAGCCGCAACGCGCTGGCGAGCGCACGGCCGGCATTGGCGAAGCCTTCCGCGCGATATTCCGACACCGTGGCATCGTCGACCGGCAGATCGACCGGGGTGCGCTGGCCGGCGCTGTCCACGTCGAAGATGTTGAGATCGCTGCGCAGGCGGTTGAAGGCGCCCTCCGCGCCGATCTCCACCGTCCAGCCGGCCAGGCCCGCGCGGCTCCAGGCCAGGCGGGCCAGGCGTTCGTCGCGGTAATCGTCGAAATCCTGGTAGAAGCCGCCGAGCGCGGCGTTGCCCGCGGTGGTGGAGGCGAAGGCATCGTCGTTGCGCCGGTGGCGGTGCGTCCCCAGCAGGTTCAGCTTGATCGCCCCGCCGGCGAGCGGGCGGGTCACATCCCCGCTCAGCTCCTGCGTGCGCCAGAGGTGGTCTTCGCTGTAAAGCTCGTCATGCGTGGCGATCCCGCCGGCGAACACCCTGGCGGCATCGTGCAGCGTCCATTTGTCGAACGACAGCTTGCCGTTGATATGCACACTGCGATCGGGCGCTTCCTCCAGCGCCCAGCCGAGCGAGCCCACGGTGAGCGGCTCGGTGTTGCGGCTGGTCTTCTCGCGGAACTCCAGCGTCTCGCGCGATGGCAGCGCGACGAGGCGGTCGAAGCCTTCCTCGCTGGACATGTTGAACAGCTGATAGCTGAGGGAGGCACTGAACGAGGAGGCGCCCCGGCGATAAGTCAGCGCGGCGTTGCCCTTGGGCAGGATGCGGCCGGTGTATTCGCGCGAAAGCCGCCCTTCCAGCGTTCCGGCAAGGCCGCCCGCATCGGTCAGGATCAGGTTCGCGACCTGGGGCTTGCCGGCATAGTCCGCGCCGAACGCGTTCCCGGGGGCCAGTTCCACGCGCAGCACGCGCGAGGCCGGGATGCGGGAGAGAACGGTATCGAGGGAATCGCTCTTGGAACTCGGGCGCTGGCCATCGATGACCACGTTGCCCGCCGCCTGGGCAAAGCCGCGCACTTCGGTGCTGCCGCTTTCCAGCGTGAAGCCGGGCACGCGCTGGATCACCTGCAAGGCATTGGCCGGCGAAAACTGGTCGAAGAACGCGGCCTCGAAAACCAGCCGGGCATTTCCTGGGCGCGTGTCCACCGCCTGTTCCTGCGCCCGCGCCTGTACCGCCAGCGACGGCAGACCAACGGCCGCCGTCAGAATCATCACACCCCTGATCAAGACCCTCTCCATCCCTGTCGTGGACAGGGGTAGGAAAGCCTGGCCGAAAGGTCGATGGTGTTAATCTGGATGTAATGGGCGGCGGCGGGGCGTGTGGTTTGCCTCGCTCCAAATGGATATGCGATTGACTCGCATTAGCGATACTTTATGGCTTCGTCTGAGCTGCCCGAAGCAGCGCAGCGAGAGAGGGCCGCCATGTACCGCTTCGTCGATCAGCCGCTGGACAGCCAGCCCGATGGGGCGCGCTTCCTGATCTGGGCCATGCGCCAATGGGTCGTGGCGGCGGTGGATGGGCGATGCGCTTGCGGCGTGCTGAGAGCGGCCTTCGTCGGCATGGGCCTGGAGCGCGCCGCGGGCGATTTCCATGTCGCCATGCGAACTTTGTGCAACAACACGCTGATTCCCTTGCGGTTCGGAGCCGTCGATCGCGTGGATATCACCGAGCATGAAGCGGTGCTGATCGCAACGGCCGTGGCGGTCGCCGAACGGGATGATGCCGCGATGGCGGCCATCGCGCGCCAACTGGTGCATGCCGATTGGGCGGCCCTGTTCGCGCGTTCCTTCGCCGGTGTCGCAAGGGCATTCACCGGCGCCGGGCTTCCGTTCGCCGCGCCGGTGAATAGCCCCGGCAGCCGCTGAACTGTCTGTCGCACGCACGGGGCCGAGTGCCTCAAACCGGGCATGTTACGTTACATAACCGTAAATTACTTGTCGCCTCGGCTACCGGGCCTACCTCGCAGCCGTGCGCCCGTTTCTGTTGATCGTACATCGCTGGGCTGGCCTGACGGTTGCTTTCGTGTTGGTCATCGCCGGCCTTACGGGGGCGATCCTGCCGTTCCAGGGCGAATTGGGCCGCCTGGTCGCGCCCCAGGTCTGGAACGTGGCGCCGCCCGATGCCCGGGCCACGCCGCTGACCGGCCCGGAACTGGCGCGCCGCGTGGAAGCGGAAACGGGCGGCACGGTCAGCTACATCCCCCTGGTGGTGGAACCCGGCCGCGCGCGGGCCGTCTTCGTTTCCGCACTCCCCGGCGAGGCGCCGCTCGGCTATGACGAAGTGTTCGTCGATCCCTATACCGGCGCGATCCGCCAGCGGGTTCGCTATGCCGATCTGCGCGATGGGCCGGTCAATCTCATGCCGTTCCTGGTCTCGTTCCATTACAGCCTGGCCGCCGGGCAATGGGGGCGGCTCTTGTTCGGCGTGGCGGCGTTGATCTGGTTCCTGGAATGCCTGGCGGGCCTGGTCCTCAGCATGCCGCGGGCGGGGAGGGGCGGGCGCGGTGGCCTGCGCCAATGGGGCCGGGCATGGACCGTCCGGCGCAGGCAGGGCAGCGCCGTCTTGATCCACGATCTGCACCGCGCCATCGGCCTGTGGATCCTGCCGGCAATGCTGGTCTTCGCCTGGTCGGCCGTGGCCTTCAATCTCGATCAGGTCCACACCCCGGTCCAGCGCGCGCTGGGTGCCCAGGGTCTTTACCGGCCGGTGACCAATCCCCTGCCGGCGCAAGGCGATCCGATGACGCTGGAACAGGCCGCCCAGGTGGGTGAGCGGCTGATGCGGCAGGAGGCGGCGCGCCGGGGCTTCGAGATCCGGGGGCCGGAAGCGCTGAGCCTCAATCCTTATGCCGGGGTGATCGGGTATTACGCGCGCACTAGCCTGGACGGCCCCACGCAGAACGGTTCCACCGCGGTGTGGTTCGATCAGGTCTCCGGCCGGCCGGTCGCCTTCCGTCCGCCGTTCGGTTCCACCCCGGCCGATGCCGTCGACAAGACCACGCGCATGCTGCATACGGCCGACTTCTTCGGCTGGCCCTATCGAGTGCTGGTGAGTGTGTTCGGCCTGCTCACCGTCGCGGTCGCGGTCGCCGGCTTCATCCTGTGGCTGCGGCGGAGCGGGGCGGGGCGAGTTGCCCCGGCGGGTCGATCATGACGGTTTCCTTCTCCGTATCCGCACTGTGGCTCCTCGCCATGCTGGCCGCGGTGGCGCATCTGCGCGATAGCAGGCGGACGCTTGGCAACGCCCTGGCCGCCGCCCTGGCATTTGGCACGGCGCTGGCCGCGGCGCTGTGGTTCTCGCCCCAGCCGAACTGGATCGCGGCCTTGATCGCCCTTGGGGTGTTCTGGCGGCTGATCGTCGGCCCGCTTCCACGCGTCGGCGCGGTGCTGGGCGGGGCGAGCGCCGGCCTGGTTGCCGCCTTGCAGGTTGCCGGCGGCGTGCCGCTGTGGCTTTCGGCCGGCGTCACGTTTGCGGCGCTGGCCTGCGGCTTTGCCTGGGGCGGGGGCGCGCGGGGCGGCGTGCGGATGCGCGAGATAGTGCTGACCGCCGTGGCGCTTCTGGTGCTGCCGGTCGGGCTGCTGGCCGATCTCGTGTTCGGCTGGCAATCGGCCCGGGTGTTGGGCCACGGTGCAGCGGATTTGATCGCGCCCCTGCCGCCGATCTGGACGATAGTGATACTGGGGGCGGCCCTCCTGATGGGCCTGGTGAAAGGGTTTTGGGTCAGACGATGAATTTCGGCAATGTTCTCGAAAACGGGCTTTTCGCGCTGGGCCAGGTGCTGCGCCTGCCGGTCATGCTGCTGCTGTGGGTCTGCGTGGCCTTCGCGCTGTATTATGCCGGCAGCTATCTGATCGAGGCCGTGCGCCGGCGCAGCGAGCGCGAGGGTTTCGACATCAAGCGCTGGCTCCAGGAAGGGCGCGTGCTCGATACTTCGGAAGAGCGCCGCGCCGCGCTCCCCGCCGGCCTGCGGCACATGCTGGCCGCGATCCAGGAACTGAACAGCGCCCAGGCGCTGCACCACGGCGGGCTCGAGAACGTCGTGGCCGAACATGAAGAGAAGCTGCGTCACGAGCTGGACGGGCCGCGCGCGCTGGTCAAGGTCGGGCCGAGCCTGGGCCTTATCGGTACGCTGATCCCGATGGGCAGCTCGCTCGCGGCCATGGCCAGCGGCAATCTCAACGCCATGGCCGGGCAGATGGTGGTGGCCTTCACCAGCACGATCGTCGGGCTCGCCACCGGCACGCTGGCCTATGGCCTGGTAGCGCTGCGGCAGAACTGGGTCAGCGCCTCCATCCGCGAGCAGCGCTATCTCGCCGAAGTCGTCGCGACGGAACTGGAGGCGCGCTGATGGGCCGGTTCATCAAGCTCGCCGCGCCGTCCGAGCCGCCCGAGGAAGATCCGCTATCCGGCGTCGCCAACCTGTTCGACGTATCGATCGTGTTCATCGTCGGGCTGATGATCACCCTGTTCTCCGTCTACAACATGGGTGACCTGATGAGCGGGCAGGGCGAAGTCACCATGGTCAAGACCGACGCCCAGGGGATGCAGGAGATCATCGTCAAGAAGGGGGAGACGATCACCGCCTACAAGCTCTCCGGCCAGACCGGGACAGGCAATGGCGAACGGCTGGGATCGGCCTATCGCCTTGCCAGCGGGCAGATCATCTATGTCCCCGACGCTGAAAATCCATCCGCCACGCCAGGTGCCGATGCCGCTGCTGAAGCTCCTTAAGGCCGCGCTTCTCGCGTTGCTGCTGGTTCCCGCGGCCGCCTGGGCGCAGGGCCAGGAGCCCGTGCGCATCGGCTTCCTCTATTCCGACAACAACATTCCCGGCACCCTGGCGGCCTATCGCAAGCTGATAGAGCAGCGGCCCGATCTCAAGGGCCGGATCGAATTGCAGATCCTCACCGAATCGACATTCGACGACGTGCCGGCCGATGAACTGCTGCGCAGCAACGTGCTGGTGTTCGACGTGATGAACCAGCAGATGCTCGACCGTTTCGACAGCGAGCATTCGGTCGATCTGATCGGCACGGTGAAGCGCAAGGGCGTGGTTCTCGGCGTGGGCGAAGGCTTGCAGAACGAAGACCATTACCGCGAGCTGGGGGTGGAATGGGATGCGCGGGCGCGGGCCTATTGGCAGCACAGCGGCCCGCAGAACCAGCTGGCGCTGCTGGAACTGGCGCTGGGCAAGGCCGGGATCACCGGCTTCGACCTGCCGGACCCGCAGCCATCTCTCGATTTCGGGTACTACTATCCTGACGGGAAGGGCGGGCAGGTCTTCGCCGACTGGGATTCGTTCCAGGCCTGGCGCGGGGCCCACGGCAAGCTCCACCCCGGCGCGCCGCGCGTGGCCGTGGGCTTCTTCAAGGCGAATTACTATTCCGGCGACATGGCGCTGATCGACGCGCTGGTCGCGGAGATCGAGCGCAAGGGGGCGGAGGCGGTCCCGGTCTTCGGCTATCCCGGCGCCATCGCGTTCCAGCATCTGCTGGGCGAAGGCGACGCGGTGCGCGCCGACGTGGGCCTGGGGCTGTTCTTCCAGTTCAACGATGCCCAATCCGCGAATGTGCTGGAAGGCGTGGGCATCCCGGTCATCAACCTCGTCAGCCTCTATGGCCGCAGCGAGGAGGAATGGCGCACGTCCACCAGCGGCCTTTCAGCCTTCGAAGGCACGTTCAATCTCGCCTCGCCGGAACTGGCCGGCACCGTCGCGCCGACGGTGGTCGGCACCAAGGAGAAGATCCGCGACCCGTTCTCCGGCCTCACATCCGTCATCACCAGCCCGATAGAAGAGCGGGTGGGAATGGCCGTGAGCCGCGGCCTTCGCTATGCGGAGCTGGCGCGCAAGCCCAATGCCGACAAGAAAGTCGCGCTGGTCTATTACAATTATCCGCCGGGCAAGGCGAACATCGGCGCCAGCTATCTCAACGTCGCCGAATCCCTCGCCAATGTGCTGCGGCGCATGGCCGCCGAAGGCTACGACCTCGGCCGCGAGCCGCCTTCGGCCGATGAGGTCCTGGCCGATATCACCACGAAGGCGCGCAACGTCATGGGCGCCGCACCTGGCGAGCTGGAAGAGATGATCGCCCAGGGCGGGGCGCAACGCGTATCGCTCGATCAATATCGAACCTGGCTGGATACCCTCACGCCCGCCTTGCGCGACAAGGTCCTGAAGGACTGGGGCGACCCGGCCGAAACCAAGCTGATGGCCGAGCACGCGGATGGTCAGACCAATCTGATTGTCCCCGCGGTGCGCTATGGCAACATCGTGCTCATGCCTCAGCCCTCGCGCGCCTGGGGCGAGGATCTGGAGAAGCTCTATCACGCCAAGGATCTGGCCCCGCAGCACCAGTATATCGCCGCTTACAAGTGGCTGCGCGAAGGCTTCGGGGCCGATGCGGTGGTCCATGTCGGCACCCACGGCACGCTGGAATGGCTCGACGGGCGCGACGCGGGGCTGGGACCTGATGATGCGCCCGATGCGCTCATGGCGGATCTGCCCGATATCTACATCTACAACGTCGATGTCGTCGGTGAGGGGCTGGTGGCGCGGCGGCGCGGGATGGCCACGCTGGTCGATCACATGGTGCCGCCGTTCACCGAAGGCGGATTGACCGAGGACCTCGCCAAGCTGAGCGAGCTGCTGAACGACCACACCAAGAACGAAAGCAAGAATCCCGAGCTGGCCGCGGTCTATGGCCGCCAGGCGCGCGAGGAAGCGGTGAAGCTGGGCGTGGCCAAGGACCTTGGCCTCTCTCCCGATGCGGAATGGACCGACGAGCAGCTGCACAGCGTCGAGAACTATCTGCTGGAACTGCGCGGCCAGACCATTCCCTATGGTCTTCACACCTTCGGCCGTGTGCCGGCGGACGAGGCGGTGGACAGCACGGTGCGCGCCATCGTCAGCGTCGATCGCTCCGCCTTGCCGGACGCGCGCGAGGTGTTCGCGGAAGACATGCGTTCACGCATCGAAGTTTCGGGCGACCGCGAGCTGGACAGCCTGATGAAGGCGCTGGCCGGCCGCTTCGTGCCTGCCGGCAAGGGCGGGGAGCCGGTGCGCAATCCCGATTCCTATCCCACCGGCGCCAACTTCTACGGCATCGACCCGGCCAAGATTCCCAAGCCGGCCGCGTGGGAAATGGGCTCGCGCCTGGCGCAGCAGATGCTTGACGATTTCGTCGCCCGCAACGGCCGCTATCCGGCGAAGGTCTCGTTCGTGATCTGGGGCGATGAAACCATGCGCCACGAAGGCGTGCTGGAATCCCAGATATTCTACCTCCTGGGGACCAAGCCCATCTGGGACGAACGCGGCACGGTCACCGGCGTGGAGGTCATCCCGCGTGAGCAGCTTGGCCGGCCGCGCGTCGATATCGTCATCGCCTCGGCCGCCGAAGGGCTGTTCGGCGAGCTGACGCGGCTGATGGACGCGGCGGTGCAGAAGGTGAAGGCGCTGGACGAGCCGGACAACCAGGTCCGCCAGCATTATCTCCAGATCAAGCAGGTGCTGATCGACAAGGGCGTCGCACCCGAGGATGCCGACAAAATGGCCGGCGTGCGCATTTTTGACGAGCCGCCCGGCACCTTCAACCTCAACACCTCGGGCATCGTCGCCGCCAGCGGATCGTGGGATTCGGAAGCGGGCTTCGCCAACGAATACATCAACAAGATGGGCCACGGATACGGCAACGGCTATTGGGGCCAGCCGATGCCCGACGTGTTCAAGCTGGCGCTGTCGGGCACTGATACGGTCGTCCATTCCAGCTCGACGGCGCTCTATGGCGCGCTCGATAACGATGACATGTACATGTACATGGGCGGCCTTTCCTCGGCGATCCGCAGTCTGGACGGCAAGGCGCCGGAGATGATGGTCACCGACACGCGCGACCCCGGCAAGCCGGCGATGACCACGCTGGACAAGTTCATCGGCCGCGAGTTCCGCTCGCGCTACGTCAATCCCACCTGGATCAAGGGCATGCAGGCGGAAGGCTATGCCGGCGCCGGCGCGATGCGCGAATTCGTCGAATACCTGTGGGGCTGGGACGCCACCGCGACCGAGGTGGTGGACGATGCCATGTGGCAGGAAACCTACGAGACCTATGTCGAGGACAAGCAGAAGCTCGGCATGAAGCAGTATTTCGAAGCCAGTTCCCCCTTCGCCTATCAGGACATCACCGCGCGGATGATCGAGACCATCCGCAAGGATCACTGGAACGCGGATGCGGCGACACGGGCAAAGCTTGTCAGCGAATATCTCGAAAGCGTGGCCAAGCATGGGGTGAACTGCACCGATGTTTCCTGCGGCAACGGCCGGCTGATGCGCTATGTGATGGAAGAAGCGGCGCGGGCGGGCGTTCCGGCGCCGCTCGTCTCGCAGGCGCGGGCGGCGATCGAGAAGGCGATGGGCCGCACGATCGATTCCGCTGCCAGCGAGCTGGAGGCCTTCGCCCGCCGCAACGATGCGCGGGCCGACGCGGAGAGGGCGGAGAATGTCCGGCTCGTCCGGCAACTGCCCCCCGCGCCAGCGCAACAGCAGCAACAGCAGCAGCCATCTCAGCCCGGCCGCACGGCTCCCGCTTCGCAGGCACCGCCCCGGTCCACGGCTCAGACGGCGCCCGCCTCTCAGCAGCCCGCCAGTTCGCAGCAGGAACGCGCGCCGCTTGCCGGGCAGGTGATGACCGAAGAGGAACGAAAGGCCGCGCCGCCTCTGCCCGTTCCCGCGCCCATGCCGCTGCTGACGGTGGCCAGCCTGCTGTGGCCGGCGGCGCTGTTCGTGCTGTTGCTGCTGGTCTGGCGCCTGTGGGATCGGCGGCAGGCCGGGGCAGGGGCGCGTTCCGTCAGTTCCCGATGGGAAGCCGCGCAAGTCTGATCGTGGACGACGCCATGTTCATGTGGCGGCCGCCGCCGGCCCCCGCGACATAGTCGTTCCACACTACCAGAAACCCGTCCCCGCTGGCGCGGATGGCCGGCACGCCGGCGTGTTCCCGGCTGGCGCCGAGATTGCGGATCGGCCCCAGCGGCGTGCCGCTGGCGGTGAAGGTCTGCCCGAAGATGTCGCGCTGTCCGGACAAGTCGTCGCTCCAGGCAAGGCCGATGGTCCGCCCGTTCCACGCGACATAGGCGCCGATCGAATCCGCTTCGCTGTGAGAAATGCGGACCGGTGCGGGCGCCTTGCCATCCATCAGGCGATCCAGCGGCGCGGCAATGAGATAGACCTCGTTATTGCCGTCGCGCTCGTCGAACCAGGTCAGCGCGGCCTGGCCCGATGGCCCCATCTGAAGGTCGGGATAGACCGAGGCATGGCCGTCATCCCCGCTCAACCGCTGGTGGACACTGGCGCCGCCGCGAACCACGATCATCTGCAATTCGTGCGCCCTGGTGTCGAGCGCGGCATCATAAGTCACCACCAGGCTCCCACCCGCGACCGCGGCGTTGAGGTTCCATGTATCGCGGTTGGCCTGGCCGATCTCTCGGGGCGGCCCCAGCGGCTCGCCGGCCAGGGACAGGCGCTGATGCCAGATCGCGGCGGTATTCGATCCGTCATCCTCCGCCGGCTGCTCGATCCAGGCGGCTTCCAGGTGATCTCCCAGCGGCCGTACGACGGGATTGCGGGCCTGCCCGGTTCCGGCAGTCAGCGGCGAGAGCCATTGGCGCCGGCCTTGCGGCGTCAGCCCCGCCAGCCAGGCCGTGAGCCGGCCGCTCGCGGGATACTTCTGGTACCACGCCACGGCCAGGCCCCGCGCGGTCGCCACCAAGTCAGGCTCATAAGCCAGATACCGCCCATCGCTCACCGCGATCGGTTCGCCGGCTGGCCGATCCGCTTCGTCCAGCGGCTGGACATAGATCAGCGAGCGTTCGCCCGTTCCGCCGTGCCACGCCGCGAAAGCCGCTTGCGGAGTGACCGCAAGGCTGGGCTCGTAAGCCAGCATATCGCCTGAGATGGGCACGCCTTCATCCGCGCATCCCGCAAGAATGAGCGCCGGTATCGCGGCAATCAGCGAAACGCGCCAGGACATCGATCCCCCAATGCCGCCAGAAACCCCCCTTGCGGCGTTACCATCGCTCTCCGCAGCGCGGCAAGCTGTCCGCGTCCCGGCCATGTAACGCGGCTGTAACGGGGCCATTACCGTAATTAACTTCACGAGTGGCCCCCATGCGCCGGATAGGCGCGGCTGAAAAACGGAAACGCAACGGGAACCACTTTTCATGAGGCCTATCATCGCATCTTCCACCCGACTGGCCGCGAGGATGCTGCCGCTGCTGCTGCTGTCCACCTCCGCCATGGCACTGGCGCAGGAGGAGGCTCATTCGAAGGACGATGCGATCATCGTCACCGCTTCACGTGCCACCGAGGATCCGCACGATATCGGCAGCGCCGTGTCGGTCATCACCGAGGCCCAGCTCCAGAGCGGGCAGATCACCTTCGTCAAGGAAGCCTTGCTGGACGTGCCCGGTGTCTCGGTTTCGAGCGACCGGCCGGGCGACTACACCAATGTCAGCGTCCGCGGCTCGAACAATGACGAGGTGCTCTGGCTGATCGACGGCATTGAGCTGGGCGATCCCAGCTCCACGACCACCCAGTTCCAGGCCGATCACCTCATCACCGCCGATATCGCCCGCATCGAAGTGCTGCGCGGCAACCAGAGCTCGCTTTACGGATCGGACGCGATCGGCGGCGTGGTGAACATCATCACCAAGCGCGCCACCGAAGAAGGCATCGCGGTGAATTCGGAACTGGAAGTCGGCTCCCACGGCACGCTGAATGCCGGGACTTCAGTTCTCGGCAAGAGCGGCCCGCTCGATTTCCGCGTTACCGCCACCGGCTATCGCCATGAAGGTCCGTCGCTGGCCGATCCGGATACGGCGACTTCGCCGATAACCGAAAAGGACGGCTACTGGCGCTATGGCTTCTCCGGCCGCGCGGGCGTGGCCGCCAGCCAGAACCTCAGCTTCCAGGCGATCGGCTTCTGGCTCGACAGCTCTTCCGATCTCGACGGCACCACCGACGATTCGACCGACACGGTGAGAAAGCGCGAATATGCCTTTGCCGGCCAGGGGGAATTCCGCTCCGATAACGGGGCCTTCACGGCCAAGGCGACGGCCAGCCGCTATGTCGCGCGGCGCCTCTATTTCGGAACGTGGAACAGGCCGGAAGGCGATGTCTACAAAGGCACGAAGGACCAGCTCGCCCTCGATCTGAAATACGATACTGGCGGCATCGTCAGCGTGGCGGCGGGCGGCAATCTGGAGTGGGAAGATACCGATCAGCTCACCAATTACACCGGCAGCTTCGTGGAAGGCATCGACACCAAGTCGATCTATGGCGAACTTGCCCTGCGCCCGATCAGGAACCTGACCCTGACCGGCGCCGCCCGGTTGGACGACAACAGCCGCTTCGGCAGCTTCGATACCTATCGCGGCACGCTCGCCTATGTCGTCGGCCCGGCCAAGCTGCGCGCCAGCTACGGCACCGGCGCCAAGGCTCCGGGCCTCTACCAGCTGTTCGATCCGACTTACGGCAACCCCGACCTCAAGGTGGAAGAGAGCAAGGGCTGGGACGCCGGCGTGGACCTGGCGCTAGGCCATTCTCTCACCGCGCAGGCTTCGTATTTCGAGCTCAGGAAGACCAACGAGATCGTCTTCGACGGCAGCCGTCCGCCTTCCGGCGGTTATGACCAGTGGGGGCGCACCAAGGCCAACGGGGTGGAGTTCGGCCTGTCGGCGCAGCCGCTCGAATGGCTCCAGCTGAGCCAGATGTTCACGTATATCAATCACCGCCAGGACAACGATCTGGACGGAGTATATGTCAAAAGCGGGCGGCCCAAGTATACCGCCACCTCGTCCGTCACCGTTCTGCCCGTCGAAGGGGTGCAGCTGACGGCGCGGGCCCGCTACCGCGACAAGGATGCGTCCGGCTACGGCGGCGTGACGGACGATTACGTGGTGGTCGATCTGCTCGGCTCCTATCGCTATTCCGACGGGATGGAGCTGTTCGCGCGCGTGGTGAACCTGTTCGACGAGAACTATCAGGTTACCTACGGCACGAATACGCTGGGCAGGAGTGTTTACGTCGGCGCCCGCCTGGGATTCTGACGCGCTGCCAAGGGCCTGAAGCGGCGCTAGGCATCCGCCAGCAGCCGCTTCAGATCCGGCAAGTCGATGGGCTTGTGCACGATCGGCACATGCGCGGTGCCGCTGGCCAGGCGATCCTGGGGATTGCCGGTCATGATCGCGCCTTTGATCGTGGGCCACCGCTCGCGCACCGCCGCGAGGAATTCCACTCCGTCCATGCCCGGCATGGAAAAATCGGTCAGGATGAATTCGGGGCGGCGCTGGTTTCGCTCCAGCCAGCGCAGCGCGCATTCGGCGTTCTCGGTGACCGTCACGTCCAGGCCCAGTTCGCGCAGCTGCTCGCCCAGGATTTCGCGCACGCCTTCATCGTCGTCCACCAGCAGCACCGACCGGACGCGGATCGCATGTTCCGCCTCGTCCGGCTTCGCCGCGATGCGCTCGGGCGTCCGGGTGGCGGGAAGCAGCAGAGTGATCTCGGTTCCCTTGCCCGGCTCGCTGTCGATGCGCAGCGTGCCGCCGGATTGTTCGACGAAGCCGGCCACCATGGACAGGCCCAGCCCGGTTCCTTCCCCGGCGCCCTTGGTGGTGAAGAACGGCTCGGTCACGCGTTCGAGAAGCCGTGGCGGGATGCCTTCGCCCTGGTCGCGCACGCGGATGCGCACCAGTTCCTCGGGCCCGCTGGCGGAGATGGGGGCGGGGCGGCTCACTTCCTCCACCAGCACGTCGATGGGGCCGCCGCCGGGCATGGCGTCGCGGGCGTTGATCAGCAGGTTGACGAGCGACAGCTCCAGCTGCGCCTTGTCGACGAACAGCAGCAAGCCGTTCGTGAGAACGCTCCAGCGCACGGAATAATTCGGCCCCAGCGTGTGTTCGACCAGCGCCGCCACCGCGTTGCACAGCGCTTGCGGATCGACGCTGGTGGGGGACAGTTCCTGCTTGCGGGCAAAGGCCATCAGCCGGCGGACCAGATCGGCGCCGCTTTCCGCGGCGTGGCGCATGTGCCCCACGATCTGCTTTTCGCGCTCGCCAAGCTCCACGCGCGCTTCCAGCAGGCGCAGGCCGCCCAGCACGGCGGCGAGCAGATTGTTGAAATCGTGCGCCACGCCGCCGGTCAGCTGGCCCAGAGCCTCCGCCTTGCGCGCCTGCATCAGCTGCTGTTCCAGCTCATGCTGGGCGGTCACGTCGAACAGCGTCCCCACCCAGTGGCCATCGTCGCTGGTCTGCACGCATTGGTCCAGGATGTGGATCGTCCCCCCATCGCTGCGCGCCCAGCGGTAATGGGCCACGCGCGTCGTGTCGGTATAGCCCTTGCAGCGGCTGTCGAGGTCCGCCGAATCCTCGGTCGCGATCCGCTCTTCCCAGCGCAGTTCACCCGAAGCGAGCGCGGCGGCATCGGTTCCGGCGATCTTGCTGACATCGCCGCCCACGATCCGGCGGACCAGCCGCCCGCGCTCGTCCAGCGTGGCCTCGTAAAGCGCCATGGGCAGGACATCGAGCATCGCCGCCTGGCGCAGCCGCGTGTTCTGCAATTCCCGCTCGACTTCCAGCCGCTCGGTCTCGCCGCGCAGGTTGGCCTCGCGCAGCTTCTGTTCCGCCCGTCCGCGCGCGGCGATCTGCTGGCGCAGGAGGAACAGATCGACGAAGACCGCCACTTTCGAACGCAGCACCACCGGGTCCACCGGTTTGAACACATAATCCACCGCGCCCATCGAATAGGCCCGGATCAGATGATCGGTGTCCTTGTTCACGGCGGACAGGAAGATGATCGGGACATGCGCCGTGCGCTGATGCTGGCGGATGAGCCGGGCGGTCTCATACCCGTCCATCTTCGGCATGAACACGTCGAGCAGGATGACGGCGACATGCTCCTTGCGCAGGGCATGCAAGGCTTCGCGGCCCGATGTCGCCGTCACCACGTCCGCGATCGGCCGGAGCACTTCGGTAAGGGCCAGGATGCTGCCCGGATCGTCATCCACCAGCAGGACCCGCGCCCGGCCGGCTTCTTTCGGTTTGCCCTGTTTCGCATTCGGGGCCGGGGGAAGGGGCATGGCCGCTCTCAGGCCGCGCCCGGCGTGGGCAGGGTCGGACCGGGCCAGCCTGCATCGGCGGCACTGCCGCGCCGCGCCGGTCTTGGACGCGGCGGCGGTTCCGGCGTGTGCGCGGGGATATACAGCGTGAAGGTCGAGCCCTGGCCCACGGCCGAGCTGAGCCGGATTTCACCGCCCAGAAGGCCGGCGATCTCGCGGCTGATGGAAAGACCCAGGCCCGTGCCGCCATATTCGCGGCTGGTCGTCTCGTCGGCCTGGCGGAATGCCTCGAAAACCAGCTGTTGCTGATGCGGCGGGATGCCGATGCCGCTGTCGGCCACGACGATGCGGATAACCTGCCCGGCTTCGCCCAGCACCGGATGATCGCGGCTCCACCCGCTGCGCGCCGTGTCCATCGCCAGGACCACGCCGCCGCTGGCGGTGAACTTGAAGGCATTCGACAGCAGGTTGCGCGCGATCTGCCTCAGGCGGATTCCATCGGTTCGGATAGTGGCCGGCAGGTCGTCGGCCAGGTCCATGTCGAAGCGCAGGGCCTTCTCCACGGCAAGCTGGCGGAAGGTCTGCTCGAGAGTCTGGCCCAGATCGACAAGCGACACCTCCCCGATCTCGATCGCCGCGGTGCCCGATCCGATCTTGGCCAGGTCGAGGATATCGTTGACCAGGGCTGCCAGGTCGGTGCCGGCGGAATGGATCGTCTGGGCGAATTCCACTTGCTTTTCAGTAAGATTGCCCTCGGCGTTGTCGGCCAGCATCTTCGAAAGGATCAGCAGCGGGCTCAGCGGCGTGCGCAGCTCGTGGCTCAGATTGGCGAGGGATTGGGGGGTGTGTCGGGATGTGACGGTGACGGGCTCGGGCTTGTCCCCTCGCGCCATGTCCTCGCGCTCGATCAGGGTGTTGATCGCTTGCAGCATGACCGCCCAGCCGCCTTCGGCCCCGGCGATCCGCGCGCGCCTTTTGCGGCCGCTTTTCTGGCGAGGCCGGCGCGCGATCCGCTCCAGCTCGCCCGCCATCTGCTGGTTGAGCGAAACCACCGAGTTGAACAGCGCTGTGAATTCGGGATCGGTGCCCTGGCCCGGCTCCGGCAGGCGCACCGTGAAATCGCCATGGCGAAACCGGCGAAGCGCGGCGATTTTTTCACGCTGGCTATTCGAGAACTCGGCCTTGTTCGTTTCGGTGTTCACCCGCCCCTCGCGCTCGCACAGCAGCGTTCCCGCGCCCCGCTCTACGGGAAAGCGCGAGGGGGGTAGGGGTTCCCGGAAACGGGGCGAAATGCGGCGGGCCGATGGCCTTCGCTCGCGGCTTCAGGTCGCGAAGCCCAGATCGGCCAGCACCTTGCGCAGGTCGGCCAGGTTATAAGGCTTGCGGACGTAACGTTCATGATTCGCCAGCCGGTCGCCGGCATCGCCCACGCCGGTGGCGTAGATGACCTTGATGCCCGGGCAGAAGTCTCGCGCCTGCTCGGCCAGTTGCCAGCCGTCCACCGTGCCCGGCATCCGGATATCGGTGAACAGCAGTTCGAACTGGCGCCCTTCATTCAGATAGGCCAGGGCATCGTCCCCGTTGCCCGCACAGGTCACCTCGAAGCCGGCCTCAGCCAGATCCTCGCTGGCCAGCTCGCGGACGAGAAGCTCGTCCTCGACAAGCAGGACGGTGCTCATATGATACCCTGTGGCATCGGACCCCCTTCGACGCGACCGCGTCGAGCGGTCAACGGCGCCAGTGCCGATTTGTTCCGGAGCCGGGCGCAAGGCCGTTGCGGATCGCCCGCGCGGCTGCGACACCGGTTGGATGTCCGCCTTGGTCTATATCGGAGCGGCGCTTGCCGAGATCGCCGGATGCTTCGCCTTCTGGGCCTGGCTGCGCATGGGGCGTTCGATCTGGTGGATAGCGCCCGGCGTGGCCGCGCTGGCCCTGTTCGCCTACCTGCTGACGCTTGTCGAGGCTGACCACGCTGGCCGTGCCTATGCGGCCTATGGCGGTGTCTACATCGTGTCGGCGATCATGTGGCTGTGGCTGGTCGAAGGCGCCAGGCCGGATCGCTGGGACCTGATCGGTTCTGCGGTGTGCCTTGGCGGCGCGGCGATCATCCTCTTCGGTCCCCGCGCGGCGCAGGGCCTGTAGCTCGCCCGGCGCGGAAGCAAAGGCCTTTGGCATGAAAGCTTCGGGCATGAAAAAGGCCCGCGACGATCCGTCGCGGGCCCCTTTCTTGGCTCCGCCTGGGGCGGAGAGCCGTCCGGCTTAGTTGCCGCGCTTGGCCGCCGCAGCCACCGCTTCGGTGGTCGGGTTGCCGAGCGACAGCTCGCGGCCGTTCGGGAAGCGGATTTCCGCCGCCGAGGCACGGGTGTCACCGTCGCGAGCGCGGAAAGCGTCGACGATGATGTCGGTGCCCGCCGGCAGCGAGTTCCTGTTCCAGCCGCGGCGGAGCAGCGCGCTGGGGGCGCCGCCTTCAACGCGCCACACGGTGCCGTCGGCAGTCTTCAGGTGAATCCACGAGTGCGGGTTGACCCACTCGAACTTCACCACCTTGCCTTCGAGGCGGACCGGCTTGTTGCGGTCGAATTCGGTGGCGAACGAGTGGTGGGCGAGAGCGGTGCCCGCGGTGGCCACCGCCAGGACAGCACCGATCGCGCCGGCAGTCCACTTCTTCAAATGCATGGCAAGTTACTCCTCAACTTCTCGAATGCGGGTCACAATAGTTTCATCACTTGGCGGCTTCGGCACCCGAACCCGCCGGGCTCTCCTCCAGAAGGTCACCATATAGCATCATTTCGCTGAATGGCACGCAACGGAACTCAAGAAGCTGCGCGTTGGGTTCGACGTGGCGATAAAGCACCATCGAGATAGTCCACGGCTTGGTATAGAGTTCGGGGTCCGTGATCGTCGCCGTGTACTGCAGATGATCGTTGTCGATCTTCTTGAAGCGCTCGACCACGGTGGAGCTGTTGGTCAGGTAGTTGCCCGTCCGGTCCAGCCAGGTCACGCCTTCCAGCATCACGCCGCGCGGCGCCTTGTATTCGCCGGGGCTCTGCGCCAGAGTGGTGACGACCAGCGTATCGCCTTCCCACTGGCCGTAGGACGTGCCCATCCAGGTGTCGATCGGCGGGATGTCCACGTCGCGCATTTCGACCACGCGGTTGGCATTGGCGTATTCATACACCATCAGCATGTCGTCGCCGCCACCGCCCTGGATGATCTGGAACGGATAAGGCAGGTAAGTGGCGCGCGGGATGCCCGGCAGATAGCAGGCCGCTTCCGGATCGTACTTGACGAGGTGCTGGCGGTTCTCGTTGAGGCGCGCCAGCGCTTCCGGCTTGTAGGGGATCTTGCCGCCTTCGACGACGCCGAGGCCGGCCGGGGTCGCGCCGAGCACGCCGAATTCACGGTCGACGATCTTGAGCGGCGCCGGAGAGGCCGAATGCGGCTCCAGATTGTCGTTGGCACGGCTCATGGTCTGCCAGATGCCGTTCAGGTTCGGGTGGCCGTCGATCGTGGCGGGCTGCGTGGTCTGTGCCAGGGCGGCACCACTTCCCGCCATGATGAAGGCCGCCGCCGTGGCTGCCAGAATGGAAAACTTTTTCATCCCCCAACTACCTCTCTCTGTTGGAATCCCTCAGCGGGATAGCGAATAGCTGACGATAGTGCCACCAGCATTGATGGCGACATATTGCGTGCCGTTGCGGCCCCGATAGGTCATCGGATTGGCATTGGCGTTGCCGCGAAGGGCCGCTTCCCAAAGCTGGCGGCCGGTCTCGGCGTCGAAGGCGCGGAAGCGCCTGTCGTTGGTTGCGCCGACGAACACCAGCCCGCCAGCGGTTACGGTCGGGCCGGCGCTGCCGGAGTTGCCGACCAGGCGCTTGCCCTCGGGCAATTCATCCATGACACCCAGCGGCACGGACCATTTGATGGCCCCGTCATGCGCGTCCACGGCCACCAGTTCGCCCCACGGCGGCTTGTAGCACGGGGCCTGTGGCCCCTGCGCCCGGCCGTTGGCGTCATACTTGCCGGACAGCGGCGCGCTGAACGAGAAGAACGGGCCCTTCCCGTCCACGCTCGCGCGGTCATAGGGCTGATCGGTGTCGTTGGCATCGAAGCTGTAGCTTTCGGTGCCTTCCCGGCGCTCCACCCAGCCGATCAGCGAGGTGTCCTGCGCGTTGAAATAGACCAGGCCGGTCGTCGGGTCGGCCGCAGGGCCGCCCCAGTTCACGCCTCCGGTGCCGCCGGGCAGCTGGATGGTGGAGCGCACCGGCGCGCCCGCGGCGTGATACATGAACGGCGTGTACGGGCCGTAATTGTTGAACCCGCCGTACTTGTCCCACATCGCGCGGCAGGCCTGCGCGTGTTCCGGCGTCGTATCCTCGGCATCGACGATATCGTCGTAAGTCAGGCTCACCCGGCTCAGCGGCGGGGTGTTGACCGGGAAGGGCTGCGTCGGGCTGTAGTATTCGCCCGGCACGTCGCCGACCGGCACCGGCCGCTCTTCCACTGGCAGATAGGGTTCGCCGGTCTCGCGGTCGATTTCGAAGACCAGGCTGCTCTTGTTGGCCGAAACGATGATCGGCCGCCGATTCGCACCTTTGCCGATGTCGATCATCGCGCCGGCGGTCGCCTGGTCGACGTCCCAGATGTCATGGTGCACCGTCTGGAAATGCCATTTGTACGCGCCGGTGTGCAGGTCCACCGCCACCAGCGAGTTGCCGTAGAGGTTGTCGCCCGGCCGCTCGCCGCCCCAATAATTGGGGGAGGGCGAGCCGAGCGGAAGCACCACGATCCCGCGCTGCACGTCCACCGGGGCGGAGAACGCCCACATGTTGGTGCCGGAACGGCCCTTCCAGCCGTTGCCCCAGGTTTCGTTGTAGCGCTCGCCGGCTTGCGGCACCGTCTGGAATTCCCACAGCTTGCGGCCGGTGCGCACGTCGAAGGCGCGCGGGTTGCCCGGCACGCCTATCGGGTTTTCCAGTGTCGCGGCGCCGATGATCGCCACGTCCTGCGCCACCGTCACCGATCCGCCGTAGGATACACCCACGTCGATCTTGCCGCCGGTGCCGAAGCCGGCCGAAGGCTGGCCCGTCGCGGCGTCAAGCGCGATCATGTTGCTGCCCGACATCACCAGGATGCGCGCCGGCGTGGCCGAATCGCCCGGCCAGTAGCCCACGCCGCGGGTCGAGAAGCTGGGCGGCGGGCCGCCCTGTCCGCCGGCGGCGGGTGCCGGAGCGGGAAGGGAATAGGCCCACTTTTCCTGCCCGGTGTCGGCATCCAGCGCCACCACGCGGCTGCCCGCGGGCATGTACATCGTACCGTCGATGACGATCGGCACGGCGGTATTAGTGGAGCGCAGGGTGTAGGTCCACGCTTCCTTGAGCTGGGTGACGTTGCCGCGATTGATATCGGCAAGCGGCGAGAAGCGGGTGGAGGCGAGATCGCGGTTGATCGTCAGCCAATCGCCATCGGGGATTCTTTCCTGGGCAAATGCGGCTTGAGCGATCGCCGCGGCGCCGGCCGCGGACAGCAACGTTGTCGCGAGCCCGAGGCTCCCAGCGACTCGCATATTTCGTCCTCCCTGCCGTATACTCGCCTCGGCCGATCGATCCCTGGCCGGCCTTGCTCGTTGATTATGTCCTAAGCCGGGGCCTTCCTTTTGACAATGCCCAGACAGTCACATTTTCCCGCGGACTTGTGTCCAATTGTCGCAGTGTTTCATCCAAATGTCGCAGTGGGCATTTTGCGGCGCGGCTTCGCTGGACCTAGTCAACAAAGGGCTTGACGCGATTGGCTTGAACCGTTCTGGACGCTACCCGATTTGCGTTGCGTCAACGCGCATGGGCCGCTGATAGGCTCTTGGCGGTGTGTAACTCGGTGTAACTGCCCCCCGTTACCGTAATTAACTCGGCAGCAGGGCGCACGATCCGCATGGGTCGGTTGAGGGAGTGCCGCGTGTCCGTTGCGGGGGGCGTGGGTCTTATGGGCTTGGTGCAGGGAAAGAGAGTTCTCTGATGGGCGATTTTTTATATAATATCACAGAGTGGCTACGCTCGACGTGGCTAGCCGATTTTGCATTGGGCATGTCCGAATGGCCGCTCACCCAATGGGTGGTGGTCCATTTCTGGGCCATTCCGATCATGCAGATCATTCATATCCTGGCGATCGCGGGCTCGTTTTCCGCGGTGCTGATGCTCAATATGCGGATTTTCGGCTTTGCCGGGCACGCCACGCTCGCGGAAACCTCGCGGCGTTATACCAAGGTGCTTTGGTGGTCGCTGCTGTTCGTGATCGCCTCCGGCGTCGCGATGCTGTTCGGCGATACGGTGCGTAACCTGCTGAATGCGATCTTCTGGATCAAGATGATCCTCGTCGTCACGGCAGTGGTGTCTTCGCTTGCCTTCACCAAGAGCCTGAGCCGGCGGACGGCCGGTGCCAACGGCGTTCAGGGCGAAGTGGTCGGCGGTGGAACGAAGGCCGCTGCGTTTTTCCTCGTCATCCTGTGGATCGCGATCATTTTCTGCGGCCGCTGGATCGCTTACGCGCCGGCTTAAGGGGGTCTGTTTCCATGTATCCTGAACCAACTAACATCTGGGAGCGGATCGAGTACTCGAAGCTGGGCACGACGATCGCGGAATCGACGTGGATGTTCCCGACCATCGAGACGATCCATGTCATCGCGCTGGTTACCGTGATCGGTACCATCGCCATCGTCGATCTTCGCCTGGTGGGCCTTCACAGCAAGGGGCATCGTGTCTCGCTGCTGGCGAAGGACACGCTGCCCTGGACCTGGGGTGCTTTCGCGCTCGCCGCCATCACCGGTGGTCTGCTCTGGATCAGCAAGGCCAGCAGCTACATGATCAACCCGTACTTCCTGTGGAAGCTCGTCCTGCTCGCGCTGGCCGGCCTCAACATGATGTACTTCCATCTGACGACCTGGCGGACGGTCGAGCACTGGGAAAAGGATCCCACGTTCCCCTTCGCGGCCAAGCTCGCCGGGTGGCTGTCGCTGGTGTTCTGGCTGGGGGTGGTGTTCTGCGGGCGCCTGATCGGCTTTACCCTGGGCATCTACTACTGAGCGGAAACCCGCCCTAAAACAGGAAAGGCCGCCTCCGGGCGGCCTTTTTTGTGAGCGGTGACAGAGGCGCGGAGACGCGGAGACCAGGGAGCTTTACGCCCTCTCCTTCGTCATTCCCGCGAACGCGGGAACCCAGTCGGCTCTCATGGCGCACCATCGCCCTGGGTCCCCGCGTTCGCGGGGATGACGATAAAGGGGTTAGAAGCCCTCCGCGCCCCCGCGCCTCTGCGAGCGCCTTTCTATTGCCCTCGCGTCTTGGCGTGAGTCACGCTCTCACCTCATCATTCCCGCAAAAGCGGGTATCCGGTCACCTCTCCGGGCCATGCCTCAAGGCTGAGATCAAGCTCCGCGCGGCGTTCCCCGCCGCCTCACTCAATCAGGCAGCGCAAACACATAGAGCGTGGAACTGTTCACCGGCGGCAGCTGCGTTTCGGGAAGCACATCCGGGATGCCCAGGGACAGCGGATTGCCGTGGCCCGTGACCATCGCCACGTATTGCTTGCCGTCCACCGCGTAAGTGATCGCGGAAGCGTTGGGCACGCCGCTCACGCCGCTGCTCCACAGCTCCTTGCCGCTGGCCTGGTCATAGGCCACGAACTGGCGGTCCATCCAGCCGGTGAACAGCAGTCCGCCCGCGGTCGTGAGCACGCCCATGTCCGGGGTCTGCCGGCGGCGCACTTCCCATTTCACCTTGCCGCTCCGCATGTCGATAGCCTGGAGCACGCCGAAATTGCCATCGCTGTCGGGCGGGGCGGCGTAGCGGATGTTCACGCCGGTGGTGAGGAAGGCGTTGCCGGGGGCGGGCACCATGTCCATGCACACGTCGCGCGCGTTGACGAACAGGGTCTGCGTCGCCTGCACGTAGGATGTCGGGCTCCAGTTGCGTCCGCCGCCGCCGTGCGGGCAGACGAACACCGGCCCCTTGTCGCGCCCTGGCACCTTCTCCGGCTTCACGTGCTTGTCGCCGGTCACCGGATCGATCCGGTCGATATAGTCCTGGATGCCCATGTCGACCGTCTTGATATAGCGGCCCGTCCTGGCATCGAGCGCATCGAACAGCCCGCTCTTGCCGCCGGTGATCACCACGCGCTGCGGCTTGCCGTCCACCGTCAGGGTGCCGATCACCCGGTCGAACACCCAGTCCAGGTCGTACTGGTCGTTCTTCTGGTGCTGGTAATGCCACACCAGCTTGCCGGTGCGCGGCTCGAACGCCAGCGTGCTTTCGGTGTACAATCCGTCGTTGTTCAGCCCCGGCTTGCGGTCGCGCAGCGGGGCGGTGTCGTAGGTATTGCCCACGCCCCACAGCGCCAGGCCGGTCTCCGCGTCATAGCTGCCGGATGTCCACACCGATCCGCCCTTGCGCAGCTCGCCCGCCAGGCCGTTCCAGGTGTCGCCGCCAGGCTGGCCGGGCTTGGCCACCGTCTCGAAGCTCCACAGGGGCTTGCCCGTCTCGGCATCGACGGCGACGATCAGGCCGCCGCCGGGGGTATTGTTGGCGAAGCCCTGCATCACCACGCCGTCGGCCACCAGCGGGCCGCCGGGATTGCGCATGCCCGGCTTGTCGGTCAGCGCCACGTCCCACACCAGGCGCCCGGTGCGCGCGTCCAGCGCCACCATGTGGTTGTCCGAAGTCGCGGCGTAGAGCTTGTCGCCATAGAGGGCGATGGTCTTCTTTGAATTGGCTGCGGTGCCTTCGGGCAGCTTTCTCTGATAGCGCCACAGCATCGTGCCGTCGGCCGCGTCGAAGGCGAATACCTGGTCGCCGAATCCGAACACGTAGAGCACGCCGTCACGCACCAGCGGCTCGTTCATGTTGACGCCCGGCGGCAGAGATTGCGCCCAGGCGACCCGCAGCTTGCCCACGTTGCGGGTATTGATCTGGTCCAGCGGGGAATAGCCCAGGCCCCGGTGGCTGCGCCGCCAGGCAGGCCAGTCCGCAGGTGCCGGATCGTCCAGCATGGCTTCGGTCACCGGCGTATAACGCGCGAAGCGGTCGGGCCGCTTCGGCCCGGGCGGCAGCGGATAGAGCCGGGTGGATAGCCCGCCCACGCCGCTCTCCTCGCGCGCCTCGGCCGGCGCGGCGGGTAGGGCGATGCCGTCAAGCGTGCCGGCCGTCAGGACGTGACTCGCCGTTCCGCCGTTCTCCTTCAGGATGAACGCGGCGATCGCGGCATAGGTGTCGTCCGGCAGGCCCCCCGCGTTGTTTGGCGGCATTGCGGAACTGAAATAGGCATGAAGTTCGGCCAGCGGCCGGCCGCCCCACTTGGCGAGAAAGACAGGCCCTTTCAGGTTGGGTGCGAACCGGCCGGAGGTGAGGTCGGCGCCATGGCATCCGGCGCAGTTCTGCGCAAAGGCCGCACCCCCCTGCTCGGCCTGGGCGGCGAAATCGCCGGCGGCCGAAGCGCCGCCTTGCTGGGCGAAGGCGATGCCACCCCCACCCAGCGCAGCAACGCCCACGGCCAGTGCGAGAAGCGGCCGGCGCCGCCCCGTGTCAGACAGCCCCATACGTCTCCCCTTCGCTTCTCACTCTTACTTCGCGGCAAGCCCGATCGGCTTGGCGACATCCCGCTCGAATATGGCATCATAAAGCGCCATTTGCGCCGGGGTCATCGCCACGCCCGGCGCCGGGTTGACGTCGAGCAGCATGGCCTGGCCACGCGGCAACTGGCTCGCCAGCGGCCACTGCGGCAGGCCCGGCCCGTTCGGGTTGCCGGTCCGGGCGAAGTTGGTCCAGTAGGTCATGATCTGGTCGGCCAGCTTGATGTCCGGCTGGCTCTTGCTCACGACAGCCGGATCGCTGTTGTCGGGCACTTCGCGCGGCGCTTCCAGGTTGCCGAAGACATAGGCCAGCTCGGCCGCATGGCTGGGGCCGCCGTTGGTCTTGCCCGGCGCGGACGCCGGGGTCCGGGTGAACTGATAGAGATAGGCCGCCTTGCCGATCTTCGCCTGCTCGTCGGCATAGCGGCGCATGAACCAGGCGATGCCGTCGGTGAAGGGCCGGGTGGAGAACGCCTGCGCCTCGGCATCGGTTGTGGCCGGATAGGCGGCCAGGCCCAGTTCGGCGAGATCGCGCCAGCGCTGCGCGGCGCCGGCCTTCCAGCTTTCCGCGGTGGTCTTCTGGCCCCCGCCGCCGCCAAAGCTGCCGCCTTCGTTGCTGTTCGATCCCAGCAGCACGTCGACCTTGTTCTGCCGCCCTTCGGCGAACGTCTTCGACAGATCTTCCGGCACGATCCAGCCGTCCACGATGATGCCCTGGTTGCGCAGGGTGGACAGCTTCTCCACCGGCAGCGCCTGCAATTCGGCCAGGTTGTGCACGCCCAGCTTCTCCAGCGCTTCGGTAGTGCGCTGCTCGGCCTGCTCGCGGCTGCCCATGCGGGCGGCGGTCAGGCCGGCCCAGGCGCCGCTTTCGGAGATGGACCGCTGGAACAGGCCCTTGGCCACCGGCGATCCGGTCAGCGCGGCGGTGATGCAGGCGCCGGCCGATTGGCCGAAGATCGTCACGTTGTTCGGATCGCCGCCGAACGCGGCAATGTTCTGCTGCACCCACTTCAGCGCGGCGACCGAATCCGACAGCGCCTGGTTGCCGGAGGCCTTGTGCGGCGAAGCGGCGGTCAATCCGGGATAGGACAGGAAGCCCAGCGCGCCGACGCGATAATTGAGCGAAACGACGATCACGCCCTTCTTGGCCAGGTTGCTGCCGTCGGCGAAAGGCATGCTGCCACCGCCTTCGTTATAGGCGCCGCCATAGAACCACACCATGACCGGCAGCTTCTCGCCGGAGCTTTTCGCCGGCGTCCAGACGTTGAGGTTGAGGCAGTCTTCCGACATCTTCGGCGAATCCGGCATGTCGGTCGCCTGGTTGGGGCCGAGAGCGCGATCCTTGGCGGTCGGCTGGATGCAGGTGTCGCCCCACTTCGTCCCGTCGAGCACGCCGCTCCACGGCTTGGGGGCCTGGGCTTCGCGGAAGCGCAGGTTGCCCACCGGCGCGGCGGCGAACGGGATGCCTCTGAACAAGGTCACGCCTTGAACCTTGGCCGGTCCGCCGCGGACCAGGCCCTGCTGCGTGCGGACGGGGCTGGCCGCCGAAATGGCCGAAGCCGAAGCGGTGCCGCCGCCAGCCTGGGCACAGCCGGTACCGGCGGTGGCGAGCAGGGCGCAAACGATGGCGGTGTGTAAAAAGCGTGGCTTGGTCATGAGTTATTCCCGATTGAGAAGGCCCCGCGCGGCGCGCGAGGAGGTGATGTATCCGCGGATTTGCACGTTGCCTTCGTGGCAGGCGTATTCGAACAGGTTGTAAGCGTCGTTCCGCCGCCAATCGAGGCGCACGGTCCACGGCGCGGTGAACACGACGGGATCGCTGTAAGTGGCTTCGTAGACGATCGTGTCGGGCCCGGTCATGATGAAGCGCTCGGTCAGCTTCGCTTCGGTGCTTTGCGGTGTGTTGTTGCCCGGCGGGGAGCCCCAGGTGCCGACGTTGACCGGCGCGCCGAGCGCGTTGAAATGATCCGTTTCGACCACCAGCGTATTGCCGTTTTCCCAGTGCCCCCGGCTCTGACCGATCCAGAAGCCCACGCCTTCGGCGAGGCCGCTGCCATCGGTCGGGATCAGGCGCACTTCGTGGACCATTTCCATCTGCACGGCGACCAAGCCGGGCGCCTGGAACAGGCGGATGCCGTTGTTGTAGTTGAACGGGAACATCGATGCCGGCAGCCCGCGCGTGATGCAGCGGTCCCAGGTGTCGAAATCGGTCACCCAGTCATAAGTCTGCCCGGCGATGTAGCTTGAATGCTTGGTGGCCTGGCGGCGCTTGCCTTCCTCGGTCAGCTCGGGAAGGCGGCCGTTCGGCGGATCGATCAGGAACGAGGTGCGGCGATTGGCAGTGCCCGGTTCCACCCAATGCCCCTGGCCCAGCGTCTCTCCCTGGATTTCTTTATCATAGGCTTGGCCCCGCGTGGCCAGCGTCTGCTGGCGCGCGGCGAACTCTTCATCCGTCAGCCAGTAGCGGTTGCCTTGCTCCGCCGTGCGTTGCAGCGGGGTAAAGTTGAGATGGTCGATCGGCCAGGTGCCGCGCAGGTCTGGCTCCCCCCAGGCGGTCTTCGCCGGCTTGTAATCGCGCGGCACGGCGGGGATGGCCGTCAGGTCGGGCGCCTGCGCCCGCACGGCGGAAGGCACGCCCGAAAAAGCAAGGGCGCACCCCGCAAGCATCGCCAGCCATGCCGGCGAAACCCCGGAGCGCGCCCTACGCTCGAAAACCATCAGACCTTCACCCTCCCCCGAAGGTGGTGGGGATCAGCGGCTGCCGCCGCTTTCCCCGCCGGCGGCGCGATCTTCAGCCGAAGCTTCGGAGAGAGTGCCCGCGCGCGATGAGGTGATGTAGTTCCGCACCTGCACGTCGCCCTCGTGGCACGCGTATTCATAGAACTCGTAATTGTTGTTCCGAGTCCAGTCGAGCCGCGCGGTGAACGGGGCGGTGAACACTTCCGGATCCGAATAAGTCATCTCGTAGATGATGTGGTCCGGCCCGGTCGGGGTCAGCCGTTCGACGACCTTGGCCTTGTCGCTGGTCGGGATCGTGTTGTTCGGCGGCACACCCATGGTCGCCATGTTCAGCGGCGATCCGTTGCGGGCGTACATGTCCTTGGTGGCGCTGTCGCCGGTCTTGAGGTTGGTCGTCTCGATGACCAGCGTGTTGCCTTCCCAGTGGCCGACGCTGTTGCCCAGCCAGGCTTCCACTTCCTTCGGCCAGTGCTTGGCGTCGCCGCTGCGGATCGGGATCACGCGGCTGCCGAGCATCTCAAGCGCGATCGTGACGTAGCCCGGCGCCTGATAGATGCGGATGCCGTTGTTATAACGGAACGGCAGCATGGAGGCGGGGAAGCCGCGGCTGACGCAGCGATCCCACGAATCGAAATCCGTCACCCAGTTGTACTTGGTGTTCGGCGTCCAGCTGGTGCGGCCGGCCTTGGAAAGCGCTTGGGCCTGCGGGGTGAGCGGCGGCAGCTGGCCGTTCGGCGGATCGACCAGCAGCGAGGTGCGGCGGCCGGAGGCGTCGGATTCGACCCAGTGGCCCATGCCGATCGTGCCGTTCTTGTCTTCCCGCTCATAGGCCTGGTCGGACGAGTTTGCGCGCTGTTCGCGCTGGGCGTACTCCTCGTCGTTCAGCCAGAAGCGATTGCCGAAGTTCGCCGGGCGATTCATCGGGATGCTGGCGATGTTGTCGATCGGCCAGGTGCCGCGCAGGTCGGGATCGCCCCAGGCGGTCTTCTTGGGCTGATAGTCCTTCGGCACCGGCGGCATCGTGGTCAGGTCGGCGGGCACCGGCTGGGCCGCGGCCGGGCCGCTGCCCAGCATCGCCAGGCTGGCCGCCGCGAGCAGGCCGCTCGCGAAGACATTACGAAAAGACTTAAGGGAACTCATCTGGGTTTCTCCCGGGTTCGCGTATTCAAGAATTGCGACACATTGCGACAAAGTGAATCGGTTGATCTTTCGACAAGTTACACCGAGCGCGCGCGATGTCGAAATGGAATGGCATCATCAGCGCGCGCCGCCGGAAGACCTTTCCTGGGCGCGTTCCGCCCGCGAGGCGGTGATGAAGTTGCGTAGCTGCACGTCGCCTTCATGGCAGGCATATTCGTAGATGCCGAAATCGTCGTCGCGCTTCCATTCCAACCGCGCGGACCACGGCTCGGTGAACACGACGGGATCGGTCCAGGTGAACTCATAGATGATCTCGTCCGGCCCCGTCATGGTGAACCGTTCGACCATGCTGGCCTGTTCGCTCACCGGCGTATCGTTCTCTCCCGGAGAGCCCGTGGTCCCGATGTTCGTGGCTGAAGGGCCGGGGCGGAAATTACGGGTTTCGACCACCAGCGTATTGCCGTTTTCCCAGTGGCCGCGGCTTTCGCCCATCCAGTTGTGGATCTGGTTCGGGATGCCGGCGCGCCCGTCGGTGGGGATGATGCGCGTTTCGTGCACCATTTCCATTTGCAGCGCGACGATTCCCGGCGATTGGAAGATGCGCATCCCGTTGTTGTACATGAACGGGAACATCGAAGCCGGCAGGCCGCGGGTGATGCAGCGGTCCCAGCTGTCGAAATCGGTCACCCAGTCGAACGGCTGGCCCCGCCGCCAGCTGGAACGCATCTCGGAGGAGAGCTTCTTGCCTTCCGCGGTATAGGCGGGAAGCCGCCCATTGGCGGGCGCGGTTATCCAGCTCGTGCGCCGGTTGGCGCTGGCGACTTCGGCCCAGTGGCCGATGCCCATCGTGCCCTTCTTGTCCTCGTTCTCATAGCGTTCGGCCAGCTGCTGCACTTCGGCGTCGCGCTGGGCGAACTCCTCGTCGTTCAGATAGGCGCGGTTGCCATACTTGGGATCGCGCTGCAGCGGCGTGCGGCCGTTCAGGTGGTCGATCGGCCAGCCGCCGCGGAAGTCGGGCTCTCCCCAGGATGTGGTCTTCGCCTTGTAATCCTTCGGTACCGGGACAAGCACCGTGAGATCGCGCTCCTGCGCCGTGGCGGCCACGGGAACAAGTGCGGCGGCCGCGGCGGCGGCGGCCAGCGAAAACGATCGCATCATGATCGGCCTCTCTTATCGCGCCGGCAGAGCGAAGGTGACGTAGCGGCTCGGCCCCGGCGTGGGATTGCCCTTCTGCGGGAACAGGCCGTCGCCACCCACCGGCACGGTGATATACTGGCGTCCGTTGACTTCATAGACCGCCGGCACGCCTTCGGTCGCGGCGTCGAGCTTGTATTCCCACAAGACCTTGCCGGTCGCCGCGTCACGGGCGCGGAACGTGCGGTCGCCCGCGGTGCCGACGAACAGCAGGCCGCTGGCGGTGGCCACCGGGCCGCCGCGCGGCGCCTGCGAACCGACGCCGGTCACGCCCTGGGCCAGCAGGCCCAGGCTTTCGCCATCGGGCACTTCGTAGAGCTTCTTGCCGGTGTTCATGTCATAGGCGGTGAGGAACGAGAACGGCGGCTTGATCGCCACCATGCCGTTGCTCTGCAACATGAAGTCCACCGGCGACTTGTAGGGATTGAGGCCGGGGTTGCCGTTCGGCATCGCCGCCAGCGCCTCGGGCCGGTCGTCGGGGTTCAGCTTGATGATCACCGGGATTTCGCGGCTGACCACGAAGAACCGCTTGTTGACCGGGTCCACCGCCGTGGTGCCGAAGTTGGCGCCGCCGTTATGGCCCGGCATCGATACCGTGCCGCGCAGGCTGGGCGGGGTGAACAGGCCTTCGTTGCGGCTGGCGCGCAGCTTTTCGCGCAGCGCCTGCTGGTCCGCCTCGGACAGATAGGGGTTGATGTCCGCTTCGGTGAAGCTCTGCCGCCCGAACGGCTCGATCACGGTCGGGAACGGCTGGGTGGGGGAAGCCTGCTCGCCCGGCACGTCGGACGCCGGCACCGGCCGCTCCTCGATCGGCCACACCGGCTCGCCCGTCAGGCGGTTGAACACGAACACGAAGCCGTGCTTGGCCGCCTGGATGACCACCGGGATGTCCTTCCCGTCCTTGTGGATGGTCATCAGCTTGGGCGCGTTCGGCAGGTCGAAGTCCCACAGATCGTGGTGGACCGTCTGGAAATGCCAGATGCGCTTGCCGGTACGTACGTCCAGCGCCAGCAGCGAATTGGCGAACAGGTTGTTGCCGGGGCGGTTGCCGCCGTAGAAATCGTAACGCGCGGTGCCGGTCGGGATATAGGCGATGCCGGTTTCCGGATCGATCGTGAATTCCGACCAGTTGTGGACGCCGCCGAACTTCTCGCGGTCCTTCTCCGGCCAGGTGTCCGACCCGAACTCGCCGATCCGGGGCACGGTGTGGAACTCCCACTTCAGCGCGCCGGTGCGCACGTCATAGGCCTGGATCTGCGCCGGGGCCGAGGCATAGTCATAGGCGCCGGCGGGCAGCGAGACGACGTAAGTGTCCTCGAAGATGCGGCCGGGGTTGTCGGTCATCAGCGGCCGGGGCGGGATCGCCGCGTCCTTCGGCAGGCCGTCGCGCAGGTCCACCTTGCCGCCGTTGCCGAAGCTGGTGATGACCTTGCCCGTCTTGGCATCGATCGCGCTGACATAGCCGTCGATGAGCAGCATCAGCCGCTCTTCCTTGCCGTCGGTCCAGTAGTTGATCCCGCGCCCGCCCAGGCGGCCGGTATTGTCGCTCTTCCAGATTTCCGCGCCGGTGGCCGGGTTGAGGGCGGCGATCTTGTTGTCGCCGGTCAGCACGTACATCCGCCCGCCGGCGATCGTCGGGTTGAAATGCGGGGCCTGGCCCTTGCCCGTCTCATAGCTCCAGACCACCTGGAGCTGGTTGACGTTGTCCTTGTTGACCTGCGTCAGCGAGGAGAATTGCGAGGAATCCGAGCCGCCGAGATAGGCGTCCCAGCCCTTGTAATCGAATTTCCCCTGGGCGGCGGAGGCCGGGACGGGGAGGGGGGCGCCGCTCTGCGCCATGGCGGCGGCCGAAGCGAAGGCCAGCGTCGCGGGAATGAGTGGCCGCAGCAGCGCCTTCACGGCCTGGCGACGAGACGAATTAACGCGCGCGGAACGTTCCAACTCCAAGCTCCCAATCCAGATTGTCCGCCGATTCCGGCGTGACCCCTGGGGCGAGCCTAGCCGACAAAGGCCCGCCACAACAAGGGCGGATCGTCCGGCACATTGACAAAATCCGGAAAAAGCCGGCGGCGGTCAGCCGGGCGCGTTTGCCGGACCCTCCGCCGCGGCGTGTTCATCGGCCAGCGGGCGGGGATGTTCGCCCCCCGCGTCGAATATGCGCGAAGCGGTGAACTGCCCCAGGACGTCGAGCGTCAGCGTCACGTTTTCCAGCGTGCGGTTCTGCCAATACCACCCGTGGATGCCGCTGAACGGGGCGACATAGACAGCGGTCTGCGCCGGCATCTGATCGATCACGAAGCTTTCCGTCAGGTCGGTTCCGCCGTCGAAGGGATGCGAGTGCATGTCGAGATAGACCGGCGCGCTGGCCTTCCAGGCGAAGATCATCGGCGCGCCTTCGGCCAGGTCGTATTTCAGCTCGATCGCTTCATAGGGCAGCAGTTCGATCTCGAACCGGTCGGTCCGCATGGCTTCGCCCGGCAAGGGCGCGATGCCCTTGTTCGCCAGCGTCTGGCGCAGGGTGGCCTCGTCCGCCGTCGCCGATCCGGGCAGAGCGAACAGCACGTTGGTGCGCGCCTGGCCGCGCTTGAGGTAGATGTTCTCTTCCGCCTCGCCGCCGCCCGCCAGGCCGACGAGGCCGGTCGCCCGGCCAAAGCCCGTGGGATCGATGCCGAATTCGGCCGGCAGGACGAAGAGCACCCCCACGACGGAAGCGACAGCCGCCGCCACGGCCGCGCCGATGGCGATCCGCCGGGGCGAGGGCAGGGGGGCGGGCGGGGGAAGGGCCGTTTCAATCATGCCTGAAGATATTCCATGATCTGGTGGATGGTCAGCGCGAGGCCGGCGAGCAGCAGCAGCGCGTTGGCGTAGAACGCCCCGCGGGCGAAGCTGCGCGTCGTCCGCCACAGGTTGAGCAGCACCACGACGACCACGAGCGCCAGGACCTGGCCGATTTCCACGCCGATGTTGAACGAGATCAGGTTCGCCAGCAGGCCGTCCTTCGACGGCGAAAGGTCCTGCAGCTTGGTCGCCAGGCCCAGCCCGTGGAACAGGCCGAACACCAGCACCGCCAGCCGCGTGTCGATGGCCAGGCCCAGCTTGCGCAAGCCGCCCATGTTCTCGAACGCCTTATACATCACCGAAAAGCCGATGATCGCATCGACAATGTGGGAATTGAGCCCGGTGCCCAGCAGCACGCCGCCCAGCAGCGTCAGCGAATGGCCCAGGGTGAACAGCGAGACGTAGAGCACCACGTCGCGCACGCGGTAGAGGAAGAACACCACCCCCACCAGGAACAGTACGTGGTCGATCCCGGTGACCATGTGCTTGGCGCCCAGGTACAGGAAGGGGATCGGCGCCGGGCCATTGATGCTCTGCACATAGGCGCGATTGGCTTCGGAAAGATCGTGGGCGAGGACTTCCGCCCCCGTCACCAGAAGCGCGCCGATCGCAAGCATGGCCAGCGTGCGCAGCAATGGCGCATAGTCGCGCCCAGGCAAGGTTCCGGTCTGCATGGCGTCCCTATTCGTCGGCGGCCAGGCCGGCCGCGGCTTCTTCCGCCTCCGGCCCGCTCGTGGTCGGGTAGATCATGTGGCAGGCACTGCACACGCTGTAGACGGTGCCGCCCACGTCGAACACTTTCTCGGGGTTCTTCTCGGCCGCCGCCTGTTCCGCCTGCTTGCTCACTTCGGCCAGCGAATCCGCGAACTGGATCCAGTCGCTGCCGCGCCCTTCGGCATAGCCGGGGGTCTTCAGCAATTCGGCATAGGCGGCCAGTTGCCTGGCGGCATCCTGCACTGCCTGCCATTCCGCGTCGGTCTGCGGCTGGATGTCGCGCTGGCCCCCTTCCTCGTTGATATATTGGACGGATTTCCAATAGATATCCGCCGTCGGCTGGACATCCTGCGCCATGAACTGCTGCACCGTCTTGTCCGGCTGCGCCGCCTGGTTGCAGCCGGCCAGCAGGATCGCGCTGGTGAAGCACACGGCAAATGTCCGGAATTTCGCCATTTTTCCTCCCTTGCGCACCCTGCGCCTTCTATCCGGCGCCGGCGCTCGATGGCCAGTTAATAACCGTAACCACGCTCGTTACATCGGTTACACCGCGTGGCACCAGTGTTTTGCGGAGGGCGCCGATGGCAACTTCAAATTGACAATGTCCGGAATTTGAAGCCCATGTAAATCTGCGGTACAGGCCAGTTGGCTATTCGGGGGTTGACGGGTGTCCGGAATTCGCGGAGCGCCCCCGGGAGAATTTGGAAAGGCACTTGCATGGGACGAGTTTCAAGGCATTCAGGTAAGCTGAGCTTCAGCGCGCTGGCATTGGCGATCGCGGCCATTCCGCTGGCGGGCGCCTGGGCGGCGGCGGAAAATGCCGACGCTCCGCTGACCGAGGAACAGATGGCCAAGGGCCGCCAGCTCTTCACCGACAATTCGTGCACCCAGTGCCACGCGCTGGCCGATGCCGATGCGCAGGGCTCCATCGGCCCGCCGCTCGATGGCGACGCCAATCTCACGCATGATTTCGTGGTCGACCGGATCACCAACGGTTCCGGCCCCATGCCCAGCTTCGGCTGGCTCGCGCCCGAGGATATCGACCTGCTGGCGCGCTATATCGTGCAGGCCAAGAAATAGGCCCAGGAAATAGGCTCCGATCCTCCCGGGGCTTGCTCCGGGAGGATGCCGGCGCCGCAGGGCGTCCATTGGCGCCCATCAGAGCATGATTCCCTATCCCTGAATCGTCATTGCGAGCGTAGCGAAGCAATCCAGGGCGTATTAGGCCGCCGCTCTGGCTTGCTTCGCTACGCTCGCAATGACGCGTCTCAGCTTAAAGCGATCATGCCATAAGCTGCCGCTCCGCGCCGTACCGCTGTCTACTTGTTGCGGGCCTGCTGCGCGGTGCGGCTGTTGGGGCCGACCTGCGCGTAATAATTCGTCACCCCGTCCGGATCGTTGAGCCACACTGTGACGAGATCGAACCCGGTCAGCTTGTTCAGCGGCGTTTCCACGGCGATATGGCGCGCCGCGCCCTTGGCCGCGGCCATCGGCGAATCGGTCACCACATACTGAATGCCCGCGCTGCCGTTGTCCTGCGGCAGGTTCTCGCCCGCGTGATAGAGGTACAGCGTCGTTTCCCCGTTGCGATAGGGATAGAGCGTCAGGCCCAGCAGCGGGTCCTTGATCGCCGGCAATTCGTCCAGCCCCACGAACTCGCGATAGAACGCACGGCTCTTCTCCAGGTTTGACGCGCTGATTCCCACGCCGACCCCGTCGTTGGAGCCGTCCTTGGCGCCGGGCCGGATGACGATCTGGATCGGAAACCCGCCCGGATCGGTCACCAGCGCGGCCTGGGTGCCGTTGCCCTGGTCCTGGAACTTGGGCGCGGGGAAACCGGCCGCCGCGAAGCGATCGAGCACCGTCTGCTTGTCGGGATAGGACAGCGCGAAATAGCGGATGCCGGTGCCGCCCTTCACGCCGCCTTCCAGGTTGTACTTGCGATCGCCCTGCTGCCCGGCGGACAGCTTGATCTGCGCCTTGCCCACGCTGGTGAGCAGCATCTGCTGCGATGATGTGAGCTGGATCGGGCTCAGCGATTTCAGCGCCAGCGCTCCGGTATAGAACTTGACCATGGCTTCGGTCTTGTCGCGCGGGAAGCGGCGGAACACGTTCATCGCGTCCATCGCCATGAGATCGCGGGTGGAACTCATCAGCTGCGCCTGGGTCAGTTCGCCCGGCTTGTAAGCCAGGTCGGATGCCACGCTCATCTGCGCGCCTTCGGGCGTGGTCACGGTGGTCTGCGCCGCGGCGCAACTCGCCGTGGCCAGAGTCGCCGCGCCTAACAGCAATGTGAAATGCCTTGTCATCTCGATGTCTCCCGGCCTTCGCGCCTAGTTCGGCAGCGCGAAAGCGATCAGCGATTCGTTGTTGGCCGGCCGACCTTCTTCCGTCCGGCTGGACGGCGCAAGGCTGGAGCCGGAGGCAAGCACGGCCACATATTGCCGCCCGTCCTTGCCGCGATAAGTGATCGGAACCGTGAGCGCCGGATAATCCAGCTGCTTTTCCCACAGCACCTTGCCAGTGGCGGAATCGAACGCCCGGAAATAGCGATCACTGGTGGCGCCGATGAACACCAGCCCGCCGGCCGTGGAGATCGGCCCGCCCGAACTGTTGTTGGCCCCGGTATCCTGCTTGGCTTCGGGCAGCCCCTCGGTAATGCCCAGGCGGCTGGCCCACAGGATGTCGCCGGTATTGGCGTCCACCGCCAGCAGCCGGCCCCACGGCGGGCGGATGCAGGGTAGGTTGAGCGTCTTGCCGTCGGCCGTCTTGAAGCTGGCGTTGAAGCCCGAATAGGCGCCGGGGCCGATCAGGCTGCCCCGGTCATAGAGCTGGTCCGAATCCGCCGTGCCGCGGCCATAGTCGCCCTTGGGATCGCGCTTCTCGATCCAGCCGATGCTGCCGCCTTCGCTGGTGTTGACATAGACGATGCCCTTGTTCGGGTCCGCCGTGGCGCCGCCCCAGACCACGCCGCCGTTGTGCGGCATGTTGATCGAGGCTTTCGGCGGATCGCCGGGCTTGTGCAGGAAGAACGGGGTGAACGAGCCCTGGTTGAAGAACGTGCCGCCATAGGAATCGAGCAGGGCATGGCACGCCGCGACATGCTCGGGCGTCGTGTCCTCGGCCGTCACGATGTCATCGGGCGTCCACCAGCCGCGATTGAGCTGCTCCGGCTTCACCGGGAACGGCTGCGTCGGACTGTACCATTCGCCCGGCACGTCCGCCGCCGCCACCGGCCGCTCCTCCACGCCGTGGATCGGCTCGCCGGTCTCGCGGTTGAGGATGTACATCAGGCCCGGCTTGCCCACTTCGGCCAGGGCGGGGATCGTCTTGCCGTCCTTGTGCACGTCGAACAGCACGGGCGGGGCGGGCAGGTCCCAGTCCCACAAGTCGTGGTGAATGGTCTGGAAGTGCCACTTGTACTTGCCCGTCGCGGCATCCACCGCGACGATCGAGTTGCCGAACAGGTTCGCCCCCGGCCGGTCGCCGCCGTAATAGTTCGGCGAAGGGCCGCCGATGGTCATGTAGATGGTGTCGGTCTTCGGATCGGCGGTGGTGTACCAGATCCACATGTTGTTGCCCGAACGGCCCTTCCAGCCTTCGTCCAGCCAGGTTTCGTGGCCTACCTCGCCGGGCTGGGGCACGGTGTGGAACTGCCACAGCTTCTTGCCGGTGCGTGCATCATAGGCGCGACTGTCGCCGGATTCGCCGTAAGGCATCTCGGCCGTATTGGCGCCGATCACCATGACGTTGTGATAGATCGACGGCGGATAGGAATAAGGCGTGCCGTCGATCTTGATCGATCCGCCCTGGCCGAAGCTGGTATCGAGCTGGCCATTCGCGGGATTGAGTGCGACGATCGAGCTTCCCGTCGAATAGAAGATGCGCGGCTTGATCGCGCCGTCCCCGGGCCAGTAGCTCACCGCGCGGCGCGCCATTCCGCCGGTGATCGGATGGCGCCAGATCTCCTTGCCATTGGTCGGATCGAGCGCGACCACGGCGTTACCCAGCGGCAGGTACATCGTCCCGTCGACCACGATCGGCACCGTGCCGCCCAGCAGGGCCGCGCCGCCTTCCGGCCGCAGGCGGAAGCTCCAGGCGGTGTCCAGCTTGTCCACGTTTCGCGTGTTGATCTGGTCGAGCGGCGAAAAGCGCGTGCCTTCGTAATCGCGCGCATAGCGCGGCCAATCCCCCGCCGCCGGCCGATCGGCGCTCGATCCGGCCCCGGTCTGTGCCTGGGCGGCCGGCATCAGGGCGGCAGCGCCCAGCATCACGGCAAGCAGTCTGCGTTTGCGCATCAGAATCTCTCCAAACCCGTTTCGCGTGACGCTACACAAATAGTTCATTGAGTAAACTATTTAATTCCCCCGCTGCGGAACATCCGTGCCGTGACACGGTGTCAGGCGGGCCGCTGGTCCGGGCCGATCGGGATCAGCACGTCGGCCCGCGCCGGCATTTCCTGCAGCATCCACCGTGTCAGCCGCTCATAATGCATCAGAAAGCGATCGAGCGCGGCCTCGTCCATCAGCGCCGCGCCGTCCGGATCGCGGGCGGCCAGCTTCTGCTCCTGCAAGCGCCGATTGGCGCGCACCGCCTCGAAGCTCTCCACCTTCAGCATCACCAGAAGATCGATCCGCGCGAACAGCTCGGCATAGTCGGTCGCCAGCCGGCGGTTGACCTCGCGTCGCCAGCTTCCGTCCGGGTCCTCATCCGCTTCCAGCCGATTGACCGGATCGCGCAGGGCGGCGGCCGGCTGCGGCACCGCGCCCACGCACCAGCCTTCGAACAGGATCACGTCCACCGGGCCTTCGGCGATCTTCCCCTCCGCCGCGCGATCGTCGGCCGCCTTGTCGAAGCGGGGGAGGGTGGTCGTGCGGCCGGCCCGCAACTCGTCCAGGATCGCTTCCCCCAGCGCCACGTCGTGCGTGCCCGGCACCCCTCGGGTGGCGAACAGCGGATGCTCGTCCTGCGCCAGCGTCAGCCGCTCGGCCTTCATCAGATAGAGATCGTCCAGCGACAGGGTGACGGTGCGCAGGCGCCGCTGGTAAAGCAGCTCCTCCAGGAAGCGGCACAGCGTCGTCTTGCCACTGCCTTGCGCCCCGTTGATGCCGACCACCAGCGGGCGCTTCCCCTCGCTGGCGATGCGGTCCGCCAGAGGTTGCCAGGCCAGTTCGACCACGGCGGCATAATCGCGCGGCAGCGCCTCGGTCTCGATCAGCGCGTCGATCGCGTTCATGCCACCCGGTCGGGCAAGGGCTCGCCCCTGGCGAAGGCTTCGATATTGGCCAGCGCCTTCATGCCCATGGCGATGCGCGTTTCGGCCGTGGCGCTGCCCAGATGCGGCAGCAGCACGACGTTCTCCAATCCCAGCAGCGCTTCCGGCACGTCCGGCTCGTGCGGATAGACGTCGAGCCCCGCGCCCGCCAGGTGCCCGCGATCCAGCGCATCCGCCAGCGCTTCGTGATCGAGCACTCCGCCGCGCGCGGTGTTGATCAGATAGCTGCCCGGCTTCATCGCCGCGATCGCCGCCGCGTCGATCAGGTTCGCCGTCTCCGCGCCGCCCGGCACGTGCAGCGAGACGAAGTCCGATGCCGCCAGCAAGGCGTGCAACTCGGGGAAGAATTCCGCCTCCAGCTCCGCCGCCACCGCCGGATCGCACGGATGCCGGCCGTAATAGGCGATCCGCATCCCGAAGCCGTGCCGGGCCCGCCGCGCCGCCGCCACGGCGATGCGGCCCATGCCCACCAGGCCCAGCACCTTGCCTTCGACCCCGCTGCCGACCAGGTGAGTCGGCCGCCAGCCGGTCCAGCGCCCCTCGCGCAGTTCCCGCTCCCCCTCGCCGGCGCGGCGCGCGGCCATCAGCAGCAGGGTCATGGCGATATCCGCCGTGGCGTCGGTCAGCACGCCGGGGGTATTGGTCACGGCGATGCCCTTGGCCTTGGCCGTGGCCAGGTCGATATGATCGAAGCCGACGCCGTAATTGGCGATCAGCCGCACGCTGTTGCCGCCGTCCATTGCGGCCGCGTCGATGCGATCCGAGACGGTCGGGCACAGCACGTCGAATTCATCCATCGCCCGCGCCAGCTCGGCGGCCGTAAGTGGCTCGTCGCTGGCGTTCAGCACGGTGTCGAAGCGATCCTGCAACGCCTGTTCGACTTGCGCCGGCCAGCGCCGTGTGACGAGGACGCGCATCAGTTCTTGGCCATGCCTTCCGTGATCCGCTGGGTTTCCGCCCGCGTCGATTCCACCCCCGTATTGCGCTTGTGGATGCCGCCCATGCCGGCCGGCATGAACAGCGGCGGATCGCCTTCCCGCTGCTTCAGGCCGAACAGCGGGAACAGGCCCGGATGGCGGCCGAGCCCGCCGAACATGTCGAGCAGGTTGTCGATCCACGGGCGCAGCGGATCGTCGTCCGCCAGCACCGGCGAGGTCTTGCACACCGACGCGGTGAACAGGATCGAGCCGAGGATGCGATAATCGGCATAGTTCGGCGCATCGCCACCGAGATAGTCCACCTCGCGCAGCGCGATGCGCAGCGGCTCCAGCGCGGCGGAGATGCCGGGCAGGCGGTCTTCCCAACCGGCCTGCATCTCCTCCAGCGTCTTGCCCAGCATCTTCTCGCGCGAATAGGTGATGTATTCGTGATCCTCCGGGTTCGAGAGATCGCGATAATTGACGCAGAAGCAGCGCATCCACGGCCCCGTGGCCGCGCCCCAGAACCACGCGTCCAGCGCGCGGGTCACCGCGGCCACGCTGGGGTGTGGGATCAGCATGGGCCGGTCGGGATAAGTCTCGTCGAGATATTCGACGATCCCCCAGCTATCGAGCACCCACTTGCCGTCGTCCACGATGGCCGGAAGCCGCTCGGTCTTGCCGCCGGTACGTTCGGGAATCTTGGTGAACCCGCCCGGCACCACGTCCAGATCGAAGCCCTTGTGCTTCAACGCATATTTGGTGGCCCAGACGAAGGGGCTGATCGTCGCGCCGGTGCTGAGCGCAAGGTCGTAGAAGGTGATGGTGTTGTTCCGGGCCATGAGGCGCCTCTTTCCCAAGATTGATTTTGTCCGAGTGTTATGGGCCGCCAGGGGAAAAGGGAAGGGTTCACTGCTTCTGCAGCTTCGCGTCCTCCAGCTTGACCAGCCGCCACAGCGTTTCGGTAACCGGCACCGCGATCCCCGCCGCGCGGGCCGCTTCCACGATGGCGCCGTTGATCGCGTCGATCTCCGTGCGGCGGCCGGCTTTCACGTCCTGGAGCATGGAGGCTTCGTGATCGGCATGGTCGGTAACCGACACCACAGTCAGATCGTGGATCGGCTGCGCTGCGATCGGCACGCCGCCGGCGTTGGCCGTAGCCACGCCTTCTTCCACCACCGTGTGGATCATGGCCCGGCTTTCAGCGTGGGCGCCCAGGAAGCCGGGCGTGCGCCGGGTGAGCGCGCAAAGCGGGTTCATCGCGGCGTTGAAGATCGCCTTCGACCAGATCGCTTCGTGGATCGCGGGTTCGAGCGAAGCGGGCAGGCCGCCGCGCGTGAGCAGATCCGCGACTTGCCCGGCGAACGCGGGATCGCCGCCGAACGCGGGATAGAGCTTCGATCCGCCATCGCCATGGCTGCGCACCTTGCCGGGGCCGAGGAGATCGGAGGGCAGGGTGCTCACGCCCACCAGCACCCGTTCCGGCGCGGCGCGGGCGGCAAGGCGGCGATCGTTGCCAAGGCCGTTCTGCAAGCTGAGCAGGTAGGTTTCCGGGCCGATGGCCTGGATCACGCCCGCCAGCGCGTCGTCGGTCTGGAACGTCTTGGTGAAAACCACCACGAGGTCCGCCATGCCCTCGACCTGGTCCGGCAGGCGCGCCTGGATCGGCAGATGCTCGATGCCTGCGCGCGTATCCAGCTCCAGCCCATGCGCGTTGATCGCATCAATATGCGCGCGGCTGACATCCACCAGCGTCACATCGCAGTGCGCGCGATGGAAGGCGGCGCCATAGAGGCAGCCCATCGCCCCGGCGCCCAGGATAAGCACTTTCATTGAGCGGAATCCTCCACGAAGCCCGCGCCGAGCAACAGCAGCAGTTTCACGTCGATCGCATGGCCGCGCGCCCGATGCTCGGCCACCGTTTCGGCGATGCGATGAAGCGGCACGCGATGGACCACGATATCCTCGTGCTCGGTCCCGCCGCCGTCGCTCACCTGGGTTAGCCCGGTGGCCTTGACCAGCGTGAAGCTCTCGCTCAGCATTCCGGGGGAGGACCAGAACTCGCCAAGCTCCTCCCACTGCGCGGCGCGATAGCCGGTCTCCTCCTCCAGCTCGCGCATGGCGCTGGCCAGCGCCCCTTCGCCTTCGATCTCGTCACCGATCAGGCCGGCGGGAAGCTCGAGGCAGAACCTGCCCAGCGGCACGCGGTATTGCTTCACCAGGATCACCTCGCCGGCGTCCAGCGCCAGGATCACCGCCGCGCGGATGCCCCCGGGGCGAGCCGCATATTCCCACCGGCCGCGGCGTCTGGCCTCGATGAACTTGCCGGTCCACTCGACCTGTTCGGGGGCCTTTGCATCGGGGGGAAGGGGGCGGTCGGACACGAAGGAGCGCTTAGATCGCCGATCGCTGGGAGGCAATCGCGAGGCGTTCAACTCGCAACCCTCGATCTCGCGAACTCCGACCTCGCGACCCCCAACCTCGTCATTCCCGCGAAAGCGGGAACCCAGGGCGCTATTGAGCTACAAATCCTCCCCAGAGCATGGTCGCCTAAGTTGAAACGCTCGCAATGACGATTCAGGGATAAGTGATCACGGTCTAGCTTCGCACCTTCGCGGGAATGGCGAAGCGGGATGCCCGCTAAAGCTCGATCACCCGGTCGGGCAGCTCGTTCACGTCATCCTCTGCGCGGGGGAAGTGTTCGGCCAGCACCGCGCCGACCTTCTCGATTGCGGCGACCATCCCGTCGGCGCAGCGGCCGTCCCTGATATGCGCGAGCATGGCGGCCATCGCGTCGCCCCAGGTTTCCGGGCTGACTTTGCTGGCGATCGCCTCGTCGGCGATGATCTGCGCCCGGTGCTCGCGCATGGAGAGGTAGATCAGGATGCCGGTGCGCCCATGCGTGCGCCGCTCCGCGCCGACCTTGAACAGGCTCACCGCGCGGGCCAGCGTGCGCGCGCTCTTGATCGGCGGGAGCACCAGCCAGAACTTCAGCGGCTGCCAAAGCTGGATCAGCCACATGCCGATGAACTTGGCGATGGCCACGATTATCGCCAGCACGAACACCTCGCGCGGCGCCCACTCGTGCTGCCAATGATCGAGCACGCGGTCCACCAGCGCGAGATAGAAATCGGGAAACAGCGCCAGCACGACCAGGGCGGTGAAGGCGACGATGGCGGACCACGCCAGCGCGACATCGCTGTAGCCGTCGGAACGATCGGCCACCACGGTGACGATTTCGCCCGCGGTATGCGTCTCGGCCGCCGCCACCGCCGCGGTGACCCGCACCTGATCGGCGTCGCTGATCCACTGCGCCATCTACCAGCCCCCGCTCGCCCCGCCGCCGTTGAAGCCGCCGCCGCCGCCACCGAAACCGCCGAAGCCGCCGCCGCCTCCTCCGCCGCCGAAGCCGCCACCGCCGCTCCAGCCGCCGCCATGCGAACGGCCACCGCTGTTCATCGCCGCATTGAGCGCTGTCCACAGCACGACGTTCCCCACCGCGCTGCCCACTCCGCCATGGCCGCGATAGCGCCGTCCGCGCCCCCCGCGGCCGAAGATGAAGGCGAAGAACACGATCATCGCGATCCAGAACAGGATGCCGGCGATGGCCGGCGCGGCCTCGTCCGCTCCTTGGGCGCGGCGGGCCATTTCGGCTTCCTCGATGGCTTTCGCCTGCGCCGGATCCATGTCGAGCTGCGCGATGATCGCCTCGACGCCCGCGACGATGCCGCCCGACAAGTCACCCGCCTTGAAACGCGGGGTGACGACATCGCGGATGATCCGGCCGGACATGATGTCGGTCACGCGTTCCTGCAGGCCGCGCCCCGTGGCGATGCGCAGCCGGCGTTCATTCGGGGCGATGAGGAACAGCAGGCCGTTCTCGCTCTCCTTGCCGCCGATGTCCCACGTTTCGGCGAGCTGCTGGGCGTAATCCTCGATCTCCATCCCATCGAGCGACGGAACCGTGGCGACGATGATCGCGCGCCCGGTCGCCTCGTTATAGGCACGCAGCTTCGCATCCAGCGCCGCCTTGTCCGCCGGCGCGATGATATTGGCCGCATCGAGGATCGGCCCGTCCGGCCGCGCGGGAAGCGCGGCATTTGCCGGAAGAGCCACCACGGCGAGCAACGTTATCAGACCGAGCCAGAGGACTCGCAGGGAAGTCATGCCGCTTCCTTCATTTTCGATCGGCAGGAGGCCGAAACCGGAGGGGGATTGGCGCTGGCGTCCAGCTTTTCGATGAGCGCGTCCACGCCGGCCAGAGTGCCTTCGCTTAAATTCCCGTGTTTGAAGCGTGGGATCATCCGTTCGCGGATTACCTGTCCCGCGAACACGTCGGTGATGACGTTTTCGAGGCCGCAGCTCACTTCGATTCTTACTTGGCGCTCGTTAGGGGCCACCAACACAAGCAGTCCTCTAAGATCACGTGCGTCTCCTATCCCCCACGCGTTCGCCAACTGGAGGGAGAAGTGTTCGATCGTATCTCCGCCGAGCGAATTCACGGAAACCACGACCAGCGCTGTATGATTGCGCTCCCAAAGATCGCGTAGCTGCTTGTCCAACATCGCTTCGGCGTCGTCCGGTATTATATGGGCCTCGTCCAGAACGGGGCCCTCAGGGCGTTGCGGAAGACTGGTGGCGATCTCCGAAGGCTCCCTCGATCCCGCCGGAACGTCCGCTTTCGCGGAGCATCCCGGCGCGATCAGCAAGATTGCCAGTGCGAGAACGCCAGCCTTCATGTGACTGCCATTATCAATTCGCCGCGGCCGCGGGCTGCTGCTGCTCGGCCGGGGCGTTGTCGTTGGCGGCGGGGGTGGCCGCAGGAGCGGGGGCGCCGATGTTGTCGAGGTTCACCGTGGGCGCCGTCTGCGCGGATTCCGCCGCTTCGAACGGGACCATGGGCTTGGCGCCGTGGACGATCTTGGCGCCGATGATCGACGGGAAGGTGCGAATCTCGGTGTTATAGGCCCGCACCGCTTCGTTATAGCGGTCGCGTGCGGTGTTGATGCGGTTCTCGCTGCCTTCCAGCGCAGTCATCAGGTCGGCGAAACGGGCCTGGCTCTGAAGCTGCGGATAGTTCTCCACCACCGTGCGCAACTGGCCCAGCGCCTGGGTCAGCTGATTCTGCGCATCCTGGAAACGCTGGAATTCCGCCGGGTTCGACAGGTCCTCTGTCGTCACGTTGATCGAGGTCGCGCGGGCGCGCGCTTCGGTCACGTTTGTCAGGATGGTGGTTTCCGATGCCGCCGCGCCGCGCACGGCCGCCACCAGATTCGGGATCAGGTCGGCGCGGCGTTGATAGGCGCTCTGCACGTCGGCCCAGCGGGCCTTGGCTTCCTCTTGCGCGGCGGGCACCGAATTGATGCCGCAGGCGGTCAGCGAAAGGGCCGCGAGGGCGACCAGGGCGACACGAAGCGAAGCGATCACGGACATGGCTTGGATACCCCTTCTGAGGACGCGGGACACGCGCTGTGTTAGCTAGATAGCACACGCGGAACGCTGTTCAAGAACTCGTGCACGCCATTGCCTATCGCCCGCGCCGCTTGTTATCTGCTCCGCACAGGCAAACGAAGGGGAGAGCCCGCCGTGTTCCAGGAATTCAAGGCATTCATCGCCAGGGGCAACGTGCTCGATCTGGCAGTCGCGGTCATCATCGGCGGGGCGTTCGGCACGATCGTCACCTCGCTGACCGAAGATCTGATCATGCCGATCGTGGGCGCCATCTTCGGCGGCTTCGATTTCTCCAGCAAGTTCATCCTGCTGAGCACGCCGGCCGGCTACACCGGCTCGATGACGGATTATGCCGCGCTCAAGGAAGCCGGCGCGGCGATGATCGGCTATGGCGCGTTCATCACCGCGGTGATCAATTTCCTGATCCTGGCGTTCATCATCTTCATGCTGGTGCGCACCGCGAACAAGCTGACTCACCGGCCGGAAGCCGCGGCCGGCCCGACCGAGGTCGAACTGCTGACCGAAATCAGGGACGCGCTAAAGAGGTGACCGTTACCCCTTCCTCTCGCGGGGAATGGGATACACTTCACATTAAGCTGGAAATGCCTATATCGGTCATCGCCGGTTTCGGCCGGCTATGGCGATAAATTGCGGTGTGCAATAGGCACAGCGGACCCGGGGGCAGTACCCGGCGGCTCCACCACAAGGCCCCGATATCGGGGTGTTCTGACGGGGCCGAACCAGGATCGACGTGTGTTGAAAAGCACTGTTTTCGCCCGGGCTGAGTAACCCGTTAAAGGCTCAAAACTCACAAGTGCCAACGACAACGAAGCACTTGCTCTCGCCGCGTAACCTGACGGCCTAACGGCCTGATCTTACAAAGCTTTGAGCACGGTTCGGACCGAACCGGGTAACAGAATCGGAAACCGGGGGCCCGGGGGTGCCTAGCAACAGAAACCCCCACCTTCCTTTATAGTCCCTCATAGTTGCGACCGTTGGGCTTTTCCCAATTCGCCCTCCCGACCCTACTGTTCGTCATTGCGAGCGTAGCGAAGCAATCCAGGGCAGTTCTGTGCCGCTCTGGATTGCTTCGCTACGCTCGCAATGACGAAGGGGGGACGGCGAGCAGGAGGCTAAGGCGACGTAGATGAGGCTGCGGCGAGCAAAGGATGCGCCAATCAATCGGAATCCGCTGCCTCCCGCCGCGCGCGCTCGTATTTCAGGCAGTCGAGGATCTTGGCGCCGGCCATGAACACCGCGCCGGTGCAGGCCAGGAACAGCAGCTTGCCGCCCCAGCCGGGAAACTGCGTCAGGTAATGGGCGCCCCGGCTGGCCGCGCCCAGGCCCAAGGCGTAGATAATCAGGAAGGCCTCGAAGCGGGTCTTGATCGTGAACAGCCTGCCAACCTTGCGCAGCATCCGAATCCTTCCTTAACGCCCTGATTAGCAATGATTGTGCCAAGGCCACAGTTCCAGCACTCAGCATGGTTAACAAGGGCTATGCTGTAAACTGTCCCGACAGGGGACGGATCAGGTAAGCTCCGTCAGGCCCAGCGCATCGAGCAGGGCCGCCCGCGCGGCGATAATGCTGGCGGCAAGCGTGGGTGAGCCGATGTCCGCCGGGTCGATCTGCTCCGGCCAATGCCGCTCCACCACGGCGCGGATCGCGTCGCCCTTCCTCTCGTCGAGCAGGAAGCGCGGATCGATTGTCGCCGGGTCCGCCACCACGCGCAGGCGCAGGCAGGCGGGGCCGCCGCCATTGGCCATCGACTGGCGGACATTGGCCGCCAGGACGCGGCGGATCGGGCCGTTGCTGGCGACCAGGGCATCGAGGAACCGGCGCGCCGGCAGGCTGCCCCATGCCTCGTCGGGGATCACCAGCGCCTGCCCGCCTTCGGGCAAGGTCACCAGTTGCGCGTTGAACAGATAGCACCGCACGGCTTCCTCAAGGGAAAGCACATTGTCCGGCACCGCCACGATCTGCACCTCGGGATGCGCTTCGGCGATGGCTTCCCAGGCGCGGGCTGGATCGGCGAAAGTCCGCTCGTGCGCCAGCACCACGTTCTCGTTCGCGACCGCGACCACATCATTGTGGAATGCCCCGGCAGCGATGGCTTCCGCCGATTGCTCCAGGAACAGCACGCGATCCGGTGCAAGGCCGTGGCGGCGCGCTACCAGTCGGCTCGCCTGCTCGTTCTGGCGCGCGGGAAAGCGCCCGCGAGTCCGGCCATAGACGAAGATCTCCACCCCCGGCGCGCCATGCGCGTTCGCCAGCCGCATGTGGTTAGCCGCGCCTTCATCGCCGAAGCAGGGGGGTACCGGCCCATGGACCGCGAAGTGCCGCTCGTCGGCGAAGGCCAGCCTTAGCTGGCGCAAGGTGTCGGGCCATTCGTGCGCGCGGTGCGGCATGGAAACCAGGTTGGCCACGGTCAGATGGCAGCGCCCATCGGCCGTGTCGGGCGCAGGCGAAACGGTGGCGGCGTTGGCCGTCCACATCGCGGAAGCCGACCATGCCCCCGCCAGCAGCGCCGGGTCCATGCCGGCATCGGCCGAAAGCTGTTCCAGCCAGAGCGCGTTCGGCCTCGGCAGCGGCACGAAGAAGCCTTGCGCCAGCCCCAGCGCCCGGTTGCCGAGCATCTTCTCCAGCCCCTGCAAGGCCGCCGCGCGCGGGAAGGAGACATCGCCGGCATGGGCAGTGGCCGCCAGGTTGCCGGGGCTCAGGCCGGCATAGTTGTGGCTGGGGCCGACCACGCCGTCGAAGTTGATCTCGGTCAGCATGGCGCTGCCCCTATCCCGCACGTCGGGAAAGAAAGGGCGGGGAAGGGGCTCATCGCCGCACGCTCCACACTTCGCCCCCTTCGCTCAGGCCCAGCAGGGCGGCCGATGCGGCGTCGATGGCGATGCCGCCTTCGACCGGCTGCGCCATGCCATAGCAGCAGCGGAAGGCGGCCAGCCGCCCGCTTGCCAGCAGCGTTCTTTCGCCTTCCCGGCAATCGGTGCGCATGACCCTGTCCGCGCGCGCCTCGGCCACGCTCTTCACCTGGTCGATACGTGCGGTCATCGTCGGTCCGCCGTCGAAGATGTCGATGAATCCTTCATAGGCGAAACCTTCGTCTTCCAGCATCCGCATCGCCGCGCGGCCGGACGGGTGGGGCATGCCGATCGCGCTGCGCGCGCTTTCGCTCAGCATCGCCACATAGATCGGGTGCTTGGGCATCAGGTCGGCGATGAACTGGTTGCCGTTGATGGCGTTGAAATAATCCGCCTCCTGGAAGGTCATCCCGAAGAACCGCCCGGCGACCCCGTCCCAGAACGGCGATCCCCCACGCTCATCGATGATCCCGCGCAGTTCCGCCAGGATGCGCTCCGGAAAGCGGGCGCGGTGCATGGCGATGAACAGATAGCGGCTGCGCGCCAGCAGCAGGCCAAGACCGCCGGCGCGCTCGTTCGGATGGAGGAACAGCCCGCCCACCTCGCTCGATCCTTCGAGGTCGGTGACGAGATTGAGCATCTCGCAGCGCACGGTGCGCTGCAGCTCTTCCGAATGCTGGGTCAGAACGGTGCGGCGATAGGAATAGAACGGCCATTGCTGCCCCACCTGCGTCATCATCTGCGAAGTGCCGCGCACGTCCCCGCTGCCCGCGCGTTCGAGCACCAGTACGAACTGCTCGTCGGCCAGCGTGTCGGCCTCGTTGGCATAAGCGGCTTCGGCCCGTTCCAGCTTGCGGGCCAGCGCCTTGCGGTCGGGCGGCAGGTTGGTGAAGCCGCCACCCGTCAGCTTGGCCATCTCGTAAAGCGGCTCGAGGTCGCCGAGATGCGCGGCGCGGATCACGAAGCTCATGCCAGTCCTTCCGTGGTCAGGCGGTGGAGCACCAGCGCGGACAGCGCGGCGCGCTCGGCCAGCGAGGGGACGATCAGGTATTCGTCGGGCGAATGGATCGCGCCGCCGCGCACGCCCATCGTATCCACCACCGGCACGCCCTGCATGGCGATGTTGTTGCCATCGCACACGCCCCCGCTCGCCCGCCAGCCGATGGCCTGGCCCAGGTCGGCGCCGCTGCGGCGGACCAGTTCGAACAGTCGGGCTGCCCCGGCATCGACCGGCTTCGGCGGCCGGCTGATGCCGCCGCTCGCGCGGGTGCGGACTTCATGCCGTGTCTCTATGTCTCGCAGCAAACCGATAAAATCCCGCGCAAATTTCTCCAGGGCATCCTGTGTCTTCGGGCGGATGTTGAAGCGCAGCACGGCGTGGTCGGGCACCACGTTATTGGCCGATCCGCCGTCGATCCGGGCCGGGTTCACTCCCAGGTCCGCATCGCGCAAGGCGGCCAGGGCCAGTGCCAGGTCCGCCGCCGCGACCAGGGCGTTGCGCCCTTCCTCCGGGTTGCGCCCGGCATGGGCCGATCGGCCGATTACGACCACGCTGTAATTGCCGCTGCCGCCGCGCGCGTGAGCCAGCGTGCCGTCAGGCAAGGCGGAAGGCTCGTAAGTCAGCGCCGCCACCTTGCCGCGCGCCAGTTCGGCGATCAGCGCGGCTGAGGAAAGCGATCCCGTCTCCTCGTCCGAATTGATCAGCACGTCATAGCCGACCGATGCCGCGGCAGCACTGGCCTCGAAGCTGCGCAGCGCCGCCAGCATCACCGCGATCCCGCCTTTCATGTCCGCCGCGCCGGGCGCGTTCAGCGTGTCATCGTCCAGCCAGCGCGCGGTCTGGAACGGATGATCGGCGGGATAGACGGTGTCCATGTGGCCGGTGAGGAGGAACCGCCGGTCGGCCTCCGGCCTCACGCGCAGCACCAGATGGCGGCCATGGGCCAGCGGCACGTCGTTGCCCGCCGCATCGATGGCCGTGACCGCCGCCGGCTCGTGCAATTCGATCCCGCCCGGCAGCACGGCAAAGGCATCGGCCAGTTCGGCCGCCTGCCGGGCCAGGCCGTCTAGATTGCCGGTGCCGCTGTTGATCGCGCACCAGCGCTCTGTCTGGGCAAGCATGGCCGCCGCGTCGATCCGCTCGACCAGCTTGCGTTCTGGATCGGTGAGTTTCATCTGCAACCACCATCCTGCCGACTTGCCGGGACCTGTCAAACCCCGGCTTGCGTTGGCATAGGGGCGTCGGGGCGGGTTTGGGAAGAGGAGCGAAGCGTGAGCGAACGGGTTGAACGCGGCGGGCTCAAGGTCGATGCCGCTCTGGCGGAACTGCTGGAGGCGGATGTGCTGTCCCCGCTCGGGCGTGACATCGGGGCGTTCTGGGCCGGTTTCGGCGATCTCCTCCACCGTTTCTCGCCACGCAACCTGGCGCTGCTCGACAATCGGGATGCGCTGCAGGCAAAGATGGACCGTTGGCATGGCGAGCGGCGGGGGCAGCCGCACGATGCCAGGGCCTATCGCCGCTTTCTGGAGGACATCGGCTATCTGGTTCCTGAGCCGGAGCCGTTCGAGATCGGCACGCGCGACGTCGATCGGGAAATCGCCACGCTGGCCGGGCCGCAGCTTGTTGTGCCGGCGCTCAACGCTCGCTTCGTGCTCAACGCCGCCAATGCACGCTGGGGCAGTGTTTACGATGCCTATTACGGCACCGACGCGCTCGATGCTCCCCCGGCGGCGGGGCCCGGTTACGATCCGCAGCGCGGCGCGGCGGTGATCGCGGCGGCGCGCGCCTTCCTCGATGTCGCGCTGCCGCTCGACGATGTGAGCTGGAGCGAGATCGAAGGCCCGGAAGGCCTGCCGCTATGCGATCCGGATCAATATATCGGCCGCACGGCCCGGGGCCTGATGTTCTGCAACAATGGGTTGCACATCGAAGTTGTGTTCGATCCTGAACATCCGGTTGGGCGCGGCGATGCCGCCGGGATCGCCGATGTGCGGCTGGAAGCCGCGCTGACCACCATCGTCGATCTGGAGGATTCGATCGCCGCCGTGGATGCCGAGGACAAGGTGGCGGCCTATCGCAACTGGCTGGGCGTGCTGCGCGGCGATCTGGAAGCGCGTTTCGACAAGGGCGGCAAGCCGATGACCCGGCGGCTGGCCGATGACATCGCCGTCACCTGCCCCGATGGCAGCGAGCTGACGCTGCCCGGCCGCAGTGTGCTGTTCATCCGCAATGTCGGGCATTTGATGACTAATCCGGCGGTCTTGATGCCGGGTAACGGTGAGATACCGGAAGGTATTCTGGACGCGGTGGTCACCGGCGCGATCGGCGCGCTCGATGTCGAAGGGCGCACGCAGCGGGCCAACAGCGCGTGCGGCAGCATCTATATCGTCAAGCCGAAGATGCACGGGCCGGAAGAGTGCGCCTTCACCAATGACCTGTTCGATGCGGTGGAGGATCTGCTGGGCCTGCCGCGCCACACGATGAAAGTGGGCGTGATGGATGAAGAACGCCGGACCAGCGCCAACCTGGCCGCCTGCATCCACGCGGTGAAGGACCGTGTCGTGTTCATCAACACCGGCTTCCTCGATCGGACGGGTGACGAGATCCATACGTCGATGCGTGCGGGGCCGATGGTTCGCAAGGGCGCGATGAAGAACGCGGCGTGGCTCGATGCTTACGAGAAGCGCAACGTGGCCATCGGGCTGGCCTGCGGCCTGTCGGGCAAGGCGCAGATCGGCAAGGGCATGTGGGCCGCGCCCGACCGGATGCGGGCGATGATGGCGGAAAAGGGCGCGCATCCGCTGGCCGGCGCGAACACCGCCTGGGTGCCTTCGCCCACCGCGGCCGTGCTTCATGCGCTGCATTACCATGCGGTCGATGTGTTCGAGGCGCAGCAGGGGATCGGCCCGCCACCCGCGCTTGATGCGCTTCTCACGCTGCCTCTGGCCGAAGGCGCCAATTGGAGCGAAGCCGAAATCGCCGAGGAGCTGGACAATAATTGCCAGGGCCTGCTGGGCTATGTCGTGCGCTGGGTGGACCAGGGCATCGGCTGCTCCAAGGTGCCCGACATCAACGATGTCGGCTTGATGGAAGATCGCGCCACCTTGCGCATTTCGAGCCAGCATCTCGCCAACTGGCTGCTCCACGGCGTGGCCAGCCAGGAACAGGTGATGGATTCGCTGAAGCGCATGGCCGCCAAGGTCGATGCGCAGAACGCCGGTGACCCCGCCTATCGCCCAATGGCCGGGCGGGAGAGCAGCCATCCGGCCTTTCTCGCCGCGCGCGATCTGGTGTTTCGCGGGCTCGAACAGCCTAACGGCTATACCGAACCGCTGCTGCACCGCTGGCGCAAGCGCGTGAAGGATGGCTCCGCGGCGCTGTAACGGGCGCAGGCCGGCGTTTTCCGGCTGGCTGATCCGATGCACGGCCGGACGGAACCGGATTGTCGCCGCCACGTTGCTCGGCTGGAACGCCGCAAAATCAGCAACGATAAGGAGTTTCCCCATGTCCCTGACGAAATTCACCCCCGCCGTGGTTATGGTGGCGGGAGCGCTGGCCTTGGGGGGCTGTGCCACGAAAGGCTACGTCAACGACCAGATCGCCAGCGTGAACCAGCGGATCGACGGGCTGGAAGGCCGGTTGCAATCCACCGACACCCAGGTCCAGGCCGCCCAGGCCGCGGCACAGGCCGCGTCCGGCCAGGCGCAGCAAGCCAACCAGCGCATCGACCAGCTCAATTCCCGCGTCGACAGCCTGGAGCAGCGCATGACGCAGGCCCAGCGCCAGCCGCGCAACTAAGGCCGGTTATGGGGAAAGAGCGGATAGAAACATGATGGTCCGCTTTTGGGGTGGTCGCCGCAAGGTGGCCCCCCGCCGTATCGCATCGTGTGTGACAAGGGCGGGCGCGCTGGCCGCGCTGGCCCTGTCCGTGCCCGCGCCTGTGACCGTTCACGCGGCGGAGGCTGCCGGGGAAGCGCCGCGCTCGGAAGCCGCCGCGCGGGTGGCGGACTGGATCGCGGCCTCGGGCGACAACGGCTCGCTCCCTTACATCATCATCGACAAGAATGGCGCCAACCTGTTCCTGTTCGACGCGGATGGGGAGGCGGCCGGCGAAGCGCCCGTGCTGATCGGCATCGCCCCCGGCGACGATGCGACCCCGGGGGTGGGAAGCAAGGAGCTTTCCAAGATCGGCCCGGCGGAAAAGACCACGCCCGCCGGCCGCTTCCTGGCCAAGTTCGGCCGGGCCGCGGGCAACGAGCAGGTGCTCTGGGTCGATTACCATACCTCCGTGGCGCTCCATCCGGTGGTGACCGGCAACAAGAAGGAGCGGCGGCGGGAACGGCTGCTGTCGGAAACGGCGGAGGATAACCGGATCACCTTCGGGTGCATCAACGTGCCGCCTTCGTTCTACACCCGCAGTATCACCCCGCTGTTCAAGAAATCGGGCGGCATCGTCTACATCCTGCCAGACACCAAGGATCTGGAGGACGTCTTTCCGCTTCTGAGAGTGCAGCCGTTTCTCGATCGCGGCATCCTGACGCCGGCCAAGATCGAGAAATAGCGGGCGTCAGGCCGTCAGCACGCGCGCGATCCCGACGAATTCGGCCACGCTCAGCGTTTCCGCCCGGCGCTGCGAATCGATGCCGAGCGTGTCCAGCGCCGCGATCGCGCCCGGCAGGGCCTTGAGGCTCTGCCGCAGCATCTTGCGGCGCTGTCCGAAGGCGGCCTCGGTCACCTTTTCGAGCACGCGGGCGGCCACTCCGGCTGGCATCTCGGCGGGTTCGACATGAACCACCGCGCTCATCACCTTGGGCGGCGGGGTAAACGCGCTGCGGTGCACCTTCATCGCCAGGCGCGGCCGCGCACGCCACTGGGCGAGCACGGCCAGCCGGCCATAGGCGTCAGAGCCTGGCGCAGCCACGATGCGCTGGGCCACTTCCTGCTGGAACATCAGCGTCAGGCTGGTCCAGGCCGGCGGCCACGCCGCGCCGGAAAGCCAGCCGGTGAACAGCGCCGTGCCGACGTTGTAAGGCAGGTTGGCTACCACGGCGTAAGGCTCGCCCATCAGCGCGGCATGGTCGATCTTCAGCGCATCGCCTTCGATCACCCGCAGCTTGCCGGGAAACGCCTGTGCCAGCTCGGCAAGCGCGGGGAGGCAGCGGCGATCCATCTCCACCGCCGTGACACGCGCGCCGGCGCGCAGCAGGGCCCGCGTCAGCCCGCCGGGGCCGGGGCCGATCTCCAGCACGGCTCGATCCGCCAGATCGCCGGGAATGGCGGCGATGCGGGCGAGCAGTTGTTCGTCGAGCAGAAAGTTCTGCCCCAGCGCCTTGGAGGCGGACAGGCCATGCGCGGCGATGACTTCGCGCAGCGGCGGAAGATTCGGCTTCAAGTCGTCGCTTCGCTCCTCGCAAGGACGAATCATGGGGCGGAAGCTCGCCGCGCGGCCATCTCACCTGCCATGCGCAGCGCGGCGATCGTCGCATCGGCGGAGGCGGTCCCCTTGCCGGCGATGCCGAACGCGGTGCCGTGATCGGGCGAGGTGCGCACGATCGGCAGGCCGAGCGTGACGTTCACCCCCTGGTCGAAATCGAGCGCCTTCAACGGCACCAGCGCCTGATCGTGATACATCGCGATGGCGACATCGTAAGTATCGCGCAGGTGCGGGGCGAATAGCGTGTCGGCGGGGTAGGGGCCGCCGGCGTCGATCCCTTCGGCGCGCAAGGTTGCGATGGCCGGGGCGATGATCTCGATCTCCTCGCGCCCCATGCGGCCGTTCTCGCCCGCATGGGGGTTCAGGCCGCAGACCACGATGCGCGGCGCGGCGATCCCGAAATCCCGCGTCAGCGCCGCGGCGACGATGCGGGCGCGGCGGACGATCAATTCGGCGGAGAGCCGCCCCGGCACTTCCGACAGGGCGCAATGCACTGTCAGCGGCACGGTACGCAGGCTCGGCCCGGCGAGCATCATCACCGCGTCCTCCGCCGGCGCGCCGCAAGCGGCGGCGACGAATTCGGTCTGGCCGGGGTAGGGATAGCCGATCTTGGCCAGTTCGGCCTTGGAAACCGGGCCGGTCACGATCGCGGCGGTCTTTCCCGCGGTGGTGAGCGCGGCGGCGGCTTCCAGCGAGGCCAGCGCCAGCCGGGCGCCTTCGCTGTCGGGCTCGCCGGGGCGATAAGTGCCGTCGGCATTTCCCAGTACCGGCAAGGCAGCTTGGAAGTGGTCGGCTGCCTCTGCCGGCTCACCAATCGAAACGACCGGCACATTGATCCCGCGCCGTATCGCAGCTTCCCGCAGCGGGCCGGCGCCGCCGCATACCAGGAACGGCGGCAGCTGTTCCGCCGCGCGGCGCGCCCAGGCTTCGCAGATCAGTTCCGGCCCGACGCCCGCCGGATCGCCGAGCGAAACAGCCAGCGGGGCCATCGGCTCAGTTATATTCGACTACCGCGTCGCGGCGCAGGTCGCGCAGGTAACGCTGCGCGCGCTTGTTGATGCGGTCGTCTTCCATCGTGGAGGCAAGCGTTTCGCGATCGGGGCCGGAGTTGGCATCCGGATCGTCACGCCCGCACAGCATCAGCACGCGCACGCCTTCATCCAGCGAGCCGAACGGCGGCGTGGACTGGCCGACGTTGAGTTCCAGCATCAGGTTCTGCAAGGCTTCGGGGAGTGAGCGGACCGCGATCTGATCGTTGTTCACCACATCCGCGCCGAATGCCGCCGCGGCGGCGTCAGCCTCGCCGCAGCCGCGGATTTTCTTCACCGCTTCGGCGAAGGCCGTGGCCCGCTCGCGCGCGTCGTCCTGCGACATGCCTTTCGGGAAGTCGATCGAGATCTGCTTCAGGCTCAGCAGCGCGTCGCGCGGATCGGCCATGCCGATCTGCCGCTTGTCGATCAGGTAGAGGATGTCGAACCCGCCAGGAATCTCCACCGGCCCCATCAGCTGGCCCGGCTGCATCTGCTTGGCGATTTCCTCCAGCTGCGGATTCTGGAGCTGTTCCAGCTTGATCCAGCCCAGGTCCCCGCCCTGGGCGGCCGTGGTGGATTCCGAGAATTGCCGGGCATAGGAAACGAAGCTGCCGCCCTGGCGCAGCTGCTCGACGATGCGGTTGGCATTGTCGGACACGGCCTGGCGGTTGTTTTCGTTGGCCGAAAGGTAGATTTCGCCCAGGCGATATTCGTAAGTGCCGCGCGATGCCTGCATCCGCTCGTACAGCTCGTTGACCTCTTCGGAGGAGACGTTGACGAACGGCGCCACGTTGCGCCGCAGCAGGTTGTTCCACGCCAGCTCGCCCTCGATCTGCCGCTTGAGCGACTGCGGCGATGAGCCGATCGAGTTCAGATAGGCATCCATCGCATCGACCGAGCGATTGAACCGGTCATTCGCAAGGCGGGCGTAAGATTGGTCTACGTCTTCCTTGGTCGGCTCGATCTTCTGCACCCCAGCTTCCTGGATCTGCAGCGTTTCATCGATCAGGGTGCGCAGGACCTGCAGCCGCAGCCGCTTGAGTTCGTCTTCCGGGACATCGTGCGCATCGTTGACGGCCAGCAGCAGCGCCACACGCTGGTCCACGTCGGTCCCGGTGACGACGATCCCGTTCACGGTCGCCGTCGGGCGGCGCAGCTTCAGGTCGTTCTGGCCGAGGATGGTGAGGTTTTCGGGGAAATTGAACGAATCCACCGAGCTCGGCTCGCTCTGGCTTTCCTGGCCGTGCGCGGCCATGGCGCAGGCACCGGCAAGGGCCGCGGCGGTGCCCCATCTTGCAAACGTCTTGATGAATTCATTCACGCGTTTGAAATCCTGTCGCCGACGCGCCCCTCGCGTCTCTTGCATGGCGCCGCCCTGCAACAAGGCGGCTTAACCCTGGCTGAGTTGGTGCCGATAGCGCGTTTGTTCGGCACTGCCAATTCCGCCGGACGCCTGGGGGCCCGCGGCTGGACTCAGCGGAACCCCAGGTTCTTGAGCGAGAAGTAGAACCGGAAGCTGTTGCCCTGCCTGGCATCGGCCACGGCCACATAGTCGCGCCGCCAGGTGAAGCCGAATTCCAGGCAATCGTCCTCGTACGCCACGCCCAGGCGGGTGCGCAGCGGCTCGAAGCCGTCCGAAGTGAAGCTCGGGTCCTCGGCCCGGTTGGTCAGGTTGACCACGGCGGAGCCGAACACCGACCAGTACTTGGCGAAAGCCACGCGCCCCGCCGCGCGCAATTCCTCGCGATCCTGCAGATCCTCGAACGTCAGGTCGATATCGCGATTGAGCCTGAGGTAGCCGACCTCGACATAGGTGCGGTCGCTGCCCAGCGTGGCGTCGATCTCGTTGCGGCGCACGGCGAAGTTGTCCTTGTCCACCCGATAGCGGTGGGTGAACTTGAGGAAATCCTTGTAGCGCACTTCCGTCCGCCCGACCCAGTCGGAGAACTGCTCGGTAAGGCCGGTGCCGTTGGGAAACAGCGTCGGCTTGTCGCTCAGGCGATAGGATTGGCCGATATTGGCCGTGATCCGCCAGTTCGGGAATTCCACCTGCCAGTCGGCGCCGTAGGTCACCCGCACCCCGTCCTCGATGCGGTCGTAGCCGGGGAAGCGGTTGAGCGCGAAGAGGTTGCTGTCCTCCAGATCGATCGCCCGCGCATCCTCGTTGGGGATCGCCAGGTTGCGGATCGCCGGGCTGGCCACGAATTGCACGCGCGGGGTGAACACCTGGGTGCCGCCCAGGAACGTGCCCAGGAACGGCCATTTCACGTCCAGCGCGGCGGTCGCCACGCCGCGCGTCTGCCAGCCGGGTTCCCCGCGATAGGATGCCGTCAGGTTCAGCATGTTGTCGCCCGAATGATAGACGTCGCCGCGAACCAGCGCCGTCAGGGTGACTTCCTGGCCCAGGGGGGTGATCCGGCGCAGGTTCCATTCGGCCCGGGCAAAGGCGCGCTGGGTATCCTGGCCGGCGGTGCGGGTGATGGCCAGCGAATTGGCCTGGAATTCCAGCGTGCCGCCCAGCAGCGGGTCTTCCACGCGGCGGCGATAGTCGATCACCGGCAAGGCGACCGGCACCAGCCCTTGCGGCTGCGGCACCAGCAGGGCCTGCGTCGCCCAGCCGGCGATCGACAGATAGCTGTCATCGTCGACCCGCTCGATCGTGACGTTGGAACGCAGCCGGTCGTCGCGGGTGATGTCATAGCGGCGCAGGAACGTGCGGTCGCTGGCGACTCGCACGGACCCGCTCACGCTCCAGTTCGGATCGAGCTGGAAGCGGCCGTTGGCGAACAGATAGCCGCGCAGGTCCTTCTCTGCCGTAGGCGTCGTATCGCCCAGCGGCAGGCGCGAGCCGTAGGTCAGGTAGCCCGTGACCTGATAGGCGCCGCTATCGGTCAGCGCGCGATACTGGCCGGAAACCATCGGCGCCGCCCCGGTGTAGACATAACCGGACACCGTCAGGTCCCGGTTGTCGGCCAGGCGCCAGTAATAGCTCCCGCTCAGTTCGACGCCGTTGGAAGTGGTCAGGCCGATGTCGGGTATCAGGAAGCCCGAATTGGCCCCGCCGTCGGAACGCACCGCCATGCCTGGCAGCGGCAGCACGCGCTGGCCGAACAGCTCCAGATAAGCGCCGTAGAAGCGGATGCGCTTGGCCTCGGCATCATAGACCACGCGTTCGGCGGTCAGGCGCCAGCTCGGCTTCTTGGGGCAGCCTTCGTCATCCACCACCGGGCAGCCCGAATAGGCGGCGCGTTCCAGCTCGATATTGCCGTTGTCGGTGCGCGTGCCCTGGACGGCGGCGAGTCGGCCGCCTTCGCGGAAGGCCAGCAGCAGGTTGCTCATCGCCCCGGCCTTCAGCTCGTCGGTAAGTTCGAGCCGGTCGGTGAACAGCTGGTTGCCGTCCGCATCCACGAAACGGATGTCGCCGGTGGCCACGATCTGACCGCTGGTGCGGTTCCAGGTCACCGCGTCGGCGCGGACGGACTGGCCTTCCGAACGCAGGATCACATCGCCGCTGGCGGTGACCACCTCCTTGTCGCTGTCATAGCTGACTTCGTTGGCCTCGAAGGCGATCGCGCGCGTGTCATCCGGGGTATCGGCGGGCGCTTCCGCCGCCGGCGCGGGCGCGCTGGCCTGGGCAAAGGCCGGCAGCGGCGCAAGCAGGGCGAGAGACAACGCGGCGCCCCACGAGAGCGGCCGCAAGCGTCGCGGAGGGGACAACGGGCCGGGGCGCATGGCTTGCCTATGTCACCGCTCAATCCTAACTGCAACGCCAGCTACATGCGACACGGCGATCCGCCGCGCGTCCTGCACATTCGACCGGAGAGATCATGCACATCAGATTCCAAAGCGCCGCCGAAGCCGCCGCCCCAAGACTGCTGGCCTTCGTCGTCGCGCGGGACAAGTTGCCCGCCGGGATCGAGCGGGCGGTGATCGAAGGCGCCGCCGCGGCGCGGTTCTCCGGCAAGACCGGGCAACTGTTCGAAGGCTTCGTCGAACGCGGGGGGCAAGTGGTGCGGCTGGCGCTCGCCGGTGCCGGGCCGGCCAACGGGGATGACGAGGCCGGCGGTTCCGCGCTGGAGCGGGCGGGCGCCGCGCTGGCCGCGCGTTACCTTACGTCCGGCGAAGCGACGCTGACGCTCGATGCCGGGGCAAGCGGACTCGATGCCAAGGGCCTGGCCTCGGTGCTCCTTGGTCTGCGGCTCCGCGCCTGGCGCTATGATGCCTATCGCACGCGGCTGAAGGACGAACAGAAGGTTTCGCTCAAGGACGTGGTCGTGCTCGACGCGCCCGAGGGTGCCGAAGCCGCCTGGCAGGCCGCGGCGGCGCTGGCCGATGGGGTGGAGTTCACGCGCGAACTGGTCACCGAACCGGCCAACGTGATCTATCCGGAAAGCTTCGTGGAGCGCTGCCTCAAGCGCTTCGAAGGCACCGGGGCCGAGCTGTCGTTCCTCGACGAGGATGAGATGCGCAAGCTCGGCATGGGTGCGCTGCTGGGCGTGGCCCAGGGCTCGGCCCGCAAGCCGCGCCTGCTGGTCATCAAGTGGCTGGGCGGTGAAGCGGGCGGAAAGCCCACCGTGTTCGTCGGCAAGGGCGTCACGTTCGATACTGGCGGCATCTCCATCAAGCCGGCCGCCGGGATGGAGGACATGAAGTGGGACATGGGCGGCGCCGGTGCCGTTGCCGGGGCCATGCTGGCCTTCGCCGGGCGCAAGGCCAGGGCCAATGTCATCGGCATCTGCGGCCTGGTGGAAAACATGCCCGACGGCAACGCCCAGCGGCCCGGCGATGTGGTCACCACCCTGTCGGGCCAGACGGTGGAGGTTATCAACACCGACGCCGAAGGGCGCCTGGTTCTGTGCGACGCGCTCACCTGGGCGCAGCGCGAATTCAAGCCGGCCGCGCTGATCGATCTCGCCACGCTGACCGGGGCGATGATCATCGCCCTCGGCCATGAGCACGGCGGCCTGTTCTCCAACAACGATGGCCTGGCGGACGACCTGCTCGCCGCCGGCAAGGCCAGCGGCGACAAGCTGTGGCGCTTTCCGCTTTCACCGGCTTACGACAAGCTGATCGATTCCCCGATCGCGGACATGAAGAACGTCGGCCCGCGCTGGGCCGGATCGATCACCGCCGCGCAGTATCTCCAGCGCTTCGTCGAAGGTTCCACGCCGTGGGCGCACCTCGACATCGCCGGCATGGTCTGGGCCGACAAGCCTGGCGCCACCTGGGACAAGGGCGCCACCGGCTTCGGCGTGCGGCTGATCGACGGATACGTGCGCGCCAAGCTCGAAAGCTGATGGCCCAAGTCCTCCCTTCGCCATGACGAAAGAATAGGGATGCGTATCGGCTTCTACCTGTCCGGCGCGCATCCGGTCGAACGCGTGCTGCCGCTGATCGCCCGCGCCGCCAAGGCGCAGGGCCAGCGGATGCTGGTCGTCGCCGAGGACGAAGCCCTGCTGGACCGGCTCGACAATGCCTTGTGGGAGCAGTTCCCGGAGGATTTCCTGGCCCATGGCCGGGCCGAGGCGCCGCATGCGGAACGCCAGCCCGTGCTGCTTTCCACGCAGTGCTCCGCCGCGAACGACGCTACGCTCGCGGCGCTGGCGGACGGCCATTGGCGGCCCGAAGCCGAGAATTTCGAGCGCGTTTTCCTGTTCTTCGACGAAGGCGGCCGCACCGCCGCGCGCGCGAGCTGGCGGCTGTTCGACGGGCGAGAGGACGTGACGCGCGAGTTCCATGAATTGGAGGGCGGCAAATGGGTGCGCAAGGCTTGAGTCTTGCGCGCCTTCAAGGGCGCCGCTAGGGGCGCGCGCAATCCCCAGAAACCCACTTCGTGAAGGAACTCCTCCGATGGCGGTCACCCGCACCTTTTCGATCATCAAGCCCGACGCCACCCGCCGCAACCTGACCGGCGCCGTGACCAAGATGCTGGAAGACGCCGGCCTGCGCGTCGTCGCCTCGAAGCGTATCCACATGACGCGTGAGCAGGCGGAAGGCTTCTATGCCGTGCACAAGGAACGCCCCTTCTTCGGCGAGCTGTGCGATTTCATGACCAGCGGCCCGGTCATCGTGCAGGTGCTCGAGGGCGAGGACGCAGTGAAGCGCAACCGCGAAGTCATGGGCGCGACCAATCCGGCTGAAGCCGCCGAGGGCACGATCCGCAAGACCTTTGCAGAAGGCATCGAGGCCAATTCGGTCCACGGTTCCGACAGCGACGAGAACGCCGCGATCGAGATCGATTTCTTCTTCAAGCCTGAAGAGATCGTCGGCTGATAGCTTTAAGTTGAAACACTCGTCATTGCGAGCGTAGCGAAGCAATCCAGAGGCGTCGTGCAACTGCCCTGGATTGCTTCGCTATGCTCGCAATGACGAGGCAGGGATAGGTGAGCACGTTCTAACCGCGGCGATTCCAGGGCCGCCGGAGCGATCCGGCGGCCCTTTTCGTTCACGGCGGCGACCCGTACCCGCTCACAGCAACGGGCTTAGCGTCGCCAGCAGGTTCTGCCAGAATCGCCGGGCCATGCCGGTGCGCATCACGTCCTCCGCGCTCACCCGGTCCGATTGCGCCAGGAAGGCCATCTGCCGTTCGCGCAGCTTTCGGGCGAAAGCTTCGTCGGCGAAAAGGATGTTGTTCTCGAAGTTCAGCTCGAAGCTGCGCCGGTCGAGATTGGCGGAGCCGATCAGGCCCACCTGGCCGTCCGCCACCATGGTCTTGGCGTGGAGCAGGCCGGGCCGGAACTCGAATATCCGCACGCCCGCTTCCACCAGGTCGGCGTAATAGCTGCGGCTGGTGGCGGCGACGATCCGGCTGTCGTTGCGGCGGGGCAGGATCATCGTGGTCCGCACCCCGCGCCGGGCACAATCCATCAGCGCGAAGACGAGCTGCTCGTCCGGCACGAAATAGGGCGTGGTGACGATCAGCTCTTCGCGTGCGGCGTGGATCAGCGAGACGAAGCAGGCCGTCATCGCCGGATAGGGCAGGTTGGGGCCGGTGCCGATCACTTGCGCGGCAACGCCCGGGTCGGCCACGGGCGCCGGCTCCACGCTGTCGGGCAGCAGGCCGGAGATATCGTCGCCATGTTCCGATTCCCAGTCGGCGGCGAAGATGAACTGGCAATCCTGCACCACCGGGCCTTCCCAGCGCGTCATCACGTCCACCCATGGCGCGAATTTCGCCTTGGGCAGGAAGGCCGGATCGGCGAGATTCTGGCTGCCGCACCAGGCGATGCGGTTGTCCACGATCAGCTGCTTGCGGTGGTTGCGAAGGTCGAACCGGCCGCGAATCAGGGTCCACAGCAAGCCGCCGATCGGCAGTGCCGCCCGCGCGTCGACCCCGGCGCGGCGCATTTCGCGCCAATGGTGAGAGCGGATGATACCGCGCGATCCCAGCGCATCGGCCAGCACCCGCACTTTCGTTCCGCGCGCCGCCGCGCGGATCAGGGCGTCCTTGATCTTCAAGCCATTGCCGTCGGCAAGCCAGATATAGAATGACAAATGCACGTTGCTTTCGGCCGCGTCGATGTCCGCCACCATTTCGGCGATCGCGCCATCGTCGTCTGTGGCCAAGTGCGCACGGTTGCCGCCGGTCGGGGGCAGGGCGTTGACGGTTTCCGCCAGCGCGAAGGGCGCGGCATAAGCCGTCGCGGCCAGGCGGCGGCGCACCGGCTCTTTCGCGGCCGGGTGCGGCAAGTGCGCTTCGATCCGGCGATAGCGTTCGCGCCGCCCGGCGCTGATGCGCGCTTCGCCCAGCAGCAGGTAGGCCACGATCCCCACCAGCGGTACGGCCATCACGCTGACCAGCCAGGCGATGCGCGAGGCCGGCTCGCGCTGCGGGCGCAGGATGATGCGCACGATGATCGCGGCATGAATCGCGATGAGCAGGATCGATCCCACGAGGGCGAGTTCAGGCCGCATCGCCGTCAGTTCACCGCGCCGGCGGGGAAAAGGCCAGCGCCTTCACCCCCTCAGAACTCGTCCGCCACGTCGAGCAGTTCGGTCAACCTCCTGGGCGCCACGCTGCGCCAGCTGCGCTGGAGCCAGCCGCCGATCGCCTCCCAGTCCGTATCGCCGAGATCGAGCCGGATGGCGATCCAGCCATCGCCGAAATAGGCCGGGCGGTAATAGCGTTCGGGATCGTTCTCGATCAGCTGCGCCTGCTCGTCCGCGCCGCCGATCTTGACCAGCAGCGCGGTCTTCCCGTCGCCGTGATGATCGATGCTGACGTAAGCGAACTTCTTGCCCTTCGAGATGCCGAAGCACGGCATTCCGTGCGAGCTGACTTCGTCGGCTTCGGGCAGCACCAGGGCCTGCCTGCGCACCTGCTCCGTCAGCCATTCCGGCGATCTTTCGCGCGCCACGTAATCCGCCAGCATTCGCGGATAGAGCTGGTATTCAGCCATCAGAACCCGCGCGCCCAAGGTGTCGGGCGTGTCGTCGGGCAGGATATGCACCGCCACCTGGCCCAGCAGCGGCCCGCCGTCGAGTTCGGCGGTGACCACGTGGACCGAGCAGCCGCCATGGCTGTCGCCCGCCTCGATCGCCCGCTGATGGGTGTGCAGGCCCTTGTATTTCGGCAGCAGCGAAGGGTGGGTGTTGACCATCCGCCCGGCCCACTTGTCCACGAAGCCCGGTGTCAGCACGCGCATATAGCCGCACAGCGCGATATATTCGGCGCCCGCTTCGCGCAGCGCGGCGTCCATCAGCGCCTCGTGCGCCTCGCGTTCCATGCCTTTGTGGTCATGCGCGAAGGTCGGGATGCCTTCCGCCTCGGCGATGCGCAGGCCGCGCGCCTCGGGCACGTTGCTGGCCACGAGCACCAGTTCATAAGGGCAACCCGGCAGGCGCGAATGGAACAGCAGGGAGGACATCGTCGTCCCGTTGCCCGAAAGCAGCACCGCGACGCGGGGTTTTCCCATCACCGATCCTCCCCGTTTGCGGGAAGGTGGCACCGCGCGGCGATGACGGAGCGGGCAATCCGCGCGGCGCCACGTTGCGGGAGGACGCGAACCCCCTCCGCCAGCCTTCGGCTGGTCCCCCTCCCCATCCCGGGGAGGATGTCACGCCTCATGCGTCGCGCTCCAGGCCTCTTGCGTGCCCCAGGTTCCCGCCGCGCCGCGCACGGTGCAGCCGCGCGGGCCTTCGGTCACTTCGCCGATGTGCATCACCGCCTCGCCCGCCGCTTCCAGCTCGGCCGCCACTTCGCGGGCCAGTTCCGCCGGCCCGGCCAGAACCATGCCCACCCCGCAGTTGAACGTGCGCGCCATTTCGCCGGGCGCGATATTCCCTTGCGCCTGGAGGAACGCCATCAGCGCCGGCTGCTCCCACGCATCGGCATCGATCACCGCATGCGCGCCCTCGGGCAGAACGCGCGGTATGTTCTCCAGCAGGCCGCCGCCGGTGATATGGGCCAGCGCGTCGATCTTGCCCGCGCGGATCGTCGGCAGCAGGCCCTTCACGTAGATCCGCGTCGGCCGGATCAGGGCATCGATCAGCAGTTGCTCGGGATCGAACGGGGCGGGCCGGTCCATCTGCCATTGCCTGTCCGCCGCCAGCCGCCGCACCAGCGAATAGCCGTTGGAATGCACGCCGGAACTGGCCAGGCCCAGCAGCACATGCCCCGGCGCCACGCGCTCGCCGGTCAGCTGCTCGCCCCGTTCCACCGCGCCCACGCAGAATCCGGCCAGATCGTAATCCCCCGGCGCATACATTCCCGGCATCTCCGCCGTCTCGCCGCCGATCAGCGCGCATCCGGCGATCGTGCAGCCCTGGGCGATTCCCGCGATCACTCGTTCGGCCACGCCCGTATCGAGCTTGCCGGTCGCGAAATAATCCAGGAAGAACAGCGGCTCCGCCCCCTGCACGATCAGGTCATTGGCGCACATCGCCACCAAATCGATGCCCACGGTGTCATGCCGGCCGGTGTCGATCGCCAGCTTGAGCTTGGTGCCGACTCCGTCATTCGCGGCCACCAGCAGGGGGTCGGAATAGCCCGCTGCCCTGGGATCGAAGAATCCACCGAATCCGCCGATTTCGGCATCGGCGCCGGGGCGGCGGGTGGCCTTCACCAGCGGCCCGATCGCCTTGACGAGCGCATTGCCCGCGTCGATCGAGACGCCGGCCTGGGCGTAGGTATAGCGGTTATCTGCAGACATATGCCGAGCGCTTTATCGCTTCGCGCTTGGATTTCCACTCGCCTTTGGGCAAAAGGCCGCCGATTTCCCCGATGGCCACGCTTCCTCTCCCCAAGGCCCCGTCCGCGCGCCGCCTGCCGATCCTGCTGGCAGGGGCGCTGGCGCTCGCTTCCGGCGGGGCGATCGTGCTGGCCCAGGTGCTGGGCGATCGCGGCGTTCCGCCCGTGGCCGCCAGCACCGACATCGAAGTTCACGGCATCGCGGTGGACGTCGCCGGCAAGAGCCCGGAAGACGCCCGCGAAAACGGCTGGAAGCTGGCCCAGCGCCTGGCATGGAAGAAGATCAGCGGGCCGGCGATTTCCGATTCCCAGCTTTCGGGCCTCGTTTCCGCGATTCTCGTCGAGAGGGAGGAGATCAGCAGCCGCCGCTATATCGCCACGCTGGGCGTGGTGTTCGACCGGGCGCGGGCCGGGGGGCTGCTCGGCGGGGGAGGGGCGCAGGCGCGCTCTGCCCCGATGCTCACCCTGCCGGTGCTGATAACGGGCGGCACGCAGACCGTGTTCGAGCTGCGCAATCCCTGGCAGCGCGCCTGGGCGGAACACCAGACGGGCGCCAGCGCGATCGATTACGTCCGCCCCACGGGCTCGGGCGGCGAATCGCTGCTGCTGACTTATGGCCAGACCAGCCGCCGCAGCCGCGCCTGGTGGACCAATATCCTCGACCAGTTCGGTGCGGCCGACGTGCTGATCCCGATCGCCCGGCTGCACTACACTTATCCCGGCGGCCCGATCGAAGGCCACTTCACCGCCCGCTATGGCCCCGATGACCGTTTCCTGAGCGAATTCGCCTTGCGCGCGCAGAGCCCTGACCAGTTGCCGCAGATGCTCGAACAGGCGGTGCAGCGCTTCGATGCGATATTCACGCAGGCGCTGGCCGATGGCGCTTTGCGGCCCGATCCCACGTTGAGGCTCGAAGGCGTCCAGCTCAGCCCCGAGGTCCAGGCGCTGGTGGAAGCCGCGCGCCGGGCCGAGGAGATCGAGGCGGCGACCGGCGAAGTCGTGCCCGAGGCAAGCCCCGTCAATCCCGCCGCGCCCGCGCCTTCGGCCATTGCGAGCGGCACCGAAACGGCCGGCGCCGCCAACACCTTCACCGTGCAGGTCGCCACGCCGGATGCGGCCGCGGTAGATGCGGCGCTGGCGGCGGTGCGCGGCACCGGCGGCGTGCGCGGGGCCTCCACCAGCTCGATCGCCATCGGCGGCACTTCTGTCCTCAGGGTCAGCTTCGCCGGCGATCTCGATGCCCTGGCGGCCGCCTTGCGCGCCCGTGGCTGGCAAGTGACGCAGGGCGCCAACGCGCTGGCCATTTCGCGCTGAGGCGCGGCGATGAGCCAGATCGCTCTCCCGCTGGCGCTTTCCGGTGGCGGCCCTTCGCGCATCGTGATCGGCTCGGCCAATGCCCGTGCCGCGGAGGCGCTCGCCGCGCCGGAACGCTGGCCCTTCCGCACGGCTGTGCTTTCCGGCCCGCCGCGCTCCGGCAAGTCGCTGCTGGCCCGCTGGTTCGTGGAAAGCGCGCGCCCGGGCGAACGGCGCGAGGCGATCGACGATGCGCGGGGGATGGACGAAGCCGCGCTGTTCCACCGCTGGAACCGCGCCCAGGAAAGCGGCACCGCGCTGCTGATCGTGGGTGGCGAGCCGCCGTGGAACATCGTCTTGCCGGACTTGCGCTCGCGCCTTTCCGCCGCGCTCCAGCTCGAAATCGGCCTGCCGGACGATGCCATGGCGGAAGACCTGCTGCTCGCACTGGCGGAACAGCGCGCGCTGCCGCTGGGTGCAGAGGCGGCGGCCTATCTGGTCCCGCGCGCCGGCCGCGCCTTCGCGGACATCGAAAAGCTGGTCATGGCAATCGACCGTCTCAGCCTTGAACGCAAGATGCCGGCCACCCACTCTATATGGCGCGCAGCGCTCGAGGCCGTTCATGGGCCGGAAGAGCCCCGCCTGCTTTAGCAGGCAATTATAGGTGCCTTGCTATGATGCCCGAATTGAGGGAGAATCGGGAATAATGTTCGATCGGCTGCTCGCCTATCTGGACTCGGTCCGCGCCCGTGACCCGGCTCCGCGCTCGCGTGCGGAGATACTCCTCTATCCGGGCGTCTGGGCGCTGGCGTTCCATCGCCTGGCGCATTGGCTGTTCGAAGGGGAGCTTTATTTCCTCGCCCGCCTGGTCAACCATACCGCGCGCTGGCTGACGGCGATCGACATCCACCCGGGCGCGAAGATCGGCCGCCACCTGTTCATCGATCATGGCTTCACCGTGATCGGTGAGACGGCGGAGATCGGCGACAACGTCACCATTTACCAGTGCGTCACGCTGGGCGGCACCAATCCCACCAACGGCAAGGGCGGCAAGCGCCACCCGACGCTGAAGGACAATGTCATCATCGGCTCCGGCGCGCAGATCATCGGGCCGATCGTGGTCGGTGAACGCGCGCGCGTGGGGGCCAATGCGGTCGTCACCGACGATGTACCCGAAGGCGCGACGATGATCGGCCTCAAGGCCCGCTCCACGCTGATTCCCGCGGAGACTTGGCTGCGCGAATTCATCCCCTACGGCACACCGTGCGACGATTGCGCGGAGCCTTCGGCCGAACGTGTCCAGCTGCTGGAACACGAAGTCGCCATGCTGCGGGCGGAGATCGAGGCGCTCAAGCAAGGCGCGCCGCTCGCCCCGCCGATGCCGGCTCCGTTCAATGACGAACCGGGGCCGGAGCCCCGCCGGCGGAGCGTCAAGCGCTGATGCGGGGGCCGCCGTTCGACGGTAATATCCTCCCCTTTCCGGGTTCCACCGCGCCGCGCCAGGTCTGCTTCGAGCGTGCGGAGCTGATGCGCATCCTCGATCTCTACGGCCGCATGGTCGCCGCCGGCGAATGGCGCGACTACGCGATGGATTTCAGCCGCGATTTCGCGGCCTTCGCCGCCTTCCGCCGCACGGCGGAAGTGCCGCAGATGCGCCTGGAAAAACGCCCCGCGCTGCACCAGCGCCAGGGCATGTGGGCCCTGTTCGGCGAACACGGCCAGATCCTGAAGCGCGGGCACGATCTGGCCGGCGTCCTGGCGCCGCTGGAGCGGCGGCTGCTGAAGGTGGTGAGCGGATAGGGGCCTATTCTTCCGGCCGCTCCCACTCCACCAGTTCCAGCCCCGGCACATCGCGAAAATCGCGGCCGTTCAGCGTGACGAGGATCAGGTCCTGCGCCAATGCGGTGGCGGCGGTCATGCGATCCGCAGTCTTGCGCCGGGAGTAGCCCGCCGCGCGGATAATGGCCGTGTAGGCCTCGATCTCCGCCGCCCCGAAATCGAGCGTTTCGACATAGGCCAGGACCTTGTCCAGCAAGCCCCTGCGCGTTTTGTCGGGCGCTCGTCCGATGCCATTTTCCAGCTCGACACGCGTGATGGCGGAAACGAAGAAGGGCGGCTCCAGGCTCGCCACCTGATCCTCGATCCAGGGATCGCCGTCACGCAAATGGATGACGACGTCGGTGTCCAGCAGCGCCGGCAAGGGTCAGAGGCCGGGTCGTTTCGGAAAGACGATTGGCTCGCGCTTTTCGATTTCCGGCGGCTTTGGCATGGCTTTCAATTCGGAGAGCCACTTCAGCATCCGCGCCTTCTCCTGCGCCGGATCGCGGGCCAGGCGGATGGTCACCACGTCGCCGGACTTGTCCAGTTGCACCTCGGCGCCTTCGGGCATGGCGAAGCCTTTCGGCAGGCGCACGGCCACGCTGTTGCCGGACTTGAACGTCTTGGTGTGGACGGACTTGTTCATCCCGCCGTATATACGGTATATACAGTGGGCCCGCAAGCGCCGCCGCAGGGCGCGCTCATAGTGTCTCCAGCGCTCCCACCAGCTCCCTGTAATGCCCGATCACCACGTCGGCGCCCAGTTCCGCCGCCGGCCGGTCATTATAGCCAAAGCTCAGCGCCACCACCGGCACCTGGGCGTTCTTCGCCGCGAGCACATCGTAGCTGGAATCGCCGACCATCGCGAAGCGCGTGGTTTCCTTGGCGCCGCCGCACATCAGGATCGCCGTGTCGATCATGTCGGGCGCCGGCTTGGCGCGGCCGGGGCCGAGGGTGTCGCCGCCGATGATCGCATCGAACCGGTCGGTCATGCCCAGCGCGCCCAGCAGCTTGAGCGAGTAGACTTCGATCTTGTTGGTGATCACCGCCAGCTTGCATCCCCGCTCCGCCAGGGCGTCGAGCGCATCCAAGCAGCCGGGATAGGGCACCGTGCGGTCGGCGATATGCGCTTCGTAGTAAGCCAGCAGCTCGCCATAGGCCGCGTCGTATTCGTCTTCCGGCAGCGGGCCGCCGGTATAATCCAGCGCGCGCTTCAGCATCAGCGCCGTGCCGCCGCCGATGAAGGCGCGCACCTGATCGCCCGCCACCTGCGGACGGCCCACGGTGGTGAGCGCGTGATTGAGCGCGGGCGCGAGATCCCGCAAGGAATCGACCAGCGTTCCATCGAGGTCGAAGCCGACGATCTGGAAGGGAAAGTCCGTCATCGGTGGGCTCTTGGGGCACATGTATGGAAACCGCAATGGAATGATGGCATGGCCCCGGCCATGGGAGATTCCGCCGTAGACCAAACCCGTCCCGCCACCCCCCGTCGACCGCTTGCGGCGATCGTCCTTGCCGCGGGCAAGGGCACCCGGATGAAAAGCGCGCTGCACAAGGTGCTGCACCCGATTGCCGGGCGCCCGATGATCGAGCATCTGCTGGCCGCGCTTGGCGAACTGGCGCCGAAGCGCACGGTGGTCGTCGTCGGCGACTTGCGCGAACAGCTTGAGCAGCGGCTGGCCGGCCGGGCAGAGTTTGCGGTGCAGGAGCCGCAGCTCGGCACCGGCCATGCCGTGCTCCAGGCACAGGGCGCGCTCGCCGGGTTCGAAGGCGATGTGCTGGTGCTTTACGGCGATGTGCCCTTCGTCAGCGCGGGGACCATGCGCGCGCTGGTCGAACGGTTGCACGGCGAGGACGCGCCCGAGATCGCCGTGCTCGGCTTCGAGCCGGAGGATGCCAATCATTACGGCCGGATCATCGCCAATGGCGACAAGATCGCCTGGATGGTCGAGCACAAGGATGCCGACGAAGGCCAGCGGGCCTGTCCCCTGTGCAATTCGGGGCTGCTGGCTGCGCGGGCCGATGCGCTGTTCGAACTGCTGGCGCGCGTCGGCAACAATAACGCGCAGGGCGAATATTACCTGCCCGATGCCGTCAATATCGCCGTGGAGGAAGGCCGCACCTGCGTGGTGGTCACGGTGGAGGATGCCGACGAGGTGGCCGGCATCAATTCCCGCGCCGAACTGGCTGTGGCGGAAGGGCGCTGGCAGCGTGCGCGGCGCGTGCGCGCCATGGCGGAAGGGGCCAGCCTCGTCGCCCCGGAAACGGTATTCTTCAGCTGGGACACCCGGCTCGGCCGCGACGTGACGGTTGAGCCGAATGTCGTGTTCGGTCCCGGCGTGGAAGTGGCCGATGGGGCCACGATCCACGCTTTCAGCCATCTGGAAGGCGCGCGCCTCGCCGGCGGCGTTTCAGTCGGCCCCTTCGCGCGCTTGCGGCCGGGCGCGGTGCTCGAAGCCGGTTCGCGCGTGGGCAATTTCGTGGAGGTCAAGAACGCCGTGCTGGGTGAAGGGGCCAAGGCCAATCACCTGACATATCTCGGCGATGCCACGGTCGGCGCCGGCGCCAACATCGGCGCGGGCACGATCACCTGCAATTATGACGGCTATTTCAAGCATCGTACCGAGATCGGCCCGCGCGCTTTCATCGGCTCCAACAGCGCCCTGATCGCGCCGGTGCGGATCGGCGCCGATGCCATCGTCGCCGCCGGCAGCGCCGTCAGCCGCGATGTGGCCGAGGGGGAACTGCGCCTGGTCCGCGCGGAGCAACTGGTGAAGCCGGGCTGGGCGGATCGCTTCCACGATGCGATGAAGCAGAAGAAGGCCGCCGCGAAGGGGCGAGAGGGCTAACCAGACTTGACGCGATATAATGATGTGATATCGCGATATCCATGACTCGCATCCTTGCCGATCTTCCGGATGAAGACATCAGGTGGCTCGACAGTGTCGCCGCCGAAAGCGGCCGCTCGCGCGCGGCTTTGCTGCGCGAGGCGGTGGGGGCCTTCCGCACGGAGAGCACCGATTGGATCGAACGCGGCTTCGGCCTGTGGACTCGCCACGGCGCCGGCCGCGACGGTGACGATTTCGAGGAAGCCGTGCGGCCGGATTGGTCGACCCTCGATGATGATGCGGACCAGCCCCAGCCGTGAGCGACATCTATTTCGATAGCGGCGTGGTGGTCGACGTGCTTTCGGGCCATCCCAAGGCCGTCGCCGAGCTGCGCCGCGCCAAGCGCGCCTGGCTGTGCCGGACAAGCTGGCTGGAAATACTCGGCGCGGCGCCGCCTTCCGCCCGGGAAGAGACCGAGCGCTTCCTGTCGAACTTCTCGATCCGCGAGATTTCGCCGGAGATCGCCCGCCGGGCGGCCAACCTGCGGTTCGAACGGCCCCGGATCGGGCTCGGCGCCGCGCTGGTCTTCGCCACGGCGCAGGAACACGGCGGCATTCTCGTGACGCGCAATATCAAGGATTTCCCGGCGGCCACGCCGGGCATCCGCATACCCTACCTCGTCTAGCCAGGAGTCGGATCGGACCATGTGCGGCATTATCGGCATTGTCGGCAGGCAACCCGTGGCGGAACGGCTCGTCGATGGCCTGCGGCGCATGGAATATCGCGGCTATGACAGCGCCGGGATCTGCACCTTGCACGGCGGGCAGCTCGTCCGCCGGCGCGCGGAAGGCAAGCTCGCCAATCTGGAACGGGAACTGGCGCGCGATCCGGCGCCTGGCGAAGTCGGCATCGCCCACACCCGCTGGGCCACCCACGGTGCGCCCACGGCGAACAATGCGCACCCCCATGCCACGGATGAACTGGCGCTGGTCCACAATGGCATCATCGAGAACTTCAAGCCGCTGCGCGAGGCGCTGATCGCCCGCGGCCGCACCTTCGAAAGCGAGACCGACACCGAGATCGTCGCCCATCTGCTGTCGGAGCAGATCGAGGCGGGGAAGACGCCGGAGGAAGCGGTGCGTGCCGTGCTGCCGCAGCTGCGCGGCGCCTTCGCGCTGGCGATCGCCTTCCGCTCGCACCCCGATATGCTGATCGGCGCGCGGCTCGGCTCGCCGCTGGTCGTCGGCTATGGCGAAGGGGAAACCTACCTCGGCTCCGATGCGCTGGCGCTGGCTCCGCTGACTCAGAAGATCGCCTATCTGGAAGAAGGCGATTGGGTGGTGCTCACGCGCGCGGGCGCCACGATCTACGACAAGGACAATGGGCGCGTGGAGCGCGAGATCACCACGTCGGGCGCCTCGGCGGCGGCGATCGAGAAGGGCGAATACCGCCACTTTATGCAGAAGGAGATCTTCGAACAGCCCACCGCGGTGGCGCAGACCCTGCGCAGCTATCTGCGGCCGGTCGAAATGCAGGTCGCGCTGCCGCAGATCGATTTCGACATCTCGGCGATCGATCGCGTCACCATCGTCGCCTGCGGCACCAGCTACTACGCCGGCATGGTCGCGAAATACTGGTTCGAACAATTCGCCCGCGTGCCGGTGGACATCGATTTCGCCAGCGAGTTCCGTTATCGCGAGCCCGTGCTGCAACCGGGCGGGCTGGCGCTGTTCATCTCGCAAAGCGGGGAGACGGCCGATACACTGGCCGCGCTGCGCCATTGCCGCGCCGAAGGGCAGACGATCGCCGTGGTCGTCAACGTGTCGACCAGTTCCATGGCGCGAGAGGCCGATCTGCTGCTGCCGACCCACGCCGGGCCTGAGATCGGCGTGGCTTCCACCAAGGCCTTCACCTGCCAGCTCGCCGTGCTGGCCGCGCTGGCGGCGCACTTCGCGGTGCGCAAGGGGCGGATCACGCACGATCAGGAGGCAGAGATCGTCCGCCACCTTCTCGAAGCGCCCGCCTGCCTCAACGCCGCGCTGGACCATGATGACGAGATCGCGGCGATGGCGCACCTTATCGCCCCGGCGCGCGACGTGCTCTATCTCGGGCGCGGGCAGGAATTTCCGCTGGCGCTGGAAGGGGCGCTCAAGCTGAAGGAAATCAGTTATATCCACGCCGAAGGCTATGCCTCGGGCGAAATGAAGCACGGCCCCATCGCGCTGATCGACGAAGCGGTGCCGGTGATCGTGCTGGCTCCGTCCGGGCCGCTGTTCGAAAAGACCATGTCCAACATGCAGGAAGTGCGCGCGCGGGGCGGCAAGATCGTGCTGATCTCAGATCGTGACGGCTTGGCGGAGGCGGGCGAGGGATGCCTGGCGACTATCGAGATGCCGCGCGTCCACCCGCTTATCGCGCCGCTGGTCTATGCCATTCCGGTGCAGCTCCTGGCCTATCACGTCGCGGTGGCGAAGGGCACGGATGTGGATCAGCCCCGCAATCTGGCGAAGTCCGTCACGGTGGAATAAACGCGCCAAAACGACGGGTTTCGCCAGGGCGTTTTACCGGCTCCTAACCATTCCTGGGCTACGCGCGGAGGGTGAACGGAGCTCATTCAGATCTTCCAAAACTTCCGCTGCGCCTGTCGGCGTTGCAGATCATCGGCCTGCGGAATCCCGATGAAGGCGATTGGGCGCGGCTGAGGGCGCTGCAATACGGCCAGCTTCACCGCATCACTCTCAGGCGCGCCATCTGTCACGCGCTGGCCGCTATCGTCGCGATCAGCACCTTCCACACGCAGGTTCCCGGCTGGCTGCTGGGCGCGTGGCTTCTCGCCACGACCGCGGCGCTGGTGAACTCCATCCGGATCGATCGCGGCCTGGCCGATATCGACCGGCGATCGATGTCGCACCGGGAATACGCGCGCCAGGCGCTGGGCACCCTCTATTGTTCGGCTGCCTGGGCGGCGGCGCTGCTGCTGTTCATCCCCTATGGATCGACGGCCGAGCATTTCCAGCTCTGGACGCTCATCGCCATGCTGATCGCCGGATCGGCGGCGACCATGTCGGCCGCACCGCTGGCCACGGTGATCTTTGCGGGGGTGGCCGGTGGCGCGGCGGCGGTCACTTTCGCCGTGCGGGGCGATATCGGCTATGCCGCGGTCACCGTGGCTTTCCTGGTGGTGGTGGTTTCCGGCACGATCGAGGCCGCGCGGACCAACCTCAGCGCCCGCATCGCCGAAGTCGGCGTGGCGGAGAAGGACGAGGTCGTTTCCCTGCTGCTCCGCGAATTCGAGGAGAACGAGGCCGATTGGCTGTGGCAGATCGACGTCAACCGCCGTGTCCGTTCCGCCAGCCCGCGTTTCGCCTTCGCCCTGGGCCAGGATATCGCCGCGATCGAGGCGCAGCCCTTCATCCGCCTGATTTCCGGCGAAGCCTGGGAAACGGGGCAATTTCCCCCCAGCCTTCATGATCTTGCCGAACGGCTCAAGCGGCGCGAGAACTTTTCCAACCTGCTGGTGCAGGTCACGGTGGCATCCGGGCGGCGCTGGTGGGAATTGTCGGGCACGCCGATGCTTGACGAGAACGGCAGCTTCATCGGCTTCCGCGGCGTCGGGTCGGATGTCACCGAGCAGCGCGAATCGGACGAGAAGATCGCCTATCTCGCCCGCTACGATACGCTGACGGGCCTGCCGAACAGGCTGATGCTTACCGAAGCGCTGGGCGAAGCCATGCGCTATGCCGAACAGTGGCGCACGCGCTGCGCCTTCCTGATGATCGACCTAGACCGCTTCAAGCAGGTCAACGATTCGCTGGGCCACCAGGTCGGCGATCGCCTGCTGGCGCAAGTCTCGCAGCGGCTGCGCGCGGTGATCAGCGACAACGAGCAATGCGGGCGCCTGGGCGGTGACGAATTCGCCGTGGTGATCCGCGACGCCTCGCAGCCCAAGTGCGTGGAACGCGTGGCCGAAGCGATCATCGGTTCGCTGTCGCAGCCTTACGAGGTGGATCATCACCGCCTCTATGTCGGGGCCAGCGTGGGTTCGGCCATGGGGCCGCGGGACGGCAACACGGTGGAAACGCTGATGCGCAACGCCGATCTCGCGCTCTATCGGGCGAAGGATCAGGGCGGCAGCGCGCATTGCGCCTATGAACCCGCGCTCCATGCCAATGCAGAGGAACGCCGGCGGCTGGAACTCGCCCTGCGCCACGCGATCGGCAACGAGGAACTGCAGCTCAATTTCCAGCCGGTCGTCGACGCCAACCGGGAACATGTGGTCAGCTTCGAGGCCTTGCTGCGCTGGCACAGCGCCGAACACGGCTTCGTCAGCCCCGGCAAGTTCATCCCGCTGGCCGAGGATACCCGCCTGATCGTTCCCATCGGCGAATGGGTGCTGCAGGAAGCCTGCCGCCAGGCTGCTGCCTGGCCGGGCAACATCAAGGTGGCCGTCAACGTCTCGGGCGAACAACTGCTCGAACCGCAATTTGCCAGCAGCGTGGTGCGCGCGCTTGCCGACAGCGGGTTGCCGGCCCATCGGCTGGAAGTGGAAGTGACCGAAAGCATCTTCCTGCGCGATGCGCGCACTGCGCGCCAGACGCTGGAGGAGATTATGGCGCTCGGCTGCTCGGTCGCGCTCGATGACTTCGGCACCGGCTATTCCTCGCTCGGCTATCTGAGGACGCTGAGCTTTTCGACCATCAAGGTCGATCGCAGCTTCGTGCAGGGCGCGGCGCAGGGCAACCGCGAGAGCCTGGCGATCATCCGCGCGGTCGTGGCCATGGCGCAGAGCCTGGAGATGACCACCACCGCCGAAGGGGTGGAAACGCCCGAGGAAGTGGAACTGATCCGCAGCCTGGGATGCAACAAGATCCAGGGCTTTTACTTCGGCCGCCCGATGGAGCCCGCCGAAGCGCTCAGCCTGCTACGCCGCAAAGCGACACAAGCGGCCTAAGGACAATCGCCTTACAACACTCGTCATTGCGAGCGTAGCGAAGCAATCCAGGGCAGTCGCACCACGCCCCTGGATTGCTTCGCTACGCTCGCAATGACGAGTCAAGGATAGGTGATCATGGCCTGTCGCGCTTGCGGGAGGGGCCACGGGGGCCTGTTATCGGAAAGGGGGTCCTTCTCGACCCCTTTAACAGCCTCAGGCCTCGGCCAGCCCGCGCACCGCGCTTTCGAACAGCGCCCGGCCGTCGGTGCCGCCCAGCTCGGGCTCGATCGCCCGTTCCGGATGGGGCATCATGCCCAGAACGTTGCCGGTTTCGTTCAGCACGCCGGCGATCCTGCGCTGCGAACCGTTGACCTCTTCGGCATAGCGGAACGCCACGCGGCCTTCGCCCTCGATCCGGTCCAGCGTGGCTTCATCGGCGAAATAGTTGCCGTCATGATGCGCCACCGGAAGACGGATCGTTGAGCCGGCCTCATAGCCTGCGGTGAACAGCGACTGGCTGTTCTCCACGACCAGCGGCGCGGTGCGGCAGGTGAAGGTGAGCTGCGCGTTGCGCATCAGCGCGCCGGGCAGCAGGCCGCTCTCGGCCAGGATCTGGAAGCCGTTGCAGATGCCCAGCACCGGCACGCCGCGCTTTGCCTGCTCCACCACCGCGCGCATCACCGGGCTTTGCGCTGCGATCGATCCGCAGCGCAGGTAATCGCCATAGGAAAACCCGCCTGGCACGGCGATGAAATCGAGCCGCTCGGGCAAGTCCGCGTCACCGTGCCACACGCGCAGCGCCGGCGCGCCCGAAACCTTCTCCAGCGCCACCGCAAGGTCGCGGTCGCAGTTGGAGCCGGGGAACGTGATCACGGCCGCGCGGAACGCCATCACGCCGTCTCCAGCTTCTCGATGCGGTAGTTTTCGATCACCATGTTGGCCAGCAGCTTGCGGCACATGTCGTCGATCACGGCATCGCTGGTGCCGTCTGCCACGTCCAGCTCGATCAGCCGGCCGACGCGCACGTCCTCGATCCCGGTGAAGCCGAGCCCTTCCAGCGCATGGTGCACGGCGCGCCCTTGCGGATCGAGCACGCCGGGCTTGAGGCTGACCCGAACGATGACCTTCATGGGATACGGACCTTCATGCGAAACGGCTTTCCTGCGCGCTGTGGGAGTCAGGAAAGCCTATGGCGATTGAGGGGAACGGGAACAAGGGGGTGGGGCGATTCCTCTGCATCGAAAGCCCGGTGTAGCCCAGGGGCATCGAAAGCTTGGGAAGGTGCGCCTTGGCCGGCCGCAGCCATCGCTTGTCGCTGGCGGTTCGCGCTCCTATCCCGCATCCTGAAACCCCAGGGATGCGTCGATCCCCAACGTCGATACCGAGGTCCGTTGATCCCCTTGCGCCTTGTTCCAGCCGGTGCCCTTTCCGAGCGGTTCCGCACGGAGGCGGGACGGCGCGCCCTGGGGATATTCGCGGCTTTGCTGTTCGAAGCGGTGCTGTTGCTGCTGTTGCTTTCGCTGGGCCAATCGAAGGCCCCGCCTGAAAAGCGCTCGACCCTGGTGAGCATCACGGTGAATCGGGAGCCGGAGCCCGAACCTGCCACGAACCCCGAACCGGAAGCGCGCCGGGATGAGCGCCCGGTGCCGAAGACGCCCGAACCGCCACCGCCCGCGCCAGTTTCCGCGCCGCAAGCGGTCGCCGTGGCACCTCCGGTATCGCCGCCGCCTATTCCTGTCGTGCCGGCGCCCGCCGCGCCCGCTACCCCGCGGCCCGTGCAGGCAGTCATCAAAGGCCAGGCATATGGACCGCCGGATACCGGCTCTCGCCCCTCCGACGATTCGACGCGGGTCGGCACCGCGCCGAATGGCGAACCGCTCTATGCCGCGAAATGGTATCGCGAGCCTTACGACGACGAGCTGCGCGGTTATCTGTCCACCGCGACCGGCCCGGGCTGGGGTCTGATCGCATGCCGGACCGCGCCGGATTATCGGGTGGAGGACTGTGTCGCACTGGAGGAACACCCGCTCGGCTCGATGATCAACCGCGCCATTCTGGCGGCCGCCTGGCAATTCAAGGTCCGCCCTCCGCGGCTCGGTGGCCGCTCGCTGGTCGGCGAATGGGTGCGGATCAGGATCGATTACGACATCACGCCGCAGCCCGCGCGGCGCGGGGCGCGCTGATCCGCGGTCAGTTTGCCGGGCTGCCGGCCTTCTCTCGCGGCAGCACGTCGATCTCCAGCCGCTCTTCCGGCTTGAGATAGCGCGCCGCCGCTGCGCGAATGTCCTCGCCCGTCAGCTTTTCCAGCGCCGCCTTGCCTTCCAGGAACCGGGTGATGTCCTCCGGCTGGCTCTGGGCGTGGTCCACCAGGGCCATCCAGCCGGCATTGGTCTTCAGCGCGTTGTCATAGGCTTCCAGCATCGGCCGGCGGGCGCGCAGGAGGACATCGTCGTCCACCGGCTTGGCGATCGCTGTGCGCACGGTGTCCAGCATGGCTTCGCGCGTGGCCTCCACCTCGCTGGCGGCGACCTGGGCGGCCAGCGTGAAATAGCCGAAATCGGGGTAGATCTTCGATTGGGTAGCGTTGACGCCGGGCGAATAGGTCTGCCCCAACTCCTCGCGCAGGGTATCGGTCAACTCTACCTGGAGCACCCGTTCGAGCAGTTCGAGCCGGAGCACCTCGTCGAAATCGCTGTCATCGCGCGTCGGCCAGTCCATCCGCACGATCGCCTGGTCGGGGGCACCGTCGTGGTAGATTACCCGGGCGCTGCGGTCGGCCGTGAAGCCGCGCTGGCGATTGGCGTCATAGGAACGGAACTCCGCCTCGCGCGCCGGCAGGGCGCCCAGCGTCCTCGCCGCCAGCGCGATGGCCTGGTCCTCGTCGAAATCGCCGACCAGCGCCAGTTCCAGCGCCCCGCGCCCCAGGCGGTCGGACAGCGCCTCGCGCAGCTTGGCGAAGTTGAGGCCGAGATAGGCATCTTCGGGCTGGAGCGTGAAACGCGGATCCGCATCGGAGATGATCCCGCCCAGCGCATTGCTCAGGGCATTCTCCGGCGTGGCGGTGCGGCTGGCGAAGAAGTTCTCGATATTGCGGCGATACTGGGCTTCCGCCTGCGCGCGATAGCCGGGGTCCGACAGCGCGGCGGTGAACAGCTGGAGCTGGAGCTCCAGATCGCGCGGGGTGGTGCTGCTCGACATGACGAAGGACCGCTCCCCCGCGCCGACGCCGAAGCCCACGCTTCGGCCTGCCAGCAGCGTCTGCAATTCGTCCGAGGTGTACTTGCCCAGGCCGCCGATCGGCAGATAGCCGACCAGGGCCACGGCCAGCGGATCCTCGCGCGTGTTGAGCAACTGGCCGCCGTCGATGTTGAGCTGCACCGCCACCCGGTCCTGCTGCAGATCGGTGCGCTTGAGATTGAGCTTGAGGCCGTTGGAGAACACGACTTCGCGGATGCCCAGGCGCGGCTCCACCCGGTCGGAAACGACCGTGCCGGGCGGGCCGAAGTCGGTATAGTCCCATTGGCCAAGCTCGGCGGCGTTGCCGGCGATAAGCGGCGCGGCCATGCCCTGGTCCCACGCCGCGCGCAGCGCCTGGGCGCCGCCTTGCGGCTCCGTGCGGCCTTCGAACCGGATCAGCGGATCGTCCAGCGGAACGATCTCTTCCTTCAGCGAAGCCAGCACGCTCTGCGGAGTAATCTCGGGCAAGTGATCGAGGAAACGCTTGAGCGCGCTCGCCGGGGTGGTCGGCACCTGGCCGTCCTGCAGCAGCGACAGCGCGCCGGTGATGAAGGCGGCGTTCGGCCGGGTATCGGCGCCGGCGGCGTTGTTTTCCAGCGCCGCGCGCAAGTTGGCCAGTTGCTCGTCCACCTCGGCCCGGGTGAAGCCCTGTTCCATTGCGCGGCGATATTCGGCCTGCGCGGCGGCCAGCGCGCGAGGCCATTCGCCGTCGCCGGTCTCGATCATCAGATTGGTGGTGCGTCCGGCCTTGAATACCTGCGATGTGCTGATCGAAGCGCCGCGGAACGGCGGGTTCTCGCCTCTGGCAAGGCGCAGAAGGCGGCGGTTGATGATGCCATAGCCCAACTGGCGGCGCACGTTGCTTTCGCGGAAGGCCAGCGTGTCGGTATCGTCCAGCCAAGGCCCGTTCTTCGATACAGTGATCTGCTCGGCAAGCGCGGGATCGACGTAGATGTCCGTCTCGCCGGCCAGATCGGTGCGGATCGGGCCGGGATCGGCGGCGGGCACCAGCGGCTGGGCCTGCCAGCTCGAAAAGTGCTTGCGGATTGCCGCTTCGGCCGCATCCGGATCGAAATCGCCCACCACGATCACCGCGGTGTTCTCGGGCCGGTAGATGCGCCGATAGAGTTCGCGCAGCTTTTCCGGCGTGGCGGACTGGATCGATTCGCTGGTGCCGATCGGCAGCCGGTCGGTGAAACGGGCGCCGGGATAGAGAAACTCGAGCCCGTCCACCAGGTCGCGCAGCTGGTAGGTATCGCGCGTGCGCTTTTCGGAAAGGACCACGCCTTTCTCGCGCTGCACGGCGGCGGGGTTGAAGCTCAGCTCGCTGGCCGTTTCGCGCATCAGCATCAGCGCCGTGTCCAGCAGCGACGGATCGTTGCGGGGGAGGTCCAGCTTGTAGATCGTGGCATCGAAATCGGTCGACGCATTGGTATCCGCGCCGAAGGCCAGCCCCTCGCGCTCCAGCAGCTTGATCATCTCGCCTTCGGGCACGTTGGTCGAGCCGTTGAAGGCCATGTGCTCGATGAAATGGGCGTAGCCGCGTTCCGCGTCGGTTTCCGCGGTGGAGCCGGCGTCGACCCAGAACTGGACCATGCCCGTACCCTTGGGTGTGGCGTTCGGCCGGATGATATAGCGCATGCCGTTGTCCAGCCGGCCGAAGCGATAGGCGGGATCGGGTGGCAGGTCGCTCTTGGCGAAAGGCCATTCGTGTGCGGGCGCAACCGGGGCCGGTCCCGCACCCTCCTGGGCGAAGGCGGGCAGGCCGATGATGAGGAGGAAAGCAAGCAGCAGGCGGCGGATCATCGCCTTGCTTGTGACGGATGAATCCTTAACCGGCAATGGGGATGGCGGGCCTGTCAGGCCCCCGGCGGACCGCTTCCGCCCAGCCGAACGCGGCCACAAGCCGCCGCAAGTACCGCGCACACATGGCCGATTTGCGTAATACCGCCTTCTGGACGGTGAGGGGATTTGGAGGCCCTCGTAATGGAACTACGGCTAGTCCTGGCCTATTTGCTGATCGCAGTGCTGGTCATGGGCGCGGTATTTCTGCTGCTGTATTTTCGGCGCCGGAAGCAACAGCGGCGGCGCAACCGGCGTTATTATTGGTAAACGGAATTGGTTAATGCTGCCTGCCTTGCGGCGGGCGGCCTCTATTTCTTCGGCTTGGGCGTGGTGCGCAGCTTGGAACGGTGGGCGGACAGGTCGAACACCTCGCCCGGGCCATTGTCGTCCTGCAACAGGCCCAATCGGCGGGCGACTTCCTGATAGGCTTCTTCCTCGCCGCCGAGGTCGCGGCGGAAGCGGTCCTTGTCCAGCTTTTCGCCGCTCGCCATGTCCCACAGGCGGCAATTGTCCGGGCTGATCTCGTCGGCCAGGATCACGCGCGAATAATCGCCGTCCCAGATGCGGCCGAACTCCAGCTTGAAATCGATCAGGCGGATGTTGATCGCGGCGAACATGCCGCACATGAAGTCGTTCACGCGGATCGCCATGGCGGCGATATCCTGCATCTCGTCATTGTTGGCCCAGCCGAAGCAGGCGATATGCTCTTCGGCCACCATCGGGTCCTGCAATTCGTCAGACTTCAGGTAATACTCGATCAGGGTGTGGGGCAGCGGCTCGCCTTCTTCCATGCCCAGGCGCTTGGACAGCGATCCGGCGGCCACGTTGCGCACCACCACTTCCAGCGGAATGATCTCCACCTGGCGGACCAGCTGCTCGCGCATGTTCAGGCGGCGGATGAAGTGTGTCGGGATGCCGATATGGGCCAGCCGCAGGAAGACATGCTCGGAGATGCGGTTGTTGATCACCCCCTTGCCGTTGATCGTGCCCTTCTTCTGCGCGTTGAAGGCCGTGGCGTCATCCTTGAAGTACTGGATGATCGTGCCCGGCTCAGGCCCTTCGTAGAGAATCTTGGCCTTGCCTTCATAGAGCTGGCGGCGGCGGGACATGGCAAACCCTTCGAGGTGGAAAAACGGCGCCCCGGCAGAGCGGCTTTGCTCGGGCCGGGGCGCGAGCGGGCGCTATACACACTGGCGGCCGGCAAGGCAATTGCGGCGGCGGGGCGGGGGCGCTAGGCGGCTGCCGGCAAAAAAACGGGATCGGGCCGCCATGAGGATTTTCCGCACCACCACGTCGGTTTCGGCCGTCACGATCGCCGCCGTGCTGGCCGTTCCGGCCCTGGCGCAGGACGCTGGGCGGGACACTATCGTCGTCACCGGATCGCTGATCGGCGCCAGCCGCGAGGCGGCGCCCGCCCCGGTCGAGGTGATCAGCGCCGAGGAATTGGCGGCGCAAGGCTCCCCCTCCATGCTCGAGCTGACGAAGCGCCTGTCGGCCTCCGCCGGGGTGATGGGCGATGCCAGTCAGTTCGATCTGCGCAGTCAGTTCAACGAAGGCGTCGCCTCGATCAACCTGCGCGGACTGGGGCCGCAGCGCACGCTGGTGCTGCTCAATGGCCGGCGCCTCGCCTCCGTCGCTTCGGGCAACCTGCCGATGGTGGACGTCAACCTGATCCCGGCCGGCGCGCTGGAGCGGATCGAGATCCTCAAGGACGGCGCCGCCGCGACATACGGATCGGATGCGATCGGCGGCGTGGCGAACTTCATCACGCGCACGGACCAGCAGGGCTTCCTCGCCTCGGGCGATTACCGCTACGTCGATGGCTCGGCGGGGGATTGGAACGCCGCGCTGTCCTGGGGCGGCCGGATCGGGCCTGCGCGGCTGCTGGTCTCGGGCGGCTATCATCGCCGGGGCGAACTCACCGCGCTCGACCGGGATTTCACGCAGCTGTCCTATCCGGCGAATCCGCAAGGCGGCTGGTCGGGCGGCGGCTCTCCGGGCAACTTCGATTTCGACGGTACCCTGAACGGCGTGCGCTTCGATGCCGATGAAGGCTGCGCCGATCTGGGCGGTTTCCGCTCGCTGCCCGGATCGAACGCGGACTTGTGCCAGACGCAGTACCTCGGCTTCACCAATCTGGTCGAGCCGGAGGACCGCTATCAGCTTTTCGCCGATGCCGCGGTCGATCTGGCGGACGGCGTCTCGCTGCGCCTCACCGGGCTTTATGGCCGCACCGACACGGTGATGACCACCAGCCCCAGCTACCTGCCGACCATCGCCCCGTCGGCCAGTGCCGCGTTCGGCGGCGGCGGGCTGTTCGTGATCCCGCAATATGCGCCCGCGCTGATCGATTATTGCGCGCGCTTCGGGGCGGATTCCGGTTGCTCGGTCGATGGCGGGGGCGCGCCGCAGGAGCCGGCACTGGCCTATCCGGTGCGGTTCCGCCCGGTGCTCATGGGCGGCAACCCGCTGTTCGACAACGCGCGGCAGACCGCCGTCGTGCCGCGCCATTCGGACCTCTATCAGTTCAGCGGCGAGTTGACCGCCGCGCTGACGCCGGCGATCGATCTCACCGCCGGCGTGACCTATTCCGAATACGATCGCTATTTCGAAGCGACCGACAATTTCGTCGATCTGCTGCAGAACGCGCTGGCCGGCTTCGGCGGCGCTTCCTGCGCTTACGCGTCCCCCCAGTCGCGCGCCGGAATGACGCTGGCCGAACTCGCGGCTGTCGCCGGGACGGATGGCTGCCACTACTTCAATCCGTTCTCCACCGGCATCGCGGCCAATGCCCTCACCGGCGCGGCGAACCCGAGTTATGCCGGCGCCGGCAATCCGCTCGGCCTCAGCCTCGAACCGGGGGCGGGGCTGGTCAACGATGCCTCCACGCTCGGCGATTTCTACACCGTGATGCACCGCCGGGCGAACACCAGCCTGTGGGTCGCCGATCTGGTGGCCTCGGGGCGGACGGGGCTGGAATTGCCTGGCGGAGAGGTGGGTTTCGCTGTGGGCGCGCAGTACCGGCGCGACGGTTACCGGCGCACTTACAGCGCGGCCAACAACATGGATGTCTATCCCTGCCCCGGATCGGTTCTGGACCCGGCCGCCACATGCGATCCGGAAGTGGGCGCGGTCGGCTTCCTCGGCGCCAACCGCGATGTCCAGGTATCGAGCGATGTCTGGGCACTGTTCGGCGAAGTGCGGCTGCCGATCAGTGACCGCGTGCAGGCGCAGCTTTCCGCCCGCTATGAAGATCACGGCCTGGCCGGATCGACTTTCGACCCCCAGGCGCGCGTCCGGATCGAGTTGACCGACTGGCTGGCGATCCGCGGCGGCGCCGGGACGACCTTCCGCGGCCCGCCGCCGCAGAACACCTTGTCCGACCTGGTGACGCTGACTTTCATCGGCGGCGCGTTCCGCCCGGTGGAACTGCTCGGCAATCCCGATCTGAAGCCGGAAAGCGCGACGACCTACAGCGCCGGCCTGCTGGTCGATCGCGGGGCCTTGCGCGCCAGCGTGGATTACTGGCGCTACGATTTCCGGGGCCCGATCGAAAGCGAGCCGGTGAGCGGCATGGTCTCGGCCCTGTTCGGCGCCAGCGGAACGGCCAACTGCGGCAATCCCGCCTATGCCGGGCTGCAGGCGCGCTTCACCTTCTCCGGCGGCCTGTGCTCGGCCGCCAATGTGCAGCGGCTGGCGACCTATGCGGTCAATTCGGCGGATGTTTCGACCAGCGGGGTGGATTTCCAGGCCAGCTACGGCGCCAGGCTGGGCCCGGTGAAAGCGCAGGCCGGCATCTCGGGCAGCTACGTGATCCATTACGATGTCGATGACGTACTGGTGGAAGGCGTGCTGGTGCAGCCGGCCTATGACGCGGCCGGCCTGCTCAATTACCAGACCACGGCCTATCCGCTGCCGCGCCTCAAGGGGCAGGCGTGGGTGCAGGGGGCACTGGGCGATCATTCGCTGCGGCTGCAAGTTAACTATGTCGACAGCTACCGGGACCAGCGCGGGGCGGACGTCTTCGGGCCGAACGCCAGCGCGCTGGCCGGCGCCAGCGTCACCGCGGGCAAGACGATCGGCAGCTTCACCACGGTGGACGCCGTGTGGCGGTGGACCGTGCTTGATCGCACCACGGTCTCGCTGGCGCTGTACAATCTGTTCGATGCCGATCCGCCCTTCGCGCGGCTGGATCAGAACTTCGATCCCTTCACCGCCAGCCCGCTCGGCTTCACGGCCACGCTGGGGCTCAGCCAGGCGTTCTGATCTCCGCCAATCCCTCGTCATCCCCGCGAAAGCGGGAACCCAGTCGGCTCTTGCGCAATGGCGCCCTGGGTCCCGCTTTCGCGGGGATGACGAAAAGAGCTGGCGCGCCTCCTCCCGCATAAACAATTTCCACCCGCGCATGGCTTGTTCATCGCGCGGGGCATAGGCATTGCATGCACCCATGCTGTCGCAGAAGACCCGCTATGCCATTCGCGCGATGCAGCACCTCGCTGATCACTACGGCAAGGGTCCCGTGCAGCTGGCCGAAATCGCCAGGACGCAGAACATTCCGGCAAACTTCCTCACCACGATCCTGTCGGAACTGGGCCGCTTTGGCATCGTCGATTCGCAGCGGGGGAAGGACGGCGGCTATTGGCTGGCGCTCCCGCCGATCGACATCACTTACGGCGATCTGATCCGGGTGATGCGCGGCTCGCTGGCGCTCGTCCCCTGCGCCAGCCGCTTCGCGCACGAGAAATGCGTGAACTGCGTGGAGGAAGGCGAATGCCGCACCCGCGCGCTGATGCTGCAAGTGCGCGATCGCACGGCGGAACTGCTCGATTCGGTGCGCCTGTCCGATCCGATCGAGCCGGAACCGGCCGATCTTCCCGACGAAAGCTGATCTTGGCCACCGATCAGCATTAATTTCCTTCGGATGGCCGCATTGTTATTGTCAACTAAAACGGTTGAGTTCAAAAGAGGGCGCGTCGCAATTTCGCGGCGAGAAGCCGGAGACGCCCTATGGGTGCCCCAGTCGAAAACCTTGTCGATAGGCTCGATTCCGTCAGCCAGGCTGACTTGCCTGAGCATCTTCGCGTCGTGGTCGAGGCGCTCGGGCGCCTGCGTTACGGCGTGATCCAGCTTACCGTGCATGACGGCAAGCTGATGCAGGTCGACGTCACCGAACGGCGGCGCTTCGCCTGATCCACGGGGGGCGCGAAGGCCCCCAAGCCATTCTTTAACAGCAGAGCAGACCGGACCTCCGGATGCGTCTCCAGCCTGCGCGGGCGAGACATCGTGTTCTCTCCATCGGCGGGCTGGGAGTCTCAGCCACTATGAGGGAACCGGAAAACATGACCAAACGCTCGCTTCTTCTGGCCGGCATCGCCGCTTTCGCGCTGCTGCCTGCCCCCGCTTTCGCCGATGACGCCGCCGATGCGGCGGCCGACAGCGCGGCCGAACAACCGGCCGGCCCGGCGGCCGCCACCGGCGCCCCCGAAAACGTGATCATCATCACCGCCCGCCGCCGCGATGAGGCGGCGCAGCAGGTGCCGCTGGCGATCGGCGTGCTCGATGGCCGCGCGATCAACGATACCGGATCGTTCAACGTCCAGAAGCTGCAACAGCTCACCCCCACGTTGCAGGTCTATTCGTCGAACCCGCGCAACACCGTGGTCAACATCCGCGGCATCGGCGTTCCCTTCGGCCTCACCAATGACGGGTTCGAACAAGGCGTCGGCATCTATGTGGATGACGTCTATTACGCGCGCGTCGCGTCCGCGGTGTTCGATTTCCTCGATGTGGCGCAGGTGGAGGTGTTGCGCGGGCCGCAGGGCACGCTCTACGGCAAGAACACCACCGCCGGTGCGATCAACATCCGCACCAATCAGCCGACGTTCGACTTCCAGGGCAATGCCGAGGTTTCGATCGGCAATTATGATTTCAAGCAGGCCAAGGTCGCCGTCTCGGGCCCTCTGTCCGATACGCTGGCGGCGCGGATCGCGGTTTCCGGCACCAGCCGGCAAGGCACGATCTACAACGTCACCAGCAACAACTGGATCAACGGGCAGGACAATATCGGCCTGCGCGGGCAACTGCTGTGGCGGCCGACCGACAATCTGGACGTGACCCTGTCGGGCGATTGGAGCGCGCAGGACCCGGAATGCTGCGGCGGCGTCTATGTCGGTTATGGCCCCACCCAGCGCGCCGCAAGCCGCCAGTTTCCCGCCCTGGCCGAATTGACCGGATACACGCCGGCCAGCACCGCCCCGTTCGATCGCGTGACCGATCTCGATGCCTCGCTCAATGCCGGCAACAAGACCGGCGGCGCATCGCTGCGGGCGGTATGGGATATCGGTGACAGCAGCACGCTGACCTCGATCACCGCGTGGCGTTTCTGGGACTGGAAGCCCGAGAACGACCGCGATTACACCGGCCTGTCGATCGTCAGCAAATCGCAGAACCCTTCGCAGCAGGACCAGTATTCGCAGGAACTGCGCTACAACTACACCGGCGATCGGCTCAACGCCGTGATCGGCGCCTTCGCGTTCCAGCAGCGGATCGATACCCAGGGCACGGAGCAGCAGGGCTCCGACGCCAGCGCGTGGAACCTGACGGGCGGCAACAGCAATGCGCTGGCCACCGATCCAAGCGTTCTCGAAGGGCTCACCGCGATCAATACGCAATGGCTCAAGGCCACCAGCCTGGCGCTGTTCGGCCAGCTCGATTTCAAGCTGACCGATCGGCTGACGATCCAGCCGGGCGCGCGGCTGAACTATGACAAGAAGGATGGCTTCTATCACCGCGAGGTGTTCGATGGGCAGGGCAACGCGGTGCCGGCCAGTGGCGGCACCGCGATCCAGGCGGCGCAGCGCGGCATCTATGCGCCCCTGCTGTATCAAGCCAGCTTCAGCGACTGGAACTTCAGTTATGACCTGACGCTGAGCTACGTCCTGGCCGACGATGTGCTGCTCTACGGCACTTATGCCAAGACGTTCAAATCGGGCGGCATCAACCAGAACGGCGTACCCGTCGATGCCAGCAACACGCCGATCGCGGCGGCCTATACCATCAAGCCGGAATCGGTGCAGCACTTCGAAGCCGGCCTGAAATCCCAGTTCTGGGGTCGGCGCGCCACGCTGAACCTAGCGGCCTTTCGCACCACGATCGACGATTTCCAGGCCAACGTCAGCAACGGCCAGCTGGGCGTCCTGCGCGGCTATCTCGCCAATGCGGAGCGGGTGCGCAGTCAGGGCGTGGAACTGGACTTCTCGATCCGGCCCAGCGCGCGGTTCACCGCCTATGTCAACGGCGCCTATACTGATGCGAAATACGTGAAGTTCGTCGATGCGCCATGCCCGCCTGAACTGGCCGGCGGCACGGTGGCGGGCGCGGGGCAGGTCCCGGGGCCGGCCGGGGTGCCCGGTTCGCTCAGCCCGGCGAACTGCGATGTTTCGGGCCAGGTCCTGCCGGGCGTGTCGAAATGGGCGTTCTCCTATGGGGCGGAGGCCAACGTTCCGGCCACACTGTTCGGCAAGGAGGGGCAGGTCTATCTCGGCTACGACGGGAATTACCGCTCGCGCTTCTCGTCCAACCCTTCGCCGTCGATCTATACCTGGATCGACGATTACGCACTCAGCAACTTCCGCCTCGGCTTCCGGGCGGCGGACGGGTTCAACGTCTATGCCTGGGTGCGCAATGCGTTCGACACCGATTATTACGATCAGCTCAACTTCGGGCCGAGCAACACCGGCCTGATCGCCGGCGTTCCCGGCGATCCGCGGACCTGGGGCGGCACTGTCAGGTTCGAGTTCTGATCGGGCGGTTCAGCTAGGCTCCGGGGACGCTCCTCTCCCCACTGTGCCCGGGGCACCCGATCGCTGGGGGCCGGTCCGCGCAAGCGGGCCGGCCCTCTTTCAGGATCGCGCACTCAATCGTGCAGTTTCGATGCCGTCAGCGCCACCCGGCGGCCCAGATAGCGCGCGCCCTCGAGCTCGACCTCGCTCGGCCAGCGCGAGCCGTCGTTGTTGGAGATCGTCGAGGCGCCATAGGGCGAATTGCCCATGACCACGTCCACCCCGTTCTGCCCCTTGAAGCCATAGTCCAGGCCCACCAGCGTGCAGCCGAGGTGCAGCAGGTTGGTGAGGATCGAGAACAGCGTCGTCTCCTGCCCGCCGTGCTGGGCGGCGCTGGAGGTGAAGGCCGCGCCCACCTTGCCGACCAGTGCATCGGTGAACCACAGGCCCCCGGCCTGGTCCCAGAACGCCGCCATCTGGCTGGGCATGCGGCCGAACCGGGTCGGCGCGCCGACCACGATCCCGTCATAGTCGGCCAGCGCCTCGATCCCGCCGATCAGCGGGTGGCTTTCATCGGCCACGAACCCGGCAGCCGCGGCCACTTCGGCCGGCGCGGTCTCGGGCACGCGCCGCACATCGCAGTGATGCCCGGCCTGGCGAACCCCCTCCGCCACCGCATCGGCCATCCTGGCGATGTGGCCGTAAGAGGAATAGTAAAGCACGAGGATGCGGGCCATCGGGGTTCCTTTCAGCAATTGGGAAGGGGAGTGGCAAGCGGCGGCGCCGGCACCGTCAATCGCCGCGCGCCTCGGCCGCCACCATCTCGTGTGCATAGGGTTTGAGCGAAAGCCAGGCGAAGATAAGCCCCAACGGGCCGGAGACCAGCGCCAGCACCACCATCGAGCTGGCGATGCCCTGTTCGCCGAACACGTGATCGTTGAACCAGCCGACCACCAGCGGGCCCAGGCCATACCCGATCACGTTGTAGATCGCGATGTAGATCGCCGTTGTCGTCCCGCGCATCCGGCCAGGGGTTATCGCCTGGATCGCCGCATTGGCCGGGCCTGATCCCATAGAGCCGAGGAACAAGGACAGCCCCACCAGCGCGAAGGCCAGCCATGCCTGGCTCGCCAGCGGGAACAGCACCGCTACCGGGATCAGCGGAATGGTCACCAGCCAGACCATGCGCATGTTGGCGTCCTTGTGACCATTGGCGGCCATCCGCTCCGCCAGCCAGCCGCCGAGCACCAGGCCGATGGGCGAGACGATCAGCGAGATGATCCCCAGCGTCGGCCCCGGCTCCCCCGGCGCATAGCCGAACTTGCGTTCGAAGAAGACCGGCGACCACACGGTGACGCCGAAGCTGAGCATCGCCTTGATGCCGTTGGCCAGGAACATCGGCGCGAAGGCGCTGCGGCGGCTCCACAGATAGCTTGTCGTGGCGGTGAAGCTGGGCGCCGTCGCCCCCGCGCTTTCGCGGCGGGGCGGCTCGGGCACTGTCGCCAGCAGCAGCAAGGCCCACAGCACGCCGGGCGCGCCGACGAGCACGAAGGTCATCTGCCAGGGCTTCAGCGTGCCCACCAGCGGGAAGGTCTGCGGGCCGATGTCCGTCAGCCAGCCGATCAGCCAGCCGCCCACCAGCAGCGCCATGCCGCTGCCCGCCACCGTGCCGATGCCGATGATCGACATCGGCCGGGCCAGCCGCTCGCGCGGGAAGATGTCGCTGGTCATCGAATAGGTGCCCGGCGCGTTGCAGCTTTCGCCCACGCCCACCAGCATCCGCGCGGCCAGGAGCTGGGGGAAATTGCGCGCCAGGCCGCAGGCGGCGGTCATCAGGCTCCAGAAGGCGATCGCCGATGCGACGATCCACTTGCGCGGCCCCCGGTCGATGAAGCGGGCGATGGGGATCCCGGCCAGCACGTAGAACAGCACGAAGGCGAAGCCGATCAGCAGCCCCACCTCGGTATCGCCGATCCCGAAATCCGCCTTGATGGGGGTGATCAGCAGCGTCATCAGCTGCCGGTCCAGATAATTGAACATCAAGGCGATCATGAAGATGAAGATCGCCCACCAGCTCCGCGCCGACGATAGCGGAGCCCGTCCCGCACCTGTCATGAATCTCTCCCTTCCCGGTAAGAAGCCGGAAAGCGCCGCTCGGCGCAAGGCTTATCGCGGAAGGGGGAAGGCCCGGACCACGAACACGCCGGGGTCCTTGTCGCGCAGCGCGGGGTCCATCATGTAGCTGGACTTGCCTTCGATCGCGTAGCCGACGTCGCCCACGAAGGCCACGCCGGGGGAGGATTCGAGGCCCGTCTTCACCGGGGTCACCGAGGCGCTGTCGCCGTTCACCTCGATCAGCGCCACGCGCCCGCCGGGGCCTTCGGCCTGGAGGAAGCGGTTGCCGCCCATGGCGCGCAGGCCGTCGGGGCCGTTGAGCTTGTCGGACAGGGTCAGCGTGGTCAGCCCGGCATAGCTGCCGTCGGCCTTGCGGTTCACCCGCTGGAAGAGGTTCTGCCGCACGTTGTTGATGTAGATCGCGCCGTCGCCGCCGATAGCGATGCCGTCGACGCCGGTCAGGTCCTGCCCTTCGGCAAACAGCGTCAGCGCCTTGGCGCCGGGCGCCAGCGCGAAGATGCGGCCGGAAAGGGTTTCGGTGGCATAGACGGTGCCGTCCGCCGCCACCGCGATATCGTTGCACGCCGATGGCTTGTCGGCCGGAAACTCATAGCTCGCTTTCAAGGCGCCCGTCGCCAGATCGAAGGCCTTGAGAACCGAAGTGCCCGTTTCGCGCGGCTGGGCGAAGAGGTTGGGGATCGAACAGGCCCACAGCACCTTGTGCTGTTCATCGGCGAAGACGCCGAACAGCGACCGGAGGCCGTTCTCGGCGCTCGGCACGATCCACAGCTTCGCGGTGTCGGCCCCGGCCTCAGCGCGATAGATCGTCCCGCCGTTGCTGCCGACATAGATGTTGCCCGCCGCGTCGGAAGCGATGCTTTCGGGGAAGACCCGCGCGCCCGCGATGGTGATGTCCACTGGCGTGGCGGCGGTGGAAACACTGGCGCAGGCGGCCAGCAGGCCGGCGGCGATGGCCATCAGGGCAATCCCGTTCTGAATACCGTTGGTACGCACAAATCCTCCCGGAAAGCTGGTTTTCGGGCCCATGATAGAGCGCCGCGCCCCGGAGGAAAGCCCTGTCGCTACGCCGCCTCCGCGCCCAGCCGCCATCGGCCGGGCGGCATCGCGTATCGCCGTCGGAACGCGCGGGAGAAGTGGGCCGCGTCCTCGAAGCCGCTTGCGAAGGCGATCTGGGCGATGGACAGGCCGGCCTTGGCAGGATCGCGCAAGTCGGCCGCCGCCTGCTCCATCCGCCGTTGCCACAGGCGGCTGGCAATGGAATGGCCGCAGGCTTCTTGCATCAGCTGGTCCAGCCGGCGGCGGCTGATGTGCTGGTCGCGGGCAATCTCTTCGGCGGTAAGCCCCGCCACCGGGAAGTTGAGTTCGATGAAATCGACCGCCCGGCGCACGCGCCAGCCCGCGCTTTGAGGAAGCTCGGCGAAGGACTTGGCGACGCCCAGCATCTGGATCACCGAGCCGACCATTGCCGTCCGCTGCAACTGGGTGAGGCGCGGCGCCACTTCGCTGAGGCGCAGGAGCGTGTCGGAAAGCAGCCGCGTGCCGCATTCCTGCGCCGGCAGCAGTGCACCGAACAGGCGGTCGAGGTGCGGATAGCGGCTCATCGCCGGCGCGCGGGGCAGGCGCAGGAACAGGATCGTGCCATAGTCGGCGCTCGACAGCGTGAAGCGGTCGTATTCGTCGATCAGGCACATGTCCCCCTCGCTCAGCTGGGCTTCCATCCCGCGCTGCGTCACCTTGGTGGAACCGCGCGACTGGACCATCAGCGAAACGTGGGTCCACACGGTGTCTTGCGCCGAACGAGAGCGGTGGTGCACTTCGGCCGGCGCGGATTCGATGGTGTAGAGTTCCGCCGCCCCCAGGCAGGTCCGCGTTATCGTTCCGCGCTGGGGGCTATGCTCGGTGATCCGCACTGACAGCCCCGGAAACAGCTGCCGCGCCGCGTCGTCCCACGCCGGACGGCGGTGCGAAAGTTCCAGCGCGGCCAGGTCCACCAGGGCATCGCCGGGCACTGCTTCTCCCCTTCCAATTGCGACAAGGAATGCGGCCAAACCAGTCAAGGTGCGCGTACCAACGTTCGGATATGCAAGGGCGAAGTCGCCAGCAAGGCTCAGGCCCCCGCACGTCGGGAAAACCGGGCAGGTGGCCGCAAGGGGAGAGGAAAGCAGATGAACCGTACACGATCGAGATCCGCGCGCCGCGTGGAACTGCCGCTACTCGCACTGGGCCTGGCGGTCGGCATGGCGGCCGGCCCGGCCGCCGCACAGGATGCGGACGGAAGCAAGGGAGCCGCGCAGACCGGCGGCGACGAGATCGTCGTCACCGCGCAGTTGCGCGAACAGAACCTGCAAGACGTCCCGCTGTCGATCAGCGCGGTCAGCGGCGAACAGATCGAGCAGCGCAGCCAGACGACGCTGACCGACATCACCGCGCAGATGCCCAGCTTGCTGCTCCAGAAGAACCCGGCCGGGCAGGGCAACTCCGTGCGCGTCTTCATCCGCGGCGTCGGCCAGTCCGACCAGAGCCCGTCGGTGGAGCCGGGCGTCGGCACCTATATCGATGACATCTACTACGGCACCGTGCTCGGCAGCGCGTTCGACCTGACGGATATCGAACGTATCGAAGTGCTGCGCGGGCCACAGGGCACGCTCTCAGGCATGAACACCCTGGGCGGGGCGATCAAGATCTACTCGCGCAAGCCAGAAGGGGATGGCGGCTATGTCGAAGCGTCGATCGGCAACCTCGGCCGCCGCGATGTGAAGGCCAGCGCGGACTTCACCGTTGTTCCCGACGCCGTCTTCGCGCGCATCACCGGCGTGACGCGCAATCGCGATGGCCAGGTGACGCGCTACGACTATGCCTGCCTCAACCCCGACGATCCGGACGTGATCGACGGGAAGCTGCCGCGCCTCGCATCCACCGGCGATTGCAAGCTCGGCGAAATGGGCAACCAGAAGATGTACGCCATGCGCGGCGCGCTGCGCATCGCGCCGGCGGGAGGCCCGCTGGAGGTCAACCTCAGCGCGGATTATACGAAGGACACCTCTGAAACACAGGCCTCCGTGCTCATCGCCAGCGCTGAATCGGCCAGTGCCGGCTCGGCCAATCCGGTCGACAGATCGGGCATGTCGATCCCGTATCAGGGCGTCGCCTACGACGATCGCTTCGTCACCTACGGGCCCTATCGCCGGTCGAACGCCGTGCTGAACGATCCTTACGCCAGCTATGCCAACTTCTACGATCCGGGCGTCATGTATTCGGCCATCGCGGCGCCGCCCGGGCCGCCGTCCGACTACGTGGCGGGTGCGCCGCTCGGGCCGTTCATCGCGCCTTCCGCCGCCGGGGCCGAAGCCTGGGGCGTGGCCGCCACGATCGATTACGAGCTTAGCGATAACCTCGCGCTCAAGTCGATCACCGGTTATCGCCATATGTTCAGCCAGACGGGCTCGGACAACGACCACTCCCCCGTGGTCTTCATCCAGGACGATTCCGACTACACGCACAAGCAGTTCAGCCAGGAGCTGAGGCTGGCCGGCAAGTTCCTCGACGATGCGCTCGATGTGATCGTCGGCGGCTATTATTACGATGCCTCGACCCGCTATAACGCGCGCATCCACACGCCGTTCTCGGGCTTCTGTCCGGCGGCCACGCCGTGCTTCTCGTTCATCAACGACGATACGGCCGATCTCACCAGCTACGCGGGCTTCGCCAATGCCGCCTGGGCGGTGACGGACGCGCTGACGCTGGAAGGCGGCGTGCGCGTGACGCACGAGAAGAAGGAATACCTCTACAACCGCCTCAATCCCGATGGGAACGGGGACTACCTGCCGCTCAGCAACCCGTCCAATCCGCTGACCGGTTACGTCGGCACTTACGATGAAACGATCACCGATTACCGCGCGGTGGCATCCTACAAGATCACGCCGGACGTGATGGTCTATGCCCAGTTCTCCACCGGCTTCAAAGGCGGCGGCGTGGCGCCCCGGCCTTACGTCTATCAGCAGATCCGCCCGTTCGGCGCGGAGAAACTGAAGGCCTATGAACTGGGCTTCAAGGCCGATGTGCTCGACCGGGTCCTGCGCCTCAACGGCAGCGTGTTCCAGATGGACTACACCGGCTATCAGGGCACGCCGACCACTTGCCTCGGTCTCGATGACCAGCCCTTGCCGGTCGATGCCGGCGGTGTCCCCGGTCTGTGCGGCCAGTATCTGAACATCGGCGACGCGCGCGTGCGCGGTTTCGAGCTGGAGACCACGCTGCGGCCGGTGGCCGGGTTGAGCATCGACGGGGCGATGAGCCTCACCGATTTCGAATTCACCTCGATCAATTATCCCACCACCTCGATCGTCGTGGGCGCCAAGCGGCCCGGCATCGGCGAATGGAAGTGGAGTGCGGGCGCCCAGTACGAAGCGCTGCTGGGGGACGACATCGGCACGCTTACGCCGCGCATCGATGTCGCCTATACGCCGGGATACTGCGGCAACTTCACGTGCGATCCGAACATCAAGGTGGACAGCTACACGCTGGTCAACGCTCGGCTGACCTATCGTTCGCCTGACGCGGACTGGTCGGTGGCGCTGGAAGCGACCAACCTGTTCGACAAGTTCTATTTCCTGAACAAGTTCGCCACCTTCTACGTCAACGGTCAGCCCGGCCGGCCGCGCGAAGTGGCGCTGACGGTGCGCAAGCGCTTCTAGACTTGGCGGATGGCCCCGGGGGCGGCGCGGCCGCTTCCGGGGTTTCTTTTCGCCGCACCTGCTTTATCCCAGCGGGCAACAAGAAGAAGGACGGGATCGGGAATGGTCGAAGGCATGCGGCGAAGCATCGCGGGCACGGTTCTGTGCGCGGCGGCGGGGCTGGCTCTTACCGCGGCCCTCACCGGCGCCTGGGCGCAGGATCCGCAAGGCACCGTGGTCAACGGCCAGGCCATGCGCCAGGCCGATGCGCCGGCGCAGGTCGGCGATTGGCTCAGCTACAGCCGCACGTGGGACGAACAGCGCTTCAGCCCGCTTACCCAGATCAACGACGGCAACGTGCAGGCCCTCGGCCTCGCCTGGTATGCCGATCTGGAAACCTATCGCGGGGTGCAGGCCAGCCCGCTGGTGATCGACGGCGTGCTTTACAACGAAAGCATCTTCAACGTCGTCACCGCCTATGACGGGAAGACCGGGCGCAAGCTGTGGACCTATGATCCCAAGGTCGGTTCCGAATGGGCGCGGCTGGCCTGTTGCGGCCCGTCCTCGCGCGGGATCGCGGCATGGAACGGCAAGCTCTACATCGGCGCGCTCGACGGGCGGCTGATCGCGATCGACGCCAGGGACGGGCGCGAGCTGTGGTCCGCACAGACGTTCGACGGCAGCGGCCCGCTCGGCGCCTATTCGATCACCGGCGCGCCGCGCGTCTATGACGGCAAGGTCGTGATCGGCAATGGCGGCGCGGATTACGGGGTGCGCGGCTTCGTCGTCGCCTATGATGCGGAGACGGGCAAGCGCCTGTGGAAGTTCTACACCGTGCCCGGCAATCCGGCGGACGGGCCGGACGGCGAAGCCAGCGACAGCGCCATGAAGATCGCGCTGCCGACCTGGCACGGCGAATGGTGGAAGTATGGCGGCGGCGGCACCGCGTGGGACAGCTTCGCCTACGATCCCGATCTCAACCTGGTCTATATCGGCACCGGCAACGGCTCTCCCCACATGTGGCATTTCCGCAGCGATGGGAAAGGGGACAACCTGTTCCTGTGCTCGATCGTGGCGGTCGATGCCGATACCGGCGAATACAAGTGGCACTACCAGATGGTGCCGGAGGAAGAGTGGGATTACACCTGCACCCAGCCGATCATGCTGGCCGACATGCAGATCGCCGGGCAGCAGCGCAAAGTGCTGATGCAGGCGCCGAAGAACGGCTTCTTCTACGTGATCGACCGGGTGACGGGGAAGCTGATCTCCGCCAAAAGCTATGTCTCGGAAAACACCTGGGCCAGCAGCATCGATCTCGCTACGGGCCGGCCGGTGCTGCAACCCGGTGCGCACAACACCACAACCCCGCACCTGATGAGCCCCAGCTGGCTCGCCGCCCACTCCTGGCATCCGATGGCCTACAACCCGGCAACGGGGCTGGTCTATTTCGGCGCGCAGGAACAGGGCTCGATCTATGCCCTGGCGGACAGCTTCACCTTCGTTCCCCACCGCTCCAACAGCGGGCAGGGCTACGGCAACGAGCCGGAACTGCGCGCGCGGCTGCAGCAGGAAGCCAACGCCAAGGAAAAGGGTTATCTGCTGGCCTGGGATCCGCGCACGCAGAGCGAGGCTTGGCGCGTGCCTTATGCCCATCCCGGCTCGGGCGGGGTGTTGGCAACCGCCGGCAACCTCCTGATCCAGGGGACGATCGACAAGACCCTGGCGATCTACCGCGCCGACAACGGCAAGAAGCTGTGGGAGATGAACATCGACCAGGCGCCAGTCGCCGGGCCGATCACCTACATGGTCGATGGGGAGCAATATATCGCCGTCAACGCCGGCTGGGGCGGATCGCCGGTCTACAACCTCGGCCCGTTCCAGACTTCCACCGCCAAGCTGCTGGTGTTCAAGCTCGGCGCCAAGGGCGTCACCCTGCCGCCGCCCCCGCCGCCCAGCGCCCTGCCGCGCCCGCCGGCCTTGCGCGCGTCGGAAGCGCAAGTGGGCGAAGGCCGCGCGCTCTATGCCGAAACCTGCAATCGCTGCCACGGCGATAACGCCATCGGCGGGGTCAAGGACTTGCGCTTCATGACGCCGGAAACGCATGCCCAGTTCAACGACATCGTCCTCAAGGGCATCCGCGCCGACCGGGGCATGGCCAGCTTCGCCGATGTTCTGACGCCCAGCGAAGTCGAAGCCATCCACGCCTACCTGATCGCCCGCGGCAACGAGGATTACCAGGATATGGCGGCGAAAGCCCAATGACACCTGGCCAGACCATCTCCCCCTCCCCAGCGGGGCGGGGCCGGGGGAGGGGGCTCGCGGCCACGCACCGGGCTTTCCTACAGCGTGCCCGCCATGCCACGACCGATCCAAAGGGGGGACCCGCTCGATGATTTTTGACCGCCACGATTTCCGCTCTTCCAAAGGTGACACCGCCGACCGCCAAAAAGGCCGGTTTACGGATGGTGGCCGCCCAAGGTTACGGTTTTTCTCCAGGCCGTTATGCGTCAGGCCAGGGGTTACACTCGGCGGGTTCCTGGCTGCCGCCCTCGCGCTGGGCGCGGCGCCGCTGGCGGCGCAGGCCCCGGGCGAACACAGCGCCGTCAGCGCCCCGGCCTGCGACCGCGCCTGCCTGATCGGCTTCGTCCGCGATCATATGCAGGCGCTGGCGGCACGCGATCCCTCGCGGCTCAAGCTGGCGAGCGACGTGCGCTTCACTGAAAACAACGTGTTCATCCCCGTGGGCGATGGCCTGTGGGACACCGTCACCGCGGTCGATGCCACGGGCCTCGAAGCCGCTGATCCCAGCACAGGCAACGCCGCCTGGTTCGGCTCCGTGCGGGAGAACGGCCAGCCGGCGATCTATGCCGTGCGCATCCATGTGAAAGACGGCGCGATCGACGAGATCGAAAGCGTGGTCCACCGCAAGACGGGGCTTCCCGCGCCTTTCGGCGATGTCGAGCACATGGTCCACGATCCGGCCTTCAACGAGGCCCTGCCGGCCGACGAGCGCCGCCCGCGCGAACGCCTGCACGCCATCGCCGATGCCTATTTCGACACGGTGGAGTTGAACGACGGGCAGGTCTTCGCGCCGTTCGCGGAGGATTGCGCGCGGCTGGAGAACGGCATTTCCACCACCGCTCCGCCCCCGGGCGGCGCGGGCGGCAATGCGGCGGCCATCGCCAGCGGTTGCCGCGCCCAGTTCGAACTGGGCATTTATCGGATCAACAAGCGCATCCGCCGCGATTTCTTCATCATCGATGAAGAGCGCGGCGTGGCCGTGGGGCGCGGCTTCTTCGACCACGCCAACGAGTTCGACACCTATAAGCTCACCAATGGGCGCGAGATGAAGACGGCGCTCAAGTGGCCCAATTCGATCACCCTGCTGGAAGCCTTCCGCATCCGGAATGGCGAGATCCAGCGGATCGAGGCGGTGTTCACTTATGTGCCCTATTTCATGCACAACCCCTTCTGGGGTCCGTCGGCCGCCGCGCCCGATCACGCCGCGCAGCGGGGTGAATGCGATGCGGCTTGCCTTGCCCGGCAGGCCGCGGCGGTGATGGGCGCCTATGTCAACAACAAGTGGCAGGCGGTGAACTGGGCCGGCAAGGTCGCCTATGCCGAAAACAGCGTGGGCATCCGCGTGGGTGAAGGCATCTGGGCCACGGTCACCGCCATCGACGCGAAGCCGTTGGTGGTCACCGATCCCGTGACCGGCAAGGCCGTGTGGATCGGCCGGATCGAGGAGCATGGCCAGCCTGCCTGGGCGGCGATCACCGTCACTTCCGCCGGCCCCGAGGTCGGCGGCATCGACGCCCTGATCCGCCGCAAGGAATACGGCGCCCCTTATGTGGAGCCGACCGCCGGGCCGAGCTACGCCGCCTTGCCCGCCGCCCGCCGCACCGATCGCGCCGCCATGATCGCTGGCGCGGAGAAGGTCTATGCCGCGATCAACGGCCACGGGTCGGCACCGGCCGGCCTGGCCGCGAATTGCCACTGGCTCGTCAACGGGCAGGACTTCGGGGCCTGCGCCGCGTCCTTTGCGGGCCCTGGCCTCAAGACGATCGCTCGCGTGCGCGATCGCGACGTGATCGCTGCCGACGAAGCGCGCGGGCTGATCGTCTATCGCACGTTCGAAGATATTCCGGCCGATTCCGGCACGGGCTATCCGATGACGTCGCAGGTGGTTGAGCTGTTCCGCTTCGATAAGGGCGAGATCACCGAGATCCAGGCTTTCAACTCGGAGCTGCCCTATGGGATGGAACCCCACCGCTGAGCGCGGTGGGGCTTGCGGGGCTCAAGCGTCGGGGGCCGGCCGGTCGCGCGCGACCACGGTCATCCGGGCCATGACCTCGCGCGCCGCGTTTTCCGCCGCCTTCAGGTGCATGGCGACGTCCCGCTCGGGAATATCCTCCGTCACCCCGTCGAAATGATAGCGATGCGTTTCCTCGAAGCCGAACACCTCGGAGAAATAACGGTCGTAAACCGTCCTCAGCGATCCCAGCACGCCTTTCTCCGACAGCCAGGCGCGCATCGTGCCGGATGAAGTGAGCGAGACCAGCCGCTTGCCGGCCAGGAGTTCGCGCGTGCCGCCTTCGCCGCCGAAGCCCACTTCGCGCCCGGCGCCGAACACGCGGTCGATATAGCCCTTGAGCATGGCCGGCGGGGTGCCGAACCAGATCGGATAGACCAGCACGAACACGTCCGGCTTGCCGAGCAGACCCCATTCGTGAGTGACGTCGCCGCAGGGATCGCCCAGCCGCTCCTGCGCGCGGAGCACGGGGTCGAAGCCCATGCGATAGAGATCGCGCATCACCACCTCATGCCCATGCGCCCGCACGGCGTCGGCATAACGCTGCGCCACCGAAAACGTGAAGCTCTCCGTCTCCGGATGGCAGACGATGATCGCGTGCTTGTATGTCTGGGCCACGGCGTCGCTCCTTTCGCTGGATAACAACGATCTTACAGTATCGAATGTGCCGGCGATTGAGCCAGCGCAAACTATCCCGACATGCGCGGATCGTCCGGCACGTTCGCGCGCAGTTCATCCAGCCATACCGCCGCCGATGCGTCGCTCGGTGCGCGCCAGTCGCCGCGCGGGCTGAGGGCGCCGGCGGTGGAGACCTTGGGCCCATTGGGGATCGCGCTGCGCTTGAACTGGCTCATGGCGAAGAACCGCCGCAGGAAGCTTTCCAGCCAGTGCTTCACGGTGGCGAGGTCGTACTGGTGCTTGCTGCCTTCGGGAAAGCCGGCGGGCCACGCCCCTTGCGCCGCGTCGCGCCAGGCGTGCCAGGCGAGGAAGGCGACTTTGGAGGGAAGCTGGCCGTAGCGCACCGTGTGGTGGAGGAAGAAGTCGTTCAGCTCGTAAGGCCCGACTTTCGCCTCGGTCGATTGCACCTCGCCGTCCTCGCCGATCGGCACCAGCTCGGGGCTGATCTCCTGCGCCAGGATCGCTTCCAGCACCGCATCGGTTTCCGCATCGAACTGGTCGGTGCGGGTGGCCCAGCGGATCAGGTACTGGATCAGCGTCTTGGGCACGCCGGCGTTGACCGCGTAGTGGCTCATCTGATCGCCCACGCCATAGGTGCACCAGCCCAGGGCCAGTTCGGACAGATCGCCGGTGCCGATCACGAAGCCGTTATGCTGCCCCGCCAGGCGGAACAGGTAATCGGTCCTGAGGCCGGCCTGCACGTTCTCGAACGTCACATCGTAAACCGGCTCTCCCTTCGCGAAGGGATGGCCAATGTCCTCCAGCATCCGGGTCGCGGAGGGGCGGATGTCGATCTCCTGCGCCGTGATGCCCAGTGCGCGCATCAGCCGCCAGGCGTTCGAACGTGTGCCTTCGGAGGTGCCGAAACCGGGCATGGTATAGCCGCGCAGGGTCGTGCGCGGCAGGCCCAGCCGATCGCAGACCTTGGCCGCGACGATCAGCGCGTGGGTGGAATCGAGCCCGCCGGAAACGCCGATCACCATCGATTGGCCAGCCGTCTGTTCGAACCGGCGCATCAGGCCGTCGACCTGGATGTTGAACGCCTCGTAGCAATCGTCATCCAGCCGCTGGGGACGGTTGGGCACGAAAGGGAAGCGGCGCAGGGGGCGGACCAGGCCGCTGTCACCCCGTGCGGGCTTGTGATCGAAGGTGACCACGCGGAACCGTTCCTGCGGCCGGCCCGCCGCCTCCACCGCATCGGCGAACGTCGGCAGGCGCTGGCGATCGCCCAGGATGCGGCCGGTATCGATATCGGCGATAGCGAGTTCGGGGCGCGGCGCGAAGCGCTCGCTTTCGGCCATGAGGTCGCCCAACTCGTAGATCATGCCGTGGCCGTCCCACGCCATGTCGGTCGTGCTTTCACCATGGCCGGCGGCGGAATAGACATAGGCGCTGGCGGTTCGGGCGCTCTGCGAACGGCACAGCATGTGCCGCTCGTCCGCCTTGCCGATGACGATGTTGGAGGCGGAGAGATTGGCCAGCACCGTGGCCCCCGCCAGGGCGGCGGAGGTGCTGGGCGGATCGGGCCCCCAGAAATCCTCGCAGATCTCCACCGCCAGGCGGAAGCCGGGGATTCGCTGGGAGGCGAAGATCAGGTCCACGCCGAAGGGCACCTCCTCCCCGCCGACGCGGATCGTCTGGCCGCGGACGTTCAGCCCGCTGGCGAACCACCGCTTCTCATAGAACTCGCGGTAATTGGGCAGGAAGCTCTTGGGCACGGCGCCGAGCAATGTGCCGTCGGCGATCGCCAGCGCGCAGTTGTAGAGCCGCCCGCCCTGGCGCAGCGGCGCGCCGATCAGCAGCAGGGGAGACAAGCCCTTGCTGGCGGCGACTATCGCGTCCACCGCGGCTTCCACCGCGTCGAGCAGGGCGGATTGCAGCAGCAGGTCGTCGATCGCGTAGGACGAGACGCACAGCTCGGGATAGACCAGAAGGTCCACGCCCGCCGCATGGGCGCGCCTAGCTTCGGCGATCACGCCATCGCGATTGAAGGATACATCGGCGGTGCGGACGGGCGGCGTGCTGGTCGCCACGCGAACGAAGCCGTGCGTGTGGAGGTCGAAGAACGGATGCGCCCGCTCGTCTCCCGCGCCGTTGCTCTGGGGGGGAACCTCGGCCGGGAGCAGCCAGTCCTCCGGCTGGCAGATGCCAAGCTCCGCCAGGCGCCGCTGCGCCGCCGCGCGGGGAATCTTGCCCTTCGCTTCCCAGCCATAGACAGTGCGGCTGGGCCAGGGATCGGGCGCGCCGTATCGCTCTCCGAACTCCCCCGCCGAAAGGGGCGGCGATTGCGCTTCGCGCCAGGCGCGAATCTTCTGGCCGGCCTTGTGCATGAGAAGGGATGTATCCGAAAGGGATACGAGGCGCAATTATCAGATTGCGCTCGCGGAGGCGCAGAGGCGCGGAGAGAAACACCCTGAACCCTTCGTCATTCCCGCGAACGCGGGAACCCAGTCAGCTCTTGTCGTGCCATATCGCCCTGGGTCCCCGCATTCGCGGGGGCGACGAAGGAAGAGATGCTCACGCAAGGGCGTAAAGACGCCAAGGGGTAGCGTCCTGCGTCGAAGCCGTCTGTCTTCATTGCCTCCCGCGAGACACGAAGAGGGCACGCTACCCGCCCCGTCGCGCTACCACTTCGCGCCTCCGCGCCTCCGCGAGCGCCAATCTTCTTCGCGCGCGCTCAGGATTCGAGGGCGCGGTCCAGCATTTGAAGAGCGATGCGCAGGGATTCGATGCGGACACCTTGGCGCCCGATCGGGCCGAAGTGTTCTTCGCGGTGGCGGGCGGGGGCATCGCGAGGGGCGCAGGCGAAGTGGACCAGGCCTTCCTCGTCACCGTTGTCGCCGGGCCCGGCGAAGCCGGTGTTGGCGAGGGCCAGGTCCGCGCGGGACCGGCGCAGGGCGCCCTGGGCCATCTCCAGCGCGACTTCCCGGCTCACCGCGCCGCAGCTTTCGAGCTTTTCGCGGGCGATGCCGAGCAGGTCGCACTTGGCGTCCTTCGAATAGACGACGAAGCCGCGTTCGAAGACGTGGCTGAGGCCGGGGATGTCCGTCAGCAACGCCGCCAAGAGGCCGCCGGTGCAGCTTTCCGCCGTGGCAAGACTCAGGCCCTTGTCGTGGGCTTTGGCCAGCACCTCTTCCGCCCGCTGCTGCACTTCGGGCGGTAGGGCGGGATCGAGCGTTTCGGCCATGCGGCTTCTATCGTTCGAGAAGGCGACTGGTTCCGGTCAGGCGGCGGCCCGATCGTCACCGATCGGCAAGCGCGCGCGCACGGTGGCCTTGGAAAGGTCGAGCCCGTAGAGCTTCGCCGCGTTGCCGCCGACGATGCCGCGAACGAGTTGCGGGTCCATGTGCCCCATGGTTTCACCGATGGTGCGGACGGAATTGGGCCAGATGGAATCCGGGTGCGGATAGTCGCTGGCCCAGAGCAGGTTCTCCGGCCCCCAGAACTCGGTGAGGCGCATCGCCGTGGGGCTCTGCTGGAAGGTGCCGTAGACTTGCCGCTGGAACACCTCGCTCGGCTTCATCTTGTGCGGGATGCCGCCCTTGTCGTCCCAGAAATCCTTGCATTCCCACAGGCGCCAATGGCGGTAGTCGAGTTCTTCCACCACCCACGGCACCCAGCCCACGCCACTTTCGGCAATGACGATCTTCAGCTTCGGATGCCGTTCCAGGATACCCCAGGCGAACAGGTCCACGAAGGGATCGAGGAACTGTTCGATGAACATCTTGGCATGGAGGAATGTCGCGCCCGGGCTGCCTTTGTACTTGTCGAAGGCATCGCCCGCCTTGGGGAACACGGTGACATGGAAGGAAAGCACGATGCCGCTCTGTTCGAGCAGGTCGAACAGCGGTTCCCATCGCTTGTCTTCCAGCCGGGGCTCCGCCACCGCGATCTGGAGGTTGGCCTGCCGGCAGCCGCCCTTTTCGGCAAGGCGCTTCAACTCGTCATAAGCGGCCTCGGGGTAAGGCGGCAGCATGGCGACCCCGATCAGCCGATCGGGCGCGGCCGAGCAGAAATCTTCGTAAAGCCAATCGTTGTAGGCGGCATAGCAGGCGCGCATGAAGGCTTCGTCCTGCGTGCGGATCGAGGTTACCGGGCCGAACACCAGGTGCGCCCAAACCTGATCGCGGTCCATGTCGGCCAGGCGCAAGGCGGCGTTGCCGGCACGCAGCTCGCTCACATCGTCGATCCCGCCCCGATCGTAGGCGGTGTGGAGCGGCTTGGGGCCGGGGCCGAAGCCGCGACCCTTGGCGCCCGACCACATGCCCCAGCGCTCTCCATCGGCCATCCACAGGGCGGGGCCGGCATCGGGCACCTCCACGCGCGGCGCACGGTCGCCCCAGCTGGCCATGCGCCGGGTCCAGACATCGGCGGGCAGCATATTGAGGTCGAGGTGATCGTCGCAGGAGACGAGCGCGGTTTCGATCATGGCACTCTCCGGGTATTTTCCTTAGCTTGCGAAGGGAATGGCAGCGCCGCGCCCTTGCTGCAATGAAAAAGGGCGCCCCCAAGCGGGAGCGCCCTCGCGCCGCTGCGCTAAGCCGGGGTTACTTGCAGCGAACCTGCCCGCGTTCGATCTGGCGGCCCAGCAGGGCGCCGGCGGCGGCGCCGAGCACGGTGCCGGTGGTCCGTTCGCCGCGGGTATCGATCGCGCGGCCGGCCAGCGCGCCGGCGGCGGCGCCGATGATCAGGCCCGTGGTGCCGTTGGACCGCTTGCAGTAATAGCGCCCGTCATCGCCGCGCCAGTACTGGATGCCGTTGGGCGTGCGCTTGTGGTGCGGTTCAGCATGATGATGATGCCGCTTGGCCATGGCCGGCGCGGTGGGTAGCGCCAGTCCAGCAGCGGCCAGGACGAGAAGGGTGGTGCGCATCGGAATACCTTTCCGTTGATTTCGTTGCCTCAACGGGGTTTTTTGTTCAGCGCTCCCCAACCTCAGATGAACAAATCCGCGCCCGGCGTCTTGCGCGACGAGCGGCCTCGCTCATGCGGCGAACCGTGGGTGTCGGCTCAGCCGCCGGCCGGCCCGGCGGGCGCGCCGGACATGAAGATCGCCTGGAGCACGATCTTGCCGTCGTGAACCAGGAACTGCTCCGTCGCCTTCACCGGCCCGGCTTCCCAGGTCATAAAGCCGACATCGCCTTCTTCCCACACCTTGGTCACTTTCATGCCGCCACCCGAAGAGGGGCTGGAGGCGGGGGCCTGCGCGCCGGCCGGGCGTTGAGGGAACATCCGGGCGTAAAGCTCGCGGATCGCCGGCTTGCCCTGAATCGCGCGGCCCTGCTGGAAGACCACCGCATCATCGGCATAGTCCTGCATGAGCTTATCGAGATCGCCGCCCGCCGCCGTGTGGCGCTGCACGATTTCCGTCGGCGTGGGGCCGGCGGCCTGGGCCGCGCCGGCAAGGGCCAGCGCGGCAGCGGCAAGCAAGGGCAGTTTCAGCATGTCGGACTCTCCCGTGACTCGCGGCGAAACTAGCGCCGCGAGCGGGGCGAGGCCAGTAAATAGTTCACCCGATGAACTATCGTATCGCCCTAGAGCCGGGCGACTTCAGCCTGTGCCTCGGCCAGCGATTGCTGGCGTGCCTCGGGCCCGAACCCGATGCGGTTGGCGCGGATGAATTCCACCGTGTCGATGCCGATGAAGGCGAAGAAATCGCGCAAGTAGCTCTCGTGATGCTCGAACGGGGTGTCCACCTCGTAAAGGCCGCCTTGCGACAGGGCGACGATCACCCTGCGCCCGCCGGCGAGACCGCGCGGCCCGCCTTCGGAATAGCTGAAGGTGACGCCGGGCACGCCCAGCCGGTCGAGCCAGGCCTTGAGCGAAGAGGGAATGGTGAAGTTGTACATCGGCGCGCCGACGATCACGATGTCGGAGGCCAGGAACTGATCCAGCACCGCGCGCTCCGCCGGATGGACGGCTCTCATCGCCTCATCATGCCGTTCGGCGGGGAAGCGGATGGCGCCCATGGAGGCCGGGTCGATGTGCGGCAGCGGATCGGCGGCGAAATCCAGCTCGGTGACCTCCGCGTCGGGATAGCGTGCGCGGAAATGATCGACGGTGGCCTGAGTCAGCAGGCGGCTGGCCGATTCGGCTCCGGTGACCGAGGTATCGATGCGGAGAATCTTCATTACTGGAAATTCCTGGTTACTGTTAATAACTAGGAGCCATATGGAAACCGTAGATACACTCCCGCAAGAAGGCACTTTGCTGTCCACTGGGAACAGCGATGTGCCTGCCCAGGCCCTGAGCCGAATCCAGGCCCATGCGCCTTCGGCCTGCCGGACGGTGACCGAAGTTCTCGCCCGCGTCGGGGACAAGTGGTCGATGCAGATCGTGATGAGCCTGGCCGATGGGCCAGTGCGCTTCAACGCGCTGCGCCGCGCGGTGGACGGTATCAGCCAGCGGATGCTGACGCGCACCTTGCGCGCGCTGGAGCGTGACGGGCTGGTCAGCCGCATGGTCACGCCCAGCATCCCGCCGCGCGTGGACTATGCGCTGACCCCGCTGGGCGAATCGCTGCGCCGGCCGGTCGGCTTGCTGGGCGATTGGGCCGTGACCCACCGCGAGACGATCGCCAGTGCGCGCGAGCGGTTCGATAGGGAGCAGAGAGGCGAGGCCGCCTGATCCTCCCCCGGCGAACCGGGAGAGGATTCGGGCGCACCTGCCGGCCTTACAGACCGACTACGCCGCCATCGGTGCGAGTGATCGCCACGACTGCCGAGCGCGGGCGGCCCGACGCGTTGCCCGCCTGGCTTTGCGGCCAGTTGCTGCTGGGCGCGGCGGCGCTGCCGTTTTCTCCCGGGTGCTGGATGCCGACGAACAGGGTGCGGCCATCGGGTGTGGTATCCACGCCGGTGATCTCGCATTCCTTCGGCCCCACCAGGAAGCGCTTGAGCGTGGCCGCCGTGGCCGGCGATCCGACGCGGGTGGCCTGGGTGCCGGTCGCCCCGCCGGCGCCGACATTGGTGATCGTGCGTGTGCCGCCGTCGCCCACCGTGCCCGGCAGGCCGGCCAGCATCATGCAATTGGTGCGGTCGGTCATCGCCCCGTCATCGGTCTGGAGCCACAGCAGCGGCTTGATCTGACCCGCCGGATTCTGCGGGCGCGAGAACCACAGGCCGTCGGGGCTGGAGAAGTCGTTATCCGCGGTGAGGCCGGAGAGGTTGACGTTCGCCGGGTCCGCGTCCGCCGCATCGGCGCCGAACAGGTAGATATCCCACGAGAAGCCGGTCGCCGCGTTGTCGTCACCGTTCTCGCGCAGGCGGACGATATGGCCGTTGGGATTGCCATACTGCGCCGTGCCGCCTTTCGGATCGTTGTAATGCCGGGGATTGGCGGCATCGGTGCCGTTGATCGGACGGCCGGCGGCGTTGTTGTTGGTCAGCGTAAGATAGACCTCGCCGGTGGCCGGATTGACCGCGGTCCATTCCGGCCGGTCCATCGGCGTCGCGCCCACGGCATCGGCCGCCAGCCGCGCGTTGACCAGGATATCGGCCTGATCGGCGAAGACATATTCGGGATCGGAGCCGGCGGCGGCCCGGTTCGGCACGGAGCCGAAGGTCAGCGGCAGCCATGCGCCCGTTCCATCGGCATTGAACCGCGCGACATGGAGCGTGCCGGTATCGAGGTACTTGTCGCCCATGGCCAGGCGATCGGCCGCCTGCGCGTCCGCCGGGTTCCACGCTGCGGCGGAGACGAACTTGTAGAGATATTCGCGGCGCGAATCGTCGCCCATGTAGACGGCGACTTTCTGCCCGCCGGTCAGCCGGCCGAGCCAGGCCCCTTCGTGGCCCATGCGGCCCAGCGCGGTGCGCTTGCGCGGCGCCTTGGCGGGATCGTAGGGATCGATTTCGAGCACCCAGCCCATCTTGTTCGGCTCGTTGCGATAATCCGCGGCGGCGGAGGTGCCGGTCGCGCGGGCGTCCCAGCGGGCGAACATCGGCTCGCTGCCGGCGGTGGACCAGGCATAGTTGCCGGCGGTCGTCACGCCATAGCGGCGCAGCGCGGTCAATTCGCGCGGGGTGCGGGCGGCATCGTCGCCGGTGCGGCGGAAGTAGCCGGCCCAGTTTTCCTCGCAAGTGAGGTTGGTGCCCCAACCGCTGAGGCCGTTGGCGCAGTTGTTGATCGTGCCGGTGCCAATGGTGCCCGTGGCATCGGCCACGGTCTTGAGCAGGTCGCTGCCCCGCGCCGGGCCATTGAAGACCACCGGCGTGTTCGGCGTGACACGGCGGTTGAGGGCGCTGTCCTGAACATAGCTCCACTTGCGATCGCCGGCGTCGCGGTATTCGGTGACGCTGACGCCGTGCGCCTCGATCTCCTTGACCGCTTCGGCCGCCGGGCGGGGACCGGCGCTCACATTGGTCGGGCCATTGGGATGGAGATACTGGATGTTGAGGTTCTCGTGGTTCTGCACCAGCAGGCCGCGAGCGGAACTGTTGTCGTCGCGCGTGCCGGCGGCGTTGAGGCCGAACCAGTGCAGGGCATCGCCGTGATCGCCGATGCGGCGGGCGAAATCGGTATCGCTGCCGTTATTGGCGTAAGCCGGAACGCCGGCGGCGAGCGGATCGCCGAGCCGAGTCATCACCGTGACCTGATAGCCGGCCGGAACCACCACCACGTCGCCCAAACTGTGCGGCACGGCGTTGAAGCCCAGCACGGCCGGATTGACGGTGACCGTGGTGGCCTGCGACGAGGTTTGCCCGTTGCCGCCGGTTGCCTCGAACGTGAACTGGAGCGGCGACGCCGCCTGCACCGCCGGGGCGATGAAGCTCGCGGTGTTGGTATCGGCATTCACCAGTTCGACGGCCGGGCCGCCGATCTGGGTCCAGCGGACGGAAGAGGCGCTGCCGGCGACCATGGCGCCGTTCAGGGTCACCGGATTGCCCGCGCTGGTCGTGCCGCTGCTGCCGGCGTGGACGACGAAACCGCCCGATCCACCCTTGGAACCGTCGAGCCAGTCGCAGGCGGCTAGAGCGGCGGTGCCGAGGAAGGCCACCGAAGTGGCGCCGAGCCCGCCGAGCAGCGTCTGCCGGCGGGAATAGCGCTCGGCCACGATCTCTCCTAGGTGCGGGCTGGCCTGGGTATTGTTCGTATCGACGTCGCCATCGGAATAGCCGCGTGCCGGATTGAAGTCGTGCATCGGATCGTCCCTCATTCGTGTGTGATGAGGGAGCAGGTATCCGGCGATTATGACCGGCAAAGGCGATTCGCGTGGCCAAGCCTTGGCCCGCGCGTGACCGCGCGGTCAGAAAACCGCCATCGACCTGTAATGCGTGCCCGGGTCAGGCGTGCACGGCTTGCCGCAGCGGGCTTTCCTGTTCCGCATCCAGCGCGCGCAGGCGCTGTTCGGTTTCCATCATGTAATCCCGTGTGATCGGCGCGGCCCAGCGGTTGCGCATGAATTGCAGCTGATAATTGACCATGCCCCCATCGGAGAACATCGTCATCGCCCCGGCGAGATAGAAGGCATAGAGCCGGTAGAACCGTTCACCCCGCAGGCGCACGATCTCCTCATGATGGGCGGTGAACCGATCGTACCAGGCGCGCAGCGTGTACATGTAGTGCAGCCGCAGGATCTCGCAGTCCGACATGATCAGCCGCTCGGGCTCGCTGGCCTTCATCACTTCCGACAGCGCCGGCACATAGCCGCCGGGGAAGATGTACTTCTGCATGAAGTGATCGGTGCTGCCCGGCGCGCCCATGCGGCCGATGGTGTGGATCAGCGCCATGCCGTCGGGCTTCAGCAGTTCCCGCACCTTGCGGAAGAAGGCGGGGTAGTAGGAAGTGCCGATGTGTTCGAACATGCCGACGGAAACGATCCGGTCGAATTCGCCGGTGACGTCGCGGTAATCGATCAGCTCGAACTTCACCCGGTCGGCAACGCCGGCTTCTTCCGCCCGCTGCCGCGCCAGGGCGAGCTGTTCGGTGGACAGCGTGACGCCGAGCACGTCCACGTCCGCCACGCGATGGAGGTAAAGCGCCATGCCGCCCCAGCCGCAGCCGATATCGAGCACCCGCTGCCCCGGTTGCAGGTGGAGCTTGGCGGCGATGTGGGCCTTCTTGTCGAGCTGCGCCTGTTCCAGGCTGTTCGACGGATCGGTGAAGTAGCCGCAGCTGTACTGCATGTCGGAATCGAGGAACAGACTATAGACGTCGTTCCCCACGTCATAGTGATGGGCGACGTTCTTGCGTGCTTTCGACCGCTGGTTGTGGGTGTTCAGCCACTGGCGGAATCTGCCGCTTCCACGCAGGAAGTTGCTGGATCGGTTGCGGTCTTCCCAGCGCAGGTTGCGCCGGACCATAAGGGTAAGGTCGATGATCTCACCCTGTTCCAGCCGCAGCCGATCGTCCATCCAGGCTTCGACCGCGCCCACCGTGGGATCGCGCACGAGGTCCAGCATGGTTCGTCGGTCCATCAAACGGATGGTGACGGGATTGAGTTCGGGATCGGGGGCGCCATAGCGCTGCGCCTTCCCATCCGGGCCGATCACCGTAAGTTCCCCATGTTTGAGGAGCTTGCCGAGCATTCTGTCCAACAAACGCATCATCGCAGGATATACCCATTTGACTTGAGTGCAACTCCGTCAAAGGGCCGACAGGCGCGCGCGGGCGGTCAGCCCAGGGCGGCCTGCTTTTCGGCCGCCAGACGATCGAGTTCGGCCCGGCTCTTCTTTTCCGCCGCTGTCTTGAGCTGGCCGCAGGCGGCATCGATGTCGCGCCCGCGCGGGGTGCGCACGGGGGCGGAGATGCCGGCTTCGAACACGATTTCGGAGAAGCGCCGAACACGCTCGGGCGTGGAGCATTCGTAAGGCGCGCCGGGCCAGGGATTGAAGGGGATCAGATTGACCTTGGCGGGCAGGCCATACTGCCTGATCAGCCGCACCAGCTCGTGCGCGTCCTCGTCACGGTCGTTCTTGTCCTTCAGCATCACGTATTCGAACGTGATGCGCCGGGCATTGGAGGCGCCCGGATAGGCGGCGCAGGCTTCGAGCAGTTCCTCGATGCCGTACTTGCGATTGAGCGGCACGATCTCGTCGCGCACCGTCTTGTTCACCGCATGGAGCGAGACGGCGAGGTTGACCCCGATTTCTTCCCCGCAGCGCGCCATCATCGGCACCACCCCGCTGGTGGACAGCGTGATACGGCGGCGGGACAGGGCCAGCCCGTCACCATCCATCACCAGCCGCAGCGCATCGCGCACGTTTTCGAAGTTATAGAGCGGCTCTCCCATGCCCATCATCACGATATTGGTCAGCAGGCGGCCGTCGGCGGTATATTCGGCCGGGCTTTCCTCATCGAGCATGTCCATCCGGCCTTTGGGCCATTCGCCCAGCGCATCGCGCGCGAGCATGACCTGGCCGACGATCTCCCCCGGCGTGAGGTTGCGCACCAGGCGCATCGTGCCCGTGTGGCAGAAACGGCAGTTCAGCGTGCAGCCGATCTGGCTGGAAACGCATAGCGTGCCCCGGTCCGCATCAGGGATGAACACCATTTCGAAATCGTGCCCGTCCGCCGTGCGCAGCAGCCACTTGCGCGTGCCGTCGGTGCTGTGCTGCGCCTCCACCACCTCGGGCCGGCCGATCACGAAGCGTTCCGCCAGCCACGGGCGCATGGCCTTGGCTATGTCGGTCATCGCCGCGAATTCGGTCACGCCGCGATGGTAGAGCCAGTGGAACACCTGCTTGGCGCGCAGCTTCGCCTGGCGCGCGTCCAGCCCGGCGTGCTCGAACAGCTCGGCGATGCGCTTGCGCGGCAAGCCGACGAGATCCACGCGGCCATCGGCGCGTGGTGTTATCTCGCGCGCGACGGGAACCGGATCAATCGTTCCGGGAATGCTCATCAGGGCGGTGTCGGCCATCGGTGGCGCATATAGGGTGAGCAGAGCCGAAGCGCAAAACCGCTCGACAATGCGTGCGCGATTATCGCCGGGGCGTTGCCTCCCGTGGCCTGAATGGGGGGCGGACACCGCCGCATCGTTCGGTTCATCGCAGGAGGCCGGCATTCCGCCGAGCGGCACTGTTGCCCAAAAACATCAATTATCTCGTTGTGTTACGTTCATGAAACCAGACCCCCTGCCGCACCATTTCACCGGCTGCGCGGAAAGGCTCCGCGCCCGTTTCGAATGGAGCTTACAATGAAAAAGGGTATCGCATTCCTGCTGGCCACCAGTTCGCTGGCCTTCATCGTCGCGCCGGCGGCAGCGCAGGATTCGACGTTCTCCGGCCCGTGGGTCGCAGCCGTCGGCGGTTGGGACAAGAACAAGGCCGGCAGCAGCGTCGACAACGACGCCGACCCCGACAACGGCATATTCCAGCAGGACGAATCCGCCAGCGGCATCGTTTACGGTGCCGCGATCGGTTATGACGCCGACCTCGGTGGCGTGGTGGTCGGCGGCGAAGCCGAACTGACCGATTCCACCGCGGATTCCGAGTATGGCAATCCGAACAGCGACTTCGGCCTGGGCAGCGTGGACACCGGGCGCGACATCTATGTCGGCGCGCGCGTGGGCATCAAGGCCACGCCGAGCACGCTGGTCTACGCCAAGGGCGGCTATACCAATGCCCGGTACAACTTCATCGGTACCGATGGCACCACGGATTATAGCGAGCACCTCGACACGGATGGCTGGCGCGTGGGCGCGGGCGTGGAGCAGAAGATCGGCACCAACGCCTTCGCCAAGGTCGAATATCGTTATTCGAACTATTCGAAGGGCGAGATCGACTTCGAGGCCGAAGGCATCGCCGATAGCGACCGGTTCAACATCGACACGGATCGCCACCAGGTGGTGGCCAGCGTCGGCTGGCGCTTCTAAGCCTTCTTCGGAAGATGCATCGAGGGGCCGGGAGGGAAACCTTCCGGCCCTTTTTTCTATCGCAGGCGCGCGCAGCCCACGGTGGCCGCGTCCATCGCCGTGGCCGCGCCTTCCAGGCTGTAGCGATCGGTGAAGAGCCGCCCGCCGCCGTCGCGCGCGGAAATCGCCATGGTTGGGGTGGAGCGCATCGCGGCGATGATCGCCGCATCCATTCGCGCGTCGGCCGCCCAGGCATCGGCGCCGCGCCCCGTGAGCGCGAAGCTGCGCCCGCCGAGCCTCAGTGTGATCGCCGCGCCTTGGGCCGCCCCGCGCGAGAGGCGCACATGCACTTGCCCACGGATACCGCGCTTGGGCCAGGTGCCGATCGTGGCAAAGGGCGCCGTTTCGCGCCGGCGATCGCGTGCATTCTCCTGCGCCGCGGCGATGGCATAGCAGCGTGGCACCGCCGGATCGCGAAACGCGCCCCACTGTCCGAACACGCCGAGGCTGTCTTTGGCCTGCACGGGAGCGGACAAGGCTAGGGCGGCAAGGGCAAAGGTGGCAGGGGCAAGGGCGGCGGCGCGAAGCATCGCGCGCGGTGCTATCCTTGCGGGTATTCGATGGCCAGCACTTCCCACTCTTTCTCGCCGCCTGGCAGGCGGACGGTGCGCAAGTCGCCCACCGCCGCGCCGCGCAGGGCGCGGGCGACGGGCGCGCTCCAGCCGATCCTGCCGGCGGAAGGGTCCTGCTCGTCGTCGCCGACGAGGGTGAGGGTGCGCTGGTCGTCGTCCTCGTCCGCGATGGTGACGGTGGCGCCGAACCAGGCGCGGGTGCGATCGGGCGCTTGCGCCGGATCGACCACGCGCGCGGCCTTCATCCGCCGCGCGAGATGCGCCAGCTCGCGGTCGATTTCGCGCATGCGCTTGCGGCCGTAGAGGTAATCGCCGTTCTCGCTGCGGTCGCCGTTGCCCGCCGCCCAGCTGACGATCGCGACGATCTCCGGCCGCTCGGTGCCGAGCAGATGATCGTAGCGCGCCTTGAGCGCGGCGAGGCCGGTGGGGGTGATGAGGTTTTCGGGCGGCTTCATGGCGGCGCGGTCTAAGACGAAGATCACGAACGGCAAGTACGCAGCGTGCTCACCTTAACCTGGATCGTCATTGCGAGGGGCGCAGCGACGGAAGCGAAGCTGGCCACCGGCCAACCCATCCAGGGCGGCGGTGCAATACGCCCTGGATTGCTTCGCTACGCTCGCAATGACGATTCAGATCGAGTGGTTATCTTTAGCGCAGGAATTCGCGCAGCGGGCGAGGGCGGCCGAAGGTCGCCTGATCCGGGTGCAGTTCCTCGTAGATCACGGCGTTCTCCAACACGCGCTGGACGTAGTTCCGGGTCTCGAAGATCGGGATCCGCTCGATCCAGTCGATCCAGCTTATCGAGCCGGTGCGCGGATCGCCGTTGTCGCGCAGCCACTTGTTCACGTTGCCCGGCCCGGCGTTATAGGCCGCCACCGCCAGCGGATAGCTGCCGTAATTGTTGTACATCCGCTGGAAATAGCTGTTGCCGAGCTGGATGTTGTACTGCGGATCGGCCGTCAGCGAGGCGGAAAGGTAGACCACGCCGATCTTGCCAGCCTGCTCGCGCGCGGTGCCGGGCATGAGCTGCATCAGGCCCTGCGCGCCGGCGTGGCTGGTGCGGGTGCGGTCGAATTCACTCTCCTGCCGGGCGATCGCGTGGACCATCGTCCAGTCCGCGCCGGAGGGGGTCGCCACCGTGGGGAAGCCGAGCTGGGTCAGCGGCGGGAAGCCCTTTTCCGGGGCGACGCGGCCGACGACCACGGCCAGTTCGGGCAGGTTGAGCTGCCGCGCCAGTTCGCCCACCGCCGCCATTTCCCCCGGGCTTTGCGCCTGGCTGGCCAGTTCGGTGTAGAACTTGCGCTTGGTCTGCCAGGGATAGCTGGCGCTGGCCACCACGCGGACGGCCTGGGCCAGCGGGCCCGCCGCCACCGAAGCGCGCTGTTCGGGCGTCGGCTGGGGGGCGGGCGCGGCCGCGGGGGATGGCGCCGGCCGCCCCAACCGTTCGAGCGCCAGCAGGCCGTAGAAGTATTCGGGATAGGCGGCGGCCATCTCGTAATAGCGAGTCGCCTCTGCCGTGTTGCCGGCCTGTGCGGAGGCATGGCCGGCCCAGAAAAAGCCCTTGGAGCGGGTCTGCGGAGTGCGCGCCGCGGCGCCATAGCGATAGAACAGCGGCGCGGCGCTGTTGCCTTCGCCCAGATCCCACAGCGCGCGCGTGCCGCCCAGCCACATCAGCGAGGTATAATCGTCACGCAGCTTGTAAGGCGCATCGGCGATGGCATCCGGGTTGGGGAAGGCTTCACCCGCGCGCATGGCGATCTGCTGGGCGGAGCGGGCGTCCGCCATGCGGGCGACGTTGAGGTGTTCTTCCACCCACGCCGTGGGATTGAACGGCGTGCCGGCCAGCGGCGGATGGGCCGCAAGCAGCATGATCGCCTCCAGCGGCCGGCCTTCGGTGCGCAGTTCCCGGCTACGGTTGTAGAGATAGCCGGGATCGCTTTGCGCGCCGGGATCGATCGTCGCTCCGTCGCCGCCCTGGAGAATCGCCAGCCGCGCAGCGAACCGCGCCGCCTTGGCGGGGGAGACATAGGGAAGCTGGCGCGCGGCGGCGGCTGCATCGCGCTGCCACAGCAAGGCATCCATCCGCGCGTCTTGATCGTCGGGCGTGAAGCTGCCGCCATAGGCGGCGAACAGCGTGGCATAGGCCGTCTCGCTCATCCCGCCGCCGCGCCAGGCCGCGCGGGCGGTTTCCAGCGCCTCTGCGGGGCGCACGGCCATGAGAGCCACGGCGCGCTGGGCGCGGCCGCCGTTCGTCACCGGCGGGAAACGATCGAAATAGGCGACGACGCGATCGGGAAGGGCATAGTCCCGCGCCAGGCGATCCTCGGCATAGCCGCGCAGCTTGGCCTCATCCGGAAAGCCGGGATTGGCCAGCAGGAACCCGGCGTAATCCTCGAACGTGAAATTGGGGCTGGCGGAAAGCTGCTCCCACCGGCTGACGGCCATGGCCACTTCCGCCGGCGGCTGTGTGGCGACCAGGCTGGCGCGCCCGGTATCCCATTCGTTGCCTTGCGCGGAGGCGTGGGGTGAGCCAAAGGCGGCGGATGCGAGAAGAGCGGTGAAAAGAGCCTTGCGAACCATGCTGGACATCGTGCCGAGCCGCTCCTTATCAGGCGCTTAACGGATTATTCCCCCGGCCCGCCCCGCGGTGCCTTGGCCGGGTTACACGACATGAGTGGAGCGATGTAAATGTTCTCTGGCTCGATTCCGGCCCTGGCGACTCCTTTTCGCGATGGAGTGTTGGACGAGGCCGCTTTTCGCCGCTTCGTCGATTGGCAGATCGACAGCGGCTCTTCCGGGCTGGTTCCCTGCGGCACCACCGGCGAAGCGTCCACCATGGACAATGAAGAGCATCACCGGGTCATCGGCCTGTGCGTGGAACAGGCGGCGGGCCGCGTTCCGGTGATCGCCGGCTGCGGCAGCAACGATACCCGCACCGCGCTGTGGCACATGGAAGTGGCGAAGGAACTGGGGGCCGATGCGGCCCTGATGGTCGCGCCTTATTACAATCGGCCGAGCCAGGCGGGGCTGCTGGCGCATTTCTCGTTCCTCGCCGAAAGCTGCGACTTGCCGATCGTCCTCTACAACGTGCCCGGCCGCACGGTGACCGACCTGCTGCCCGCCACGGTGGCCGAACTCGTGCGCCGCTATCCCGATCGGATCGTCGGCCTGAAGGATGCGAGCGGCGACTTGCAGCGCGTGACGCAGCACCGGCGGCTGGCGGGGGAAGGCTTCTGCCAGCTGTCGGGTGACGATCCGCTGGCGCTGGCCGGCTATGCGCTGGGCCAGGTAGGCTGCATTTCCGTGACCGCCAATGTCGCCCCGGCGCTTTGCGCCGACTTCCACGCTGCGGCCCAGGCCGGCGATTTCGCCCGGGCGCGTGTGCTGCACGACCAGTTGTTTCCGCTGCACAAGGCGCTGTTCGCCGATGCCAGCCCGGCGCCGACGAAGTATGCCCTGGCCCGGCTGCATGACTGGTTTGCCGACGACACGCGGCTGCCGATCGCCCCGTGCAGCGAAGAGGGCCGCCAGGCGGTGGACGCCGCGCTGGGCGCCCTGGGGCTGGCCTGAGGCTCAGCCTCCGCCGGCGCGCTTGCGGCGGGTGACCCAGCCCTTGCGGGCAGCGGCCGAACGCTGCTCGAACGAGCCGGACTTGTGCGCCCGTCCCCCGCGCGAGGAGGATACGTGAGTATCTTTCTTCCCGCGTCCGGAGCCGGACTTGTTGCCGCCGCCGCTTTCCTTGTTCACCGTGGCCCAGGCGCGGCTTTCGGCCGTTTTCGCCGGAACGCCGCGATCCTCGTAGCCTTCGGCGATATGTTCCGCCTTGCGCTTCTGCTTGTCGGTATAGCTGCTCTTGTCTCCGCGTGGCATGGCCACTCTCCTTTCAGATGACCAAAAGAGCGAGTGACCGCTTGAAAGGGTTCCCGCCTTTCCCTTCGTCAAGTTCGCGCCTACATGCCCGCGTCTCATGGCCCGCCCGAAACCCTCCACGTTCGACAAGAAGAAGGTCGTCGCCGAGAACCGGCGCGCGCGGTTCGACTATTTCATCGAGGAGACGTTCGAGGCGGGGATCGCCCTGAGCGGGACCGAAGTGAAGAGCCTGCGCTTCGGTGAAGGGTCGATCGCCGAAAGCTATGCCCAGGTGCACGATGGGGAGGCATGGCTGATAAACGCCAACATCCCCGAATTCAGCCATGGCAACCGCTTCAACCACGAGCCCAAGCGGCCGCGCAAGCTGCTGCTGCACCAGCGCGAGATCGAGAAGATGATCGGCGCGGTGGAGCGCAAGGGGATGACGCTGATCCCGCTCAGCGTCTATTTCAACGCGCGCGGCCGGGCCAAGGTGGAACTGGCGCTGGCACGCGGCAAGCAGACGCACGACAAGCGCGCCAGCATCAAGGAGCGCGACTGGAAACGCGACAAGGCCCGGCTGATGCGCGAGCGGGGCTGACCCCGCATTCGGGCCGCCGGGTGGGCAAGGACCTGTCGGGAAGCACGGTGTGTCGCTAACCTCCCTTGCAAGGGCCGGTTCAGCCGAGCAAGGCGAAGACGGGATAATATGGCACGATCCAAAACCTTCCTGGCGGATTTCCTTCGCCGCAACATGCCGACGCGCGAACAGATGGAGGAGAACCGCTTCGTCCGCCCGTTCGCGCATCGCGTGTTGCGATCGGAACTGTGGCGGTTCACCCGTCGATCGGTGCCGCGCGGGGTGGCCTTGGGGCTGGCTGTGGGGATCATCGTCCCCTTTGCCCAGATCCTCTTCGCCGCGCTGCTCAGCGCCACGGTGCGGGCCAATGTGCCGCTGGCGGCATTGATGACCTTCGTCACCAATCCCGCGACCACTCCGGCGATCTGGGTGGCGGCCTATTGGGTGGGCAAGTGGATGCTGCGGATCGACGCGGCGACGATCGTGGCCCCGGTCAACACCGCCATCGAGCAGACCGACTTGCAGCATTTCCTCGAATGGCTGACGGGCGCGACGATGGTCACGGCTTTCGGGCTGGTGGTGATCGCGCTGGTTTCCTCCGTGCTCAGCTATGTGATCTCCGGGTGGGTCTGGCGGGCCATGGTGGCCCGGAAATGGGCGCGCCGGCGCCATCGGCGCCAGCGGAGCCTGGCGGAATGAGCGCGCTTTTCCGCCAGAGCGGATCGCGCGGGCTGGTGGACACGCTGGCGGTGGCCGCCGCCGTGCTCGCCAGCATCGCGATGATCCGCCTGGCGACAGGCAGCAGCGCGGTTACGCTCGCCTATGCGGGCGGGCTGGTGGTGCTGGCGCTGACCGCTTTCGCCGCTGCCCGCCGCCGCCCCGCGCCGGTGGATGCCGCCCATGGCGCCTTCCCCGACTGGTCGGTGACGGTGGCGGCGATCGAGCAGCCGGGCATGGCCATCGCGATCACCGACCGTGCCAACCGGCTGGTCTGCGCCAGCGCTGCTTTCGAGCTGTGGTTCGGTTCCACCTTCGCTCCGCCGCGCCTGCCGGTTGACGGCGCGTCGGCCGATCAGCTGGCCCGCGCGGCCCGCGCCGCCTGGCGCGAGGGGGACAGCGGGTCGGTCGTGGTCAGTGATGGGACTCACAACTGGACCGCTTCCGCCCAGCGCGCCGGCCGGGGCGACGATTACCTGATCTGGCGCTTCGCCCCTGTGGTGCGGGGCGAATCGCTGGCCGGCATCGGCAAGTACATCACCGGCGCTTTCGGACGCATCCTGAGCATGGCCGGCATCGAGGTCGCGCTTGTCGGTTCCGATGGCGCGATCCGCGCGGCCAGCGCTGGCTTCGCCCGCCGCGCCGCGGGTGACGAGAGCGCCAGCATGGCGGGGCAGGATTTCGTGGCTCTGCTGCGGTCGGATGAGCGTGACCGGATCTACTTCGCGCGCGAAGGCCGCAAGGGCACGCCGCAAACGCTGGTCAACGTGCCGCTGGTCGATCCCGAAGAGAGCGAAGGCGCGAAAGCGGGCGAGGCCCCTTCGCTGATGCTGCTGCTCGACAGCGGCGTGGGCCTGGGGGGATGGAGCGCCGACGTGCGCGGGCATACGCCGCAGCTCGAAGCCTTGCTCGAACAGCTTCCGCTGGGCTTGGCGATGACCGATCGCGACGGCCATTTCCTGTTCGCCAACCCTGCCTTCCGCCGCGCCGCCGGAACCGAGGGCAAGATGCCGCCCTATCCCTCCGACCTGGTGGTCCGGCAGGACAAGACCGCCCTGTCCGACGCGGTGCGCCGTTATGGCCAGGGCCCGGCATCGAGCGGCGACATCGCCGTACGCCTGCGCGCCGAGCCTGACGAGCCCGTCTCGCTGGGCCTGGCCGGCGTGCGCGGGCTGGGCGAGGCGGCGGTGCTGCTCAGCCTGGCGGACACCACCGAGGAGACGCGCCTCAAGCGTCAGGTGGCGCAGGCCACCAAGATGCAGGCCGTCGGCCAGCTGGCCGGCGGCGTGGCACACGATTTCAACAACGTGCTCACCGCCATCATCGGCTATTGCGATCTGATGCTGCTGCGCCACACGCCGGGCGACAGCGATTATGACGACATCCAGCAGATCAAGGCCAATTCCAACCGCGCCGCCTCGCTGACGCGCCAGCTGCTCGCCTTCAGCCGCCAGCAGACTCTGCGGCCTGAGGTGATTCAGCTGCCCGACGTGATCAGCGAAGTCAGCCAGCTCCTCAAGCGGCTGCTGGGCGCCAAGATCACGCTCAAGACCCACCACGATCGCGATCTCGGCGCGATCCGGGCCGATCCGCGCCAGCTTGAGCAGGTGATCATCAACCTGGCGGTCAATGCGCGCGATGCGATCCAGGCGCGCGGCGGCGAGCACGCGACCGGTACCCTGGCGTTCTCCACCCGCCGCGTGGCGGCCAGCGACGTGCGCCGCACCGGCAGCGAGATCATCCCCGCCGGCGATTACACGGTGCTCATCGCCGAGGATACCGGCGGCGGCATTCCGCCGGAGAACCTGCCGAAGATCTTCGAGCCGTTCTTCACCACCAAGGAACTGGGCAAAGGCACCGGCCTGGGGCTGTCCACGGTCTATGGCATCGTCAAGCAATCGGGCGGGTTCATCTTCGCCGACAACGTCATCGGGCCCGACGGCCGGGAGAAGGGCGCCCGCTTCACCATCTATTTGCCGGTTCACCAGGTGACCGAGGAAGAACTGCGCAAGGCCACCAGCGAGGAGGAAGCGCGCGACTGGTCGGGCGGCGGGCGCATCCTGCTGGTGGAGGACGAGGACATGGTCCGCGCCGTGGCCGAACGCGCGCTCACCCGCCAAGGCTATACCGTCGTCACCGCCGCCGATGGCGACGAAGGGGTGGAGGAAGTGCGCAAGAACCCCGATTTCGACCTGGTGGTCAGCGATGTCGTCATGCCCAGTATGGACGGCCCGGCGATGGCGCGCGAAATCCGCCAGCTCGCGCCCGGCCTGCCGGTGCTGTTCATGTCCGGCTATGCCGAAGAGCAGCTGCGCCGCGAAATCGACATCGAGCAGATGCACTTCATCGCCAAGCCCTTCAGCGTGCAGCAGATCGCCGCCAAAGTGGCCGAAGTGCTCCGCGGCAGCCGGCGCTGACCTTTTCGCTGCCCGTTGACCGCGGGCGAACCTCCAATACGATGCTTGCATCGCTAGTGGCCATGGGAGATCCGACGATGCCACGTATCGCCGCTTTCGCCGCCTTATCCGCCTTGGCGCTCGCCACCGGCGCGCCGGGCCTGGCGCAGGCTGATCCAGAAGCCAGCGCGCAGGGCGATGTCTCGGTGACGATCTACAACAACGGTCTCGGCCTGGTGCAGGACGTGCGCCAGCTGCCGATCCCGTCAGGCCGCAGCACGATCGCGTTCCCCGATGTCTCGGCGCAGATTCGGCCCGAAACGCTGAGCTTCGCCGCCGCCGATACCGGCATCGTCGAGCAGAACTTCGATTTCGACCTGCTGACCCCGGCCAAGCTGATCGAGAAGGCCATCGGCCAGACGGTCACCCTGATCCGCACCAATCCCGCCACCGGCCAGGAAACGCGCGAGCGCGCGACCGTGCTCAGCACGGCGGGCGGTACGGTGGTCCAGATCGGCGAGAGGATAGAGGTTCTGCGCGACGATGGCTTGCCGGTGCGGGTGATCTTCGACCGCGTGCCGCCCAACCTGCGGGCGCGGCCGACGCTTTCCGTCACCGTGGAAAGCGGCCGTGCGGGCACGCGCCCCGCCGCGCTGCGCTATCTGACGCCGGGGCTTGGCTGGTCGGCGGATTACGTCGCCCTCTATGACGAGGCGCGCAATACCATCGACATGCAAGGCTGGGTCACCCTGACCAACGGCACGGGCACGACCTTCCACGAGGCAAACACGCTGCTGGTGGCGGGAAATCCCAATGGCACCGGCGGATCGCGCGTGGCGCGGCCCCCGATCCGGCCCGCCCCGCAGATGGTACCCGGCACCGAAACGGCCGACCGCGAGCGACTGGGCGATTTCTATCTCTATCCCATCGGCGAACGGACCACGATCGCCAACAACCAGACCAAGCAGGTCAGCTTCCTCGATGTGCAGGGGGTGGCGGCGCGCAAGGTCTATGGCCGCACGGTGGGCTGGCTCAGTTCCGACAGCCAGCCCGTCAACGTTGCCAGCCAGATCGCCTTCTCCTCTTCGCGCCAGGGCGGGTTGGGTGACGCCCTGCCGGCGGGTACGGTGCGCTTCTATCAGCGCGACAGCGCGGGCAACCCGCAGTTCATCGGTGAAAACGGCATCGGCCACACCCCGATGGGCAGCGAGCTGACCCTGAGCACGGGCGATGCATTCGACGTGTTCGTGCAGGCGGAAGTGGAAAAGCGCGATCGCATCACCGCCGCCGAATACGAACGCAGCGCGCGCTATCGCGTGCGCGTCAACGGTGAAGAGACTCGCACGATCGAGATCGACCGCGCGGTCGATTACTGGCGCACCACGATGCGTTATACCCTGACCAACGCCAAGCCCACACCAGTGGAGGTGGCACTGGTCCAGGGTGGGCTCGATCGGGGTTGGTCGAGCCGTGATTTCCGCGTGGTGAGCGAGGACGTGCCTGGCGAGCAGATCAATGCCGACCGGCGCAAGTATGTGATCTCCGTGCCGGCGAACGGAAAGCGCGAGGTGCGGGTTACTTACGAGACGCGGTACTGAGGTGAGCGCGATGCGCCGTTGTCGCAGGAAGGGGATCAAGGGCGGCGGAATCCTGATTCTGGCCGTCGGCGCTTTTCTCGCTCTCCACGCTGTTCCTGCCTTTGCCCGTGAAGCCGTGGAAGCCTCGGCGCCCTCGGCGCTTGCCGTCACGCTTTACCGCGATCCCAGTCGCGGGCCGGATGAGGAGATGGACCGCGACTGGCCGCGCGGCTTCGCGATGATCACCGAAACGCGGCAAGTCACGCTGCCGGCGGGCGAATCCACGGTGCGCTTCAGCGGGGTCGCGGAAGGCATGGTCGCGGTCAGCGCGATCGTGACGGGGTTGCCCGGCGGCACTATCGAAAAGAACCGCAACGCCGATCTCTTGAGCCCGGCCGCGCTGGTCGACGGCACGCTGGGCAACCGGGTGACGATCACGCGCACCAATCCGGCGACGGGCAAAGCCGCTTCTGAATCCGCGGTGGTCCGCACGCGCGCCGATGGCGGATTGGTCCTGCAAACGGCCGAAGGCTTCGAAGCGGTGCGCTGCTCCGGCCTGCCGGAAAAGCTCACGTTCGACCGTGTGCCCGCCGGGCTTTCGGCGCAGCCGGTGTTCTCGGTCGATACCCGTTCGGCAGAGGGTGGCACTTATACGGTGGAGCTGACTTACCTCGCCTGGGGCTTCGACTGGCAGGCGCACTATGTGGCCCATCTGGAAGAGCCGGGGCGCGGCGACCGGATCGCCCTGCGCCTGATGAGCTGGCTCACTTTGCTCAACGACAATGGCCAGAGCTTCCCTGACGCTGAACTGCTGGTGGTAGCCGGCCGGCTCAACGTGGTGAGCGATTTCGATGCCCTGTCCGATCCGCCCGAAGCGCGGCCCTTGCGGCTGACCTGCTATCCGCTGGGCAGTACGGCGGCGGGCACGCCGGAGAATTATCCGCCGCCACCACCCCCGCCGCCACCAGCGCCTGCGCCGATGATGAGCGACAGCATCGTGGTGACGGCGCAGAGGGCGGCTGGTTTTGCCGCAAGTTCTCCCCTCGCGGTTATCGCGGTTGAAGAGGCGGTCGGCGATCTCAAGCTATACCGCGTGCCCGAACGGGTGACCGTTTCAGCCAAGGGGCTCAAGCAAGTGGCGTTCCTCGATCGGGACAGCGTGGAGGGACGCCTGCTCTACACGACGCGGTGCACTCCGAGCGACAATTCCGAAGAAGCCGTACCCACTGCCATGCTGCTCGCCACGGTCAACGACCGTAAGCACGGCCTGGGCATGGCGCTGCCCATGGGCGGGATCACGCTGTTCGAGCCCGGCGCGGCGGGCGACCTGCTGATCGGTGAGAACCGACTGCGTGACCATGCCGAAGGGCAGGATGTGGAGATCGGGCTTGGAGAGAGCAGCCAGGTCTTCGCCCAGTGCACCGCGCCGGAGGCCCGGGAACGGGAGCGCTGGTCGCCGCGTGTCGTGCTGACCAATGCCAATCGCGCGCCTGCCAAGGTGCGCGTGGTGCTGGGCCGCTCGGCTGACTGGCGCTTCACGGGCCTGCGCGGCACCTCGGTGAAAGACGGTGAAGTCATCGTGGAAACGACAGTGCCGGGGAATGGCCGCCGCGAGCTGGCCTGGATCGCGCGCCCGGCCGGTGCCGCCGATTAAGGCGCTTGCGAAAAAAATGTGTTCCCCACTTGTTCCAATGGAACAAATGGGATACGAACGCCTCCGTTGACGAGTTGGACGGCAACCCTAGGCAACTGACGGAGGCCATGTCATGGCGGCGGAACTGAAGCTGGTGGAAAAGGAATTGGGCGTGGACCGTCAGAAGGCGCTCGAAGCGGCGCTCGCACAGATCGATCGCGCATTCGGCAAAGGCTCGGCCATGAAGCTGGGCTCGAAGGAGGCGATGCAGGTCGAAGCGATCTCGACCGGCTCGCTCGGGCTCGACATCGCGCTCGGCGTCGGCGGCCTGCCGCGCGGCCGGGTGATCGAGGTCTATGGGCCGGAAAGCTCGGGCAAGACCACGCTGGCGCTGCATGTCATCGCCGAAGCGCAGAAGACCGGCGGCACCGCCGCCTTCGTCGATGCCGAACACGCGCTCGACCCGGTCTATGCCAAGAAGCTGGGGGTCGATATCGACGAGCTGATCGTCTCGCAGCCCGACACGGGCGAGCAGGCGCTGGAGATCGTCGACACGCTGGTGCGTTCGAACGCGATCGACGTGCTGGTGGTCGATTCGGTCGCCGCGCTCGTTCCCCGGGCGGAAATCGAAGGCGAGATGGGCGATTCGCATGTCGGCCTGCAGGCCCGGCTGATGAGCCAGTCGCTGCGCAAGCTGACCGGATCGATCAGCCGCTCGCGCTGCATGGTGATCTTCATCAACCAGCTGCGGATGAAGATCGGGGTCATGTACGGCAACCCGGAAACCACGACCGGTGGCAATGCCCTGAAGTTCTATGCTTCCGTCCGCCTCGACATCCGCCGCACCGGACAGATCAAGGACCGGGATGAGATCGTCGGCAACGCCACGCGGGTGAAGGTGGTGAAGAACAAAGTCGCTCCGCCGTTCAAGCAGGTCGAATTCGACATCATGTATGGCGAGGGGATCTCCAAGATCGGCGAGATCCTGGATCTCGGCGTCAAGGCTGGGCTGGTCGAGAAATCGGGCTCGTGGTTCTCCTACGACAGCATCCGCATCGGTCAGGGGCGTGAGAACGCCAAGCAGTATCTCAAGGAAAATCCAGAAGTTTGCGACCGCCTGGAAGCCGCGATCCGCGGCCGGACCGAGGCGGTGGCGGAGGAGATGATGGCCGGGCCGGACGCGGACGACGCCATCTGATCCTCAAGCGGCGCGCCTGCGGCCCTCACGGGGCCAGGCGCGGATGCGGGACCGGAGCCGGCGCGGTGTGCCCCACGGGGCCCGCGCCGGCTTCTTCGCCTCTATAGTCTGGTATTTATAGTCTGGTATTGCCGGGCAGCGGCGATCAGCGGATCGGGCAGGCCGGATCGAGCCGGAAATCGAGATAATTGTCCACCGAGCCCATCAGGTCTTCGATCTCGTTCTCGAAGAAGTGGTTGGCGCGGGGGATTTCCTCGTGATGGATGGTGATGTGCTTCTGCGTGCGCAGCTTCTCCACCAGCTTCACCACCGAACTCGGCTGCACCACGGTATCCGCGGCCCCCTGGATGAAGATGCCGCTTGCCGGGCAGGGGGCTAGGAACGAGAAATCATACATATTGGCCGGCGGGGCGATCGAGATGAACCCGCGAATCTCCGGCCGGCGCATCAGCAGTTGCATGCCGATCAGCGCGCCGAAGCTCACCCCGGCGACCCAGGTCACCTGCGCTTCGGGATGGATCGCCTGCACCCAGTCGAGCGCGGCGGCGGCATCGCTCAGCTCGCCGATGCCATTATCGAAGCTGCCCTGGCTGCGGCCGACGCCGCGGAAGTTGAACCGCAGCGTGGCGAAGCCGCGATCGACGAATGTCTTGTACAGCCGCTGCACGATGCGATCGTTCATCGTGCCGCCGCCTTGAGAATGCGGATGCAGGATCATCGCAACCGGCGCGCGCGGGCGCGGAGCGGGGGAGAAACGGCCTTCAAGGCGGCCTTCGGGGCCGGGAAAGATCACTGAGGGCATAGGCTCGCTCTAAAAAAGGATGGCACGGGGCGCGCGGGTGGCGCCTCGAAAGTGCCGGGCTATATAGGGTTCATGCATTTTTTCGCAATTCCCGCGCGATGAGCCGCATCTATCTGGATCACGCGGCCAGCGCGCCGCTGCGCCCCGAAGCGCGAGAGGCGATGCTGCGCGGGTTCGGTATCTGGGCCAATCCATCGAGCCCCCATGCCGAAGGCCGCGCCGCGCGGCACGCGCTGGAAGATGCCCGCGAGCGCGTGAAGGCGGCGCTCGGCTGGGACGGCGAGGTGATCTTCACTTCGGGCGCGAGCGAGGCGCTGGCCATCGGCCTGGGGCGCGCCAGGGCGGAGCGGCGGCTGGTTTCGGCCGTGGAGCACGATGCCGTGTTCCGCGCTGCGCCGGACGCGCAAATCCTGCCGATCGCGGCCGACGAGAGCGGCCTCGCACGCGTCGATCCCGCTGCGCTCGATGCCGCGCTGGCGCAGCCGGGCCGCGCCGTGGTGGGCGTGCAGTCCATCAATTCCGAAACCGGCACCGTGCTGCTGCCCCACCAGGACGGCACGATCGCGGCGAAGGTAAGGGAGGCAGGCGGGCTGTTCCTCGCCGATTGCTCGCAATCCGCCGGGAAACTGCCGCTGCCGGATGCCGATATGATCGTCGTCTCGGCCCATAAGGCGGGCGGTCCGATCGGCATTGGCGCCCTGCTGGTCAAGGACTTGGCCATGCTCGAACCGAGCGGGGGGCAGGAACGCGGCTATCGCGCCGGCACGGAGAACCTGCCGGGCGCGCTGGGCTTCGCCGCGTCGCTGGAAGCCGGCGGCATCGAAACCTGGCCGACAAGCTATCCCGAACGCTTCGAGTTCAAGGACCTGCTGCTCCAGGCCGGCGGCCGCGTGCTTCGGCCGGGGCCGCAATGCTCGCACATCGTCGCCGTTGCCTCGGACCGCCTCAGCGCGGCGGCCGCGCTGATCCGCTTCGACGGCATGGGTTTCGCGATCTCGGCCGGCAGCGCCTGCTCGTCGGGCACGCTCAAGCCCAGCCGCTCGCTGCTGGCCTTCGGAATCGATCCGGCCGTGGCCTCGCGCACCGTACGGGTAAGCATAGGCTGGACGACGACGCCGGCGGACCTTCAGGCCTTCGCCGACGCCTGGGCGGAGGTCGCTTCCGGAGACGGTCGCTGAGGCCGGCGGGGGAAGCGACTTGTCTTCGACAAGCACCGGGCGAAAGGGCTAGAGCCGCCCGGTGATCTATCTCGATTACCAGGCCACGACCCCGCTCGCGCCCGAAGCGCGCGAGGCGATGCTGCGCTGGCTCGACGGGCCGGACGGAACCGGCTTCGGCAACCCGCACAGCGCGCACCGCCTGGGCCGGCGGGCCGAAGCTGCGGTGGAACTGGCGCGTGACCAGGTCGCGGCGCTGTTCCCGCCGGGCGGCAGGGTGATCTTCACCGGCACCGCGACCGAAGCGATCAACCTTGCGCTGCGCGGCAGCGAGCCGGCGCGGGCGGGCAAGCCGCTGGCGATCGGCGCGATCGAGCATTCGGCCGTGCTCGACACTGCGCTCGACCTGCCGGGCGAGACCACCCTTCTGCCGGTGGATCGGGAGGCGCTTCTCGATCCGCAGGTACCGCTGCCCGAAGGGGTGGGGCTGGTATCGGTCATGCAGGTCAACAACGAAGTCGGCACCGTGCAGCCGATCGCCGAACTCTATGCCCGGGCAAAGGCAGCCGGGGCCTTGTTCGTCTGCGATGCGGTGCAGGCGGCGGGCAAGATGCCCCTCGCGGAAGCGGACATGATCGCCGTGAGCGCGCACAAGTTCCACGGCCCCAAGGGCATCGGCGCTCTGTGGATCCGCGACGGGATCGCCCTGCATCCGCTGATCACCGGCGGGGGGCAGGAGCAGGGCCTGCGATCGGGCACGCTGAGCCCCGCGCTCTGCGCGGGCATGGGCGCGGCGGCGCAGCTGGCCCTGGCGCGCATGGAGCAGGACGCCGCGCATGTGGCCCTGCTGTGGGACCGCGCGCTGGAGCTGTTTTCCGGCTGGCGGCTCAACGGTAGCGCGGACCGCCGCTACAAGGGCAATCTCAACATTCGCCGCGAGGGTCTCGACGTGGGGCGGCTGATGTCGGACGCGCGCGAGGTGATGTTCTCGGCCGGCAGCGCTTGCGCCAGCGAGAGCGGCAAGCCCAGCCGCATCCTGTCCGCCATCGGGCTGACGCAAGCGGAAGCCCGCGGATCGATCCGCCTCGGCTTCGGCCGGTACACCACGCTGTCGGAGCTTGAACAAGCGGCGGACATGATTAAGGATGCTGCAGCGCAGCAAGAGTAAGCATGGTCCGAGTCCTGTTCATCACGCGAGGCGGCGAGAAGGTGGAAGCGGCGGCCGAGCCCGGCGCGCGCCTGCTGGAAGTGGGCCAGGCCGCCGGAATGCCGCTGGAAGGCACCTGCGAAGGCCAGATGGCCTGTTCCACCTGCCACGTGGTCGTCGCCCCCGAATGGTTCGACCGGCTGCCCGAGGCGGTGGAGGATGAGGAAGACATGCTCGACCTCGCCGCCGGCGCCTGCCGCACCAGCCGCCTTTCCTGCCAGATGGTGCTGACTGACGAACTTGACGGCATCGAGGTGCGAATACCCTCGGACAGCCACGATATGCAGCGACGATAGCGGTATCCGGTGCCTATCTCTCGTCATTTTCGCGAAAGTGGGGATGAAGGAAGGAAATTTTCACACGGAGACGCGGAGGCGCAGAGGTGTAGCGCCCGGCGGCCAAGCCGCTTTTCTCTCTCACGGCCAGGTTGGCGGTATCGGCGATATTGAAAGGCGGCGTTGCCGCGAACGCGGCCTCTCTGCGCCTCCGCGTCTCTGCGTGCGAACTTCTTTCCTATTTTATCTGCCATTTGTTGAAACCGTCGCTCTCCCGCCTGTCGCCTTGTGCCGGGCGCTGCTAGGGCGAACGTCATGGTCACCCTTGGAGACGACGAAATCCCGTCCGACGGCATCGTGGACGAGCCGTTCGAGAGCGCGCTGGAAGAACGGTATCTGGTCTATGCGCTGTCCACGATCACGGCGCGTTCGCTGCCCGATCTGCGCGACGGGCTGAAGCCGGTCCACCGCCGCATCCTGTGGGGGATGCGCCAGATGCGGCTCGATCCCGGCAACGCGTTCAAGAAGTGCGCGCGCATCACCGGCGACGTGATGGGCAAGTACCACCCGCACGGCAACCTGGCGCTCTATGACGCGCTGGTGCGGCTCGCCCAGCCGTTCACGCTGCGCTACCCGCTGGTCGAAGGGCAGGGGAACTTCGGCAACATCGACGGCGATGGCGCGGCGGCGGAGCGGTACACCGAATGCCGCCTGACGAAGACGGCGATGCAGCTGATGGACGGGCTGGATGAAGGCACCGTCGATTTCGTCCCCACCTACAACAACGAAGAGGAAGAGCCGGTCGTCTTCCCCGGCCTGTTCCCCAATCTCCTCGCCAACGGCGCCAGCGGAATCGCGGTGGGCATGGCGACCTCGATCCCCAGCCACAACGCGGCCGAAGTGATCGATGCCGCGCTGGAGCTGATCGACAACCCGCATGTCGAACATGCGCGGCTGATGGAGCTGTTCCGGGGGCCGGATTTCGCCACCGGCGGCCTGATCGTCGACAGCGCGGAGGCGATCTCGCACGCCTACGAGACGGGGCGCGGAAGCTTCCGCGTGCGGGCGCGGTTCTTCGCGGGGGAAAGCAAGGACGAGGCGGACCGCGCCGCCGGGATCGAGCGGCTGGGCGGCGGGCAGTACCAGCTCGTCGTCTCCGAAATCCCCTACATGGTCCAGAAGGGTAAGCTGATCGAACAGATCGCGCAGCTGATCGCCGACCGCAAGCTGCCGATCCTGGAAGACGTGCGCGACGAGAGCGACGAGCATGTGCGCATCGTGTTCGTGCCCAAGAGCCGCAACGTCGATCCCGAGCTGCTGAAGGAAAGCCTCTACAAGCTGACCGATCTGGAGACTCGCTTCTCGCTCAATCTCAACGTGCTCGACGCCAGCCGCACGCCGATGGTCATGGGGTTGCACGAGCTGCTGACGAACTGGCTGGCCCACCAGATCGACATCCTCCAGCGGCGGACGCGCCACCGGCTGCGCAAGATCGCCGATCGACTGGAACTGGTTGCGGGCTATATCATCGCGTTCCTCAACCTCGACCGGGTGATCGAGATCATCCGTACGGAGGACGAGCCCAAGCCGGTGATGATGGCCGAGTTCGAGCTGACCGACCGGCAGGCCGAGGCGATCCTCAACATGCGGCTTCGCAGCTTGCGCAAGCTGGAGGAAATGGAGCTGCGCAGGGAGCATGACGCGCTGCTGGCCGAACAGGCCGAGCTGGAGAAGCTGCTGGAATCGCCGGCGCGGCAGCGCACGCGGCTGAAGCGCGACCTGGCGGCGCTGCGCAAGGACTATGCCGAGGATACCGCGCTGGGCCGCCGCCGCACGACGATCGCCGAAGCCGCGCCCACGGTGGAATTCAGCATGGATGCGATGATCGAGAAGGAGCCGGTGACGGTGATCCTCTCACAGCGCGGCTGGATCCGGGCGGCGAAGGGGCACTTGCCGCTGGAGCAGGACTGGAAGTTCAAGGAAGGCGACGGCCCGGCTTTCGCCGTCCATGCCCAGACCACAGACAAGCTGCTGCTTGCGGCTGACGATGGACGCTTCTTCACCCTGGGCGCGGACAAGCTGCCGGGCGCGCGCGGGTTTGGCGAGCCGATCCGCAACACGCTCGACATCGATGCCGGGGCGCAGATCGTGGCGCTGATCGTGCACAAGCCGGGAACGCAGCTCCTGCTCGCGTCCAGTGTCGGGCGCGGGTTCGCCGCGATCACCGACGAGCTGTTGGCCGAAACGCGCAAGGGGCGCCAGGTGGCCAACCTGAAGGACAAGGCGCGGCTGGCGGTGGCGCGGCCCATCGCGCCGGAGCACGATCACGTGGCGGTGGTGGGGGAGAACCGCAAGCTGGTGGTGTTCAGCCTGGAGGAGCTGCCGGTGATGGCGCGCGGGCAGGGGGTGACCTTGCAGCGTTACCGCGACGGCGGCCTGTCCGACGCGACGACGTTCACGCTGGAAGAGGGCCTGTCATGGGAGATGGGCGGGGACACCGGCCGCACGCGGACGGAGAAGGACATCCAAATGTGGAAGGTGGCCCGCGGGGCGGCGGGCCGATTGCCGCCGCAAGGGTTCCCGCGGGATAACCGTTTCTGAGGCGAGCGGTCATCCCGGCCGGGGCCGGGATGACCGGACAGATCAATCGCCGCCCTGGCCTTCGGACGAAGTCTGGGCAACGGCCGCGGCCACATCGGCGGCCTTGGCGAGGAAAGTCAGCTTGTCGTTCTGCATGGTCACCTGCTCTTTCGGCAGAGTGAACTCGCCGCTGGTGAGGGCGACCACGAAGGAATCGCCGCTGATGCTCTTCACCTTGCCGAGAAGCTGGCCGTCGGAGCTGTAGAGATCGGCATCGGGCACGAAAGCCGTGGCGAGCTGCGCTTCTGCCGCCTGGTTGGCTTCGTTCACCGCCGCTTCGAGCTGGGCCTTGTTCCAGCCGATCGTGGGGCCGTTGTCGCCTTCGCCGAAGACTTCCGCCGGAAGCGCGGCGGTGAGCGAGCCGGTGTTGACGACGACGTTGCCGCCCTGGACCTGCTCGATCGTTCCCACTTCGGCGCCATCCGGGCCGAAGACCTTGGCGCCCACCGTCACGCCCGCGTTCTGGGCGAGGGCGGGCGCGGAAACCCCGGCGATAGCCAGCGCCGCGGCTGCGGCGAGAGTTGAAAGCTTCATTGGATACTCCGTTCGTAACAGGTTCGAGCGCCAGGTGGCGCGGGCGTGAAAAGAGCGAACACGCGCGGGGGGCGCATCGCAGCCAAGAAGCCTACAAGCAGCGGTTCGCACCGTCCGCCGATCTACCCCCAAAAACGGTCCCTCTTTGGTGTTAAGGTTTTCGCCCTTGCCTCCAAAGCGCCACCAGTTCCCGATGAACCGGTGCGTGGGTGCGATGAACCGGGCGCGCTTCAAGCTCGCGCCGCGAGGCGTTCCGTCAGAAGGGTTTCGACCCGGTCGCGGCCGGGAAAGCCTTCCGCCACCCAGCGATCTTCCACTTCGCGCAGGATGCGTGCGACTTCCGGGCCGGCGGACACGCCGCGCGCCACGATCTCGCCTCCCTTGAGCGGAAGCCGGGGAATGGCCCAGTTACCCAGCGGCGATACGTCCGCACCGGCCAGCAGCAGCCGGTCGATCGCTTCCGCGTGCCCCAGGCGATAAGCCAGCACACGCGCATCGCCGGGCTCACCCTGGCGCGCGGCGGCGGCGACCAGCCGCTTCTTCTGCGCCGCCGAAAGCCGCAGGCGGGCGGCGACAGATTCGGCCAGGCGCGGATCGGCGGGAAGCAGCGCGGCGAGGCGGCGCAAGCCATCGGGCGCGATGCGCTGGCGCGTTTCCTCCTGGATCAATGCCCGCAGGGCGGCGATCTGTCCGGCCCCCGCTTCAGGCAGGACGACCGGCAGCACGCCGCGTTCGGCCATGCGCTGCACCGTGTCGGCGGGATCGGGCAGGCCGAGCAGCGTCAGCAGTTCCCAGCCGACGCGTTCGCGGCTGAGCCCCTTCAGCATCGGCGCCAGTTCGGCGCAGGCTTCCTCCGCCTCGGCATCAAGGGCGCTGCCGAAGCGGGCCTGGAAGCGATAATAGCGCAGGATGCGCAGATGATCCTCGCGGATGCGCTGGCGCGCGTCGCCGATGAAGCGCACCCGCCGCGCGGCGAGATCGCCCAGTCCGCCAAACCAGTCGGCAATCTCCAGGGTCTGCGGATGAGCGTAAAGCGCATTGATCGTGAAATCGCGCCGCGCCGCATCATCGCGCCAGTCCTGCGCGAAAGCCACGGTGGCGCGGCGGCCATCGGTCGACACGTCCTGCCGCAAGGTCGTGATCTCCACCGGGCCGTCAGGCAGCACGGCGGTAATCGTGCCGTGATCGTAGCCGGTGGGGACGGAGCGGATGCCCGCCGCCTTGAGCAGGGCCAGCACTTCATCGGGCTGATGCGGGGTGGCCGCGTCGATATCCTTTACCGGGCCGCCGAGCAGGGTGTCGCGCACGGCGCCGCCGACCCAGCGCACATTGTCCGCCCCCAGCGCCGCGACCAGGTGGGCCAGATCGGCGCGCCGGGTCCAGGCGGCTTCAGGCAAGCGAGCCGGCAGATCGCGCTCACCCATCAGTCGGCCGTGCGGGAAGGGGGTGTTGACACTGTTGACACTGTCCTGACGCCAAACGCTGGGGGCCTGCGCAAGCCCTCTTTTCCGCCCGTTTTCGCGTGGTGGTGCAGTCTGGTCATGGGCGGGGTGGATGGCACAGTGCGGCCGGGTAGGACAGCGATCAATGGCCCGACCAGGCCAGCCGGCGCGAGAGATTGGCGATGATCGCGGCGGTGATGCCCCAGATGCGGTGTCCCTGCCAGTCGATCTCTATGTAAGAGCGGGGATGGCCGCGCCATTCGCCGGTCTTGTGCAGATGGTTGGCGGGATCGAGCAGGAAGCCGAGCGGTGCCTCGAACCACGAGGCGACTTCATGCGGATTGGGGACGAGCGGGATATCCGGCGGCATCAGGCCCAGCACCGGGGTGACGTCATACCCGGTGCCGGTGACGAAGCGATCGCTCGCCCCGATGACGCAGACTTCGCTGGGGCTGATCGCCAGTTCCTCGTGCGCCTCGCGCAAGGCGGCCTGAACGGCGCCTTCGCCCGGATCCAGCTTGCCGCCGGGAAAGGCGATCTGCCCGGGATGGGCGCGCATCGCTTCCGGGCGATGGATCAGGATCACGCCCGGATCGGGGCGATCCGTCACCGCGATCAGTACCGCCGCGGGCTGGATTTCCGGCGGCGCGAAGCGGGCATCGCTGCGCAAGTCCGCCAGTTCGGCGCCGTGGCCTTCGTCGAACAGCCGCTTGAGGCGATCGAACAGCTCGCTCATGCGCGAGCGCATGGCAGATGGGCGAGGCGGCAACAAGATCGGCCGTAGGGCGGGGGGTACACGGCGGAAGCGAGAATATTCGCGAGCGGGCTGTCTATCCCAGCCAGGGCCCCAGCGTGCCTTCGCGCGGCAGCACGGCGGCGCTGACGCCGCGGATCAGCAGGCGCGCCGGGTCCCACGGGCCGGGGCAAGTCCAGCCGCGTGGCGCTTCGACAAAGCCGAAGCGGCCGTAATAGGGCGCATCGCCGATCAGCACTTGCGGAAGGGGGCCGTTCCCTTCGTTGCCGATCGTCTCGATCGCCGCCGCCGCCTGCGCTGCCATCAGCGCCCGGCCGAAACCCCGGCCCTGCCGATCGGGCAGGATCGCCAGGGGACCGACCATGATGAGCGGATAAGCGCGGCCGGCAGGGTCGGCCAAGGCCACCGGCCAGGCCTGGATCGTACCCACCAGCACGCCCTGTTCATCGAGCGCGGCGAAGCTGAGCGCCGGGAGCCAATCGGTGCCCTGGCGGATCGCATAAGCCGTGCGGCCATGGCGATCGGGGCCGAACGCCAGGTCCAGCCCCCGCTCCACCTCGGCCGGATCGATCGCATCGAGGGGAATCAGAGTCGAGAGCGCGGGGTCGGGCATGGGCGGCGCGCCGATAGAGCCGCGCGGGGTAATACGCAATGTAAAGTGCGTGGGTGGTTACCTCCGCCGGGCCCTATTCGTCATGGCGAGTGAAGCTGGCCATGGGCCAACCCATCCAGAGCGTTATGTCCGTCGCCCGGGATTGCTTTCGCTTCGCTCCTCGCAAGGACGGAACGATACGACGCCCCCTCCGATAGAGGAGCGAGGGTTGAACGACTACTTCGCCGGCGTGAGGTGCAGCAGCCGCGCGCCCTTGCCGTCCTCCACCACATAGAGCGAGCCATCGGCCGCTTCGACGATGTCGCGCAGGCGCTTGTCGAACTTGTAGCGCGCTTCCTCGGTGCCCTTGTCGCCGTTGAGCGAGACGCGCACGATCGACATGGTGCCGAGCGTGGCGATCAGCGCCTGGTTCTTCCATTGGGGCCACAGCTTGCCGCTGTAGAAGATGAAATCCCCCGGCGCGATCACCGGGTTCCAGGTTATGGCGGGCAGATCGAGATCGGGACGCGTGTCGTTCTTGGGGATCGGCGTCCCGTTATAGTTGTCGCCGGCGGAAACCAGCGGCCAGCCGAAGTTCCGGCCCGGCACCAGCCGGTTGATCTCGTCCCCCCCGCGCGGGCCGTGCTCCAGATCCCATAGCTGGCCGTTCAGATCGAACTTGAGGCCGAGCGGGTTGCGGTGGCCCAGGGTCCAAATCTCGTCCGCCGGGTGGCCCTTGTCGGCGAAGGGATTGCCGGGGGCGGGGCTGCCATCGGGCAGCAGGCGCACGATCTTGCCGAGGTTGCTCGACAGTTCCTGCACCGAATCGATATGCACCCGGTCGCCCGAGGAGACGAACAGGTACTTGCCATCGGGCGAGAACGTCAGCCGCAGGGCATATTGCAGCGCGCCGGCCGTCTTGGGCACCTGGCGCCAGATGACTTTCAGCCCATCCACCCGGCAATCGCCGCCCTTTTCGCAGACGAGCGTGCCGCGCCCCACCGCGCCGCCGCGCAAGTCCCCCTCTCCGGCCTCGGCCCAGCTGAGATAGATCGTGTGGCTGCTGGCATAGTCGGGCGCGAAGGCCAGATCGGCGAAACCGCCCTGGCCGCCGTAAGCGACCTGGGGGATGCCGCTGACCGTCCCCTTCCGCCCGGTGGCCAGATCGATGAACTTCATCGTGCCGGGCCTCTCCGTCACGAACAGGGTGCGCGTGCCCGGTTCGAAGGCGATGGCCCACGGCTCGTCGAAGGTGGTCACTTCCTCGACCGAGAAGGGGGAACCCGATGTCGGGCTGGCGCTGGCGCGCGCCGCGCTATCCCCCGTCTGGGCGGAACCACAGCTTGCGGCGGCGAGCGCGGCAGGGAATAGAGCCAAGGCGATCTTGTTGAGCTGGCGCATGTTGTCCGGAACTCCCTCTGCCGATTTCGTTTCCTCGTTCACCGCGGGTGAGCTGGTCGTCGGCGTGGACGAGGCGGGCCGCGGGCCGCTGGCGGGCCCCGTTGTGGCGGCGGCCGTGCTTCTGTGCAAGCCGCGACCGGGCGGGCTGGACGATTCGAAGAAGCTGACGGCGGACAAGCGCGCCGTGCTGGAGGAACGTATCCGCCGCCGCTGCGCCTTCGGGATCGGCGTGGTGGAGGTGGAGCAGATCGATTCGCTCAACATCTTCGGCGCCACGATGCTGGCCATGGCCCAGGCCGTCGCTCGCCTGTGCGAGGTGCTGCACTGCGAGGCTGAGCAAGTGCTGGTGGACGGCAACCTGACGCCCGCCGGGCGGCGCCCGGAATGGCGCTGGCCGGCGCGGGCGATCGTCGGCGGGGACGGGTGCGAGCCGTGTATTTCCGCCGCCTCGATCCTGGCCAAGGAATACCGCGACCGGCTGATGCGCGAGTATCACCTGGCCCATCCGCATTACGGCTGGCACAGCAACAAGGGCTATGGCACGCCCGACCATCTGGCGGCCCTGCGCATCCACGGCCCCACGCCGCTGCACCGCCGGAGCTTCGCCCCGGTGGCGCAGATGGAACTGTTCGCCGGCTGAACCGGCTTGCCGGGTTTGAAATCGGGACGCCCGATCGCTAAGTCCGCGCACCGACAACGCACAAAGGCAGGAGCACGCAGCGTGATCGACAGCATCGAAAGCCGTCCGTCCCTTTACGCTGCCCCGGTGCGCCATGTCCGCGTTTCTCGAATTCGATCGAATCTCCGCCTCCCGGCCTGACGGGACACCGCTTTTCTCTGACCTGACGTTGGCACTCGGCCGCGAGCGTATTGGGCTCGTCGGCCGGAATGGGGCGGGCAAATCGACTTTGCTGGCGATTGCCGCCGGCTTGCGCGCGCCAGAGGCGGGCAGTGTCGTGCGCCGTGGATCGGTGGGACTGTTGCGGCAGCTCCCGGCGAGCGAAGGCTCTGTGGCGGAGGTGCTGGGCGTGGCGGAGCCGATCGAGGCGATGGCTCGTCTGGAAGCCGGGAACGGCACCGCGCAGGATGCGGAGATCGCTCAATGGGATCTGCCCGCACGGCTTGAGGAAGCCCTGGCGCGCGCCGGACTGGCGGGGCTCGATCCCGCACGCTCCGCGATCGACCTGAGCGGAGGCGAGCGGACGCGGGCGGCGATCGCGCGCCTGCTGCTCGATTCGCCGGACGTATTGCTGCTCGACGAGCCGACCAACAACCTCGACCAGGCGGGGCGCACGGCCGTGCAGAGCCTGCTCGCCGAATGGGGCGGCGGCGCGCTCGTCGCCAGCCATGATCGCGCGCTGCTCGGGCTCATGGACCGTATCGTCCAGCTTTCGCCGGTGGCGGTCACGATCCATGGCGGCGGCTGGGCCGATTTCGTCGCCCAGCGCGATGCCTCGCGCGATGCGGCGAGCGCGGAACTGGACCGTTCGCGGCGCGAGCTTGCGCGGCAGCGTCGGGAGGCTCAGGACCGCACGGAAAGGCAGCAGCGCCGCGACCGCATGGGACAAGCGGCCAGCGCTCGCGGCGATTTGCCGAAGATCCTTCTCGGCGCGCGTAAGGAGCGGGCGGAGGGCACCGCAGGCGCTGGCCGCGCCTTGGGTGAACGGAAGGAAGCAGAAGCCCGCGCGGCGGTGGAGGCGGCCCGGCAGCGGATCGAAGTGGTGATCCCGCGCCGCTTCACCTTGCCGCCCTCGGGTGTGCCGCCCCATCGCACCTTGCTGCGGATGGAGAACGTTTCTCTGGCCAGGGGCGGGCGGCGCCTGTTTGAATCGCTGACACTGTCGCTCACCGGCCCCGAACGCGTGGCGATCGCCGGGCCGAACGGCGCCGGCAAGACCAGCCTGATCCGCCTGGTGACCGGCGAAATCGCGCCGGATTCCGGCAAGGTAAGCGCCGCGCGCGAGCGGATCGCACTGGTCGACCAGCATGCTCGCCTGCTCGATCCGGTGCTGTCGGTGGTCGGGAATATGCGCGCGCGACATGCCGCCCTGACTGCACACCGGGCACACGAAGTGGCCGCCCGTTTCGCCTTTCGTAACGAGGAAGCCTTGCGGCCGATCGCCACGATGAGCGGCGGCGAGCGTTTGCGGGCGGCCCTGGCCGTGGCGTTCGCCGATCCGGCGGTGCCGCAGCTGCTGGTGCTGGACGAGCCGACCAATCACCTCGATCTCGAATCCATCGAGGAACTGGAAAATGCCCTGGTTTCGTATGACGGGGCCTTGCTCGTGGTCAGTCACGATACGGCGTTTCTCGAGGCCATCGGCGTCCAGCGGACGGTCCGGCTCGGGTGAGGAAAGCGGCCGGCCGAGTCTTCCGGGCCACACCACCAGATGTCGAGTCGGCGAAAGCCGAGGGGACTCAAGATGATGTGGGGGACTCCTTTCGTTCCCCTTCAATCCGCCGGCTCCGATTTCACGTCCATCGCGACATGGGTTGACGGCGGAGTCCGCCATGCGCCACCCTTGTGGATAACTCAGGGGGTTTCAGGACAGGACATGGGCGAAGTCATCACTATTCGCAGGGCGAAGGCGCTCGCCAAGGAGGCGGTGGAGCTGCCCTTGGGCCGCATCCTGCCGGGCGATTGCATCGAGGCGATGCGCTCGCTGCCCAGCGCCTCGGTGGACCTCGTCTTCGCCGATCCGCCCTATAACCTCCAGCTTGGCGGCGATCTCAACCGGCCGGACGGCAGCCACGTGGATGCGGTGACCGATCACTGGGACCAGTTCGACAGCTTCGCCGTCTATGACAGGTTCACCCGCGAATGGCTGACGGAAGCGCGGCGCGTGCTCAAGCCGGATGGGGCGATCTGGGTGATCGGCAGCTATCACAACATCTTCCGCGTCGGGGCGCTGATGCAGGATCTGGGGTTCTGGATCCTCAACGACGTGGTCTGGCGCAAGGCCAACCCGATGCCGAACTTTCGCGGCACGCGCTTTACCAATGCGCATGAAACGCTGATCTGGGCCAGCATGGGCGAAAAGGCGCGCTATCACTTCAATTACCGCGCGATGAAGACGCTCAACGACGAATTGCAGATGCGCAGCGACTGGGTGCTGCCGATCTGCGGCGGCCAGGAACGGCTGAAGGAGAACGGCCACAAGGTCCACCCGACGCAGAAGCCCGAGGCGCTGCTCTATCGCGTGCTGCTGGCGACGACCGAGGCGGGCGACGTGGTGCTCGATCCGTTCTTCGGCACCGGCACCACCGGCGCGGTGGCCAAGCGGCTGGGCCGCCAGTGGATCGGCTGCGAGCGGGAGGCCGGCTATCGCGAGGCGGCGCTGGAGCGGATCGAGATGGCCCTGCCGCTCGACGAAAGCGCGCTCAAGACGATGCAGAGCCGCAAGAGCGCCCCGCGCGTGGCCTTTGGCGCGCTGGTGGAAGCCGGGTTCCTCGCGCCGGGCGCCGAGTTGTTCGACCGCCAGCGGCGCTGGACGGCAACCGTGCGCGCCGACGGCTCGATCGCCAGCGGGCGGGAGGTCGGCTCGATCCACGGCGTCGGCAAGGCACTGCAGGACGCGCCGAGCTGCAACGGGTGGACATTCTGGCACATAGAGCACGAAGGCGCGGTGAAGCCGATCGATACGCTGCGGCAGCTCTATCTGCTGGCGGTGGAGGATTAAGAGGCGGGTACCACTACCCTCTGTTCGTCATCCCCGCGAAAGCGGGGACCTAGTCGGCTCTCTTGCGCCGTTACGCCCTAGGTCCCCGCTTTCGCGGGGATGACGAAAGAAGGGGACGCAACGCCCACCGCGTCTCCGCGCCTCTGCGAGCGCAACAATTCGCTTGAAGCCCGGCGCACCGCCTGCAACGTGCCGCCTATGGCAGACAAGCTCTACATCCAGCCGCTGACGCTGGTTTCCAGCCCGCAGGCCGTGGGCGGCGATGCCATTCGGCTGGCCGGCGGCATGGCTTATGCGCGCGAGTTCGCGGTGACGGTCACGCGCGAGGGCGACGTGGTGCAGCGCGAGCTGGCGACTGCCGAGACCATCGAGCGCGCGCTGGAGCATTTGCCTGACGAGCTGGGTGCCGAGGCGGAGGCGCAATGGGCCGGCCTTCGCGCGGCGCATCCATCGCTGCAACTGGGCGGGCGGACGGTGCGGCTCGACCAGCCGCAGATCATGGGTATCCTCAACGTCACGCCCGACAGCTTCTCCGACGGTGGCAAGTTCCTCGACGATCCCGAGGAAGCGCGTACTCACGCCGCCGCGATGCACGAGGCGGGGGCGGCGATCATCGACATCGGCGGCGAGAGCACGCGTCCTGGTGCGGCGGCGGTGTGGGAGGGTGACGAGATTGCCCGCGTCGTCCCGGCGATCGAGCATTGCGTGGCGATGGGCGCGGCGGTGAGCGTGGACACGCGGCGCCAGGCGGTGATGGAAGCGGCGCTCGCTGCCGGCGCGCACGTGATCAACGATGTTTCGGCCTTGTACCATGATCCAAGGAGCCTGGCCTTCGCCGCCGCCAGCGGTGTGCCCGTGATCCTGATGCACGCGCCCGGCCAGGGCGAGGATCTTCACGCCGGCGGAAGCTATGGCAACGTGGTGTTCGACGTGTTCGACGCCCTGCGCGCGGCCCGGGATCAGGCGATCGCGGGCGGCATCGCGGCCGAGCGGATCATCCTCGATCCCGGCATCGGCTTCGGCAAGACCATGGCCGAGAACCTGGCCCTGCTGAACGCGCTGCCGCTGTTCCATGCGCTCGGCCGGCCGGTCCTGCTGGGGGCCAGCCGCAAGCGGATGATCGGCGCGCTGAGCAACGAGGCGGCGGCGCACAGGCGGCTGGGCGGCAGCATCGCGCTGGCCATGCGCGGGATGGACGCCGGCGTCCAGTTCCTGCGCGTTCATGACGTTTACGACACCGTGCAGGCGCGCAACGTCTGGCGCGGGCTGAGGGATGCGGCGCTGACGGATTTCGCCGGGCTGGCGGACGGTTAGGACGACCCCCTAAGCTCGCAATGACGAGTGTTTCCTATGGGACTGCCGGCTAGATCGAATAGCCGCCGTCGCTGACCAGCACGGTGCCGGTGATGTTCGCCGCCAGGTCGGACAGCAGGAAGCCAATCTGGCCAGCGATCTCTTGCGGGGGTGGCGTAGCGGGCAAGGGGCGTGGCCATCTTCGCCATGGCGTCGATAGCCGCCGCGCGGCTGCCGGTTTGGGCGACAAGATCCTGGAAGAACGGCAGATCGTCCCAGATCGGCGTATCCACCCCGCCGGGGGCGACGGCGTTGATGCGGATGCGGCGGGGCACGGCTTCCTTTGCCGCGACTTTGGCGAGCTGGATCACCGCCGCCTTGGACGCGCCATAGGCCGCCGTGTTCGGTTCCGCCTTCAGCCCAGACACCGAGGCTGTCAGCACGGCCGAGCCGCCATCGGGCAGAAGACGCAGCGCCGTGCGTAGCGACAGGAACATGCCGTCGAGATTGATCGAGAGCACTTTGCGCCAGTCGTCGAAGCTCAATTCGGCAAGCGGCCCGCCGGCACTGATGCCGGCATTGAGCACCGCGTGATCGATGGGGCCGGCTTCAGCCTCCAGGCGATCCCACAGCGCGGGATCGGCGACATCGCCCACGAAGGACACCTGCTCGCAAGGAAGATCGAGCGCGGCCAGGCCGGCTTCATCGCGATCGACCAGCACCAGGCGCGCCATGCCGCGCTCCGCGAGCCAGGCGGCCGTCGCCGCGCCGATGCCCGAGGCCGCGCCCGTGACGAGGGCGGAGCGCATCGAACCGGAAATCGTCTGCCATCCGCAACGGGATACCGAGCGGGCAGGCCCATGTCGACGTCAGGCGGCGCTTTCGATGCCGAGATCGCTGAGCTTGCGGTAGAGCGTCGAGCGCCCGATCCCGAGCCGCCGCGCGACTTCGGTCATGCGGCCGCGATAATGGCCGATGGCCAGACGGATCACGTCGGCCTCGATCTCTTCGAGCGGACGCAAGTTGCCGTCGGCCGTGTAAAGCTGCACGCCGACACCTTCCTGCGCGGAAAAGCCGCCCGTCTCCATCTCGCCGAGCATTTCGCTCAGCTGCGGGAAGTCATCTTCGGTCAGCGCATTGCCGTCGCAGAACACGGCGGCGCGGAACAGCACCGCCTGGAGCTGGCGGACATTGCCCGGCCAGTCGAACGCGGAGAGCAGCTGCAGCGCGGTATCGGTTATGCCGAGCGGCCGCAGGCCCGGCTGCTCGCCGATCCGGGCGAGGAAGTGGCGGGCGAGGGCCGGCACGTCGCCCGTTCGCTCGCGCAAGGGCGGCAGGACGATCGAGGTGTTGGCCAGAAGCTCCAGCAGATTGGGGCGGAAATGGCCGGTGGCGACCAGATCGGCCAGCGGCAGATTGCTGGCCGCGATCACCCGCACGTCCACCCGGAAGCTGTGGTTCGCGCCAATCGGCCGTATCGAGCGATTGGCCAGCGCCTCGGCCAGCCGGTCCTGCAATTCAGGCGAGAGGCGGTCGACCTCGTCGAGCAGCAGGGTACCGCCGTCGCAATGCTGCAAGGCGCCGATCTGGCGTTCGAAGGCGCCGGGGAAGGCCCCTTTCTCATGCCCGAACAGCAGCGATTCGAGGCTGCTGCCGGGCACGCTGCCGATCACGATGGAGCGGAACGGCGCCTTGGCCCGCGGGCTGGCGGCGAACATCGCCCGCACCAGCATTTCCTTGCCGGTGCCGATTTCGCCTTCGATCAGCACCGCGCCGTGGCCGCGCGCGGCCTTGGCCGCCTTGGCCAGCGCATCTCGGAACGGCGGGGCAGTGCCGATCATCGAATCGAAATCGAGCAGGCCCGGCATCTTCTCGGTCAGCGGAGTCAGCTCGTCATGCGAGGTTTCGCGCGTGGTGGTGTTGCGCAGCGCCTGCATCAGCCGATCGGGCGAAACCGGCTTCACCAGGTAATCGGTGGCCCCGGCGCGCATCGCCTCCACCGCCAGAAGCGGCGAGGTGCTGGCGGTGAGCATGAGGATGGGCAGGGCCGGCCGGCGTTCCTTCAATTCGCCGATCAGCTCGCAAGCCTGATCGCCGGGAACCCACTGGTCGAGGATGATGGCGGAGAGCTGCATGCCCTGGCGGGTGCCCAGCGTGGCCACCGCGGTTTCCGAATCGCGCACGACCAGCGTTCGCCACCCCTCACGCGCGGCCAGCGCGGTGATCAGGCGGCTTTGCGCCGGCTCGTCATCAATAAGCATCAACAGGCGCTGCTCGGCCTCGGCCATTCGTCTTCCACCTCGCTCGTTGCTGATAGCCATATCGCAAGCCGGTAAAGAGCGGATTAAGCAGTGAATTCGGGCATTCGCGTGACATGCCCGCGGTTCATCGGCGCGGATCGGCGCCCGGGACTCAGGACAGGCTTGAGCGCGCCCCCTTGCGGCGATAGAGCAGCCGGCCACAAACAGGGTTCGAGCATCAGGAGCGTCCGAGACATGGAATCGGCAAACAACTTGAAGGCACACGAAAAGACGTATCTCGGCTTCGTCGAGATGCTCAAATGGGCGGTGCCTGCGATCGCCGTGATCAGCTTCATCGTTATCCTGCTGATTTCCTGACGGTCCGGCTGGAGGGATGCGGATCGCCGTATTGCAGGAACGGGCGGCCGGGGAAACCCGGGTCGCCGCCACGCCGGAAACGGTCCGCAAGTTCGTGGCCCTGGGGGGCACCGTTGCGGTGGAGCGCGGGGCGGGCGAAGCCGCTGCCGTAAACGATGCCGCTTTCGAGGAAGCGGGGGCCGAGCTGGGCTCAGCTGCCGAGGTCGTGAAGGGGGCCGACATCGTGCTGGCGGTGCAGGCGCCCGAGCCGGCCGCGCTGGCGGGCGCCAGTGCCGGCGCGTGGGTGGCCGCGACTTTCAACCCCTTTGCCGAGAAGGACCGCGTGGCCGCCTATGCCGCCGCCGGGCTGGAAGCGCTGGCGATGGAGTTCATGCCGCGCATCACCCGCGCGCAGAGCATGGACGTGCTCTCCAGCCAGTCGAATCTGGCCGGATACAAGGCCGTGCTCGCGGCCGCCGGCGAATATGGCCGGGTCTTCCCGATGATGATGACCGCCGCCGGCACGGTGGCCGCGGCCAGGGTATTCGTGATGGGGGTGGGCGTGGCCGGCCTTCAGGCGATCGCCACCGCGCGGCGGCTGGGGGCGCAAGTCTCCGCCACCGACGTGCGCAGCGCCACGAAAGAGCAGATCCTGTCGCTGGGCGCGAAGCCGATCTTCGTGGAAAGCGTCGCCGGGATCGAGGGCGAAGGCAGCGGCGGCTATGCCACCGAGATGAGCGAGGAATACCAGAAGGCGCAGGCCGAGCTGGTTTCCAGCCATATCGCCAAGCAGGACATCGTCATCACCACAGCGCTGATCCCGGGGCGGGCGGCGCCGCGGCTGATCAGCGACGCGCAGATCGCCACGATGAAGCCCGGCAGCGTGATCTTCGACCTGGCGGTGGCCCAGGGCGGCAATGTGGAGCACAGCGTGGCCGACCAGATCGTGGAGCGCCACGGCGTGAAGATCATGGGCTATTCCAACACGCCCGCGCATCTGGCGGCCGACGCATCGGCGCTGTTTGCGCGCAATCTCTACAATTTCCTCTCCGCCTTCTGGGACAAGGAGCAGGGCCGGCCGTTGCTCGATGAAGAAATCGGCGATGCCGTGCGGCTGACCAAGGGCGGCAAGATCGTGAACGAGAGGATCGGACAATGAAGATTTCCACGATCGCGCTGGCGGCCGCCGCGCTGGGCATCGGCGCATCGGCCGGTGCGCAGGGGCCGGAAGTGGCCGCCGCGCTGGAGTTCAACCATTTCATGGTCGCGATCTCGGTGAACGACATCGAGAAGGAGACCGATTGGTTCGTCGACAGCCTGGGCTTCACGGTGGCCAAGGATGCCGTGCTGCGCGACGGGGCCGTTCATTTCCGCTGGCTGACCAATGGCAACGAGCGGATCGAACTGATCAAGACCGCCGATTCACAGCCCGGCCCCGCGCGCCCGGCGCCTCCGGGCCATGCGGCGATCCGCGGCATCACTCAGGTGACGCTGGAGACGCCGGATATCGAAGCCACCAGGGCTGCGCTGGCTGCCAAGGGCGTGACGCCCGCGCTCGACATCACCGAAGTCGCGCCGCTGGGCATCAAGGTGATGTACCTGCTCGATCCCGAAGGCAACGCCGTCGAGATCGCGCAGAAAGTGAGCGGGTAGGGGCCGGCCATGGACTTCATCTCCATCCTCTCGATCTTCGTGCTGGCCTGCTTCGTGGGCTATTACGTCGTCTGGTCGGTCACCCCGGCGCTGCATACGCCGCTGATGGCGGTGACCAATGCGATCTCCAGCGTGATCATCGTCGGCGCGCTGATCGCGGCCGCCGCGTCGGGCAATCCGGTGGCCAAGTGGCTCGGGCTCGTTGGCGTGGCGCTGGCGAGCGTGAACATCTTCGGCGGCTTCGCGGTGACGGCGCGAATGCTGGCGATGTACAAGAAGAAGGAACGCTAGGGGGTGGAGCATTCCGTGAATCCGTGGGTGGCGCTGGCCTACCTCGCCGCCGGCGTGTGCTTCATCCTGGCGCTGCGCGGGCTTTCGTCGCCCGCGACCAGCCGCAGGGGCAATCGCTTCGGCACGGCCGGCATGTTGATCGCGGTGGTGACCACGCTGATCACGCACGGCCTGGGCTTCGATCTTTCGATCGGGGAGACCGCGGCCACGGCAGGGCTGGATTTCGATCCGGCCGCGCTGCTCGAGATCGTGGTCGCCATCGGCATCGGCGCGGCGATCGGGCTGATCATCGCGCGGCGCATCCAGATGACGGCGATGCCGCAGCTGGTGGCGGCGTTCCACTCGCTTGTCGGCCTCGCGGCGGTGCTGGTCGCGGCGGCGGCGTTCGTGAACCCGGATGCGTTCGGCATCCTCGGGCTCGACGGCAATATCCTGACCGTGAGCCGTATCGAGATGGCGCTGGGCGCGGCCATCGGCGCGATCACGTTCTCGGGATCGGTGATCGCTTTTGCCAAGCTCAACGGCAACATGTCGGGCTCGCCGATCCTGCTGCCGGCGCGCCATGTCATCAATCTGGGCACGCTGCTGGCGATCATTGTCCTGACGGCTCTGTTCGCCATGTCAGGACAGGCCGGTCCGGGCGAAAACCCGATGTTCTGGGTGATCGTGGCGCTGTCCTTCGCGATCGGCTTCCTGCTGATCATTCCCATCGGCGGGGCGGACATGCCGGTGGTCGTCTCCATGCTGAACAGCTATTCCGGCTGGGCGGCGGCGGCGATGGGGTTCACGCTGCACAACACGGCGATGATCGTGACGGGCGCGCTGGTCGGCAGTTCTGGCGCGATCCTCAGCTATATCATGTGCCGGGCGATGAATCGCAGCTTTATCAGCGTGATAGCTGGTGGATTTGGCGCGAGTTCGAGCGGCGGCGACGGCGGCGCCAAGGAACAGCGGCCTTATAAGCAGGGCAGTGCGGAAGATGCCGCCTTCATGCTCAAGCAGGCCGAAAACGTCATCATCATCCCCGGCTACGGCATGGCCGTGGCCCAGGCGCAGCACGCGCTGCGCGAGATGGCGGACCTGCTGAAGGCCGAAGGCGTCAACGTCAAATACGCCATCCACCCGGTGGCGGGCCGGATGCCCGGCCACATGAACGTGCTGCTGGCCGAAGCCAACGTGCCGTATGACGAGGTGTTCGAGCTGGAGGACATCAACAGCGAGTTCGCCCAGGCCGACGTGGCCTTCGTCATCGGCGCCAATGACGTGGTCAACCCGGCGGCCAAGACCGACAAGTCCAGCCCGATCTACGGCATGCCGGTGTTCGACGTGGAGAAGGCCAAGACGATCATGTTCATCAAGCGCTCGATGGGCGGGGTCGGCTATGCCGGGGTGGACAACGAGGTGTTCTATCTCGACCAGACCATGATGCTGCTGTCCGACGCCAAGAAGATGGTCGAGGAGATCAACAAGGCTCTGGGACATTAGCTAGTCCGCGATAACCGGACATTCATCGTTCCACCGGCACGCTTCGCGCGGGCAACATGAGGATTGGGCACTTGCGCAAGCTGGGGCTTATCGGCGGGATGAGCTGGGTTTCCACCCGCACTTATTACGAGCAGATCAACCGGATCGTGCAGCAGCGGACCGATCGCATCGCCAGCGCCCCGCTGCTGATCGAGAGCCTGGATTTCTCGCAGCTCTATGCGTTGAAGAGCGAGGAGGACTGGGAGCGGGCGGCCGGCGTGCTGATCGATTCCGCCCGGCGGCTGGAGGCGGCGGGGGCCGGCGCGCTGGTGATCGGCGCGAATTCGATGCACCGCGTGTACGACAAGGTGGCCGCATCGGTGGAGATCCCGATCTTGCACATCGCCGAATGCGTGGGCGAGCGGATGGGCGCCGACCAGGTGAAATGCGCGGCGCTGCTGGGTACCAGCAACGTGATGACGGAAAGCTTCTATCGCCGCCGGCTGGTGGCGCAGGGGGTAGACCTGCTGCCGCCTGATCCCGCGACGATCGAGACGCTCGACCGGATCATCTATGAAGAGCTGGTGCTGGGCAAGGCCACCCGCGATTCCGAACGCGCGCTCAAGACCATGATCACCTTGCAGGAGCAGAACGGCGCCGACGCGATCGTCCTTGCCTGCACGGAGCTGGACATGATCGTCGATGTCGATGCCAATGTCCTGCCGATCTACGACAGCACCCGCATCCACGCCGAAAAGGCGGTGGCGTGGATCCTGGGAGAGGGGTGAGCTTCCTCTGCGCGCGCGGTGAGGGCAGGTGGCTGCTTCTTTCGCTATTGCCCTCCACCCTTTTCGTCATTCCCGCGAAAGCGGGAACCCAGTCGGGCTCTCGTTGCGCAACCCGCCCTGGGTTCCCGCTTTCGCGGGAATGACGAAGGTGGGAAGGGGAGCGGCACGCACCGTTCGAGTTGCAAAGGCCGCCCCCACGCCCTAGCGACGCGCCATGCCCCGCGCGCTCTACGCCGCCGATCCCGCCGTTTCGCGCGGCCGCGAGTTCCGGCAGCGGGAGGGGGGCAGCCGGGGGCCGCGCACGGCGTTCCAGCGCGATCGTGACCGGATCATCCATTCGATCGCTTTCCGCCGCCTGGCCGGCAAGACCCAGGTGTTCATCGCCCCCGATGGCGATCACTTCCGTGTCCGGCTGACGCACAGCCTGGAGGTGGCGCAGATCGGCCGCGTGATCGCGCGTTCACTGCACCTGGACGAGGATCTGGCCGAGGCACTGTGCCTGGCGCATGACATCGGCCATCCGCCGTTCGGCCACGCCGGCGAAAAGGTCCTCGACGCCGCGCTGGAGCGGCAAGGCGGGTTCGATCACAACGAACAGTGCCTGCGCACGCTGATGCGGCTGGACAGCCCCTATTCCGGCTTTCCCGGCCTGAACCTGAGCTGGGAAGTGCTGGAGGGGATCGCCAAGCACAACGGCCCGGTGGCGCAGCCGCACTGGGCGCTGGCGGAACTCGACAGTGCCTATCCGCTGGAGCTGGAGCGCTGGCCCTCGCTGGAAGCGCAGGTCGCCGCGCTGTCGGACGACATCGCCTATGACAACCACGACATCGATGACGGGTTGCGATCCGGCTTCCTGCAACTGGAACCGCTGCTGGAACTGGACCTTCCCGCCGAGACGTGGCGGGCGATCGAACGACGCTTTCCGAACGGCCGCCGCGATACCCTGGTGCGGGAACTGGTGCGCGAGCAGATCGGGGCGATGGTCAACGACCTGCTGGAAACCACCCGCGCCAACCTGGCCGGAATCGATTCGATCGACGCCGTGCGCGAGGCGGGGCGGCCGCTTGCGGCCTTCTCCCCGGCCATGGCCGCGCAGGAGCGGGAGCTGAAGGCGTTCCTCTACAAGAACCTCTATTACCATGAAGAGCAGCGGGCCACTGCGGAACGGGCGCGGCATGTGGTGGCCAGGCTCTATGCCGCCTATCACCAGCAGCCCGATCTGCTGCCGGAAGGCTGGGCGGCGGCCTTGCCACAGGAAGAGCCGGCACGCAGCCGCCACATCGCCGATTTCATCGCCGGCATGACCGATCGTTATGCGATCGAGCGCTATCGCCAGATCTACGGGCGTGCGCCGCAAGGGCTGTCGAATGTCTGATGCGCGCCGGATATTGCTCGCCGGGGCGACGGGCCTTGTCGGGCGCAGAGTGATGGAGGCCACGGCCGGGCATCCCGCCTTGCGGCTGATCGCGCTGTCCCGCCGCGAGGCGCCGATGCCCGAGGGCGCGCGCATGGAAATGCTGGTGGCCGATCCGGCCGAGTGGGACGAGGCTGTCGCCGCCATCGCCCCGGATGCGGCGATCTGCGCGCTGGGCACCACCTGGCGGCGGGCGGGCCGCAGCGAACAGGCGTTCCGCGCGGTGGATCGCGATCTGGTGGTTCGCCTGGCGGAAGCCGCGAAGCGCGCGGGCGCCACCCGTTTCGTGCTGGTCTCCTCCGCCGGTGCGGACCTTGCGGCCCGCGCGTTCTATCTGCGCGTCAAGGCGGAGGCTGAGGCAGCCGTCACCCCGCTGGGCTTCGCCCGGCTGGACGTGCTGCGGCCCGGCCTGCTGCGCGGCCCACGGGAAGCGGATCGCCGGGTGCTGGAGCGCTTGGCCATCCTGGTCAGTCCGCTGACCGACCATCTCCTGGGCGGAAACCGGCGCGGGTTCCGTTCGATAGATGCGCGCCTGGTGGCCGCCGGTGCGCTACAGGCTGCGCTGGAGAAGGCGCCCGGCCGCTTCGTGCATGACAATGCCTCCATCCGCCGGCTGGCGCGCCGATTTGAAGAGAGCCGGCCGGGCCGAAAATGACGGCGCCGGCCGGCCGAAACCTTACAACAACCTTACAACGCGTCGTCGGCGGCCTGGCCGACCGATTCAATGTCCTGCCCGGCGCCCTTGACGGTGTTGCAGGCCGTCGCGGTGAGCGTCAGCGCGGTAAGCCCGAAGGCCAGGATCAACTTGCGAATCATTGCCGTCATCCCTTTGTCTCGAATGAGTGGTTACGGCAGAAACCAGCGATTTTCCCTTATGTTCCTTCGGCTCGCGCCACGTCGCGGTCGGTCGGCCGCGTGAGGCGATGTTCGCGCCAGGCGATCACCAGCCCGGCGGCGACAATCAGCGGCACACCCAGCCATGTGCTGGCGGGCGGCAGCACGCCAAACAGCAATGAGCCATAGAGCGTGGCCCAGAACAGCGCCGAATAATCCATCACGATCACGCTGGCGACCTTGCCGAAGCGCAGCGCGGCGGTGAGCAGGAGCTGGCCGGCCGAGCCCGCGAGCCCGATGCCGAGCAGCAGCAGCCAACCGTGCCAGTCATGCGTGGTGGCGACGAAGGGCAGGGCGATCGCGGTGAGCGGGGCGCTGAACAAGGCGAAGTAGAATACGATCGTCAGCGGCTGGTCCGTGCGGTTGAGATCGGCGATCTGGATGGAGATCAGCGCGACCATGAAGGCGCCGCCGATGCCCACCAGCGCCCCGAACAGCGCAATGTGCCCACCGCCCGGCTGGGCGATCACCAGCACGCCGACGAAGCCGAGCGCCACCGCCGACCAGCGCCATATGCCGACTTTCTCCTTCAGCAGCAGCGTGGAGAGGATCACCGCCCAGATCGGCGCGGTGAAGCTCATCGTCGTGGCTTCGGCCAGCGGCAGCAGGATCACGGCGCCGAAGTTCAGCACCATGCCGATCGTGCCATAGAGTCCGCGGATCAGATGCGTGGCGGGCCGTTTCGTCGCCAACATGCCGATCCCGCCGGTGGCCATGACCCAGGCGAGCGCGATCGGAATGGTGATCGCCTGCCGCCAGAACATGATTTCCAGCAGGTGGATGCCGCGCTGCGAGGCGAGCTTGATGAGCGCGGACATCGTCGCCAGCGCCCCGATCGCGCCGAGCCTTATGATCAGCGCAAGCAGCGGGCGATGGCGAGGAGCGGCGGCGTCCATCGCGCCGCCATAGGGGGCCGTGGCGGGCGATCAAGCGCTGGCAAGGCACAAGGCGGGATTGCCGGGGCCAGGCGGCAGCGCCATATCGCGCGCCATGCACGAGCCGGCCTTCCTGCTTTTCGCCAGCGACGCGACCCTGCTGGGCATCGGGGGCATTGCCCTGATCGTGATCTCGTTCGCGGCCGGCCTGGCGGAAAGGCGGCAGCGCAAGCGGCGCGAGGCGGATGCGCTGGGCTGCATGCCGTGGACGACGCTGTCCGTCCTCGCCTTCATGGCCGGCGCCGCGCTGCTGGCCCTGGCGGTCGGCGGCTTTCCGGGACGCTGAGCGCCCGCGTTCGCCTTACAGGCAGGCTTCCAGATAGGCCTGATCGAAGCCGAACTGGCGCGCCTTTTCCAGTGTATAGGGGCGCAGGCCGGACGAGCGGAACTCGCCGAGGATCTTGCCGTCTTCGCTTTCGTCGAGATACTCGAAGTTGAACAGCTCCTGGGTGACGATCACGTCGCCTTCCATGCCGATCACCTCGGTGATGTTGGTCGTGCGGCGCGATCCGTCGCGCAGGCGCTTGACCTGGACGATGAGGTCCACCGATTCCGCGATCTGGCGGCTGATCGCCTCCTTCGGGATCTTGATGTCGCCCATCAGGATCATGTTTTCCATGCGGCCCAGGCATTCGCGCGGGCTGTTGGCGTGCAGCGTGCACATCGAGCCATCGTGGCCGGTGTTCATCGCGGCCAGCAGGTCGAAGCACTCCGCGCCGCGGATTTCGCCCAGGATGATCCGGTCCGGCCGCATACGCAGCGCGTTCTTGACCAGATCGCCGATGGTGATCGCGCCCTGGCCTTCCAGGTTCGGCGGGCGGGTTTCCAGCGGCAGCCAATGCGGCTGCTGCAGGCGAAGCTCCGCCGCGTCCTCGATCGTCAGCACGCGTTCGCCCGGATCGATCATTTTCGACAGGGCGTTGAGCATGGTCGTCTTGCCCGAGCCGGTGCCGCCGGAGATGACCACGTTCATCCGGCACGCGCCCGCGATCTTCAGCGCGGTGCACATCTTGTCGCTCATCGAGCCGAAGTCGCGCAGCATATCCAGCGTGATCGGCTTCTCGGAGAACTTGCGGATGGAAATGGCCGTGCCGCGCAGGCTGAGCGGCGGCACGATCACGTTGACGCGGCTGCCATCCTTCAGGCGCGCGTCCGCCAGCGGCGTGGTCTGGTCCACCCGGCGGCCGACCTGGTTCACGATGCGCTGGGCGATCTGGAACAGGTGCGCCTCGTCGCGGAACTGGATCGGCGCGATCTGCAGCCGGCCCTTCTTTTCCACGTAAGTCTGGTTCGGCCCGTTGACCATGATATCGGAAATGTCGGGATCGCCGAGCAGCTCCTCGAGCGGCCCGAAGCCCAGCAGCTCGTCGATCAGGACTTTCTCCAGCGCGAATTGCTCGCGCCGGTTGAGCGTGACCTTGAGCTCGGTCAGCACTTCCATGATGATCGGGCGGAATTCCTCGGAAAGCTCTTCCTTGGACAGCGTCGCCGCGGCTTCGGGATCGACCCGTTCCAGCAGGCGGGGCAGCACCTGTTCCTTGATCTTGTGGACCGAGGCTTCGAAGCCGCCGATCTCCGACGTCGCTTCGGCGATCGCGCTGGCGCGATCGGCCAGGCGCGACATCGCATCGCCGCGACCGTTGGCAGCGCCGGACGCAGTATCGAGGCCCTGCGGCAGCGGCGGAAACTGCTCGCCCCCCGATGCACGCCCCTGGGACGCACCCGCAGGCCCCTTCATCGGCTTCGCAACGCCAAAGCTGGGCCGGGCCCCCGCACTCATCCCGCCGATCCCGTTCTTGCGTCCGAAAGCGCTCATCGTGCGTCCTTGACCTGCAAACCCCAGGCGGACCTGACTGGCCCGCCGAACCCATGGCCGTGCCTACAGGGGAAGCATTGACGCTTTCCTAACCACGAGCTGCGGCGAGCCGATCGAGCCCCGCGCGGGAGATCGCGCAGATCTCTCCCGATCGGGATGCCGCGGCGCGCATATCGGGGGGAAGATACGCGCATCCGACGACAACTCCGTCCGAATCGCGGCTACGCAGATATTCTACCGGATCATCGATGCTACCGTTCCAGGTGGACAGCACACCCAGCCGGTGGAGCGGTAGCCGATGGCGCTGCAAGGCGAGGTAAGTCAGGTCGTCGATCAGCAGACGGTGCAAGGGGCGATCGGAAGGAATGCCAGCCTGGTCCATTGCCTGTTCGATATCGCGCCTCACGGTATCATAGGCGGCAATCGAGACCGAGAACGGCTGCCGCTCCGGATAGCCCGGCGTTTGTGCCGAGCGGAACAATGGCGCGGCACTGGCGCTGAGGACGAGTAATTGACTAAGCCCTGCCGCTGTCACGAAGGCCAGCGGCAGGGCGGCTTCGATCCTGGAAGTCATGAAGCGATCCGTCTTCGGCAAGCTCCACGCCAATGCGAAGGCAACCAACGCCATTGGCAGCACATGCGCTGCTTCGTAGGCATTCTTGTTCAACTGGCTTGCCCCCCAGACAAGCACGCAGCTGAAGATGGCGAAGATAATTGGCACGCGGGGCTCCGTAAGGCCGCGCCAGCCGCGCCCGGAAAAATAGCGCGCCAGAGCCAGCACGGCGAGTGCGAACGCGGCCAGCCAGCCCATATAGAGGAATATGCCGACCACGCTGGTCACCGTTCCCGAGAACATTTCCGGCGGCAGCCAGTTCGACATCGGCCACGCCGTGGGAATCGCCAGCGCGACATAGTTCAGCGGATTGGCTCCCCGAACCGCTTGCAATACCAATTCGGTCACGCCGCCGCCTTCCGCGATGACGGCGGCAACATTCTCGCGCGCCAGCATCGCGGCGAGTTCCGGGTCACCGGGACATTGGAAGCGTTCGATCCAGTAGAGGGCAGCCGACAGAGTCAGCGCCAGCAGCGCCGCACAGCCCGTAACACGCGCGAGCATCGTGCCACGCCCGCGTGCGCAGACTGCCAGGCATGCGAACGCCACGACCGAATACAGGACGCCCTTGATGTGATAGCTGAGTGCGAACGCCGCGAGCAGGAGGATCAGCACGACCTTGGCCCAAGCCCAGACCGATGCATAACGCGACGAAACCGGGAGGAGGGTGAGTATGATAATAGCGGTCATCGCGAGCAGGATCGGCTGCTCGGGCCGGCTGAGGACCATGAGGAAAGGCAGCAGGCCCATTCCGAGCAATGCAAGAAGGACTGTCTGCGTGCGTACTCGGCGGTCCGCATCGCGTTCCACCTGCCAGGTCAGCACGAATAGCAGGCCGATCCACAATATGGCGCAGGCGACGCCGGCCGCCCGCACGAAGAACGGATCGGCGAAGGTGAGGTTCATGCTGGCCGAAAACCAGCGAACTGGTATCATGAACCATGCCGGATGAGCTAATGTGTTCGGGCCGCAAATGTCGTTGAACATGATGTCCACGCCATCAATGGCGGCGCGCAATTGCAGGCGCCAGCCGATCTCGTCCGTATAGATCGGGACGAGCGCGGCTAGGAGCAACGAGAGCAGGAGGACTGCGACTGCCGCCAGCCACGGCAGTTGCGAGCGGCGTGCCCCTTTCCGCATCATTTGACCGGAAGTTGCCTGGTGGGCCGCGTTACGATGCCTAGAGAGGCATGAGTCTTCATGTCACCGGCGTAATCACCGATGATGTAGAGTGGCCGGTTCTTCGCTTGGGTGTAGAGGCGCCCGAGATATTGCCCGAGCACTCCAAGCACAAAAAGCTGTATAGCCCCCATGACGAGGACGACGACGATTAGCGAGGTCCAGCCCGCGACCGCGAAACCGGCGAACCACGCGGCGATCGAATAGGCAGTCAGGACCAATGCCAGGAGAGTGAACAGCATTCCGGCGTAGCTCGCCAGACGCAGCGGAAGTGAGGAGAAGCCTGTGAGAGCATCCAGCGCCAGCCGCAGCATCTTGAAGAACGGGTAATTCGTTTCGCCGGCGAAGCGCTCGTCGCGCTGGTATTCAAAAGGCACCTGTTTGAAGCCAATCCAGGCGACCATGCCGCGGATGAAGCGCGCTTCCTCCGGCATCGAGCGCAGCACGTCGAGCGCGCGGCGAGACATCAGGCGGAAATCGCCGGTGTCGAGCGGGATCGGCGTTCCGTCGGAAGCGGCCGAGAGCAGCCGGTAGAACAGCTTGGCACTCACGCGTTTCGACAATGTTTCGCCATGCCGGTGAGTGCGGGAGGCATAGACCACGTCGGCCTCTTCCGCCTCCATTCTCTCCATCATGGGGCCGAGCAGTTCCGGCGGGTCCTGCAAATCGGCATCGATGATGAGGATGAGTTCACCGCTGCAAACATCGAGGCCAGCCGAGAGCGCGAGCTGGTGGCCATGATTGCGCGACAGGCGCAGAGCGAGAACGCGCCGATCCTGCTCGGCAAAGGAGCGCAGCATATCCCATGTGCTATCGCGCGAGCCGTCATCCACCATGACGAGTTCGTAGTTGTCGCCGACTGTTGACCGAGCTGCGTCGGTGACGCGGCGATAGAGCACATCCAGGCAAGCTTCTTCATTGTAGCAGGGAATGACCACGGACAGGCGGGGACGATCCTCGGGCGTGCACGCCGCGACGTTCGGAAAATCTCCCCGAAGGCCAAAGGTCATGTCGTTCATCAGATCCCCCGTGCTGGCGAACCGGGGTAGGGAGCAATGGTTAATTCCCGCTTACGCCCACGGAAGGGCAACGAGAAATTAACCTTGAAGCGTCACGGCATCTCCCGGCCCGAGGGGCATTCTACGAGGGACTTCCGCCTAATGCCGGAGCAAGCGCGGGGACAAGCCGAATTCGATGCGTTTGCTGAAACGTATGACAGCGACGTGCAACATTCATTGTACGGCCTCAAACCGGATTACTTCACGAAGGTGAAAGCCGATTTCACAATAGATCTGGTGAACGCTTATTTTGGCGTACGATCAGATCTGGACGCACTGGATGTGGGATGCGGAATTGGTAACTGCCACCCGCACCTGGGAGATCGCTTCAGGACATTGGCGGGCACGGACGTCTCTCAGGCCTCACTTAATCGAGCGGCAGCAAGAAACGACAGGGTTTGTTATCGTCATTACGATGGCCATCGGCTGCCATTCGTCGACCAGAGCTTCGACGTGGTCTTCGCGACTTGCGTTATGCACCATGTGCCTCCGGTGCGATGGGATGCTTTCGTTGCCGAGATGAAGCGCGTCCTGCGGGTCGGTGGGTTGGCGCTGATATTTGAGCACAATCCAGCCAACCCGCTCACGAGGAAAATCGTGGATAGGTGCGAGTTCGATCGCGATGCGGTCCTGCTCAGGCGCAGCGAGGCCGAGGCGCTCCTCGTGGATGCGGGACTGGAGAATGTCCGCTCGCGCTGCATACTCTCGATACCCTCCGTTGGCGCACGGACGAGAAGGCTTGATTACATGATCGGCCGACTTGGGCTGGGCGCTCAATATGTCGCCATGGCCGTCAAAGCACCATGCTAAGGGAGCGGGATGCGGCGTTGCCGGTCCTCTTGAGGGCGGTCTCCTGGGCGCAATCTGCGCCCCACCTCACGGCGCGTGCCATGCGCTACAGCCTGGTCGGGTTTGCTAATGGACTGGTTTTCGCCGGCACGGCGATGCTGGCCGTGTCGCTTCTCGACATATCACCGATTGTGGCCAGCGGGTTTGGTTATATCTGTTCAGTTCCCCTGAGCTTTGTGGGCCATCGCAACTTCACCTTCCGGTCGGAGAATGCCTGGCGAGACGAGGCAACCCGCTTCTTGCTGGTTCATTCGTGCAGCTTGGCTGCATCGGTTCTTATCATGAGTGCCGTTACCGGAATGGACCTGCCTTATTACGTGGGACTTTTGGGTGCTGTAGTTCTAATTCCCGGCGTAAATTTTCTGGTTTCCAACTTTTGGGTTTTTACGAAACGCTGGAAGGGAAAATGAGCATGGCGGTCAAAGACTTGTTGGCGATGCCGCAACTTTACCATGCCTACCAGCAGTTGGGTGGTTTTTTTGGAGCGCGTCTCCGGGCGATGGACGATTATCTGTCGTTTGAGCGTGGCATGCGCATATTGGACATAGGTTGCGGGCCCGGCCATATCGTGAGCCAGCTACCCGAAGGCCTCCACTACACGGGCATTGATGTCGACCGGAAGAACATCGCCTTTGCTAAACGAAATTTCGGGCGATGCGGTAGCTTCCTATTGGGCCATTTCGACGAGGCATTAGCGCAGGAATTCAAGCCGTTCGACATCATCATGATGAACGGCGTCATGCACCATATCGCCGACGATGATCTAGCAAGGACGCTCCGGAATGTGCGAACCGCGCTAACGCCAGCCGGTGTGCTGTTCACACTGGATGGCTGCTATTTTCCAGGACAGTCACGAGCGGCAAAATGGCTCTTGGACAACGATCGCGGTGATTATGTTCGAGACGCGGCCGCTTATCGCTCGCTGCTGTCTGCGAGTTTCGATTCGGTCGAAGTCCATGTGCGTGATGATCTCGCAACATGGCCTTATACCTTCGCCATTGGGCTTGCCAGGAATGGCAAGGCGTCGCCTGCATAAGGCTGGCATCACGCGGACTAGCCAAATCACGCTCAACGCCGTAGCGGGCGTCACATGCACCAATCAGACCGCGCCGGCCTGCTCTATGCGCTGGCCGGGTTCTGCACGCTCTCCATCGGCGATGCGATCATCAAGGGGATGGCGGGCGCTTGGCCGGCGCCGGCTATGGCGGCCACGCGCTATATCACCGGCACGGCGATTCTGGCGCTGCTGCTGGCGCGGCATGAGGGCGTTCAGGCGCTGCGGCTGCCGCGCGATCCGTTGCAATGGGTGCGGGGCGTGGCGATCAGTGTGTCCGCTTTGGGGATGTTTCTCGCCGTGTGGCTCATGCCGCTGGCCGAGGCGACGACGATCGCGTTCACTCAGCCGATGATCACGGCCGTCCTCGCGGTGGTGCTGCTGGGAGAGCGGGCGCGGCTGTCCACCTGGATCGCCACTTTGCTCGCTTTCGCGGGCGTGTTCCTGATCCTGCGGCCCAATTTCTCCACCGCCGGCTGGGGCGTGTTGTTCCCGCTGGTGGGCGCCGCCGGCATGGCGGTGACGATCATCGCCAACCGCAAGGTCACCGGCCGGGCCAGCGTTCTGGCGATGCAGTATTATATGTCGGTCACCGCAATGCTGTTCCTGTTCGTGGCCACCGCGGCGGCGCATTTCAGCGGCATCGAGACGTTCCGGTTGCACTGGCCGGATTGGAGCGTGATCGCGCGCTGCGTGCTGATCGGGTTCACCGCCACCCTGGCGCAATGGCTGATCTTCATGGGCACGGTGAAGGCCGGCGCCGGCACGGTGGCGCCGATGACTTACGGGCAGCTCCTGATGGCCGTAGCGCTGGGCGCAGCATTCTTCGGGGATTGGCCGGGCGCCACCGGCCTGCTCGGCGCGGCGGTGATCATCGGCGCGGGGCTGTTCCTGTGGTGGCGCGGCCGTGCGCCGGAGGCGGCGAAGCCCGATCTCTAGCGCGGCGTCGGCACGAGGTCCCGCCGCACCCAGGCGGTGACTGAGCGGCGATACTGCGAGATGGTGATAAGCGGGCGGTAATCGCGCTGCGTCGCCTCATGGATCAGTGCGAGATTCCGGGGCTGCTGAATGGTCACCGGCTTGTTGGCGGTGACGATCACACCGGGCCGATTGGCGAGGATGCGGGCGATCTCGCCTGCCTGGTCTATCCCCAGCGCGGGTGTTTCCAGCGCGTTGTTGAGGTGATCGGGGTAGATGAAGCGGGTGGGCAGGCATGTGCCCGTCGTGCGATAAAGCACGGTCGGTCCGTCGAACACGTAGAGGCAGTCCTGGTGCGTGCCGACGAACGGCGCGACCGCCGCGGATAGGCGCGCTTCCACGCGCCGTTCGGCCAGCGAGCCGGCGAGGCGATTCAGCGGATGATAGAGCTGCGTTGCGAAGAACAGCAGCAGCACGGCCGGCACGAAGCGCAGCGGCCCCTTCCGATCGATCATCGGCAGCGCCAGTAGGATCGCGGGGGCGACCAGCGCGGCATAGTAATAGCCATAGACCGTTCCCGGCAGCAGCACGGTGGCCAGCGCGGCCAGGAGCCAGGCGGCGTGAAGGCGGTAGGCCGCCCAGTCACGCGACGGGTTCAGGCGGAACGCCGCGTAAAGCCCCGGCAGGACGAGCAGCGCCAGGGGGATATAGCCAATGACCAGATCGTGCCGCAGCCGTCCGTTCGGCGGGGAAACCCGATCGAAGAAGCTGACGAAGTTGGCAAACCAGAAGGCGTCGAAATGGCCGCGCCAGAGATAGAACAGACCTGCGAGCGCGGTGGGCAGCACGCCCAGCGCCGCAAACAGAGCGGCGCGTGCGGCCAGGCGCGGCAGGCTCGCGCCCCTGCGCCATTCGCCGATGAGCGCCCAGGCACCGAAGAACAGGCATTGCGGCAGCACGGTATATTTGATCTGCAGCGCCAGGCCGCCGATCAGCATCGCCAGGTTAGCGCGCTGGGCCGCTTGCGGGTGACGGCCATCGCGCACCAGCCACAGCATCGCCAGCATCATCGGCGTGTGAAACGCTTCGGACTGGCCGGACTGGCTGCCATAAAGCGCGAGGAACAGGAGATAGAGCGCCCCCGCCACCGTGGCCGAAACGCGATCCACTTCCTCGCGCGCAAGGCCATAGACCAGCAGCGCACCGATAAAGGCCGACAAGCTGGCGACGATCTGGAAGGCGATCGCTCCGGGGCCGAACAAGGCATGGGCCGCGGCAAACAACGCGAAGAGGCCGAGGGGCTTGCGGTCCCACAAGTCCACATAGGGCAAGTCGCCCTGGGTCATCCGCCAGCCGATGAACGAATAGAGTTGCTCGTCGAAATCGACGACCGGATCGCCGAAGACGATCGCGCGCGTGACAAGCAGGACGAACACCAGCGCGCCGGCGGCGATCCAGTCCGCACTGGCCATGCCGGCCACCTTGCGCGGCCTTTCGCGAGCGGTCATCAAGACAGTAGCCAAGATTGCACTTCCTGCAGAGCGAGCCGGCTTTTGTGGCAGGTTTGGTTAAATCTTACTTAGCCGAGGCGTGACAATGCGCCACTCCCAGACGGTGAATCAGCGGGCGGTGCGCTTCCGACATTCAATCGCAAATTGGTGCCGATAGTGTCCGATCGCGGATCGCAGTGAGAAGCATTTTACGCTGAGTTAACCCTCTTCTCTTAAATCGGGCTTCGAGCGGGAGGCAACGCGTGCGGAATTCGGCTTCGGCGAAAAGCGCGGAACCGCTGCGTTGGATCGTCTATTGGCTGATCCTCCCCCATCTGTTGATAATCCTGATGTGGCCTATCGGTGGCCCCCCTATGCAGGCGGTCCTGACACTGTCCGGCATTTCGGCACTTTTGATCTCGCTGGTTCCGTGGAAGCTAGTGCAGAGGGTGCTGCTCCTAGCCCTGATGGTCATCGTCATGGCTTATTACATCTGCGCGATGTTCAACATCAGCCCGTTCGATGTCTCAATCCTGCCTGCCTTCCTTCGCGAAGTACACCCTTGGAGATCACCGGTTTACGTGATCGGTGCGCTGATCGTTCTCGTCGGTGGAGGTGCAGCGCTGCTGAAGGCCCCGGCGCTGCCGCGGCTCACCTCATTGCGGCCGTTGGCACTCGCGCTCGTCGCGGTTGTGGCGCTGGGCCAGCTCGATAGCGTAGCCTCGGCGGCGACGAGCGGATCGTATAATGCCAGCCCGGCACCCGGGGATCCTTTCCATGCGGCCACGGGCGTGACAGGGCTGGGAATGCCTCCGGGAGACGGGCGGCATGTGGTGGTGGTCATCGTCGAAGGCTTGGGAATGCCCAGCGCCCCGGCAGAAAAGGCGTTGTTCGATGCCGACTGGGATCGGCCAAACTGGCGCCAACATTACGAAGTCTCTCATGGCCTGGTGCCCTATTACGGCTCCACGACCAATGCGGAGCTAAGGGAACTGTGCGGCACCTGGGGCCAGTACTTCAGGTTCAACTTTGCGGAGGCTGATTGCCTCCCAAAGACATACCGATCCGCCGGTTACGAGACGATAGCCATGCACGCTTTCGATGGGAGCTTCTTCGATCGCACGCGCTGGTATCCTTTGCTTGGCTTTGAGCGGGTACAATTCAAGACCGATCTCGAGGCGGAAGGCGCACGTCCATGCGGCGGCGTATTTCCGGGCGCCTGTGACAACGACATTCCGATATTGCTGACTGCTCGCCTCAAGAAGGCAGAGAAACCTCAATTCATCTATTGGCTGACGCTAAACACCCACTTGCCGGTGATTGCCGATCCGAAGCTCGGAACGGAGCGCTGTGACTTGGGTGATGTGAACTGGCGGACTGAAAATTTGCAGCTGTGCCGCATGGTCCTCCTGCACCACCAGCTTGCCGATGCGATCGACCGCATGGTGACGGACCCGGCTATGCCGCCAGTCGATGTGTTGATAGTGGGCGATCACATGCCGCCTTTCACGGCACGCGATCAGCGCACACGTTTCAGGCCCAAGGAAGTCCCCTGGATTCTCCTGCGCAGCAAAGATGGAAGCGGCGTGGAGAGAAAGGCCGGCCCGGCGGCAATAGCCCTTCGTTAAGAAGTCGAGCTTTCGGCGCTCAATCCTCGACGCGTTCGGCGAGGATGGTGAGGCCGGTGGCGCTGACTTCGGCGAAGCCGCCGCGGACTTCGATCGTTTCCGGGGCGGCGCCTTCGGTGCGGTAGACCTGCACGGCGCCGTCGCGCACGGTGGACATCACCGGGGCATGGCCTTCGAGCACGCCGAATTCGCCCTCGGTGCCGGGGACGACCACCATGTGGACGTCTTCCGAGCGGACGAGGCGGGTCGGGGTGACGAGTTCGAAATGCAATGCCATGTTCAACTCCCCTCGCTTGCCGGAGGGCCTCTTGTCTCCCTTCCCGCTTGGGGAGGGCGGGGAAGGGCTTGTGGTCGTGCGGGGAGGGGTGCCCAACAGGCCCTCCCCTGGCCCCTCCCGCAGGCGGGAGGGGGAACGCGTGGTTTTTAGGCTTCGGCGGCCAGCTTCTTGGCCTTCTCCACCGCTTCCTCGATGCCGCCGACCATGTAGAACGCGGCTTCGGGCAGGTGGTCGTATTCGCCTTCCACCACGGCCTTGAAGCTGGCCACGGTGTCTTCCACCTGCACGAACTTGCCGGGGATGTTGGTGAACACTTCGGCCACGTGGAACGGCTGGCTGAGGAAGCGCTGGATCTTGCGCGCGCGGGCGACAGTCAGCTTATCTTCCTCGGACAGCTCGTCCATGCCCAGGATGGCGATGATGTCCTGCAGGCTCTTGTACTTCTGCAGGGTTTCCTGGACGCGGCGGGCGACCTGGTAGTGCTCCTCGCCGACGACCGCCGGGGTCAGCACCCGGCTGGTGGAATCGAGCGGGTCCACCGCCGGGTAGATGCCCAGCTCGGAAATCGCGCGGCTGAGCGTGGTCGTCGCGTCGAGGTGGGCGAACGAGGTGGCCGGCGCCGGGTCGGTCAAGTCGTCCGCCGGCACGTAGATCGCCTGCACCGAGGTGATCGAGCCCTTAGTGGTGGAGGTGATGCGTTCCTGGAGCGCGCCCATGTCGGTCGACAGCGTCGGCTGGTAGCCCACGGCCGAAGGAATACGGCCGAGCAGCGCCGACACTTCCGAACCCGCCTGGGTGAAGCGGAAGATGTTGTCCACGAAGAACAGCACGTCCTGGCCTTCCTGGTCGCGGAAGTATTCGGCCATGGTCAGGCCCGACAGCGCGACGCGGGCGCGAGCGCCCGGCGGCTCGTTCATCTGGCCGAACACCAGCGCCACCTTGGAGCCTTCGCTGGTGGCATTGCCTTCGGCGTCCTTGGCGATGACGCCGGCGTCGAGGAACTCGTGATAGAGATCGTTGCCTTCGCGGGTGCGTTCACCCACGCCGGCGAACACCGACACGCCGCCGTGGCCCTTGGCGATGTTGTTGATCAGTTCCTGGATCAGCACGGTCTTGCCCACGCCGGCGCCGCCGAACAGGCCGATCTTGCCGCCCTTGGCGTAAGGCGCGAGCAGGTCGATCACCTTGATGCCGGTGACGAGGATCGCCGCTTCGGTGGACTGATCGGCGAAGGCCGGTGCTTCGGCGTGGATCGGCGCGGTCTGCTCGGCATTCACCGGGCCACGCTCGTCGATCGGCTCGCCAATCACGTTGACGATGCGGCCCAGCGTCTTCGGGCCGACCGGCACCGAGATCTGCGCGCCGGTGTTGACCACCTTCTGGCCGCGGGTGAGGCCGTCGGTCGAATCCATGGCGATCGTACGCACCGTGTTCTCGCCCAGGTGCTGCGCGACTTCCAGCACCAGCCGCTGGCCGTTGTTGTCGGTCTCCAGCGCGGTGAGGATCGCCGGCAGTTCGCCTTCGAAGGCGACGTCAACGACGGCGCCGATGACCTGGGCGACGGTGCCTTCGGAGGTTTGATTGAGCACGGGGGCGGTGGCCATGTGTCTAGTCCTGATCCTTAGGCCGCTTTGGCGGCGCAGATTTCTTCGGGTTCGGCGATCGTCCATTTCCCGTCAGCCGGGAGAAGGGAAGCCGAGTTACGGCGATATTCGTCGTTTCCAAGGCCGTAATCGCACACGAAGCCTTGCTTGCCGAAACCCTCGGAGCGGCAAAGAGCGGTGCCGACCGGCTTCGAGCCGGGGCATGCCTCGGCATAGGCTTCGGCAAAAGCCTTCATGTCGGGCGGAGGCAGCGACGGCTCCACCGGCTGCACCGCCACCGGCGTGGGGGTGGGGGCAGGTTCGGGTTCCTGGGAATTGCAAGCGGTGAGGGCAAGCAGTGCGACCCCCACGATAAACGGCTTCATAGTGCTTCTGCTCCGGCGATGATTTCAATGAGTTCGGTGGTGATCGCGGCCTGGCGGCTGCGATTGTACTGGATGGTCAGCTTCTGGATCAGCTCGCCCGCGTTGCGCGTGGCGTTATCCATCGCCGTCATCGACGCGCCTTGCTCGCTGGCCTGGTTCTCCAGCAGGGCGCCGAAGATCTGCGTCTTGAGATAGCGGGGCAGCAGCTCGGCGAGGATCTCCTCCTCGTCGGGCTCGTACTCCACGGCGGCATGGCTTGCTTCCGCGCCTTCGACGGCGGGAACCGGGATGATCTGCTGCTCGGTCGGGATCTGCGCCAGGGCCGACTTGAAGGTGGAGAAGAACAGGTGGGCCACGTCGAACCGGCCCGCCTCGTACATCGCCGTCAGGTCTTCGACGATCCGCTCCGCCTCGGCATAGCCTGGCTCGCGCACCTCGGTTGTGTCGAACATCTGGGCGATATTGTCGGGGTAGGCGCGGCGGATCGGGGCGCGGCCCTTGCGGCCGACCAGGTAGAACTCGACCGACTTGCCCTGGGCCTTCAGCTCGCTCGCCCGGGCCAGCGCGGCGCGGACGATGTTGGAGTTGAACGCGCCGGCCAGGCCCTTGTCGCTGTTGGCGACGACCAGCAGGTGCTTCTGATCCTTGCCGGTGCCGGCCAGCAGCTTCGGTGCGCCGTCACGGCCGATCACCTTGGAGGCGAGCGATGCCATGACCGCGCTCAGCCGCTCGGCATAAGGCCGCGCGGCCTCGGCCGCAGCCTGCGCCTTGCGCAGCTTCGCCGCCGCGACCATCTGCTTGGCCTTGGTGATCTTCTGGGTCGACTTGACCGAGTTGATCCGGCCCTTGAGTTCCTTGAGTGAAGCCACTCTGGTTTCTCTCTACTTTCTCCCTCTCCCCTTCAGGGGAGAGGGCTGGGGTGTGGGGAATGTTCCCCTCGAATGTTGCGGGAAGAGGACAGGCCTCACCCCAACTCCTCCCCTGAAGGGGAGGGCCTTCAGGTCACGCGAACTGCTTGGCGAAGGTGTCGAGCGCCTTGACGGTCTTTTCCTTCGCCTCGTCACCGAAGTCGCGGCTGTCGCGGATCAGGGCGAGAACGTCGGCATGTTCGGCGCGCATGAAGGCCAGCATGGCCGCTTCGTATTCCGTCACCCGGTCCACCGCGATCGTGTCGAGATAGCCGTTGGTGCCGGCGAAGATCGACACGGCCTGCTCCTCGAAGGGCATCGGGCTGAATTGCGCCTGCTTGAGCAGCTCCGTCAGGCGCGCACCGCGGTTGAGCAGCTTCTGCGTCGCGGCATCGAGGTCGGAGCCGAACTGGGCGAAGGCGGCCATCTCGCGATATTGCGCCAGCTCCAGCTTGATCGAGCCGGCGACCTTCTTCATCGCCTTGGTTTGCGCTGCGCCGCCGACGCGGCTGACCGAAAGACCCACGTTGATCGCCGGGCGGATGCCCTGGTAGAACAGGTTGGTCTCCAGGAAGATCTGCCCGTCGGTGATCGAGATCACGTTGGTCGGGATATAGGCCGACACGTCGCCCGCCTGGGTCTCGATGATCGGCAGCGCGGTCAGCGAACCGCCGCCATGCTCGTCATTCATCTTCGCCGCGCGCTCCAGCAGGCGGCTGTGGAGGTAGAACACGTCGCCCGGATAGGCTTCGCGGCCCGGCGGGCGGCGCAGCAGCAGCGACATCTGGCGATAGGCGACGGCCTGCTTGGACAAGTCGTCATAGACGATCACAGCATGCATGCCGTTGTCGCGGAAGAATTCGCCCATGGCCGCGCCGGTGTAGGGCGCGAGGTATTGCAGCGGCGCCGGCTCCGAAGCGGTGGCGGCGACGACGATGGAGTATTCCATCGCGCCATTTTCTTCCAGCTGGCGGACGATCTGCGCCACGGTGGAGCGCTTCTGGCCGACCGCGACGTAGATGCAGTAGAGCTTCTTGCTCTCGTCGCCGCCGGCGTTGATGTCCTTCTGGTTAATGAAGGTATCGATGGCGACGGCGGTCTTGCCGGTCTGGCGGTCACCAATGATGAGTTCGCGCTGGCCGCGCCCGACGGGGACCAGGGCATCGATCGCCTTGAGGCCGGTCTGCACCGGTTCATGCACGGACTTGCGCGGGATGATGCCGGGGGCCTTGACCTCCACGCGGCTGCGGGTGTCGGTCACGATCGGGCCCTTGCCGTCGATCGGGTTGCCCAGCGCGTCCACCACGCGGCCCAGCAGGCCCTTGCCCACCGGCACGTCCACGATGGTGCCGGTACGCTTGACGCTGTCGCCTTCCTTGATCTCGGCGTCGGACCCGAAGATCACGACGCCGACGTTGTCGGCCTCCAGGTTCAGGGCCATGCCCTGCACGCCATTGGCGAATTCGACCATTTCGCCGGCCTGGACCTTGTCGAGGCCATAGATGCGGGCGATGCCGTCACCGACCGAAAGCACGGTGCCGACTTCGCTGACTTCGGCCTCGTTGCCGAAATTGGCGATCTGGTCCTTGATGACCTTCGAGATTTCTGCGGCGCGGATTTCCATTTTCAGCCTTTCATCAGCCCTTCATGGCCTGGGCGAGCGAATTGAGACGGGTGCGGATCGAGCCGTCGATCCGCTTCGAGCCGACGGTGACGACGAGACCGCCGAGAAGATCGGGATCGACGCGGCTCTTGAGCTTGACGGTGCGGCCCTCGCGGGCGCGGAGCTTCTGTTCCAGCGCGGAAAGCTGTGCGTCGGTAAGCGGGTGGGCGCTGGCGACTTCCGCGCTCACCTCGCCGCGCTGGGCGGCGGCGATGGCGTGGAACGCGCGGATCACCGCCGGCAGATCCCCCGCGCGGCGGTTCTGGGCGAGCACGCCGAGGAAATTGCGAGTCAGTTCGGTAAGGCCGAGCTGGGTGCCGACGGCGGCGAGCACGCGGCCGAGCGTCTCGCGGCTGACTTCGGGATTGCGAGTCAGCGCCGACAGCTCGGGCGATACGTCCAGCGCCTGGGCCAGCGTGTCGAGATCGGATTCGACCGCCGTGACATTGCCGCCCTTGGCCCCCGCTTCGCTGGCGAGGTCAAACAGGGCCGAGGCATAACGCCCCGCTAGGCTGGCCTTAATACCGGCGGAAACATCCACGCGCGAAAGTCCTCTTGGGTCCGATGAACGGAATTTGCCGCCTGCCAAAAAGGGGCGCCGCGAAGGGCACCCCGGCAAAGCTGGCGCGCGCCTAGCATCGGGGACGCGGCTATGCAACCCGGCCGCCACCGGCGGAACGATCGCCGGCCGCAATTGGCCGGCCGCGGCCGCGCTACGAAGCGCCCGAGCAGGTGTAGACCAGCCGTTCGTTCGGCCGATCGGGCAGCAGTGCCAGAATCGTCGCCTGGCGCGCGCCGAAGTTACGCACCGCTTGCGGATCGGCGCCGCAGGCCGGCGCCTCGAACTCGGCGCGCGCGGCGCGAACGCGCTGCATCGCCGCACGATCGAGCAGATAGCGTTCGACCCGATATTCGCGCTGGGCTGGATCGAAGCGATTGACCGAGACGGCTTCTTCGGTTTCCGGCACGAAGATGCGCGACCAGATGCCGCCGGACTGCCCATATTGGGTGCGGGCATTGACGCAGCCGTCGTTCGACCATTCGAACGGCACGTTTTCGGCCACCTCGCGCACCGCCCGGCTACGCTGGGGATCGAGCGTGCAGCTCAGGGCGCCGGCCGGTGGCGGAATCTTGCCGGTGTCTTCCGCCGTCATTTCCTGGCGCAAGCGATCCTCCAGCCGATCCTCCAGCTGCTCGAAGCCGGGCCGGGCGACCCAGGCGGCCATGGCGCCGATCAGCGCCAGCGCCGCAAGGCCGAAACCCACTTCGGCATTGTGTCTCAGCCCCGTGTGATGGGCGTGAATGGCCAGGCCGCTCGCCGCCAGCGCCGCCATCAGCAGCACCATGGTCAGCGCCATGCCCTGCTCGCGTTCGGCCAGCAGCGAGAACTGGATGTCGCGCCGCGCTTCCTCCCGGCGCAGGGCCAGCGCCTGCTCGTCGGCGGCGGCGCGGGTCTGGGCCTGGAGCTGCTCGCGCTCCGCCCGGAATCGCTCCTGCGCTTCGAGATCGGCCAGGCTGCGGCAGGCCAGCCCGTTGACTTGCGGGGTCACGTCGTTGGCGCGCAGGAACGGCAGCAGCTCCCGCGTGGAGACGGCGAAGAAGAACTCCGCATCGGCGCTGCCGCTTTCGGCGCCGAAGCTGTTGACCCCGATCACGCGGCCGCATTCGTCAAGCAGCGGGCCGCCGCTGCTGCCGCGCGCGATCGGCGCGGTGTGCAGCAGCGAATCGAATTCGCGCGTGGGCCGGCGGCCCGAAAGGAAGCCGGTGCTGGTCACCGGCGGCTGGGCGCGGAAGATGTCTTCGGCGGACAGGCCCTGCGCGCGGTCCACGTTCATCGGATAGCCCACCGCCGTCACCGGGCCGCTGTCCGCCGGCGGATTGCCGGCGATCGTCAGCACCGGCAGGTGCATCGGCGCGGTCGTGGCGATGAGGGCGAGATCGTTGCGCGGGCTGACGGCGACGATCCGCCCGTAAACCGCGTTCACCCCGTCCGAAGGAACGATGCCGACCAGCAGGCGCGGGTTGTCATGCGCTTCCTGCACGACATGGGCATTGGTGACGATCCGTTCCGGTCCCACCGCGAAGCCGGTGCCGTGAGCGATCGGCACGAGTTCTTCCCCGTCCTTTTCGATGATGACCACCCGCACCACCCCCCGCGAAGCGGCGGTGATATCGGCCGGATCGGCCTGGGCCGGCGAGGGAGCCAGCAGCGCCAGCGCCAGCAGGGGGAGAAACCGGGCCAGCGATCGTAGCAGGATGGGGAGCGGAGCCATGCGCGCCTTCTTGCCGTCATCCGCTTTGAGCGCAAGCGGCGGGAAGCGAACACGGCGGAGAAGGCCTATCCGGCAGGCACGTTCCGCACTGGCGGCGTGCCGGGGCGGGTGTTTATAGGAGGATACGATGATCGAGGCCGATCTTATCGATGACGAGCGGGCCTGGTCCGCCGTGCTGCGGCGCGACCGTTCGTTCGATGGCCGTTTCGTGACGGGTGTGCTGACCACCGGCATCTATTGCCGCCCGTCATGCGCGGCGCGCCACCCCGCGCGAGGCAACGTGCGCTTCTTCGCCAATGGGGCGCAGGCGCGGCAAGCAGGCCTGCGCCCGTGCAAGCGTTGCCGGCCTGACGATGTGGCCCGCGACGAAGCGGCGGTGCTGGCGGCGATCGACGAGATAAAGGCCAGCGAAGGAAGGCCGCAACTGGCCGAGCTGGCGCAGACGGTGGGCTATTCGCCGTCCTATTTCCAACGCGTGTTCACCCGCGCCACCGGCCTTTCGCCCGCCGCCTATGCCCGCGCGCTGCGCGAGGAGCGGGCGCGCGAGGCGCTGAGCGGCGGCGGCTCGGTGACGGACGCGATCTACGAGGCGGGCTTCGAGACGCCTTCGCGGTTCTACGATTCGATGGAAGGGAAACTGGGCATGGCGCCATCGGCCTGGGCCAGGGGTGGTGAAGGCGTTGCGATTCATTGGGCGGTGGTCCCGACCACGCTCGGCCCGATGCTGGTGGCGGCGACCGGCAAGGGCGTGTGCCGCCTGTCGTTCGACGAAGGCCGCCCGGAACTGGAGGCCCGGTTCCCCAATGCCCGGCTGGTCGAGGGCGGGGCCGAATTTGAAGCGTTGCTGCGGCGAGTGGTCGACGCCGTGGAACGGCCCGGCACCGGTGGGGATATCCCGATCGACGTGCGCGGGACCGCGTTCCAGGAACGCGTGTGGGCGGAACTGCGCAAGATCCCGCCGGGCGAAACGCGTTCCTATGCCGAGATCGCCGCCGCCGCCGGCCGGCCCAGCGCGGTGCGTGCCGCCGGCTCTGCCAATGGGGCGAACAATGTCGCGGTGCTTATTCCCTGCCACCGCGTTATCAGGTCGGACGGGAGCCTCGGCGGTTATGCCTATGGGCTCGCCATCAAGCGCGAATTGCTCGCACGGGAGGCCAAAGGATGAATCAGGAACTGCGCCAGCGTTTTGCCGCGCTCCACCAGTCGGGCAACCCTGTGCTGCTGTACAATATCTGGGACGTCGGCAGTGCCAAGGCCGTTGCTGAGGCCGGCGCCCCGGCGCTGGCTACGGGCAGCTACGCGATCTCAGAAGCTAACGGCTATCGCGATGGCGAAGAGATTCCGCTGAACCTCTATCTCGATTGCACGCGCCGCATCGTGGAGGGGGTGGATGTGCCTGTCACCGCCGATTTCGAAAGCGGTTTTGCGGTCGATCCGGCGCGGCTTGCCGATCACGCGCAATACCTGGCGGAAACGGGCGTCGTCGGCTGCAATTTCGAGGATGGGGAAGTCGGCGGCGCCGGGCTTCATCCGATCGCCGATCAGGCGAAACGGATTGCTGCGGTTGTGGGCAGCGCACTGTGGGTCAATGCCCGCACCGACTTGTTCTTCCGCCGCTTCCTGGCCGGCGGTGACCGCAATGACCGGTCGCTGCTGCCGGAGACGCTGGAGCGCGCCGCCGCTTATGCCGACGCCGGCGCGCACAGTGTATTCGTGCCGGGGCCGAGCGACCGCGATCTGATCGCCGAAATCTGCGATCGCAGTGCCCTGCCGGTGAACATCCTGATGTTGCCCGGCACGCCCGACTGGCCGGTGCTCGCCGAAGCGGGGGTCGCCCGTGTGAGCTGGGGCGCCGGGCCGTGGCGCAAGGCGATGGAACGGCTGACCGGCGAGGCGAAGGCGCTTTACGGCGCGGCGTGAGGGACGGCATCGACATGGGCACGGTTCCATCCGATCAGGCCATGATGGAACCTGACGCCCCGCCGCCGCCTGCCCGCGCCGGCCTGCTGCGCCGCGTGTTCACTTATCCGCTGGTGCAGGCCTGCATCGGCGGGGTGATGATCCTTGCCGCCATGGGTGTCGTCTCGGCGATCGGCGGCCTGCTCGGCATCGCGACGGGGGCGGGCTTCCCGCTCCTCGCCGTGCTGCTGGCCCTGATCGTGGTGCTGGTGTGGAAAGCCTACAAGCGCTGGATCGAACGCGGGCGGGACCGGGAGTTCTCTTTCAGCGGTGCCGTGCCGGAACTCCTGGCCGGGCTCTTCGCCGGATTTGCGCTGTTCACCCTGATGACTGGCTGCGTCTGGCTGTTCGGCGGCATCCAGTTCCATGGAATCCGCTCGCCCGGCGAAACCCAGTGGGCCTATTGGCTGGCCATCGCGATCATCAGCGGCGTCACCGAGGAGACTCTTATGCGCGGCCTGCTGTTCCGCGCGGTGGAGAAAGTCAGCGGAAGCTGGGCCGCGCTGGCGGTGAGCGCGGTGCTGTTCGGCGCGGCGCACATCTTCAACGAGAATTCGAGCTGGCTGGCCGCCGTGGCCATCGCCTTGGAAGCGGGCATCCTGCTCGGCGCCGCCTATATGCTGACGCGGCGGCTGTGGCTTCCCATCGGCATACATGCCGCGTGGAATTTCACCCAGGGGTGGGTGTTCAGCATTCCCGTTTCCGGCACCGGCGGGGAGCCGATCGGCCTTGTCGCCACCACCCGCCTGGGGCCGGACTGGCTGACCGGCGGCGGCTTCGGCCTGGAAGCGTCCGCCGTGGCGATGGTCGTTGCCACGGCGGCGGGGCTGATGCTGCTGTGGTGGGCCCATCGCCGTGGCCGCTTCGTCCCGGCGCCGTGGCAGCGGGAGGGGTTGTCTTAGCCTTGATTCGTCAAGGCACCGTCACTCTGACTCGACGGGATATCCCAACTCTAGTTCGTCATTGCGAGCGTAGCGAAGCAATCCAGAGCGATGCGAGCGCCGCCCCTGGATTGCTTCGCTACGCTCGCAATGACGAAGGTTGAGCGAGGTATGATCGGGTTCAACGAAGGATAATGGCGCCTTAAACGAAGCTGTAAGGGTCGATATCCACCCCCACGCGCACGCCTTGCGGGAAGCTCAGCGCGCCCAGCCAGTCGCGGATCACGCGTTGCAGTTCGGCGCTGCGGCGGGCGTTGAGCAGCAGGCGATAGCGATAGCGGCCCCGCAACAGCGCCATGGGGGCGGGGGCGGGGCCGAGCACTGCGACATCGGGCAGCGTGGGCTGGGTGGCGCCGATGCGGTTGGCCGCCTCGCGCGCTTCGGCTTCGTCCTCGCTCGATACGATGATCGCCGCCCAGCGCCCGAACGGCGGCGCGCCGGCGTGGCGGCGGGCTTCGGTCTCCACGGTATAGAAGGCATCGCGATCCCCGGCGGCGAGTGCGGCGATCACCGAGGCTTGCGGATGGCGCGTCTGGATCAGCACGTCGCCCGGCTTGCTCCCGCGCCCGGCGCGGCCGGCTACCTGGGCGATCTGCTGGTACGTCCGCTCCGCCGCGCGCAGATCCCCGCCTTCGAGGCCCAGGTCGGCATCGACCACGCCCACCAGCGTCAACTCGGGGAAATGGAAGCCCTTGGTGACGAGCTGCGTGCCGACGATCACGTCCACCGCCCGCGCTTCCACCTGGCTGACGAATTCGGCCGCCTTGTCGGGCGAATTGAGTGTGTCGGAGGTGGCGATAGCCAGCCGCGCTTCGGGCAGCAGTTCTTCCACCTCATGGGCGATCCGCTCCACGCCGGGGCCGCAGGCGACCAGGCAATCGGGCTCCCCGCATTCGGGGCAGTGATCGGGCGGCGCGGTTTCGTGCCCGCAGTGATGGCAGGCCAGCCGCCGGCTGAGTCGATGTTCGACCAGCCAGGCGCTGCAATTGGGGCACTGGAAGCGGAACCCGCAATGCCGGCACAGGGTGAGCGGGGCATAGCCGCGCCGGTTGAGGAACAGCAGCGATTGCTCGCCGCGCTCCAGCCGTTCTTGCAGCGCTTCCACCAGCCGGGGCGCCAGCCAGCGGCCGCGCGGGGGCTTTTCCCGCGTCAGGTCGATCGTGTCGATCGCCGGCAGTTCCGCCCCGCCGAAGCGGCTTGGCAGCACGAGCTTTTCGTAAACCCCGCTCTCCGCCATTTGCAGGCTTTCGAGCGCCGGGGTGGCGCTGGAGAGGATCACCGGGATGCCTTCGAAGCGCGCGCGCATCACCGCCACGTCGCGCGCGTTGTAGCGCACGCCTTCATCCTGCTTGAAGCTGACCTCGTGCGCTTCGTCCACCACGATCAGGCCGAGGCGGGCATAAGGCAGGAACAGCGCCGAGCGCGCGCCGACGACCACTTGCGCTTCCCCGCTGGCGATGGCCCGCCATGCCCGCCGCCGCTCGGTGGACCTGAGCGAGGAATGCCACGCCACCGGCGCCGATCCGAAACGCTCCTCGAACCGCCGCAGGAAGGCCTCTGTCAGCGCGATTTCCGGCAGAAGAACAAGCGTTTGCCGGCCTTTCCGGAGACTTTCCGCGATAGCTTCGAAATAGGTCTCCGTCTTGCCGGATCCGGTCACGCCGTCGAGCAGGAAGGGCACGAAGCGATCGTCCCGCACGGCCGCCACCAGGTGTTCCGCCACTTCGGTCTGTTCGGCGGACAGGTCCGGCTGCGCGAAACCGGCATCCGCGCGGGCATAGGGGCGATCGCTGTGGACGGTGACCGGTTCCAGCACGCCCTGGTTCACCAGGCCGCGCAGCACGCCTTCGCTCACCCCGGCGATCTCCGCCAGTTCGCGGATCGTCGCCTGTTCGCCTTCCAGCGCATCGATGGCGGCCTGGCGCTGGGGGGTCGTCCGTTCGGGCAACCCGCCGCTCAGCCGGTATTCGGTGACCGTCGATGGCCCGCGCAGCGCCCCGCCGCTGGATAGCACCATGCGCGCGACCGAGGCCAGCGAGGCGCAGTAGTAATCCGCCGTCCATTCGATCAGCCGCCTCAGCTCGGCCTTAAGGGGGGGCACCGGCAGCGTGCCGACCAGCGGGCGCAGCCGCGCGTCCGGAACCGGCGTGGCGGGCAGCCGTTCGGCCTCCCACACGATGCCGACGATCTGCCGGGGGCCGAGCGGGGCGACGACGACCGAGCCGGGTTCCACCTCCATTCCTTCCGGAACGCGGTAGTCCAGCGGGCCGAGCGCGGCGTTGAAGATGACGAGACGGACGCGGTTCATGTGAAGGCGCCTTATATGGGCGGCCTGTCGCCAATGAGAAAGCACGAGACGATGACCATGCCCCAGGTTCTTCCCCGCCGCGCGGTTCTCGCCGGCTCGCTGGCCGCCGCCACGGCGCTGGCGCTGCCCGGCTGCGCGACTTATCCGCAGATCAGCTTCACCGAGGCGGTCCGGCGATTGCTGGTCCTGTCCAGCGAGCGCGCCTTCGTCCGCCTCACCGCCCCGGGCGGCTATTGGGACCAGCAAGTCGCGCGGGTGGGGCTGGATCAGTATTTCGGGGCGCGGGGCAACGTGCTCGCCAACATCCTCACTTCCGCCCTGTTCAAGTCCCGGCTGGAAGATGCCGTGGCGGATATCGCGGTGGACGCATCCTATCGCGCCGCGCCCGTGGTGGCCGATACCGTGCGCACGATCGGCCTGGCCAACGCCATGGCGCTGGTGCGCGGCGGACCAACGGCGGCCACGACGTTCCTGCGCCAGCAGATGGGCGAGCAGCTGGTCCTCGCGATGCTGCCCGAGATCGGCGATGCCCTGCGCGTGGCGGAAGACCCGCTGGTGAGCCAGCTCGTCTCCGGCCTGACGGGGGTCGACTTCGGCTCTGTCACCCGGCGCTTCGCGGCGGAGGTGGACAACGTGATCTGGGGCGAGATCGGCAACGAAGAAGCCGCCATCCGCGCCGACCCGGCGTCCACGCGCGATCCGGTGCTGATCGGGGTCTTCGGGGCGGGGGCGGCGCTTTAGGAGGATATCGCCCACACTAAACCTTCGTCATTGCGAGCGTAGCGAAGCAATCCAGGGCGCATTGCACTGTCGCCCTGGATTGCTTCGTCGCTACGCTCCTCGCAATGACGATTAGATGGCAGGAGGATGGCATCCCCTTCATGCCTCCCATAATCCCCCACCCGCTTCGCGCCTCGAAGGTTTCCTGCTAGCAGCCCAGCGACGATGCCCGACGAATCCCCCCTTGATCGTTTCAAGCAGGCGCTGACCGGCGCCGCGCGCGCTATTGGCCATGACAGCGAGGCCGAGGTCAGCTGGACGTCCGACGCGCCCGGAATGCAGGGCAAGGCGATGCGGGTGCCGATGCCCGGCCGCTTGCTGCCGCCCGAGCAGGCGCGTGCGGCGCGCGGCTTCGCCGACAGCTTCGCGCTGCGCCTGCGCCATCATGACGAGGCGCTCCACCGCCGCAACATGCCGTCCGAGCCGGACGCCCGCGTTGCCTATGACGCGATCGAGCGCGTGCGGTACGAGGCGCTGGGCGAGAACAACTACGCCGGGATGCGGGAGAATCTGGCGGCTTCCACCGAGGTGCGCCTCCAGTCCGATCCGATCGTCCGTGCAGTCAGCGCCGACGAGGTGCCGGTCCAGACCGCGCTGGCGCTGATGCTGCGCGAGCAGCTGACCGGCCAGCCGATCCCGCAAGCGGCGCGCGCCGGGGTCGAGATGCTGCGCGAACATATCGAAAGCCGCACCGGCGACGATTTCGAGCGGTTGGCGCTGACGCTCGACGATCAGCAGGCGTTCCAGTCGCTGGCGCTCGCCATGCTCCGCCATCTGCAACTGGTCGAGATGGAGCCGAACGACGAGGCCGGCGAGGACGACACCGGGGAAGAGGAACCCGGCGAGGAGGATACGGACACCGAGCAGGACAACGAGGACGAGGGCCACGAGCTTCGCCAGGAGCAGGTCGCCGGCGATAGCGGCGAAGGCGAGGGCGAGGAGGAGACCACCCAGGAGGTCGAGAGCGAGTCCGAGATGTCCGAAGGGGACGTCGGCGACGAGGGCGAGGAAGGGATGATGCCCGTCCGGCCCAACCGGCCGTGGACGGACTTGCCCGAGACGTTCGATTACAAGGTCTTCACCGAGGAGTTCGACGAGGTGGTCGAGGCCACCGAGCTGTGCGATTTCGAGGAGCTGGATCGCCTGCGCGCCTATCTCGACAGCCAGCTCACCGGGTTGCAGGGCGTCGTCACCCGGCTCGCCAACCGGCTCCAGCGGCGGCTCATGGCGCAGCAGAACCGGTCGTGGGATTTCGACCAGGAGGAAGGCCTGCTCGATGCCGCGCGGCTGGCGCGGGTGATCGTCAGCCCGGGCCATTCGCTCAGCTACAAGGTCGAGCGCGATATCGAGTTCAAGGATACCGTCGTCACCCTGCTGATCGACAATTCGGGTTCGATGCGCGGGCGGCCGATCTCGATCGCCGCGATCAGCGCCGATATCCTGGCCCGCACGCTGGAGCGGTGCGGGGTCAAGGTGGAGATCCTCGGCTTCACCACCCGCGCGTGGAAAGGCGGCCAGAGCCGCGAGAAGTGGCTCGCCAGCGGTAAGCCCGCGCAGCCGGGCCGCCTCAACGACTTGCGGCACATCATCTACAAGAAGGCCGACGAGCCGATGCGCCGCGCGCGCAAGAGCCTGGGCCTGATGATGCGGGAAGGGCTGCTGAAGGAGAACATCGACGGGGAAGCGCTGCTGTGGGCGCATACCCGCCTGCTCGCCCGGCCGGAGGATCGCCGCATCCTCATGGTCATCTCCGACGGCGCGCCGGTGGACGATTCGACGCTGAGCGTGAACTCCGCCGGCTATCTGGAAACGCACCTGCGCAAGGTGATCGACTGGATCGAGAAGCAGAGCCCCGTCCAACTCGTCGCCATCGGCATCGGGCACGACGTGACCCGTTATTACAAGCGGGCGGTGACGATCATGGACGTGGAACAGCTCGGCGGCACGATCATCGAGCAACTGGCGGGCCTGTTCGAGGCCGAATAGCCGTGCCGATTTGCGGGCCGCGCCGGGTATGATAAAGTATGAGCCATGGGAAAGCTCGAACGCATCACCGTGACCATGCCCGAGGAAATGGCCGCCAAGCTGCGCGAAGCGGTCGAATCCGGAAAATACGCCACGACCAGCGAGATCGTGCGCGAGGCCCTGCGCGGCTGGAACGAGCACCAGGAGCGACAGCAGGCGGCGCTGGAGCGGATCAGGGGGCTGATCGCCGAAGCGGAAGAGGGCGAGCCGCTTGATGGGCCCGGTGTGCTGGCGGAATTCCGCTCGAAGTATCGGCTTTCGCGCAGCTAGGCGTGTTTCGGTTCCGCATTCGGCCCGCCGCCTATGCGGACATGGACGCGATCGCCGATTTCATTCGGCGCGATAATCCCATGCGCGCCGAAAGCTTTTCCGAGGAACTGGCGCAAAAGATCGAAACCGTGGCGGAACGACCGCTGAGTTTTCCCGCGCGCCCTGAATTCGGCCGAACCATGCGTTCGGCGCTGCACGGCAATTACCTGATTCTCTTTCGGTTCGAGAGCGATCTGGTGGAGATCGTGCGCGTGCTTCACGGCGCGCGCGACATCGAAGGTCTGTTCTAGCCGAACAGCCAGTAGGCGATCGCCAGCACGGGAACCCAGGCCAGGGCGCCGCCGATGACCATCACCGCGACGCGCAGGCCCATCGGCAGCTTTTCGACGGGATCGTCCTCGGCAACGGTGATGGCTTCCGCCGCCTGTTCCTGATTCGCGCCCTGCGGGTGGAGGATCTGGCTTTTCAGCAGCGCCGCGCTGTAGCTTGCGCGCGAGATCGAGCCGACGAAGGTGCATCCGGCCAGCTCTTCGCCGGCCCACACCACGGTCGCCTTCTTGCGCCCTTCGTGCGGAAGCTCCAGTTCCACCACCTGGTCGATCCGCAGCGGCGGGGTCGCCTCGGCCAGGAAGCCCGTCTGCGACAGGTCGCGGACGCCCAGCACCTGCTCCTGCCCGTCAACCCAGGCCGGCAGCTTCAGCGAAACGGGCCGGCGGCTGGCGTACCGCCGTTCCAGAAACTGTTGGATTGGCTGCTTTTCGTTCTGCACGGACGGTCTCCTTACTGGAGACATGCACAGAAGGAGTGAACAAATTCTCTCCAAACGGTGCCGTGCTTGCGACAGCGCGCGGCCGCTTGACCTGAGACTGATCGCGCGTCAGTCCACCGCGGCCATGACCGCGCCCTTGCACCTGTTCAATTCGCTCACCCGCGCAATCGAGACCTTCACGCCGGTTCATCCGGGGGAGGCGCGAGTCTATACCTGCGGGCCGACGGTCTATAACTATCCCCATATCGGCAACATGCGCGCCTACGTGTTCGCCGATCTGCTGGGGCGGACGCTGAGCTGGAAGGGCTATGCGCTGACCCATGTCATCAACATCACCGATGTCGGCCACCTGACCGACGATGCCGATGCGGGCGAGGACAAGCTGGAGAAGGCCGCTTCGGCGCGCAAGCAATCGATCTGGGACATCGCCGAGCATTATACCGAGGCTTATTGGGCCGATGTGAGGGCGCTCAATATCCGCCAGCCGGCCGAATGGACGATCGCCACGAAGTTCGTGCCGCAAATGCTTGAATTCGCGGAATCCATCGCGGACCGCCATTGCTACGAGCTGGAGAGCGGTCTCTACTTCGATGTCTCGACCGTGGCCGATTACGGCCGCCTGGCCCGCACCAGCACCGACGAGGGGGAAAGCCGGATCGAGGCGGTGGAGGGCAAGCGCCATCCGGCGGACTTCGCCATTTGGCGCAAGACCCCGCCGGGCGAGACGCGGCAGATGGAGTGGGACAGCCCCTGGGGCCGCGGCGCCCCGGGTTGGCACCTCGAATGTTCGGTGATGAGCGGCGCGCTGCTGGGCTTCCCGTTCGACATCCATACGGGCGGCATCGACCACCGCGAGATCCATCACCCCAACGAGATCGCGCAGAACCAGGCTTATTGCTGCACCAATGGGCTGGATAATCCGGCCAACAGCGGCGCGAAGCTGTGGATGCACAACAATTTCCTGGTCGACCGCTCCGGCAAGATGAGCAAGTCGGCCGGCGAGTTCCTGCGCCTGCCCCTGCTGGCGGAGAAGGGTTATCACCCGCTGGCCTATCGGATGATGTGCCTCCAGGCGCATTATCGCAGCGAGCTGGAGTTCAGCTGGGAAGGCCTGGGCGCGGCGCTCACTCGGCTGAAGCGGCTGGTCATGGCGGTGGAGGCGCTGAAAAGCCGCACCGACGCGGGGATACCGGCGGAAGGCTGGACCCAGCTCAAGGCGCATGACGAGGTGGGCGGCACCCTGCTGCCGCTGCTCGCCCGCTTCGATGAGGCGATATCGGACGATCTCAACACCGCCGTCGCGCTGACGGTGCTGGAAGACCTGCTCTCGCTCAAGAAGATCGATCCGGCGGAGAAGCTGACGGCCGTGGCGGCAATGGATGCCGTGCTCGGGCTGGGGCTGCTGGCATTGACGCGGGCGGACCTGCGTATCCGGCCCAAGGATGTCGCTGTGACCGAAGTCGAGATCGAGGACGCGCTTGCCCGCCGCAAGGCGGCCCGCGCGCAGAAGGATTTCGCCACGTCCGACGCCATCCGCGACGAGCTGGCGGCGAACGGCGTCGAGGTGATGGACGGCGATCCGCTGGGCTGGGAGTGGAAGCTCTGACCGTCGGCGTGTTGCCCGCGTCGGTGCGGCCCTTGCTGGAAGAGCGGCTGCCGCGCTGGCTCGACGTGCATTGGTGGGATGATGCCGAGGCGCTCGCCCGCCTGGCGCCCCAGGCGGAGATCGGCTGGTTCGACATGCACCAGAAGCCGCCGGTGCTGCGCGCGGTGGAACGGGCCGGCGCGCTGCGCTGGCTCAACAGCTCATACGCCGGCGTCGACTGGCTGCCGCTGGGCGACCTGGAACGGCGCGGCGTCACGGTCACTTGCGGCAGCGGCCTGACAGCTGGGCAAGTGGCCGAATTCGCGGTGATGGCCATGCTGGCTGTGGCCAAGGATTACCCCGCCGTGGTGCGCGCGCAGGATCGGCGTGAATGGCTCGATGCGGCGCCGGGTACGCGCGACCTGGCGGGCAGCCGCGCGCTGATCCTGGGGTATGGCGCGATCGGGCAATGCATCGAGCGCGCGCTGACGGGCTTCGGCGTCGAGGTGGTGGCCGCGTCCAGCCATCGGCCGCGCAACTGGCGCAGCGAAATCGGCCGGTTCGACTGGATCGTGCTGGCCGTGCCGGGCACGCCCGAGACGCGCGGCATGATCGGCGCGGCGGAACTCGCCGGAATGAAGCCGGATGCGGTGCTGGTGAACTTCGCCCGCGCCGATTGCGTGGACCAGCCGGCGCTGATCGCGGCGCTGGGCGAAAGGCGTATCACCGCCGCCATTCTCGACCTGACCGATCCAGAGCCGCTGCCGTCCGATCACCCGCTGTGGGCGCTGGGCAATGCGCATATCACGATGCACCTTTCGGGCATCCCGACCCCCGCCAGCCAGGCGCGCGCGGCGGAGCGGTTCCTGCGCAATTGCGCGCGCTTCCACGCCGGCGAGCCGCTGGAGGCGCAAGTGGATCTGGCCAAGGGGTATTGAACGCGCGGAGCTTTTCGCCCGCCGGCGGATTGGCTCGACAGGAGGACGGCATGCCCACGCTCAAGGATACTTATCCGCTTTACCTCAACAACAAGCCGGTCCAGCCGAACACCGATCTGGAAGTAACGGACAAGTTCACCGGCGAAGTCGCCCTCCGCACCGCGCTGGCCACGCCCGCGGTGATCGAGGAGGCGATTACGGGAGCGGTGCGGGCGGCCGAGCCGATGGCGCGGCTGGCGAGTTACGAGCGGCAGGCGGTGCTCGACCATTGCGTCGCCCGGTTCCGCGAGCGGTTCGACGAACTGGCTTATGCCTTGTGCGTCGAAGCGGGGAAGCCGATCCGCGATGCCGAGGGCGAAGCGACCCGCCTGATCGACACCTTCCGCATCGCCAGCGAGGAGGCGACGCGCATCTACGGCGAGGTCCAGCCGCTGGACATCTCCGCCCGGGCCAAGGGCTATCTGGGCATCTGGAAGCGCGTGCCGATCGGGCCGTGCAGCTTCATCAGCCCGTTCAACTTCCCGCTGAACCTGGCGGCGCACAAGATCGCCCCGGCCATCGCCGCCGGATGCCCATTCGTGATGAAGCCCGCCAGCCTGACGCCGCTGGGCGCGATCATCATCGGTGACGTGCTGTCGGAGACGGACCTGCCCGAAGGCGCTTTCTCGATCCTGCCCGCCCATCGCGAGGGCGCGGACCTCTTCACCACGGACGAGCGGCTCAAGCTGCTTTCCTTCACCGGCTCTCCCGCCGTCGGCTGGGCGCTGAAGACACGGGCGGGCAAGAAGAAGGTCGTACTGGAGCTGGGCGGCAATGCCGCCGTGGTGGTCGATGCCGATGCCGATCTGGACCATGCGCTGGAGCGGATCGTGTTCGGCGCCTTCTATCAATCGGGCCAGAGCTGCATCGGCGTGCAGCGCATCCTGATCCACGAGAGCGTCTACGATCGCTTCAAGGCCATGCTGGTGGAGAAGACCAGGACGCTGATCGCCGGCGATCCGAAGGCCCGCGACACCTTCATCGGCCCGATGATTTCGGAGAAGGAGGCGCAGCGCCTCAAAGCCTGGATCGACGACGCGGTGTCGGCGGGGGCAACGCTGCTGTGCGGCGGCGCACTGGACGGGGCCATGCTGGAGGCGACGCTGCTGGAAGGCGTGCCCAAGACCTGCGCCGCCAACAAGGAGGAAGCTTTCGGCCCGTTCGCCAGTCTCAGCGCCTTCTCAAGCTGGGACGAGGCGCTGGCCGAAGTCAACGCCAGCCGGTTCGGCCTCCAGGCCGGCCTGTTCACCCGCGACCTGCACAAGGTGCTGGAAGCCTGGGATGCGCTGGAAGTGGGCGGCGTGGTGGTGAACGACGTGCCGAGCTACCGCGTGGACAACATGCCTTACGGCGGGGTGAAGGATTCCGGCCTCGGCCGCGAAGGCGTGCGCTTCGCGATCGAGGACATGACCGAGATCAGGAACCTGGTGATCCGCCGGCTTTAAGGCCGCGCCCAAGGTGACAGGTTGACATGTGTGACACGGTTCGGGGTTTCTCAGAAAAACCGTCACCTCGGGCCGGAAAGTGTCACCTTGGCGCGGCACGGGCATGCCCTTTCAGCTTTCTTCCAGCAGCAGCAATTCGCAGCTTACCCGCATGTGTGGCGGATCGAGCCGGTGATCGACCGCGGTCACCGTGGCATCGGCGACAAGCTGGCCGGGGAGGGCGAATTCATGGTCCGGCAAGAGGGTGATGAACAGCTCGCCGGCTTCCACGGCTTCCGGGCCTTCGAAGGCCAGCTCGACCTGGTGGCGGCTGCCGGCGAAGGTGATGCTGGCCCAGCTTTTCTCGCCATGGGCGATCACCGTGGCCCGCCCCCCGGCCAGCGCGATCAGCGCATCGCGCAGCCGCTCGGCCGGGTTGCGTCGGGCGCGGTGGGGTGGCTTTCGCGGACCGTTTTCAATGCGCATGGTGCCCCTCGTGATAGGTGTTCATGAAATGTTCCACTCGTGTTTCCGTGTGCGGGCGCGGCGTGCGGCCCATGCGCAAGTCCAACACGAAGCGGGGATCGTGCGTGGCGAGGCGGCCGAATTTTGTCGGCGGCATTCCGGTGCGGCGCAGAAAAGTCTCGATCTTTCGGATCAGCATGGCGGGTCTCTCGGCTCTTTCAGATCACGGCTCGATTCGGCCGGCGGGCCTGACGCTCGCGCGTGAAATCCTACTTGTCTAGGAAAAATACTTCGTATAGGAGGGGTGAATGACGATGCCGCAGGAAATTCGCCATGGACCCGCGTGAAAGACTGGCCCAGCTGGCGCGCGGGAAGGGCAGCAGCCTGGCCGCCTTGTCACGCATGATCGACAGAAATCCCAGCTATTTGCAGCAGTTCATCGTAAAGGGCAGCCCGCGCAAGCTGGAGGAAGAGGATCGCCGCAAGCTGGCGCAGTTCTTCGGCGTGGCCGAAGCGGAACTGGGCGGGTCGGGAGAAAAACCCTACGATTCGCGGGGGGATGACTGGGTGGAGGTGCCGCGCCTGGACATGGAAGCCTCTGCCGGGCCGGGTTCGCTGGGCGGGCCGGAACTCGCGTTCGATTCCTTCGGCTTCTCGCGCCGCTGGCTGCGCGAGCGCGACCTGACGCCGGCCATGCTGTCGGCGATCCGCGTCACCGGCGATTCGATGGACCCGCTGCTGCGCGACGGCGACGAGATCCTGGTGGACCGTTCCCCGCGCCCGTTCCGCGAAGGTGTCCACGTCATCCGCCTGGGCGAGGCGCTGCACGTCAAGCTGATCCAGGCCGTCCCGCCCGACCGCCTGCGCCTGATCAGCAAGAACCCGGCTTACGAGCCGGTGGAAGTGGCCATGGCCGATGTCGACGTGGTCGGCCGCGTGGTGTGGAAGGGCGGGCGGCTCTAATTGTATTACCCCCCAGTGCTGGTGGCCTGAAAATGGCGATGCAGCCTGGGATCGCACTTTGCACGAAGGAGATGCTGGTGCCGAAGATCGAACTGGCATCCGAGGAAGACCTTCAGGCGATAATCGCGCTTAATCAGCAGATTCAGGGCCTGCATGCCGCGCTTTATCCCGAGGATTTCAAGCCGCGTGCGGATCCCGCCGGACAGCGGGCTCAATTCACCCGGGTCATGGCGGACGATGCCCATGCGGTGGCAGTCTATCGCGATTCCGGCCAGGTCGCCGGTTATGTCTGGCTGGAAGTTCAGGAGCGGCCGGAGACCGGGTTGATCCGTTCTTCGACGAGAATCCATGTTCATCACATTGTCGTCGCTGAGACATCGCTGCGGCGGCGCATCGGTTCCGAATTGATGCAATGGATAGAGGACTATGCCGCGCTTAGGGGCGTCCGCCAGATCGTTCTCGAGCACTGGGCGGGGAATCAAGCGGCGCAGGCATTTTTTTCGCGCAGGGGCTTTTTGCCAATGAAGATGAGCCTGCGGAAGGACGTGCCTTGAAGTTGGGCTGGACCCGCCGGGGCGGATGCGGCCGATCAGTCGGACGCGATTTACGAGCGGTGGCCATGGCCGATGTAGGCGTGGTCGGCCGCGTAGCGTGGAAGGGCGGGCGGTTGTGAGAAGCGACAGTTGCGCTGTAGAATATCGAGAGCCTAATATTCCTGGCAGACGAGGGTCCGCGGTGGAAACCGGACATTAGGCGAGTACCTTGCCAATGCGCCTCTTGAAGCTCGCGGCCACTTGCTTCCTTGGGACGGGTTGGAGATTTCGACGTTCTCTATGACAACGCGCGAAGCGTCAGCTTTGCCGCTCTTCGGTCTGGTTGACCGCCATTTCGATAAAAACGGATGCCTAAGGCCTCGTTTGCATGGGGCCGAGCGCGGACCTGAACAATCCTGCCGCTTTCTTTCGTCTTTCCCGCGAACGCGGGAATCCAGTCGGCTCTTGGGGTGAAACCGGGCTGTATCGCAAGAGAGCCTACTGGGTCCCCGCGTTCGCGGGGATGACGAAGGGCGGGGCGTGATAGCGGTGTGGAAAGGGAGCCTGCCGAGTTCCCGCACTCGCGGGATTGGCTGGATCGATCCGCACCACCAGGATTGAAGCGCGGGGGATTTGCCGCCACCTAGCCCCTATGACCGAAAGCCCCTTGCGCGCCGCCATTGTTCCCGTGACGCCGTTCCAGCAGAATTGCTCGCTGGTGTGGTGCAGCAAGACCATGCGCGGGGCGCTGATCGATCCGGGTGGGGAGCTGGAGAAGCTGAAGGGCGCGGTGGCCAAGGCTGGCGTGACGCTGGAGAAAATCCTCCTCACGCACGGCCATGCCGATCATTGCGGGCAGGCCGGGATGCTGGCGGAGGAACTGGGCCTGCCGATCGAAGGCCCGCACGAGGCCGACCGCTTCTGGATCAGCCGGCTGGACGAGGACGGCCCGCGCTTCGGCATGGAAACCCGCGTGTTCGAGCCGACGCGTTGGCTGAAGGACGGGGACACCGTTCGCTTCGGCGAAGTGGAACTGGAGGTGATTCACTGCCCCGGCCACACGCCGGGCCACGTGGTGTTCTTCCATGGGCCGACGCGCTTCGCCTTTGTCGGCGACGTGCTGTTCGCCGGCTCCATCGGCCGCACCGATTTCCCGATGGGCAACCACCAGGACCTGCTCGACGCGATCACCGGCAAGCTCTGGCCGCTGGGCGACGAGGTGACTTTCGTGCCCGGCCACGGACCCACCAGCACCTTCGGGCGGGAGCGGGCGAGCAATCCCTTCGTGGGCGATGCGGCGATGGCGGGGGCAGCGCGATGAGCGGAGCCGGACCAGGGGATATTCCCGCCCGGTTCGAGCAGGCGTGGAACGCGCACGATATGGCGGCGTTCGCGCGGCTGTTCCATCCGGACGCCACCTTCGTGAACCGCTTCGGCACTTACTGGAGAGGGGTGGATGCGATCGTCGCCGGGCACGCGCGGATTCATGCCTCGGTGTACAGCGATTCGACGCTGACCAACGATGCGCCGGATATCGATCCGATCTCCGACGATGCGGCAGTGCTGCATTTCTACTCACGCCTGAGCGCCGGCGACGCGCATCCGGCGGGACCGCACCGGATCGATACGCTGATCCTGGCGGTCGTGACGCGCCGGCAGGGCGAATGGCGTATCCAGGCGCTGGAAAACGTCACGCTGGTCAACCCGATGACGGGGGAGCCGGTGCTGAGGCCTTGAGCGCGCCGCGCCATCCGCTCCCTTGCCTCGCTTGGAAAAATCGCTATAGGGCGCGCCTTCGCCGCAGGGTCGAATCCATTCGGCGCACCGCTTGCGCGGGCGCGGGGCTTGGCTTAGGGCGGCCGTCAAAGAATTGCAGATTTTCAAGGAACAGGTGCCGCGATGGCTGTCCCCAAAAGAAAAACGTCCCCCTCCCGCCGGGGCATGCGCCGTTCGCACGATGCGCTGAAGGTCGAAGCATTCCATGAATGCCCGAACTGTGGCGAATTGAAGCGTCCGCACAACCTGTGCGGCCACTGCGGCCATTACAACGGGCGCGAGATCGTCTCCGTCGGGCTTTAAAGCCCGGTTTCGCAAGGATTGATGCATGAGCCTGCCGCGTATCGCCGTTGACGCGATGGGCGGCGATGAAGGCGTGCGCGTGATGGTCTCCGGCGCGGCGCTTGCCCGCCGGCGTCACGAGAAGTTCAAGTTCCTGCTGGTGGGCGACGAGACAGCGATCAAGGCCGCGCTCGACAATCATCCGAACATGCGCGCCGCCTCCGAAATCCTCCATTGCGAGGATGTGGTGGGCGGAAGCGAGAAGCCCACCGCCGCGCTGCGCCGGGCGAAGAAGACCTCCATGGGCCTGGCGATCGAGGCGGTGAAGCGCGGCGATGCCGGCGCCGCCGTGAGCGCGGGCAATACCGGCGCGCTGATGGCGATGAGCAAGCTGGCCCTGCGCACCATGCCGGGGATCGACCGGCCGGCGCTGGCAGCCCTGCTGCCCACGCTGGAGGAGCATGACGTGGTCATGCTCGATCTCGGCGCCAATACCGAAAGCGATGCGCGCAACCTGGTGCAGTTCGCGATCATGGGCGCGGCCTATGCGCGGATTGTGACCGGCATCGACAAGCCGCGCGTGCGGCTGCTCAACATCGGCACCGAGGACAACAAGGGCACCGAGGAATTGCAGGACGCCGCCCAGCGCCTGCGCGCGGCGACCGGCCTGGCGCTGCGCTTCGAAGGCTTCGTGGAAGCCGACAAGATCAGCCGGGGCGATGTGGAAGTCGTGGTGACCGATGGCTTTTCCGGGAACATCGCGCTGAAGGCGATCGAAGGCGCGGCGCGGTTCGTGACCGACCTGCTGAAGACGGCCTTCGCCAGCTCGCTGCGGTCCAAGTTCGGCTTCCTGGTCTCGCGCCCGGCGACGGAGCTGCTGCGCCATCACCTCGATCCCAACAATCACAACGGCGCGGTTTTCCTGGGTCTCAACGGCGTGGTGGTGAAATCGCACGGCAGCGCCACCGCGGCGGGGGTGGCCAATGCCGTGGCTGTCGCCGCGCGCCTGCTGGAGGAAAACCTGACCCAGCGCATCGCCGCCGACCTGGCGGAGCTGGGCGAGGGGCGCCTGCGCGAGAATGGCGGCAGCGGGGGGACGCGTTGATCAGATCGGTCTTCAAGGGTTCGGGTTCCGCATTGCCGGCGCGCGCGGTGAGCAATGACGAGCTGGCGCGCCTGGTGGACACCAGCGACGAATGGATTCGCGAGCGGACCGGCATCTCCAACCGCTATCTGGCGGGCGAGGGGGAGACGACGGGGACGCTGGCCACCGAGGCCGCCCGCGCCGCGCTGGCCGATGCCGGAATCGCCGCGTCCGAGATCGATCTCATCGTGCTGGCCACGGCGACGCCGGACTGCACTTTCCCCGCCACCGCCACGCAAGTGCAGGCGGCGCTGGGCTGCACGGGCGGTGCGGCGTTCGACGTGGCGGCGGTGTGCACCGGCTTCCTCTATGCGCTGGCCACGGCCGATTCGATGCTGCGCACCGGCCTGGCGACATGTGCGCTGGTGATCGGCGCGGAGACCTTCAGCCGCATCCTCGACTGGGAGGACCGGACGACCTGCGTCCTGTTCGGCGATGGCGCGGGCGCTTTCGTGCTGCGCGCGGAGGATGTGCCGGAGGACGGGCCGGGCGTGCTGGCGACGCGGCTTCACGCGGACGGTTCGCACCGCGATCTGCTGTATGTCGACGGCGGGCCTTCGAGCACCGGCACCGTGGGCAAGCTGCGGATGCGCGGGCGCGAGGTGTTTCGCCACGCGGTGACCAACCTGGCCGAAGTGCTGGAGGAAGTGCTGAAGGCCAGCGGCTTTTCGGCGGTGGACATCGACTGGGTAGTGCCGCACCAGGCCAACTTGCGGATCCTGGACGCCACCGCGCGCAAGCTGGGCCTGCCGGCGGAGAAAGTGGTGGTCACGGTTGACCGGCACGCCAATACCTCGGCCGCATCGGTGCCGCTGGCGTTCGACGTGGCGCGGCGCGACGGGCGGATCGCGGCCGGCGACCTGGTGATGCTGGAAGCGATGGGTGGCGGTTTCACCTGGGGCGCGAGCCTGATGCGCGTCTAGCGCCAGGGCCGGCGTGCCGGCCGTGGATATTCAACGCCAGCGTATAATCCCGGGATTGCCAATTCGCTGGGATTCAGCCATTTAACGGATCAGGTCGCCACACCACTGCAAAAGGGGGGAGCGCTCTGATGATGCGATCCGTGGGCACATTGACCCGGGCCGACCTGGCCGAGACGATCAATCGGAAGCTCGGCTTTTCGCGCACTGAAAGCCTCGATCTTGTCGAAGATATCCTGGCGAAGATGTGCGAAGCGATGGCCAAGGGGGAAAACGTCAAGATTTCCGGATTCGGCAGCTTCGTGCTGCGCGACAAGCGCGAACGCGTGGGCCGTAATCCCAAGACCGGGGTGGAAGTGCCGATCACGCCGCGGCGGGTGATGACGTTCCGCGCCAGCCAGAAGCTCAAGGACAGGATTGCCAAAGGGACATGACCAGCGAACCGAGCCAGCTGCGTTTCGATGACGGCAAGGAGCCGGAGGCGCTGCGCACGATCGGCGAAGTGGCGGCGGGGTTCGGCATCCGGCAGCATGTGCTGCGGTATTGGGAGCAGCAGTTCCCGATGCTCCGGCCGCTGAAGCGCAGCGGGGGGCGGCGCTATTACCGGCCGGAAGACGTGCGGCTGATCGAGACGATCGACCGGCTGGTCAACCGCCAGGGCTATACGCTGAAAGGCGCGCGGCAGGCGATCGAGGAAGGCTCGGCCGCCCGTTCCGCGCCCGCCGTAAGCGCCCCCGCGCCTTCGCGGGCGGAAGTGCCGGAGGACGTCCTTCCCCGCCTTCGCGCGATCCGCGAGCGGCTCGCCGCCGCGCTCGCCGCCTGAATTTTTCACCGCGCATGTAAGATACCCGTTCACCGCCCGACTAACCAGTCGAGCGGGATGGGAACGGAATGACCGACGCCAGGGCAAAATCGCAGCAGGATGCGCGCTATCTGGCGGCAGCGCGCCTCTATGGCGCGATGATCGAGCGGCTGGCGCGCGGCTATGAAGCCGATGGGGAACTGCGCCGCGACCTGGTGCAGGACATCCATGCCGCGCTGTGGCGCAGCTTCACCATCTTTGAAGGCCAATGCTCGGAAAAGAGCTGGGTCCACCGCATCGCGCACAACGTGGGCGTCACCCACATGATGACCGGGCGCCGCGCGCGCCGCACGGCGCTGGTCGGACTGGAGGAGATCGAGCAGCTTCCGGGCTCCGACGATCCCGAGCACGCCACCGGCGAGCGTTCGCTGAGCGACCGGCTGCTCGCCGCGATCCACCGGCTGAAGCCGGCCGACCGGCAGGTGATGCTGCTTTACCTGGAAGACCTGACCGCCGCCGAGATCGGCGAGGTCACCGGGCTTTCCCCCAGCGCCGTGGCGGTGCGCGTGCATCGGCTGAAGGCGCTGCTGGCCGAGCCCTATCGGCAAAAGGAGAAACGCGCATGACCGACGATCCCGCCAAGCGCGCGTGGCAGGCCTCGATCGAGAGTGCCGGAGCGCCCGCGCTGGACGATGTGCGCGCGGGGGCCGGAAAGTTCTATCGCTTCGTCTGGTGGCGCAACTTCGTGGAATATGCCGCCTGTGTCGTCGTGGTGATCTCGTTCACCTGGTATGTGTTCATGCTGCCCATGATGCTCCAGCGTGTCGGCTCGGCGATGATCGTCGTGGCGACGTTCTATGTTGCCTGGCAGCTCCATCGCCGGGCTTCGGCAACGCCTCCGGAAAAGGCCGGGACAATGCCGATCTACCACTTCGCGCGGACGCAACTGGTCCGCCAGCGCGACGCGCTGCGCACGGTGTTCTCCTGGTATATACTGCCGTTCCTGCCAGGCCTCGCGGTGCTGGTGATCGGCAGCATGAATGCCCCCGATACGCACCCGGAAGGCCCAGGCCCGCGCGATGCCGTGGTCATCGCCGTGATCGCCGGGGTGTTCTTCGGCGTCTGGTGGTTCAACCAGCGCGTGGTCCGCAAGCTGCAGAAGAAGATCGACGAGATCGACGCATTGACGGGAGAGGGTTGATGAGAGCGTTGGGCACGATACTGACGGCGGCCGCGATGACTTTATCCGCACCCGCCGCCGCGCAGGACGCCGTGGGAGACTGGAACGGCACTCTTGTCGCCGGGCCGACCACGCTGCGCATCGTCGTCCACATCGCGCGCGGGGCAGATGGGGCGCTGGGCGGCACGCTCGACAGCCCGGACCAGAACGCAGCGGGTATCGCGCTGGCGGGCGTGACGGCCGACAGCGGCAGCCTCTCGTTCACTGTGCCCACCGTGGGCGGGGCCTATCGGGCCAGTTGGGATCCGGCCGCCGCGCTGTGGAAAGGCACCTGGGTGCAGAGTCAGGCGCCCCTGCCGCTGGACCTTCGCGCCGGCCTGCCGAGCGGTGAGGCGCCATCGCCGCCCGCCGCCTTGCCGGCCGACTGGCGCCCGCCGGCCGATTCCGCCGTGCGTGAGATGATCGCCGCGCGCAACGCGCCGCGCGCGGGGCAGGGCATCGTCGTCGGCGTGCTCGATCCCTCGGGCCGGCGCGTGATATCGGGTGGGACGGGTGCGGGCGCCACGTTTGACGGGCGGACGCTGTTCGAAATCGGCTCCATCTCCAAGGTCTTCACCGCGCTGCTGCTGGCCGACATGGCCAGCAAGGGCGAAGTCTCGCTGGACGATCCGGCGGAGAAATACCTGCCGGCTGGTCACCATATGCCCCAACGCGGCGGCCGCCAGATCACGCTGCGCGATCTGTCCACGCATGTATCCGGCCTGCCGCGCCTGCCGAGCAATATGGAGATGAGCGATCCGGACGATCCCTATCGCGATTACACCGAGGCGCAGATGCTGGCGTTCCTCGACAGCTATGAACTGCCGCGCGATATCGGGGCGCAGTGGGAATATTCGAACTTCGGCGTGGGCCTGCTCGGCTATCTGCTGGGCCGTGCGGCGGGCAAGGATTACGAGGCGCTGCTGCGCGAACGGATCACGGGCCCGCTGGGCATGAAGGACACGGCGATCACCCTGCCGCCCGCGCTGGCCGCCCGGCTGGCGCCGGCGTTCGATCCCTATATGCGGCCGGCCAAGCCGTGGAACCTGCCGACGCTGATGGGCGCGGGCGGCATCCGGTCGACCGCCGACGACATGCTGACGTTCGCTGCCGCCGTGCTCGATCCGAAGTCGCCGATCGCGCCCGCGGTGAAAACCGCGCTGGCGGTGCGGGTGCCGACCGGCAATGCGAAAGTCGAGCAAGCGCTCGGCTGGCAGGTCGTGGAGGTGGAGCCGGGGCGTGAACTGGTGCTGCATGACGGCGGCACCGGCGGTTTCCGATCGTCGCTGGCCATCGAACCGGCCAAGGGGACTGCGGCGGTGGTTCTGATCAACACCGCGATCGAACCTTCGGCGACCGATCTTGCGCTTCATGTCCTGGTCGGCTCTCCCATCGCGCCAACGCCTCCGGTTCCGCCGCCGCCGCCCGAGCCCGTGCGCCGGGTGGAAGTGTCGCTGCCTCAGGCCGAACTGGACCGCGTTACGGGCCGCTATGAATTCGCGCCCGGCGTGGTGTTCAGCGTGGTGCGCGACGGAAATGGCCTGCGCGCGCAGCGGGAAGGCGCCGTGACCGGCCCCGCGCTGCCGATCTTCGCCGAAAGCCCGCTGCACTTTTTCTGGAAGGCGGTGGACGCCCAGGTTCTCTTCACCACTGACGAAAGCGGCAGGGTGACGGGCGCGGTATTCACGCAAAGCGGCCAGTCGATGACCGGCAAGCGGCTGGAGGATTAGCACCGTGCCCTCTCCCTCCGCGCGGAGGGAGAGGGCCGAAGCCGGATCAGCGCGCGCCGGCGCGTTGCAGCAGGACTTCGGCAATCTGCACCGCGTTGAGCGCGGCACCCTTGCGCAAGTTGTCACCCACGACGAACAGCGCCAGGCCGTTTTCCGTCGAGGTATCGCGGCGCACGCGGCCGACGAACACGGGGTCTTGCCCGGTGGCGTCGAGCGGATTGGGGACATCCGCCACGACCACGCCAGGCGCGGCGCGCAGCAATTCGAGGGCGTGTTCGGGCGAGATCGGCCGGTCGAATTCGAGGTTCAGCGAAAGGGCGTGGCCGGTGAACACCGGCACCCGCACGCACGTGCCCGCGACCGCGAGATCGGGCAGGCCGAGGATCTTGCGGCTTTCATCCCTCAGCTTCAGCTCTTCCTCGGTATAGCCGTCTTCCCCCAGCACATAGTTGAGCGGGACGACGTTGAAAGCGATCGGAACCGCCCATTTGCGGGGCGTGCCCAGGTCAACGGCATTGCCGCGCATCGCCAGCTTTTCGCAGTGGGCGGCGCCGGCGGCGATCTGTTCGCGCAGTTCCTCCACGCCGGCCATGCCCCCGCCGGAAACCGCCTGATAGGTGCTGGCGACGAGACGCTTGAGCCCGGCCGCGTCATGCAGCGGCTTGAGGACCGGCATCGCGGCCATGGTGGTGCAGTTGGGATTGGCGACGATGCCCTTGGGGATCGAGCCGAGCGCATCGGGATTCGCCTCGGCCACCACCAGCGGCACGTCGGGATCGGCGCGCCAGGCGGAACTGTTGTCGATCACCACGGCGCCGGCCGCCGCCGCGCGCGGGGCGAGCGCCTTCGAGGTCGATCCGCCGGCGGAAAAGAACACGATGTCGAGCCCGGCGAAGTCCGCCGTTTCGGCATTTTCGACCAGGACGGGCTCACCGGCGAAATCGACATGGGTTCCGGCGGAGCGCGCCGAGGCGAAGAGGCGCAGCGAGCCGAGCGGGAAATCCCGCTCCGCCAGAAGTTCGCGCATCATGCCGCCGACGAGGCCGGTGGCGCCGACGATGCCGACGGCGGGGCGAGAGGGAAGATTAGGGGACATGGCAGGCGTTCTCCGAATTGAGCGGAGGTGCGGGGCCTGTGTTCCGATGGAGAGCCCCGCGCGATCCGCGGGGCTGGTTCGAGTGGCGTCCGTTAGACCGACGCAAGCCCGAACGCCCCGCGAGTGCGGGTGGCTTTCGGGGTAATAATCGGGTTGACGGTCACGGACATCGCGCGGGCCCTTAGACGCGCGCGGGCGTGCTGTAAATCGCCAATGTCAGCCGACCTTCTGCGGCCCCAGTTCCGGATCGAGATCGCGCGGGCGAGCGAGGTGGACCAGCTTGCCGCATCGGGGGGCGCATTCGGCCCAGCTGTCGATCGCCAATTCGAGCACGGCGAAAGTGGCCGTGGGATATTTCTCGGCGGCGGCTTCCAGTAGGGGGTTCTCCGCCTCAGGCGCGACGAGATCGAAGATCAGCTGCTGCAAGCCGGGGTTGTGGCCGGCGAGGAGCACCCCCGCGGGATCGCCTTCAAGCGAGCGGAGAATGTCGATCAGCGTGCCGCTGTCCGCCAGATAGATCCGCTCGTCCCAGCGGATGGGGATGTCCAGCCGGGTGGCCTCCAGCGTCAGCCGGACCCGTTCCGCCGGGCTCGCGAGCAGGAGGTCGAACGGCGTGCCATGCTCTCGGATATGGCGGCCCATCAGCGCGGCGCCGCGCTTGCCGCGATCGTTCAGGCCCCGGTCGAAATCGCGCAGCGCCATGTCGTCCCAGTCCGACTTGGCATGGCGCAGCAGGCCGAGGGTCTTCACTTGAGCCTAGTTCCGTTCCCGTTCCGCCGAAGAATCCGCCGGCGCCGGTGAGCAAACACCGCGGGCCAGCCGTTGTAAAGCTTCGTCCAGCGTCAGGCGGTGGATGGGCGTGCCGGCGGGAAAGGCGCTCAACAAGCGCGAAGGGAAGGCCGGCGAAAGGACGACGAATTGCCCGCGATCGTCCGCCGAGCGGATCAGCCGGCCGAACGCCTGCGCCAGACGCGCGCGGATGATCCGATCGTCATAAGCGCCGCCGCCGCCTTCGGCCGTGGCCGCGCGGCGGGCGCGGTGGAGGATCGTGGGCTTGGGCCAGGGAACTTGTTCCAGCACCACGCAGCGCAGCGATTCGCCCGGCACGTCCACCCCATCACGCAAGGCATCGGTGCCGAGCAGGCTGGCGCGGGCATCGTCGCGGAAGATATCCACCAGGGTGCCGGTGTCGATCGGATCGACGTGCTGGGCGTAAAGCGGCAGGCCGGCGCGGGCGAGGCGGTCGGCGATGCGGCCGTGAACCGCGCGCAGCCGGCGGATCGCGGTGAACAGGCCCAGCACGCCGCCGCCGCAAGCCTCTATGATCCGGGCATAGGCGCCGGCGAGCGCGGCGAGATCGCCCTTCTTCACGTCGGTGACGATCAGCACTTCGGCCCGGCCGGCATAATCGAACGGGCTTTCCGCGGCGGAAAGCAGCGGCGGCGCATCGAGATGGAGCGCGCCGGAGCGGGCGAGGGCGGCGTTCCAATCCTCCCCATCGCGTAAGGTGGCGCTGGTCAGCATGACGCCGTGCGCCGGTTCCAGCACCGTCTTGGCGAAGGGCTTCATGGGATCGAGGAAATGGCGGTGCAGGCCGACATCGAATTCGCGCGCGTCGGATCGTTCGACGGCCAGCCAGTCCACGAAATCGGGATCGGCCGGGCCGCCCAGCCGGCCGAGCAGCGCCTCCCAGGCCGCCAGCGTGTCGATCCGCCAGGCGAGCGAGTGGCGCGCCCCTTCGATCCGGGCGCGGCCCTGTCCGTCGAGCCAATCGGGCGAATCCTCGATGAGCGCTTCGAGCCGCAGGGCGAGGCGGATCAGTGGCTGGCGGATGGCGGCCAGCGCGCCCGCGGCCTGCTGCGCCCGTTCCACGAAGTCTCCGTCGAGCTGGGCGGCTTCGGTCTCGATGCCGTAGCCGGCTTCCTGCCCGCTGGTTTCATCGCGGGCATAAGTCACCGCGCGCACGGCGGCGAGCAGCTCCTCGATCGGGCCGGACGGCGCGCCTTCGGCTATGCGCTGAAGCCAGCCGCTGGTGGGCAGCGCCTCCGCCCCCTCCAGCGCGGCGGCGATCGCCCGCGCGCCATCCTCGTCATAGCTGGCCAGGTCGGCAAGCCGGGCGGCCAGGCCGCGCCGCCGCCCGCGCGAGCCTTTCTCGGGCCCCGCGATCCAGCGCTTCATCTCCACCGCTTCCTGCCCGGTGAGCGCGGCGGAGAACGTGCTGTCCGCCGCCTCGAACACATGGTGGCCTTCGTCGAACACGATGCGCGTGGGCCGCTGGGCATGATCGCGCCCGCGCGCGGCGTTGACCATGACCAGCGCATGGTTGGCGATCACCAGATCGGCCTGCGTGCTGGCCCGGGAGGCGCGTTCGATGAAACATTTCCGGTAATGCGGACAGCCGGCATAGACGCATTCGCCGCGCTGGTCGGTCAGCGAACGCACCGCGCGGTTGCGGAACAGGGTGCCGAGCCAGCCGGGCAGATCGCCGCCGATCATGTCGCCGTCGCGCGAATAGGCGGCCCAGCGCGCCACCAGTTGCGCCAGCACCGCCGCGCGCCCGCCGAACCCGCCTTGCAACGCATCTTCCAGGTTGAGCAGGCACAGGTAGTTTTCCCGCCCCTTGCGGACCACGACCGGGCGGCTGCCGTCGGCACGCGTTTCCGGCCACGCGCGGGCGCTTTCGCGGCGGAGCTGGCGCTGGAGGTTCTTGGTATAAGTGGACACCCACAAGGTCCCGCCCGATTTCTCCGCCCAGAGCGAGGCGGGGGCGAGATAGCCCAGCGTCTTGCCGATGCCGGTGCCGGCCTGCGCCAGCAGCAAGTGCGGCGCGGCGCGCCGTTCGCGCGGGGCGAAGACCTTGCCGGCTTCCTTCGCATAGCGGCGCTGGCCCTCGCGCCGTTCGGCGCCCTGGCCGGTCAGCGCATCGAGCCGGCCCTCGATCTCCGCTTCGCCGAGCGTGATTTGCGCGGGTTGGGGGCGTTCGGGCGCTTCCTCCCATTCGGGCAGGCGGGAGAACAGCCACTTCTCCGCTCGGTCCGGCTGGCGGACGTGGGGGATGACGATCTGCGCCCAGGGCCAGCGCAGGCGGGCCAGCGATTGCAGCGCGCTCCAGGCGCCCTCGCGCTCCGGCCAATCGGCGCTCTCGCACCGTTCCAGCAGCGCCCTGGCGGCTTGCTGGAGAAGCAGGGGGACCTGATCGTCGGACCCCGGCTCCGTGAGATCGAGCGCGCGGGCCAGCCCCTTGGGCGTGGGCACCACGAAGCGCGCCGGATGGACGAAAGCGTAAAGCTCCAGCAGGTCGAGGCCGGACAGATCGGGATAGCCCAGCCGCGTCGCCACCAACGGGGCGTTGAGCAGCAGCAGCGGCGTATCCGCCGCGGCCATGATCGCCTCTCCCTTGCCGAGCGCGCGGGTCGTGCCGTCCTTGCGCAGCCAAGTGCCCGCGTGGCTGGCGTGAAGGGCGGGAAGGGAGAGCATGGCGCCTGATGCGAGATGCGGAACGAAAAGTAAACGCCGGGGCGTGACGAGGTCGGGATCGCGGCGAGTCGGCCTGGCAGACGGAGCGATGAAGCCGATCGGCTCGCCGCGCTTTTGGCTCGGATGGGCGTGCATGTAATTCAGGAAAAGTGTTCGGAATCAGAAGTATGGTGCGAAACTGAACGGCGATTCAGGGAACGGCGCGGCGCGGCGGCGGGTTTTCCCTAGGTTATGACCAACACACACCACCTCACGCGCCCCACCCGATTCGCGCTTGCCGCGAGTCTGATGCTGGGGGCTTCGCCGATCCTCGCTCAAGTAAGCGTGGATCCCGTTCCCACCCCTGTGGAATCCGCGCCTGCGCCGGTGATTGCGGCGCCGCCGCCACCGGCCATCGTCGTGCCCGATGTCGCGCCCTCGAGCCCGTCAGCGGTTACCCCGGTCACGCCGGTCGAGGAGGCTACAGTCGTTCCGGCACAGGAGCCCGTCGCGACGCCCGAACCCGCGCCGGTGGCCGCCCGCACCGTGGCCCCTGAGCCGGCTGCCGCCCCGGCCGCGCGCCCCGCGCCGCAAGATGCCGCGCCTGCCGCGAATGAAGTAAATGAAGCTTCCACGCCGATCGCCGAACCCGTCAGTGCCGAACCCGTTGCGGCGCCGGCGGAGGAGCCCCTGCTCGTTCCCGTCAGCGAGGCCGTTCCCCCCGCCGCCAACGACAACGTCTGGGGCTTGTTCGCCGCGGCCGGCGGCGTCCTGGCGATCCTGATCCTGGCGATCTGGGGCTTCGTGGCCGTGGGCCGTCGCAAGACGCCGTTGCAGCGTTCTGCGGTTCCCGTGGTCGAGCGGCCGGTGGTCACCCCGCGTGAACCCGTGGCCGCGCCCACGCCGACGCTCACGCCTGCTATGCAGCCGCCGCAGCTTGTGGCCAGCCGCAGCGCGCAAGGTGGCCTTCCCCATGCCGGCGCCTCGGTCGCCCTGCCGCGCACCCTGCCCGAAAGCTTCACCGAACGGGCGGCGCTGCTCAAGCGCATGATTGATGCCAAGCCGGACCGGGCCAATCCGTTCACCGACCGGCGGGCGCGGGCCAAGCGGGCCCGGCTGATCCTGCAATCGCTCGGCCGCGATTTCGGTGACACCCGCCCGTGGATCGATCTTAGCCAGTATCCCAACAACTGGCCGGAACTGGCGCGCCACACATCGGCCGCCGCATGAACCGCTGACTTGGACGCTCAGCGTGACGCGAGGGGCGGCCTCTCCGGGGCCGCCCCTTCGCCGCTACGCTCGCAATGACGAAATAGGGGGTGGCCCTTTTACGTCAGCTTTCGGTGCGGCGGACGCATTGCCAGCTGGCGGGATCGTTGGCGTCGCCGCTGCCCTTGTAGCGGGCGACATCCGGCCAGGCGCAATGCGGGCGGACGACGGACTTGTCGGGCTTGGCGCCGACCAGCACGGCGGGCGCCTTGCCGCCTTCGTCCCACTCCGCCAGCGCGTCGAGCCATTCGACTGGAGCCGCGCCGGGGCCGCCGCCGCAATGCTCGACGCCCGGAAGCAGGAAATAGCGCATGTTCCGGCTGGCCGCCGGGGCGCGGCCGAGAACGGCCTTGGCATAATCGGACGTGGCGACCGGGCTGGGGCCGGGATCGTTCTCCCCATGCCATAGCAGCAGCTTGCCGCCGCGCGCGAAGAACGGCGTGAGGTTGGGGTCGGCCGCTTCGTACATCTTGCCGAAGGCGGAAGCGCGGATCGCCTGCACATCGGCCATCGAATACTTGGCGAGATCCACCTTGCTGCCCAGCGCGATGGAGAACAGGTTGCTGACCGCCTCACTGCTGGCGTCCGTGCCCTTGCCATCGGTGCCGACGAACAGGGACCACCCCGGCTCTCCCCCACGGCTCAGCGGCAGCATGGCCCACTGGCCGTCAGGCGCGCGCGTGCCCTGGTAGACCGCGCGCAGCGCGGCGACTTGGGCCGGGGCCAGGCAACTGGCGTTCTTCGCGCCGGAACACTGGATCGTGGCCGGATCCCAGTTGCACTGGCGCGGATCGTTTATCAGGCCGTCCTTGAGGCCATCCTGCGCGTCGCAAGCGGCCAGCGCCGCGCCTTGCGCAAGCTTCAGGTCCTCGGCCGAGAAGCCGCCGCCGTTCTTGGCGAAGGCATTGTTGCGCAGGATCGCGCTGGTCTGTACCTGCAGGGAATAGACCGGCGCGCCGGCGCTGATGGCATCGTAATCTTCGGGGAAGCGTTGCGCTTCCATCAGCGCCATGCGCCCGCCGGTGGAGCAGCCCTGGAAATAGGCGCGGCGATGGGCCTGGCCGTAATAGGCGTTGACCAGCTTCTTGCCGGCGACCGTCATCTCGTGAATGGCGCGGTAGCTGAAATCCTTGAGCGCTTCGGGATTGGCCGCCCAAGAGGTGTCCCACACGGTTGTGGCCGAATGGCCGGCATCGGTCTGCAAGGTGGCATAGCCCTTGCGCAGGCCTTCGGAAGCCGCCTGGGCCGATACGTTGCCCGCCCAGCCGCCGCCGCCGAGGCCGAGGACCTTGCCGTTCCAGCTGCCCGGCAGGCGATAGACCACGCCGATGTTGGAGCCGCTGGCGGGCGAAAGCGTGGCCGTGACCTCGCAATAGCCGGGCACGCCATTGGCTTCCGCCACCCACTTGCCGCTGGCGCTGGTGGCGCCGAGCATCGCCGGCGTGACCGAGGCGCAGGCATCGGCGCCGGCCACCGCCGGGAAGTTGCCGGCGGAGCCCGAATCCCCACCTTGCGTGGTGCAGCCGGCTGCAAGCGCGGCAAGCGCGACACTGGCCAGAAACCTCATGATCGACCCTTTCCGATTGCCTTCAAGCTTTTCAGGCGAGGCGCGCTTGCGCAATCCGCCAGCCTTGCTTGTCCTTGACGAGCTGTGTGGCGAGCACGCGCCGCTCTTCCTGCACATGGCTGCCCTGGCCCTGGAAGCGGGCCATTTGTTCCAGCGTCGAATGGCCGGTGAATTCGGTCTGCCGTTCGACCCGGCATTCCTGGCGCGCCGTCGCCGTGCGGCCATCCTCGGCAAAGGTGATCGCGGTGTCGGCCGCCGGCTCCCCCGCGATGGAGCGAAGGCCTTCGCCCAGCGCGAACCGGTCGCGCGCGCCATCGGCATTGCGCAGGAAGGCGCGGTGGAGCGCCTCGATCGCGCGTTCATCCTCCAGCCGGGCCAGGCGGGCGCGGCTGCCGTCGTCGGCCAGCGCGGCCACCGGCGCCGCGGCGACCAGCGGCGTCGCCGCGATGGCCCCGGCCTTGAGGAAGGAACGGCGGCTACTGGTGTGCTTGTCCATGATGTCCTCCGTCAGGCTCCGGTCCGCACCGGGAAGAAGCGTTCCACATCGATCTTGCCGGCGTGGCGGGCGATGCCGGCCACCGGGCTCATCGACAGGCCGCCCTGCTTGCCGCAGTGATAGCCGATGCCCGCATCGTGCATCGTACGCATGTTGATGAGGATCGTGCCCAGCGTGCCGTTGCACGCTTCTTCCTGCCAGCGCGCGAAGTAAAGCTGGTCGCGGATCTTGATGAAATCGCCGCTGCCGCACCATTCCGTGCCCATGTGGCCATCCGGCGTAGGGATGACCCACGAGGTGGTATAGGGCGTGGAATAGAGGTGCATCGAGTTGAGCCCGGGCGAATATTCCCAGGTGAAGGCCCGGCCCAGCAGATCGCGCGTGCGCTGATGCCGGCGGCGGCCGGGATTGGGGACGCCCTGGCCCACGACCTTGCCGAACAGCGTTTCGGCCCCCGCCTCGTTGGCGAAATAGGGCGTGTTGAGATAGCCGCGGAAGGCCGTGGCCATGCCGTTGTCCAGATCGACGACCACGATGTGCCCGTCATGGTCGCGCGTGCCTTCCAGCAGGTGGCCGAAGATGAACACGTTCGGCACCGTTTCCCAGGCGTTGTAGCGCGCCTGGCGGAAGTCGCCGGCGCCATCCTTGCGCCATTGCAGCTCGTCGCCGGAGACGAAGCGGTATTCCATCTTCGGCCCGCGATCGTATTCGACCGTGAAGCTCTTCGCCGCGAGGTTGCCCGTGGGGGGCAGCCCATTGCCGGCCATCGCGCTGGGTTTGGAAAACACCTCCGTCTTTTCGGCGACGACCGCGTCCACTTCGGCGGGCGTCATCTTGTCCATCGTTTCCAGCGGGCGATAAATGCGCCGTTCGCCCTTCTTGGCGTTCTCGATCTTGAGCGGCTCGGCGCTGAAATCGCCGAACTTCTCGAACCGGGCGATCTGGCCGAGCCATTCGCCCTTGCCGCGGAACATGTAGTATTCCAGCTCGTCCGCGCCGTTGAAGCCCAGCCGGAGCCCGGCCTGCTGCAACCGGTTCACGTCCATCACATAGAGGTGGAGCAGGCCCGAAAACTCCGCCTCCACGCGGGCGAAGGCGTAGATATCCTCGGTCAGCTGGATGTAGTCCGACGGGGCGGAATAGCCGCGATAATCCTTCAGCCGATCCAGCTCCACCCAGTGGGAATAGGTCACCGAGGGATAGTATTCGATCGTGCGCTTGCCGGTATCCTCCGTCCAGGCGAAGGCGCGGCCTTCCAGGCGCAGGGTGGGCTTGTGCCGGTTTTCCGGGGCCGGGCCATCGGCCACGACATAGCCGTGCCACACCGCGCGGTTGATCTCACGCGGGCGCGGGGCCGGCCCTTCGCCGCCCCACCACAGCTCGAACACGGTGGCCAGGTTGCTGTGGCGATCCCAGGCGATGGCATAGCCCTTGGCCTTGCCCGGCACGAGATGGCCGATCAGCGTGACGTGATCGACCGTCAACGCGCCGTAGCCGGCGTCCGCCCCATCGAACGTCACGCGATTGCCTGAACCGAATTGCCAGGTGAGCGTGCCTGCCCCATCCGTGACGATGCGCAGGCTGGTGCCGGCGAGATCGCTTTCCAGCCCGGCCTTGCTGGACGGGCCGACCCGCGCCGGGCCGGCGAGCTTTTCGAGGATCTGGGCTTCGGTAAGCGGCGTGTAGGCGTACCGGAACAACGGCACGTCAGGATAGGCTTGCAAGGCCATCCCCATCTCCCTGCTTTTTTGTCGTTGACCCACAGAGTGCAGCCAGCCGGGCTGGAGCGCAAGCCGGGATTTGGCGGTTCTCTTGACAAGTGGCCCGATGCGCCGCAGCCCGCGCCGCCGGGAGGAAAACGATGGCGTCACCGTTATCAGCGCATCGCAGGGTGCTGGCCGCCGCCATGGTGGGCACCGCGGTGGAATTCTACGACTTCTATGTTTACGCCACGGCGGCGGCGCTGGTGTTCGGCCCGCTGTTCTTCCCGGTGGAAAGCGCCTCGGCGCAGCTGCTGCTCAGCCTGATGAGCTTCGGCCTGGCGTTCATCGCCCGGCCCGTGGGGGCGATCGCCTTCGGCCATTTCGGCGACCGGCTGGGGCGCAAGTCCACCCTGGTCGCCTCGCTGCTGCTGATGGGCCTTTCGACCCTGCTGATCGCCTTCCTGCCCACGTATGCCCAGGTCGGCTGGGTGGCGCCGCTGCTGCTGTGCATCCTGCGCTTCGGCCAGGGTTTCGGCCTGGGCGGCGAATGGGGCGGGGCGACGCTGCTGGCGGTGGAGAACGCGCCGAAAGGCTGGGAAGGCCGCTTCGGCGCGGCCCCGCAGCTGGGCGCGCCGGTGGGGTTCCTGGCGGCCAATGGGCTGTTCCTGTTGCTGGGCCTGTGGCTGTCGGAAGAAGCCTTTACCAGCTGGGGCTGGCGCATCCCGTTCCTCCTCAGCGCGGTGCTGGTTTCGATTGGCCTGTGGGTGCGCCTGAGGATCGGGGAGACGCCGGCGTTCAGGGAAGCGCTGGAGAAGGCGCCGCCGCCCAAGGTCCCGCTGGGCCGCGTGCTGCGCCACCATTGGGGTGCGACGCTGGCGGCGGGGGCGGGCGTCGTCGCCTGCTTTGCGATCTTCTATCTTTCGACGGCCTTTGCCCTGGGGCACCTGACCAGCGCCCGCGGCATGGAGCGCGATGCAGTGCTGGGCCTGCAACTGGCGGCGAACCTGTTCCTGGCGCTGGGCATCGTCCTGGCGGCGGTGCTGTCCGACCGGCGGACGGCGGGCCTGGTGCTGGCCTGGGGCGCGGGGGCCACGATCCTTCTGGGCCTGGTCTTCGGGCCGGCGCTGGCCGCAGGTTCGCCGGCGCTGGTGTTCGTGACGCTGGCGGTCGCGCTGCTGATCATGGGGTTCGTCTATGGGCCGATCGGCGGCTGGATGCCCCGCCTGTTCCCCGTCACGATGCGCTACACCGGCATGTCCATCGCGTTCAACGGCGGGGGCATCGTAGGCGGGGCGGTGGCGCCGATCGCGGCACAGATGCTGAGCAGCGCCGGCGGCACGTCGCTGGTCGGCCTGTTCCTGAGCGTGGCCGGGATGGTGACGCTGATCGGCGTTATCGTGGCGCGGGCAGCGGGCGCAGAAGAGTAAGCCGCGCCTTGCCGACCTTGCGTTCGGCTTCGATGTCCAGCGCCTTGATCTGCACCGGCTCGGCTACGGCGGTTTCCAAGGCGATCCAGGTCGCCTCGCCGATCCAGCCGAGCCGCGCCAGGCGGTCCAGCGCCACCGCGCCGGCGCCAGTGCCATAAGGCGGATCGAGCAGGATAAGGTCATAAGGGGCCTTGGCCGGGCCAAGCTGCATCACCGATCCCGCACGCACCTCGCACCGTTGCTGCGCGCGCAGATTGGCGATGTTGGCGCGCAGGGCGCGGATGGCGGCCGGTTCCTGCTCCACGAACAGGCACGTGGCCGCCCCGCGTGACAGGGCTTCCAGCCCCAGCGCGCCCGAGCCGGCGAAGAGATCGGCCACGCCGAGCCCCTCGAAGCTGCCGAGACGGCTGGTGAGCATGGCGAACAGGGTTTCGCGCGTGCGGTCGGCCGTGGGGCGCGTGACTTCCCCCTCGGGCGCCTGGAGCAGGCGGCGGCGCCATTCCCCGGCGATAATTCTCACTTCTTGGGTCCTCCCCGTGCCGGGGAGGTGGCAGGCGCGGAGCGGCTGGCGGAGGGGGTTCTCCGCCGGCGCGGCCCTTGCGAAGAGCCTCCTCCACTATCGCCACTTCGCGGCGCCGGTGCCCCTCTCCGTGCCGGCGAGGCTTTGAGCGAGCTTCTGAACCGTTCCAGCTCTTCCTTGCGCACTTCCACGGCCGCGCCCTTGGGCAGGTCGGCCAGGGCGAAAGGCCCATAGGCCGTGCGGATCAGGCGCGAGACCTTGAGGCCGAGGTGTTCGAGCACGCGGCGAACCTCGCGGTTCTTGCCTTCGGTCAGCGTCAGCTCGATCCATTGGTTGCGGCCAGTGCGGCGTTCCATGTTGGCGTCGATCGAGCCATAGCGGACGCCGTCGATCGTGATGCCGTCCATCAGCTCTTCCAGCCGGGGCTGGCTGATCTCGCCGAACGTGCGCGCGCGATAGGTGCGCGGCACGCCGGTGGCGGGCAATTCCAGCTCGCGCTTGAACTCGCCGTCATTGGTCAGCAGCAGCAGGCCCTCGGTGTTGAGATCCAGCCGCCCGACCGGCATCAGCCGCGGCGTGCCCGGCGGCAGGGCGTTGCGCAGCGCCGCATAGATCGTCGGCCGCCCCGCCGCATCGCGCTCGGCCGTGATGAGGCCTGCCGGCTTGTGGAAACGGAACAGCCGCGTGCGTTCCGGCCGGGCCACGGGCTTGCCGTCCACCGTCACGCCGCGCAGGTTCGGCAGGATCGTGGCGGGCGTTTCCAGCTTCTCGCCATCGAGCGCCACGCGCCCCTCGGCGATCATCCGTTCCACCTCGCGCCGGCTGGCGACGCCCGCACGGGCGAGCAGTTTGGCGATCCGTTCGCCGGCGGCTCTGTCGGAAGATGGCATAGCCGCGCGCCTTAGCTGTTGAGGGACGGTTCAGCCAGCCTTCCCAATGGTGTGGCGCACGTTAGGTTCACCGGCGTGACGAGGGAGCATTCATGACCGAAGCCGTTGCCGCGAAGAAACCGGGGTGGAGGACACTGCTTCGCGCGCTGGGCAACCGCAAGACCGGGTTCATGGCGCTGTTCGGCTTCGCTTCTGGCCTGCCTTTCGCGCTGTTCCTGGGCACGCTCTACGCCTGGCTGTCGGAAGCCGAGGTCGATCTAGAGACCATGGGCGTGTTCTCGCTGATCGGGCTGGCTTATTCCTTCCAGTTCCTGTGGTCTCCGCTGCTTAACCGGGTGGATATCCCGGTGTTGAAGCGGCTGGGCAAGCGCAAGCAGTGGATCGTGCTGGCCCAAGTCGCGCTGGGGATCATTCTCGTTACCCTTTCTACGCTCGACCCGAAGACGGCCCTCGGCTGGTTTTCGCTGCTGGCCGGGATCGGCGCTTTCGCCAGCGCCACGCAGGACATCGTGATCAACGCCTGGCGGATCGACCTGGCGGACGAAGAGGCGACGATCGACATCCTCTCCACGGTCTACCAGATGGGTTTTCGCCTCTCCTCACTGGTGGGCGGAGCGCTGGGGCTGATCATCGCCGCGCGGATCGGCTGGCCACAGACCTACATGATCATGGGGGCGATCCTGCTGGCCATCGGCGTCGCCGGTCTTTTCGCGCCCGATGCCGAGGCGAAGCGGGACCTGGGGGCAAGCGAGGAGGAATTGGCGGAGCTGCGCCAGCCGGGGCAGCTCGAGCCGAGGGTTCGCAACTGGGCACTGGCGGCGGTGGGTCTGCTATGGGCATGGGCGCTGGGCACGGTGATCGTGTTCATGGTCCGATCGATGACGGCGATGCCTGAAGACAGGCCGGACCCTACGCAGTTCACGGCCACTTACGGGCCGCTGATCGTGATCGCGACGATCGTCCTGCCGGCTCTGATCGCGGGTTGGCTCGCCAAGTTGCAGCGAGAGGGACGTCATGTGATCACGGCGGAAGCGGCCGGCCAGGCCCGCTCGAACCCGTTGGCCGATCACCTCTACCGCGCGCTGGTGCTGCCGTTGACCGAGTTCGTCGGGCGGATCGGTTGGGCGCTGGTGCTGATCCTCGCGCTGGTGCTGACCTATCGCATCACGGATTCCATCTGGGGCACCTTCGCCTATCCGTTCTATCTGGGCGAGTTGAAGTACACCAACGACGAGGTTGCCGTGGCCTCGAAGTTCTTCGGCGTGGGCGCCATGGTGCTGGGCCTTGCATGCGGCGGCTGGCTGCTGACCGTGTTGGGGCGCATGGCCACGCTGACGCTGGGGGCGGTGCTGGCGGCGGCGACCAACCTGCTCTACGCCGATCTTGCAGCGGGCGGCGCGGTGATGTCCGCCGTAAGCGACGCGATCGGATTCAGCTGGCTGATCGAGCACCTGGGCGGCACCGAAAAGCTCGCCCGGCTGATGGTGACAATCGGGGCGGAGAACTTCTCCACCGGCATAGCCGGCGCGGCTTATGTCGCCTGGCTTTCGTCCATCGTGGCGAAGGGCCACAGCGCCGTGCAATATGCGCTGCTTTCGTCGCTGACGCTGCTGGTGGGGACGCTCGGGCGCGGGGCGCTGGGGCAGATGATCGCGGAACGTGGATACCACGCCATGTTCATGTTCGTGACGATGATCGGCCTGGTCGCGATCGTGTTGTGCGTGTTCGAGTGGATACGAGAGCGCCGCTATGGCCGCGCTGCCGGGATCGTCGCGCCCGATGCCCTGGCGATGCCGGCGGAGTAGTCGTCAGTCCGGGATCTCGCCGTTCGCCGCCAGCACCTTGCCCGCGAGGTAGAGAGAGCCGGCGATCAGCACCGGCAGCCTGTCGTCGGCCAGGGCCTTCAGGGCTTCGCCCACGTCGCTGGCCCAGCGCGCGCCGGGGAAGGCTTCGGCGCCGTGGCTTTCGCTGCCCTGGATGGGCACCGCGGTGATGCTTTCCAGCCGGCCTTCGAGCGGGTCGATGATCGTGGCCGGATAGCGATTGGCCAGCATTCCGATCACCAGGTGCAGCTGCTGTCCGGCGAAGTGGCGGCCGATGGCAAGGCCGGCATCGGCGTTGTGCCCGCCGTCGAGCCAGACCTGGCGGCCGGGGGCCAGCGCCGTCAGCGGACCGTTGCCGAGCAGTTGCAGGCGCGCGGGCCAGCGGGCGGCGCGGATGCCTTCGGCCATGGCCGAGGGTGAGACCGCGACCCGATCCTGATGCCGCAGCATGGCGACGGCGAGTGCGGCGTTGTCGCCCTGGTGGCGGCCGGGAAGCGGGGGGAGCGGAAGGGACAGCGCGCCGTGGCGATCGCGATATTCGATCGTTTCACCGACATCGGCCCACCAGTCATGCCCGCGCATATGCAGCGGCGCGCCGGCCAGTTGGGCACGCAGGGCGATCTCGGCTTCCAGCGCCTCGGGATAATTCTGCGTCACCAGGGGGGAGCCGGGGCGGGCGATGCCGGCCTTCTCGAAAGCGATGCGCACCATCGGATCTTCCGGGGCGCCTTCCTCCGGCACCAGCAGGAAGGCCTCGTGATCGATGCCCAGCGTGGCGATGCCGCAGGCGGCCGGCTGCTCCAGCACATTGGTGGCGTCGAAGCGCCCGCCCAGCCCGACCTCGATCACGCAGGCATCCGCCGGATGACGGGCGAAGGCGAGGAAGGTGGCGGCAGTGGTGACTTCGAAGAAGCTCGGACCCAGTTCCTCCCCGATGTCGAGCACTTCCTTCAGCAGCGCCGCCAGCTCCGCGTCGGAGATCAGCTCGCCGGCGATGCGGATGCGTTCGTTATAGCGGACAAGGTGTGGCTTGATCGCGGCGTGGACGGTCAACCCCTGGGCTTCCAGCATCGCCCGCAGATAGGCGCAGGTGGAGCCCTTGCCGTTCGTGCCCGCGACATGGAACACAGGGGGCAGGCGCTTCTGCGGATCGCCCAGCCGCGCGAGCAGCTGGCGAATCGTGTCGAGCCCCAGCCGCCCCTGCGGCAGCGAAAGCGCCGCCAGCCGATCGAGCTGGGCCTGGACGGCGGGGTCTTCGGAGGCGGCGAAGTCTTTCAAGGTCGTGTTCCGTGGTTTGGGTCGTTTGTGTTGGGGTTCACGCCGAGGCGCGGAGACGCGGAGGGGAAAAGGTGCCATCCTTCGTCATTCCCGCGAAAGCGGGAACCCAGAGCGTCACTGCGCAAAGAGCCGACTGGGTTCCCGCTTTCGCGGGAATGACGAAGGTTTGATGAAAACTCTCCGCGTTCTCCGCGCCTCCGCGTGAACCGAATTCTTCAGGCCGCCTTCGCCGGGGTCAGGTAATCCAGCAGGCGGGCGAGCGTCGCTTTCAGCTCCTTCCGTTGCACCACCATGTCCACCATGCCGTGCTTGTGCAGGTATTCGGCGCGCTGGAAGCCTTCTGGCAATTGTTCGCGGATCGTTTCCTGGATCACTCGCTGGCCGGCGAAGCCGATCAGGGCGTCGGGCTCGGCGATGTGGATGTCGCCCAGCATGGCGTAGCTGGCGGTGACGCCGCCGGTGGTCGGGTCCGCCAGCACGACGATATAGGGCAGGCCGGCTTCCTTCAGCCGCCGGGTCATCACCGTGGCCTTGGGCATCTGCATGAGGCTGAGGATGCCTTCCTGCATCCGCGCGCCGCCGGCGGCGGTGACGACCACATAGCCGCACTGTTCATCCAGCGCCTTCTGCGCGCCGCGGCAGAACGCCTCGCCCACGGCCATGCCCATCGATCCGGCCATGAAGTTGAAATCCTGCACGCCGACCACCGCCGGGCGCCCGTCGATCCGGCCGAAAGCGGCGGTGAAGGCGTCCTTGTGCGGATTGGCGGCGCGGGCCTGCTTCAGGCGATCGGTGTATTTCTTGGAATCGCGGAACTTCAGCGGATCCTCGCGCACCTCGGGCTCCGGCAGCAGCTCGTACCCTTCGTCGAGAAGCTGCATGAGCCGCGCGTCGGCGCCGATGCGGCCGTGATAATCGCAGCGCGGGCAGACGTAGAGATTCGCCTCGTATTCCTTGCTGAACAGCATGTCGTGGCAGCGCGGGCACTTGACCCAGAGGTTATCCGGGGTCTCGCGCTTGCTGCCGAAGGGGAGCGCGTTGCGAACGCGGTTGAGCCAGCTCATAGCATTTTCCTATCGTTCCTTGCTCGTCATTGCGAGGAGCATAGCGACGAAGCAATCCAGGGCGGCAGTGCAAGACGCCCTGGATTGCTTCGCTATGCTCGCAATGACGAGCCGAGGGACATATTACCCACCCCATGCACCGCTTCGGCCAGCGAAGCGGTCAGGCGGCGCACGTGGTCCGGCGCCTGGACGCCATATTGTCCGATCAACTCGACCAGGGCAGAGCCGACCACCGCGCCATCGGCCACGCGGGCGATCTCGGCCGCCTGCGCGGGCGTGCGCACGCCGAAGCCGACGGCGACCGGCAGGTCGGTGGCGGCCTTGAGGCGGGCGACATTCTCCTCGATGGAGGCCAGCGCCGCCTGCTGCTTGCCGGTGATCCCGGCGACGGAAACGTAATAGAGAAAGCCGGAAGAGCCTTCCAGCACGGCCGGCAGGCGCGCGGCATCGGTGGTCGGCGTGGCGAGGCGGATCGGGGCCACGCCGGCAGCGCGCAGGGCGGGGCCGAGCGCTTCGTCTTCCTCGGGCGGAATGTCCACGCAGATCACCCCGTCCACCCCGGCCTTGGCGGCTTCGGCGGCGAACCATTCGGGGCCGCGGCGGACCATCGGGTTGGCATAGCCCATCAGCACCAGCGGCACCTGAGGATGGCGCCGGCGGAACGCGGCGGCGATGGCGAAGATATCGGCCGTCGTCGTGCCCTTGCCCAGGCTGCGCAAGTTGGCCGCCTGGATCGCCGGGCCGTCGGCCATGGGATCGGTGAACGGCATTCCCAGCTCGATCACGTCCGCGCCGCCTTCGACCAATGCGTCGAGATTGGCGGCGGTATCCCCATCACCGGCGGTGATGAAAGTGACGAGCGCGGGATGGCCCTTGGCGAAGGCGGAGGAGAGACGGGTCACAGTTTCACCCCCAGGTGCTGGGCCACGGTGAAGATGTCCTTGTCGCCCCGGCCGGAGACATTGACCAGGATGCGCTGGTCGCTGGCATAGTCCTTCGCCAGCTTGGGCAGCGCGGCGAGGGCGTGGGCGCTTTCCAGCGCGGGGATGATGCCTTCGAGCTTGCAGCAGAGCTGGAACGCTTCCAGCGCCTCGTCATCCGTGATCGGCAGGTATTTCACCCGGCCGCTTTCGTGCAGCCAGGAATGTTCCGGCCCGATGCCGGGATAATCGAGCCCGGCGCTGATCGAGTGCGCCTCGGTGATCTGGCCGTCTTCGTCCTGCAGCAGGTAGGTCTTGTTGCCGTGCAGCACGCCGGGCGCGCCGCCGGTGAGGCTGGCGGCGTGCTTTCCGGTCTCGATGCCGTGGCCGGCCGCTTCCACGCCGATCATCGCCACCTCGGGATCGTCGAGGAATGGGTGGAACAGGCCGATGGCGTTTGAGCCGCCGCCCACCGCCGCGATTAGCAGATCGGGCAACTGGCCGGTGCGGGCGAGCATCTGCGCGCGCGCCTCGCGGCCGATCACGCTCTGGAAATCGCGCACCAGCTCCGGATAAGGGTGCGGGCCAGCGGCGGTGCCGATGATGTAGAAGGTGTCATGGACGTTGGCGACCCAATCGCGCAGCGCCTCGTTCATCGCGTCCTTCAGCGTCTTCGAACCGCTGGTGACGGGCACCACCTCGGCGCCGAGCAGCTTCATGCGGAAGACGTTGGGCTTCTGCCGCTCCACATCGGTTTCGCCCATGTAGATCACGCAAGGCAGGCCGAAGCGGGCGCAGACCGTGGCGGTAGCCACGCCATGCTGGCCGGCGCCGGTTTCCGCGATGATCCGCGTCTTGCCCATGCGCATGGCCAGCAGGATCTGCCCGATGCAGTTGTTGATCTTGTGCGCGCCGGTATGGTTCAGCTCTTCCCGCTTGAACCATATCTGCCCGCCGCCGAAGTGTTCGGTCAGCCGCTCCGCGAAATAGAGCGGGCTGGGGCGGCCGACATAATGTTCCAGCAGATCGTCGAACCGGGCCTTGAACGCCGGATCGGCCTTGGCGGCGCGGTATTCGCGTTCCAGATCGAGGATCAGCGGCATCAGCGTTTCGGCGACATAGCGGCCGCCGAACTGGCCGAAATGCCCGCGTTCGTCGGGCATGGTGCGGAAGGAGTTGGGCTTTGCCGTCATAACCGCAGGCCGCTTGGCAGAGCCGCCCTGCCTTGTCCAGAATCACGCGCGCCGGCTTGACATTGGCAAATATGCCACAAGCCTGATGCTGCATTGCAACACCTGCTATCAAACTGAAATATAGAGGCGAATTGCCATGGCATCCCGGCCGCGGAGGCCTAGATGCCCGCTCGCCGCCGGACGGGCGGTCAATAAGGGGGCCGGCCATGAAAAACGGACCGGCCCATCGAAGACGCTAGGAGTCATAAAAATGAAGATTCAAGTTGCCCTGATCGCCGCCGCCACCGCTCTGGTCGTGGCCACTCCGGCCGCCGCCAACGAAGCGCGCGCCGAAGCTCATGGCGGGATCACCTGGGCCGCTGGTAACGAAGAAGCCACTGCCGGTATCGCACTCGGCTATGACTTCGATCTCGGCACGAGCACCTTCGCGGGTGTCGAAGCCTCTGCTGACAAGGTCCTCCAGGACGGCGCCAACGTGCTGTTCGGCGCCAGCGTGCGCGGCGGTGCCAAGGTCGGCGCGGGCAAGCTCTACGCCATCGGTGGCTTCAGCTTCACCGAGCATGACGATGCCTGGCACCTCGGCGCCGGCTACGAGCACAAGGTCGGTTCGAACCTCTACCTGAAGGGCGAATACCGCCGTTACTTCGACGTCGTCGACGTCAACACCGCCGTGTTGGGCGTTGGCGTGAACTTCTGATCCGACCGGACGGAAATGAACGCTGGGGCGGCTCCTTAAGGAGCCGCCCTTTTTCTTTGCCCGTCAGGCGCGTGCGGTGCGGCAGAACGCGGCGATCCGCTCCACATCCTTGACCCCGGGCGCGCTTTCCACGCCGGACGAGGTATCGACCAGCGGGGCGCCGGTCTGGCGGATGGCATCGGCCACGTTCTCCGGCGTCAGGCCGCCGGCCAGGCCCCAGGGGATCGCGTGGGCGAAGCCGGCCAGCACCGACCAGTCGAGCGCCAGGCCGTTGCCGCCGGGCAGCTTGTTGGCCGGTGCATCGTAAAGCAGCCTGTCCACCGCGCCTTTGAAGCGCTGCACGCGATCGAGGCTTTCCGCGTCCTTGACGCCCACCGCCTTCCAGACCTCCAGCCGGGCATGCTGCTTGACCGCGGCGAGCCATTCGGGCGTTTCGCCGCCGTGGAACTGGACCACGTCCGGCCGCACCGCCTGGATTGCCCGCACCGTCTGCTCTGGCTGTTCGTTGACCAGCAGCAGCACGACTTTGACGTGTCCCGGTGTTCGGGCGCGCAAGGCCGCGGCCTGTTCCAAGGGGATATACCGCGGGCTGGGCGGATAGAGGTTGAGGCCAATATGCGTCGCCCCGGCAGCGACGGCGGCGTCCACCGTCTCGGGCGTCGACAGGCCGCAGATCTTGATTTCGACTTCAGGCATGGGGGGCACTTAGTGCGGTTTGCGGCGGAGTCGAGTACTGTGCGCCTCACAAGCGCTCGTGGTTGCGCATCTCCCCTTCTCTTGGTCATCCCTGCGAAAGCGGACTCTCCGGTTGGCCAAAAGCGGTCAAAGACGCGGGCCGCTCGAGGCTGCAATTCTCAGCCAGCCAGCAAGGATTTGCAGGTCAGGGCAACTCCGCCCGGGCGACCCAATTGCCGTGGATGGCACGCGTACGCACGGGAAGCTTGATCCGGGCGACAGGGGCTCCGCTCAAGGAATTCGCATCCAATATCACCAGATCGCACCGGTTTTGATCGAGCCGATTGACGATCACCAGCAAGTAGCCGTCACCTTCTTGCGCTTGCGCACTACGCGGCACGAACTGCGGCTCCTGGACGCTGGCGTTCGGACCGGCAAAAAAGCTGTCCTCCATTTCTCCCGTCCGGACATTCAGGCGCCCGACGGAATTGAAGCCGGCGTTCGCATCCCCCGCCTGGCGCGCGCCGGCGTCATGGAAGGGAATGAATCCATAGGTATAGTTGGACAAGGCAATCCGGTCGTCGATGCGGATCAGTTCGCAGCCGAGCGGATTGATCGTTCGCTCCACGAATCCGCTCGAATTGCTGGTCAGGTCGCAAGTCCAGCGCGTAATCCTGGCTTTGGCCCTTTCGGGGTCGAACGGCCGGCCATTCTTGTCCGGAAAAAACGGAAACGATTGAATTTCGGATACTGCCGAATCGATGTGGACAAGCGCGCCTTCGCTGAAACAATTGAGAATATGGAAGACGAACCGGGGCGGTCCGGTGAACCAGCGCAAATCCGAACCGTCGCCATGTCGTGACATCACGCCGAGATAGGTTTCGAGATCTTCGTCCCATACGTAGATCGGTCCGCCTTCGCGCATCCGCTCCAGGCTGCTGGTGGTCGGCATGACGAGGAAGATGACGTGATCCTTCGTCACTCCGAAATCGTGCATCATGCTGGCGTAAGGCGGATCGATCCATATCTCCTTGGTGATCCGGCCGTCCGCATCGGCGGCGTAGTAGGCGATATCCGGAGTGGTCTCCCCTTTCGCGGCCGAGCCGTAGAACAGCATCTCGCCGGTTGAGGGATCGAACTTGGGGTGCGCTGTCATTGTCAGGCTGGTGAGGCGCGCGTCGAAATCCCAATCACCGATCGTCTCGAGGGTAACCGGATCGATTTCGACGGGCCGCGCCGATTCCTTGAGCGCTAGCAGCCTCCCGCCATGCCACACGATGTTGGTGTTGGCGGTTCCACGGTTCTTCCCGGCGACAGAAGGATCGTCCGAGAACGGATTCCGATAGGCGCCGAACAGGGCCTTGCGGGCCGCTCGCTCGAGGACGAATTTCTCGGTGCGGACGAAACGCGTGCGAAAATCGACATGCCCGTCGCGGAATTCGAATGCGCTTACAACGCCGTCGCCATTGACGAACACATCGTCGCCGTGGAGCGGCGGAAAATAGAAGTCCGCTCCGCAACGATACCATGTTCCGTCCAACGCCGCGGGTATCTCGCCTTCAACGACCTCCAGGTCGAAGATCTCCCCTTCCAGGCGGACAGGCGCGTTGAAGCCGGCAAAGGTCGGCGTGTCGGGAAAAGGCTTTGTCATGATCCTGCCGGTTTAAGCGAGAAGTTGGTGGGCTATGGCGGGCGGCGTCAGAAAGACTTCCTCATCGACAGATACCATTCACGCGGACGGCCCGGTTGCGCGATCACCGGCGGCTGATTGAACTCCGTCGTGTCAAACGTGTTCAGGTAATATTCCTTCTTGAACAAGTTCGTCACGCCAAGGGCGATCGTGAAGTCGTGGCCGGCGTTGTTCCATTCGAGCCGGGCATTGGCGATGGTGTAGCCATCGGAGCAGCCCGCAAACGGGTAAATGGAAGCAGTCGTCGTAATCGACGTGCAGATGCGACTCTGACTGTAGACGTCCGCACGGGGCGTCAGGCTTCCGCTCTTGCCGATCGGAACCTCGTAGGACGCGCTCAAGCTCCAGTTCAACTTCGGCACATAGACCGGATAGTCGGCGAGTATTGTCGGCCCTTCGAGATCGGCCGATTTCCAATCCAGGTATCCGAACGCGCCGCTGATAATCATCCCCTCTACCGGGGTCAGCCGCACCTCGGCCTCGACACCCTTGATTTTGGCAGTGCTGCTGAGCAACCGCCCGAAGCCTGTGGTCGGCGAGTTGAATCCCGGGGGCGTCACACAGGTGTTTCCGACCGTGTCGGTAACCGAGCCTGGCGTGCCGGGTGGGACGAGCGCCAGGTAATTGCCTTCGGCGTCGGTCAGACATTCTATCCCGCCGCCGCGCACGATGCGGCTCGAGTAATCGATGTAGAATGCCGCCAGATTGGTCTGGAGGATGCGGTCGATCAGGGTGGCCTTGATGCCCGCTTCGTAGGATGTGGCGCTCTCACCCTTGACCGAGGTGAACTGGGTCGGCTGGAAGGGCCGCGGATTGAACGCTTGCGGACGGTATCCCGTCGCCGCGGATGCGTACAGCAGCAAGTCCGGCGTCGCCTTGTAATCGATGCCCAGCTTCCAATCCACGTTGCTGTTCGTGGTGTCGATCGCGGCACGGACGATCGAGTTGTCGAACTGCTCCTTCTTGTTGTCGCGCGAGTAGCGGATGCCGCCGCTGACGGAGAGCGTGTCCGTAACCTCCAGAATGGTGTGGAGGAAGGCAGAGTTATTCTCTGAATCAGTGGTCGTATTCTGATCGATGAACACGACCCGATCAGGGTAATTCGGGATGTAGGCCGGAATGCTCGAGATCAACCGGAACTTGAACTGGCCGGCGTAATGGAAGCCGCCCAGCGTCCATTCGAGCCGATCCCACAACGTCCCGCTCAGCCGCGCCTCGAGCTGGAACGAATGGAAGCGCTGATTGCCGCGCAGAGTCTGCAGGCTGTACGGCGAACCATCGGTGTCGCTGGAATAATGACCATTGTACTCGCGGCGGGCAACGATCACTTCAGCCTTCACGTCGTCCGAAACGTTCCAATCCATCTTGCCGGTGAGGTCGATCTGCTTGATCGCGCGCCGCGGGTCGAACTCGAGGCCGCTGACAGGATCGCTGAAGGTCGAATAGGTCGTGTAGATGTTCGGCGGAATGAACCGTTCGTCGTACGGCACCCCGTAACGCGCCTCCAGCGCATTGCTCCAGGCGTTGAACGGGGGCGGAAGATTCCCATTGACGCGAGCGATGCCGACGATCGAATCCGCGGCCGCTTCCGACGTGTCATTGATGTATTCGCCGCTGACGTTGAACTCCAGATCGCTGGAAGGAAGCCAGCGCACGGCCGCGCGGGCTCCGTTGACCGATTCGCCGCCTTGCGTGCCAAGCCGGCAATCCTCGCGCGTGACTTTTGCCGGGATCGTACCCGCAGTCGCGGGAAACGCGCAGGCGTAGTCGATAACCTGCTGAAACCCGTCGCGATGTTTCGACATCGCGCTCACGCGCGCGAACAGGTTGTCGGTGAGGCCGAAATCGTAGCTACCGCGGATGTCGATCCGATTGTACGATCCACCGGTCGCCTCGACGTAGCCGGAGTTGTCGCCGGTCGGCTTCTTGGTCACGTAACGGATGGCACCGCCGATGGAACCCCGCCCGAACAGCGTTCCCTGGGGGCCGCGCAGGACTTCGACCCGCTCCAGGTCGAGGAGTTCGATCATCGAGCCGACGGTCGTCGCATGATAGGCATCGTCGACGTAGATCGCGACGCCAGGTTCGAATTCAGCCAACGCATCGTATTGCCCGATGCCGCGGATGTATGCGGTCATCACCGGGCCGGATTGGGCCTGCGCCGGGCGCAGCGCCGCGTTGGGGACGGTATAGCCGATTTCGTAGGCGCTGCTGATCGCGCGCTTGGTCAGGTCTTCGGCGGTGATCGCGGTAATCGCGATCGGAGTATCTTGCAGATTTTCCGTGCGATAGCGCGCCGTGACAACAATCTCGCCGTTGCCAGCGGCATCGCTTTCGGCCTTGGCGCTTTGCTCCGAAGAGGGAGGATCCGCTTCGGTGGACTGCGCAAATGCCGGCGCCGTCACCAGAAGGTGCAGCGCCAGGCCGCTCACCGATAGTTCGAGTGCTCTTCGAAATGAACGAGCGCGCATATTCTTCCTCCCCTTGATTCCGGATGGCCCGTCGTGCGGCCTCATTTTGAACCGCGAGAATCCTGAATTGCTGGGGAGGAGCCTGCAATCTTTCGCCCCGACTATCCCGCCATGCGGAACGGGCGCATCGAGAGCTTGACGGCCGCGCCGACGCGAAGGGCGGCGAACGGGGCCAAGCTTAGAGCTTGCTACCGCCGCCCAAGGCGGCGTGTGTCTGGGAATTATGCGAAAATGGGCATTCGCATCGCGAGGCACGGCGTGGCGGTCGTCTGGCGTCTGCCACCCAACTCAGCCGAAATCACTTCGGCCGTGCGTCGCAATTGTAGCGCCAAGCGTTCGAAACGCTCTTGCGGCAGGCGATCGACGGGCGCGCTGATGGACAGCGAAGCGCGCGGCGCGGCATTCTCATCGAAGATGACGACAGCGAGGCAGCGTATTCCCGGCCGATTTTCCTCGTCGTCGATCGCATAGCCGCGAGTCCTGATAGCGAGAATCTCACGGTGGAGGCTTTCCGCGCTCATGATCGTGCGCATCGTCCGCTTCCGATACTGCACCGACGCGGCGTAACCTGCCACATAGTCTTCGGCGCCGTATGCCAGCATAACCTTGCCGGCGGCCGTCGAATAAAGAGGAAAGACCATGCCGGGCACAACCGAAGCCTGGGCCGAATTGTGGCGTGCCTGGCCGATGTACATCAGCTGATTATCGTACTGGACATTGTCGATCGACGACAGGTTGATCGTCTCGCGTATTTCTCTCGCAAGGCGCTGCATTGCGCCGTCGGCCAACTCGCGGATATCGCGCCCGCGCACGAAGCTCGCTCCGACCGTGAACGCGCGGACGCCGACCGCCCATGTATTATCCGCCCGATTGAAGCGCACGAAGCGTTGCGATTCCAGCGAAGTAAGAAGACGGTGTGCAGTCGATTTCGGAAGGCCAACTTCCCTCGCGAGATCGGCCAAGCTACTGCCGCACGACAGCTCGGACAGACGCTGCAGGATCGTCAAGGCACGGACTAGCGACTGGACTTGACCCGCGTTAGTCGCGCTTTCGCCCGAGCACTCCACGGCATCCTCACTCGTGAACCGGGGGCCGCGGAAGCGCCCGGATTTCCTATCCCGGCATGAATATCACCGGACTCAGGCGCCGTTGTCAATATAACAAGCCACCACTGCCGGGCAGGCGATCCGGGCGTTCCACCATGTGGAATGGGCGGCGCTAAAATGCGCAAATCCGAATAAATTCCGGCAAGCGGTCTATTCAGGTTCGGGCGCGATGTTCGGGCGCGATTCTGGCCAAGCCTTCACGCCCCGCGCACTGCAAAGCGCTGTTTTGGGCCGACAACGGGTGAAGTTATGACTGCATTCTACGGGTGGCGCCTATTGGGCGTGGTGCTGTTGATCAACATCATCAATGCCGGCTTTCCACCTTACGTCGCGCAGGTGCTGAGCCCCTACATGACGGAGACCATGAAGCTGGACCGGGCGACGCTTGGTCTCGTCTTTTCCGTTTTCATGCTCAACACCGGGATGTGGGGACCGCTGACGGCCCTGGGCATTGGCCGTTTCGGCGTCAGGCGCATGCTCATCGCTGGAAGCCTGCTGATCGCCACGGGCTCGTTTCTCATGGCGGCTGTCGTGGACACCGGCCTCGAAGCGATCGTCGGCTACGGCGTGTTCGTCGGTCTCGGCGTCGGGATAGGCGGCATGTTGACCTCGCAAGCGTGCGTGGCGCGGTGGTTCAACCGCCGCCGCACTTTCGCCTTGTCCACGGTGATCGCGGCCGTCGGAATCGGCGGCGTGGTCGCAGCGCCCATCGTCAGCGCGCTGACGTTTGCCTTCGACGGCGACTGGCGGGCCGGCTGGTGGCTCCTGTTCGCGCTCGCTCTGGTCGCCGCAGCCCTGAGTGTTCTGTTTGTAAGAGAGTGGCCGGCCGACCTCGGCCAGGTTCCCGACGGAGCGATCGAAGATACGAAGACCGGGACGCCTTCCAAAGGCGCGCCGCACAGACCGGCCTTCGTTCCTGACGATAACTGGTCGCTCGGCGAAATATTGCGCCAGCCCGTCATGTGGTTGACCTTCGCCGCCGCGATCTCGCTGAGCAGTGGGCTGGCGTTCGCGGGGGCTCATGGCCTCATCAATCTCCATGACCTGAGCTTCACTCCGGCCATGGTCACGTTGTGGCTGTCCTGCCTGACTGCGGCCAAATTGGCAGGTACCCTGGGGGCCGGGGTGTTGGGCAATCGCATGCCGCCAAACTACCTCTGGCTGCTGTTCATGCTGATGCTCGGCGCCGGATGCTGGCTGAGCGTTGCGCCGCAAGGGACGATCGCCCTTCTGGCGTCCGCGTTGCTCTTGGGCTTGGGGATCGGCGGCGGCTTGACTAGCGTTATGACGCTACCTGGCGCCTACTTCGGCGCACGCATCTATCCTTCGCTGATCGGTATGCTGACGCCCGTGCTCACGATCTCGGGAGCGCTCGCCTCGTACGGTGGGGGTCGCTACTACGATATGACCGGCAGCTACGCTGGTCCCTACTATCTCCTCGCAGCGATGGCCATGCTGAGCGCCGTTGCGCTTGTCGCGGCGAGACCTCCTTACAGACGCGAGCAGGCGGCCGGTGCGCGAAGTACCGCACCACGGCTCCAGCCGGAGAACCGGCCATGATTATCGGGGAAACGAACATGACGCCGGGGGCGGCCGAGTTTCCGTTCGATCAATGGTATGTCGCCGCGTTTAGTTATGAAATCGCCGCGACCCCGCTGGCCCGTACGCTGCTGGGAATTCCGGTCGTGCTCTATCGGACGCCCGATGGCGCGGTGGTCGCCATGCTCGACCGTTGTCCGCATCGCGGCATGCCGCTTTCGACCGGCAAAGTCGTCGAGGATCGGTTGCGCTGTCCCTATCACGGGCTGGAGTTCGCGCCTTCCGGTCGCTGCGCTCGAATGCCGAACGACGAGAAGATTCCTTCCGCCATGAAAGTCGAGACCTATCCGACCATAGAGCGTTGGGAGTTGATCTGGATCTGGCTTGGCGATCCCCAGCGTGCCGATCCGGCGATGATCCCATGCCATGATGATCTGGGGTTGACCGCTCCGGGCTTCTACTCGGAAGCGGGCGTTCACGTGACGACGACCGCCAACTATCTCCTGGTGTTCGAGAATTATGCCGACGGTGCGCACATTCCACAACTTCACGGGATCGGCGCTGACAATAACGATTACACCTGGGAACATAGCGATCAGCGAGTTCGGGTGACCCGCTGGTATGAAGAAAACGTCGAACCGTGGCACCGCAAGCTGTTCGGGTTGGAATGGAGCGATCGCCGGATTCGCCGATCGCTCGAGCACATCAGCTACCCGCCCGTAGTGGTTTCGGCGCGTGCGGAGCTAATTGATCTGTCCGGACGTGAACCCCTGGTAGATTTCAGCCAAATGCTGTTCCTGACGCCGCTGAATAGCGGCATCACCCATGTGTTCGCCTGTGTCGCAGGCAACGTCCCTGTCCACCAGCCCGATCGATGGCCCGGCTGGGAGGCCGGAATGCGGCGCGCGGACTTCGAGATACTCGAGGAAATGCAACGATTGTTCGATTCATTGCCCCCTTCGAAACGGAGAGAGGTCAGCGTTCGGTTCGATGAGCCCGCACTCTATAGTCGACACATTATCGCGGATAAAATCGCTGCAGAGCGCCGCAAAGATGCGGAAAAGAGCCGACCCCACGGTCAGGGCTCAGCCAGAAAAGATGTGCCAAGCAGTTGGCGACAACAGGTAGACAATGAGCAGCGCTAGCGCGCGGTCTGCTTTTCGAAGCCTAAGCTCACGACCTGCCGGGGACCCGGGGCGTCATACGCCAAGCCGACTGGGTTTCCGCATTGGCGGGAATGACGAGTGCGGGGCGGCCCGCCGCCCAGCGAGCTACAGCGTCGCTTCGATCGCGCGCGCGGCTGCCACGGGATCGTCGGCGCGGCTGATCGGGCGGCCGACGACCAGTACGCTGGCGCCGTCGTCACGGGCTTCGCGCGGGGTGACGACGCGCTTCTGGTCGCCCGCCGCGCCCCCGTTCAGGCGCAGGCCGGGCACGACGAAGAAGCCGTCCTTCCACTCCCCATGCACGGCGCCGACTTCGTGGCCCGAGCAGACGATACCGTCGAGCCCGGCCGAATGGGCCAGTTCCGCCAGGCGCATGACCTGATCGCGCGCATTGCCGCTGACGCCGGTGCGGGTGAGATCGCGTTCGTCGAGGCTGGTGAGCATGGTCACCGCCACGACCTTGGTATCCTGCCCGGCGGCCGCCTTGGCATCTTCCATCATCGCCCGTCCGCCGCTGGCGTGCACGGTGACGATCGCCGGTTCCAGCACGTGGATCGCCTGCATCGCGCCGGCGACGGTGTTGGGAATGTCATGCAGCTTGAGATCGAGGAAGATCGGCAGGCCGAAATGGGCGATCTCGCGCACGCCGTGATGGCCGTGGGCACAGAAGAATTCCAGCCCCAGCTTGAAGCCGCCGACGTGCCCCTTGACCTTTTCGGCAAGAGCCTTCGCCCCGTCGAGCGTGGGCATGTCCAGGGCGAGGTAGATCGGGTTGCTCACGGCAGCGGGGCTTCCTCCACGGCGGCGGGATCGGGGGTGACGGGTGGCGGGGGCGGGGCCATCGCGGCCGTGCGGGCGGCATTCTCCAGCGCGTTGACGCGGCGCTGCAAGGTCCATTTGTTCGCCCGGTATACCAGCCACATCGGCACAAGGCCGACCAGGAACGAGAGAATCATCACCGCCGGCAGCTTCGTTTCGACAACCAGGTTCTGCCAGATCCGGACCGTGATGCCCGGTTCCCAGTTGGCCATCGAGAAGATCACGAAGGCCACCAGCAACAGAACCCAGACGATCGTGCGGATGATATGCATCGGGTTTCTCCCCAAAGCCGCCGTTGGCCGTGTCGCGCGATGCTAGGGCCAAGCGCGCGGGAAGTGAAGCACGCCGATCAGCCGAAGACCCGGGCGAAGATCCTGTCTACCTGACTGAAATGATAGGCGAGGTCGAACTTTTCCTCGAGCTGGGCCGGGCTCAGCACCGCGGTGACTTCGGGATCGGCCTTGAGCAGATCGAGCAGCGACAGCGCGCCATCGCTTTCCCACACCTTCATCGCATTGCGCTGGACGATGGCATAGGCATCCTCGCGGCTGACGCCCGCCTGGGTCAGCGCCAGCAGCACGCGCTGCGAATGGACCAGGCCGCCCATGCGATCGAGATTCTTCTGCATCCGCTCGGGATAGATCAGCAGCTTGTCGATCACGCCGGTGAGCCGCGCCAGGGCGAAATCCAGCGTGATGCAGGCGTCGGGGCCGATGAACCGTTCGACCGAGGAATGGCTGATATCGCGTTCGTGCCACAGGGCCACGTTCTCCAGCGCCGGAGTCACCGCGCCGCGCACCACGCGGGCCAGGCCGGTGAGATTTTCGGTGAGCACCGGATTGCGCTTGTGCGGCATGGCGCTGGAGCCTTTCTGCCCCGGCGAGAAGTATTCCTCCGCCTCCAGCACTTCGGTGCGTTGCAGGTGGCGCACCTCGATCGCCAGGCGTTCGATAGAGCTGGCGATGACGCCCAGCGTGGCGAAGAACATCGCATGGCGATCGCGCGGGATGACCTGGGTGGAAATCGGTTCGGGCACGAGGCCGAGCTGCTCGGCGACGTATTCCTCCACCTCCGGCTGGATATTGGCGAACGTGCCGACCGCGCCGCTGATCGCGCAAGTGGCGATTTCCGCCCGGGCGGCTTCCAGCCGGGTACGGCAGCGGGCGAATTCCGCATAGGCCTGCGCCAGCTTGAGGCCGAAGGTCACCGGTTCGGCATGGATGCCGTGGCTGCGGCCGATGGTGGGGGTGTACTTGTGTTCCAGCGCCCGGCGCTTCAGCGCGGCGAGCAGGCCGTCGATATCCGCCAGCAGGATGTCGGTGGAGCGGGCGAGCTGCACCGCCAGCGTGGTGTCGAGCACGTCGGAACTGGTCATGCCCTGGTGCATGAAGCGGGCCTGATCGCCCACGTTGTCCGCCACCCAGGTGAGGAAGGCGATCACGTCATGCTTGGTGACAGCCTCGATCGCGTCGATCTTTTCGACGTCGATCTTCGGATCGGTCTTCCACCAGTCCCACAGCGCCTTTGCCGCGCTTTCGGGCACGACGCCCAGTTCGCCCAGCTTCTCGGTCGCATGGGCCTCGATCTCGAACCAGATGCGATATTTCGCTTCCGGCTCCCAGATCGCGACCATCGCGGGGCGGGAATAGCGGGGGACCATGTCAGACTCCGGATGTGATAGATCGTGGCGCGGCTAGGGCGCGCGAGGCGCGATGGCAAGCCGGCGCCGTGCTATGCCGGGCAAACGCCCGGTGCGCCACCGGGAAAGGAGTGCCGATGACCACAGATGAAACACCCGATGAAACACCGGCCGCACTGATCGACCGGCGGATCGCCGGATTGAACGGCTGGCGCGGGGAAACATTGGCCCGCCTGCGCGCCTGGATCCGGGAAGCGGACCCGGAGATCGAGGAAGCGGTGAAATGGCGCAAGCCTTCCAACCCCGCCGGCGTGCCGGTGTGGGAGCGCGGCGGGATCATCTGCACGGGCGAAGTCTATAAGGACAAGGTCAAGCTGACTTTCGCGAGAGGAGCCCTGCTGGCCGACCCCGCCGGCCTGTTCAACGCCAGCCTCGACGGCAACACGCGCCGGGCGATCGATGTGCGCGAAGGGGAGGCGATTGACCGCGAGGCCTTCCAGGCACTGGTGCGCGAGGCGGCAACGGCAAACCTTGCGCGTTGAACGCGCGGGGTTTCCGCCTTATCCATCTCCAGAATACAGGGGCAAAAGAATACAGGGCAAGGGCAGGGGGATCATGAGGCATCTCGGGGCTATCGCATCGGCAATCGCGATCATCTGGACCGCGCCCGCCTGGGCTGGGGAAAAGCCGATTTACCAGCCGGCGCCGGACTGGGTTCAGCCCGCCGAACTTCCCGCCGCCCGATCCGGCCCGCCGGTCGTGCTGCTGGACGAACAGCGGCGGATCGAGGGCAATCGTGTCTGGTCCTATAGCGACCGGGCCTTTCGCATCGACAATCCGCAAGTGCTCCAAGGCGCGGGCACGATCCAGGCGCAATGGATGCCCGACAAGGGCGATCTGATCGTCCACCAGGTCACGATCGTGCGCGATGGCGAGGAAATCGACGTGCTGAAGGACGGCGCGCGGTTCGATGTGCTGCGGCGGGAACAGCAGCTGGAACAGCGCGCCATCGACGGCGCGCTTACCGCGACGCTGGCGGTGCCCGGCCTGCGCGTGGGCGATGTGCTGCGGATGGTCTATTCGGTGACGCTGGCGGACCAGGCACTGAAGGACAACGTGCAAAGCGTGGTGCCGCTGGTGGCCAAGCCGCTGGACGTCGGCTTCGCGCGCGCGATCGTGTCATGGCCGGAAAGCCAGCGGGTGGCCTGGAAAGGCGTGAACCTGAGCGGCGGCGCCTTGCCGGAGCCCACCGTGCGCGACGGGTTCGAGACGCTGACGATCCCGCTTCCGCTGGCCAAGCCCGCCGAGATGCCGGGCGATGCGCCGGCCCGCTATCGCCTGCCGCCGCTATTGCAGGTCGGCACCTTTGCCGACTGGCGGGACGTCTCGCGCGCCATGGCGCCGCTCTTCGCCACCGAAGGCACGATCGCGCCGGACGGCCTGATCGCCGCGCTGGTGAAAACGATCGAGGCGGGCGCGCCGGGCCAACTCGACCGCGCGCTGGCGGCGCTGCAACTGGTGCAGGATCAGGTCTCCTACCTGGCGAACGGGATGGACGGCGGGAACTATATTCCGCAAACGCCGGCCGAGACCTGGCAGAAGCGCTATGGCGACTGCAAGGCCAAGACCCTGCTGCTGCTGGCCATGCTGCGCGAGATGGGCATCGAGGCCGAAGCGTTCACCGTCCTCGCAACCGGCGGCGGCGATGCGATGCCGGGGATGCTGCCGCTGCCGGCCGATTTCAACCACATCATCGTGCGCGCGGTGATCGACGGCACGGAATATTGGCTGGACGGGACGGATACGGGCGCCAGCATGGCGGTGATCGGCGCCGTTCCTCCCTTCGCCTATGGTCTGCCGTTGCGGCCCGAAGGGGCGGACCTCATGCCGCTGAAACCGCGTCCGCTCGACGGGTTCGACGCGGTGCTGGCGCTGCAACTGGACGAAACCGCCGGGGCCGACCTGCCGGCCCTGTTCACCGCCGAATGGACCTTGCGCGGCACGGCCGGCGGAATGGTCCGCGCGGTGAGCAGCCAGGCGGGCGAGGAAGCGCGGGATAACTTCGTCAGTTCGCTCGTCAGCCAGGCGCTGGGCAACCATTGGCTGCTCGACAGCTCGCTTGCTTATGACGAGCAGACGAATGTCGCCACGATCAAGGCCACCGGCATGACCGGCGGTCAATGGTCGTGGGACCATGGCCGGGCCACTACGGCGCTTTCGCTGCCGACGATGGATTTCGCGTTCCGGCCGGACCGTTCACGCGCCGAATGGCGGGATATTCCGGTGGCGCTTCCCGGCCCGCAGGCGCTCCAGACACAGCTCACCGTGCTGCTGCCCAAGGCGGACGGGGCTTATCGGCTGGATGGCCATGCCGACGTCGACGAAACGGTCGCCGGGGTGCGCCTGCGGCGTGCGGCGAAAGTCGACGGCGGGCAGCTCCTGGCGACGGACAGCATCGTGTGGCCGGGCGGCGAGGTTCCTCCCGCGCAAGTGGCCGAGGCCAAGGCCGGCGCCGCGCGCCTGGGCTCGCTCGATCTCGGCCTGCGCGGGCCCAACGGCCTCGCCCGCCGTTTCCGCTTCGCCGAAGGGGCCGATCGGTCGGCGCTCAAGCCGATCGAGCAGGCCTATGCCGATCTGATCGCCAAGGATCCCGACGATATAGAGCGGGTGTCCGACCGGGCGCGGTTCCGCGCCTCCAGCTTCGATCGCAAAGGCGCCATCGACGATCTGGGCAAGGTGATTTCCCAGCGGCCCAGCGCCAATGTCTACGAGCGGCGCGCGCGTCTGCTGCTAGACATCGGCGATCTCGATGGGGCGTTGGCCGATGCCCGGGCGGCGAGCGAGCTGGAGCCGGGGGTGGACAGCGCTTCCCTGGAAGCCGAGATGCTGGCTTACGCGGGGAAGGGTGAGGAGGCTTTCGCGCTGCTTTCCAGCCAGGGAGGCAGTGCCGACCAGCAGCGCGACGTGGCCTTGCAGCTCAGCGATCTCGACGCCCTGGCCGGGCGGCCGCACGACGGCCTCGAACGGCTGAGCGATCTGCTCGACCAGCGGCCCGGCGACCCGGACCTGCTCAACGCCAACTGCTATTTCCGCGCGACCTGGCAGGTCGAGTTGGAAGGGCTGGCCGACCTGTGCAGCGAGGCGGTGACGCAGTCCAACTGGGCCGCGCCGGCGCTGGATAGCCGGGCCTTTGGCTATTATCGCCTGGGCGAATTCGACAAGGCGGTGAAGGATCTCGACGCCGCGCTATCCGCCAATCCCGAGCAGACGCCGAGCCTTTATCTGCGCGGCGTCGTGCGCACGGCGATGGGCGACGCGGGCGGGCGAGAGGACATTCGCCAGGCCTTGCTGCGCCAGCCCTCGCTCGAACGGTTCTACGCGCAGTTCGGGATCACCGCGCGGTAAAGCGCGGCCGCGCCGCGCGTGCTCAATCGGGCGCGCTCAATCCGCCCGCTGGCAGCGATAGCGGCTCGATCGCGCGAAGCGGCAACGATAGCTGCCGAGGGCGGCATGTTCGACCTCGAAGGTGTCGCCGACCTTGGGCGATGAGTTGAAAGACTTGGCTTCGGTCTGCTCCCACACCGATCCTTCGGCGGTGGTCACGCGCAGGCGGCGGTAGCCGGTCGTGCCGACTGAGGCGATGGTGGTGACCAGTCTGTCTGTCTCCACCGCCGAGGCTTCGGGCGTAGATGCCGAAGCCGGGGCCGAGGCTGACGCGGGAGCCGGCGGAGGCGGCGGGGCCGGGCGTGAGGGCGCATCGCGGCCGAAATCGCGGCGGGCTTCCTCGGCCACGCGCGCATCGCTCAGCAGGCCGGTGCGCCGCAGCACGTCATCCATGCACTGATGGCGCTGCTCGGCGGAAGGGGCGGCGGCGCAATCGGTGATCGCAGACCAGTTGCGCCCGGCTTCGGCTGAGCCCGCCTGAGCATAGGCCGCCAGGGGCATGCAAGCGGCGACCAGCCCTGTGCCCAGCAAAATCCGCATAGTCATTGAGCAGTCTCCCTGTGCCGCAACTCCGGCCTCGTAGATCGCACGCGTGCACGCGCTTGCCGACTCGGTAACGCCTATTGCCGAATGGGAACAAGGCCTAACCGGCGGCGGCCCTGGACCAGCCCGCGCGAAGCGACGAGCCGTGTCTTCACGGCTCGTCGCAGCGTTGTCTCGGCTCGTCGAAACCGTCGTAAGCGCGGTCCCTTACGCACGATGCAGATCGGCAACAGGTCTTTCCAAAACAGAACAAATCCAGGGCTGAAAGCGAAAAATACCGTTCGTTACCGTGGACGATTTGGTCGAGACGGGCCTAACGGCGGGCCCTGGGATTCTGGCTCGCCAGGTCCCGGAAGGGGAGTTTCGGCAACGCATGAGGTGCGCGTTCGCGCTCGCTTTCGTGCGCCTATGCTCTTGCTCGGAAAAGGCGCCGCTCTCCCCTTTCGATCCGTGGCCTCTGGCCAGGCGGGCAGGTCATCCTGCCGGCTTTCGCGTGAAGGGAGAGAAACGTGCAACATTTGAATGGATCGCAACTTTACAAGGCGCTCCTGCTGGCCACCTGTGCCGGCACCATCGCCACCGCCAGCCCCGCGCTGGCGCAGGACCAGGCCGCCAACCAGACGTCGGAAGAGGCGGGCAACGCCAGCACGATCGTCGTCACCGGTTCGCGCATCGCCCGGCAGGATTACCAATCGTCCAGCCCGATCGTGACGATCGACGAGGCATTGCTCGAACAGTCGTCCACGGCGGCGATCGAGTCCAACCTCAACAAGCTGCCGCAGTTCACGCCCGCCAAGACGCCGACCGGCGGCGGTGACATCCAACCGACATCGACCAACACTCCCGGCGCGGCCACCGTTTCGCTGCGCGGGCTTGGCGCCAACCGCAACCTCGTGCTGCTCGATGGCCGTCGCGCCACGCCGAGCAACGCGGCCGGCATCGTGGATATCAACACGATTCCCGCCGCCGCGGTGGAGCGGGTGGAAGTCATTTCCGGCGGTGCTTCCGCGACTTACGGCGCCGATGCCGTCGCGGGCGTGACCAACTTCATTCTGAAGAAGAATTTCCAGGGCGTCGAACTCGATGGCCAGATGGGCCTGAGCGAGAAGGGCGACGGCTTCGAATACCAGCTTTCGGGCATCATGGGCTCCGACTTCGCGGATGGCCGCGGCAACGTGAGCATCGCGATGTCCTATAACGCGCGCGAGGCGAGCTATCAGCGCGACCGCGATTGGTATCAGGACCTGTGGCGCGATCCGAACAGCAGCACCAACCGCTTCTTCCCGCTGTCGCCGGGCATCAACCTGGGCTTCTTCAACGCGCCGAGCAACGATGCCTTTTTCGCCCAGTTCCCGAACGCCAACGCGGTGCCTTCGCAGATCGTCCTGAAGGATGGCGCGAATCCGGCGCTGGCTTCGAGCTATGCCTGCCAATACACGCCAGTCGCCAACCCGATCTACAGCGGGCTGTGCAACATCGCGATGACAGAGCAGGGGCCGGTCAACCTGTTTGGCGGGCTGCAGGGCTTCCCGGTCTACACCAATGCCGATGGCAGCCTGTTCACTGCTGCGTTCAACCAGCGTGGCGGCGTGTCGCAATATGACGGGAAGACGCTGCAGGGTGATATCGCGGCCACCCGCGCCAATGGCGCGCTGAACTTCGTCGATACCACGCCGTTCCTGGTCCTGCCGCTCACGCGCTACAACATGTTCATGCGCGGCGATTATGAGCTGAACGATTGGATCAGCATCTTCGGCCAGGGCCTTTACAGCACGACCAAGACGCACACCACGCAGCAGGGTGGCGCGATCACCAGCGGCTGGGACGTGTTCATCCCCTATGGCACCGGCGTCTATACCGGCAGCGCCATCCCGGACACTGCCTATGGCAGCCAGGGTAACCCGAGCTCGGTGATCCTCAATGGGATGACCTACAACGGTGGCGCTTATGTCGATCCGACCCCGGGAGACTTGACCGACAACCCCACCAACCCGGTGTTCGCCCAGCAGTATGGCAGCCAGTTCGCCTGCGCCATGGCCGCGCTGGGTGGCTGCACCAATAACCAGGTGATCGGGCAGTACCTGCCGGACTCGCTCCAGTCCCTGCTGAATAGCCGGCCCGATCCGAACGGCCGGGTTGAACTGCAGTATGGGTTCCCCGAGAACCGCAGTGTAACCAATAAGGTGAGCACGCTGAACCTGCTGGCCGGGTTCAACGGCAAGGTTCCGGGAACCGACTGGACCTGGGAAGCCTTCGCCAACTATGGCGAGACGAACACCTTCACCCGCCAGAGCGGCGTCTTCTCGCTGACTCGCCTGCGTACGCTGCTGACGTCGCCGGCGTTCGGCAAGGGCTTCGAAGCCAACAGCAACGAAGCAAGCGGGCGTCCGGCGTTCGGCGCCAACTTCGCCAGCTGCGCCAGCGGCATGAACATCTTCAGCACGCCGTGGTCGGAAGTCTCGCAGGACTGCAAGGATGCCGTCCGGGCTGACCTGAAGAACAATCAGAACATCAGCCAGCTGATCGTGGAGGGCAACGCCCAGGGCACGCTGCTCAACCTGCCGGCCGGCGCGTTGAAGGCGGCTGTGGGCGCCAGCTATCGTGAACTCAATTTCGAGTTCTTCAACGATACGATCACCGGCCAGGGCCAGTCGTACCTCGACCAGGCCGTGGGCATCTATCCCAGCAGCGATTCCTTCGGCAAGTATGACGTCAAGGAGCTGTATGGCGAGCTGCTGGTGCCGGTGCTGCACGACATCCCGTTCATCCAGTCGTTCAACCTCGAGCTTGGCGCCCGTTATTCCAACTACAGCACCACGGGCACGAGCTGGACGTACAAGATCCTGGGCGACTGGGAGATGACCGATTGGCTGCGCGTCCGTGGCGGCTTCAACCGTGCGGAGCGGGCACCGAACATCGCCGAGCTGTTCATGGCGCCTTCGCAGATCTTCGGCGGCAACGCCGTGGGCGATCTGTGCTCGCAGCGGTCCACCTATCGCATCTCCGCAGGCGCGGGGGGCCAGATGGGGGCCGATGTCCAGGCCGTGTGTAGCGCGGTGATGGATGCCACCGGCGGTGCAGGCACCGGCGCGGCCTATTACGGGCGTGAGCTGTTGCAGCAGCCGGCGCCGGGCTTCGGCTTTGCCTGGACCAATGCCACCGGCAACCCGAACCTGAAGCCGGAGAAGGCGGATACCTGGACGGCCGGCGTGGTCGTGCAGTCTCCGTGGCGGACGTCGGTACTCGACCGGCTGCGGTTCACCGTCGACTGGTGGAGCATCCACCTGACCGACGCCATCGGTCTGGAGAGCGCCGGGGTGGCTCTGCAGCAGTGCCTCGATCCGTTCTACAACACGTCCGTGGCGGGCGCCGCCGGCAATGCAGCCCAGGCGCAGGCAGCCGCGGCGAGCCCGTTCTGTAACGGCATCCGCTATGACCCGGCGCCGATCCTCGGGGCGGCCAACTTCGACGTTTCGTATACCAACGAAGGCGAAGTGAACATTTCCGGGATCGATGCCCAGCTTGATTGGGCGATCGATGTCGGGCCGGGTACGCTCTCGATCAACGCATTGGTCAACTACTACCTGAAGTACGAATCGCGTGAACTGCGGTCGAACCCGATGGTCGATTTCGTCGGCACTCTCGGGACCGGCCAGAACGGGCTCAACCCGGGCGCATACCGCTACCGGACGCTGACCACGGTCGGCTATGGTATCGGCCCGGCGCGGGTCGCGGTGCAGTGGCAGCACCTGCCCGGAGTGGAACAGGAAGGCGCGGCCGTCGCGCCGTCGATCTTCACCGGCTATCCGGCGTATGACCTGTTCAACCTCAACGTCACCTACAACCTCACGCCCGACATCGGGCTGCGGTTCGGCGTGGACAACCTGCTGAACGAGGCGCCGCCGGTGGGCAACGTCAATACCGTTGCCAATCCGACTGCGTTCACCGTCGGCAGCCTGCCGGGTGGCGGCTTCAACAGTCAGTTCTACGACACCATCGGCCGCCGCTTCTACCTGGGTGCGAACGTCTCGTTCTAATCCCTGCGGCGACTGCCACATTTCGAGGCCCTCCCCCTACGGGAGGGCCTCTTTTTTGTGCGGTGCCTGCTGGCGCGATGTGAACCGGTCTTTCGCCTTATCCGCTCGTCATCCTGAACTTGTTTCAGGATCCATCGCGCGGCTTGCCTCGACCGCCCGAGCCGATGGCTCTGCGCGGGCGGCGAAATAGATCCTGAAACAAGTTCAGGATGACGATGAAAGGCGGCGCGCGGCGAACCGGCAGAATGACGGCAGGTGACGCGCCCTAGATCAGCCCCTTTGCGCGCAGGCTGACGTGGCCTTCGCGGCCGATGATCACGTGATCGTGCACGGTGATCCCCAGCAGGCGGCCGGCCTCGGCGATGCGGTGGGTTATCTGGATGTCGGCCCGGCTGGGCTCGGGGTTTCCGCTCGGATGATTGTGCACCAGGATCAGCGCCGTGGCGCCGATGTCCAGCCCGCGGCGGATCACCTCGCGCGGATAGATCGCCGCTTCGTCCACCGTGCCGTCACCCAGTTCGTGATCTAGGATGAGCTGGTTGCGTGCATTGAGGTAGAGCACGCGCACGCGTTCCACGGTGAGGTTGGCCATGTCGATCGCGAGATAGTCGATCAGCGCCTGCCAGCTTCCCAGCACCGGCTTTTGCCGCACTTCGCTGCGGGCCATGCGGCGCGCGGCGAGGGCGGCGATCTTGAGCGAGCCGACGCCGACCTCGCTGAGGCCCCTGACCTGCATCAGCGCGCCCGGCGAAGCCCCCAGCACGCCGGCGAGCGAGCCGAAGCGGGCGAGCAGTTCCTTCGCCAGCGGCTTGGTGTCGCCGCGCGCATTGGCGCCGAACAGGAGGTATTCCAGCACCTCGTAATCGGCCAGTGCCTCGGCCCCGCCGTTTAGCAGACGCTGGCGCAGGCGCGCCCTGTGGCCGGCGCCGCCGTGGGCCGGCTTGTCGGAAATATCAGCAGGTTCGCCTGACAAGGCCGCGCGCCCCCTCTTGCCCCTTCGTGCCGCATTGCCTTTGCCGGGCTTCGCGCGCAAGGGTGCGGCCAATGCCGTCCGAAGCCGAGATCGAGGAGCCTGCACGGCGAAGGGGAGCCCTGCGGATCGGCTGCATCGCCTCGCTGACGTTCGGCGGGCTCCTGCTGGCGGGCCTCGCGCTCGTCTGGATCAACCGCAAGGACATCGCCGACAACGTCATCGCCGCTGAGCTGGAGAAGCGGGGGATTCCCGCCACTTACGAAGTGGAGACGGTGGCCGGGCGGCATCAGGTGCTGCGCAATATCGTGGTGGGCGATCCCGCCCGGCCCGACCTGACGGTGGAGCGGGCGGAAGTCATCATGCGCTATGGGTTCGGCCTGCCGTCGGTTGCCGAAGTCAGGCTCACGCGCCCGCGCCTTTACGGCAGTTATCGCGGCGGCACGCTCAGCTTCGGGGCGCTCGATCCGCTGATATTCACCGGGTCGAAGGAACCGTTCAAGCTGCCCGACATGCGCCTGCGCGTCAGCGACGGCAGGGCGCTGCTCGAAAGCGACTATGGCCCGGTCGGGATCAGCCTCAGCGGCAATGGCCCACTGCGGGGCGGCTTCGCGGGCGAACTGGCGGCGAGTGCGCCCCGGCTGGCCCTGGGCCACTGCGAGATGCGCGGCACGACGCTTTACGGCAAGCTGACGGTAACGAGCGAGCGCCCCGGCTTCGAAGGGCCCTTGCGCCTCGCCGCGCTGGCCTGCCCCGATCAGGTGTTGAGCGTGGAAAGCGCCGCCTTGCAGGTCAAGGCGCGCGCGGACCAGGCGCTGACCCGGTTCGATGGCGAGGCGGAGCTGCGGGCGGGCGTGTCACGGCTGGGCACCAATCGCCTGGCCGCGCTGGGCGGCGAAGGCGAATTCACCTGGCGTGCCGAGGGGCTGACGGCGCGATACGATCTTGACGGCACCGATCTCGTCACCGGCGCGGCGCGGGCCGCGCGCGTGGGCATCGACGGTTCGCTGCGGACCCGGCGCGATTTCGCGCGGATCGAAGTGGATGCGCGCCTCAGCGGGCAGGGCGTGGGGCCGGGCGAGGCGGCCCAGGCAACCCTGGCCGGCGCTGAGAACGCCACGCGCGATACGCTGCTCGGCCCGCTTCTTGCCCGTATTCGCGGCGCGCTCATGGCGGAAAGCCGGGCCAGCACGCTTTCCGCCGAACTGACGCTGCGGCGCACCGACGGGAATGTTTCGCTGATCGTGCCCCAGGCCACGCTGCGCAGCGGCCGGGGGGTCAGCCTCATAGCGGTATCGCGCGTGCAGGGGGTCCTGGAGCCGGGCAGGAACGCTCGTTTCAGTGGCAATTTCGCCAGCAACGGCGGCAACCTGCCGCGTTTGGCCGGCCGGCTGGAGCAAGGCGCGGACGGCGCGATGCAAGTGCGGCTGAGCATGGCCGACTACGCCGCCGGCCCCTCGCGCCTGGCGATCCCGGAACTGGCGCTGGCATGGGATGCCGGCGGCAACCTGGGCTTTTCCGGCCGGGCGCGGATGAGCGGGGCGCTGCCCGGCGGCTCGGCCGAGAACCTGGCCCTGCCGCTCTCCGGCCAGTGGTCGCGCGCGGGGGGCCTCTCGCTCTGGCGCGATTGCACGGAACTGCGCTTCGATGCGCTCCACGTCGCCAGCCTCGCGGTCGATCAGCAGAGCCTGACACTGTGCCCCCCGCGCGGGGGGGCGATCGTGCGCTATGGCGCGCAAGGCCTGCGCGTGGCCGCCGGCGCGCCCGCGCTGGAGCTGTCGGGCCACCTGGCCGAAACGCCGATCGCGATCCGCAGCGGCCCGGTGGGCCTCGCCTGGCCCGGCGCGCTTTCGGCGCGGCAGCTCGAAGTCACGCTCGGCCCGCCGGAGACCGCCAGCCGCTTCGCCCTGGACGATGTTTCGGCCCAGATCGGCGAGACCGTGGCCGGGCGCTTCGCCGGCGCGGACGTGCGGCTCTATGCCGTGCCGCTGGACCTTCTGGGGGCGAACGGCGCCTGGCGCTATGCCGACGGCCGCCTGACGCTGAGCGACGGCGCGTTCCGGCTGGAGGACCGCCAGGGTCCCGCGCGGTTCGAGCCGCTGGCCGCCGAGGGCGCGACGCTGACGCTGGAGGACAACCGCATCGGCGCGCAAGCCACGCTGCGCGAGCCGCTGACCGGCCGCGAGGTGACGGGCGTCAACCTGGTGCACGATCTTTCGAGCGGCCGGGGCCATGCCGATCTGACGGTTCCGGGCCTGGCTTTCGACCGGCTGCTCCAGCCCGAAACGCTGACCCGGCTGGCCTATGGCATCGTGGCCAATGTCCGCGGCACGGTGACCGGCACGGGGCGGATCGACTGGAACGAAAGCGGCGTGACCAGCCGTGGCCGCTTCTCCAGCGATTCGCTGGATCTGGCCGCCGCATTCGGCCCGGTGAAGGGGGCTTCGGGAACTGTGGAGTTCACCGACCTGCTCGGCCTGACGACCGCGCCGGGTCAGCGCCTGCACGTCGCTTCCGTCAATCCCGGCGTGGAAGTGCTGGACGGCAATGTGACCTTCCAGCTGCGCGACGGCGCGGTGCTGGACGTGGAAGGCGGCACATGGCCGTTCATGGGCGGCACGCTGACGATGCGCCCGGTGGAGATCACCTTCGGCGCGGCGGAGGAGCGGCGCTACGTCTTCGACATCGCGGGGCTGGACGCCGCGCGCTTCATCGAGCGGATGGAGCTGGGCAATATCGCCGCCACCGGCGTGTTCGACGGCACCGTGCCGATCGTGTTCGATGCCATGGGCAACGGCCATCTGGAGGATGGGCTGCTGTTCTCGCGCCCGCCGGGCGGCAACGTGTCCTATGTCGGTGAGCTGACGTACAAGGATCTCGGCACCATGGCGAACATCGCCTTCGATGCCCTGCGCTCGCTCGATTACCGGCAGATGCGGGTGGAGATGAACGGCGATCTCGCGGGAGAGGTGGTCACCAGCGTGCGCATCGACGGGGTGAGCCAGGGGGTGGGGGCCAAGCGCAACTTCCTCACCCGCGCCATCGCCGGCCTGCCGATTCGGCTCGACCTCAATGTCCGCGCGCAGTTCTATGCCCTGCTGGGCAACTTGCGCTCGCTCTACGATCCGGCGGCGGTGAAGGACCCGCGTTCGCCCGATGTCGGCCTGCTCGATGCCCAGGGCAATCCGATTCCGCGCGACGAGGACGGCCGTCCGCTGCTACCCGCCCCGGCCGCCCCTGCGCCCGACGATACTCTCATTCAGCGCCGCGAAAGCGAGGAAAACCGATGATCACTGCCGATTTGACCAAGCCTGCACGGCGTGCGCATATGCCAGGAATGGGGATGCGTGGGGCGATCGCAGGGGTGATGGCGGTGCTGGGTTCGGCGCTGGCCGGGGGGTGCATTTCGGTGACCGCACCCAACGAGCCGATCGTGATCGAGCTTAACATCAACATCAAGCAGGAAGTGATTTATCGGCTCGCCGACGATGTTCGCCAGAATATCGAAGCGAATCCGGATATCTTTTGAGGTGGCTCACATGATCACGTCGCATCGCACTTTCGCCAAGGCCCTTCTCGGCGGCCTCGTGCTCGCCGGACTGGCCCTGTCCGCGCCGGCGCTGGCCCAGCGCGACCCCGCTTACGATGCGGCCCGCCGCGCCGGGCAGGTGGGGGAAAAGATGGATGGCTATCTCGGCGTCGTGGGGGATCAGCCGGCATCGGTGCGCACGCTCGTATCGGATATCAATATCCGCCGCCGCGCCAACTATGCCGAACGCGCCCAGGCCGCGCAGCCGCCGGCGACGCTGCAGGAATATGCCTTCACCCAGGGCTGCATCCTGATTGCCCGGCTGGAAGACGGCCTCAAGTACCAGGCGCCTGACGGCACCTGGCAGACCAAGGCCGGCGCCGCCCAGCGCGATCCGCGCTGCCCGTAGCCTCCGCGCGTTTTCCACCGGGGCCGGGGCGCGGCCGGCGGCTCCCCGCTGGCGGACAACGCGCCCTTCGCCGCCCGCCCGCGGTTGACTTGCCAGCCCCTCACCCGTAAGGGCGGCGCGTCGTCGGCCGGGGTAGCCCCTGGCCGCGAATTTCTTTACCCCTGCGCGAGGCAGACGCTTTCATCGTGGCCAACGATCCCGAAAACGCACCCATCGGTGAGGACCCGAAGCTCGATTCGCTCGAAGGCCGGATCGCCGCCGCGCGCAAGGCGGAAGACGAACGCATCGCCAAGGAGCACGCGCCCATGCGTGACGGGCGCAGCGCGGGCATCCAGATCGCTTCCACCATGGTGGGCTACCCGGTGGGTGGCATCATCATCGGCCTCGTGCTCGACAATGTGTTCGACACGCTGCCGTGGATCACGATCGTGCTGATGTTCCTCGCTTTCGCCGGGGCATGCCTGCACGTCGTGCAGATGAACAAGAACCGCGCCGACTAAGCGCCCAGGGAAAATCGGGAACCAAGACCAGTGGCCGCAGAAGCCAAGATCGATCCGATGCACCAGTTCATGATCGCGCCGATTGGCAGCGATCAACTGGCCGCGAGCCCGTTCCAGTTCACCAATTCGGCCTTGTGGATGCTGATCGTGCTGGTCGCGATCGTGCTGTTCATGTGGGGCGGGCTGAAGCGCGAGCTGGTGCCCGGCCGCTGGCAGGCCGCGGTGGAGATGCTGACGGGTTTCCTCGACAACGTCACTCGGCAGAGCATCGGTCCGGAAGGCCGCAAGTACCTGCCCTGGGTGTTCACCGCCTTCGTGTTCATCCTGGCGTCCAACTGGATCGGCGCGCTGCCGTTCGCCGTGGTGCCCGGCGCGCATCCGTTCACCGTCACCAGCCAGTTCACCGTCACCGGCACGATGTCGATCATCAGCTTCGCGATCGTGCTGGGCGTGGGCTTCTGGAAGCACGGGCTGCACTTCTTCTCGCTGTTCGTGCCGCACGGCACGCCGCTGCCGCTGAAATTCGTGGTCGCCCCGATCGAGTTCGTCTCGTTCCTGGTGCGCCCGTTCAGCCTCGGGCTGCGGCCGTTCATCGCGATGTTCGCGGGGCACATCCTGCTGGAGGTGTTCGGCAACTTCGTGGTGCAGGGGCTCAATGCCGGCGGGCCGATGGGCTACGGCGTTTCGCTGCTGGCGTTCCTCTTCGTCATTTTCGTGAACGCGCTGGAGCTGCTGGTCGGCGCCATCCAGGCTTTCGTGTTCGCGTTGCTGACCGCGCTCTACATCAACGATGCGGTCAACCTTCACTAAGAACAGCAACCAGTTATCCAACGGAGTTAGCAAAATGGAACTCGCTTCTGCTCAGGTTATCGGTGCCGGCATCGCGGCGATCGGCGTCGGCGCGGCTGCTGCCGGCGTGGGCTTCGTGTTCGGTTCGTTCCTTCAGGGCGCGCTGCGCAACCCGGCGGCCGCCGGCGGCCAGACCGGCACCCTGTACATCGGCTTCGCCGCCGCCGAACTGCTCGGCCTGATGGCGTTCGCCGTGGCGATGATCATCCTCTACGCGCGTTGATCCGTTCCGCCCGGCGGCGCAGTGCCGCCGGGCTGACGCACCGTCACTCGTCTAAGGCGTAAGCGATGCCCCAACTTTCGCAGCTTGGCCTGGTTTACCAGTCGCAGTGGTTCTGGCTGCTGCTGGTGCTGGGCGTGATCTACTTCTTCGTCGGCCGTGGGATCGTGCCCCGGGTGGAATCGACCGTCGATCAGCGTGACGCGCAGATCGCCGCCGACCTGGCCGAGGCCGAGCGCCTGCGGGCGGAGGCAGACGCGGCCGAGGAAGGCTGGCGCTCGCGGATGAACGCGGCGCACGCGGAAGCCCAGGGCTTGACGGCGCAGGCCAAGGCCGCGGCGGCCGAGGCGGAGGGCAAGCGCATTGCCGCCGCCGACAAGCGGCTTGCCGCCAAGGCGGAAGAAGCGGCCCAGGCGCTCGACGCGGCACGCCAGAGCGCGCTCGCCGAGGTGGAGGCCATGGCGGCCGAGGCCGCGCGAGAGATCGTCGCCAAGCTGACGAGCGCCAAAGTGGACGATAAGGCGGTTCGCGCCGCCGTTGCCGGAGCGCTGAGCCGTGCTTGATCTTCTCGCAGCAGGTGCCCACGGGGCCGAGGAACATGCCGAAGCGACGGTGCATGGCATCGCCTTTCTGACGCCGGGCGCGATGGTCGCGCTGGCGATGATCGCGGTGATCCTGATCGCGCTGTGGGCCGGGGTTCCGCGCATCATCGCCGGGATCCTCGACAGCCGCATCGCCGGGATTCGCAAGCAGCTGGAAGAAGCCAAGGCCCTGCGCGCCGAGGCGGAGAAGCTGCGTGACGACTATGCCCGCAAGTCGGCCGAAGCGGACGCGGAAATCGCCTTGCTGCGCTCCGGGGCGGAGCGGCAGGCCGAAGAGATCGTGGAGAAGGCCAAGGCCGATGCCAGCGCGCTGATCGAACGGCACAAGGCCATCGCCGCCGAAAAGATCGCCACGGCCGAACGCACCGCGATCGAGGAGCTGCGTGTCAAAGTCGCCAGCGCCAGCGCCGCCGCCGCGCGCGAGCTGATCGCGAAGAAGCACGCCGAAGCGGACGATCGCAAGCTGACCGACCGGATTATCGCCGAGATCTGAGCTGTCGTGGGAAGGCCGGGCCTTCCTTGGGACTCCCTCACCCCATTGGTCCCTCTCCATTCGTCATTGCAAGGAGCGTAGCGACGAAGCAATCCAGGGCGGTTCAAGCCGCCCCTGGATTGCTTCGCTACGCTCGCAATGACGAGACCGGGGAGGGCGTAGCGAGTTCCTACCGAAAGCCGTCCTTCGCCGCTCTCAGCCGGGCAAACGTCTCCGCCGGATCGGCGCCGCCCCAGCGATCGCGCATGTATTCCTCGTCCGCGCGCAGGAACGGGTTGGTGGCAAGCTCGCGATCGAGCTGCGTCGGAACGGTCGGCTCCCCCCGCGCGCGGCGCGTGTCAACCTCGCGCGCATAGATCTGCAGCTCGATATTGTCCGGGTCCGCATGAAGCGCGAAACGCGCATTGGCCTGGGTATATTCGTGGGCGCAGTAGAGCGTGGTTTCGGGCGGCAGCGCCTTGAGGCGCGAGAGGCTGGCCCAGAACTGTGGCGCACTGCCTTCGAACATCCGGCCGCAGCCCAATGCGAACAGCGAATCGCCGACGAAGGCCATGCCGGCCTGCGGCAGGTGATAAGCGACATGGCCCATGGTGTGGCCGCCGACGTCGATGACTTTCGCCGTCCACGCGCCGAGCTGCACGGTGTCGCCGTTCTTCACCGTGCGGTCCACCCCGGCGATCTTGGGCGCGTCGACGGCGGGCGCGATCACCTCGCAATGCGTGGCGGCCTTGATCGCTTCATTGCCGCCGGCGTGATCCGGGTGCCAGTGGGTGTTCCAGATGGCGGTGATCCGCCAGTTCTTCGCCGCCGCCTCGCGCAGATAAGCATCCGCGTCGGGTGTATCGATGCAGGCGGTTTCGCCGCTCGCCGGATCGTGCAGCAGGAAGCCGTAGTTGTCCGACAGGCAGGGGAACTGGTGGACTTCGAGCATGGCGCGCGCCTTAGAGGAGATTGAGCTGCCAGCTGACACCGAACCGATCGACAATCCAGGTGAACAGTATGCTGAAGCCGTAATTGTCGATCGGCATCAGCACCGCGCCGCCTTCGCCCAGAACATCGGCCAGGCGGCGCAACTGCGCCTCGTCATCGCAGGTGATGAAGGTGGAAGTGCTGGGCGTGAACGTGAAATCATGGATCGGCGGGCTGTCGTAGAGCATGATCTCCAGCCCGGCGATGCGGATGCGCGCCATGGCGATCTGCCCGGCCTGGGGGCCCTCGGCATGTTCCTGGCGCAGCAGTTCCTCATAATCGCCGAAGGCCTCACGGTAGAGGGCGAGGGCATCCCTGGCCTGGCCCTGGAACATCAGGAATGGAGTGGCGTGCATCAGCTGTTCCTTCCCTGCGGATGGTGGCCCATGTCGTCGGGCAGCGTAAGCCAGTGATGGCGGCTTTGTTCATAGACCGAACGCAGCGGTCGGGGGAACGCCGGATCGGCGATCGTGCCCACGGTGATGCCGGTGATTTCCGGCAGGCGGCTGGCCCTGGCGTAGACGGTCGATCCGCATCGGGGGCAGAAGCCGGATGTGAAGGTGTTGCCGGCATCGGTCGGCCGGGTGAACTCGCGCGCTTCGCCCACCACGGCCACCGCCTCGCCGGGATAATAGGCGATGGAACCATAATGCGATCCGGTGCGCCGCTGGCAATCGAGGCAGTGGCACAGGATGATCATGGGCTCCGCGCCATCGTCGATCGTCGCGGTAAGGCTTCCGCATTGGCAGCGCGCTTCCATGCCCGGTTCCTACCCCTCCGGGCCGCCATGGGAAAGGCCCGCCAGCTCGGGTGAGCTGACGGGCCTTTCCTTGTGTCCGGCCGATGGCGCGAACGGCTTGGGCTTACTGCTTCTTCAGCGCTTCGCCGAGGATGTCGCCGAGCGAGGCGCCGGAATCCGACGAACCGTACTGCTCGACTGCCTGCTTCTCTTCGGCGATCTGGCGCGCCTTGACCGAGAAGTTGGGCTTCTTCGAACGGTCGAAGCCGATGACCATGGCATCGAGCTTCTGGCCCGCCTGGAAGCGGTCCGGGCGCTGCTCGTCCCGATCGCGGCCGAGGTCGGACCGCTTGATGAAGCCGGTCGCGCCATCGTCGCCTGCCTGCACTTCGAGGCCGCCGTCGCGAACTTCGAGCACGGTCACGGTCACCACGTCGTTGCGCTTGAGGCCGCCGGCGCCGTTGCCAGCGGCGGGGGCGCCCTTTTCGAGCTGCTTCATGCCCAGGCTGATGCGCTCCTTCTCGACATCGACGTCGAGCACGATCGCCTGGACCTCTTCACCCTTGCGGTGCAGCGCCAGCGCGTCTTCGCCCGAGATGCCCCAGGCGATGTCGGACATGTGGACCATGCCGTCCACGTCGCCCGGCAGGCCGATGAACAGGCCGAACTCGGTGGCGTTCTTGACTTCGCCTTCGACGGTGGAGCCGACCGGGTGCTGTTCGGCGAACTCTTCCCACGGATTGCGCTGCGCCTGCTTGAGGCCGAGGCTGATGCGGCGCTTGTCGGAATCGACCTCCAGCACCATGACTTCGACTTCCTGGCTGGTCGAAACGATCTTGCCGGGGTGGACGTTCTTCTTGGTCCAGCTCATCTCCGAAACGTGGACCAGGCCTTCGATGCCCGGCTCCAGCTCCACGAAGGCGCCGTATTCGGTGATGTTGGTGACGGTGCCCTTGACCGTCGAGCCGACCGGGTACTTGGCGGCGACGCCTTCCCACGGATCGCTTTCAAGCTGCTTCATGCCCAGGCTGATGCGCTGGGTATCGGCATTGATGCGGACGATCTGCACGGTGACGGTGTCGCCGATGTTGATCACCTCGCTCGGGTGGTTGACCCGCTTGTAGCTCATGTCGGTGACGTGGAGCAGGCCGTCGATGCCGCCCAAATCCACGAAAGCGCCGTAATCGGTGATGTTCTTCACCACGCCGTCGATCACCTGGCCTTCGGACAGCTTGTCGATCAACTCGCTGCGCTGTTCGGCGCGGGTTTCTTCCAGCACCGCGCGGCGGCTGACGACGATGTTGCCGCGGCGGCGGTCCATCTTCAGGATCTGGAACGGCTGCGGCATGTCCATCAGCGGGGTCACGTCGCGCACCGGGCGGATGTCCACCTGGCTGCCGGGGAGGAAGGCCACGGCGCCGTCGAGATCGACGGTGAAGCCGCCCTTCACGCGGCCGAAGATGCGGCCTTCCACGCGCTTGCCTTCGCCGAATTCGCTTTCCAGCTTGTCCCACGCGGCTTCGCGGCGGGCGCGATCGCGGCTGAGCATTGCCTCGCCTTCGGCGTTCTCCACGCGATCGACGAAGACTTCGACTTCGTCACCGACGCTGAGGTTCTGCTGGTCTTCCTCTCCGCGGGCGAATTCGCGCAGGGAGATGCGGCCTTCGCTCTTCAGGCCGACGTCGATCACGGCCATGCCGTTCTCGATCGCGGTCACCGTGCCTTTTACGACGCGGCCTTCGAAGCCGCCTTCGGCGCCGCCGAGCTGTTCGTCGAGGAGTTTCGCGAAATCATCGCGCGTGGGATTGGCGGTAGTTGCCATAAAGTTCAGGTTCCTAATTCACGTTTTCCGGCCAGGCGGTTGTCTCCGCCGGTCTTGATGGCCGAACTGCCCGCGAGACCGAATGCCGCCGCGAGCGTCCTCCAGAGCCTGCCTTGGCGCACGAGGGAAAAGCGAAACGCGGCCGCGGATCGAACCGCCAGCGCGCACTGCCACTTTTCCTTAGAGGAGCCGTCTCTTGCGGCCCTGCGCTCACGACCGGGCGAAAAACCCTATCGGACGGGCGCGCACATAGGGAAAGGGGGGCGCAATGGCAAGCAAAAGCCGTGAGTGGGGCACCTGTGCGCGGCCCCATTCCGCCTTGCAACCGACCGCTTGCCTCCTCTGCGAAGACTCCCGCGCCATCATGGTACACTTCCAACTCCCCTCCTGGCGGCTCGTTGACATCGAAAAGGCTCTCTGCTTCCTGCGATGTCGGGGAAACCCGGAGCATTTTGTGGCAATTAAGCGTGACGTCACGATCGATGGCCTTCGCGCCGTGGCGGCTCTTGGGGTCGTGTTCGCCCACCTGGTGTCGTATCGGCTGGCCGAGGCCGCCTTTCCGGGAATAGGCCTGCTGCAACGCTTGGCCGAGCCTCTCGCGCAGACCAGCGTGCAGATATTCTTCGTGATCAGCGGGTACATCATCACGACGCTGCTGCTCAAGGAAGAGGCCGATCGCGGCCGCTTTTCGATACCGGCTTTCTATGTCCGAAGATTCTGCCGGATCATACCGCCGCTGGTGCTGTTCTATGCCGCGCTCCTTGCCGGCGACCGGCTGAACCTGATCAGGCTGGATGGCGCCAGCCTGGCGTCGGCGGCGACGTTCACGTGCAATATGGGCTTCGTGGATTGCCAGTGGTGGGTCGCCCACACCTGGTCGTTGTCGGTGGAAGAGCAGTTCTACGTATTCTGGCCGGCGCTCCTTCTGCTGACCGTGAGAAGAGCGGACGTTCTGGCGGTGTGCATAGCGCTGGCGCTCGTCCTTTATGTGATCATGCCGTTCGCCTGGCATAGCAACTACATTTCGTTCTCCTGCATAGGCCTGGGGGCACTCTGGGCTCTGTCGCCAAAGATGCGCGCGATGCTCGGCCGATGCACGAATGGTACACTGTGGGTGGCGGCCATCTTCACCGTGGTGGCCGGGCCGCTGCTCCTGCCGGCCAAGCTGATGCAAGCCGCGATTCCCCTGCTGGTGCTCTACATCGTGTTCGCGACGCGGGAACTCGCCTGGCCCAGGAAAATGCTCGCCCTTCCGCCGATCCAGTGGATCGGAGCGGGTAGTTACAGCCTCTATCTTTGGCAGCAGGTGTTCCTGGCAAAGCCCGATCTCTACGTGAACGGTCCGTTCCCCCGGTGGTTTCTGCCGATCGTCGTGCTGGCTTCGGTGATGATCGTGGAGCGCCCCTTCATAAAGCTGGGGCGAAAGTTGTCCGCTAGGCTGCTCGACCGGAACACTGCTAAGCCGAATGCGGAGGCTGATCCGGGGGCTTTGCCGGCTCCCTAGGGGTCAGTTCCCGCCGGCGCGGAGGCGTGTTTCCACCAGGGCAATCGCGGAAGCAACGGCCGCGTCTCGATCGAGGTCGGAGGTGTCGAGCACGATCGCGTCCTCCGCCGCGCGCAGGGGGGCTTCGGCACGGGTGCGGTCGCGTTCGTCGCGGCGGCGCAGGTCGTCCTCGATCCCGGCAAGGGTGACCCGTTCGCCGCGTGCCTGCATCTCCTTCCAGCGCCTGAGCGCGCGCGCTTCGACGCTGGCGGTGACGAACAGCTTCACGTTGGCATCGGGGGCGATCACCGTGCCGATGTCGCGCCCATCGAGCACGGCGCCGCCGGCCTGCGTGGCGAAGCTTCGCTGCCGTTCGTAGAGCGCCTGGCGCACCGAGGCGTGGACCGATACCCGGCTGGCGAGGCCGCCGCTGGCTTCGCTGCGCAGCTCGGGGTCGAGCAGGAGGCCATCGGGGAAAGTCGTGGCCGCCAGCGCATCGCCGCCATCGTCCGGATTGCCGCCGTCGAGGAATACCTGCCAGCCCACGGCGCGGTAAAGCAGGCCCGTATCGAGGTGCGGCAGGCCGAAATGCGCGGAAAGAGCCCTGGCGATAGTGCCTTTGCCCGAAGCGGTGGGGCCATCGACGGCGATGATCATGCCTTGCGCTCTAGTCGGCGATCATCGTCTTGAGAACCGGCTTCTCACCGCTTATGTGGCCCGCGCGGCGGCCACGTCCTCCGTGCCCACCCGCCGGTATCGCGGGCGGGCCTTCAAGACCGGGACGGCCCGGCAGCTAACCTGCAAATGGAGGCTGCTGTGGCTTGGATTATCCTTACCGTCGCCGGCGTGCTCGAAATCGTATGGGCCTATGCGATGAAGCTGTCCGATGGCTTCACCAAGCTGGGGCCGACACTCGTGACGTTCGTCGCGATGTTCTTCAGCTTCGGCCTGCTGGCGCTGGCGATGAAGAGCCTGCCGCTGGGCACGGCTTACACCGTGTGGACGGGCATCGGCGCGGTGGGCGCGTTCGTCGTCGGTATCGTCGTGCTGGGCGAAGCCGCCTCGGCGATGCGCATCGCCGCCGCCGTGCTGATAGTGGCCGGACTGGTGCTGATGAAATTGTCCAGCCCGGCTTGATCCCGATCTTCACTCGTCATTACGAGGAGCGAAGCGACGGAAGCGAAGCTGGCCATCGGCCGGCCAATTCAGGGCGGCAGTGCGATGCGCCCTGGATTGCTTCGCTCCGCTCGCAATGACGAACACGGAAAAGTATGCCGCGTCCTAACCCCCCCCGGCAGCGGGAGGGGAACTTGTCGTGCCGTCGAGCAGGGCCTGGAATTGCGGGAAGCTGGTGGCGATCGGGCGCGTATCGTCCACTTCCACGCCGGCGCGGCTGGCGAGGCCGGTCACGGCCATCGCCATGGCGATCCGGTGATCGAGATGGGTGGCGATCGGCTGGTCGGTGCCCGCAAGGGGATCGCCGCCGGTGCCTTCGATGACCAGGCCGTCCTCGCGTTCCTCGACGCGCGCGCCGGCGAGTCGCAGAGCCTCGGCCATCGCGGCGAGGCGGTCGCTTTCCTTCACCCGCAATTCGTCGAGCCCGCTGGTCACCGTGGTGCCCCGCGCCAGGGCGGCGGCGGCGAACAGCACGGGGAACTCGTCGATCATGCTGGGGGCGAGCGCGGGATCGACTTCGATGCCGGTGAGCGCGGAATGGCGCACCCGCAAGTCCGCCACCGGCTCTCCGCCCACTTCGCGGGGATTCAGTTCCTCGATGCGGCCACCCATCAGGCGCAGGACTTCGTAGAGCCCGGCGCGGGTGGGATTGAGGCCGACGTTCTCGATCACGAGATCGCTGCCGGGCACCACAAGCGCGGCCACGGCGAAGAAGGCGGCAGAGGATGGGTCGCCGGGGACGTCGATGATCTGCGGCCGCAACTGTGCTTCGCCGCGCAGGCGGATCACGCACTCACCCGCTTCCTGTTCCACCCACAGATCGGCGCCGAAGCCCTTGAGCATCCTCTCGGTGTGGTCGCGCGTGGGAACGGGCTCGATCACGCTGGTGATTCCGGCGGTGTTGAGCCCCGCGAGCAGCACGGCGCTTTTCACCTGGGCGCTGGCCACCGGCAGGCGATAGGTTATCGGCACCGCGGGACTGAGCCCGCGCTCGGTCAAGGGCAGCATGGTGGCGCTGAAATCCGCGCCCATCAGGCCCAGCGGTTCGGTCACGCGGCCCATCGGTCGCTTCGACAGGCTGGCATCGCCGGTGAAGGTGAGAGAGATCGGGTGGCTGGCGACAAGGCCCATCAGCAGGCGGGTGGAGGTGCCGGAGTTGCCCATTTCCAGCGGGCCGTCCGGCTGGAGCAGGGCGCCCACGCCAACACCGTGGATGCGCCAGCTCGCCCCGGAGGCATTGGCGTCCTCACGCTCGATCGTGGCGCCCATTGCGCGCAGGGCGGCGGCGGTGGCCATCACGTCCTCGCCTTCCAGCAAGCCGGTCACCCGCGTCTCACCCACCGCCAGGGCGCCGAACATCAGCGCGCGATGGCTGATCGACTTGTCGCCCGGCACGCGGATGCGGCCCTTGAGAGGGCCTGCGGAAACGAAGCGGCGCGGGCGCGCGCCTTCCCGGGGCTCGGTTTCCGGGGGCTTGGGGGCGGCGGGATCGGAACGGGAGGGCAAGGCGGCTCTCTGCAAGAGGGGCGATCGAGGGAAGCGGCGGGCTTTTGACAGCGACCTGGGGCTGTGGCAAGGCGCGCGCCGCTCGTGATGGGTTTGGGCCCTGGCGGCCCTTGATTATAGGCGGAGCCGTCTCCATCAAGTCACGCAATTTCCAGGCCCGCCGCGCGGCGGGCAGAGAAGGAACATAATCCATGGTGAAGCCTGAATGGGGCGCCAAGCGCAGCTGCCCCAAGTGCGGTGAGCGTTTCTACGATCTCGGCAAGGACGAGCCGGTGACGTGCATCGAATGCGGGAACCAGTGGTATCCCGAGCCGGTGCTGAAGTCCAAGCAGCCGATCCCGTTCGAGGAGGTCAAGGAGAAGGAGCCCAAGGAGGCCGATTCCGATCTGGCCGATGAGGAACTGGAAGATGTCGACGAGGACGAGGATTCGCCCGATAACGACATCGACCTGGGCGGCGACGACGATCTCGGCGTGGCTGGAACCGGCGATGACGAGGATGACGAGAGCTGACATCGGCCACCGGGGCCGGGCCGGATGACGGCTCGCCACCCCGGTTCCGATGCGCATGACGATTGGCGAATATTAGGGACTTGCGGTTTGCCGGCTTCGCCCATAAAGGGCGGCCCTCCCGCAAGGGTGGTGCGTCTCCCAGGGCGCGCCAATGCAAGTGACGGGGCCGTAGCTCAGCTGGGAGAGCGCTACAATGGCATTGTAGAGGTCAGGGGTTCGATCCCCCTCGGCTCCACCACTGCGACGATTGAGAGTAACTGTGGCCACGCTGGCTGACGAGGTTTCGTCCGCCGGCGTTTTCGGCGTTTTGTGCGCCGTGAGGAGTGACGCGAAGCCATGTTCGACACGCTGTCCGATCGCCTGACCGGGGTCTTCGACCGCCTGCGCGGGCGCGGGGCGCTGAACGAAGGCGACGTGCGCGAGGCGATGCGCGAAGTGCGCATCGCGCTGCTGGAAGCGGACGTGGCGCTGCCGGTGGCGCGCGACTTCATCAATCGGGTGACCGAAAAGGCCGTGGGCCAGCAGGTGCTGCGCTCGGTCACGCCGGGCCAGCAAGTGGTCAAGATCGTCAATGACGAGCTGGTGGCGATGCTGGGCGGCGAGGAAGCCAGCCCGCTGACGCTGGATGCCAAGCCGCCGGTGGTGATCATGATGGTCGGCCTGCAGGGATCGGGCAAGACGACCACCACCGCCAAGCTGGGCAAGCTGATCCGGGAAAAGCACGGCAAGAAGGCGCTGATGGCGTCGCTCGACGTCAACCGCCCGGCCGCGCAGGAACAGCTCAAGGTGCTGGGCGAGCAGGTCGGTGTGGCGACGCTGCCGATCGTGCCGGGGCAGCAGCCGGTGGACATCGCCCGCCGCGCGATCGAATCGGCCCGGTTGCAGGCTGTGGACGTGCTGCTGCTGGATACCGCCGGCCGTCTCCATGTCGATGCCGCGCTGATGGCCGAGATGAAGGCCGTGGCCGGCGTGGCGGCGCCGACCGAAGTGCTGCTGGTGGTCGATTCGCTGACCGGGCAGGACGCCGTGAACGTCGCTCAGAGCTTCTCCGGCGAAGTGCCGCTGACGGGCGTGGTCCTGACGCGGATGGACGGCGATGCGCGCGGCGGCGCGGCGCTCTCCATGCGGGCGGTGACCGGCAAGCCGATCAAGTTCGCCGGCACGGGCGAAAAGCTCGATGCGATCGAGGCGTTTCATCCGGGCCGCGTGGCCAGCCGCATCCTGGGCATGGGCGACATCGTCTCCATCGTCGAGAAGGCGGCGGCGACGATCGAGAAGGAGGATGCCGACAAGCTGGCCGAGCGGATGCTCAAGGGCCAGTTCGACATGAACGACCTGCGCACCCAGCTCAACCAGATGCAGAAGATGGGTGGCCTCGGCATGCTGGCCGGCATGATGCCGGGCATGAAGAAGGCCAAGCAGGCGATGGCCGCCAGCGGGGTGGACGACAAGGTGCTGGTCCACATGGACGCGATCATCGGTTCGATGACGCCGAGGGAACGCCAGCGCCCCGAGCTGATGAACGCCAAGCGCAAGAAGCGCGTGGCGGCGGGATCGGGCACCAGCGTCCAAGACGTGAACAAGCTGCTCAAGATGCACCAGGAAATGGGCCGCGCGATGAAGCAGATCCGCAAGATGGGCGGGCTCAAGGGCCTTGGCGCCTTGTTCGGTGGCGGGGGCATGGGCGGTGCGGGCCCGGTAGGGGCGATGCCCGGCCTCGGCGGCCCCGGTGCGGCTGGCGGCGGGCAGCTTCCGGCCAACTTGCAGGACCTTCTCAAGAAGAATTGAATTTCAAGCGATTAGATCGGAAAGGTAACTATTCATGGCAATTGCAATCAGGCTTTCGCGCGGCGGCGCCAAGAAGCGCCCTTATTACCGCATCGTGGTGGCGGACAGCCGTTCCCCGCGCGACGGCAAGTATCTTGAGCAGATCGGCACTTACAACCCGCTGCTCGCCAAGGACGATGCGAACCGGGTGAAGCTGAACGAAGACCGCGCCCGTTACTGGGTGGGCGTCGGCGCGCAGATGAGCGACCGCGTGGCCCGCTTCCTCGATGCCGCCGGCATCAAGGAGCGTGCGGCGAAGAACAACCCGAAGAAGGCCGAACCGGGCGAGAAGGCCAAGGAACGCGCTGAAGAACGCGCCGCCAAGGCCGCCGAGGCCGAGGAAGCCGCCAAGGCCGCCGCCGAAGCTCCGGCCGAGGAAGCGCCTGCTGAAGAGACGGTGACCGAAGAAGCGGTTGCCGAAGCCCCCGCCGAGGAAGCGGCTGCCGAAGAAGCTCCGGCGGAAGAAGCCGGCGAGGAAAAGGCCGAGGGCTGACCCTTGCTTCCCCTCCTGCTTGCGGGAGGGGCCCGGGGAGGGCATGGGCGCGCCGTGGCGTTCGAAACAAACCCTCCCCCGACCTCTCCCGTAAGCGGGAGAGGGGACAAGACCGTCACGCTGGCCGCCATTGCCGGCGCGCATGGCGTGACGGGCGAAGTCCGCCTGAAGCTGTTCGGAGAGGGCGTGGCTGCGCTCTCCGCGCACAAGAGCTTCAACGGCGGCACCCTGACTCTCCGGAAAGTCCGCGATGACGGCAAGGGCGGGGCGATTGCCCGTTTCGCCGAACTGGCCGACCGCTCCGCGGCCGAGGCGCTGCGCGGCACCGTGCTCACCGTCCCGCGTTCCGCTCTCCCGCCGCTGGAGCCGGGCGAATACTATCACGCCGATCTGATAGGGCTGGCGGCGGTGTCCGATGCCGGCGAGGCGTTGGGCACGGTGATCGCGGTGGAGAACTTCGGCGCCGGCGACGTGATCGAGATCGAACGGCCGAACGGGAAGCGGTTCATGGTGCCGATGCGCGAAGAGGCGGTTCCCGAATGGACGGCCGAGCGGCTGGTGGTCTCGCGCGATTTCGTGGAATAGGCGGCCTATCGGCGCCGGAGCGGCTTCAGCTCCGCAAGATAGTTCCTGATCGCCGTGGCGGCCACGCCGCCATCGCCCATGGCATGGCTAATCTGATCGAGCCCCTTCACGACATCTCCCGCCGCGAACAGGCCGGGGATGTTCGTCCGCTGATGGGGATCGACCACAAGGCATCCGTCGCTACTGGTCTTCGCACCTGCCCGCGCGGCAAGTTCCGACCGCACCTGTGTGCCGAGGGCTGGATAAACGCTGTCGAAGGCCAGGCGACCTTGCGCGGTATCGAAGGCCAGGCGGCCGTCTTCGATCGCATAGCCCCCGCAAGGGCCGTCCACGCAAGCGATGCCGGCGGCGTCGATCTGGGCGGCGTCCTGCGTGTCCAGCTGGTGCGCGCCTTCGGGCGCGATGAGGGTCAGGTCGGCCGTGTAGCCGCGCAGGAACAGCGCCTCGCGCGTGCCCCGTTCCCCGGTGCCGATCACCGCGACACGCCGGTCGGTCACTTCGTAGCCGTCGCAGATCGGGCAATAGCGCAGCACCCCTTCACGCAGCGCGCGAGCGTGAAGCGCATCGTCGATGCCATCGGGCCGATTGTTGACCACTCCGCTGGCGATGAGCACCGATCGGGCGCGGAACTGCCGCCCTTCGACGGAAACTACGAAGCCCTCATCGGTTCGCTCGATCCCGGTCACGCAGGCCAGCTCGCGCCGCGCCCCGTAGTTTTCGGCCTGGGCCAGCATCCGCGCCAGCAGCGCCTTGCCGGAAATCCCCTCCGGAAAACCCGCGTGGTTATGAGTGCAGGGGATCAGCGCGGCGCGGCTGGTGCCGCAATCGAACAGGCGGATCGAGAGGTGAAAGCGCGCGAGGTAGATCGCGGCGGTCAATCCGGCCGGCCCGGCGCCGACGACGATGCAGTCTTCCATCAGCGTGCCAACGCAACAAAGGCCGAAGCTTTCCCGCCGGCTGGACAGGCAGGCTCCGCCGCCGCGCTCAGGCCGCCGCGAAAGCCTGCGGTGCCGCCGCGAGTTCGACGAGCATGGCGTGCTCATGCGCAGCACTGGGCCCGGCCAGCGCGGCGAGGATAACGAAGAGCGTCATTGTCGTCGCGACAGCGGCCAGTCCGCCGAGAAGCGTATTGCCTGCCTTGTGCAAGGCCCGTTCAGGGATGGCATCGGCATAAGTGCGCTCTATGGTCGCCGGCAAATAGGACTGGCGGGAAAGCGCCTCGCGAACAGTGCCGAGCATACGGCTGAAATCGGCGGAAAATCGGGCGTGATCAGCGTTCCACATCCGCATGATGAGTTCGTCGTTCATCGTCATGTTCCTTCGGTCGGGTGGGCAAGAGATGCCATGACGCCCGGCGCGCGGCCAACAAAAGGGTTGGGCGATAGTATAAGTCAGGCTTATATCGCTACGTGTCTCGCCCGCCGCCTCTTGCCGCGATCCGCGCCTTCGAAGCCGCCGGCCGGCACGAGAACTTTTCCCGCGCCGCCGAAGAACTGGGGATGACGCAGGCTGCGGTCAGCTATCAGATCCGCCAGCTGGAAGATCGCGTGGGCCGCCCGCTGTTCGTGCGCGAGAAAGGGCGTGTGAAGCTGTCCGATACCGGGCGGCGCCTCCTACCGGCGCTCACCGCGGCCTTCACCGGCATCACCGAGGCTTTCGATTCGCTGCGCGAGGAGGACGAGGATGTCCTTTCACTGAGCACCGCGGTCTCGATCGGCGGCACATGGCTCAGCGCCCGCATCGGCCGCTTCCAGCTGCGCTATCCCGATCTGGCCGTGCGCATGGCCTTGTCGAACGACCTGGTCGATTTCCACGGGGGCGGGGTGGATGCGGCGCTTCGCGGCGGGATGGGGCAATGGGAAGGCTTGCGGTGCGATTTCCTGTTCCGACAGCATTTCACCCCGATCTGCACCCCTTCGTTCCTCGAAGCGAACCCGATCCGCCGGCCGCAGGACCTGCTGGGCGTGGAGCGGCTGGGGCCGAACGACCAGCTGTGGCGCGAATGGTTCGCCCGTGTCGGCATCGGCGCGCCGCCGCCCCGGCGCGGCGTGGCGCTGGACAGCCAGTTGCAGGAAGCCAGCGCCATGCAGAACGGCTTCGGCATCGCCATGATGTCCCCGCTCTATTGGAAGGCGGACCTGGCCAGTGGGCGGCTGGTGCAGCCGTTCGACACGCTTTACATCTCTCCCACCGCGCAATGGCTGGTGCACCCCGCGGGTCGCGTGGGTGTGCGCAAGATCGAACGGTTCCGCGAATGGCTGCATGAGGAGCTGGCGACGGACCGCGAATGGATCCCGCCAGAGGTATGGGAAGCGGCGGCTTGACTCGCGGCGATTGATGACAGGCAAAAGAGATGTATATACATGGCGTATATACGGAGGCCGCAATGGGCAAGGAATACAAGGCCAAGGTGTTCAAGTCGGGCAATTCGCTCGCCCTGCGCCTGCCCAAGGAACTCGGGCTAAAGGAAGGTTCGACCATGGTGCTGCGCGAGGAACAGGGCGGATATCGCTTCGAAGAGCAGGAAGCCCCCAAGGCGAAGCTCGATGTCGACAAGTTCTGGGGCAAGGCCAAGCACTTGAAAGTACCCGAACGACGCGATTTCGATGAGCGTCCCAGCACGATCGCGGCGCGGCTGGCCCGGAAAACCCAGTGATCGGCTATCTGCTCGACACGGACTGTTCGGTCTATGCCATGCTCGGAACCCATCCCCACCTTCGCTCGCGATTGGCGGAATGCGAGCCGGGGGAAGTGGCGATCTCGGCGATCAACTTCGCCGAGATCGTCATGGGCGAAAACCTCGGCTATCCGCCCGACCGCGATGTGATCGAGGATTTCGTAACCGTGGTGCCCATACTCCCGTTCGATGAAGCCGCGGCGCGGCTCTACGCGACGCTGCCTTTCAAGCGCGCCCGGTTCGATCGCCTGCTCGCCGCGCATGCGCTCAGCATCGGGGCGACGGTGATTACCAATAACGAAGCCGACTTCGCCGATGTGCCAGGATTGAAGATCGAGAACTGGACAGTGCCGCTGTGACTTTCGCCGCCACTGTCCTCACGCTTTATCCGGAGATGTTTCCCGGGCCGCTGGGCGTTTCGCTGGCCGGGCGGGCGCTGGCGGAAGGGGCATGGTCCCTCGATACCGTGCAGATCCGCGATTTCGCCGCCGACAGGCATCGCACGGTGGACGATACGCCGGCCGGGGGCGGGGCGGGCATGGTGCTGAAGGCGGATGTGCTGGCGGCGGCGATCGATCATGCGCGGGTGCTGCATCCTGGCTGCCCGGTGCTGGCGATGACGCCGCGTGGGCGGCCGATCACGCAGGCGCGGATTCGCGAACTGGCGGCGGGGCCGGGGGTGACGATCCTGTGCGGCCGGTTCGAGGGATTCGACGAGCGGATTTTCGAAGGCCGCGATGTCGAACAGGTCAGCTTGGCGGACATCGTGCTGTCAGGCGGAGAGCCGGCCGCGCTGGCCATTCTCGACGCTTGCATTCGCCTGCTCCCCGGCGTAATGGGCGCGGCCTCAAGCGGGGCGGAGGAGTCCTTCGAGGAAGGCCTGCTCGAATATCCGCATTATACCCGACCTCAGGAATGGGAAGGGCGCACGATCCCTGAAGTGCTGCGATCGGGGGATCATGCGAAGATCGCCGCATGGCGGAAACGCCAGGCGGAGGACGATACACGGTCACGCAGGCCGGACCTTTGGGAGCGCTACGGGAGCGCTCGGGACCGATCTGCCTCTGGCGCGCGGCGCGAGGATTGAAGGAGCCCGTCATGGGTCTGATCCAGGAGCTCGAGGCTGAGGCCATCGCAGCTTTCAACGAGGGGAAGACGATCCCCGAATTCCGCCCTGGCGATACGCTGCGCGTGGGCGTGCGCGTGGTCGAAGGCGAACGTACCCGTGTGCAGAACTTCGAAGGCGTGTGCATCGCCCGTTCGAACCGCGGCATCAACAGCAATTTCACCGTCCGCAAGCTGAGCTTCGGCGAAGGGGTGGAGCGCGTGTTCCCGCTCTATTCGCCGAACGTGGACAGCATCGAGGTGGTTCGCCGCGGCGTGGTGCGCCGGGCGAAGCTCTATTACCTGCGCGGCCGCACCGGCAAGCGCGCCCGCATCGCCGAGCGCAAGCAGACCGCGAGCCAGGAGGGCTGAGGCCCTTTCCCTGGCTGGTTCCAGATGTAACAAGAGGGGCGCTCCGGCAGACCGGGGCGCCCCTTTTCGTTTGCGGAGACCTTCCTTGCGATCCCTGCCGTTTCTCGCCGCTGGCGGTGTGCTTGCGCTGCTGACATGTCCCGCTATCGCCGCAGCGCAGAACGAGGTGACGCACGTGCCCGCACAGAAAACGCAGGATCTCACTCTGGAGCGCGTGTTCGCCAGCCCCTCGCTGGATGGACCAAGCCCGCGCCTGCCGAAGCTTTCCCCCGATGGCCGCTATCTGGCGGTGCTGCGCAACCGGCCGGACGATCGCGAGCGGTACGACTTGTGGGCTTTCGACCGCCAGGAGGGCGCCTGGCGGATGCTGGTGGATTCCGAAAAGCTCGGTTCCGGGCGGGAATTGTCCGAGGCCGAGAAGATGCAGCGCGAACGGCTGCGGATCGGGGAGCTGAAAGGCATTGTCGCCTATGACTGGTCGGCGGACGGCCGCTCGATCCTGGTGCCGCTGGAAGGCGATCTCTACCTCGCCGCGCTCGACGGCGCGGTAACGCCCTTGACGAGCAGCGAGGAGGGCGAGCTCAATCCCAAGCTGAGCGAGACCGGCAAATACCTCTCCTTCGTGCGCGACCGGCGGCTGTGGACCGGCCCTGTCGGTGCCGAGGCGATGCCGGTCACGCCGGAGGAAGCGGAAACCGTCCACTGGGGCGAGGCCGAGTTCGTCGCGCAGGAGGAAATGGACCGGCTCACCGGCTATTGGTGGGCGCCGGACGATCGGCGGATCGCGGTGGAGCGGTTCGACGAAGCGCCGGTTGGCGTGGTCACCCGCGCGGCGATCGGTGCCAGCGGGACGACGACGTTCCAGCAGCGCTATCCGGCGGCGGGCACGCCCAATGTGGATGTGAAGCTCTTCGTGATAGACCCGGATGGCGGCAACCGGGTGGAAGTCGATCTGGGGCCGGATCGCGACATCTACCTAACCCGGGTGGATTGGGCGCCGGACGGCAAGACGCTGTATGTCCAGCGCGAGGATCGCGGGCAGACCACACTGGACATGCTGGCGGTCGATCCGGCCACGGGGAACAGCCAGTTGCTGTTCAGCGAAAGAGCCGCGGCGGGGCATTGGATCAACCTGACCGACAATTATCGCGTCCTGAAGGACGGAAGCATGATCTGGTGGTCCGAACGGGACGGGTTCGGCCATCTCTATCGTTTCGCGGACCGCCACTGGCAGCAGCTCACCAGTGGGCCGTGGGTGGTATCGAGCCTGAACGGCGTCGATCAGGAGGCCGGGCGGCTCTATTTCACCGGCACCAAGGACGATGTGCTGGCGCCGCAGGTCTATGCGCTCGATTATCGCCGGGGCGGGGAGCCCGAGCGGCTGACCGATCCCGCTTTCGCCAATTCGGCGACCATGGACGAGAAGGGCAAGACCCTGCTCGTCACCCGCTCGTCGGATCGCCAGCCCCGGCAGGTCTATCTGGCGGATGGCGATGGCCAGCGGCTCGCCTGGGTGGAAGAGAACGCGCTGGGCGCCGACCACCCCTATGCACCCTATCTCGCCAGCCACCAGACGGCGCAATTCGGCACGATCGCGGGGCCGGACGGCACGGTGCTGCACTGGAAGATGATCACCCCGCCGCTGAAGGCTGGCAAGCGCTATCCGGTGTTCTTCTCGCACTATGGCGGGCCGCATTCGCAGACGGTGACGCGCGGCTGGGGCGGGGCCTTGCAGCAGGCGATCGTGGACAAGGGTTATGTGTGGTTTGAGATCGATAATCGCGGCAGCTCCAACCGCGGTGTCGATTTCGAGAAGGCGATCTACCGCGCCATGGGCAGCGTGGAAGTGGCCGACCAGAAGGCCGGGGCCGCGTACCTGAAAACGCTGCCCTTCGTCGATCCCGCCAAGATCGCGATCTACGGCTGGTCCTATGGCGGCTATATGACGCTGAAGATGTTGGAGGCCGACCAGGGCTTCTATGCGGCGGGCATCGCCGGCGCGCCGGTGACCAAGTGGGAGCTTTACGACACGTTCTATACCGAACGCTACATGGGCACGCCCCAGGCCGACGCGGCGGCTTATGCGGCTTCCGACGCTCTGGTCGAGGCCAACCGGATCGCCGATCCGCTGCTGCTGATCCACGGCATGTCGGACGACAACGTGGTGTTCGAGAACAGCTCCGAACTGATTGCCCGATTGCAGGCGGAAGCCAGGCCCTTCGAAATGATGCTCTATCCCGGCTACACCCACCGCGTTTCCGGCCCGAAGATCAGCGTTCACCTGTGGAACACGATCTTCCGCTTCCTCGACGCGCATGGGGTCACGCCGCCCGAATAGGCCGACGCTCAAGCCCAGGCTTGGGCGCCCCAAGCAAAGCCGCCATTGCAAGTGCCGCGCGGCGCGCTAAGGCGGCGCCAATTTCGTGCGGATGGAGAATGACGGTGGGTTACCGGGTAGCGGTTGTCGGAGCGACGGGGAATGTCGGGCGCGAGATCCTCGCCATCCTGGCCGAGCGCGAGTTTCCGATGGACGAGGTGGCCGCCGTCGCCAGCCCCCGCTCGACCGGCACCGAGATCGAACTCGGCGACACCGGCAAGATGCTCAAGTGCAAGAATATCGAGCATTTCGATTTCACCGGCTGGGACATCGCCCTGTTCGCCGCCGGTTCCGGCCCGGCGAAGGAATATGCGCCCAAGGCGGCCGCCGCCGGCTGCGTGGTGATCGACAATTCCTCGCTCTATCGCATGGATCCCGACATTCCGCTGATCGTGCCCGAGGTTAACCCGGATGCGATCGACGATTATTCGAAGCGCAACATCATCGCCAACCCGAACTGCTCCACCGCGCAGCTGGTCGTGGCCTTGAAGCCGCTGCACGATGCGGCGGGCATCAAGCGCGTGGTGGTGAGCACCTATCAGTCCGTTTCGGGCGCCGGGAAGGCGGGGATGGACGAGTTGTTCGAGCAGAGCCGGGCGATCTTCGTCGGCGATCCGGTGGAGCACAAGAAGTTCACCAAGCAGATCGCCTTCAACGTGATCCCGCACATCGACGTGTTCCTGGATGACGGGTCCACCAAGGAAGAGTGGAAGATGGTGGTCGAGACCAAGAAGATCCTCGACCCCAAGATCAAGCTGAACGCCACCTGCGTGCGCGTGCCGGTGTTCGTCGGCCATTCCGAGGCGGTCAACATCGAGTTTGAGCGCGAGCTTTCGGCCGAGCAGGCGCAGGAAATCCTGCGCGAGGCGCCGGGGATCATGCTCGTCGACAAGCGTGAGGACGCGGGATACGCCACCCCGGTCGAAACCGCGGGCGACGGGGCGACTTACGTCAGCCGCGTGCGTGAAGATCCCACGGTGGAGAACGGCCTCACCCTCTGGTGCGTCAGCGACAACCTGCGCAAGGGCGCCGCGCTCAACGCGGTGCAGATCGCGGAGCTGCTGGGCCGGCGCCACCTGAAGAAGGGGTGATCCCATGGCGCGGGGCACCCACGCGGACGCGATGGTGCCCTACGAGCCGCTGAACGTGCCAAAGCCGTTCGGCGCGGAAACCTGGATCGTGGACGGGCCGGAAATCCGCATGGATTACGGCCCGTTTCACTTGCCGTTTCCCACGCGAATGGTGGTCGTGCGCCTGGCTTCGGGGGAGCTGTGGGTCCATTCGCCCATTTCGCCGGACGAGGCGCTGTTCCGCGCCATCGATGCGCTGGGCCCTGTGCGCTACCTGATCGCGCCGAACACCCTCCATTACTGGTACATGGCCGATTGGCTGGAGCGCTATCCGGCCGCATCGAGCTTCGCGGTCGGTGATCTTCAAACCAAGGCGAAGCGCCCGTTTCGTATCGACCGCGTGCTGGATGACGGCGCCGCGCCGCCCCCTTGGGCGGACGAGATCGACTGGCTGCTGATCGCCGGCAGCGTGGTGGACGAGGCGGTGTTCCACGTCCGCGCGGCGCGCCTTCTGATCGTGACCGACCTGATCGAGAATTTCGAGCCGGCTCGCATGCGCAACCGCCTGCTGCGCTGGCTTATTGAGATGGGGGGCGCTGACGGTTCCACGCCGATCGACTTGCGCATGACCTTCAGGGGCAACCGGCAGGAGGTTGCCCGGCGGATCCGGCAGGTGCTGGATTGGCGGCCCCAGCGGGTGACGATGGCCCATGGCCGCCCTTATGCGGTTGGGGCCGAGATGGAACTGGAACGCGCGTTTCGGTGGGCGTTGAAGCCGGCCCGCTGACAGGCGACGCTAATGCGCCGGCGGCTCCACGGCGCCTGTCGGGGCCCGGCTGCGGCGCATGATCAGCACCAGCGGCACCGACGCCAGGCTGAGCCACATCATCAGGTAGAAATCGTCGATATAGGCGATCATCGCGGCCTGCTGGGTAACCAGGCCATCGATCACCTGCAGGCCCGCCTCACCGTATTGCTGCAAGCGCTGGAGCGATGAAAGGTCGAGCATCGCGGTGATCGCGGGCGTGATGTGGCCGGCCAGATCGCTGTGGCTGGTCTGCGTGTTGCGCGAAAGCAGCGTCATCATCACCGAGATGCCGATCGAGGAGCCGACCGAGCGAGTGAGGTTGAGGAGGCTGGACCCATCGGTGCGCAAGTGCGGGGGCAGGGTGGCGAAAGCCGTGGTCTGCAAGGGGATGAACACCAGCCCGATGCCCAGGCCCTGGATCAGCCCGGAAACGATCACGTGATAGCGATCGACCTCCAGCGACCAGCCGGCCATCATGTGCAGCGACCAGGCGCCGATTAGGAAGCCGAGGGCCACCATCCAGCGCGCATCGCCGCCCTTGCGCATCAACAGGCCGGAAAGCTGCATCGAGACCAGCACGCCAATGCCGCGAGGCATCAGCACCAGGCCGGTATCGACCACGTCATAGTTGAACAGGCCCTGCAGCATCGGCGGCAACAGCGCCATGGTGGCGAACATGACCACGCCGATCACCACCATGAACACCAGCGCGATCACGAAATTGACGTTGGTGAACAAGTGCCGGTCGAACAGCGGATCGGGCGCGGACACGAAGTGGATCACCGCCACCCAGGCGCTCGAAAGGATCAGGAAGGCGTAGATCCAGGTCTCCGTCGAAGCGAACCAGTCGAGCTGGGTGCCGCGGTCGAGCAGCAATTGCAGGCTGGAAAGGCACACCGCGATCATGGCGAAGCCGAACAAGTCGAACCGGCGCTTCACCACTTCGCGCGAAGGCAGCTCGGCCAGGAGGATGGCCACGCACAGCAGGCCCACCGGGACATTGACGTAGAACACCCAGCGCCAGGTCCAGTTCTCGGTGATCCAGCCGCCCAGCACCGGGCCGGCAATGGGGCCGATCATCACCCCCATGCCCCACAGCGCGATGATCGAGGCCTGCTGGCTGGGCTTCGACGTGTCGAGCAGGGCCGCCTGGCTGAGCGGGGCGATGAAGGCCCCGGCCACGCCCTGCAAGGCGCGGAAGAGCACCATCTCTTCCAGGTTCTGCGCCATGCCGCACATCATCGAGGCGATCACGAACCCGATCACCGAAAAGATGAACAGCCGCCGCGATCCGATCCGGTCGGAAAGCCAGCCGGTGATCGGCATGGCGACGGCGGAGGCGATGATATAGCTGGTCAGCACCCAGCTGATCGTGTCGGGCGTGGCGCCCAGCGCGGATTGCATGTGCGGGATCGCCACGTTGGCGATCGTGATGTCGAGCACCTGCAACAGGGTGGCGGCCATCACCCCGACGATGAGCAGGAAGTGATTCTCGACCGGAAGCTGGGCGATATCCTCCAGCGGCGCGTCCGCCGCGCGCGGCTTCCGGCCACGGCCAGAGGCGGCCGCCGTCGCCATGGCCTAGCGTTTCCGCCCGTCGATGAAGACGGTGACGTCGGCCGAAAGGCCGGCGATCAGCGGCCGCGGGCTTGCCTCGTCGATGGCCACCCGCACCGGCACCCGCTGGGTGACCTTGACCCAGTTGCCGGTGGCGTTCTGCGCTGGGAGCACGGAGAATTCCGATCCGGTGCCCGCCCCGATCGAAGCCACGTGCCCTTTCAGCGCGAGGCCGGGATAGGCATCGAAGCGGACTTCGGCCGATTGCCCGGCGCGCATCTCGTCGAGATCGGTTTCCTTGAAATTGGCTTCGACATAGGAACTGGTGTCGGCGACGATGGTCAGCATCGGCAGGCTGGTGACGGCCTGCTGGCCAAGCTGGAGCCGGTCCGCCTGGGCCACCCGGCCGGCGATGGGCGCGCGCACGTCTGTGCGCCGCAGGGCCAGCTCCGCCTCGGCGCGGCGGGCCTCGGCGGCGGCGATCTGTGGGTTCACGCCGGGCACGGCCGGGCCATTGGCGAGCCTGGCCTGCGCTTCCTTCTGCTGCGCCTGCGCCTGCTGCAGCGCGGCGCGCGCCTGGGCCACGGCGTGTTGCGCCGCCTCGTAATCCGCCTTGGTGGTGAAGCCGCGCTTCCAGAGCGCTTCCTGCCGTTCCAGCGTGGCCTGGGCGAAGGCGATATCCTCACGCGCGGCGGCGATGTCCACGTTGGTCAGCTGCGGCGCGTTCGACAAGGTGGTGACATTGGCCTGGGCCGTGGCGATCGCCGCGTTCGCTTCCTGGATCTGCAGGCGATAGGGCTCGGGATCGATGCGGAACAGCAGGTCCCCCGCCTTGACCCGGTCGCCTTCATGCACCGAAACCTCGACGATCTTGCCGACGACTTCGGCGCTGACGCCGACCATGTCCTGCTTGAGATAGGCGTTGTCGGTCGAAACCTTGCCTTGCAGGCTCTGCCAATAGATCAGGCCGCCAACGAGGAGCACCAGGGGAAGGGCGAGCATGAGCGCCAGGCGCCCCCAGCGGCGCTTTTTCGGGCCTTGCGTGGCGTCTTCCAGGGCCGGCGCTTCGCCTTCGGCTTGCGCTTCGCCTTCGGAGAGTTGCGGATCGGCTTCCGCCATAAGGATTTGTTGCCTTATTCCGTGAGTGGAGGGGGCAGATAGGCGAACTGGTTGCTTGTAACAACGTAATGTCGATTTTTTTCCGGAAAGGTAAGAAAATGGCGGAAATGAGCGGGGGCTGCCAATGCGGCCGGGTGCGTTATCGGGCGGCGGCCGACTCTGCGGAGGCTTATCTGTGCCATTGCCGGATGTGCCAGCGGGCCACGGGGGGATTCGCCGCCAGCTTCGTCCACCTGCCGGCCGAGGCGGTGCAGTGGGAAGCCGAGCCTGATTGGTACGCCAGTTCGCCGATCGCGCGCCGTCCGTTCTGCTCTGCTTGCGGGACGCCGCTCGGCTTCCGGTTCAACGAGGGCACGGGAATCGACCTGACGCTGGGCAGCTTCGACGATCCCTATGGCTTCGTTCCCCAGTCCCATTCGGGCGCGGAAAGCCTGCACGAACCGTGGATCGATACCTCCGCGCTGCCCCGCCAGCGCAGCGACGAGACCACCAGCGTGACCAGCCGCTGGCGGGCGGCCGGCTTGGAGGTGCCGGAGTGACCGTGCGAATCGAGCGAATTGCTTCCTTCGACGGCGCCGAACTGGCCGTTCACCGACTCGGCAAAGGGCAGCCAGTCGTCTTGCTGCACGGCCTGTTTTCCAGCGCGGAGATGAACTGGATTCGCTTCGGCCACGCGGCGAAGCTGGCCGAGGCCGGTTTCGAGGCGATCATGCCGGACTTGCGCGCCCATGGCGAAAGCGCCGCGCCGCACGATCCCGCCGCCTATCCGCCGGATGTCCTGGTGCGTGATCTGGACGCGGTCGTGCGGGCCTGTGCGCCAGGGGCCTTCGACCTCGCCGGCTTTTCCCTCGGCGCGCGCACGGCCGCGAGCGGGGTGATCGCCGGCTTGCGGCCACGGCAGCTGGTGCTCGGCGGGGTAGGGCTGGAAAGCTTGTCCAACTGGGATGCGCGCGCCGCCTTCTTCGTCGATGCGATCGATCGCTTCGATGCCATCCGCATGGGCGATCCGGCCTATTTCACCGTGCAGTTCATGAAGACGATGAAGATCGACCGCGTGGCCGCGCGCCTGCTGCTGACGCGGGGCGTGGATGACCCGCCGCTGGGCGGCCTGGCGGGAATCACGATGCCGACCCTGGTCGTGTGCGGCGAGCAGGACCGCGACAACGGTTCGCCCGAAGCGCTGGCCCGGGCCCTGCCCGATGCCCGCTACGAGACCGTTCCGGGCAGCCACATGAGTTCGGTGACCGAGCCCGCGTTGGGGGAGGCGATCGTGCGCTTCCTTTCCCTGTGATCAGCGGAACGGCGGCTCGCTGAACGCGCGCAGCTTGCGGCTGTGCAGGCGCGGGCCTTCGGCGCGCAGGCGTTCGCAGGCGCGGATGCCGATCCGCAGGTGGCCTGCGATCGCTTCCTCGTAGAACACGTTGGCCTGGCCCGGCAGCTTGATCTCGCCGTGGAGCGGCTTGTCGGACACGCACAGCAAGGTGCCGTAGGGGACGCGGAAGCGATAGCCCTGCGCGGCGACAGTGGCGCTTTCCATCTCGATGGCCACGGCTCGGCTCTGGGAAAGGCGCAGCGCCGTGCGCGTGTAGCGCAGCTCCCAGTTGCGATCGTCTGTGGTGACCACGGTGCCGGTTCGCATGCGCTGCTTGAGATCCGCGCCTTGCGAGCCGCTGACTTCCTCCGCCGCGCCGGCCAGCGCCTGCTGGACTTCGGCGATCGCCGGAAGCGGTATCTCGGGCGGCAGCACACTGTCGAGCACATGGTCGTCGCGCAGGTAGGCGTGGGCGAGGACGAAATCGCCGATCTTCTGCGTGGGCCGCAGGCCGCCGCAATGGCCGATCATCAGCCATGCTTCGGGCCGCAGCACGGCGAGGTGATCGGTGATCGTCTTGGCGTTGGAGGGGCCGACGCCGATGTTGACCAGCGTGATCCCCATCCGATCGGGCGCCATCAGGTGATAGGCCGGCATCTGGTGGCGCCGCCAGGTGGTTTCGTTGAGCTGCGCATGGGCCTGGGCCGTGCGCCGGTCGAGCATGAGGCCGCCGGCGCCCGCAACACCGGTGTAGAACCCCTGGCCGACCTGCTCCCCGGCCCAGTCCACGAACTCGTCGATATAGCGGTGATAATTGGTGAGCAGCACGAAGCGCTGGAAATGCGCCGGCGCCGTGCCGGTGTAGTGAGCCAGGCGGGCGAGCGAGAAATCGGTCCGCAACCCGTCGAACAGCGACAGCGGCATCGGCTGGCCCGCTTTACCGAAATCGACGCAGTCGGCCAGCTCGTCGCCGATCAGGGCTAGCTCCGTGGTCGGGAAATGGCGAGCCAGTTCCGTCGGCCGCACATCCGCCAGCCCCTCGCCATGATGGCCGTCGAGCACGTAGGGGAAGGGGATTTCCTGCCTGGAAGGCCGGCACTCGATAGAGACGTCGTAATCACCCAGCAGCAGGTCGAGCTGTTCGGCCAGATAGCCGGCGAACAGGTCCGGCCGGGTGACGGTCGTGGCGTAGATGCCCGGCTGATGCAGCCGCCCGAACGCCCGCGAACGATCCGTGGCCGCACCGCCCCCTGCGAAGCTCACGCGCAGCTCGGGATAGCAATAGCTGCCGTCGCGGCGGCGTTCCGGCGGGGGAAGCACGCCGGAACGGACGTATTCGGCGATATCGGAGCGCAGCCGTTCCACGGCGGCATCGTAGAGGGCGGCAAGCTCGGCGATGACGCGGCGGGAATCCATCCGCATGGGCTAGCACGTCCGGGGGAAAGAGAAAGGGCGCGGTCCTTGCGGAGCGCGCCCTTTCGGTTCCTGGATCGGGAAGCGGGGGATCAGCCCTCGGCGTTCTCTTCGCCTTCGGCCGGCGCTTCTTCCGCCGGGGGCAGTTCGCCCACTTCGGCGCCGGCTTCCAGCGCTTCGGTGAAGCCTTCGCTATCGCCGCGCTCTTCCTCGGCGATCTGGCCGATCACGTCGACGCCCTGGCGCTGAAGCTCGGCCTCGTCGTCGGAGCGGGCGACGTTCGCCTTCACCGTGACCTGGACTTCCGGATGCAGCGCCACGCGCACGTCGAACAGGCCGATCGTCTTGATCGGGCGTTCGAGCACGATCTGCGAGTTGTTGATGTCGAAGCCCTTGGCCTTGAGCCCGTCGGCGATGTCGCGGACGTTGACCGAGCCATAGAGCTGGCCGGAGTTCGACGAGGCGCGGATCAGCACCAGCTCGGTGCCGTCCACATGCGTGCCGGCCTTGGCCGCTTCATCGCGGCGGGCGGCGTTTTCGGCTTCGAGCCGCTCGCGATTGGCTTCGAAGACCTGGCGATTGGCATCGTTGGCGCGCAGCGCCTTCTTGTTCGGCAGCAGGAAGTTGCGGGCATAGCCGTCCTTCACGGTGACGACGTCACCGATCGTGCCGAGCTTCTCGATGCGTTCGAGCAGGATGATTTCCATGACGAGCGCTCCCTTACTTCACGATGTAGGGCAGCAGGCCCAGGTGGCGGGCGCGCTTGATCGCCTTGGCCAGCTCACGCTGCTTCTTGGCGGAAACGGCGGTGATGCGGCTGGGCACGATCTTGCCGCGTTCGGACATGAAGCCCTGCAGCAGGCGCACGTCCTTGTAATCGATCACGGGCGCGTCCTTGGCCGAAAACGGGCAGGACTTGCGGCGGCGGAAAAACGGGCGGGCCATCAGTCGCGCTCCTCACGTTCGGCGCGACGCTTGCGGTCGCGTTCGTTCTTGCGCATCTGCACCGAAGGGCCGGTCTCATGCTCTTCCACATTGATGGTGAGCCAGCGGATCACGTCTTCGTTGATGCGGTTCTGCCGCTCCAGCTCGGCGACCATGGCGCCGGGGCCTTCGAGGTTGAGCAGGACGAAATGCGCCTTGCGGTTGCGGTCGATCTTGTAGGCCAGGTTCTTGAGGCCCCAGGTCTCCGTCTTGGAGACCTTGCCGCCGTTCTGTTCGACAATCTCGGTGGCGGCGGCGGCGAGCGCATCGACCTGAGCCTGGCTCAGGTCCTGGCGCGCCAGGAATACATGCTCGTACAGCGGCATGTGCGCGTTCCTTTCACTTCCATGCCGATCGTTGGCTGATCCGCCCGTATGGCGGGGCCCCTCCGGCTTTCTTCGACGATTTCCACACAGCTTCGCTTGCGAGAGGACGCGCGGAAGCGGCGCACATACAGCTTCCGGCCCGGAATGCAAGCGGCCAGCGGGCCGGAACAGCGCCCGCGACCGGCACGATTCGGCGCATCCGCGGGAACGACTTGGGCGGCAAAGCGCTGGCCAGGCGTGGATGCTTCAAGCTGGCTTGTGGACCTGTTCCCCTTCATGCCGTCGCTGCTCGACAGCGAATGGCTGCTTGGCCTGCTGATCTTCAGCCTGACCGCGGCGGTGATGAGCTTCGGCGTGCCGGGCGTGCTGGTGCCGATCTCGTTCTCCTCCGGCGCGCTGCTGGGGGGCTGGGAAGGCATGGCCGTGGTCGGCGTCGGCGCCCTGCTGGGCAGCCAGGCCTTCTTCGTGGTGACACGCCGCTGGCTCGGCGCGCGCCTGCGCCATCGCTGGGGCGACCGGCTGAAACGGCTCGACGGCGAGATCGCCCGGCGGGGCTTCTTCTATCTGCTCGGCCTGCGGCTGCTGGGCATGCCGCATCTGGCGCTGACCGCCGCCAGCGCCCTTTCCCCGATGCGCGCACGCAGCTTCGCCCTGGCGACGCTGCTGGGCCTCCTGCCGGCGATCGGGCTGGCGGCCATGGCGGGATCGGCGATTTAGCAGACAACCGCCTCACCCGGATCGTCGCCGCCTCACCTAAATCGTCATTGCGAGCGTAGCGAAGCAATCCAGGGCGTATTGCACTGCCGCCCTGGATTGCTTCGCTACGCTCGCAATGACGAATGGGTGGGAAGGCCTGCCCATAGGGGGTTCAGGAAAGGCGCGCCAGCAGGTCCTTCGCGAACGCCGTCAGCGTATCGTCCCGCGCGCCCATCACGGCGATGCGATCGCCAGGCTGGGCGAGTTCGAGGATGCGCTGCCCACATTGTTCGCGCGATGGGATGTATTCGGCCTTCCCGCCCGCTTCCCCGATCAGGCGGACGATGCGCTCGCTGCCTTCGGAACGGTCCACCGTGCCGCCGAAATAGACCGGATCGCACAGGATCGTCACGTCATCCGGGCCGAGTTCATTCGCGAAAGTCAGCGCCAGTTCGTGGCCCATCTGCCGCAAAGGGCCATAGCCGTGCGGTTGGAAGAACGCGATCACGCGGCCGGGGTGCGCTTTCAGCGCGCGCAGGGTAGCGCGAACCTTTTCGGGGTTGTGGCCGAAATCGTCGATCACCGCGATGCCGGAGGCACTGGTGCCGACCAGGTCGAAGCGGCGGGCGATACCGGAAAATCCCGCGAGCAGGCGCGTGGCTTCCGTCACGCCGAGACCGGCGGCTGCGGCGCCGGCTATGGCCGCCAGCGCGTTCGCCACGTTGTGGCGGCCCGGCATGGGGATGGAGAAGCGCTCGGCGCCGCCGCCCGCACGATCCACCACGGTTGCGGCGACGCCGAAGGGGCTTTCCTCGATCGATCCCGGATCGATACCGATCATGGCGTCGGCACGGTCGATGCCGAACGGGATCGCCTCGTTCGCCCGGCCGATCAGGCCGCGCGCCTCCGCGTCATCCAGGTTGACGGCAGCGCGCGGGGCGGCGGCCAGGAAATCGCCGAACAGCGCCCGCAATTCGTCCAGGCCCTTGTGATCGAGGCTGACGTTGAGCAGCACGGAAACGCGCGGGCGGTATAGCGCGATGGACCCGTCGCTTTCGTCCACTTCCGACACGAACACGCCGCCCGCGCCGACCCGCGCGCTGGCGAAAGGCACCTCGGGCGAGGCGAAGTTCTTCATCACCGCGCCGTTCATGATCGTCGGGTCCCGCCCGGCCTGATGCATGATCCAGCCGAGCATCCCGGTCACCGTGGATTTGCCGCTGGTGCCGCCCACGGCGATGCCTTGCGGCGCGGCGTTGAACAGCGTGGAAAGCAGTTCCGCGCGGCTCATGCGCGCGCAGCCGAGTTCCTTCGCGCGCACGACTTCAGGCACCGTATCCTCGATCGCGGCGGAGGCGACGAGGGTTTGCGCGGCGCTGGTCACGCCGCTGCCGTCCTGCGGGAACAGCGCGAATCCCTGCCGTTCCAGCCAGGCGCGCTTTTCCGGCGTGCGGCCCTGGTCGAAACCCCGGTCCGACCCGGCGACCTGGGCGCCCCCGGCCTTGAGGATCGTGGCCAGCGGCAACATGCCCGAGCCGCCGATGCCGCAGAAGAACCAGGGATGCGTGGTGAGATCGGCTGGGGAGGTCATCCCCGGATCGGTATGCGGGGTCATGGCACAAAACAACCTCGTCATTCCGGCGAATGGGGTTACAGGGAGATATGGTTCGCATCGCGATCTGCGCTCCGTCGACCCCGATCACCCGTGATGTGGCCGAACGGGTCATGGCGCTGGCCGCTGAATACCCCTCGCTGGAGCTGAACTTTCACGAGCAGTGCTTCGTGGAGCAGGGGCATTTCGCGGGCCCGGATGCCACGCGGCTGGGCGCGTTCTTGGAATGCGCGAACGATCCCTCGGTCGATTCGGTATGGTTCGCCAAGGGCGGATACGGCGCCAGCCGGATCGCCGCGGATGCCATGGCGCGGCTGAACGATTCGGCGCGGGGCAAGACGTTCCTCGGCTATTCGGACGCCGGCTATCTGCTGGCGGCACTCTATCGCGAACGGATCGGCCACCCGGTGCACGGCCCCATGCCGGTGGACTTGCGCCGTGACGACGGGGAGGCCGCCATCCGCCGGGCGCTGGCCTGGCTGGCGGGTGACGCCGCCGGGATCGAGCCGGGGCTGGACGCACGGCCGGCGGCGGCCTTCAACCTGATGACGCTGGCCATGCTGTGCGGCACCGAACTGATGCCCGACATCTCGCGTCATGTGGTGCTGGTGGAGGAAGTGGCGGAGCACCTCTATGCGGTGGACCGGCTGTTCTTCCACATAACGCAGCACTTGCGCGGCATCGCCGGTCTGCGCCTCGGCCGCGTGAGCGCGGTGCCGGAGAATGACCGGCCGTTCGGCGCGGATCCTCAGGAGATCGCCCGCTTCTGGTGCGAGCGCGTGGGCATTCCCTTCCTCGGCGCGGCGAACATCGGGCATGACGCGGCCAACAGGATCGTGCCCTTCGGCCTTGCCCGCCAGCCGGCGCGCGCATAACCGCGCGGCCGCAACAAGGAGCAAGCAATGACGGCATTCGTATTTCCCGGCCAGGGCAGCCAGAAAGTCGGCATGGGCGCGGAACTGGCCGAAGCCAGCGCCACCGCGCGCGCGGTGTTCGAGGAAGTGGACGAGGCGCTCGGCCAGAATCTCTCGCGCATCATGCGCGAAGGGCCGGAGGATGCGCTGACGCTGACCGAGAACGCGCAGCCGGCGATCATGGCCCATGCCATCGCCGTGCTGCGCGTGCTGGAGGCGGAAGGCGGCCTGTCACTCGCAGCCAAGGGCGAATGCGTCGCTGGTCACTCGCTGGGTGAATATACAGCGCTGTGCGCCGTGGGGGCGTTCTCGCTGGCGGACACCGCGCGGCTGCTCAAGCTGCGCGGCCAGGCGATGCAGGCGGCGGTGCCGCTGGGCGTGGGCGCGATGTGCGCGCTGCTCGGCGCGGACCTGGACAAGGCGCAGGCACTGGCCGAAGCGGCGGCCGAGGGCGAGATCTGCCAGGTCGCCAATGACAACGATCCGGGGCAGGTGGTCCTCTCCGGCCATCGCGGCGCGATCGAGCGCGCGGTGGCGCTGGCGAAGGAGCATGGCATCAAGCGCGGCGTGATCCTGCCGGTCTCCGCCCCGTTCCATTGCAGCCTGATGCAGCCGGCGGCCGAGGCGATGGATGCCGCCCTGGCCGCGACGCCGCCGGGCCCCTTCCGCCTGCCCCTCTACGCCAATGTCACCGCCGCCGCCGTGACCGACCCGGCCGAGGAACGGCGCCTTCTGGTGGAACAGGTGACGGGCCGCGTGCGCTGGCGCGAAAGCGTGATCGCGATGAAAGCCGCCGGCGCCGCGCGCTTCGTCGAACTGGGCGGCAAAGTCGTCGGCCCGATGATCGGGCGCACGGTGGAAGACGTGAGCGTGACCAGCGTGGTGACGATGGCGGATATCGAGGCGTTGGTAAAAGAAATCTAGGGTTCACGCGGAGACGCGGAGACGCGAAGGGGGAAAGGTTGAGGTCGACGATCTTTCCGGCGAGGTGGTCGATGCGGCGGTGCGCGTGCATCGCGAACTCGGTCCGGGCCTGCTCGAGAGTGTCTACGAAATGGTAATCGCGGGAAGTCTTGCCAGAAGAGGCCTGAAGGTCGATCGGCAAAAGCCGATCGACATCGTCTTCGAAGGCATGCGGCATCCGGCAGCGTTTCGTATCGATCTCCTGGTCGAGGACAAGCTTCTCGTGGAAATCAAGTCTGTCGAACGGCTGGCGCCCGTTCACGGAAAGCAATTGCTGACTTACTTGCGTCTCACCGATCAGCCCGTAGGGCTGCTTCTCAACTTCTCTGGCGCAACGATGAAGGAAGGGATCCGGCGCGTAGTCAACAACTACCGGCCGCAAACCCTCTCCGCGTCTCCGCGCCTCCGCGTGAACCAATCGAACGGAGTGTTCTGAATGTTCGACCTTACCGGAATGACCGCCCTCGTAACCGGCGCCAGCGGCGGGATCGGCTCGGCGATTGCGCGGGCTCTGGCGGGGCAGGGGGCCCGGCTGGCGCTGTCGGGATCGAACAGCGGCAAGCTGCGCGCCTTTCGGGAGGAGTTGAACGAGCAGTTCGGCTCCCCGGACGCCGGCGATCATGTAGAGATCACCTGCGATCTTTCGAACGCCGCGCAAGTGGAGGAACTGATTCCGGCAACGCTCGACACGCTGGGCGGGCTCGACATCCTGGTCAACAATGCCGGCATCACGCGCGACAACCTGGCCATGCGGATGAAGGACGATGAATGGGATGCGGTGATCCGCGTCAATCTGGAGGCCGCCTTCCGCCTGATGCGCGCCGCCGCCAAGCCGATGATGAAGGCGCGCTTCGGGCGCATCGTCGCCATCACCAGCGTGGTGGGGGCCACGGGCAATCCGGGGCAGGTCAACTATGCCGCGGCCAAGGCCGGGCTGGTGGGCATGACCAAGAGCTATGCCCAGGAAGTGGCCAGCCGCGGCATTACTGCCAATTGCGTGGCCCCCGGCTTCATCCGCACGGCGATGACTGACGCGCTGCCCGACGCGCAGAAGGAAGCGCTCAACGGGCGCATCCCGATGGGCCGCATGGGCGAAGGCGAAGATATCGGCGCAGCCGTGGCCTTCCTCGCCTCGCGCGAGGCGGGCTATGTCACCGGGCAGACGCTGCACGTGAACGGCGGCATGGCGATGTTCGCCTGACCCGGTCCACGGAGGAATCGTCCCCTCTTTTCGTCATTTCCGCGAAAGCGGGGGATCCAGAGCGAAGTTGCGCTGTGTTGCCCTGGGTTCCCGCTTTCGCGGGAATGACGAAGGGATTAGGTGCAGGGATGAGGGAAGGGGGAAGAATGAAGCCACGCCGGTGCCTGAATCCCATTTATCCCCAAGCCCGCGCCATTCGTTCTTGCCGCTCGGCGCGGCCCCGCTAAGGATAATTCGACATATTCCGGCGCTTGCGGGCGATTCCGGCCCATCCCTGTCCCAAGGGGAGAAGCGCGCAAGGGGGTCTGAGCTCTGATGAAAGCCACCATCGAACGCGCCAAGTTGCTGCGTTGCCTGTCCCACGTTCAGTCGGTGGTGGAACGCCGCAATACGATTCCCATCCTGTCGAACGTGCTGATCGAAGCGGCGGGCGACGGCACGGTGCGGGTCACCGCGACCGATCTCGATTTGCAAGTGGTCGAAAGCCTGGAGGCTGTTTCAGTGGAAACGCCGGGCGCGATCACCGTTTCGGCCCACTTGCTGTTCGACATCGCCCGCAAGCTGCCCGATGGCAGCCAGGTCAGCCTGGAAACGGCCGAAAACCGCATGACGGTGAAGGCCGGGCGTAGCCGCTTCCAGCTTCCCACCCTGCCGCGCGACGATTTCCCGGTGATCGTGGAGGGCGACCTGCCGACCAGCTTCGAGCTGCCGGCGCGCGTGCTGGCCGAGCTGATCGACCGCACCCGCTTCGCCATCTCCACAGAGGAGACGCGCTATTACCTCAACGGCATCTTCCTCCACGTCACCGACGGGGAGCTGAAGGCGGCGGCGACCGACGGGCACCGCCTGGCACGCTTCACCCTGCAACGCCCTGAAGGCGCCGGCGACATGCCGGACGTGATCGTGCCACGCAAGGCGGTGGGCGAACTGCGCAAGCTGCTGGAAGAGGCGCTGGACAGCAATGTCCTGATCGACCTGTCGGCCAGCAAGATCCGCTTCGCCCTGGGCGGCGAAGGCGGCGTGGTGCTGACCAGCAAGCTGATCGACGGCACGTTCCCGGATTACAGCCGGGTGATCCCCACCGCGAACGACAAGCTGCTCAAGCTCGACCCCCGCAGTTTCTATGAAGGCGTCGATCGCGTGGCGACGATCGCCACGGAGAAGACCCGCGCGGTGAAGATGGGGCTGGAACGTGACAAGGTCACCCTGTCGGTGACCAGCCCGGACAACGGCACCGCGGCCGAGGAAGTGCCGGCCGATTACGCATCCGATGCGTTCGAGATCGGCTTCAATGCCAATTACCTCAAGGACATCCTCGGCCAGATCGATGGCGATACGGTGGAACTGCATCTCGCCGATGCCGGCGCGCCCACGCTGATCCGGCAGGACGAGAACAGTCCGGCGCTGTACGTGCTGATGCCGATGCGGGTCTAGGGCGATGCGGCGCTGGCTCCTCGCCCTGGCGGTGCTCGCGGTTCCCGCGCACGTTGCCGCCCAGGATACCGTGCGCCTCGACCCGAAGGAATCGATGCAATGCGCGGTCTGGGCTTCGGCCCTGTCCGGGGTCGTCACCGATCAGGACACCAGCGCGGGCCTGCGTTTCGCGCTCAGCTACTTCGTGGGGCAATACGAAGGCGCGACCGGCCGCTCGATCAAGGATGGGCATGACGAAGCGGCCGTGACCGAAGTGGCGCGAAATCCGAATGCCTTTTCAGCGAGATGCCAGGAACACATCACCCAGTTCGGCACGCGGATGAGGGACTGGGGCGCGGTGTTGAACGAGCTGGGCCAGAGGCTCGTTGCGGAAGATCAGGCCAAGCAATCGGGGAATTGAGGCTGAAGGTTGCGGCGTCGGCGACGCCTCGGGGCCCTGAATCGTCCCTGATCTTGATCCTCATTACCCCCACCTTCGTCATTGCGAGCGTAGCGAAGCAATCCAGGGCGTATTGCACTGCCGCCCTGGATTGCTTCGTCGCTACGCTCCTCGCAATGACGAGGGTTTCCGAGGACAAAGTGTTTCAGCGGAATGAGTGCTTCGGGCAGACGAGTTCCTCAGCCAACAGCAGTCCCGCGGCCTAACGGCGCGCCCGTATCATCGCTTCGATATCGACGAATTTCTCCCTCGGCGCGCCCTCTTTCGCCGCGCGTTCCTAGGCTTCCTCGATCTTCTTCCAGTCGCGGAAGGTGACGATCTCCAGCTTGCACTCCGCCGCCAACGCGTCGAACCCGGCGCGGCTGCGCTGGTCGCAGGATGCGAACAGCCAGGTGCTGGAGCCGGCGCGGGGCCAATCCGCTCGATCGATTTTACGTGAGCCGGTGATCTGCCTTGTATTTTCGTAATGCTTGAACGGCGGAGAGAAGGGCAAATCCTATGGGAACGAGCCAGATCGCGCGGCCATAGCCTGACCACACATCGAACTTGTCGGACATTGTGAACACCATGAGAAGCCCAAAAAGCGGTGCTAAGGCGAGGGAGCCGTAGCTAATCTGTGACAATTTTCGGTATCGGGCCTCTTCGGGCGAAAGCGCGGAACTGATTGGTGCGTTGCGAGAGAATACTTGTTCTGGACGAGCGACAGCACGATGATTTGCCCAAGTAAACCAAGCCACAATCAGAACGAAAAGCGCGCCGAAGGGTATCCAGAAACTCGCACCTTCAGGTCTCACCCCTACTAGTATCAACGGGATGACGCATCCAAATGCAAGTAAAGATAGTATTATCGTGAGGATGTAATTTTTTCGATATTCTCGGATGTAGTTGCTAACTAATTCATCCTTGTGGGTATCTGTCGTTCTATATGCGGCACCCTTCCCATATCGCCTGTAAACCAGAGTGCCATTCTCTTCTTCGAATTGGCGCTCGAACACCTCAAGAAGAGTGCCGCTTGGCTTAAAAAGCTTTTCGAACATCTCTACCTCCTCGCCCGTATCATCGCTTCGATATCGACGAACTTCTCTCTCGGCGCGCCTTCTCTCGCGGCGCGTTCTTCGGCTTCCTCGATCTTCTTCCAGTCGCGGAAGGTGACGACGTCCAGCTTGCGTTCCGCCGCCAGCGCGTCGAACCCGGCGCGGCCGGGCTTGCGGGCGGGGCCGAGGGCGCCGCTGGCGATATCCTCGCCGATCTTCTCGATCACGGAATAGCCGTCCGGCCGATTGGTGCCGATCGTGCCCGAAGGGCCGCGCCGCGCCCAGCCGACGCAATAGAGGCCGGGGGTGATGCGGCCTTCGTCATTGGCGAAGCGCCCGGCGCGCTCGTCGAACGGCACGCCGGGGATCGGCGAGGTGCGATAGCCGATGCAGCTCACTACCAGGTCGGCGGGGATGCGATAGGTTTCGCCCGTGCCTTCCGCGCGGCCATGGACGAGCTGGGTCCGCTCCACTTCGATCTCTTCCACTTTATCGTTGCCAATCAAGGCCTTGGGTGACGACATGAAGACGAAGTCTATCGCCTTGGGCTTCCCGGCCCGCTGGGAGTCCGGAATCGCGGCGAAGCTGCGCAGGTGGCTGACCGACTTGCGCAGGCCAGGCTCCAGCAAGGCGTCTTCCTCCGGCGCGGGAAGATCCGCCGGCGCGACATGGGGGGAGGCCTGCTCCAGATCTCCGAGTTCGCCCAGTTCCTTGGGCGTCATCATGATCTGGTGCGGCCCGCGCCGGCCGAGGATCACGATCCGCTCGATCCGCGAGGCCTGCAAGGCGTCGAGCGCGTGGGTGACGATATCGCTGCCGGCGAATTCCGCGCGGGTCTTGGCCAGGATGCGGGCGACATCCAGGGCCACGTTGCCCATGCCGATGACCACCGCCGTGCGGCCTTGCAGGTCCGGATCGAGCTCGGCGAATTGCGGATGGCCGTTGTACCAGCCGACGAAAGCGGCGCTGCCGAAGACATTGCCCAGATTCGCCCCCGGAATGTCCAGCGGGCGATCGTGCGGCGCCCCGGTGGCCAGCACCACGGCATCGTAGAGGCCGCGCAGCTCCTCGATCGACAGCTGCTCGCCGATCGAGACATTGCCGACGAAGCGCACGTTTTCGGAAAGCGCGACCTTCTCGTAGCGCTTCGAGACGCCCTTGATCGACTGATGATCGGGCGCCACGCCGGTGCGGATCAGCCCATAGGGCACCGGCAGCCGGTCGAACACGTCGACCCGCACGTTGTCATCGAAAGTCTTCTGGGCTGCTTCGGCGGTATAATAGCCGGCGGGGCCGGAACCGATAATCGCGATGTGCCGCATGCCCCGATCCGCCTCCTTGCTTGCGTGAGGCGAGTGTAGCCGCCGCCGGGCGTCCCGCAATCGGTCAATCGACAAAACCTGCCGACAACTTAACCGTTTCTCAAAGCTGTGCGGACCAAGCCCGGGCCATGTCCCGCGCCGCCAAAGCTCGTTCGACCGCTGGCGCCGCCGCGCCCGTGATCCCGGGCCCGGCGGACACCGCGCCGCATCGGGAAGACGGCGGCCGGCCGGACGCCGCGCAAACACTTGCTTCCGACGAGGACACCCCGGCCGAACGCCGCCTGCGATCCCGCCGGACGCCCCGCCTGGACCGGGCGACGGCGCTGCCGGCCGCGGGCGTGCCCGCCAGCGAATGGATACCGCGCCGTTGGCCCTACGTTCTGCTGGCGATGATCGCCTCGATCGTCAGCGCCATGGCTGCCACGCGGAGCTTGCCGGGGCGCGTCGAATCCGTGCTGTTCGCACTGGCGCTGCTGGGTGCGTCCGCCGTTCCCGCCGCCCGTGCCTTCGCGGAGCGGCGGCGGCTGGAAGCGCGGCTCGGGGCCGTCTCCTTCGCGGTGGTGGCGCCGCTGTTCCTGTTCGGCCTAGCGATGACGCGCTGGTGCATGGGCGGCGCCCTGCCGTGGGACGTGCTGATGGCGTCGCTGATATGCACGACCGGCATCGCCACCGCCTATCTGCGGCGCCAGCCCGGCGTGGTCCTGGCCGCGCAGCTTTCCGTCTGGGCGGCCGTGGTCGTGGCCACGGGTTCGGCGGGCGGTACGGCCATCCTGCTGGTCGCCGCCGCCGCGGCCATCCTGGTCAGCCGCGAGCAGGCGCGCGAATTGCAGCGCGAGAGCGAGCGCAGTCGCGCGCATGAGCGGGTGCACAACCGCGCGCGGGAGATCCTGGCCGATTACGAGGAAACCGGGCAGGGCTGGTTCTGGGAAACCGACCGGCGGGCGCTGCTCACCTACATCTCGGCCCCCGTGGCCCAGGCCATCGGCAAGGACCGGCGCGAGCTGATCGGGCAGCCGCTGGTGGAACTGTTCGACCTTACCCAGACCGGGCAGGAGGACGAACGCACGCTGCTGTTCCACCTCGCCGCCCGCTCCGCCTTCCACGAAGTCGCCATGCACGCCGCCACGCGCGGAGAGGAGCGGTGGTGGTCGCTCAGCGGACGGCCGATCTACGACGAATTCGATAATTTCGTGGGCTTTCGCGGGTCTGGCACGGATCTCACCGCCAAGCGGCGCAGCGAGGCGCAGGCGACGCGGCTCGCCCATTACGATTCGCTCACCGGCCTTGCCAACCGCTTCCAGCTGTCGCAGGCGCTGGAGAAGATCCTTGCCTCGCCGCTGGAGAACGGCCGCGCCTGCGGGGTGCTGCTGCTCGATCTCGATCGGTTCAAGCAAGTGAACGATTCGCTCGGCCACCCGGTGGGCGATGCGCTGCTGAAACAGGTCGCCCAGCGCCTGCTGCACACGGTTGACCAGGCGGGTCAGGTCGGCCGGCTGGGCGGGGACGAATTCCAGGTCATCGTGCCGGGCACGGTGAACCGCGACCGGCTGGGAGAACTGGCTTCCGCCATCATCCATGCGCTGTCGCAGCCCTATACGATCGAGGGGCAGAGCGTGGTGATCGGCGCTTCCGTGGGCGTGGCCGTCGCGCCGGATGACGGGCTGACCAGCGAAACCCTGGTGCGCAACGCCGATCTGGCGCTTTATGCCGCGAAGGATCTCGGCCGTGGGCGGTTCCACTTCTACGCGCAGGATCTTCATGCCGTGGCCGAAGCGCGCTCGCGGCTGGAGCATGATCTGCGCGAAGCCATCGCCTATGGCCACTTGCAACTGTTCTACCAGCCGGTGGTGTGCACCGCGACGGAGAAGATCAGCGGCTTCGAGGCGCTGCTGCGCTGGCTCCATCCGGAACAGGGCTGGATCCCGCCGGATCGCTTCGTGGAAACGGCCGAGGATACCGGGCTGATCGCGCAGATCGGCGAATGGGCGCTGCGCACCGCCTGCCGGGATCTGGCGCAATGGCCGGAAGAAGTGCGCGTGGCCGTCAACGTCTCGCCGCTGCAATTCGCCAATCCGCAGCTTCCGGCGATCGTCACCAGCGCCATCGCCCAGGCCGGCATCACCCCCTCGCGGCTGGAGCTGGAAATCACCGAGAGCGTGTTCATGGGCGATGACGAGAACACCGAGGCGATGTTCGCCGCGCTCAAGCGGATCGGCGTGCGCCTGGCGCTCGACGATTTCGGCACCGGCTATTCCTCGCTCGGCTATCTCAAGCGCGCGCCGTTCGACAAGATCAAGATCGACCAGAGCTTCGTGCGCGGGGCGACTCAGCCGGGAAGCCGCAACGGCGCCATCATCGCCTCGATCACCAGCCTCGCCCAGGCGCTCGCCATGGATACGACCGCCGAGGGGGTGGAGACGCTCGACGAGCTCGATCTCGTGCGGATGCACGGATGCAGCCATGTGCAGGGCTTCATCTACGCGCGGCCGTTGACGCACGAGGCGGCCAGCGAGCGGCTGCGATCGGGCCTGGCGGTCGTCGCGCAAGGCCCGCGCTCGTCACGCGCGCCGCGGCGGACCATGCTGCGGCGGGTGGTGATCGAGCACGACGGCCAAATGCACAACGGCACGATCCGCAACATCTCCAGCACCGGGGCGCTGATCGAAGGCGCCTTCGATGTGCCGGCCGGAACCCCTTTCACCGTTCGCCTGTCGGACACGCGCACTATCTGCGTCACGGCGCGATGGTGCGACGGGGAGCGAATGGGTGTGGAATTCGACCAGCCGCTCGAAGCCGATCCGGCGGACGGCCTCCTGGCGCTGCGGTCCCGCGCGCCCGCGCCGGTCCTGCGGCCCCGTTTCAGGAGGACCGGCTGAGGCCCTGGGCGAGGGCGGGGGGCAGCGCCCCGCTTAGGAGTTCGGTAAGTCCGACGATTTACCATGCGGCTGTCCGGACAAGTGCCGGGACAGGCTGGAGAAGTGCGCCCAGACATGGCGATGCGTGCTAGGCTGCGGAATCTGGGAACGAAGGGTGGTCCGGCCGGCCCGGCGGCGGAACGGGGCGGGATGGATTCCGCCCAGCGGCTGGCCATGCTCGACGCGGTCGAGGAAGCGGGGATCGGCTGGTTCTGGGCCACCGACGCCAGTCATCGGCTGACTTATCTCTCCCCATCGGCCGCGCGCCTGCTCGCGCCCGGTCGCACGATCGCGGGCGAGCCGCTGACCGGCCTGGTGGAAACGGTGCCCGGCGAAGGGGGCGAAGGCTCCGACCGTCCGCTGCCGTTCCTGCTCGGCACGCGCAATCCGCTGTGCGACCTGACCGTGCGCGTGCAGGCGGGCGACGGGGAAATGTTCTGGCTCCTGACCGGTATTCCGCATCTGGGCGCTTCCGGCGAATTCCTGGGTTATCGCGGCGGGGCGAGGGACATCACCGAGGCTTACCGCCGCCGGTCCGATTCCTCGCGCCTGGCGGAATTCGATCACCTGACCGGGCTCGCCAACCGCCGCCGCATGACCAGCCGGCTGACCGCCGTGCTGGCCGGATTCCGGGCGGCCAAGCGCAGCTGCGCGCTGTTGATGATGGATCTCGACCGCTTCAAGCAGGTCAACGACACGCTGGGCCATCCGGCGGGAGACGACCTGCTGCGGCAGGTGGCCCAGCGGCTGCAACGCATCGCCGTGGCGCCGGCGGAGATCGGCCGCATCGGCGGGGACGAGTTCGAGATACTGATCCCCGACATGGACGATCGCGGCAAGCTGGGCGACATTGCCCAGCGCATCATCCAGATGATCTCGCAGCCTTATTCGATCGACGGGGCGCGGGCGATCATCGGCGCTTCGGTGGGCATTGCCGTCGCCCCTTATGACGGGCTGGAGCCGGATGAGCTGGTGAAGGCCGCCGATCTTGCGCTTTATGCCGCCAAGGGCGGCGGGCGCGGGCAGTATCGGTTCTATTCGAACGACCTCAAGGATTCCGCGCAGGAACGGCGCGAGATCGAGGAAGACCTGCGCGACGCGCTGGCGCGCGGGGAGCTGGAGATACGCTATCAGCCGGTGATCCGCGCCGCGGACAGCAAGGTGGGCCTGTTCGAAGCGCTGGTCCATTGGGAGCATCCGGAGCGCGGGCCGATCAGCCCGGCGACATTTATCCCCATCGCGGAGGAGAGCAATCTCGTTGGCGCACTGGGCGAATGGGCGCTGCGCCAGGCCTGCGCCGACGCGGCGCAATGGCCGGGTGACATCAAGGTGGCCGTCAACGTCTCGGCGCAGCAGTTCCTGCAAGAAAGCCTGGCGGACACGGTGAAGGCCGCGCTCGCCGCCTCGGGCCTGCCTCCGCGCCGGCTCGAGCTGGAGATCACCGAAAGCGTGTTCATGGGCGACATCGATGCCGCCGACCTGATGTTCAAGCGCCTGAAGAAGCTGGGCGTGGCCCTTTCACTCGACGATTTCGGCACCGGCTATTCCTCGCTCGGCTATCTGCGCAAGGCGCCATTCGACAAGATCAAGATCGACCAGGCCTTCGTGTGCGGGTGCACGGAGAAGGACAGCACCAATCCGGCGATCATCACCGCGATCATCAGCCTGGCAAGCGCGCTGAACATGGAGACCACGGCCGAAGGGGTGGAAGCGATGGACGAGCTTGCGCTGGTCCGCAAGCTGGGCGCCACAAACCTCCAGGGCTTCATCTATTCGCGCCCCGCTTCGCAGGCGGACGTGCTGGCCAAGCTGGAAAGCGGCGACCTGGAATACCAGGCGATCGGCCCGGACCGCCACCGGCCCGAACGGCGGACCCTGTTCCGCAAGGTCGGCGTGATCCACGAGGACAGCCGCTATGAAGCGGTCCTGCGCAACCTCTCGCGGACGGGGGCGCTGATCGAAGGGCTGCTGGACGTGCCGGTGGGCACCGAACTGGTGATCGATCTGGGCGAAGGGCAGCTGGCGGTGGCGATGGTGCGCCGCTCGCAGGATGCCAGCCAGGGCGTCGAGTTCGAGACGCCCCTGATCAGCGACGGGGCGGACGGCCTGTGCACCCGCCACCGCATCTCGCCTTATTCGCTCGCCGCCGCGGGGATGCCGCTGCGGGCGCTGCCGCCCGGCCACTATGCGATGCCCATCATCCAGGGGGCGCCGCCATCCCGGCCACGGTTCATGCAAGTGGACGTTTCGGCCAGTTCCAGCCGGGCGGCTTGACGCTGCTGACAGAGCGGAAACGCGCGGCTAAGGGCGCGGGATGACCGAACTGGCCCGCATCCGCAATTTCAGCATCATCGCCCATATCGACCACGGGAAGAGCACGCTTGCCGACCGGCTGATTCAGGCGACCGGCGGGCTCACCGCGCGCGAGATGAGCGAGCAGGTGCTCGACAACATGGATATCGAGCGCGAGCGGGGAATCACCATCAAGGCCCAGACCGTGCGCCTGACTTATCGGGCGCAGGATGGCGAGACTTACGAGCTCAACCTGATGGACACGCCCGGCCACGTGGACTTCGCCTATGAAGTCAGCCGCAGCCTGGCCGCCTGCGAAGGCGCTCTGCTGGTGGTCGATGCGGCGCAGGGCGTGGAAGCGCAGACCCTGGCCAACGTCTATCAGTCGATCGAGCACGATCACGAGATCGTCCCGGTGATCAACAAGATCGACCTTCCCGCCGCCGAGCCGGAGAAGGTCAAGACCGAGATTGAGGACATCATTGGCCTCGACGCCAGCCAGGCCGTGCTCACCAGCGCCAAGGCCGGGCTCGGCATCGAAGAAGTGCTGGAAGCCGTGGTCCACCGCATCCCCCCGCCCAAGGGTGACCGCGAGGCGCCCCTGCGCGCGTTGCTGGTGGATTCCTGGTATGATCCCTACCTCGGCGTGGTCATCCTGGTGCGCGTGATCGACGGCGCGATCCGCAAGGGCCTCCAGGTCAAGTTCATGCAGGGCGGCACCGAGCACCTGATCGACCGGGTGGGCTGCTTCACCCCCAAGCGCGAGGAACTGCCCGAGCTTGGCCCGGGCGAGATCGGCTTCATCACCGCGCAGATCAAGGAAGTGGACCAGGCGCGCGTCGGCGATACGATCACCACGGTAAAGCAGGGCGCCACCCAGGCGCTCCCCGGCTACAAGGAAGTGCAGCCGGTGGTGTTCTGCGGCATGTTCCCGGTGGACGCCGCGGATTTCGAGAAGCTGCGCGAATCCATTGCCAAGCTGCGCCTGAACGACGCCAGCTTCAGCTTCGAGATGGAATCGAGCGCGGCGCTCGGCTTCGGGTTCCGCTGCGGGTTCCTCGGGTTGCTGCATCTGGAGATCATCCAGGAACGGCTGACGCGGGAATACGATCTCGATCTCATCACCACCGCGCCCAGCGTGGTCTATCGCATCGTGCTGCGCGCCAGCCGCACCGATCCGGCCGGCGAGCTGATGCTGCACAACCCGGCCGATTATCCCGACCCTAGCCGGATCGAGATGATCGAGGAGCCGTGGATCAAGGCCACGATCTATACGCCCGACGAATATCTCGGCGCGATCCTCAAGCTGTGCCAGGATCGGCGCGGCGTGCAGATCGACCTCACGTACGTAGGCGGCCGCGCGCAAGTGACTTACGAGCTGCCGCTGAACGAGGTGGTGTTCGATTTCTACGATCGCCTGAAGAGCATCAGCCGCGGCTATGCCAGCTTCGATTACGAACAGATCGGCCTGCGCGAGGGCGATCTGGTGAAGATGAACATCCTGGTCAACGGCGAGCCGGTCGATGCGCTGAGCATGATCGTCCACCGCGGCGTGGCCGAGGCGCGCGGGCGGCACTTGTGCGAACGGCTGAAGGACCTGATCCCCCGCCACCTGTTCAAGATTCCGATCCAGGCGGCCATCGGCGGAAAGGTGATCGCCCGCGAGACGATCCCCGCGCTGCGCAAGGACGTGACCGCCAAGTGCTATGGCGGCGACATCACCCGCAAGAAGAAGCTCCTGGAAAAGCAGAAGAAGGGCAAGGCCCGGATGCGCGAATACGGCAACGTGTCCATCCCCCAGGAAGCCTTCATCGCCGCGCTGCGGATGGGGGAGGAGTAAGGCCTTACGCGCAAGCTGCAGGCCGCCGCCGGCCAGGCCCAGACTGGTGGAGCGTAGACAACTCTCTGAGCCAGACGACTCCTACGAATTGTGCCGTTAGCTGTCTTTTCTGACGCGTTGCAAAATGATCCCGCCGCCGCGCGTGCGTGCGCGGAATTCGTTGAACGGGATCGGGCTGTCTGGAATGCAGATGCGCGGCAGGCTGAAGCGCGGCGATGTCGTCGTTACGACGTCGCTATGTGTCAGAAAAGCGCAGGAATAGCCGGCCTCCTCGAGCGACTGCCGGCTGGCATCGCTGTGGCTGTCCGGCGTGCCGTAGGGATAGGCGAAGGCGGAGCATGGACCGAAATGCGTCTCGATCACCCGTTTGCTTTCGATTAGCTCGAATCTGCGGCGTCGGGTGGACATCTGTGACAAGCGCGGATGGCTGATCGAATGCGAAGCCATCTCTACTCCGGCTGCATTCATCTGCTCCAGTTCCTCCCAGCTACAGGTTGTCCGCTTGGTCTGGCGCCTGACATGGCTGCCCGGCAGCGCGGCAAGCCGATCGCACAACTCTGGCAGATCGCCTGCTAGCCGCTCGCCATGGTCCAATAGCCAATCGATCGACTCGGAGCGGCTCGTTTCCGAAATGGAGATGTTCTCGCCCTTGCCGAAGTCTATGCTGATTGGTTCACCCTCATACCACTGGAGCAGAGTCACTGCCTCGATCAGCGTGCCGCGGAGCGAGGGCGGGAGCGAAGCGGTCCAGCCCAGCGGTACGAACATGGAGAGCGGCATTTCAAACTCGCGAAACACCTCGAACACCTCGAACACGTCGAGGTGGACGTCGTCGGTGGTAAAGATAAGTGCGTTGTCGGGAAGGCTGTCACGGATCAGTCCATCGGAGAAATCGGACAGCGAGATGACCGTAAAATTCGCCTTCAGCCAAGCCAGTTCACGCCGAAGGCGATTGAGCGAATCTGCCCTGGACTCGTCGAACACGAACCGATGGCGCATCAGCACTCGGGTACCGAGGCCGCCGCCGAGCCGCTCCGCCATCCTGAACGCCGTCGCGCTCACGCCCAACGCCGTTGATCGAAGCCCCGCCTTCATGTGAGGTTCCAAACCGCTTCATTCGAAACCATAACCGTCTCCGCAGAAATGTGAGAGATGCCATTCTTCCAACCGAGTCTGTGTATCATGCATGATGTTGCCGGCCGGAGCGATGAAGGAAAAACTCATTCCAGTACCTAGTGCCCTGAAGCCCTGGCGATAAGCCGACCGTTGAATAGCAGTCTCCGACGTGACGATCTCGGCGATGTCGGCATTCGACCGGCTGAATATTTCCAGGGTCGCCGCAACGATCAACTCGGGAACATCGTCCCCGCCGTCGAGGGCACAGAACTCCATGACCGAGAGCATTCTGAAGTTGGAATACTTGTCGGATAGCTGACGCTCGCGCACCAAGCGGTCGCGCACGATCATCACCGCGCACGGCTCCGTATCGCCTGGGCGGCGGATCTCGTGGAAGCTGTCGATCGGGCTGCAGCGAGCCAGAAACCATCGGGAGTCGCGACCCCAGAAATAGCGCTCTGTTCGAATGAGCGAGTTGTCGACCAGCGTTGCAAAGCGCTCGCCCTCGACGACCGTCACTATAACCTGCGCATTTTGTTCGGAAAGATGCCGCAAGCGCCTGTGGCTGGCGAGTAGCGTATTGGCGGCGGCGGACCCTGCCGCCAGAGCGATCCGATTGGTGACATGCGCCCGCAGAAAGGGCCGTACGTTCCGGATCAGGCACAGGCGGGTGGCATAGCCTGGCATGGAGAAGCCGAGCTTGCTGAAAATGTGTAGCGTCGTTGGTGCCGAGAAGGTCGAGCCTCGAATAATTCCACGCCGGCCGAACTCTTGTATCTGCAATTTCACCAGTTGCCGGGCGATGCCCCGGCGACGGTATTCGGACTCGGTAAACAACCCCAGATTCCAAGCCCATGGCAACGGCTTACCGGCGACAAACAGTGTGTCGGGAAAGGCCATGAGGTGACCTGCAACACGTCCGCCTTCCAGGCTATAGAACAGATAGGGGAAGTCATCCCCACCCTGTTCCGGGTTTTCGCCGAGCGCTGGCTCCAGCAGATCGGGTCGATCGGCGACCAGCGCGGGGTGATGTTCCGCAAGGGCGTTGCGCTCGCCGCGCAGGACTACACGGAAATCCATGAATCGCCTCTATCGGTCAGCCCGAGCGTTCTGGGAGGATTGCCTGCCGCTGTAACGCGGTGAGCAATCCTAAAGGACCGGTGTAAGCCAGATATGATACGTCTCCAAAAAATGGACAACCGAAGCGCGAGCGCGCTCAGTTATATTATGCCAGGAGGCGACGGAAGCGGAATGCTGGCTGAGGGAGGTGTTACTCGCCCCCTGTTTTTATATGATACAATGTGCCGGGTTTGCTTAATGGACGCGAAAATCCGAAGATTTGCGGTTTACGGCTTTACCGCGCTGACCAGCGAGTAATAGCCGCCGCCTGTGCGGATCGCTTCCACATCGGTGAAGCCGGCGCTTTCCAGCGTGTCGCGCAATTCGGGCAGGGAGTATTGCTTGCCCAGCGTGCCGAGCAGCATCAGCACGCTGAACGCGGCGGCGTGCCAGGGGCCGGTGCCGTCATCGTCCATCAGGATTTCGTTGAGGAAGATGCGTCCGCGGCTGGGCAGGGCGGTGAAGCTCTTGCGGGCGAGCAGGCGGTTCGTCTCCATCGACCAGTCGTGGAACACGTTGGAGAAGAAATGCGCGTCATGGCCGGTGGGCCAGGGGTCCTCGAACATGTTGCAGCCGTGGGTGGACATGCGCCCACCGAGGCCCGCGCGATCGACATAATGGCTGGCTTCCTGGGTCATGGCGGGGAGATCGAGCAGGGTGACTTTCATGTGGGCGTGGGCCTTGGCGATCTCGATGCCGTAGACGCCTGAGCCGCAGCCGATGTCCATCACGCTGCCGCAGCGCGCCCAGCCGGGCTGCGCCGCCACGCCCAGCGCCGGGGCCTGACTGTGGGCGTGCATGAAGGCGGCGATGCGCCGGGCGGCATCCGCGCTCATCTCGCCTCGTTCCCACTCCGGCGCGCCGGAGCCATGGCCGGCGGGGCGCTTTCCCGTCCGGACCGCTTCCAGCAACTGGCCATGGAACGCGTTGCGTTCCCTCATGCCGGCGAGGAAACCGCCCCAATATCCCTCCGCGTCCGGGTGCAGCCAGGTGCGCGCGGCGGGCAGGGCGCGCCAGCGGCCTTCGCGCTTTTCAACGAGGTCGGAAGAAGCCAGCGCGCCGAGCAGGATGCCGAGCGCGTGAGGATCGAGCGAGAGGGCCTGCGCCAGTTCCCCGGTGGTCAACGCCGCATCGCTCAGCGCGCGGAACACGCCTGTTTCATCGGCCACCGTCGCCGCGGGAAGGCGGAACTGCGCTTCCCATATGTCCCAGATCAGGCGATCGTCGCTGGTAGGCGGCAAATGGCTCACGCAGTCCCTCCCTCTTTGCTTTGAGAGGGATGATAGGGCCGATGCGCCGCTTGGCCAGCCGTTTTAGCCGGCGGCGATCGTCTGCCTCGCGCATTCGCGCAGCTTGTCGATCGAAGGCGCGATGCTGGCCAGCTCGGTCGAAGCGATGACCTCTCCGCGATAGAGCAGGCCGATATGCTTGCTGCTGGAGAGATCGGTGAGAAGCTGGCGCACGTTGCGTTCGCCGGCGAAATGCGCCGTGAAGCGCGTTACATCGGCCTGCCGCGTATAGCCGAAGCTGCGCCAGCCCCAGCCGTCGTCATGCTTGGTCTTGCCATTGTCGAGCAGGACGATGGCGAGATCGAGCGTGCCGCTGTCGGCCAAGCCGCTGACTATATCGGTGGTTTCCACCGAAAGGCTGACTTCGCCGGACCTGGAGTCATAAGCCAGGGTGAGCGGATTGCTCGCTTCGCCGGGCATGGCATTGGCCATGGAGCACGCCTGGCCCGACACCTGCACCGGCCAGGCATTCGACGCATAATAGACCTGCGCGTTCTGCGCGGCGGCCGGCACGGCCAGCAGCGCGAGCAGCGGGACGAACATCTTCATGGCGCTTTCTCCCCCAGAAATGCCCGGCGGAGGATACGTCAAAAATGGATTTCGGCCAAGCGCGGCAAATCGTGACCGGTTCAAGGCTCGTCGGGGGGCAGGACAATTGGGTTCCGCGCTGCGAGAGGCCGCTATTTCGGCCGCCCGGCCGGGCCGCTCGCCAGGGTGTTCACGCGGTATAGCGTCATCGCCACGTTGCGCACGCCTTCGGGCGTGGTCCAGGCTTTCCCGTCCGGGTCCGCGGCGCCCATCGTGCCGACATAGAGCGTGCGCTTGTCCGGCCCGGCGAAGGCGAGGGTGATCGGGACGCGCGGCGTCGGTATCGTGCCGAGCGCCTGGCCGCCCTTGTCGAACACGTAGATGCCGGCCGGGCCACTGGCGTAGAGCCGCCCCTCGTTGTCCACCGCGAGGCCATCCGCGCCGAAGCCCTGCGGGTTGCCCGGCAGCGTGGCGAAATCGCGCCGGTTGGAGGTGGCGCCGCCCGCGCCCACGTCGAACGCCAGGATGGTGTTGCGATTGGTGACGTAGAGCGTTTTGCCATCGGGGCTCAGCACCAGGCCATTGGTGAACAGGCCGTTCCCTTCGGCCACCACGCTGACGGTGCCATCGGCCGCGACGTGATAGACGCCGGTCTGGGTAATGAAGGCGCCGCCATGGCCATCGGCCGCCACGTCGTTGAGGCGGCCGAGCGTCTTGCCGTCGGCGAAAGCGCTGGCGAGGACCTTGCGTTCGGGCGCGAGCTGGGTGACGCGGGTGGCCTCGGCGCATTGCGGCTGCTTGAGGCCGGGATCGGTGCAAGTGCGCTCCACCGTGAAGACGCGGCCCTGCGCATCGACCGAGACGGCGCCGGCGCCGGAGATATAGGGCCACTGGACCCATTCCTGCCCATCGGGCCACAGCTTGCGGATCGAATTGCTCTGCTCCTGCGCGAACAGCAGCGAGCCATCGGCAGCGGCGGTGATGCCGTCGGCCGTCATCGGCGATTGCCACACCCGTTCCCACTTCGCGCCGGCGGCCGTGACGCCGGGGATCGCCGGAACGACGGCTTCCTGCTCCCCATCCACAAGCTGGGCCGCCGCCGGCGCGGCAAGGGCAGGGCAAAGCGCCAGCGCCATGGCGGCGGATATCGTGCGGATGCTCATGCTCTTTCCCCTCATCCGTGGCTGCTCAGCGTTCGTCGGCCGGCGGCTCGATCGTGTCGGCGGCGGAACGGTCGTTGTCGAAGTTGATCTGGATCATCCGGTCGAACCCTTCGTCGCGCACGAAAGTCAGCCGGGTCGTCCAGGGCTCGGTAAGCGCCACCGGGTCCTCGATGGTGATCTCGTCGATCAGGCGGTCGCCTTCCAGGTGGATGCGCTCCAGATAACGCGCCTCTTCCGACAGCGGCGGCGCGCCGTGGAAGTAATCGTTCGGATTGGCCACCTGCACCGTTTCGATGACCAGGGTATCGCCTTCCCAATGGCCGACGGACGTGCCCCACACGGTAGGCCACATGTCCTCCGCCGCGGGCATCGGCCGGCCATCGGTGTGGATATGCCGCGTATCGGCATAAGGATTGAGGATCAGCGTCTCTTCCGGAGTGATGAGGAATTGCAGCGGGGCGGCCGCGTTCATCATCATCGGATAGCCCCAGCCCATCGCCTTGCGCCCGGCGGACTTGGCGCGCGCTTCCGCCTGGCGCTCGCGCCCCTCCGCGCTCCACGGCGCGCCAAAGCCGGCCAGGCTCATCATCGGGATGGTCGGCGCCGGCCCGCCGTCACGCGCGGCCAGCGTGGCCGGGGCGAAGCCGCCGATCGTGGTTCCCGCCTGGCCCTCGCTGACCCAATAGCCGGGCCAATAGGGGAGGCGGGAGAAAGCTTCCCCACGATCCTTCTGGCCGGCATCCTGGGCCGACAGGGGCGCGCCGGCGAGCATCGCGCACGCGGCGGCCAGCGCGGTGCACAGCCTGGTCATCGGGCGCGCCTTCACGTGTTCTTCCCGATCGCCTTGCCATCGGGCGTGGTCACGTCGATCACGACGCCGCCGGGCTTGCCGTTGCGCAAGGGATTGATCCTGATGCTGACCAGCATCCCCACCTTCAGCGTCGAAGGCCGCCAGCCGCGCGCGTAGAGATACATCGGCGCGCCCATTTCCATGCTCCATTCGACATCCTTGCCGGAAGCGTCCTTGGCCATGAGCTGGATATAGGAATGCGGATTGGTCCACTGGAACTGCCGCACGGTGCCGGTAACCGTCACTTCCTTCGACTGGTCGAACATGGCGAAGCTGTGATGGGCCTGGGCCTGCCCGGCAGGCACGGCCACAGCCAGCGCTGGGGCCAGCGCGAGGTATTTCCGCATGCATCCTTCTCCCGGCCGTTATCGGCTCTGGCGTGCATAGTGGCACTGCGAATCGCGTTCGTCACCCGCCGAAATTGATCCTGTCCGCGCCGCCCGCGCTTGCCGCGCGCGGCGCGGCCGTGGCAAGCTGCCGGCGAGAAGAGAATCGGTTTTTGGAGAGGTTCCGATGGCCACCGCCGCCCCATCGCGGTTCGACGATATCGAAGACAGCGCGCGCGAGGTCGAAGCGATGATTCGCTATGTCGATCCGGGCAATTTCGTGACCCGCCGCTATGTGAGCCAGGGGGCGGAGATCAATACCGGCACGTACTCGGATCACCGCGTCGTGGTGCGCGATGCGATGCCGATCCGCGATCATTTCCAGCTCGACGTGCATGGCTTCCGCATCGCCACGCAGCCCACGGCGGTGACGGACTTTCACGACAAGGCGGAAGTGGACCGGATCTATGAACGCGAGGTGGAGGAACATGTCCGCCAGCTCACCGGGGCGGACAAGGTGGTGGCGCGCGGCTGGATGATCCGCACCAGCGCCGACCTGACCGCGCGGGCGGAGGAAAAGGCGGAGAACTATACCCATTCGGGCGGCATCCAGCCGCCGGCGGGCGAAGCGCACATCGATCTCAACACGCCCACCTCGCGCCGCATGGCCGATTTCACCTATCGCAAGAATTTCCCCGATGGCCCGGGCTACAAGCGCTTCCTGATCAGTTCCTACTGGCGCACCTTCTCCCCGCCGCCGCAGGACGTGCCGCTGGCGCTGTGCGACGGCCGGACCAGCTTCGGCGGGGAAGAGAAATCCAACACCCTGTTCATCGTCGACAGCTTTCCCGAAGGGGATGCACTGACCGCGCCGGTTGAAGGCGAAGAGGGGATGATCGCGGCGACGATCCCCAGCTATCATCCGGGGCATCGCTGGTGGTATTTCTCCTGCATGGGGCGTGACGACGCGCTGCTGTTCAAGTTCCACGACAGCGATCATTCGCGCACCTGGCGCTGCCCGCACACCGCGTTCCACGATCCGAGCTTCGCCGACGCGAAAATTCGCGAGAGCATCGAAGTGCGGACGGTCGCCTTCTGGGAATAGGGTAGCGCTCAGCTCCGGCTGGCGACCAGCCGCAGGCCCGGCCGGGCGGCGGATTGCGGGGCGTCGCCCCAGCGCGCGGCCAGCGCCGGCACGCGCCGCGCCGGAACCGCGCGCGAGAACAGGAAGCCCTGGCCGATATCGCAGCGCAGGTCGATCAGCCGCGCCGCCTGCGCTTCCGTCTCGATGCCTTCGGCGACGACGCGGATGCCGAGCGAGCGGCCCAGGTTGATGACCGCGCGCACGATCGCCTCGTCGCCCGGATCGCGATTCATGTCGCGCACGAAGCTCTGGTCCACCTTGATGATGTCCACCGGAAACTGCTTGAGGTGGCGCAGCGAGGCATAGCCGGTGCCGAAATCGTCGAGCGCGATCTGGACCCCGCGCGCGCTCAGCAGGGCCAGCGCGCGGTGCACGTATTCGGCGCCTCGGCCCAGGAACACCGTCTCGGTCACTTCCAGCTGGATGCAGCGCGTGGGCACATCCGCCCGGCGCAGCGCGTCGAGCAGCCGCTCGGCGAAGTCGTCCCGCCGCAGCTCTGCCGCCGAAGCGTTGATCGCGACATGGTTGAAGGCGACCCCGCGATCGAGCCAATGGCGCACGTCGGCGATCACGCGCTCCACCATGCGGTCGCTGAGCTGGGCGGCGACCTCGAGATCCTCGAACGCCGCTTCCAGCGCCGCTGGCGGGGCGATCCGCCCTTGCGGCGTGCGCCAGCGAAGCAGCGCTTCGAAGCCCACCAGCTTGCGTGAATTCAGGTCCAGCTTGGGCTGGTAATAAGGCACGATGCGGTGGTCGGCGATGGCGCTGCGCGCCAGGTCGACCATCGCCGCGCGGCGGTGCGCGCCTTCACGCATGCGCGGCTCGAACATCGCCAGCGAGGCGCGGCCGGCCGCCTTCGCCGCGTAAAGGGCGATATCGGCGTTCTTGAGCAGTTCGGCCGGTGTGCGCCCGTGGAGCGGAAACACGCTCGCGCCCAGGCTGACTCGGCAATCGAGCAGTTGCCCGCCGTGGGCGAACGGTTCCAGCAGCCGCTGCTGGATCGATCGGGTCAGGCGCATGAGATCGGGTTCGCCGTCGATCCCGGGCAGCACCACTGCGAATTCGTCGCCGCCCAGCCGGGCCACGGTGTCGCAGGCCCGCACGCCCGCGCGCAGCCTCTCCCCGAAAAGGGCGAGCAGCCGGTCCCCCGCATCGTGCCCCAGGGTATCGTTGATCTGCTTGAAATGATCGAGGTCGAGCAGCAGCAGGCCCACCGTCGTGTCGGTGGCCGAAGCGGCGCGGATCGCCTGGTCGAGCTTTTCGGAAAACAGGCTGCGGTTGGCCAGCCGGGTCAGCGGATCGTGGCTGGCGCTCCAGCGCACGCGCTCTTCCGCCGTCTTCTCCTCGGTCACGTCGCGCACCGTCAGGATGATGCGTTGCAGCTTGCTGCCGGTCTTGTAGATGCGCCAGCCGTTCATCGTCACCCACCGTTCGGCGCCGTCACAGGCGCGCAGGATGCGGATAGAGACTTCGAACCGCCCGATATCGGCGGAACGGGCCGAACGCAGCGTGCGCATGAACCGGGCGCGATCGGCAGGATGGATGCAGGCTTCGGCGACTTCCAGGCTGGGCTCCACCTCTTCGGTCAGGCCGAGGATGTCCCGCAGGCGGCCGGACCATTCGCGCCGGCCATCGGCCAGGTCGTAATCCCACACGCCCAGCCCGGCCGCCTCGGCCGCCAGGCGGAAGCGCTCCTCGCTTTCGCGCAGGGCTTCCTCCGCCCGCTTGCGCTCGGTAATGTCGAGATGCGCGCCGATGGTGCGCGTCGGCATTCCGCCACTGTCGCGTTCGATCGCGCAATGGGTGGAAAGCCAGCGGATCTCGCCCGTGTCTCCGTGGATGATCCGGAACTCCGCCTCCAGCCGGTCCTCATTGCGCATGGCGTGGAGGACGGACGCGGCCAGCCGCTCGCGATCGTCGGGATAGACTGATTCCAGCCACTCGGGGAACGTTATCTCCCCTTCCCGGACGGGCAGGCCGACCTGTTCGAAGAAGCGGCTGGAGTAGGAGCTGATCCCGTTCGGCGTGGTCTGGAATTCGGCGAGCCCGGTCGCTTCCTGGACCAGCCGCAGGCGCTCCTCGTTGCGGCGCAGCGCCTGTTCCGCCTCGATGCGCTCGTTCACATCGCGCGAGATGCACATGTGCGCCGTCGCGCCGTCCGGCATGCGGAAAGGCACGGCGTGGGCTTCCACGTGGCGGCGGCGCCCGGCCAATCCGATGACTTCGTATGTCCAGACCACCGTCTCCCCGGCGATCACCCGCCGGTGCACATCCAGGCAACCGTCGAGATACTCGGGCGGCACGGGAACGTAGCCGGGCGTCGAAAGCAGGGCCTCCAGGCTCGGCGCCTGGAGCAGCTCGAGCCCGTGCGGATTGATGTAGACCAGCGTGCCGGCCGCGTCGAAGATCTTCACGCAGTCGGGCATCGCGTCGAGCATCGCCCGCAAGCCGCGCTCGCTCTTCAGCGAGGCGGCTTCGGCTTCCACTTGCGCCGTGATGTCCTCGCAGGTGCTGACGCAAAAGCCACCGGGCGTGCGGCGGTTGCGGACGGCATAGGTGCGGCCGGCCCGCACGAGGGTAAGCGGTTCGTCGCCCGCGGCCGCTATCGCTTCCTGCAACTCGCGGTGGGCCTGGTCGGGCGCCTTGCCGCCCTGCCGATGCCCGGCGGCCATGCTCAGCCCGATCAGCTCGCGCCCGGTGGTGCCGGGGCCGATCGAGCCGGCGGGCAGGTCGAGAATCTCCGTATAGCGCCGGTTGCATAGCACGATTCGATCGTCGGAATCGAACATGCACAGGCCCAGGTGCATGTGGTCCATCGCTTCGCGCAGAAGTGTCAGTTCATCGTATGGCCCGGCTGTACGCCGCGCCGCTTCCGCAAGGCTCGCGGCATGGTCGGCCAAGGTCGCTTCTCCCCTATAGGTAAAATACCCAGGACGATTGAACGGCGTCTTAGGCCGGCATACGTAAAAATACGGGTAATGAGCGGATCGCGAGCGGGCGGGGCAGGGCGGCGTCACTTCACTTGGCGTTCACCCGAGCGCTGGCTATAGGCGGCACATGATCGCACGCTCCCCCTTCCGGATCGCCATGCTCGCCACCGCCGCGGCCGCGCTAACGCTCACCTCGGGCTGCGCCTCGCTCGGCCGCAAGGGCCCGCGCGACACGGGCTATGTCGCCCGCGACGCGGAATCGCTTTACGCGGCGGCCAAGGAACGGCTCGATCGCGGCGACGTGCAGACCGCCGCCGCCCTGTTCGATGAGGTGGAGCGGCAGCACCCTTATTCGGTCTGGGCGCGCCGGGCGCAGTTGATGGGCGCGTTCGCCTATTACCTGCGCAAGGATTACAACAAGTCGATCGAAACCGCGCAGCGGTTCATCTCGATCCACCCCGGCAACAAGGACGCGCCTTACGCCTATTACCTGGTGGCGCTGGATTATTACGAGCAGATCAGCGACGTCGACCGGGACCAGAAGATCACCGAGCAGGCGCTGACCGCGCTGCAGGACGTGCAGCGCCGTTTCCCCGGCAGCCAGTATGCCGCCGACGCCGCGCTCAAGATCGATCTGGTGCACGATCACCTGGCCGGCAAGGAAATGCAGATCGGCCGCTTCTACCAGCGCACGGGTCAGTGGCTGGCGTCGGAGATCCGGTTCCAGAACGTGGTGGATAAATATCAGACCACCAGCCACGCGCCGGAAGCGCTCTATCGCCTGACGGAATCGAGCCTGGCGCTGGGCCTGCCTTCGGAAGCGAAGAAGTATGCCGCCGTGCTGGGGGTCAATTACCCGGGCAGCAAGTGGTATCAGCGCGCCTATCGGCTGATGGAGCAATACGCCCCCAACGCCACCGCGAGCTGACGGTTACCGGGCCTCAGGTGCCGTAGCGGGCCATCTCCGGCTCGCAGCGCCCGATAGCCACCAAGTCGGCGAGCTGATTGCCAAACAGCGCGTTGTCCAGCCGCACCCCGGCCACGCCGTCATGCGCCCAATAGACGCGGCCCGGCAGGGTCACGTCGCCGATTTCGACCGTCACGCTGTCGCCCGCCACGCATTCGCCGCGCTTCAGGTTGCTGATCCGGCAGCCTTCCGAAGACAGCTCGATCAGCAGGCCCCGCGTCCGCCGCCCCTCGGCCTTGTGCAGGCTGACTTCCTGCCGCACGGCGTAGCGCTTGCGAGCGCGAATGGTGAACACGGCCATCGAACCAGGGTCCCTTTCCCTCTTTCCCTGGTGGGAATAAGGTCACAGCTTCGTTAATAATTTCCTTCCGCAGGGCTTGGGGACACGGCGTTGCGCGGGGAAGGCGGCTCCCGTAATACCGGCGCGCGCCATGCTGACCACGCTCGCGATCCGCAACGTCGTCCTGATCGACGCGCTCGATCTGGCTTTCGGGCCGGGGCTCGGCGTGCTCACCGGCGAGACCGGGGCGGGCAAGTCGATCCTGCTCGACGCGCTGGGGCTCGTGCTGGGCGCGCGGGCCGAAAGCGGCCTGGTGCGCGCGGGGGAGGAACAGGCCAGCGTCACCGCCACGTTCGAATTCGCCGCGCTGCCCGAAGGCGTGCGCCAGGCGCTGGGCGAAGCGGAAGTGGAGATCGAGGCGGGCGAGCCGCTGATCCTGCGGCGGCGGGTGCGGGCGGACGGCGGATCGAAGGCATGGGTCAACGATCAGCCGGTGAGCGCCGGCCTGCTGCGCGAGATTGCCCCTTCGCTGGTGGAACTGCACGGCCAGCATGACGATCGCGGGCTGGTCAATCCGCGCGGCCACCGCGCCTTGCTCGATCGCTATGCGGCAAGCGATGTGGCCGGCGTGGAAGACGCCTGGGCCAAGTGGCGCGCCGCCCAGGCGCGGCTGGACGCGGCGCGGGCCGGGATCGCGCAGGCCAAGGCTGACGAGGACCTCCTGCTGGCCTATCTGGCGGAGCTGACCGCGATCGAGCCGGAGCACGGCGAGGAGGAACGGCTCGCGCTGGCCCGTGCCGACATGCAGAAGGGCGAGAAGCTGTCCGGCGATCTCGAGGCGCTGCGGGTGCTGTGGGACGGATCGGATTCGGCGCTGGCGCAGTTGCGCGGCGCGGCGCGGCGGCTGGACCGGATCGCGGGCGAGCATACCCTGCTGGCCGAGGCGCTGGCGGCGCTCGACCGGGCAGTGATCGAAGCGGGCGAGGCGGAAGAAAGGCTGGCCGGCGCGGCCGAGGCGCTGACCTTCGACCCCGCCGAGCTCGACCGGATCGAAAGCCGCCTGTTCGAACTGCGCGCGCTGGCCCGCAAGCATGGCTGCCAGCCCGACGATCTGCCCGACGTGATGCGCACGCTGCGTGCCCGGCTGGAATCGATCGAAGCCGGCGATGCCGAGATCGGCGCACTGGAAAAGGCGGCGGAGCAAGCCGGCCACGTCTATCGCACCCGGGCCGAGGCGCTGCATGAACAGCGCGTGGCGGCGACGCTGCGGCTCGATGCGGCGGTGGCGGGCGAACTGGCACCGCTCAAACTCGACGCGGCGCGGTTCCGCACGGCGGTGACGGCGCTGCCGGAAGAACGCTGGGGCGCCCATGGCACCGATGCAGTCGAATTCCTCATCGCCACCAATCCCGGCGCCGATTTCGCGCCGCTGAACCGGATCGCCAGCGGTGGCGAGCTGTCGCGCTTCATCCTCGCGCTCAAGGTGGCGCTGGCGGAGCAGGGCGGGGCGGCGACGGTCATCTTCGACGAGATCGACCGCGGCGTGGGCGGCGCCGTGGCCAGCGCGATCGGTGAGCGGCTGGCGCGCCTGGCCAGCGGCGGCCAACTGCTGGCGGTGACGCACTCCCCCCAGGTCGCCGCGCGCGGAGTGACGCATTACCTGATCGAGAAATCCAGCGAAGGCACCGTGACGCGCACCTCCGTCGCGCTGCTCGACACCGCCGGCCGGCAGGAAGAGATCGCCCGCATGCTCTCCGGCGCGGAAATCACCAGCGAAGCACGGGCGCAAGCGGATCGGCTGCTGGAGGGCGTGTGAGCGCGATGGCCGAACAGGCGCGGAGAGGGTACTGCGTGAGCCACCCTCTCGACCGGCCGGTATGGAACGCGCTGACCGGGCGGCAGGCACGACTTGCCATAGCCAGTGGGAAAGCCGTGCGGATCGATCCGGCTTATGGGCCGTTCGCGGCGGCACAGGATATGGGCGAGGAGGCTCAGGCCGCGCTGCTTGCGACGCTGCGCGATCCCGAGGACCGCATCGCGGTGATCGAGCGGGAGCCGTGGCCGGCCCCTGCCGGCACGCGCCTCGCGAACGAGGGTGAGCTGGTGCAGATGGTGTTCGAGGGCGTGGTGCCCGACGCCGACGATCCGCGCATCGTGCTGCTCGGCGAAGGCGACGGGGGCGAGATGGCGGCGCTCGCCGGCGGGACCGAGCCCGGCCCGTGGAGCAGCGCGACCCACCGCTATGGCGATTACTACGGCATTCGCATCGGCGGCCGGCTGGCGGCCATGGCGGGGGAGCGGATGTTGCTGCCGGGGCTGGCCGAAGTCAGCGGCGTGTGCGCCTGGCCGGAGTTCCGGGGGCAGGGGCTCGCCACCCTGCTGATGCACCGGGTGATGCGCGGATTCGCCCAGCGGGGCGACCGGCCGTTCCTGCATTGCTATGCCTGGAACACGGGCGCGATCCGGCTTTACGAAGCCCTGGGCTTTCGCCTTCGCGCCCGAATGGCGCTGACGATACTGGCGCTCGCCTGACGAGACGCTAGAACCGGCGCCATGCGAAAAGACATCGTGGTTCGTCTCATGCCCCTGCTTGCCGCCGGCGCGCTGGCCGGCTGCGTTTCCGATGGCGGCGCCCCGCCGCCGCTGCCGCCGCTGGCGGCGGATTCGTCGCGGCCCCTGCTCGCCTTGTTCGAGCACGTGCTGACCGGATATTTCGCAGAGGCCGGCGCGCAGGGGCCGACTGTCTGCGCGACACTTTCGCCCAAGCCGCTTTCCGCCGAGCAGGAGGAGGCGCTGATCCTGCGCTTCGTGCGGCTGGCGCCTGCCGACCGCTGCCGCCCGGCCGATGACGGCACCTGGCGCGATGCGATAACCGGCGAGCCCGCGCAGACGGTGCGGATCTACAATTTCGCCTGCCGCGAGGAAGCGCCGTGCGCCGGCTGGGCCACGGTGCCCGGCCGGCCGGCCACGCGCTATACCCTGCGTTTCGAAGGCGGCGCCTGGCGCTTTGACGGTGATCCGCGGATCATCGCGGAGTGAAAGCCCCGGAAATCAGCGAAGCCGATGCCGCGAACGAGCTGATGCGGCTGGCGCGCGAGATCGCGCGGCACGACCGGCTGTATCATGCCGAGGATTCCCCCGAAATCTCGGACGCGGCCTACGATGCCCTCGTACGGCGCAACGCTGAGCTGGAGGCGGCGTTTCCCCACCTGATCCGGCCGGATTCCCCTTCGCGCAAGGTGGGCTACGAGATCGCCGCCTCGCCGCTGTCCAAGGTCAGGCACGAGGTTCGCATGATGAGCCTCGACAATGCCTTTGCCGAGGAGGAGGTGGCCGACTTCGTCGCCCGCGTGCGCCGCTATCTCAACCTGCCGGAGGACGAGCCGATCGCCTTCACGGCGGAAGACAAGATCGACGGCCTTTCCTGCTCGCTGCGCTATGAACATGGCGCTCTGGTCCGCGCGGCGACGCGGGGCGATGGGCAGGTCGGGGAAGACGTGACCGCCAACGTCGCGCACGTTCCGGACATCCCGCAGCATATCGACGGCGCCCCGGCGGTGTTCGAGGTTCGCGGCGAAGTCTATATGGAAAAACAGGCGTTTGCCGCGCTCAATTCCCGCCTGATGGAGGAAGGCCGCGCCAAGGCGGAGGCGAAAGGCGAGGCGTTCGATCCTGCATCGGTGCGGCAATTCGCCAATCCGCGCAACGCCGCCGCCGGCTCGCTGCGGCAGAAGGATCCAGGCGTCACCGCCCGGCGCCCGCTGCGGTTCCTGGCGCATGGCTGGGGCGCGGCCAGCGACGTGCCGGAGCCGACGCAGTACGGGATGATGCGGCGGATGACGGCCTGGGGCTTCAAGGTCTCGCGCGACCTGGTGTGCTGCCATTCGCTGGACGAGATGCTGCGCGCCTATCACGCTATCGCCGCGAAACGGGCCGATCTGCCTTATGAGATCGACGGCGTGGTCTACAAGGTGGACCGGCTGGACTGGCAGGCGCGGCTGGGCTTTGTCGCCAAGGCGCCGCGCTGGGGCCTGGCGCACAAGTTCCCGGCCGAGCGGGCGGAGACGGTGCTGGAAGCGATCGACATCCAGGTCGGCCGCACTGGTAAGCTGACGCCGGTCGGGCGCCTGCGGCCGGTGCTGGTGGGCGGGGTGACGGTGACCAACGTCACGCTGCACAACCGCGACGAGATCGCCCGGCAGGGCCTGCGCGTGGGCGACCGCGTGGTGCTCCAGCGCGCCGGTGACGTGATCCCGCAAGTGGTGGACAACCTGACGCGGGACGAGCCGCGGGCCCCGTTCGTGTTCCCCGATCGCTGCCCCGTGTGCGGCAGCGAGGCGGTGGCCGAGGAAGGCGAGGTGGACGTGCGCTGCACCGGCGGGCTGATCTGCCGCGCGCAGCAGTTCGAGCGCCTGAGGCATTTCGCCAGCCGGGGCGCGCTCGATATCGAGGGGCTGGGCGAGAAATCCATCGCCGAATTCATGGAACTGGGCTGGCTGGCGCGAGGGCCGGGCGACGTGTTCCGCCTGCGCCGCCGCCGCGCGGACCTGATCGGGCGCGAGGGCTGGCAGGAAAAGTCTGTGGATAACCTGTTGGCATCGATCGAGGCCCGGCGCCGTCCGGATGCCGCGCGCCTGCTGTTCGGCCTGGGCATCCGCCATGTCGGCGCGGTGACGGCGCGTGATCTGATGAAGCGGTTCCACACCCTGCCGGCGCTGCGCGATGTGGCGGAGCGGGCCCATGCCGGCGATGCCGACGCCGTGGCGCAGCTCAGCGGCATCGAAGGCGTCGGCCCGGTGGTGGTGGAAGCGCTGGGCGATTTCTTCCACGAAGCGCACAACCGGCAGGTTTGGGACGATCTTCTGGGGGAGGTCGATCCGCCCGAATACGTCGTCGAGACCCAGGCCAGCGCGGTATCGGGCAAGACGGTGGTGTTCACCGGCAAGCTGGAGACGATGAGCCGCGACGAAGCCAAGGCTCAGGCGGAGCGGCTGGGCGCGCGGGCGGCGGGAACGGTAAGCGCGCAGACCGACCTGGTGGTCGCCGGCCCCGGCGCGGGCAGCAAGCTGAAGAAGGCCGCCGAATTGGGCGTCGAGGTGATCGACGAGGCCGCCTGGGCGGAAATCGTCAGGAACGCGGGTTAGCCGGCGCGCAAGCGAACCCTTGCGCTCTTCCTCGGGCGACCGGTTCTAGAGGTGAATCTTCTTCAGCAGCCGCCGAAGCTCGATGCCTTCGGCTTCGGTAAGCTGAGAGGTAAATATCGCTTCGACCCGCCGGAAGATGGCGCCCAGCCGCTCCAGCTCGCTCACCCCCAGGCTGGTCGGATATACGCCGAAAGAACGCCGATCCTCGGGCAGGGTCCGGCGCTCGATGCACCCGCGGTTTTCCCAGAAGTCCAGTTCCAGCGTCGTGGCCGGCCGCGACAGCGCCAGGGCCGAAGCGAGCTGCATCTGCTGCAAGCCGGGATTGCGCCCGATGACTTCGAGAATCGAAAACCGCAGCGGCGTGATCCCCGAATCGCCCACTTCGCGAGCGACCAGTCCATCCGCGAGGATACACGTCAACTTCATCGAAAAGCCGGTCAGCTCGGGCAGCATCCCGTAATCGATTCCGCTGCCCGACAAGTCGGGCGCACGATGGCGAACCTCTGCAAGGAGATCGGGAGCGGCAAGGACGTTTTCCATTGAATCCCTGGATGGCCGGTCCGCCGTGAAAGCGCAAGCAATCCGGATATTGCCAATAATGATTATGCAATGTAACTAGATCGCGAACTCACCGAATCGAAGTGAGTCACAAGGGAGGGTGATTGATGAGCTTCGCGTAAGCGAGCGCGTTGAGAGGTGCTGCCCAGCCGGGCGGCGGAATCTTACATCCCCCAACCAACCTTTTTGCCACTCACTGCCGCGGCTTTCAGCCGACACGGCGCCGTATCGCGCGTCGTGTCGCGCCCGTGCCCGGTGTTGAGCGGCCGATCGAATACGCCGGGAATCTTATTGGCCGCATTTTCATGAAAGGGGCGGTAAGTGAAGAATTTGAGCACGGTTGGAATTTACAGGGCATTGCTGCTGGCGGGTTGCGCCGGAACATTCGCGGTCGCCAGCCCGGCCGCTGCTCAAGGTGCGGGCCAAGCCGGGGCGGGCGTCAATTGCGAGGCCAACCCTGACGATCCCTCTTGCGTCGGCGGCATTTCCGAGGGGTCCTCCTCCGCTCAGCCCAGCGCTATCGTCGTCACCGGTTCGCGTATCGTGCGCCAGGACTACAGGGCGAACAGCCCGATGGTAACGGTCGACGAAGAATTCCTCCAGCAGTCCTCCACCGCCGCGGTCGAAGAACAGCTGAACAGGCTGCCGCAGTTCGTCGTCTCGCAGTCCTCGACCACGCTCAACACGGTCAGCGGCACGGGCGGCCCCACCCCGGCCGGCACCAGCATCCAGCCCAGCGCCGTCAGCACGCCTGGCGCGGCGACCGTGTCGCTGCGCGGCGTCGGCGCGAACCGCACCCTGGTCCTGATCGACGGACGCCGCGGCACGCCGGGCAACGCCAACGGCACGGTCGACGTGTCGACCATCCCCTCGGCCGCGCTCGAGCGGGTTGAGATCATCTCGGGCGGCGCCTCGGCCACGTATGGCGCTGATGCCATCGCCGGCGTCACCAACTTCATCCTCAAGAAGGACTTCCAGGGCATCCAGCTCGACGCCCAGATGGGCATCAATCAGGCCGGCAAGGGGTTTGAATACCAGCTGTCCGGAATCATCGGCAGCGACTTCGCGGACGGCCGCGGCAACGTCAGCCTGGCGATGTCGCTCAATACCCGCGAGCCGCTGTATCAGAAGGACAACCCGTTTTACCGCAAGTATTGGGCTGATCCGGAAAACAACGGCGGCTCCGGCGTGCTTCTCGGCGTGGCTCGCCCGGGCATTACCGCCATCGGGCTGACGCCCAACCAGGTCAACCCGGCCACCGGCGTGCCGCTGGCGGCCCCGGGAACCGGGTGCGAGTATCAGGTCGCTCCGCGCGGCTGCGTCCTCAACAATTACTTCGCCGGCGCCACGCCGGGCGTGCCGAACAACACCACCGCGGTATATCTCAACGAAGACGGATCGCTGTTCAGCCCGTCATCCTTCAGCGGCGCCAACTACGACGCGCGCGGATCGGTCGCGTTCTTCAAGCCGTGGGCGGCGGTTGACGCCCAGAACGGCGTCTTCTGGAAAACCACCTCGGCCGGGACGCTATACGGGATCAGCACCAATACCGCGCAGGTCGTCCCATCGGACCGCTATAACTTCCTCGCCCGTGGCAATTACGAGATCAACGACTGGATCGGCGTCTTTGGGCAGGGCCTGTACAGCAACAGCACCACTTACACCCAGCTCGAGCCGAGCGCTGCTTCTGACCTCTTCATCCCCTGGGGCAATGGGAAGTATACCGGCGCCGTTCCCGGCGCCACGCCGACTTCTGCCACTTACCAGAACCCGTCGGTTCCCTCCGCGGTCATCTCGACGCAGAGCGTGGTCGATGGCCAGATCGTCACGACTTATGCGCCCAATCCGGCCTTCATCAACAAGTACCAGGGCATCCTGCCGTGCGCGACGCCGGGTGATCCGGGCTATAACCCCACCGGCTGCACCAATACGGAAGCGTTCCAGTCCGTGGTGCCAGAGACCATTCAGGCGCTGCTCAATGCCCGCCCGAACCCGAATGCCCGCGTTGCCCTGGCCGGCATGCTCCCCAATCCGCGCCAGAGCTATCAGGACGTCACGACCTATACGTTGATCGCGGGCTTCGAGGGTTCCGTTCCGGGCACGGACTGGACCTGGGAAGCGTTCGTCAACCACGGTGTGGCGCGCACGATCAGCCGCCAGACCGGCTATTACTCGCTGAACCGTCTCCGGTCCGTCATTTCGGCGCCGAACTTCGGCCAAAACTTCAAGTACACCGGCAACCCATACGGCAACGGTTCCGGCGCTACGACCGGCTCCTGCACCACCGGCCTGAATTTCTTCGGGGGTTATCAGGGCATTTCCAACGATTGCCGGCAGGCGATCGCGGAAGACAACACCAGCATCGGCACTTCGCGGCAAACCATCGCCGAAGTGAACTTGCAGGGCGGGCTGATCGAAATCCCCTGGGCCAAGGATCAGCTGCGCTTCGCCCTGGGCGCCAGCTACCGTGAATCGCGCTACTCGTTCCTCCCGGCGGCCTCGGCCTCCGCTGGCCGGGAATTCCAGGACCAGATCATCGGCGGTCCGTTCAACACCATCATGGAAAAGACCGGGATCGACGCAAAGGAGGTCTACGGCGAACTGCTGATCCCGCTGCTGGCCGACCTACCGCTCGTGGAGAGCCTGAGCCTCGAAGTCGGCGGCCGCATGTCGAACTACAGCACAAGCGGCACCAGCTATACCTACAAGGTCCTGGCCGATTGGCAGGTCACCTCGTGGCTGCGGCTGCGCGGCGGCTACAACCGGGCCGAGCGTGCGCCCAACATCGCCGAGCAGATGCTCGAACGGCAGACCGGGATCTCGATCGATCCGGTGGGTGACATCTGTTCCACGCGCCACGTCAACGGCTTCTCGGCTAACCCGCTAACCAATACGACCAATGCGCTGGACGTGCAGGCGATGTGTCTCGAGCTGATGGCGCGCGACAACAACGGCGTCTACGCACCGATCGTCAATTCCGACGGAACGCCGAACGTCAACAGCTACTACAACCCCGCCGATGCGCAGTCGCGCCAGCCGACCGGCGGCGGCTTCTCCAACGCCCCGCGGGTTGGAAACGCGGTCTATCGGCGCGACGTGAACCCTTCGGCCCCGGTGCTGCAATCCGAAAAGGCGGATACCTGGACGGTGGGCGCGGTGATCCGCTCTCCCGTCAACAGCGGCGTGCTGTCGCGCCTCAACCTGACGGTCGATTACTTCAACATCACGATCAACGATCCGATTTCGATAATCGGCGCGGGCGCGCAGCTGCTGCGTTGCGTCAGCCCGAACTACAACGCGGCCGCCGCCGGGGTTGCCGCCGGCGCCACCAGTGCCGCCGATCTGAATGACCCCGCGGTTCGTGCCCGGGCCCAGGCCGCGCTGGATAATCCGGCATCGACCTGCGCGGGCGTCTTCCGCAATCCCAGCACCGGCGTGAACAACTGGTTCGGGCAATACAACAGCGTGGATGTGGTCGGCACCTACGGCAACGAAGGCCTGGTCAAGATGGCGGGCATCGACGCCAATTTGAGCTGGAGCATGGATGCCGGCCCCGGCACGGTGTTCATGAACCTCAACGGCACCTACAATCTGGACTTCAGCATCCAGGCCTTCGACGGCCAGCCCCTGATCAACTATGTGGGCACCACCGGCACGGGCGCCCTGGGCGTGAGCACGGGTTCGTCGTTCAAGTATCGCCTGTTCGGCGTGCTCGGCTACAGGTGGGGTCCGGCATCGATCTCGATGCAGTGGCAGCACCTCCCCAAGACGGAGGACGGCAACGAAGCGCTGTTCCTCAACGGGCTGGCCGAGGCGGGTTCCGACCAGAGCGGTCTTCCGGCCTATAACCTGTTCCACCTGAACGCGAGCTACGAGGTCAACGAGGCCCTGCGCCTGCGGTTCGGAGTGGACAATCTGTTCAACATCGCCCCGCCGCTCACCAACGTCGACGTGAACATCAATCGTTCGCTGGGAGAGCTTCCGGGCGGCAGCTACAGCCTGTTCCACGACACCCTCGGCCGCCGCTTCTCGTTCGGCGCGACCGTAAACTTCTAGACCTTGTCGAAACAGAGAATGCGAGGCCGAAGGCCCACCAAGAGGATGATTTCAATGCGCAAGAAAACCAGCTTGTTCCTTTTCACCTCGTTCGTACCCGCGAGCTTATTGCTCGGCCTGGGCACCGGCGCGGTCGCCCAGGAAAACCACGCTCATGCAGAGATGAGCGCGGAAGCTGACACGGGCGCGCCTGTCGTGCGCAAGCGTTCGATGTGGTCCGACGCGGCCTCCTGGCCCAGCGGGAAGGTTCCCGCCGCGGGTGACGCGGTGACGATCCCTCGCGATCAGGAGGTCGTGCTCGACGTCGCCCCGGCGGACCTGCGCAGCTTGACGATCGACGGCAAGCTCACGTTCGCCGACGACAGGGATCTCGAGCTGAAGACCGAGTGGATCTACCTCCGCCGCGGGGAGCTCGAGATCGGCACCGAGGCCAAGCCGCACACGCGCCAGGCGACGATCACGCTGACCGACAACGTTCCCGATGAAGACATCAATACCATGGGGGACCGGGGCATCCTGCTCATGGGCGGCAACTTGCAGCTCCATGGCAATCGCGAGAACAGCTGGACCAAGCTCGCGAAGACGGCCAAGGCCGGAACCGCCACGATCGAGGTGTTGAACGCCCGCGGCTGGCGCAAGGGTGACGAGATCGTCCTTGCTTCAACCGACTTCGATCCGCGGCAGGCGGAACAGCGCACGGTTGCCGCCATTTCCGGCAACAAGATCACCCTCGATCGCCCGCTCGAATACATGCACTTCGGCGAGATCACCTTCGGCGTCGACCAGCGCGGCGAAGTCGGCATGCTTTCGCGCAATATCCGCATCCAGGCCTCGGCGGATGCGGAGAAGACGTACTTCGGCGGCCATATCATGGCGATGCCGGGTTCGAAGATGCAGGTCTCCGGCATCGAGCTGTACCGCATGGGGCAGAACATGCATCTGGCGCGGTATCCGATCCACTGGCACCTCGTGAACGAGGGCCAGCAGCAGTACATCAAGAACTCCTCGATCCACGATACCTACAGCCGCTGCGTCACCGTGCACGGCACCAATAACGTGCGGATCGAGAACAACGTGGCCTTCAACAATGTCGGCCACTGCTATTTCCTGGAAGACGCGGTCGAATCGGGCAACGAGGTCGTCAGCAACATCGGGATCATGACCAAGTGTCATCCGACTTTGCCGTGCGAGCCGGTGAATCTCGCCCCGGGCCGAGTGGGAGGTGGGGTCAGCCGGAAGTCCGATCATGTCCTGATCCCTTCCGACAACACGGTGTCGACGTTCTGGATCACCAATCCGGACAACGTCTATCTGAACAACGTGGCCGCTGGGTCGGACCAGATCGGGTTCTGGTTCGCGCTTCCTGAAAAGCCGATGGGTCAGTTCGCGAACGAGACCGCCGCGGCGCAGTTCTTCCCGCGTCGCACCCGGGTGCGGGAGTTCAAGGGCAACACCGCCCACTCGAACTTCGACGGCATGATGTTCGATCGCGGCCCCTCGCAGGAAGGCAACGTCAGTGTCGCCGGCAGCAACTACCACGTTGCCCTTGCCGATCCGGCCAATCCCGACAGCGAAAAGATCGACACGCTGTTCGAGGATTTCACCGCCTACAAGAATCGCAACGGCGGCGTCTGGGCGCGGGGTGAACTGCACACGTTCAGGAACCTGAAGCTGGCCGATAACGCCATCGGGTATACCCATGCGGCCGGCCGTGGCCCCACCGCCTACTCGTCACGCGTCATCGACTCGTTGTTCGTGGGTGAAACGGACAACATCGGCAATCCCCGCACTCCGGTGGAGATTGCCTATGGTCGGAGCATGCCGAACGATATCCCGGATTTCCCGATCCGGGGCTATGAATACTACGACATGCGCCATGACGTGGTGAAC